>Ga0315288_10000010_pt1 | contig 257191 bp, 251 predicted proteins | sample YL17G11_20_MG_FD_203454 | JGI IMG/M metagenome (GOLD analysis project Ga0315288, IMG submission 203454) | Sediment microbial communities from Yellowstone Lake, YNP, Wyoming, USA - YL17G11_20 | ecosystem: Environmental > Aquatic > Freshwater > Lake > Sediment | place: USA: Wyoming | collected... | reverse complement strand
AGCGGTTATAGGCGGCAGTGCGCACAATAAATCCCATATCCTTGGGTAAATTAAGTTGCGAAAGTATGCCTCTTAAGCGCCTTCTTTCCTCTTCGTCTTCTATTCTGCGCGATACCCCTATCTGATTATCCTGCGGCATGAGTACCAAGTATCTGCCCGGAAGGCCGATATGGCAAGAAATTCGCGGCCCTTTTGTGCCAAATGACTCTTTTACCACCTGAACCAGAATATCCTGGCCTTTTTTTATTTCCTTGAGATTCAATTTGGGTGTCTCTAAAGACTCAAAAGCAGATTCTATTTCGGACAAATAAAGAAATCCTTTCTTAACTAAACCGATATCCACAAATGCCGCACCTAGATTGGTGAGAACCGCTTCTATTTTACCCTTATAGATATTACCCACTATAGTCTTATCCTGTGGCCGCTCAATATAGAATTCATCTAAGTGGCCGTTATTTACTATCGCCACCCGTTTTTCCTGCGGCTCTATATTAATTAAGATTTCTTTAGGCATGTTTCGTTTTGCTCGACGGATTTTATCTGAATTCCTTCGGGTAATTGTTTCTGTAGCCTATCTCTAAAATCTTGCGGCTTAATAAATTCTTTCAATACCACTGTCGCCTCTTCATTATCGCTCTCAATACCTAATTTTAGAGCCCTTTTTATACTAAGCTTAGGGTGCGGATTGAATCCTTGGGTTATCTTTATAGGTAAGTCTGCACGCCTTAATGCCCGCATAAATAGCCGCATCAGGTCTAAATGCGATATATATCTCATCATGCCTTTTTTGGTAAAACTAAAATTCACCGTAAGCATATAAAATAAAAGGACGTTCTTTATGAATCCTTAAGGAAAAAATAAAGCGATAAAGGACAGTCCTTATAAGTATGAATCTTATTTTTACGGATTATTATTTTTTAATGATCGGGGCTTCTTTTTTGTTTGAAGACGCGCCCCTGCCTACCCTTTCTTCTAATTTTTTTATCTCATCCGGTGAAAAGTCAGTTTCTTTGATAATCGTAGCCGTAATAAAGATAATCAGGTCTATTTTTGAAATGGTTGTCGAGCGTGACTGAAAAAATAATCCTAACAGCGGTATATCCTTCAATATGGGAATTCCCGTGACACTTGTCGATTTCTTATCGGTAATCAAACCGCCAATTGCCACCGTTTCCCCGTTTTTAACTAAAATCTGGGTATCTGCCTCGCGAGTCATGATTATCGGATATTCCGCCATCACCGCTCCCGTAGCTGATACGGCCTTTACCGTAGTGGTATAAGAACTGACCGCGGGATGAAGAATTAAATTTATGGAATCATTCCCGGAAATCTGCGGCACGACATTTAATTGTATCCCGATATCCTGATACTTATCTAAAGTTGAACCGGTAATACTTCCAGTTTCGGTGCTCACCGTAGATTTAAGAAGAGGGAATTTCTGGCCAACGAGTATCGACGCCTCCTGATTATTTAAAGTCATAATATGCGGAGCGGATAAAGTATTTACATCGCCAGTGGTTTCCATGGCCTTTAAAACTGCCTCAAATTGGTCTCCGGTTAATTTCTCAAATAGTAGTTCGCCAATTTTATTCCCGGGAAGGAATTGCGCGCCAACCCCAAGTCTATCCCCTTTTATGGTGGGAAGGGTGAGAATATCCTTAAATTCCTTCTGCGTAAGTTCGCCATCATCATTTGTGTATTCAACATAGTAACTAGCAGTATTGCGGTATGGAACTAATGAGGTTGGACCCCCTCTCCCTGTTCCCCAGGTAATACCTAGATCCTTTAATTTATCATGGCTTACCTCAATGAGTTTTGCCTCAATAAGAATCTGCGGAGGATTAATATCTATCTTTTCCACCACTGCCTTAATTTTTTCTAAAACCGGAGGAACATCAGAAACAATCAAGGTTTTGGAACGCGAAATCCTGCCCTCTGCTGTTCTCTTTCTCTTACCTAACTCTTCACCGCCGAATTCCCAACCCGCCTGGCCGGTCACCTCTAATATAGTGATTTTGCCGCGCGGCGAAAGTTGAGTGTCTAATGCCTTCTTAGCGTCCTGCGCGTCAATAAATTTTAAATTAAAAACCTCAGTAATAGTAGGCTGAACCTGCGCAAGTTCTACTTCCTGTTTTTTCAGCGCCGTCAGTTTTTCTAGAGGCGCAACGGTAATAATATTACCTTTCTTTTCATAGGCAAAACCGTAAGTCTTTAATATTACATCCAAGGCGTCCTCCCAGGGCACATCCACTAACCTTATCGTCACATTTCCAATAACTTCGGGAGTGGTAATTATGTTGACTCCGGCTTTAAAGGAGATAATTTTTAAGACATTGCGGATATCTGCCTCTTTAAAATCTAATGTAACATTGCGGGAGGCGGCCAAGCTCTCTACAATAGCCGTCTGTTCTTCGGGCTTGGGTTCTGCCTGTGGTGCTTCTGGCACTGCCTGCTGTACTTCTGCTGGCCCTGCCTGCTGCGCCTCTGGCTTTACCTGCTGCGCCTCTGGCTTTGTTTCTTGTGCCGCCACAGGCTCACTTGCCTCTTGCTTAGCCTCCTGAGGCTGCGCCTGAACGGATGCCTCTTGAGCAAATAAGGGATAAGCTATAAATACCAAAACACAAAGCACAAAGCATAAATGACAAAACTTCGGCTTTGAAATTTGACATTGGGATTTTAATAACATTATTCCTCCTTTTTTAACTCCAATTCTGTCATCTGACCCTCTTTAATAAAAATAATTTTATTTTTTTCAATTTTTAAAACCTGATAATCTCCGGCCCAATCTCCGATTTTTACTACTTCGCCGTTTACTATAGCGCAAGATAAGCCATTCTTATCGTATATAATTCCTTCCAATAATAATCCCTTTACTCCTTCTTCCTGTTCCAGTTTCAGCAATCTTCCGTCGCTGGTAACTAAAGGGATAAAGGGATCACGCTTAGCTTTAGAATCATACAAAAATTCCTGCTGGGCAAATAAAATCGAAGGCAAAGCAAAAAACAATAAAACCAGAATCGTTAGCCCGTTGCCTGTTAGCCCGTTGCCTGTTAAACAGGATAACTGGATAACGGGATAACGGGATAACGGGATATGACTTCTATTTTTTAACATAGGTCTTTAGCAGGAGGCTTGCCTTCTGCCGAAAATAGTCCTCCCCCTGCGGCATAATCTTAAAATTCTCAACAACGATAAATTCATCGGCATTTTCTAAATCATTAACAAAACTGCCTAAGCCGTGGTAGCCTCCCGAAACATCCAGCGCTAACGCTTGGGTTCTAAACTCGCCTTTAGAAGAATCTGCGCTTTCTTTTGTCTTTGCCTCTGCAGCAATGGGCTTTAATTCCATAATCTTTACATTGTACTTATTGGCAATATCGGAAATCCTCTGAAACAACCGAGGCATATCATCTTGGGAGATTATCTTTTTTATCTTAACGGGAGCGGTTTGCTTCTTCTGATTCTGCTGCATTAAAGCCAGGTTTCTGCTTAAGTTATCCATATCTTTCTTCAGGGTTATTATTTTTGAACCAATACTGCTTATGGTTTGAAACTGCATTTTTATCAGGAAACCAAAATCAAGGTAAATAATAACGAGGCAAATCAAGATAATCAAGCCTATTTTCTTATTATCCAGCTCTAATTTGTTCCAGGTATTAAGAATATCACGTGATTTTTCGGATAATTTTATCATTGTGATTTAAAAGTGCCCAGCAAGCCAAAGTCGGTTACATCATAACCGCCAACTGCCCTTACCTGCACCGAAGTCAATTCCAGTGTTTTGAAGGCATTAAAAAAAGCGGCGTCCTTTTTGAGGTTTTCGATAAACCTGTTTATCAAATTCATCTCGTCTTTCTGCAAAGATACAACCGATGCCTTGAGATTAAAATCTTTACGGGTAACCGTGATTTCCCTAAACCATATCCCGGCAGGTAAATCAAGGCTTAATTTATTTAATTTCTCTGCCCAGATGATTCGCTGGCTGGCAAGCTTCTGCAGGGCGCTTGCGTCTTCGCTGACCCCTTCAAATTCTTTTTTAAAATCCTCAAGCATTTTTCTTTGCGGCTGAAGTCTCTGCCATTTATTATTTAAAGCGGCTAACTGGACTCCTTTGGTTAAGGTTACACTCAAGAGATAAAGATGGATTACTACTAATAATCCTAAAATAACGGGGATAAAGAAAAGAATCTGTTTGGACTGGGCGCTGCTGGCTTTTTTCTTAAGCTTAACTTTCAGTTCTTCGGCTAAAAGGTTTATCTCTATCATCTTCTATTGGCGTAATGCCAAGCCCAATGCTACCGCCAGTTGACCCGCCAGCGGCTTTACTTTCTCGGCGGAAACCGTATCTGCTATAGTTAACTGCTTTAAAGGATCCCAATGCTCTATTTCCATCCCTAAAAGATTAGCCAGAATATCTTTTAGCCCGCCATAAAGCCCGCCCCCCCCGCTTAAAAAAATCTTCGCTACGTTAGATGCGCTTTGGCTTTCGTAATAATCAAAGGAAGCCCTGATTTCTTTGGCTAAACCGGAAAGTACGGTTTCTATAGCTAAGTTTACTTTATCTGATTTTCCCGGCTCGGGATTTATTATTAACTGTTCTGCGGCTTTCAGGTCTATCTGGGAGAGATCCGCGAGTTTCTGAAGAATGTTACTGGTGGCGATATGGATATCCCGGCTTAACTTAGGGATACTATTTTCTAAAATATTCAAGTTGCTCAACGATGCTCCGATATTCAGGAGAGCTATTGCTTTGCTTCTGGCGAGCTCATCCTGCGCATAATTATAGTTAAAGGCGTTGATAAGGGCAATAGAATCTATATCAATTAGGCGCACGGTTAAACCGCAACTTTCGATAAGTTTTAAGCGCTGGTTGACAAAATCTTTTTTTACCGCCGCCAACAAAACCAACATCTTGTTATCGGGCAAATCTCGTTTTAAGATATTACTATCTAAATTTACCTCGGATAGCGCAAAAGGAATATATTTCTCTGCCTCAAACTTTAATGCCTGTCTTAGCTCTTCTTCGTTCATGCGGGGGAAATTAACGTATCTGATTATCGCGGCAGGGCCGCAGACAGCGATATTGACTACTCTGGCATCCTGGCTCTGGGCGATTTTTTTAAGGACGGGCTCTAACTCCAGCGGGATAGGCTCTAACTCAAAACCGCATAACTCTACCGTATCTTTAAAGAATTTTAATTTGACAAGTTTTATTGTGGCGGTACCAATATCAAGCCCAACCGAAAATCTTTCCTTCTGGAATTTATCTTTTAATTTTAAGGATGGTAGTTTCATACTTTTTGCTTTTTCCTCTCCTTATTGCTCTCGCCAAGCAACTATCGCCCTGGTACCAAGGGAGTCTTCTATAATTTTTATCGCATTGCTTATGGCGTCCGGATCATGATATATATCTGGATTACCAGTAATTGAGGTTATTGTTGTCTCATACTCTGATATCACTGCTCCATTTATATCCGGATTGCCGGAAATTTTTAATTTACCCATCACCCAGAGTATTCCATCCAAATCTCCGCCTTCCATAGAACAATCTCCCTCAACAATTAAAATAATATTATCCCCTTGCCAACCTGTTTTAGGAATTTGAAGCTCTTTTTTGGGATCTGTAATTTTAACCCAGTAAACATCACCTGCCATATTATTACTTAACGGATTAGTTATGGCATACTGCGGAAGGGTAGGATTGGGATCTTCAAAATAGTGTCCCTTTGCTTGTGCATAGGCTTTTACGTCTTCTGGAGCAACATCAAATTTCCCCTGAAAGGAAAAATCACTATCGGGCTTAGCATACGTTGCGTCGTAAATATTTTGTGGATCGGTTGCCGGGGGGCCACTTATCATAACGCTACCTGTTATTTTTAGGAGATTTTTAACCTCAATTGCAGCAGTAAATCCTCCTGGTGAGGGTGGAGTATAAGTTACAAAGGCCTGAAGATTTCTAGTGATATCCGTACCTGTTACCGAACCTGTAGAACCTATTTGATAAATTTTTATCAGCTCACCTGAGATGGGGTCAGTACGCGAAGAAATCCAATCAGAAGTTACGCTATACATAAACTTATTAACCGGAACCCCTAAAGTACCTGTTGAACCAGTAAGTTCAGCTGGCAAATCCATTAGTGCTTGAGCTACGCCTGCCTCTGCTGCCCAAAAAGCCTGCATAGAATCTAGGTGCCTTCTGACCAACCCATTCTCGTTCATGCTCTTTAAGAAAAAACCAGCAAGAAGAATGGAAAATACCATCACTACCAAAAGTGCAAAGACTAAAGCTATACCGCGCTTACCCATTTCTTAGTTTCACCTCTTCCTCTAAAGTAAAAGTTGGCCTGATTGCCCCTCTAGCAGTGATTCGACCAGTAATAGACACTCGCAACCTAAAATTATCAATTTTGGTAAATATCACCTCAGAAATATTATTAAAAGTCCAAGTCTTTCCAGTGCGAGTATCAGAGCGAATTAGTTGCTGGTTTACTTGATCAAAAGTATAACGAATCGGATAAGTAAGCGGATTCGTGCTCCATAATATAATAGCCCCATCATAACCTACGCATATATCAAATTGAGGATCCGTAAATGCTCCAGATTGCAAAGGAGTTAACTCTGGTAAGTTTACAAGTTCCTTACGCACTCCATCAATGGGATCAATCCCTGTCAGCCTCATTCTATCAGTCTGACGTAAATCCTTGATAATCCAACCTAAATCTTTCCTTATCTCGGCTTGTGCTTCTAATTTCGCTAAACTTACGGTATTAGACAATTCGCCCACCGTTAAAGTCATAAATAGGGCGGCAAAGATTATCGTCATAATAAAAGCTGCTACCAATACTTCTGCTAGAGTATAACCACAAGTATTAAGTACTCGCAATCTGGGTAACCAATTGAAACTGTCTTGGTCTTGCATTTCTTCCTATCCATCTTACCGTAACGGTTATGGTCCTAATTGTAGAACCAGTACCCGGGCCTACAAGTATATCTTCATTTCTTAGATGTTCAGTTGCAGGGTCAGTAAGTTTTGCTGGCGCTGCATAAGAATCAATAGCAGTAAAATCAACGGTCGAAAGGGCCTTTATCTGCTCCATAACATATTCGGCGTCACTTGCTGCTGTCATTAATTCGCTATTGGCTTCATTCAATAATATGCAATAGACAAAAGTAGACATTAACCCGGATATGGCTATCAACAAGATACCCATAGCTATCATTAATTCTGTTAATGTAAATCCTTTATCTGACGATTTCATCATCAGGACCTGCTTCTGAGTCGGTTCGCCACCGCATAACGCCGCTTTCATCTGTATAAAAATACCTGCTCTTTAATAATCCGCTAAAAAGAGGGTTGGCGTTTATTGTAAAATGATCCTGGCTTTCCAGGCTATAAATAAACTCATATCCCTGTTTTCTCCCCGCCGCCAGCGTGGGATCTATATAAGGCGGGTTAGAATTAGGCTCAACTAAATCAGATAAACCAGAAGGATAGCTGTCTTTATCAATATGGTATAACTGGCAGGCGCTGTTGACGGCTTTTAAATTCGCCAGCGCCGCCCCTTCATTAGCAATAACTCTGGAACGCAAAATATTTGGTATAGCAAGGCTTATCAAAATCGCCACAATTCCCACTACAATCATAATTTCAACTAAGGTAAACCCCGCACCTTTTTTATATTCAATAACTCTACTTTTATCATTATAAGAATTAAAAATATTTTGAATGGATAAAAGGTGCGGGGCAAAGGCCCTTCTCATCTACTATTCCTTTCTCTCGCATTTTTCCGAAACCAATAAACCTCCACTTGTTATCGTATAAACCATCGTGCCACTTAATTTACAGCTGGTTGGATTAGCAGAACAGCTGTAACCCGAGGCTTCAAGCCTTAAACAGCTATAATTATAACCTTTTATGGGTGATTCGTCAATATAGTCTTTATCTATATAATGGGGAGTAGTTTGGCTTAAAACTGATAGACTGGCAGGAAAGAGGCTATGATTATCCGCCGCATAGTTATCTAACGCAGTAGAAATCAATTTTAACGTAGCCTGGGCATCTGACTCATTTTTCGCAATACTTATCTTTATTATTCTCTCAATGCCAAACCTTAAAAGAAGACTGGAAACCGCGATAATAATCATTATCGCTACGAAACTGCGCGCTTTAGTATCTATCATATTTTTTATTTTAGCATAAAAAAATACTTCTGCAAGAGGAATTATATAAAAAATAAAAAACCGCATCTAAAATTAGGTGCGGGTTAAAAACCAAAAACTATACTAACCTTACGGACAAGCAGGAGCGACACCATTAGCCGATTCCCTTAAGACTGCGCCAGTACAGATAGCAAAACCTCTGTTACCTGTAGTTCCTATCTTTACTGGCACGGCGGTATAAAGATATCCTAAACCAGCGGGGTTAACAGCCGTTTCAGCAAAAGTATAACCTTGTCTGTTTCCAAGATAATTTTCATTAAGATACGGGGGGTTGGAAGTCGGTGCAAGCATAGCTGCTACGTTTGCGGGATAAGGTCCATTATTTGTCGAAGCAAAAGATTCAGCCGCGTTAGCCATTGTCTTTAGGGTTGCTTGGGCGGTAGTTTCATTAGCATTTACCCTTACTCTCAATAGGTTAGGTATAGCAATGGCAGCTAACAAAGCAACAATGGCAACAACGATCATAATTTCTACGAGCGTAAAACCTCTTCTTTTCATCTTAATTAAGTCTCCTTTCTAAGGTAAGGTTGACTTATACGCTCTCCCAAAAAACCTCTTTTCTTCTTTAATTTTAATAGATTATAACTCTTATTCTTTCTGTGAAAGAGGCTATTTCCTGAAAGCGCCAGTCACCTTATGATTACAACTTTATATTTTATATCACCTCCTTCCTTATTTGTCAAGCAAAACTGAATACAAATTATATAAAAAAATAAAAAACCCGCACCTAAAATTAGGTGCGGGTTAAAACCAAAAACTATACTAACCTTACGGACAAGCAGGAGGAACAAGACCAGCTGCTTCCAATTGGACTGCGCCAGTACAGATAGCAAAACTTCGGTTACCTGTAACCGCAAGATTTTGTGGAATAGCTGTATAGCGATAACTTATAGCGGTGGAGGTTTCTCCAAAAATATAACCTTGCCTATTACCGATATAATTCTCATTAAGGTATGGCGGCGTTTCTGCAAGCATAACTGCTACGCTTAAGGGATAATTTCCGCCATTCGCCGATGCATAAGACTCAGCTGCAGTAGCTAAGGTCTTTAAGGTTGCCTGGGCTGTGGTTTCATTGGCATTTAATCTTGCCCTCAATAAGTTCGGGATAGCAATTGCCGCTAATAATGCAATAATTGCCACAACGATCATAATTTCGACGAGTGTAAAACCTCTTCTTTTCATTTTATAAAGCCTCCTTTCTAAGGTAAGATTGACTTTTCGCGCTTTTTGTTTTCTGCCTCATCTCTAATTTTATTGAATTATAACTTCTTCTCTTATTCTAACATTGTCTGAGGCAAATACTAACAGCGCTTTGTCCCCTTAAGTTTACTAACCTTTCTTTTATACCACCTCCTTTTCTCTTTGTCAAGAGAATTCATAACCTCTTGTCAGATAATAAAAAGGCCCTGATAAAGATTATTCAGGGCTTTAGTTGCTTGTTTGGTGTTTATTTTTGGCAACGCAGCCTACTCGACATCAAAGATGTCAAGCACTGTCGCTTTGCGCCCCACGATTACTCGTAGTTTGCCTTTATCAATATAAACTATAATAATACCTAATTGTCAAGTTAAGTATACCACAAATTATGGGCTAATTCAAGTGAGGCGCTAAATTAAGAATTAGCCCTAAACCACTCTATAGTTTTTTTAAGGCCGCTTTCTAATTTTACCTTGGGTTGCCACTTAAGCATATTTTTGGCTTTACTGATATCGGGTTTGCGCTGTTTGGGGTCATCTAGAGGCAGAGGTTTAAAAACAACCTTGGTTTTTCTTTTAGTTAATTTAATTACCAATTTAGCCAGTTCTAAGATGGTAAATTCATCGGGGTTGCCTAAGTTTACGGGTTCATTTATCTCAAATTTCATAAGTCTAAATATACCCTCTATAAGATCTCCGATATAACAGAAACTCCTGGTCTGCTTTCCTCTGCCGTATACGGTTATGGGTTTATTGTTTAATACCTGATAGATAAAATTTGGAATAACCCGGCCGTCATTCATGCGTATCCTTGGGCCATAGGTATTAAAAATTCTTACAATCCTGGTGTCTATCTTGTGCACCCGATGATAAGCCATAGTAATTGCTTCGGCAAAACGTTTGCTCTCATCATAACATCCGCGCACCCCTATCGGATTTACATTACCCCAATAGTCCTCTGGCTGGGGATGCACTAAAGGGTCACCGTAAACTTCCGAGGTAGAGGCAAGCATAAATTTTGCCTTTTTAACTTTCGCTAACCCCAAGGCATTATGCGTACCTAATGAGCCGACTTTTAAAGTCTGGATAGGAAATTTTAAATAATCAACCGGAGAGGCAGGCGAGGCAAAATGCAAGACATAATCTATTGTGCCTTTAATATCAATGTATTTTGTAACATTGCGCTCCAAAAAATAAAAATTTTTATCTTTAAGCAAGTGTTTTATGTTTTTTAATTTGCCTGTTATAAGATTGTCCAGGCAAACAACCTTAAAACCTTCTTTAATTAACCTATCGCATAGATGCGAGCCGATAAATCCTGCGCCACCAGTAATAACTGCAATTTTTTTATGCATTTTGTTTATAAATTTAAGGTTAAGATTTAGGTTAAGGTTTAGATTGCTTCCTTAACCTTAGCCTCAACCTAATGTTACAACTTAACTACTTTTGTATCGGTACTATTCTTATAGACATTGCGCGTATCAAGTATAAGCCTGGAATTTTTTAAGATAAATTTATAATCTACCTTGGAATGATCTGTAGCAATAACTACGCAGTCAAACTTTTTTAGGCTCTGATGGCTCAAGTCTATTGATCTAAGGCTGATATGGCCTATTTTTAGGTAAGGTATTAGCGGGTCGTAATATGATACGGCAGAATTTCTTCTCTGGAGAATCTCAATCATATCCAAAGGCGGTGATTTCCTTAGGTCCTTTATATCCTTTTTATAAGTAACGCCCATGACTAAGATACGCGCTTTTTTCAACTCGCGGCCATTTTTTTTCAATAACTGGTCTACCCGCCATATCACATATTCGGGCATATAATTAATAGTGTCGGAGGCAAGTTTAATAAAACGCGACTTAAAACCGAATTTTTTCGCCTTCCAGTATAGATAAAGTGGGTCCTTGGGAATGCAGTGGCCGCCGCAACCGCTGCTAGGATAAAACGGCATAAAACCAAAGGGCTTGGTCTTGGCTGCCTCAATTACCTCCCAGATATCAATACCCATCTTATGCGCCATCATAGCCAACTCATCTATTAGACCGATATTAACCAATCTAAAAGTATTCTCTAATAATTTTGCGGTCTCCGCTACTGTTGCTGAAGATACAGGAACAACTTTATCAATGATATTCTGATAAACCGATACCGCTAAATCTGTCGCCTCTTTACTAATACCTCCTACTACCTTAGGAATTTTATTAACCGGATAGTGTTCATTCCCCGGGTCTATTCTCTCCGGAGAAAAAGCAAGATAAAAATCCCGGTTATGTTTTAGGTTGCGCTGTTGCAGTAAAGGCAAAATTACCTCCTGGGTTGTTCCTGGATAAGTGGTGCTCTCCAAAATTACGAGGCTGCCTTTCTTAATATTTTTTGATATGGACTTTACTGCCTCCTTTATATAGGATATATCAGGATGGTATTTTCTCTTTAAAGGCGTAGGCACGCAGATAATAATTACATCAATATTCTTTAACGGCCCGAAGTCACCCACGGCACTAAATTTACCCGCTAGAATAACCTTTTTTAACTCTTGTACAGGAACATCGGTGATATAAGACTCTTTCTTTTTAATGTGATTTAACCTATCATTATCTAACTCTATCCCCAATACAGAAAAATTCTTCTTAGCAAACTCAATAGCCAACGGCAGACCTACATAACCTAAGCCTACAACCGCAATTTTAATATCCCTGCGTTTAATTCTGTTTTTAAAGTTTTTAATAAAATTATCCACTTCTCCTCCCGATGCCAACATAGGTAAAGCCTAATTTTTCCATACGCCTTGGTTCATAAATGTTACGGCCATCAATGATAATCGGCCTCTTGAGTAGCTTCTTAATCTTTGTGAAATCTAACTCCTTGAATTCATCCCATTCGGTAATTACCAATAAACAATCACAATGCTGGCTGGCATCATAGGGGTCTTTACAGAATTTAACATTGTTTAATATGCCCTTGGCCTTTTTCATAGCCTGCGGATCATAAACCCTAATCTTAACGCCTTCTGCCTGCAGGGTCTTTATTATATCTATTGAAGGGGCATTGCGGATATCGTCGGTATTAGGCTTAAATGACAAACCCAGTATCCCTATGGTCTTATCTTTGATTACCCATAAAATATCTTTTATCTTATCTAAAAAGAAAACCTTCTGATGTTGATTAATTTCTCTTACTGCTTCAAGCAACTGAAAGTTATAGCCCAACTTTTCTGATATGGTAATAAAGGCATCTAAGTCTTTTGGGAAGCAGGAACCACCGTAGCCTAAACCTGCGTCTAAGAAATCTCTGCCGATTCTTTTATCCAAACCCATGCCTTCAGCAACCTCCACTACATCCGCGCCTACCTTATCACATATCCGCGAGATAGCATTAATAAAAGAAATCTTGCAAGCCAAAAATGAATTAGAGGCATGTTTAATCAGTTCGGCGGACTTGATATCTGTAATTACCAAAGGCGCATTCAAAGGTTTATATAAACTTATCAGTATATCCCTTGCCTTTTTTGATTCAACCCCAATGACAATTCTATCCGGATGCATAAAATCATTTATGGCCTGGCCTTCTCTTAAGAACTCGGGGTTTGAGGCAACATCAAATTTCACTTTGCCTCTTACGTAAGTCTGTATAGTATGTTTAACCCACTGACCGGTCTCAACAGGAACTGTGGATTTTTCTACAATCAGCCGATAACCCGTCATATTTATGGCTATATTGCGTGCTACGTTCTCTATGCCGGTAAGGTCTGCCTCGCCGTTGTCTTTAGAAGGGGTACCCACGGAGATAAAGATGACTTCTGATTCCTTAACAGCCTCTTTGATACTGGCGGTAAACTTAAGCCTTTTTTTCTTAACATTAGTAACCACTAATTCTTCTAAGCCTGGTTCGTATATAGGTATAATGCCTTCTTTAAGGCTGATGATTTTTTTATTATCGTTATCTGCGCAGATAACTTTATTTCCTAATTCAGCAAAGCATGCGCCGGTAACTAAACCCACATAACCCGAACCAATGATTGAGATATTCACAACTAACCCTCCATGATTAAAACCGTTATGTCATACTTACCAGATGTAATTTTCTTTTTTATGGATTTGATTGAGACCCATGTTTTGGCTGATGATAACTCTGCTGAAAGCCGAATTCCGTTTCAGGAAACGCCTTCAATCTAAAGATGAACCATATAGTATTACCTCCGTCTTGATTTATATTATAGGTAATATCCATAAGCCAACAATGCAAATCCCTGGAAATGGTATACTCCTGTTCGCTCAGGCCCTTTTTTACACTTGCGGTTTGGGCGAATTGATATCTTTCATAGATGCCAAATTTCCATTTTGGGCTAATGCGCCAATTAGTGCTAAAGGTTAACTCGTTACCGCCTTTTCTCTGATAACGCTCGCCCACTCCAATGGAACGCTCTTTTGCGAATTCAAATACTAAATCATTATTTATTATCGTAAAGGCATTATATACACGACTGTAAGTAGCATCTGCATTCATTCTCATCCAGGAATAAGGCAAAATATCTAAGTACATAAGAAGATCTGAAAACCCGCTATCTCCTGCCTCGCCGGCTTTGGAATTGAAGGTATAAATTGTATCTAACCTGAGGTTGGCGAAATCTACAGTTTGGCCCTTTCTCTTGGTCTGCAGTTTATTGGACAACTCCAAGGTTGCAGAATTACCGTGCGTAATGGAATCTATGGAATCTATCTGTTTTAATTTACTACTGGGTATATTCGGTTCATGATTATAAGAATAACTTACGGTTGGAGTAATTATATGCCTTAAGCCATTTATATCCATCCCTAAGAAGTTGGATTTAATATCAAAGGTTCGGTAAAACTTCGTACTTGCATCTGCACCAAAATAAAAAATATTCCGCGCTGCGATAGAAGAACCATTAATATCTTTATCATAAAAAGTTTCCTGATTCCTGATAAAGGGGGTTACTTGAATAAAGGTCAACTTCATAGGTAGGGAAACTTTATTAGTTATATCAAATCTATTCATACTTATATCATTGGTGCCTGGAGAAGGGACAGCGTATTTATAATTAAAACTTGCTGCCTGGGTATTGTTTTCAAAATAAAATGGGGTTTCGGCTATCTTTAAGTTGGGCAGACTGTATTTTATCTGCGGTAATGTCTCCAACTGGGTATACCAGCGATTGGTACGTTTTTGCGTAAGGATGTCTATACTGGAATTATTAAAGTTATGATGCAAGAATATGTAAGATAAAGGCTGGGAATCTGTTTCGTATTCACGGAAAAAATAATCCTTTAGCATATTATATTGGTTACCTAAAAGCTTTCTTTTAGAATCAGCTATTTTGTAATACTCCGAGGTTAAATTTGAACTTTGGTCTATATCCCACTTATGCCGCCAACGAATAAGATATCTCTGAAATTCCGCAGGTGTTCCTTCGGCAAGATTGCGTGGCCTCTCTTGAGTATAATAATACTTGAAATCCCCCTTACCGAACATTTTGGTATTATAATTGACGCCGAATCCTTCAGCCACACCGAGTTTTTCTCTATAATCAAGATAAATCCTCCCCCTTATATTATCGGTAATACTATATCGCCAGGCAGTAAGTATATATGGTCCCCATTCTTTTCTTGCACCCGGCATTATCTGAACATGCATAAAGGGGTCTTTAAGGCTGTGCGTATACTCAGGAATATAAGCCAAGGGCATTTTACCAACGCATACAGAGGTACCTTTAATTTTAACCTTATCGTGGGGGAAGAAATCTATCTTCTTGGACCTCAAATGATAATGTGGTCTATCAAAATTACAGGTAGTCATATATCCATTATAAGCAATGAATTCGGCTTCGCTAACCTTATCGACTTTCTCTGCTTTACCAAAATAGGGATTAGACCTGAATTCTGATTCAATAATTCGGCCTGTTTTATTCTGAAAATTATACATTATCTTATCGCCTTCGATAACCCCTTTTTCATCCTCCAGCCTTGCGTTACCTTCGGCAACGCCATCCTTTGTTTCGGTATCAACGGTTATTTTCTGACAGGTCAATTTCGCACCTTTATAAAGAACCATTACATGACCGGTAGCAGTAACCTCTTTCTTTTCCGTAGAATATTCCACTTCATCGCCGTTTACGATTATCGGTTCCTGTTTACCCTCTTGTGCAAAGGTAAAAGGTAAAAGGTAAAAGGTAAAAATACAAGTTAAAACTAAAAATTTTTCCCGCCAATTGTATTTAATGAGGCGGGATCCCGCTAAAGCGGGAAAATTTCTAATTTTGACTTTATTTGGGAATTTTTTTCCAATCATCCAAGAACCTTTGAATCCCTATATCTGTCAAGGGGTGTTTTATCAATTGTTCAATAACAGCAAAGGGAACCGTAGCAATATCTGCGCCAATTAGTGCTGCATCAACCACGTGTAATGGATTGCGCACAGAGGCAACAATTATTTTAGTCTTAAATCCATAATTATTGTAAATAGTCTTTATATCTTTAATTAAGTCCATCCCTTCCCAAGCTATATCATCAAGCCTACCAATAAATGGCGAGATATAATCTGCACCTGCCTTGGCTACCAATAAAGCCTGAGAAGGAGAAAAACACAGCGTAACGTTTGTCTTGATATTCTGGGAAGCTAAAATCCTTACTGCCTTAAGGCCGTCTTTGACTAGAGGAATTTTTATTACAATGTTTTTAGCAATTTGGGAAAGGCGGCGAGCCTCCTCTACCATACCCTCTGCCTCAAGACTTATAGCCTCTGCGCTCACCGGGCCTGACACCAGAGAGCAGATTTCTTTTAATAAATCTTCCAGCGGCCGGTTCTCTTTAGCAATTAGAGTAGGATTGGTAGTTACTCCGTCGATAACCCCTAATTCAGCCGCCTCTTTTATCTCTTTGATATTTGCACTGTCAATGAATATCTTCATAAACTCATATCCTCTTTTACCAGTATAGCCGCACCGATTACACCCGCATCGTTTCCCAGTCTTGCTTTAAATAATTTTACGTGTTTAGCCTGGACGCTCATTGCCCGTTTTGTTATAGTCTCTCTTACCTTATCAAACAATATCGAACCTGCACCTGCCACGCCGCCGCCTATAACAATACAGTCAGGATTAAGGAGATTTACTACGCCTGCAAGCGCAATCCCAAGATGCTCGGCTACTTTAGACCAAAATGCTTTGGCTTTATTATTTTGTTTCTTTGCCAAGCTACTCAATTCTTCCAATGAAATGTTGCGTTTAAATAACCTCCTTGCTTCTTTTATAATTCTATTATTGCCAATATAGGTTTCTAGGCAAGCGAAACCTCCACAAGTACAACGAGGACCTTTCTCATTAATAGGCATATGTCCTATTTCTCCAGCTAAAGAACTAGAACCGCGGTAAAGTTTACCGTCAATAATAATGCCGCCACCTACGCCTGTGCCTAAGGTAAGACATACTACATTTTTAAATAGTTTGCCCGCTCCTAATTTATACTCTGCCAGACACATTAAATTAGCATCATTATCCAGGAATATAGGTAATCTTAACTTTTTATTCAGTATACTCTTCAGTTTTACCTCTTTCCAACCTGGGATATTGGGGAAAAAGTGAACTAAACCGCGCTTTATATCTATGGGGCCGGGCAGCCCCAATCCAACACCTAATATGTTCTTTTTATTTAAGTTGCTATTGCGGATAATCCCGTTTATAGAATTTATGGTTGCTAAGACGAGGTTCTCTTTTTTAACAAATCCTTTTGTACTTAAAACATTTTTATATATGATATTATATTTTAAGTCTAATAATGCAATCTTTAAATTTGTGCCGCCAAGATCAATACCGATAATGAACTTTTTTGTCATATCTGATTATTTTATCCTAAAGTCTTTTTTATTGCAAGAATTAATATTACTCTTGTGTAAATATGGAGCCTACCCGAGGCTTTAGCCCCTGCCTACCGGCAGGCAGGCGAGGTTCCTAAGGGCCCAAAAAGCTGGATACTCAAGCGGGCCACAACTTATCCGCGCCCTAAAGGGTGAAGGTTTAAAGGCCGCGGAGTATAAACAAAGAGGGCGTCTGCCTATACGCCCTCTAATAATTCTTGAAAATTAGTTAAAAATTTTTTAATATATTACTTTAACCCTTCCAAAGCAATGGCAAAAAGAAGTAATAGTCCTGCAAAACCTGCCATGGCACGTGACTCTACACCAGAAACCGGTATAATGGTAAGTCGAGAGATAATTGCCACCACACTAACTATTGCCGCTACTACGATTAAGACCTTAGTGAGATTCTTCATTCTTCACCTCCTCTTTTATTTTTCGCAAGACCTCTTCATCGGAAAGGGGCCTTTTGACATACAGATTAAATTGTTTGGCTAAGTCCGCTGTTCGAGTCTCTTTTAGTCTATTTCCACCGCTATCAAAAATGACACTCACTCCCGGCCTCAGAGGAAATTCGTCGTTAGTAGCGGTTATCCTGCAAATCTCATTGGTATTCAACTCAACCCATGAGCCAACAGGATATATACCAATCTTATCAATCAGAGCTTTAAGAACCCGATTATCAAAGAGTAAACTACCAGAGGAAATTATATCTTTTATTGCCTTATGGAGTGGATATTTCTTCCTATAAGCACGTGTATGGCTTAACGCCTCATAGATGTCTACAACAGCAATGATTCTAGCATATTCGGTAATTTCTTCGTCCTTAAGACCCTTGGGATAACCTCCTCCGTTAATCCGCTCGTGGTGTTCTTGGATGGCATGAGCTATTGCCTGGGGAAAACCTTTTAGTTTAGAGAGAATGTTTACGCCATAAACCGGATGCTCCTTAATCTTATTATACTCCTCTTCAGTGAGCTGTCGGGGTTGAAGGGCGATATCCCTGACTGTAACCATCCCGATATCATGCAAAAACGCCGCCAGGCCCAATTCAGCAAGCTGAGATTTATTGCATCCTAATCCCAAACCCACATCAACAGACATAATCATCACATTTACCATATGATTATAGAGATAATCTTCAGCTGAATAATCTTGGTAAAAAAGATTAAAGAATGTCTTATCGCCTAAAACCAGACAATTAATGACCTCTCCTACTAAATCCTTAATCGATTGAAGTTCAATGGGCTTTCCTTCCGCGGCACTTCGCAATAATTCATTGGCTAATTGGACTGCCTTAGAGTAAAGAGTTTTAGAGCGCTCTATATCCGGCTTGAGCTCTTTCATTACCTTAGCAATCTGCATATCTGGAAACTTTTGTGGGGTGAGTTCTTGGGCTGACTCTTTTGGGGTCATTGCCTGGCTAGGCTGAATAGAAGGAATGGGTTTTATCTCGCTGGTTGGCGTGGAGTCTCGCATCTTCTTTTTTAAAATATCTGATATTCTCACCATCTACCTTTTCCTCTCGGTTATCCGCTCTTCTAAAATATATCACCTAAGCCATCAATGTCAATGATTTTCTACCCCTCCAAGTCCTTCACCACCTCTAAGATTGTCTTTTCCTCAATCATCTTAATCTGAAGACCGAATCCAGTCAAAAGCGCCATATCGCAGATTTGATTAATTCTGCGGGGGATTCCGCCTGATTGCTCAAAGATTATCTTAAGCGCCTGATCAGCAAAAATTGTTTTTTGACCGCCTGCAACTTCTAAACGATGATGTATATATTCTGCTGTTTCAAGTTCGGTTAAGCCGCTTAGATGATACTTTATGGCAATCCTTTGGGCTAATGGCTTAATATTATTTATCTTTTCTTTTAATTCAGGCTGCCCCAAGAGTATTAGTGTAAGCAAGAATTTATTTTTATATTGGAAATTTAATAAGAGGCGTAGTTCCTCAAAGATAAGTTTATCCTCAATCAGATGCGCCTCATCAATTATCACTACTGTCTGTTTGCCATTATCCATATTGTTATGCAGTATTTCATTTAAGGAATGTAAGATATCGGTTTTTTGTGTGGGAAGGTTATCCTTTACTCCTAAGTCATAAAGAATCTCGCGCAAAAGTTCTACATGAGAAAGTTGCGGATTTATCACAAATGCGGTTTCATATTTGCCTTTGCTTAAAGATAAAAGTACTGCCTGGGCGATGACTGTCTTACCACAGCCAAACACGCCTGTCAAGACAGCCGCGCCCTTCTGCTCCGAAATGGCATAGGTAAGCCGTGTAAAGGCCTCTTCATGCTGATGAGAATAATAGAGGAATCTGGGGTCTGCAGTATTCTCAAATGGCTTTTCCGTTAATCCCCAATATAATTCATACATTTCAAAACCTACTTTATAATGATAGGGCTTATTCTATTTCTTTTTCTTCTATTGCTTGAGCAATATAAAGATTAGGATAATTGGAAAGTTCAATTAACCTTGATTCATCTAAATGTCTACCTTCCACATCAAAGACAATTTTTAGCTTTGCAGGGAATCCCTTTTCTGCAGAAATTACTTCGCTTATCTCACCAGTATTTAACTTCACTAGGCTACCTATAGGATAAATGGATAGTTTATCCACTAAGACTTTAATTATTTGGGAATCAAGGAGTGACTCTGACAAATCACGTAGCATAAGCATTGCTTCATAAGGCATAATTCTATTGCGCCAAGGCCGCTTATGAGTAAATGCCTCCCAGACATCTGCCACAGCCAGAATCCTTGCCTCAAGAGGAACCTCTTCTTTCTTAAGGCCCTTGGGATAACCCTGGCCATTTATCCGTTCATGATGGGATAATATACTTAATTTAATTGTTTCGCTTATATCTTTAAATTTCTCTAAGATCTCTACAGTTGCTATGGAATGGATCTTTACAGTCTCAAATTCTTCAGGACTAAGCCGGCGGGGCTGTTGAATTAGCTGTCTTAAATTTACCATGCCTAAATCATGGAGAATTGCGGAAAGTCCTAAATCTATAAGAGAATCCTCGGCCAATCCCAGTTCCAAACCAATAACCAAAGATAAAATACAGACTCCAATTAGATGGTGATATAGATAATCCGGCGTATTTTTCTTATAAACCAGACTTAATAAGATTGTATCTTGGAGTTTTAACTTTTCTATAAGTCCAGAGACAACCGACACAATTAACTTAATATCCAAGGATTCTTTTTTTTCTACGCGGTTCAATAGATTTTCCGTCAAAAGTAAACCCTGGTTATAAATTTGTTCAACGTCTTTTGCCTCAACCTTGGGAACTTGAGGAATAAATATCTGACCAGTAGTAATTGCGTCTTCATCGGGCTTACCTGTTACTTTATCTTCTACACCCATTGCTTGTGCCTGCAAGATTCCTAAATCTATTTTATTAACCTTATGCATAAAGCCTGAAAGTAGAGCCAAATCACAGAGGCGGTTTATGCGTCGGGGGATTCCGCCTGTAGATTCATAGATAAATCCTATTGCCTCCTTAGTAAAAATGGGTTCGCTTCTTCCAGCTATCTTTAAACGATGCGATATGTAATTCCCCGCCTCCTCTTGATTTAAACTGCTGATGCGCGATTTCACCGCAATCCGCTGTTCCAAAGGTTTAAGATTTTCGATTTTTTCTGCTAACTCGGGTTGCCCAATGAGGATAAGGGTAACGAGAAACTTATCCTTTTCCTGAAGGTTCAAAAGCAGGCGTATGGTCTCAAAGACATTAACCTCGTTTATAATATGGGCTTCATCGATAATTATCACTGTGTCTTTGCCATTTAAGTGATTATTAGAAATTTGATTTTTTAAACTACTCCAAACAATACTTTCAGCAAGAGGGCTTTCTTTTACCTTAGACAAGATTTCCCTATCCCCTAACTCACTACAAAGAGAAATTAATAAGTCAAGGGAACTTGCCGGAGGATGGGAAATAAAGACGAATTTAAATCTTTCCGGGTTTAGCTGGCTAATAATTGTCTGAGCAATGAAAGTTTTTCCACAGCCAAATACGCCGGTCAGAAGTCCTGCCCCCATACCATCTTGGATGCAGTAATTCAACTTCATTAGCGCATCCCGATGCTGTGGGGTATAATAGAAAAAGCGGGTATTCAAGGTATTCTGAAATGGCTTCTCGGTTAATCCCCAATGCGTCTCATACATCTTTCTCCTCTTTTTTGCCGTAATATCGATAATGACGGTAATAATAATAAGACCTGTTCATCTCTACCTGTGGATTAAGGCAATTTAAAACTATCCCCTTTAATTTCGCACCCACTGATTCCAATTGCTTCTTTGACCTCTGCAGGGCACTGCGCGATGTCTTTCCTACCTGATATACCATAATGACTGCATCAGCCTTGGGGCTGAAGATAGATACATCGCTAACCGGTAATATTGGCGGAGAGTCAAATATAACTATATCGAAATCCTTCCTCAGTTCCTCCATCAAAATAGACATGCGTTCGGAAGTAAACAACCCCACAGGATTATTAGGTAGATGGCCTGGTGTAATAAATTTAAGGTTATTTAGTCCGGGGGTCTTACAGAAATCTTCCTCTTGTTTTAATCCTAAGAATAAGTCCGTAAAACCTCTTAAGGCATCTTTAAGTTTATGGGTGCCAGATAAAATCTCCGAAAGACCAGGATCTCTTTTTAAACCAAATAAGCGATAAAGGACCGGCCTTCTTAAGTCAGCATCGATTATAAGTGTACGCATCCCTCTCTGCGCCATAACCACGGCCAAATTAGCGGAAATAATAGTCTTGCCTTCTCTCGGAGCAGTAGAAGTAATAACTATTATCTTAGGAAGAGTCTTTTCTTCAAATGTCGAACAGAGGTTTGTATCTAACATACGGTAGGCCTCAATAACCGAAGACTGTATAGATGGATAAATAATCAAGCGGTTCTTGATTGCGCTTAGCCTATCCTTCTGTATAGGGTAAAATGAGAATAGAAATCTTTTCTTTTCTTCGAGCGGAGAAAAAGGGATTACCCCCAATATAGGAAGCTCAATATAACTCTCCACGTTCTCTACCGTACCAATTGAGGTATCTAACTGCTCCAATACAAATGTTCCGGCCAGGCCTAACATCAAGCCCACCACTATACCAAGAAGATAATTGAAGGGCTTATTTGGACTAACCGGTGAAGTCGGTGCTACAGCGCGATCCACCAGAGCTACATCTTCAATCTGCTCTGCCTCGGCAATACGGGCGGCTCCCAGCTTGTTTTTAAGATCCCGATATAAACTAGCATTGATCTCCGCATCACGAGTAAGCCGATTATATTCTAGTTCTTTTTGAGGTAGACTTTTTAGTTGCTCCTTTAACTGGGTTATCTGCTCTTCAATTTTTTTTACATCAGGATGAAGTAAAGTGTACTGCTGAACAAGAGTTTGATGCTTCGCCTCTAACTCCGCTAACCTATCTTGTAAAGCTAAACCCACACCCGACGGTACCTCTATCTCTTTAAACCTTGCCAGTGCCTCTTCGGAACTTTTCAATTTGTTACTCACTTCTTCTAACTGCTTCTCAATAAACTCACGAAGTAAGCGGCTCTTTTTGGTTTTTTCCTTTAGATTTTCAACTATATAGACCTCGGCAATTTTATTGGCGATATCTGCCGCTATTTGAGGATTAGCGTAAGTAACATTTATGCGAATAATACTGGTGCCGGTAATGATATCAGTTAAGACAGCTCCTTGTATGCGAGAAGCTTCCTGCGTAACTGCTGTAGTACCAGCATACTCGCCACCTAATCCCAGCTCTACGACCACTTTTTCTAGTACCGGAAGGCTAGTAATTATCCTTGCTTGAGTTTCTAACGGATCACCGGTTTTTACGGTAACCAGCTGAGTTAATATATCCCCTAAAGTTTTACGTTCTATCCATTGTACCGAGGAAGTTGCCCGATAAATTGGTTTTTGCATATCGGTGTAGATAATAGTAGAGAGCACAATCGCAATAAAGATAATTACTAAAATCAGGCGGTGCTTCTGGATAATCTGCCAATAATCCCTTAGGTTTAGTTCATATTGTGGCATCTTTTACCTCATTTCTTGAGGGATATTATATCAATAATTTCTGTAATTGCAATAAGTTAATTACATATTATTTCATTATATACCCTTAACACCTCTTCTGCCATTTTCTCTTTAGTAAATTCATTTTGTACTCTTGCTCTACCATTTTGACCATAGCTCCTGCGTAACTGGGCTGAAGCTAAAAGCTCGTTGATGGCATAAGCCAAGGCACGGGTATTACGTGGCGGAACAGTTAGGCCCGTCTTTTCATTAAGATTCACAAAAGGCACACCTGTAGGAAGATTGGTACTCACTACAGGTTTACCGCAGGCAAAGGCCTCTAATTGTACAATGCCAAAACTCTCCGCCCTTATACTTGAAGGTAAAACGAAAATATCGCAGGCATAATAATAAGGAGCGACCTTTTGGTTTTCGATCTCGCCTATCCAGATAATCTTATCACAAATCCCCAATTGCTTGACTAAATTCTTTAATCTATTCTTTAATGGTCCCTCACCTACAATTAAAAGCCTTGCCTTAATATCCTCCATTGCCTCAAGCAAATATTCTAATCCTTTATAATAGACCAATCTTCCTACAAAGAGAATTATAGGGTTATCGTAGCTACGCCTAATCTCTGCAGCGGCCTTGAGGACTTCCTGGTTGGGATTAAACTGGCTAATATCAATACCATAGGGTATAACCTTGCATTTATCTTTGAACTTCTTAAGTATAGAAGAGTTTCTAATAATGTTTTCTGATGTAACAATAATACATTGGGCCTTTTTTAAGAATTTTATCAAGAAAGGATTAAATAAGGGTGTAAAAAACCTCTGTTTTATAATATCGCTATGATAGGAAACAACAACTTTGCCACAAGGCCGCGCTAAGAAAAACGATATTACCGCAAGAGGATTGGGTAGATGAAAGTGTAAAATATCCGCCTTTTTTTTCTTAAGCCAGAAAGGCATACTCAAAGTCAAGGGAACAGAAAAGAGACTTCCCAGGCTAGCAATCCGATAAATATCTATCCCATCATCTTTTTCAATAGCGGTTTTTAATCTTGTATTTGCCACTAAAACCTCAATCTCTACTTCTTTTTTTATTTCGTTGACTAAAGTAAGTAAATGGTTCTCCGTTCCTCCGATATAAGGATAATAATATTTACCGATCTGCAGGATCCTTATTTTATTCATTGACTGGACATATATAAAACTTCCCTATCCGAGAAAAGCGCTTTTTTTCTTTCTTCCTTACGCTTTTTTAAGAACATCGGCCATCTTTTTATCGACCGCAAAAGACCTAAACTAAAATGAGCCCTGCCTAAGAGGGGCGCTATTAATATTAAAAGCGGCAAGGAGAATAACTGTTTATAAAAAAGGCTCTTGTCATGAAAGTTTTTCAGGGCGCACAGAAAATAATTTTCTCCGCTTATCTTATTAATCCCGGCCTCACCGCATATCTTTTTATAGGTGCCGTGAAATTTATGATACACAATGCTTCTTGGTTCATATACCGTTCTGTAACCCTGCTTCCAGGCGCGATAACACAAATCCAAATCCTCCCAGTAGACAATCATATCCTCATCAAATCCACCTAATTCTAAGAATTTATCCTTATCCACTGCAAATGCTCCACCGCAGGCGTATAATGTAGGCCTGGGCTCAATCGGTTCTTCAAATGTCCTTCTGAAAATTCCAAATTTGAATCTTCCCACAACCCGACCAAAATTCAAAGTCTTTTTATCCCATAAAAGCATCTTTGCCGCTACTGCAAAAAGATTTTCATCACTAGGAAAATGACTTACTAAAGGAGCAATAAAATCTTCCTTTACAATCACATCATTATTTAAACCAATAATAATATCGCCTTTGGCCTCTTGAATACCGATGTTCATTGCTTTAGCAAATCCAAAATTTTCTTTGAGCGAAATTGTTTTAACTTCAGAAAAATTAGACTTGAGATAATCAAGGCTTCCATCAGTTGAGCCATTATCTACCACGATTATCTCGCAGGTATCAGCGTAAACACTAACCGCCCTAGTTACTGAGGGTAGGCATTTCTCTAAAAATTCCTTGCCATTCCAGTTAAGAATAACGATACTTATCATCACCATTATATAAAATTCGGATGAACTTTTTCTTGCCTAATATTCCAGAGAACCATATTAAAGGTATTACAACGACACAAAGGAATACAATCTCTTAAATCAATACTTTCATAGACCATTTTTCTCTCTGGGGAATGCCAGATTTCTTTTAAGGTATTCTTATTTAAATCACCTATACAATATTTATTAACACCTCTAAAATGGCAACAGATATACATCTTTTTATTTGCAGAGATAACCGTAGCAAAATGATGACCATAGCATATATTGTACGGCCTTATTACTTGGTCATCATTGATACAATCATATTTATGTTTAGAATAAAGGACCTGAAAACCATCGCTTGATAATCTCAGACTCTTTTCTATCTCCCTAATAATTACCTTCTGCGCTTTTAGGGAATAATCAACTCCATGATTAGCAAAATTAGGAAGTAGAGGTCTAAATTGCGCATAATCTACTTTTAAGTCCTGACAAAGTAAGGCAAATTTATATATCTCTTTTTTAGTCTGGGGGTAAGTTAGATATCCTACCCCTATAGTACATTTAGAATTTATTTTTTTCTTTACCCCGACTAACAATCTAATATTATCTAGCACTTTATCGAACATTTTTCCATCCATTCTATGAGTAAACTTAAACATCTCTGCTGAAGCAGCATCTAAACTAATTCTTAACCAGGTACATTTTTTTAATAGACTTTTAGCGACCTTTTTGTCAATTAACATACCATTGGTAATAAATCCGATATCCAGACCAATTTTTTTGGCATATTCCACAGCTTTTATTGTATTCGGATTACAGAGTGGCTCACCACCACCGGTAAACGTCAAACCCTTCCCTCCAAAATTCTTTATCTGAAAGATAATATCTTGGGCTTCTTTAAAGCTTAGATTATCTTGACTCCCTCGCTCATAAAACCCAAAACACCAGGGACATCTATGATTACAAAGATTAGTCATATCTAATTCAAAGGTAATGGGCCGTGAAACCCCTGTCTCAAGCCACTCTTCTATCCTATCCAAATGCGCTAAGATTTTATCCGAACTAAATTGTTTCACGTCCATATATATAAATAAATTTATCTTATCCCATCTTTTGATTTTTTATTCTTTGCCAACTCTCGATATATTCCGCTTGGATTATTAGCTATAATGTTCCAGTCAAATTTTTCTTCCATGGTCTTTCTTCCTTCAGAACCAAGCTTGCTCCTATCTTAATCATCCCTGCGCATTTTTTTTAGATACCCAAGGAGACAGGCACAAATACTTAGTACCAATTCCGGCATATATTGTTCTATTGTGCGTTTGTAAAATTTGTAAAACTGGCGGATGCGTGTGTGAATTTCCGCACGCATAAGATAAAAAACTTGTACCCTAGGGATGATAGAAGGACATCCTGTATTAGCTTTTTTACTGCGCGCTGCGTAATTTTCATTCACTGCTGCGGCAATGAGGTCATCGCCAAACTCTGGCTGCCTCTGAGGCATATTGATCAACTTGCTAAGCCATGAAATATTATTCTGAAGCTTGGCCCGGCCTAAGAAAGCAAAATTACTCTCTGGAGTAAACACGCCTTTATTCAGATATAAAAGAGTGATTTTAGTACTCCATTCTTCAATCATAGCTATGAACTTATCCTTTGATAAATGTTCACATAGATATAATTCGAAATTCGACCAATCCCTGAACTTGATGAATTCCATGTCATTTCCGACAAGACCCTTCTTTTCAGCATACTCCCAAATCCTTGTGCCTGGATAAGGCCTAAGCAATCCCCACATAGGAGCATTTATCTTTCCATCACTGATATTTATAAAGACCTTACGCAATGTAATTAGCATATCTTCCTTTGTTTCAATAGGAGCACCAAGAATTATGCTTGGATTTACAAGTATCCTATGCTCATGGAGCAGGTCTATGGCCCTTTGGTTAATCTCTGCTGTGACAGCTATCTTGTTATAGTACTTAAGTATCTTGTCACTAAAGCTTTCTATGCCCATGCCAACACTAGTGACACCCATCCTCTGGAGTAGCTTGCATATTTCCGGCGTGATGCGATTTGCCCTCACCTGGCATGAGAAATTGCATTTTGCATTTATATTTTCTTTCTCGATAGCATTTACAAGCCCTTCAAACCTCTGATTATCCGCAATGAGAAGGTCATCATAGAAAGATATATGCTTCTTGCCAAGCTTAACAAGGTACCTTACATCCTCCATGATCCTCTCGACTGAAAACGACCTGTATTTCTGAAACATCTTTTCTGAAGCGCAGAAGCTGCATTTGAATGGGCATCCTCTTGAAGTCACTATGCAGCCTACCTCTCCTTTTTTGTAGAAAGGCAGGTAGTCATAAGGTATAGTGGGCAACGAATCAAGATCCTCTATAATCTCTCTAGGCTCTGTCATCACAGGCTTTCCATCTTTGATGAAAAATAATCCCTTAATCTTTACAAGCTCTGAGTAATCCAAGGAATTCTTGTTTTTCATAAAAGCTTTCAATATTTCGACAATCGTATATTCGCCTTCTCCAAGTATTGCAAGATCGAAACAAGGTCTGATCGAGAAGGGGCACAGGGTGATATGGATACCACCGATTATCACCGGCACCTTGAGCTTTTTCTTTATCCTAGAAGCCCAGTCTATGGCAACATGATAATTTTCTGTGACTGAGCTAATGCCAACAATGTCTGGTTTTTCCCTAATAAGGCTACGCAAATCTTGACTAAGAATAACATCCACCTGGGGTAATTCCTTCCTTATCATTCCTGCAAGATAGCCAATGCCTGCTGCAGGCAGTGAATTGTAATCATAATTCTTCATTTGCTTGGTAGCAATTATCAAGCCGAATCTCATGCGATAAACCTCATTTCGATCTTCTATCCACTATCATTCCTTAGCGTTTCCATCTACTAACTTTTGATATATACCGTCCAAATTGTAGGCTATTTTATCCCAGTCAAACTTTTCTTCTACGGTCTTTCTTCCTTCAAAACCAATTTTTTTCCTTAATCCCTCATTTCTCAAAAGCATAATTATTTTCTTAGCAAAATCTTTTTTGGTATTAGCTATAAAAATATTCTTCCCATCGATCGCCTCTATACCAGCTGTAGCCAAAGGTGTACTAACTACAGGTTTTTGCATTGCCCAGGCTTCCAAAATCTTACCTCTCATTCCTCCGCCAAGCCTTATCGGGGCAATAAAAACACAAGCCATATCATAATAAGGCCTAAGATCATCAACCCTTCCAGTTACAAAAATATTTCCATTTGCTAAAGTAAAGATCTCTGATGTGGGGAATGCGCCAACTATATATAATTTTATATTAGGAATTTCTCTTTTTACAAGTGGCAATATATCTTTGTAAAAATACAATACTGCATCAACATTAGGGTAATGGCCAAAATATCCAACATATAATAAACTATTCGATTCTTCTCTAATAGATTTTGGTTTAAAGTAAAAGATATCTACACCCATAGGAGCCACAAAGGTATTAGTTTTAGGACAAAAAGATTTTAGATTTCTTCTCTCTCTTTCTGTAAGAGTTATCACTGCATCAAACCTTTTACATATATTTATCTCGAAATTCAAATGGAGAAAATATTTAAATAAAATTTTTAATTTTTTAAATAGGCTCTTTTCGTATTTAAAAAAATCAAAAAGCCTCTTCGAAATTAATTCATGTATAGTTAAGACTACAGGAAATGTTGCCGTAAAATAGATATAATGCGCCATCTGCAAATATTCAATCTGTAGAATATCGAAATTATTTTCTTCAAGCATATCTAATAGTTCTTTTTGCATCTGTTCAGAAAAAAACTGATAAAATGGAAACTTTGGGCTAAAATTAGATAAGGAAAAATCGCCCTGTCGAGAAATAACTCTTACTTTCTGACAGTATTTTTCTAACTCAGGTATATATTGCCTTTCTTCTTCGCCCTCTAAATAGGAAAGCACGCTTATCTTATACTTTTGAGAAAGTCTAACTATTAGATTAAACATCCGTCCTGCGCCAGCATGAACACCTATGTGGGGCAGATAAGGACACAAAAATAAAATTTTTAACATTTTCTATAATCTCGGCTGCTTGATAAAATCTCATTATCGGAAATCTTAAAGTTTGTAGGCATCTTAATTCGATTTATCAATACTTCAGGTAACTGCTTCAATGCGAGGACAAACGAATAAATGCCAAAGAGACCCTTTTTTGTAAATGTCAAATATGCGAGTCGCAAAGGCAAGAATAAAAAATGCCTTTGAAGTATCCCGTGGTCTGAAATATTTTTCCATATCAAAAGATATTTATTTTTCTGTATAATAATATCAATGTGTTCTTCGCCGTGTAATTTGAGATTGGTTGCGCGATGTCTATGGTAAACCTTACTTTCAGGCGTAAACATCACACGCCAGCCATGCTTCCATGCAAGATGAGAGATATCTGCATCTTCAGTATAACAAGGATTAAAAATAGGATTAAAACCGCCTAAGGATAAAAACTTTGTTTTATCGTAGGCTGATGAACCTCCGCCCGCCCAATAAATAGGATAGTATCCTGTAAGGTTATCATCGTAAATCGGATCGTGTGCATATTCAATTTCGCCATATATAAATTTACCTGATGTTTTACCCGTTTCGCATCTAAACTTTTCTGGATTACTAAGAAAAATTTGGCTTGATACTGCAAATATATTACTGTCAGTAAAGCCATTCAAAAGAGGCCTGATGAAATTCTTATCTACAACCATATCATTGTTTATCAAAATAACAATATCGTTAATTATAGTTTTTATTCCTATATTATTTCCTCCAACGAAATAATAATTTTTTTCCAGCTCTATTATTTTAATCCCTGGAAATCTTTCTCTTACGAAATCCGTACTTCCATCAGAACTTCCATTATCCACCACTATAATTTCATGGTCTTTTCCATCCCATTTCACTGCCTCAATCACAGAAGGTAGACATTCTTCAAGCAATTTCCTACCATTAAAATTAACTATTATAATAGAAGCTGTATTTCTATCAGGATTGTTCATCTCTACTTTTGGATCTTTTTTTGGCTTTTTATTACATTTATCCACAATGAAAATTATTAAATATAGACCTACTGATAAAGAAATAGAAAGTACAAATATAAGCATTGCGAAAATTAATTTCAAAAAACGGCTTAAAAACAATATTTTCATATTCTCTTCTTCATGCCATAATCCATTCGCCTTTAACAGTAAGTAAACCATATTTAAAATTTCTTTGACCACGGATAACAAAAAATTCATAGTCTCGTTCATGGTGATCATAAAAAACTTTTTCTTCAATATCATGAATAGAAACACTAACTCTATATCTTCCTTCTCTAAAAGGGATAGCGTTTATTTTATAGATTAATATTCCTCTATTTTCAACATAGTCTATTTTATATTCATCATCCCTCGTATTAGGTCCAATAAGATATATATCGTCCTGGAAAATACCCACGCCAAAGACAGGATTTTGAATTTTTTCGTGAGATATATATTCAATTATAATCTTCATCTCTTCCCCTATCCTGAATGTATTAAGGATTTCTTCTTTATTATTTTTAAAATAGACACGGTTAATTTCTATTTTTTTAACCTGCCAATTTATCTCTTTTTCTCTGGCCAGGCGCATATATCTGTTTATGGCCATCTCTGGTTGGCCATCAAAAACGATGCATCCCTTATCCATTAAAATAACCCTTTCGCAAAGCGCTCTTACCATATTTAGATTATGGGAAGTAAAGATAACGGTCCTGTTTTCCTTTTTGAATTCTTTAATCTCGTTTAGGCACTTCCTTTGGAACATTTCATCCCCTACAGCCAAAACCTCATCAATTAACAAAATATCCGACTTAAGCAAGACGGTTATGGCAAAGCCCAAACGTAGATACATACCAGTAGAATATGTCCTAACCGGGGCATCAATAAAATTACCGATATCGGCAAAATCAATAATAGAATTAATATTTCTTTGTATTTCTTTTTTAGGTAAACCCAAAATAAAACCATTGAGATATATATTTTCTCTTCCGGTTAAATCACCTTGAAAGCCCGCCCCTAACTCTAAAAGACCTGCTACTTTGCCGTTGATTTTAAAAGAGCCTCTTGTCGGCTTAGTTACGCCACAGAGAATTTTTAAAAGTGTGGTCTTACCCGATCCATTCTTACCGATAATCCCCAGGGTCTGTCCTTTAGGAATATCTAGATTTATCTCTTTTAATGCCCAGAATTCCTTTTGTTTTATATTGCCCCGACATAAATCTAAAAATGATTCTTTAATAGAAAGCCTATCTCTATTTCTATATTCTAATCGGTATTTCTTGCCTAGGTTATTTAACTGTATGGCTAACATTTATTACACCAAATCTACGAATATCTCTTCATAATGATGGAAGCTAAGAAAACCTAGAATAAAGAACATAACAGCCACTAAAAATGATTCTAAGAGCAAAACCATATTAGGAATGGCTCCGTAAAGAAAGATATCCTGATAAGCGCAGATTATGCCAGTCATAGGATTCAATTTATAAATTAAAAATAAGCTTGCAGGTAAAGTATTCCTTGCCATTTCTAATGAATAGACGATAGGCGTAGCATAAAACCAAAGTAGCAAAATTATATCCATAATGAATTGCGTCTCCCGATATGTAGTATTTAAACCGGTGAGGAAGAGAGAAATCCCGATGATTAATATTATTTGGATAAAAATAATTAGAAGCAGCCATAATATTACAGGAAATAAAGATATTCTATAAAATAGGCTAAAAATAAAAAGAATAATCAAAGTAAAAAGGAAATTAATTATATTAGTAAAAATATTCGAAATAGGCAGGATTTCTCGGGGAAAATAAGTTTTTCTTACCAAGTTAGCGTTAACGAGAATGGAATTAGCTGCTCCGTCTAAAGAGCTCTTTAGAAAACTCCAAGGGAAAAGGCCGCTTAATAAAAATAAAGTGTAATTTTCTATTTTTATCTTAAATATAAATCTAAAAACAAATATAAAAATACCCGCTTGAACTAATGGCGCAACTAACAGCCAACTAAAGCCTCCGGTTGCTTTACGGTATTTCACCTTTAAGTCCTTTAAGGCTAAACTGAATAATAACTGCCGCCATTTAAAAATCTCTTTTATTTGAAGAATCATTCTATTTTCGTAATTTTTCCTTCCAAGGGAGGCGGGGATATGGGTGAGTGTTCTTTTATATATTGTACTAACACATCAAAATCCATTAAGCCAGTATCGTATCTTTTCTTAGCATCTTTAACCATATAATAACCGCCCAAACCTGCGGCAAGATAACTATTAACCGCAACTCTGTAAGTCCTACTTAAGACTAATTTCTCATCTCCTACCTCTATCTCTACAACACTATCTTCCTTTTTTCTCTTTAAGTCATATGCGTATCTTAAGCCTGAAACCTGAAGTACTCCTCCTGCCTTTTCCAATCCATAAGAAACGCCTATCCCTAACATCTCTTTTATCTGCTCACCCGTTAGTTCTAAAATAGCTAAATTAAAACCCACGACTTCTAATCTATCAATAATCGGTAAAATATTGTATACATCACCCAAGGTAACTTCTCCTTGTTTTAAATCCGCCTGAAGGCCTGCTATTAATGCGATATCCGCCTTCGTTTTTTGTCTTAAAATATCCGCTACCCAATTACCTAAAGCCGATTCTTTATCTCTTAAATTCCTAAAGCCGGTTTGGGCATAACCAATGACCTCTTTTTTCTTTTCTTGAACTATCTCTGTATATTTTTGAACGATAGTTTGAATTTTAAGAATGGGCTTAATCTCTACTGCCCGTAGTTCTTTTAGTTTGGACTTATATTTTAATACCTTCCCATGCCTATCTAATATGGAGTCTATCCTATAACCATCCATTCCTTTCTCACAAGTACAGACAATAACAGTTTTATTCTTCGGGTCAATATAAAATGGCCATAAATCTCTGTACCCTTGGCGGTCATTGCCCCCGATGATTACATTAATATCCTTAACCTCTTGAGCCAGCCTTTTATCTTCTTCTAAACCCAAATTGCTCAAGACTATGATTAAATCTATCCCTGCTTTATTTAATATAGAAACATATTTTCTAGCGGTTTCAAAAGGATTGAGAATTTTAAGCCCCTTAATATTTTCTGTAAATACCACCGGAGTAGTTATACCGATAATTCCGATTTTTATTCCTTTATATTCCTTTATAATGTATGGCCTTACATAATCTATAATTTCATCAGTATCTTCTTTTATAATGTTAGCACCCAAAAAAGGAAATTTTGCCTCCTTCGCTAATCTCCTTAAATTTTCTTCTCCAAAGGTAAAGTCTTTTGGTCCGATTACCAGCGCATCATAGCCAAGATTGTTCATTATATCAATTATTGATGAGCCTTTTAAAAGATAGCCTTCAGCTTGACCACTAAAGAAATTACCCGTATCTAAAAGAAAAAAGCCTCTATTTTCTCTCTCAGCGCTTTTTCTTTCTTTCTTAATATAAGCGGCTAAATAAGCTGAGCCGCCCAGTAAAGACTTTCTTTCATACCCATATTCTACACGGGGGCTAATAAAGCCCTGCAAATCTGTAGTATAAGCTATGCTCACAATTCTTTCTTCTCTTGGGGTTATTAAAAGATAAACAGAAATTGCTATTAAAAACCCACCTGATATTACTATTAATACTATCTTCCTCATTCTGCCTGCCATATCTGAAATGTTTCTAATGGTTCGATAGATATGCCATAAGGTAGCGAGCCTATTTCATAAGTATAAAAATTTACTCTATCTCTGGGTAACATAATCCGAATAGGATACCAACTTTTATAGTTAATTATCCTTACCAACTTAAGTTTTTCTTTTAAGTCTTGGGAAAATGACTCATGGTCACAGATAAAAGGCATAATGATTATCTGGCCTTTTTCGGGCATATCATTTAACGCTAAATAAGTAAAACCTTCTTTTTCCATATAATATTGAAATCCCCAATGGCCACGGAACCATATTTTTTCAGGCTTTTCTTTAAGGTATTTTACATGGGTTTGCACAAAGTTTCGATAAGTATCTGCATAAATATAATCCGCATGGGTAATTGAAACTGAAAGCACAAAATTTAAAATGACTCCTGTATAAACAATAAAGGTATAAAATCTCTTTTTATTGATTTCTTGAGATAGAGATTTGAGAAATAAACATATCATAGGGGGAATCAGGAATAAGGTATATTTTGGAGAAGCAAACCAAGTGATTACAAAGATATTATAACAAGAAATAACCCCCAACCATATTAACAAAAAAATTATGTCTATCCGGTTAACGCCCTTATCATTTAAAAGATTTATGGCTTTTTGATAAAAAAGTGTTCCTAAGGATGCTAAAAGAACAACTAAAGTCAGACGGAATAAAGTATATTCTTTCAGGAAGTAAATAAAAATAAGAAGAGCTAACCAAATTATAAAAAAATAAATGCATAAATCTTTTCTTATTCTAATCAATAAAATAAATAAAAAAGGAAAAATCGTTGCCCCCCCAATAATACTTAACGTACCCAGCGAATTAGATAAAATTGATAAAGATGTAAGCTTAAAGTATTTATGCCAGTAAAGCAGGGTTATAAAATGCGTTTTTCCCAAAAAGACGATATTATGCAAACAGCATATTCCAATTATGCCAAGGCAAATAGATAATGACAATATGCCTTTTAGGAATTTTCTCTTCATAATAGAGTAGAAAAATAGTACAGGTATAACGGTTAAGCCCGGATATTTTATAAGGCAGGTTAAGCCAGCAAGGAAACCCGAAATTATTAACCACCATTTATTTTCTCTGTCTATTCCATATATAAATGCGCACACCGTTGTCAGATAAAATGCTAGCAAAGCTACGTCAGGCATTATATTAGTAGCGCAAACCATAAAGCAAGGAGTGGAAACTAAAAGTAAAGTAGATAGTAAAGCTGGTATATTAAAACGCTTGCTAAGTAAATACATTGATATGATAGCAATAACTGGAAATATAAGATAAAAAATATGTAGCCATAACTCATTTTCACCCATTATCTTAATAACAAATGCTACATAGTAAGAAAGTAGCGGTGCATCGGTAAAGAGCCAAAGACTCTGGGGGAAACCAAACCAATTAGTAGTGGCATCGGAGTAAGACAATAAAGGCGTTTTCAAAATTTGCCTTGCGCAATATATTAGCGTCGTATCATCAATATGAAAGGCCTTGTTTACAAATGGCAAAAGTGCCGCAAGAGTTAAAATTATAATGATACCTAATTTTACTCGGTAAGATAATTTCTGTGCGATCGCCACTATATTTTCCTTGGTTTTAATCTCGCAACTAAATGTATTCCAAGAAATGATGTTATCAATATAAGACTCAAAAAACTTATATATTTACCGACCTTAAAAGATACTGGGTCGTAAATAAAGTCTACTTTATGATCTCCTTTATCCAAATAAACTGCCCTCATTATATAATTTGCACAAAAAAGCTTATCCTCCTTGCCATCGACATAAACCTTCCATCCTGGATAATAAGAATCGCTTAGGATTAGAAATTTTGAAGAGCTCAAAACAACATTTATCGCTACTTCATTTGGCTCATATTTAGTTATCGTAACCTGCTCTTTTTCAAGTCTATGGTCTATAGTCTTTGGTCTATGGTCTATATCCGGTTCTTCTTCAAGAATAACATATTTAGTCGGTTCAAAATACTTACTCGATAAATGCCGTAATATTTCTTCTTTTTCTTTAATCACAACCGCTTTAGGTACAACAAAGGCACGAGGGAAAACCTCCATATTTTCATATATCCGGATCTCCTTATTATATATTAACCTAAGTTTATCTTCGTTAATTTCTCGGGTGGTTAAAATATATTTAACATTTATAAGGTCTGTTAAAATAGATTTAGAATCGGTAAGATGAATGTAGTATGGACAGATAGATTGCAATACGGCATCCTTATCAATTAACGATATAAATTCTATGTATCGTTTAAGATAAAGCGACCCAATCCCATTAACATTTTGAATCTTATAGGGAAACATTGTATTAGAAGGAAAGGTAGTATCTTCTAAGCTTATGGCTCTGTATATGCTAGAATCATTTTTGAGGAACTTTACCGCTTCTACTTCTGGATAGATTAGTTCCGGTTTCACTATGGGTAAGTACCTCAACCCAAAATAGAATAAATCTACGATAATAACCAAACAAAGGATAACTTTAAAAAGAATAGTTGCGCCTTTTTTAAAATATAAAATAAATATACATATGCTTGCGACGGTAAGTAGAAATGGAATATATATTACCGGGCTAAGTAGATGGTAATATCTTAGATAATCTTCATAAGAAGAGCTAAAGTTTTTAAAAAAATTCTGCAACATAATACCGAAATTCGGCTCACCGGAAAAACGGATATTGAAGATGTTCTTACCTTGATTTATAATATGATCTTTGCCTATTTGTAAGGCCGAATTTCCTAAAAGAAAAAGAAATATACCGATAAATAAACATTTTATAATAAATTTGTTTAATGCCTTTATCCTTGATTTTAAACCTTTCTCTTTATCTAAATAATCGGCGCCAAAACCTGCCAAAACCGAAGCGGCAAAGGTATATAAGAATATAATTCTGGTGAAACCAATACTTCTGTTATATCCTGGAATCAAATAAAGTAAGGCCAGAAATGGAGTTTGCAGGTATACTAATAATGAAAAAATTGCAATTACCAAAAAGGGGACAATTAATTTATTTTTTCTGCTTGATAGCGCGAATACCGCCAATATCAACGGCAATATACCAATATAACCACATAGTTCAACATAGTTTTCTGCTCCCCAATAATTATTTGGGTTACCAAATATATTGGGAACGATAAAAGTAATAAGATGCAAAAAGCAGGAAAGGTTGATTAGTTGAAATTTATATTTATATAAATTTCCTATTCTGTGTGAAAGAGGCACTAGCTCAGCAAATGGAATAAGCTGTATAGCCGCTAAAACGAATCCAAGTAGAAATGCTATTCCTAAGAAAAAAAGGCAATGTAACATTTCTTTTATTTTCTCTTTACCAGAATATAGTTGTGGAATCCTGATTATAGTATAAATAACGATACCCAACAAAATATATAAGGAAACCTGAATATGACCACTCAAAAACTGGAAAGCTATAGCACCTCCTGCAAGTATCGCAAACAGGATTCTTTTTGGTCCACGAACCATCTTTTCAAGAAAAAGAAGAATTAGGGGAAGCCAGAGTGCTGTAGATATGCAAGTTGGATCCTCCAACCAAACCATAAAAAACCCGTTGAACATAAAAACCAAGGAGGCAACAAAAGAACCAAAAGAACTGACTTTAATCGTATGCATAAAAAGAAACATCAGCAGTCCGGCAAGAAAAATTTGGGCAATATTAGCATAACCAAATGCCTGCTTAAGAGGAAAAAGATAAAATATAAGACTAAAGGGACTAAATATTGCTGAATAATGATTAGCCAGAAATGGCTTCCCGCACAAAGTATAAGGATTCCAGAGCGGAATCTGTCCTTCTTTTATCATCTCATTGGCATAAAACATCGCTGGATAAAAATATACTATGTTGTCACTAAAATAGTTATTACGCACGGGCTGCGGATTAGTAATGTAGAATTTCCAAGGATACCATTGTTGTAATATATCAGCCGCAACCGTCGTTTCTCCTAAAAAAATAACTCTCCAGAAGAAAACACAAGTTATACACAGTAATATCAGTGCGATTATAATAATTTTTTTTGTACTGCTTGCCATTAGATAAACCGCGGTTGGCTTTTTTGTTTATTATTGTTCTGATAACAAAATATAAATTGCAATACTCTTTTTAGCCCCCTGATAAGATCCTGCGGGGTTAAAAATAAGAATTTGAGCATTTTCATAAAATAACGGGGTCTCAAGTAAAAATTATAAAAAAATAACTTTGATAATTTTAATCCTTTCTCCTGCAACTGCCTATCTCTAAATGTACATAAATATGGAAATAAACTAAAGGTGACTTTATCTTTTAGCTCCCCAAAAAGCCTTGTACCTGGATAAGGGGTGATATCTGTTGCGTTCACATACTCCAAATCCAGCTGTTTTGCCAAAACAACGTCTTTTTTAAATTCATCTTCGGTTTGTATGCCTCCGACTATAAAAAAACCTGTAACTTCAATATTATTTTCTTTTATAAGCCTAACTTGTTCCTTTATTAAATCTGCATTATAGCCCTTTTGGTAACAATCAAGGACTCTTTGCGAACTCGTTTCTATTCCTAAGTAAATACGCTTTGCGCCTGTCTTTTTCATTAAGCGAGCCATTTCTTTATCTAATGTACCGACGCGGGTCATTGCTACCCATTGAAATTTAAGATTCCTTTTTAAAATAAGGCTGCATAATTCCATAGTTCTATTTCTGTTTAGAGTAAAGGTATCATCCAAAAAACGAATAGTCTGAACCTTATATTTTAAGACAAGTTCTTCTATTTCGGTTACCACATTTTCTACAGAGCGAAAAGTCATCTCTTTACCATAAGTAGGAATACAGAATGCACATCCGAAAGGACAACCTCGACTGGTCAAAATAGTAGCGAATGGCTTTTTTAAGAAAAATTCATTATATAAATTAATATTCACCAATTCCCAAGCTGGAAAAGGAATCTTATCTAAGTCTCTAATCCGCTCTCTGGGTTGATTTATAGCGATATCTCCATTTTTTCTATAAGCTAGCCCTTGGATATTTTGGTAATCTTTTCTTTCCTTAAAGGCGTCATACATTTCAGAAAAAGATAGTTCTGGCTCATTCATAACTATATAATCTATCGCTGGATTGCATTTGAATGTCTCTTCGGGGAATATCGTTGGCAAATATCCCATACAAGCTATTTTAACGGATGGGAGATTAGCTTTTATAGCCGTTATTGTTTGCATATCTTCGGTAAATGACTCTATGCCTGCCATAAAAACTAACAATTCTGGCTGGTAAATATTTAAACGTTTTATAACTGTCTTAATATTTAATTCTTCGGCAATGGCATCGATTAAAATACGGTCATCTTTTTTCCATTCTTTAATAATCGCGCCTAAATACATAAGCTCCAAAGGAGGAAAAAGGAAGTTTGAAACACAGTAGGTACAACTGTAGCGACGAATAAGCTTCTCCTGATATGGCAGATTAAGTAGACAGGTTTTCATTTAGAAAATAGCAAATACTTTTATCATTTATGTACTTATTTAAAATCTAACTTATTATAGGCTTTTGGGATGGCGTCAATTCTTCTTATTACCTCATCGTAATCGAGGCCTACCTTTTTAAGATAATCTTTAATTGCCTCATAGCGAGGCTGATTTTCCTGTTCTATAATTCTTAAGGCTTCACTTCTCGTAAGTATACCTTCCCTTATCTGGTTACTGCGAAAGGCATCATTTTCCGTAAATCCAGCGATCGTTACATAGATATAATTATAAAATGGCGATGTGCCATCATCAGTCCTCCAGGTAAGTATCGTATCCTTCTCGGTCTCCCAATCATATTCTCTCTTGAGTGTGGAGACGATTTTTTCCTCCTCCCATCTCACATAGTGCCATAAATATACGAAATTAAAACGCATCATGCAGGTAACTCTATAGGCAAAAAGAGTATCCCAAGCAGAGCTGTTCAAATAAGCCGGGTTTAAGATATATTGCCAGATAGAGGATAAAGCTAGTTTCACCCTTTCTATAACCGGCATCTCATGCATAATCCCACGAGGCTCACTATCTCTGACTCCTAGAAAACCAAATTTATATTCGCTCGTTTCCAGTTCATTACCGCGGCATAAAAAAATTAGTTTAATACCGTAATTTTTTGCCGCCTTACCCACATAATATTCTACCATTTTGTCACCGGCCATAAATAAAGGCACCATACCCAAATGCGGCCTCTCTAGCCACGCCTCGATGTTTTCTCTGATAAATTTCCTTTTCTTAGGGATATTCGCGGCCATGATTACATGCTCTACCCCTAATTTCCCCACCATTCGGGCTTGGTTTCTGCGTCCAATATCTGCTACCATCCCCCAATCATAAGTAAAGGCAATGGGGTTCATCCTTAATACTTTTTTGAGATAATGCAGCCCAAAGGAGCTATCCCTTCCTCCGCTAAAAGACAACACGCAATCCGGTTTGCCATTTCTGCTGCGGTATTTAGCCGCTAATTCCTCCAAAGCCTCCTCGCCTTTTACTTTAATTTTTTTATAATTTAAGCAGTAATTGCATATGCCTTCGGCATTAAATTTAATAAAGGGCATAGTCTCGGGTAAAATACACCTAACACACCGTCTCATAATATTTCTAATTTAAATTAAATTTTTGCTCGGTTTGTTTTCGTAGGTCAATAAGACAGCCGGAACCGGCTTTTAGCTGTGAAATAATATATTGCCCTATAATTGGCTCTAACCTAAGCTTCCTAATCAGTTTTTCTAAAATATATGACTCAGAGGCAAAAATATATAAATCCTCCCTTTTATTTTTACAGGTATATAGAGAGCCGGTATTCGTGGCTAAGATTAAAGTATCGCCACCGGATACAAAAGCGGCTATAGAGGCAGAGCCCTGGATTTTATTGAATACGGCTTGCGTGACAGATATCGAAGATAACCCGTTATTAATAAGAAGGTTGAGTAAGCTAAAAATTAGCTCACTATCTGTTACCCCTTTCCTGATTAAAGAAAAATCTTTGACCAGCTTTTCCTCGTTCACTATTATTCCGTTATGCACTCCTACAACGCTATCGCAGATAATAGGAGAATTATTATTATTATCTAACTGAGTGCCATTTGTAGCAAGGCGGTTGTGCCCCATAATAGCAATGGGTTCTCTAATTAAAGCGTTGCATTGAACGTTCAATAGGTTATTGAAAAGTTCATTATATATTTTAGTGCGGATAAAGCGAGTGCCAATTATGTTCTGTTTATGTATGCTCAATTCTCCCTTGCTAAGTATCGCAATCCCCGCTGCTTCTTTACCCCGCGATGCTGATAATATAAATAGATTATCTGTTACGGACTTTAGAAGAGGTAAGGAGTAATTTGTGTTTTCTTTAAGCAGAAGTCCGAAAATACCGCACATATAACCTCTTTAGGTTAGACGGCACTATAAGAAGTAATGTGAATAATTTACCTTAAAAAATTATTATAATACTTATCTTCTTTAATTGCAATATCTAATGCAAAAGTTGTTAAAAAATGTTAAAATGAAACGTATGGCTACTGCCATTAATGCATTATCTATAGATTTAGAAGAATGGTATCAAGCAGAACTGATTAAAAAATACGTAAAGAACCTGCCCAAAAATAGCCTAGTCAGAGATTCTACCGGAATATTACTGAAACTTTTAGATAGGTATAACACTAAAGCGACATTTTTTGTTGTAGGGGAAGTTGCGGTGCAAAACCCAGAATTGATAAGAACCATATACAGTAATGGCCATGAAATAGCAAGCCACGGTTTTTCACATAAGACATTATCTGAAATTGGCCCGGATGGTTTAAAAAATGAGTTAAAAGAATTTAATAAGGTCATAACCGACATTCTTGGTAATATAGAAATAAAAGGCTTCCGTGCCCCTACCTTTTCTTTAAATCAAAATACAAGCTGGGCAATTGATATTCTAAGAGAATTTAAAATTAAATATGATTCGAGCATCTTCCCAATAAAATTAGGTCTTTATGGTGTTAGCGGTGTACCCCTTAATATATATGGCTTAAATAGTAATGACATAAAACTTCCTGATGCAAAAAGTGATATAAAAGAATTCCCTCCGACTGTATTTGAGGTGCTTGGAATAAGATTGCCTGTATCAGGGGGGTTCTATTTAAGAGCCGTTCCAATTTATTTACAAAAACAATTTTTAAAATTAATTAATAGAGATAGGCCTTTCATAATATACCTGCATCCTTGGGAATGCGATGTAAGTACCCCCAGGGTTAAGATGAATGCATTATCTAACTTTATAACTTACTATAATATAAAATCTACGCTCACTAAGCTTGAGGAATTATTAAAAAATTTCAGATTCGACCGCATTGATAACATATTAGAGGTATAGACGATGAATATTCTGGGAATAACCGGTCTTGGCGTATCCCCTGCTGCCTGTCTTGTGCAGGATGGAAAATTAATTGCCATGGCAGAAGAAGAACGTTTCAACCGCATAAAAGGTTCTTTTGGCTTGCTTCCTGAACAGGCAACGCGCTTTTGTCTGAATTATGCTGGGCTTGGCCTTGACGATATAGATTATATAGTCTTTCCTTGGGACACTGCTAAATATAGGCTGTATATGCCTTATTTTCTTTTTATGACTTATCTAAAACGCGCCCCTAAATTTCAAGGGCGTCTTTCTACTTTAGCGCTTAAAGAACTACTAAAATATCAGCCCAGCAATGTAAAAGCCTCGATAAAATCTATGTTACGTAAAGCAGGAATTAAGGGTAGGATCCCTCCTATTGAATTTATTCCACACCATCTTGCTCATGCTGCAAGTGCCTTTTATTGTTCAGGTTTTGATGAGGCACATATCCTTGTTATAGATGGAAGCGGAGAGGATAAATGTACCACTATATTTAAGGGTAAAGGTTTAGAGATTAAAGAGAAAAAATGCTTTCGCATACCGGATTCACTGGGTTGGTTTTATCAAAGTATCACCGAATTCTTAGGGTTTTTGCCTAATAGAGATGAAGGAAAAACCATGGCTTTAGCTGCGTATGGTAAATATAACGAAAATGTATATTCAAAATTTAAAAAAATGATAGATTTTAATAAAAATGGTAATTATCGATACGACGCCAGTTATAGTTTTTTAGGTAAACACAGCCGCGGTGAAGTTTACAGTAAAAAAATGGTAGAATTATTGCAAGATATCCGCTATCCTAAACAACCCATTCAACAAATACACAAAGATATTGCCTTTACTGCGCAGGATATCTTAGAAAAAATTGTTATTTCTCTGGCAGAAAACATTGCGCATGAGCCTGACTATAACAAGAAAGTCTGTATTGCCGGAGGCGTAGGTCTAAACTGTAAGATGAACGGCGTTATAGCCAGTAAAAATTATGTAGAAGATATATTTATACCGCCTGTAAGTAATGATGCGGGCTCGGCATTGGGTGCAGCCTTATACTCATCTAAAGAAAAAGGATATAATCCAAAATTTAAGATGGAACAAGCCTACTGGGGACCTGAATTTACCAATGCCCAGATAAAACAATTGCTCGACAGAACAGGCGCAAGGTATAAAGAAGAATCAAATATCGAGACGACTATCGCAGAGTTATTATCTCAAGATAAAATCGTAGGCTGGTTTCAAGGTAGAATGGAAATCGGTCCACGCGCCTTAGGAGCAAGGTCTATATTAGCTAATCCGCTAAAAGAAGAGATGAAAAATAAAGTCAATACAGTCAAGGGCCGGGAAACTTGGCGGCCATTTGCTACTTCAATTTTGGATGAAAATAAAGATGAATTTTTAATCAAAGCAAAGGAATCGCCTTTTATGAACTTAGCCTTTAAGGTCTCTCATCAAATTAAAGAAAACATCCCTGCGGTTGTGCATGTGGATAATACTACACGAGCACATCTTGTTAAAAAGGATGTGAATCTAAAATATTGGAAACTAATAAAGGAATTTGGAAAGATTGATGGGACAGCGGCTATCCTTAATACTTCACTCAATATTCAGGGAGAAGCTATCGCGTGTTCACCTGAAGATGGATTAAGGACATTTTATGCCACAAGTATAGATTATTTAGCACTAGGAGATTTTTTAATATATAAATAGAAAAATTTTATAGGCGATTATATAAAATCATTTTTTTAATTTTAAGATGATATGCTTACAAGGATCAAATTTGTTACGAAATTTCTGTGCTTTCGCTATAGCAAGACCATTATTTTTAATTAAATCCACCCAAGATAATGTATCAAAAAAACTATATGGCAAATTTACTCCGTAAGGTCTATTACAAATATAATCTATACATCTTAATAGCGCAAGATCCATCTTAGTGTCCCAATAATGGTCTTTTATGAGAATATAATTTTTAGATACTCTTTTTGCTTCTTCAATTATTTTTTGTGGATTATTATCATGGTGCAAAACATCAATAATCATGACGCAATCAAAAGAATTTTCTTTAAAAGGGAGTTTTTTACCATCGCCTATTATTATCGGCACAAAAGTTTTCGGTTGAATATGCGTATCCACTCCAACAAATTTAATATCAAGTTTAATCTTAATATTTTTAGCTAATCTACCACATGAAGTTCCAACGTCTAAAACAACTTTAGAGTCTTTAAGAAGGGGGGCCAAAATATGAACAAGGCGTTTAAATCGTAATGGAAACAATATTGCTTCATCCAATAATCTTAAAAATCTTAAAAATATTTGCATAAATAATGTCTATCTTATTCAAAAAATATTTTATTTTTTTTCCTTTTAATCTTTATAACAACCAACAAATATAATATTAAATTAATAAAAAAATCTATAAAACTTGGTCCTCTTTTTCTGTAGTAAGGAACGCATATTTTGTAATTATTATCGACCTTGTATCCTAAGAGACTGGCGGCAATGCCGATTTCCCCGGCGCAGGAATATCTATATCCGATATAATAATTTAACAGGTTTTCAATAAACGCTATTTTCATCATTTTAAAACCGCACTCAATATCTCTAAATTTAAATTTCCCTAAATAAGAGGCGATTAATGACAGAAAACTATTACCGAGAATTCTATAACTTGGATAACCCGAAAAATCCCTTTCGGCAATCAAAACATCGCGATTATTATTTTTGAAATATTCGTACATATTGTTTATTTCATCTGGATCGTGCTGTCCATCGCCATCAAGCATAACTATCGCGTCTTCATGCGAAAACCTACCCTTTCTACGCTGCTGGGAAACAAACCTAAACCCCTGCAATAAGGCATACGACATCCCCTTATTTTTCTTAAAAGAAAGATAATAAACATTTTTTTTATTTCTTGCCCAATTAGATATTAAAGAATCTGTCTTATCAAAAGAGCCATCGTTAACAATTACTATATAATCCAGCTTTTTTTCTAACTGGTTCAGGACGCCGATGATAGTTTTTTCTTCGTTAAAAACCGGTATTAATCCTATCAGCATAATATGTTAAGAGGAGATTGTAGTTAACTGGCGGGTTCATACCTTACAAAGACTCGCCAACCACCTGCTAAAATTATATTAAAACCCCAGGCAAAGACAAAAACCAAAGATGGGATAAAACCCCAGAGATGTCGCATAACATAAACTATAGATATAGAGGCTAAAGCGCTAATTGTGCAGGCATTGAAAGTATTAATGAAAATTTCTTTTTTTGAAAAGCGCCGCGAATGTACATAGAATCTAAAAATAGAAAAGATAATTAGGTGAGCAACGCTGATATGTGGCCAGAGGTGAAGGTAGGGTATAAAGGAAGGCATTTCTATGACACCATTGAATCTAATTAGATATGCGCTATAGAATGCCATATTTACAAATACAATATCAGTAATTAACCAACTAACAACACGATAAATTTTTTTAACTAACAACATATTTGGATGCCTCCCGAACAATTTCTTCCTCTATTACCTTTGCATTTTTGTTAGAACCGATAAATAGACTTAAGCCGCTTAACTGATTTATTCTTCGGGGTATGCCAGCACAATTCTGAAAAATATATTTTATTGCATCTGGGCTAAAAATATCTTTGGTTTGCCCTGCAACCTTCAATCTAAAATTGATGTAATTATTTGTTTCTTCTTCGTTTAATCGGTCGAGATGGAATTTTACCGCAATTCTCTGGCTAAAGGGTTTATTAGCACTTATCTTTTCCTCCAATTCATTCTGGCCTAATAGAATAAGCGTAAGAAGGAATTTATCCTTAAACTGTAAATTTAAAAGCAGCCTCAATTCATCGAAAGCCATTTTATCTTCAATGATATGGGCATCATCGATAATAATTAATGTCTCTTTCCCATCATTAGCATTGTTAATCAAGGTCTCTTGCAATATATGCAAAAGGTCTGTCTTTTCAAAAGGTAGATTATCCTTTATTCCTAAATTATAGACAATCTCACGTAAGAGTTCTGTAGATTTCAGATTAGGATTTCTAATAAAAGCATGTTTGTATTTTTCTCCCAAAGATTCTAAGAGGACTGCAACCGAAAGGGACTTTCCGCAACCAAAAATTCCTGTAAGCATTGCCGCACCTAAGGATTCTTTTATACAATAGGAAAACATATCCAATGCTTCTTTGTGTTCCTTTGAGCAATAAAAAAAGCGTGGGTCTAAACTATTTTGGAAAGGATTCTCAGTTAATCCCCAATGTGTCTCATACATCTTAATCTTTTATTCTATCTTAAAATTTACTATGTGTAAAGTCGCTATTCTAACCGCCTATCTCTTTCTTTATCTTCTGCTTAAGACCCTTGCCGACAAGAGAAAATTTGTCTTCCCTTGTCTCCCATTTCGACCTTAGGGTAACCAAAAAAGACAAGATTATCAGATAAAGGTCAAGTATAAACTAAAGTTTTCTTTAAGAAATTAATTCGCTTATTAGTCATTTTATCTTATAAAAAATGGTAACACTGATAAAAATTTTAGGAAGCATTTTCGTTCAGGCGTCTTTCTAACATATTCATTCTTCTTACCTTTCTCTCAATAAACCCAATTGTCCTTAGTCCAACAAATAATCCGATGCCTAAGAGTAATAGGAGCAAGAGCGCATATTCATTCGGGATAAGCACAAACATAAAGGCGATTATCCCAAAATATAAAGTGGCAAGATAAATGACAACCGCAACCTGTCTTTGCGACAAACCCAATTCCAGGAAACGATGGTGCAGATGTTTTTTATCGGCAATAAATACTGAGTTCTTTCCTAATAACCTGCGCCAGACAGCTAAAATGCTATCATAAATAGGTATGGCTAACGCACATATGGGAATAATTAAAGCTGCAGCAGTAACTACCTTATATTGCATTCCCGCTAATCCTGTAATTGCTAAGATTAAACCTAAAAACATACTTCCGGTATCACCTAAAAAAATCTTTGCGGGTGGAAAATTATAAAATAAAAATCCTAAGGTACTACCACATAAGATACTAATTAAAATTACGGTAACTGGAGTCTTCAAATACAAACCTGCAAACAAAAGGCTAAGACCGGCGATAAAGACAACCCCTGTAGCAAGCCCATCTAAACCATCAATGAGATTTATGGCATTAATCATCCCTAAAATCCAAAAGACAGTTAAAAATAAACTTATCCAAAAGGGTAACTGTATCTCTCCACCACTAAAAGGATTGGTAAAAACCCCAATTCGAAAGCCAGCATAAAACAAAACCAAAGCAATAAGACCTTGAATAAAAAGTTTGATTATTGGTTTTGTTCCCCGAATATCATCCCATAGCCCCAATAGAACAAGCAAAAAAACTGCTATTAATAAGCTTGATATCTTAGAATAAAAAACATTTCTAAATCCTACATCAATTATAAGAGCAAATAGCAGGGTAAGAATAAATGCAGCGATTATCGCTACTCCTCCCAGTCGTGGAGTCGGTTGCATATGAATTTTTCTTTTTCCCGGTAGATCCAAAAAACCAAACCTTAAACAAATCCTTCTTACTACAGGTATAAATAAATAGACTAAAATAAAAGCTATCAGAAATAAAAAGGCGATCTTCAATTAAGCATCCCTTTCTTCTTTAATAATTCATTGTAGATCTTTTCAATCTCAGCAACCATCTTCTCTGTAGAAAATCTCTCATCAACCCGTTTTCTTGCTTCTTCTCCCATTTTCTGACGAAGTCCTTTGTCTTTTAGTAACCTAATTATCGCTTTTGCCAAGGCTTGATGATCTCCCGGATCTACCAAGATCCCAGTTAAGCCGTCTTGGACTAAATCTACAATCCCTCCTACCCTACTGGCTACCACTGGTTTACCACATGCCATTGCCTCTAAAACCGAACGGCCCATACCCTCCCACAAAGTAGGCAAACAAGCAATATCAAAAATAGAAGTAATTTCAGGGATATCAGCGCGAAAACCGGTAAAGATAATCTTATCTTGAATATTCAGCTTATAGGCAATATTCTTTAACCTATGCTCCAATTCTCCTTCACCTACAAAAATAACCTTAAGATTAACTACCTCTTTAATTATCTCTGGTATGGCCGCAAGTAGTATATCCTGCCCTTTACCTTCCCACAGCTTGGCTACTTCTCCGATAACCAACTCATCATCTTTTATTCCCAAGGCCTTCCTTTTAGCGCTAATATTAGTTTGAAAAAGAAACTTGTCTATTTCAATTCCACTGTATATCTTTACAATCTTATCGCAAGTAACAATCCTTTCTTTAACTGTCCAATTAACCATTGCCTCCGATATAACAATCATCACATCGCACCACCGGGCTGCCAAGTGTTCTAAAAAAATAAAAATTTTCCTTCGCCAAAATTTTTCATAAGGATGGAAGGCAAACCCATGGACAGTATGTACAATAACAGGAACGCCTGCGATCTTAGCAGCTAATCGACCGATAAAACCTGCTTTGGAATTATGGGTGTGCACAATAGCATATCTCTCTTTTTTTATAAGAGAGACCAACTCAAAAACTGCCAAAATATCTTTTAAGGGAGAGATCGGACGAGTAAAATTTCTTATTGGCCTTACCTTAAGACCTCGGGATTCTACTAACTCAATTAACCTGCCTGAAGGCGCACAAGCAAGTTCTGACACATAGCAATCTGAATTAATCTTAGCCATAGTCAAAAACGTATTTATGCCAGAACCACTGATAAGTGGCAGAGTGTGGATATGTAGAACTTTTATCTTATTCATTCTGACTTCAATAATTTTTCTGAAGCGTTCATAACCATATCGGTGGTAATATTGTTTAGGCATCTTGCATCTTGACATCTAAATTTATTACAAGGAGCGCATTCTATGTCTTTCTTTAATATAATGCAATTCTCTTTTTGGTAAGGCGCTGTCTTCATTGACCCCGGTCCCATAATCGCAATAAGGTGAGTCTTTAAGGCATTGGCAATATGCATGGGGGCGGTATCATTACTGATATAGAGATTGCATCTTTTAATTAAGGCAGCTAATTGAGTTAAAGAAAAACCTAAGGCAATTATTGGCTGATGGGACATCTTAAGGCCTATCATCTTTGCTAATCCTCGATCGGCTTCAAACCCAGTAATTATTATCTTCGCTTTATATCTATTGGCCAATTCGTCTGCAACTAAAGCAAAATTCTTCCAATTCCAGCGATGATTAGGCCTACGCGCTCCAGGATGTATACCTATTAAAATATCATCATCAGAAATTGATTTCTTTTCTAAAAATTTTCTTATTGTTTGCGTGTCGGAATCATCAAACCAAACCGCTAATTCTTTATCCTTGATATCACAACCTAAGGCTGCTATTAAGTCTAACTTATATTCTACGTCATGTCTTATAGTATTTATTGTATCATCAATTTTAATGTCGTAAAAAAAACCTTTACCATCAGTATTACGACCGACAATCTTATTAGACCGTATAAATTCTAACATCAAGAAGAAATTTATTACTCCCCGTAAGGTATAATGTTGATATAAGTTAACCGCGACATCTATATCCAGCTTTCTTAATTCATTTAAAACTAGCATATTCCTCAAGAAGCCTTTAATGCCTTTATAAAAAACAAAAGTCCTACTTAAATATGGCGATTTACTTACTAGTTTTGCGGGTTCAGGAAATGTCAAAAGATAGATGTCAGAATCAGTATGCCACTTAGTTAAATTCTTGATTACTGTAGAGGATAATACTGTATCTCCTATGCCTGCGAGTTCTATTAACAGAATCTTTTTTAGCGTGTCTGTAGGTTGAAAAGGTCTAGTTGTTTTAAAGCCCCGGGCAGCAAGATCTGTTTCTTGCATCACAGTCTCGATTCTCCTTGCTATAATCTGCCAAGAAAAATTAGCCTCGACTCTTTCTCTTCCTTTTTCACCCAACGTAACTGCATATTTCTTATCTGTTAGTAACAATTGAAGGGCACGGGATATATCCTGCGTTCCATTTGGATCAACCAGTACTCCCGTCTGATCCGCAATTACAGCATCTCTAATACCTCCGGATGCCCCGCCAATAACTGGTTTACTGCAAGCACTTGCCTCTAAATAAGCAATACCAAACCCTTCAAACCATTGGCGCCCCAACCTTATTTCTCTGCTAGGCATAATAAATACGTCACAAAGAGCATAAAATTTCGGAGTTCTTTCATGGGGGACACTTCCAGTAAAAATTACTTTATCTTTTAATCCTAAAGCCATTGCAAGCTCTTTTAATCTCTTTTTCTCCGGACCGTCGCCAACAATTAAATATACCAAATCGGGTATTTCTTTTAATACCTCAGGAAGAGACTTGATCACCAAATCATGTCCTTTATGTTCATCAAGACGAGCCACTGTTAAGATTACTCTTTTATTAACAAAGTTATATTTTTTTATAATTTCTCCATAATCAACATTGGAGTTAAACTTATTTAAATCTACACCACCAGGAACTACTAATAAATTCTCAGGCCTGATTCCATTTGTTTGTAAAATTGTCTCGGTGTAGCTGGATATAGGGAAGCATTTATTAGCATTATTAAAGGTTAATTGCATTAGCCACTTGAGTTTCTTTTTTATCTTGCTTTTTAGTAAAGTATTAGCATCAAAAATTTCTGAGCCAAAGGCAACAACATAATAAGAAAAATTTAATATTCGCGAAACGAAAAGGGAAATAACGCCACAGGGCATCCAGACTAAATTAATTACATGTTGAATTTTAAATCTTTTAACTATATAAATAAACCAGAAAAAGAGCAGAATTTCTCTAAGTATTATTATATTCGACACTCGTATTATCTTAAATTTTTGGTCTCTATCAAATTCGAAATCATTCCTTGAGTGTTGAGTAAGGATAAAAATTTCTTCTCCTGATTGCCTTAATCCGTCAGCAATGCCATGTGCATAGACAGATATCCCTCCGGTTAAAGGAGGAAAGTCAACAGTAAAAATTAATATCCTCATTCAATTTCCTTATTATCCAAGCCTTCCAACCAAAGCTCCAAGACCAACAGTGACCATATCTGATGCGTAAGAACCGCTTCTTTTGTAAAATGCATCTTTAAGATTTTCTCAACATAATCAGGATTAAAATAACCTCTTTTCTTAATATTCTCTTTAGAAAGTATCTGGGATACATAAGTTTTAAGGTCTTCTCTAAGCCAATCAGCCAGAGGGATCATAAATCCTTGCTTGGGTTTATTAATAATCTCTTGCGGCAAGATATTTTTAAGTGACTCTTTGAACAATCCCTTAAGCCTCAGGCCTTTTAACTTCAATTGATAAGGTATGGCAAAACAAGAATCCATCAATCTATGGTCGCAGAAAGGGACTCTTAATTCTAAGGAATTAGCCATAGACATCCTATCTGCCATAATTAGAAGGTCGTCGGGTAAATAGGTGTTTATATCTACATAAACAACACGACTCAGGTAATCTTGGTTAATTATCTCTTGAAAATATTTTAGATGAAGGCACTCTTTTTTTTGCTTAATCTCTTGTTTTATATCTGGATTATAAATTTCATCCTTCATTTGATAATCAAAGTAGGTTATCCAGGCCAGATATCTTTCTTGCGGCGTAAGGAGCCCTGCCTGCAAAAATCTCTTTAGTCTACCAGAGGTATCCCTAGCCAAAGAAGTGGATTTTATGTAAGAGGAGCCGTATTGTAGCAAATGGCGTAACAGGTAAGGTAATTTATCATAATAAGAAGAGATATCTGCCCCAATATAACGCGGATACCCCCCGAATACCTCATCTCCGCCGATGCCGGAAAGAGCAACCTTTACATGCTGGCTTGCCTCTTTAGAGATAAGGTAGTTAAGAATAGCAGAAGAGTCAGCAAAAGGTTCATCTAAATACCTGACAACCGCGGGAATAATTTGTCTTATATCCGGCTTGACGATAAATTCCTGATGTTGCGTATTGAATCTTTTGGCGATTAAACGGGAATACTCCAATTCATTATAAGAAGCAAAGCTTTCTTCATAGCCTATAGAAAATGTCTTAATAGACCCCGCACCTAATTGATGCATTAGTGCAACGATGGCGCTAGAGTCTATTCCCCCACTTAAGAATACGCCTAAAGGCACATCGCTTACCAGGTGCGATTTAATTGCTTCCTTTAAAGAGCTAATTATCTTATCTTTATAAAATCCTACTGACCTTTGTTTATCTTGTGTAAAATTAAGCCTCCAGTAATGCTTAACATTAAGATTGCCTTTTTTAAAGGTCAAATAATGGCCGTGCGTTAACTTGTTTATCCCTTTAAATATTGTCATGGGGGCTGGTATGTACAAAAAGCTAAGATAGTAATCGAGCGCTAAGATATTTATACTTCTTGGCAGGCGCCCGTCTTCTAACAAGGCTTTAATTTCAGAGGCAAATAGGAATACATTATCTTGATAAGTATAATAAAGCGGCTTTATGCCTAATCTATCCCTTGCCAAAAATAGCTTTTCCTCTCTTTTATCCCAAATAGCAAAGGCAAACATACCTCTTAATTTATCTAAACAATCTTCTTTTAAATCTTCGTATAAATGGACTAATACCTCCGTATCGGAATTAGTATAGAATCTATGCCCCTTAGCCTTTAATTCATAAGCGAGTTCCTTATAATTGTAAATTTCGCCATTTAGAACAACTATAACGGTCCTATCTTCATTATATATCGGCTGATGTCCGGTTTCCAAATCAATGATACTCAATCTTCTTATCCCCAGACCAATATCTTTATCTATAAAATATCCTTCGTCATCAGGTCCTCGGTGTTTCATAATCCCACACATCTTTTTTAATAAGTCCTGATCGGGGCTACCAACTACTCCGCAAATACCGCACATTATTTATATTATCCTTTTTAACTGTATCTTGACTGCCTCCATCATATCTTCCACAGTAATCAATTCCATACACTGGCGGCTCTTACACAACCCAGAATTACAGGGACTACATGGCAAATCTTTTCTGACAACAATATGGTTTTCACCTTGCGGCCACCATAGATAAGGAATAGTAGGGCCCATTGTAGAGACCGTAGGAGTACTTACTGCAGTTGCAATGTGTAATAGGCCTGAATTATTACAGACAAAGAGGTTACAGCGAGCAATCAACGCTGACAATCTGCCCAATGAAACGCCAATTGCTTCGACTACCTGTTTTTTAATCAAACTAGCCACTTTACAAATTAATTTCTCTTCATCTGGTGCTCCTATTATGATTACTTTAATCCTATATTCTGCTATTATTCTATCTGCAACTTGCGCAAATCTCTCAAGCAACCAACGCTGAGTTAAATAACGGCCACCGGGATGTATCCCAATTAATAAATCATCTTTTGAAATTTTTTGCTGATTTAAAAATTCTTCGGTAAAGTTCTTTTGTTCATCTGATATTAGAATTTTTGGGATTCTATTTTCCGTATCCACGCCAATAGCTCTCAGGACATCTAATGTGCGTTCAATTATATGTTTCTCTGCCCAAGTTGGTTCTATCCGGATATTAAAAAAGACTCCCCGCCCTTGGATATTATAGCCCAATTTATACCGAGCACTGCTTAAAAAAACCAAGAAGGCACTTTTTAACAAATAATCCATAAGCAAATCAATGGCTAAGTCAAAATTTTCTTGTCTCAATATCTTTGCCATTTGGATTAAATTACGGTAGACTATTATCCTGTCTATCCAAGGAATCCCTTTAAACAAATCCTGGGCATTGGAATTAAGAACTAGTGTAATATTAGCTTGTGGGAACTCCTCCCTTATAGCGCGCAATGCCGGAGTAGAAAGAACAAGATCGCCGATACCGTCTATCCGGATAATCAAAATTTTCTTTATATTGCGCATAGAAAAAGATACTTCCTTCTTGGATAAAAATAGCGACATAGTATAAATAAGGAATACACGCCTCAAATATAGGTAGCCTATCTTAAATATGGCTCTGGAAGACTTCCTCTTCATATCAACGGGCTCTTATTTTTTCAACAGCAATAGTCTCATATAATTGCCTATACTGCTCTATCTTATCACTAAGACTAAACTTCTCTTCCGCAATCAATCTTGCTGCTTGCCCCATCTCTTGAGCTTTTTTATTATCTTTTAATAAACAGACTATCGCTTGGGCTAAAGCATGGGAATCTTTTGGTGGGACAAGCATCCCGGTTACGCCATCTATTACTATCTCATTCATCCCTTCTATGTTGGTAGCCACAATTGGCTTAGCCATCGCCATTGCTTCCAAGAGTATAATCGGGTGTCCTTCGAGAATCGATGATAAAACTAAAATATCCAGGTCTTGTAAAATTGCTTTTATGTCTTTGCGAAACCCGGTGAAGATAACATTTTTCTTAATATCTAATTTTCTAGCTAGGCTTTCTAATTCCCTCTTTAAATAGCCTTCTCCCACAATTAAAAATTTAACTTTGTTTGCTATATATAAATCACCCTCAACTATATCTCTTATTGCCTGCATAAAATAAGTAAGCCCTTTCTCCAAAACTAATCTTCCAATAGTTCCTACTAATCGAGCCTCCGGGCTTATATTAAATTCATTTCTTATTTTACAAACGCTTTCCAATTTAGCATTATATTCTTCAACCTCTATTCCGTTATATATCCTGACTATTTTTTGTGGTGAAATCTTATGTTTCTCAATTAATCTATGTTTTAAGGCCTCAGAAACAACAATAAATCTATAAACAAACCTTTCGCTAAAACGGTCTAAAATGTTGTATATTACTTTGCTTAACCATCCCACATTAAATCTTTCCACTGGCATAGGGTTAGTAGAAATTGTAGCCAAAACTTTTGCTATTTTACTAGCGATTCTGGCAAAGAAATCCGCTCGCGCACCTTGGCTATGCACAATCTCTATATTCTTTTCTTTCATTATTTTCGCTAATTGATATATTACTAATGGAGCAAATCTATTTCTTAAAGATAACGGTAATATCGTGGCTGAGTCCTTTACTTTCTCTGCAAATAAACCTCCGGACAAACAAGCAACGTAGATTTTATATTTATTTTTATCTAAACTATTGATAATTTGGGCGAATGCCCTTTCTCCCCCACCAAAATAAAGATTTTCAATAACATACAATATCCTTAGCATTTTTTTTAATAAAAAAATTAAATTACCATTAATTTTTAAGGAACCTTCTTACGTTTTACTTCCAATAAGTACTAACGAACGCCCGAGATAATTATCAAAAAATGACGCAATCTCAAAAGAACTTGTATCCATTATTATTTTTCTCCTGGTTAAATGAGATATAAACCGAGCGAATAAAAAATAAACCGAATCCCTTAAAAATGAACTCCCCACCACTTCATAATTTTTGAAACCGGTGAGAATAGCGTTTTTTTTCAGTTCCGAACGAGAAAAGGGAATTTCTAACCCCACAGACCAATATCCCAGAAATTGAGCTAGCTTTTTAAAAATTATATAAGGCAGGCAGTATTTATTAGGGACTTCTACAAAGGAGCTGCCCCTGTTATTCAAGAGGTCTCGGTGTACTTGGAAAATGGTTTTGCGCTGGGGATAGGTGAAATGTTCCGCCAAGCCAAATGACATCGATATATCGAACTTTCCTAACAATTCCTTCGGAACATTCATAGCATCAGCGATTATAAAATCTGCATCTAGTCCTAAATTTTTGAATAAAGTCCGGGCTCTTTCTAAGGCAATACTACTATAATCTAACAGGCTAACTCTCGCCCCTTTTATAGCCATTAACGAGGAAATCTCTCCTCGGCCAGAGCCCACTTCAATAACTCTTAATCCTTTAAAAGAACCGTATTTATCTAGTATATTATTCTCTATCTTTTTCCAGCGAATAGATGCAAACTCCTGTCGAAGAATGGATCTATCATAACTTAAACTTAAATTAGTTGCCTTCCAGAAATCATCCCAAATTTTCTTATGCTCTGGCATGATATTACCTTCTATTCTTAATTATCGTCTTATCTAACTCTTCTAACTTTTTAGCCATAACATTCCAGTTAAAAAAATCTTGCGCTCTTTTTCTGCCTATTTCTCCCATCCGGCAGGATAATTCTCTATCTAAAAGCAATCTCAAGATGGCTTTCGAGACCTCGCCTAGATCTGTTGGACTATCTATCAATATGCCGGTTGAGCCATCTATTATCGCCTCTTCAGCTCCTCCTGACCTTCCTCCAATTACCGGTTTGCCACAGGCATTGGCCTCTAAAAATACTATCCCAAATCCTTCTACCTCTCCAGTATCTTCTATATTACGATTTGGCATTACGAATAGGTCACATAGGCTGTAATAGTCTACAAGAGATTCTGGGGGTAACCATCTAATAAAGATTATGTATTCTTGTAAAGAGAAATCCTTTACTAAAGTTTTAAGCTTATCTTCTGCTGGGCCACTTCCCACAATTATATAAGCTATATTGGGCACGTTCTTTATTACATTTGGTAATGATTTAATTACTATATCTTGACCTTTTCTTTCTGTAAGTCTAGAAACAGTCAAAATCACCCTTTTGTCTTGAAGGCTTAACTTTCTCCTTAAGTCATCAGAATTTCGGGGTATAAACATATTTGAATCTACGCAAGCTGGAATTATCACTATATCTTTCTCTTTCACCCCCAACTTAATAAGTTCCCTCTTCATAAACTCACTGATTGCTATAACCTTATTGGCATTAATTAGAAGATGAGAAATAACCTTTTTCTTAAATCTATTTCTCTGCAAAATCATAATCTCCTCAGCAAAGGTATGCACAACATAGGGGATACCTAATAAACGTTTAAAAAACAAACCATAGCCCCCAAAGGGATTAACGGTTCCACAATGAATGATATCTATTTTTTCTTTCAAAATGCATCTAAATAATGCTATCCCTAAATAAATGGGACCTATTAAGCTACTTATAGAAAATAATGAAAGTGGCTTATCCCAAATCCAACCTCTAATTATCCTTAATTTTTGTTCACGATCAAAATCAGCTACTTCTTTCCTTTTAGTTGTATACACGATAACCTCATCTAATGGAAGGCGTTTGAATATATTATATAAATAGATCGCTGCTCCTCCTATAAGAGGAGGAAACTGTTCTGTGACTAACAATATTTTCATCTAAATCGATTTTCCTTAATTATATTGCGATCTCCACGAAAACACTGCCTTTTGAGCAAAAGGATATCCTTTATCAAATTAAACTGCTATCCAAAAAACACATATGACTACAGTAACATTTGCCTTTTCTGATATCATTTATAGCCCTCTGCCACTGGGGATCTTTTATGGCATGAGCGAATTCATATCCTATATTTCGAATATTTATAAAAGGAGGCAGAATTTCGCAAGGACACAAGTTGCCCCAAAAATCAAGAGAGATAATATTACTTCCTGCCCTACAAGGTAGGACTTGTTTTCTCTCAACCATAGTTTTTAAGGTAAACCTGTGAAGTTCTAGTTGGTCGCTCATTGTTGGATCATTTAGTCCAGATACAAATTCAACTAAATCACTATATGTATTTTCAGATATGGGTTCGACAGCATTAGTATCATATTTACCCCGGATGGTCTCAAATGTAAAATTAGCTAGCGGAAATTGTTCCTTAACTAAATAATATAATTCTTTAAAATAGGAATGATTGTCAACGAATATGGTTGAGTTGACTTGTAAGGCAAGACGGGGATAAAAAATGTAGTATAAAAATGACAGTTTCTCATATGTCTCTTTTACTTTGCCAAATAATCCTGGCGACTTTCTTATGTTATCATGCACTCCTGATGGGCCATCAAGAGATAGCGAAATAAATAGATTGGTACGTGTATTTTCAAGGATAGCCTTAGTTTGACTAAAGATTACGTCTGGATAAGCCCCGTTAGTAGGCAAAGTAATCCAAGTTGGTGTAGAAATTTTGTCCAACGCTATACATATTTCGGATAAATCTTTTCTTAGAAATGGTTCACCTCCACTGAGCGTGATATTTTTTACTCTTCCTAAAGAGGTAAAAAATTTTTCAATTTCTTCCAAAGTCAAGTTCTTCTCTACATCTTTATTCAGCGAGCTATGCAGGAAACATTGTTTACAGCCAAGATTGCAGAGATTAGTTATTAAAAAAATGATTGTGTCGATATGCTTATCATTAGATTTAGAATTATAAAATCTTTGGTGCAATGAATGATAAACTCGACGCATGATCTTCCATAGATAACTCCTGCGCAATATACTTCTAAGTTCCTTTCTTTGATAGTTATCCTTTCCCGGTCTTAAGGAAGAAAGTAGTAAGTTAAGTTCTAAGATTTGCTTTTCACTAATTAATCGGCATTTTCGTATATACTTTCTCCATTTGAGAATATTACCTAAATGGAATAGATTCCAAAATAAACACACAGAAAACAATAGTAATTGCTTTGGTCTGAAATGACGCAAGATAAAGCGAAATAATATTTTAATTATTGTATAAACAGAAAAATTTTTAAAGATGGTGAGCAATGAATTACGATAAGAGAGGAAAGAAAATATATATTTGGGAAATGTACTAACGACCTTATGGCGATAGTGATAAGCAATAGCTTTGGGATTATAAATCACTAAATACCCACAAAGGTTCATGCGCAACCCCAAGTCGAAATCTTCAGAAGGATAGAAATATTTAGGGTCGAACTTTCCACTTTCTTCAAATGCATTACGGCGCATAATCATTGCTGCAGAGCAGGCAAAAATAATGCGCATTGGGCGCTCAATCAAACTTTGAATTTTGTACGAGGGTGTGTTAAAAAGCAAATCCCCCGCACAGCCATCAACTCCAAAAAAACCACCTATACTATTGATCGTCTCTTGTAAATGCTGAAATCTAATTTGTGATCCTACAGCTCCAATAAGCGAACTAAAAGATATAAAATTTACCATCTCCTTCAACCAATCAGGAGAAATGACAACGTCGTCATCAAGTGTTACTATAAAGGGTGCCTTGCCTAAGGCGATAGCAATATTACGATTTTGTGCGGGTCCACTGCGCTTGTTCCTCTGTAATATCTTTACCCAAGGAAACTCCTCCTTAAGTATCTTAATGGTTTCATCCTCAGAGCAATCATCTACAACATAACACTGGTAATCTAAGAATGTCTGTTTAACTACTGATTCTAAGGTTTTGCGTAAACTGACAGTATTATTTCTCGTAGTTATAATTATATCTGCTAAAGGATGTTTGTTCATAGACTACTGTTTATAAAACTACCATAAAAACACACGTGAGTGTTAAAAAATTATGCCTTCTATTACCTGCCAATTTCGCCACCGCTATTTAACCACAAGAGATTATCAAGTAAATTTATCTTTAGATATTAATAGACGTTTTGTGATACGCAGGCTCTTTTTTAGAATAGGTATATACATTAATCTTTTACGGACAAAATCACTTGTTGCAAAAACACTAAAAAGTTTTCCAAATATTCCATATTTAGATAAAAGCGCCTGATAATACCTCTTTTTTATTCTTTTTGATATAGAGTTTGCGCATAGCAATGCCCTTTTTCTTTCCCTAAGAGGTAATTCCGATGTTTGGAAAACCGGCCTTTTATCAACTATTTGAGACTCATTTAAATAGTGCTGTGGTGGATAAATAAATAGGTTGTTTTTCTTTATCCACTCATATAACTCAGTATTCGGAATTGGTATTATATTAAAAAATACCGCTTCATAAATTGGATATTTCAATGCAAAGTCAAAAGAAGCATTTAAATCATCCCAGGTCTCATAAGGCGAACCCACTAAAAAATATAAACCTACATCATAACCCAAATCGCAGGCATCTCTTACAGCCTCATTTATCTGCGAAATAGTTTCTCCCTTTTTTATACTTTTAAGTATCTTATCGCTACCTGATTCTACGCCAAAAGCCAAGCTCCTAAAGCCGACCTTTTTCATTCTCTCTAAATATTTCTCTATCTACATTATCTGCCCTAATACCGTTTGTTAATCTATATTGCAATTTGTCGAGTGAGCGTTTTTTAATCTCATCACAAATTAAATATACTCTTTCTTTATCAAGTGTAAAATTATCATCTACAAAATCAAAAACAAATCGACCTTGATTATGCCAATATTGGATTTCATCTACCACATTGCTTGCACGGCGAGCATGAAATTCATAGCCACCTGATGGCCTAGATATGCAAAATGTACAACGATATGGGCAACCTCTCGAAGAAACTATAAGCATAGGAACATATTTTGTAAACCAGTATTTTTTAAGTTCAAATTTCTTATATCTTGGAAATGAATACGTATCTAAGTTTTCAGGCAGAGGCCTTGTGCCATTAAATAAAATATTTTCTCCTTCGCGATAGATAAGCCCTTTGATATCTGCCAGCGCCTTACCCCTACACAGCTCCACAATAACCTCTTCTCCTGCCAGTACAACTGCATAATCAATTGTATTGCACTCTTTTAATACCTCCTCCCGTAAAGTTGAGGCATGCGGTCCACCAACAACAATCTTCGCTAAAGGAGCAGTCTTTTTGATATATTTTATGAACTCGTATATTTTTTTATACAATAATGTATACATAGTTATCCCAATTAGATCTGGCTTAAATTTTTTTATCTTAGACTTAAGAGTGAATTGGTCATATCCTAACGACATATCTATTAAATCATAATCTATATTGTCATCAGACAATGCCTGGGCAATATAACCTAAGCTAACAGGAATGCATGGATCATAAAGTTTATAATGAGCATATGATGGATTTATCAATAATATTTTTGAAAACCTCATCTTAACCCTTGGCTTTCTTCAATCATATTATTAATTATCTTCACTATTCTTTTCGTTGCTTGACCATCAAAATCTTGGATGTAATCAGAGATGAATTTCTTTCTTCCTATTTTCAATTTTTCTTGAGTGCTTTCATTGCTTAAGATATTTTTTATAGTTTCCTCCATATCTTCTTCTCGATACACTCCCAAAGCCGCGCCACTTTCAACATAAGAAGGCATCCAGTCCGGTTGAGTCTTTGATAAGTTAACGAAAATAAAAGGCTTACCCATGAGTATCGCCTCTATTCCCGTGGTTGAATGTTTGGTGATAAAAACCCAACAAGAAGCTATTAGTTCCAAGATATCCCAATCCTTTACGATTGATATATTTTCTATTCCCACCTTTTTAGCAATGTTTCGGTATAATCGGTCGCTTGGTTCACCTGGATGCAACTTAACAACCAAGTGACAATTAGGAAATTTTTTTGCAGCAGAAAATACCGTCCAAAGCAATCTTTCTTTATCGCTTAAATGATAAGTGGGGTTAACAAACATTGAAGTTAAAAGCATCAATTTTTTATCTATGCTTAAAGCCAATCGCTTATATACTCTTTCTCTCGCAGAAGAAATATCTATATGTTTTATAATGTCGTATCTGGGATTGCCGGCAATAATAATTTTTTCAGGTTCAGCTCCTCTTTTTACAAAAATTTGATACATAAACTTGCCATCAACCACCATTTTATCGGTATATAAAGGACCCTCTATATCAACATCATATTCACTAAATGCGGTTCTTTGAATGGCAAGGGTAGGAACATTTTTAAATTTGGCCGCCAGTACAGATAGTCTTGCAATATACTCTTTTTCGTTGGTAACCACTATTATATCAGGGCCTTCTTTGTCTACTATTCTTTGCGCTGTTTCAAAAAAGATTGACATCTTAACAAAGTGCCGCAAGAACAGCTCTTTTAGGTGATCAGAGACCAAATTCCAGACAAAAATACCCTGATATGTAAATTGCTCTTGAAAAGACCGGTTGTTTTCTACTAAACGCCATCTTTCTAAGAAATCCTGGCTTCTTTGCCATATCGATTTACATATCTCTAAGGTTCTGTATCCATCGAAGACTCTATGTGGAATATCTTCCTCTCTAAGCATATTGATAGCATCAGACGATTTCCAGAACCAATCAATAACCAAGACCCTATTTTTAATGTCTCGTCTCAACTCTCTGGTCAGGGGAATTATAGAATCCAAGTGTTTTTTGATGCTGGAATAAAAAAGTATATTTCTCTGCTTTTTGTGTGCTTTCTGTTTATGCCTAAAATTATATATCCTACCTAAAAAGTGTAGTTTAGCGGTCTTTAAAAACAAACCCAATATATAAGGCTGGAATGGAACACATATGCGTATTTCCAATTTTGACAGGTAATAACTCCTTTCTAAAATAATTGGAAATATTGGAAGAGCTACCCGAATCAGTCTATGCGTCGGCTTCCAACTGACTGGTATTTTTTTCTGTTTAGCAATCTCAAAAAATATCCTTTCTATTGTTTTAAATTTTGAGCCTATCAGTATTAGCTGGCTTGGATTCTCTTGCTCCAAGATGGAGCTGACCATCTTAATATAATAAACCATATCCTCCAAATAATATAGCAACAGGGCAATGTCATTTACCCTCCATAAACAAATGTTCTTATATCTCGTTAGATCCTCAAACGCACTTTTCTCATCTATTCTCAAACACCCCCATTTTTTAATCAATTGCCACGTTTCATCAGCACAAATCTTAGCATTATGTATTGAGGTCTCGTATTCCTGGAAGGCTTTACAGAGTACGCTATCTTTTAAATTAACTGGAATATCTTGCGACACATCTGGACCAACCACTACGACTATATCTTGCTCAATACACATTAAATTCTTGTTCAAATCAGATAAATACCTGTGGGAAGAAATAAAGATTAAAGTTTTGCCTTGAGCCATATCAGTTTTCTTAAAAAATGAATGTTAACTCAATTTTATTTTTTCAAAAATTTTCTTTAAGGTCAGTAATTTCTTACCTTTCATAAAAAGTAACGGTAATGTAAATATAATAAATACCAGCAGTCTAAGTGTGGTCAATTGTATATCATCTCTTAAGGTAACAATATCTTTTACTACAAAAATATTTAAAAGGATGAAAATCCCCATAGTGTAAATGAAAGGCAAATAAAGTCTAGTGAAAAACTTAAAAACAGAAATCATATTTTTAAGTAAATGTTTTACTGCATAGCCTAAAAGAATTGTTCCCACTAAGAAATAGGAAATGGCAGTGCCGAGCGCCACCCCTCTAATTCCCATCCCTCTTGAAATAAAGATGTAATTTAAAATAATGTTTAGTATTATACACAAAAACAGAATCTGAATTACTTTATTATGTTTTCTTAAGGCTATTAAAAAATTGCACGGCAGGTGTGTTAGAGAGTAAAAAAAAGCACCCCCTATTATAATTTTAATCGCAGTTAAGCCGGGGAGAAAACTAGAAAGAAAATATTTAATTGGTAAATGGATGAAAATGAGGATAATCCCGATCAAAAATGGTGTGAAAAAAGATAAAAAAACAGTTGGAGGGATTAAATACTGACCAAGGTCCGCTGCTTCCTGAGCACGACCATATTGCTCTAAAAGATAGGGGTAGGTTACAAACTGGATAGCAACAGGTATATAGAGAATGAAATTAGTAACCAAACTACCAATCCCATAGTAGCCCAAATTCGTTACATTTAATAACTTAAGGATCATTAGTTTATCTACAGTTAAAAATGCAATAGCAGTAAGATCGACTAACATCAAAGGAAGACCTATCTTTATAAGATTCCACAATTCCTTTGGTTCCAGCCGTAATCTAAAATAATGCTTGGCACTTGATAAAATATAGACTGTCACTGCTGTAAAGCTAAGCAAAATAGATACATAAAGAGCGTATAACTTGAATCTGGCTACTAACAAAACTGAAAAGATAAAGTCAATACTTGCAAATAAAAGCAGGACAGTATTTACTGACTTTATTTTTTTATCTAACCTAAACAACTCTCTGTAGTAGCCAACAAACATCTGTAATAATGAGGCTACTGCCATAACCAGAAGTCCTACCGCCGCTATCCTTGGAATCTTCTCCCTTAAGAAAAAGGCAACTATTGTTATAATAACTAAAAAAAACAAAGACATAATTAGACCACTACTAAAAGCTGTATCTTTAAGTTTCTCTGCTCTATCCTCCTCTTTTTTACCTAGGTAGTAAGGATATTCCCTATCCATAGCGTTTGTCAGGCCAAAGTTTACATAGGAACTATAAGTTAAGATTATTTGCAATCCATTCCAGATACCAAAAAAGTGAGGACCTAATAATTTTGCTACTATTAATACCCGAGCCAAAGCGAGGATTCGCGCAATAATGTTAGTGCCGAAATTCTTAGAAATATCCCTTATTATTTTCTTTTCCTGATGTTCTAATTCCATTAAGATTCCTCGTTTGAAGCAATGGTTCCTTAAGGAATAAGGTGCATTTGAAAAATTCTAATTTAACGGTTTTGTGTATTTACAAAACACCTTAGATATTTTACAAAGCACTATGCCCATTCTCTTGAGAGAAAGTAAATTTTACCATTCGACTATTAATAGTCTCTGTTTACGCGCCGGCTTTTCTAACATTAATTTTATTAAGTTATTATTCTCAATATTCTCCATTCTCTTATCTAAAAATTTATCCCACTGACATTCAAGAGTCAAAGAACCTAATGAATAATTTTGTTTTTTAAACTGTAGTTGTTCTCCCAATTTAATTTTATCAATTGCTTTAATGACTAATTCTGTACCTAATTGTGTCAATTGCATATTTATAGAATTTACAGTATCATTAGATTGAATTATTGCTCTTTTTTGCACTAAAATACTTCCACCATCAATTATTTTAGTTAATTTATGTATAGTTACCCCTATGTTATAAGGGTCCCAATTAATAAGTGCCCATTCAGTACAATGTGTGCCTCTATAATAAGGAGATAAACCCCAATGTAAATTTATATTCAAATCAGCAATTTCTAAAATACGGTCTTTTACTATTGATGTCCCGTGGTCTAAAATTAAATCTGGATGTTCTTCTTTAATTCGCTCATAGACAACCTGAGAATTGATATCTTCAACTCTTAAAATTGGAATATTTTTATTTATCGATCCCCATTTGTCACCAAAGTATTTATTATAATCGTTCTCGTATACTTTTTCTCTAATCTTATTAAATGCCTTCTTCCTTATAGTTTCAGCGCCACCTAAAATACCCTCTAACTTGATTTCATTTATTAATTTCTTATAAACAGGCTTAGACTCGACTATAACTAAAGATACTTTATATGCCTCATTAATCCTATTAACAAAATAAATTAATGGTGGGAGATATCGGACTAAACAAATAATTCTTATCATCTTTTCAGGCTACTTTTTATATTTTTTATTATTTTCCTTATCCCTTTATTTAATCGAAACGATTCTAATTGTTCTATAAAACCATCATCCCCTTGCAAAATAAATCGGCCTAAACGCATGTAAACATCATTTTCGAACTCTATTGGTAAATAGTTCTTTCTGGAATCAACCGTGATTCCAAGTTTCAACCCTATTTCTTTTGAAATCCTAATGACTTCATCTGAATAGTTTCCGTTAGGATATGAAATAATTATCGGCGTTATACCTGTAATATCATAAATGGTTGTTTGGGCGTTGAGTATTTGTGATCTAATTCCATCTTGAGAATAATTCGTTAGGATTGCGTGGTCGCTTGTATGATTACCTAAAAATACATATTTTTCATTTGAAAAATCCTTCAATTCCAATGGCGTCAAAACTCTATCAATATCAGATATGGGCTTGAATGCGTCCTTTCCGAATAGATCTTTTATATATTTCTCTATTCCCTCATTTGTTTTCGATTTAAGGTGTGTCGTTTCCCGCATGATATTTCTTACCGAAATACCCTGTTTTATCCTTTTTCTGTACAAAACATCCCACCAAAAACATTTATTGTATACTATATGATTAGTTGAAATAAAAAAAACAGCAGGAATTTGGTATTCCTTCAGTATAGGTAAAGCATATTGATTATTAAAATAACCGTCATCAAAAGTTATTAAAATATATTTTTTATTACTATCTAAGCCATTTAAAATATCATTTGGTGAAACAAACGTGTAACCGTTACTCAAATAATATTCTACAAATTGGCGAAAATTCTGTATTGTTATTCTCCCTTCTGAATTTACAAAGTTTAAGTCGATTTCTTTTTTATCGTGAAATAATACGTGAATTAGAAAAACGATTAAAGCATTCTTCTCCCGGAAAGATTTAAAAAAGGCATGAGAAAATTTCTTTTCGAATAAATCAAATGCGGATATCGTAACTTTTTTCATAAGGCGAAGACTCATAAATAAATCTTACTCTTTTTAAAATATTTAGACTAGTAAGAAATATCACTTATAATTTTTCGCTGATCTCTTAATTCTATGCCGTCTTCTTGCATAAATTGGCAAAAAAAAATAATCAAAAAATAATTTTAAAAAACATATCTATTAAATAATATAGGGATATAATTATTCCAATAAAAATAACATTCGCTAAGTAATAACTCATAATAAGATAAATAAAATTTTAACCTTCGACTCTTTGACAATCTTTTATTTTAACTTGTATTCTTTCTTTAATCTCCATCTACCATCAACCTTCTCAAATATTTCTCTATTCCAGAATTTCTCAACAATATCCCAAAACTCTCTTTCGGTGTATCCTGTAAAGTTTAAAAAAGCATCTAGGATCTTTTGATCAAGTTTATAATCATGCTTATTGATTAACCTTTTCCCTTCTTCTCTTGTAATCTTTGCACTCCTTATCCAATACCCAGCAACATCAGTTACCCGAGCAAAGCCAAATTTAGGATATTTCATCCAAGGGTTAATCAAATAGGCTACTGAATCAATCTGGTCATAATCTTCTATATAACCCTGTCTCTTCCATTCATTGGCTAAATCTCTGAATCCATATCTTTTTGCTATTCTGTAATTGCGATAGCCATCCCAGGGAATAAAATAACTTAAATATATAGGCTCTAAGTCCGCCTCTTTCATCTCCTCTGGAGTTGGGTATTTAAGCATAGTAAGCTCTTTATCATTAATGCCGTTTCTATACCAAAGAGAGAAATCAACCTTTTTGGCTACATCATTGTTTATCTGGTCTTTTGCGCTATAGGTTTCCTCTTGCTGAACCCCGCCATATTCCCAAGATACATTCTCTCCATAAACCACTAATGGAATTTTCGTATTAATAGCCATTCTTATAGAGAAACAATAAATCGCTCTATCAATTGGCCAGGTAGAGCTACCAAATTCCTGGAAAGCAATTCTTACCATCCTTCTAACTAAATCTGGGCTTAAACTTAAAGAAATCAGGTCGCAGTTAAACACCGAACAAATATTCTTAATATTATGAAGCCCTGCTTTGGTTTTAGTAAATGGGTCGCCAACTGTTATCAGCAGAGGATTCATACCTAACAATTTCTTAAATACAAAAGTTTGGAAATGGCTATCTTTGCCTCCGCTTACAGTAATAATACTATCATAAAACCCGTCTTTTCTTTTATATCTATTGCAAAGCTGTTTTAACTCTTGGAATCTTTTTCTATAATCTGTCTTTTTCTTGACTTGCGCATGAATACAGGCCTGGCATACTCCATTCTTATCTAAAACCAATCCTGGTTTTGTATCGGGCATTAGGCAATTATTACATCGACGCATAATAACTCTTCTCTCGATAAATTTACGCTTTTAGATATTAATCAATCCTTGTTCAACTAAAAATTCTATCAACACATTCGTATACCCCGATGGCAAGCATTGGGGTTTGTCGCCGAATGTATCAAATTATAATTTACCTACTATCATATTAAGGATATTCTCTATCCATAGCGTTTGCAAACCAAAGTCTGAATAAGCCCTTCCTATTTCTAACGATCTCGGTTTAATCTTCCGGACGGATTTTTCAACTTTATTTCTATCTAGCAAATCTGCCACATAGATACTCAAACTCTTATTTATATCTTTAATGCGCCACATATTATATTCTTTCCTTACCAACAAATACATATTTTTATTCATAGAAATTAATCTACGAATAACATTTCCTCCGATAAAACCTGTCCCAACTGTAACTAAAAATTTCTAAGTCATATTTTAAGACGACACAGAACCAAATATCCGTTTAATAATGCCACTATTCTAAACAAAAAACCTTTATCTAGAATTGTTAAAATTTTTATTATTTTTTACCCATACTGTATACGAACCTATATCCTTACTAATAAAATGGTGATCGCGGAAATACTCATAAACCAAATCAGAATTAAATGTTTCTCTGTATTGTTTTATAGTGTTCGAGGCTATTCCATAAACCACGACGGCGGGATTTATATCTTTTAATGCTCTTATAAAATCTTCTGGTGATAAAAAATCTTGTACAAATACAAAACCTGATTTTACGGCATCTGAATAATACAAAATTTCATATGGAGCAGTGATTCTATCATCAGAGGTAATCTGTGTTTTAAGAAAACTCACTAGTTCTTTTGCGCCTTCTTTGCCATAAGTATAGATTACTTGATATTTAGCTTTAGATTGAATAATATTTAATGCTAAAGATCCAGAAAGAAACATAATAAAAAGAGTTATTATTGCCGCAGATATAAAACTCAATCTTCTCTTCTTATGATAGAAAATAAATATAAGCAATGATATACCAGATAAAAACAAAAGCTTAGATAACACATTAAACAATTCGTTGTATAATACTAAGACATCTAAACCACTTCTTATAAATCTCTCCTTTATCGTATAATTAGTAAGATATAACAGGTCTCCTACGAAAATGATATTGAAAATTACTACAAGACAGATAATGAAAATAAAGGTCTTTATACTATACAAGATATCGCCTTTAACCTTTGCTATAATATCTGCTATAAGAATACTCATAATAGAAATAACGGGAAAAAGATATTTCGGGAAAGTATGATTTATAGGCCCAACGTATAAATAAAACATAAAAAATATTATGCTTATTATTATCAACAAATCTTCATTTTTATTTAAAATTTTACATCGAAACCTTTCATTTAATCTATTAATGATCTTTAATAGCCATAACAATAAAAAGAATGGAGAAAACCATAATATGGCGCGAAAAATGCCATATAAAAATTCTGCATTGATAGCAAGTTTAAAACAAAAGACATAAACAATAGCATTTTTAAAAATAATAAATAGCGGATAATTAAATTTTAAGCAATATAGTATCCAGAATAAATAAAAAAATATAAATCCTAAAACAAAGACTATTGTCATGACAATACTTTCTATAATCTTTTTATTTATAAGAAGATAAAATAAAATAACGAATGCTAGTATAAGTGGAGTAGTTAATTTAGCACTTAATAATAGCGCAAAAACAAAAGATAATTGCATAAGACTATTTTTGTTTAGGTAATCCATATTCTTTAAAAATAAAAAAATGAAAGCCAGTATAAGAGTTGTTAATATTGTGTTATCTATATCTATATGTAATGAGCCTCTAACCACAAAGGGATTTATGGCATATATAAATGAGGCTATCAAAGGAATAGAATAATCTTTTTTATCACTGTTGAGTTCTCTAGTAATAAAATAGATAAAAAAGATCGAGATTGTACAACAAATTAGGTTAAATAACCTAAAAAATACAATATTCATCCCAAATAATTTTCTTAAAATGCTTAATATAATTACATATAAAGGAGGGTGCCATAATCCATTTAGATTTATATATGAGAAATTAAACCATTGGCGGCTACCAGAAATTGTATCGGCGGCTATAAGGAAAGGTACTGAATCAGCAGACGCCCATTCTTTCAAACTAGGTATAGCAAAAAGAAGATAAATGATGATTGGTATAAAAATTGAAAAATAAAAAGGCTTCTTTGACATACTATTTTTCTCTAAATCTTCTTTTTCTTAAAAAATTAAATTTACAGTTTTTTACAATTAAAATACAATAACGAAATAATGTATCTATTATATTCATTTTACTCTGGCCTTTAGATCTAGCAATAAAAACAATGGGTATTTCGGTCATCGAAAAGCCAGCCTTTTGAGCCATAATGAGATAATCGACATAAAAATCAAAATTCTTTGTTTTAATTTTATCCCTAAGGTTAACAACCACTTCTTTCTTTTGTAATCTATAACCGGAAGTTTTATCCGCTACCTTTAAATTGCATAAATAAGAAAGTATATAATTGACAAACTTACTCAATATATATCGCCAGGTTCTAACATTCTTCATCTTTCCGTATGGTATATACCTTGAACCGATAATTATATCAACTTCTTTGCGTTCAAGCATTTTTAAAAACTTTGGCAGATCTTCAGGTTGATGGTTAAGATCTGCATCCATAGTAAGAATATGAGTAGCGTCTTCTGCAATATGATGAAATCCGATTTTAAAAGCGACGCCAACGCCTAATGGCCTTCCATAGTGTAATGTATATATATGGCTATTTGTTTTCTTTATAAAATCTTGCAATAACTCAAATGTTCCATCATTACCCTGAACAACCAAAATTATTTCATAATCAATATTTATACTTTTAAAAATATTTATAATTCTTTCAATTAATTCGATAATATTTTCTTTCTCATTATAAGCAGCTATGACAGTAGAAATTTTCATCCTTTGGTTCATTGATAAATTTAACTTTTCATTGTTAGTAGTGTAATAAAACCATTTATATTGTTTTTAATATCTCTCAATGATTTTATATTTCTTAATCTTGAGAAAATATATGCGGGCCTAAGATGGTATGCGAGATAAAGATGCTTATATTCTTTAAATATCTCCTCTTGGGAAAAATAATCGGTTTTATATACCGCAAGATTATGAAATACATATTTGCTCCAATCTCTTTCTATAATATAACCTTTGGCATTGAGTTCGTCATATAGTTCTGTTCCAGGTAGAGGAATTAACATATGGATATCAGCAACATCGGCTTTTATTTCTTCTAAAAACTTTAATGTTTGTCTTATCTTTATGCGATCTTCGTTAGGGAATCCGATTATAATGAAAGCTATTGTTTCTAATCCAATTTTATGACAAATATTAAATATCTCTTTAATTTCTTCAAGACTTTGATTTTTCTTAATCCGATCTAATGTTTCCTGATTGCCTGATTCTACGCCAAAAGATAAAGAATAACACCCTGCTTCCTTCATCAAATTTAATAAATTAAAATCTAAACTATTTATATTTACTCCGTTTGGAGTAGCCCATTTAAAATCCCATCCTCTATTAATAATCCCACGACAAATCTCTTCAATATGCGAACGATTCAAAGTGAGCGTATCGTCGATAAAATGTACCTCTTCGATATTATATCTTTCGATTAATATCTGTATTTCATCTAATATATTCTTTGTGCTTCTCTTGCGGTACCTATGCCCAAAAACGCCACGGCTACAGAAAGTACATCGGAAAGGACAACCGCGGCTCGTAAACACTGAAGCGACTCTTCCTGAGCAAGAAAGAGGATGGCGATAGGCATTTATATCGATTAAGTGCCAAGCTGGAAAAGGTAAAATATCTAAATCTGGAATTGGTTCTCTTTCTCCTGTAAAAACTATTTTGCCATTTTTCTTAAAATAAACCCCCTTGACGTGTTCTAATGTATCATTATCTTTAGACAAAGCATGTATTACTTCGCATATCGTTATTTCTCCTTCTCCAAATACAACAATGTCAACCGAATCATTATCAAGCGTTTCAATGGGCATATACGTAGGGTGCGGACCTCCTAATAAAACCTTTATGCCTTTATTTACTTTTTTTACAATTCTAGATAATTCTAAACTTTTCTTAATTATTGGTGTTGTAGCAGTAATACCTACAAATGAAGGATTATCTTTTTCTATAATCGTCTTTATATCGGAATTTGTCAACCTGGTAGCTTCCATATCAATAATTTTAACATAATGACCGTGCTCCTCCAGAATAGCAGCCAAATAGAGTAAGCCTATCGGCATAGCTATCCAGGCTGATTTTTTAATCATGCGCGAAGAATCCGAATATGCTGGGTTTACTAATACTATTCTCTCTCCCAAAGTAAAAACCTCCCAAAATTTATCGCTTTAGAGACGCTAATTATAGGTTTCTATGTGTTAATGACTTCGCTCTCTCTAATGTCAATTTATTATTACAATTTTTTGAGGAGAGGTTTCGGTTCGTGCCGAGTAACTGCCCCGATACAAGATAATTTCTTTTGATGCCGTTGTGTAGTTTAGTCCATTTTTTGAATTTTTAAAATCTTGAAATTCAGTAATTGACAGGCTCCGTTTATCTGCTGATGAGGATCAATGCTTGTAGCAACCGTCCAAGACCGCATAGGATCTTGCGGCATTTTTTTAATTGGAAAGGGGAAGCGGAAGGAATACCAACTCCATTTTAGTTGATGTCCCGTTTTTTTTAGTATAGACTCGACGGTAACGACGGAGAATATATTCCAGCCTGTTTCCCAAATACAAGTTTGATTATTCGCCCTTCGGTAACGCATGAGTACATCGATGGGATCATCATTAAAAATACCTACTATCACAAGCAGCCCGTTTTTCTGTAGACAAGACAACAGATTTTTAAGTGGCCTCTCTATATTGTCAAATATCGAAAGGACACCCATGCACGTAACCACATCGCATCGATATCTTGACGAAATCTTGGGGTTAAGAATTGAATTAATAGAAAATTTAACACCTCGAACATGTTCGCGTGCTTTTTTGATCATTTTTTTTGAAACATCGAAGCCATAAAAATCTCCAAAATGAGATAATCGTCTTTTTATATAATAAAGAAACTCGCCGGTTGCGCATCCCACATCAAGGAGCGTTGAACCAGGCGTATCCATATCTGCTATAATTTTGCCCACAGCTTTAAATATTTCTTTGGGTCTATTGTAACGATTTTTGCTTAAATATATTGGATCATCGGCAATGCGTTTACCACGAAATGACATATTTCACCTCCACGAATACGTCCTCGCCATCAGTGGAATCGGCTTCCTTAAATCAAAGGTCCTCATTACAATTTCGTATTGGCTATTGTTTTTAAAATATTTACAGCATCTTCCCTGGCCATTTCTAAACAGCTTGGGTTGATTTTTTTTCCGTTGGGGGGGGCCATATTTGATCTAAAGCCACATAATATGCCAAGGTCTGATAAAACCCTTAGAGTACTCTCATTATATGAATTAAGAGGATGAGACATTGAAATAATCTCTTTATTGCAAATTTTATTAATATGGTTATAATTTTTCAGATACTGATTAAGCTGCTCTTCATAGGACAACTTAGAAAGCTGAAAGGGATGGCTATATGAATGTAAGCCTATGCAATGGCCATTTTCACTGAGGGCTCTTAATTCTAAATTTGATAACCACAGATTCTCAACTATTTCAGCTATAAATACACCTTTTTCTTCCATAATTTTATCCATTATATTTTCAAATTTTTCTTTAGATAATAGCTCATCCCTAATAAATCTAAACTTTAAATCGTTTGGTGAATAGAAAGAAAAGCACTTTGAAGCTTCCTGCAAATACTTCTTAAATTTATGCTCATTGATCTGGTTTAGTGTTGATTTTTCGCATCTGCTGAAAAACAGTTCAAAAAATTCATCAATATTGCTAAAATATCTTGTTCCAAAGTAACTGTAGATTTCAAATTTATTTATTTTTCCTTCAAATACTGAAGAATAAATAAACCAAAAAACTTTTAGGTTGTATTTTTCCAATATAGGTAGACAAATATCATACTGACACCTTAAGCCGTCGTCAAAAGTGATGCATAAGTCATTACCCTTTAGACTATTATTCTTTAGTTTAAATAGCCACTCCTCAGGGGAAAGAATATTGTCAATTCCTACGAAATGTAGAATTTTTTCAAATTCTCCAGGCGTGATAGAGCCTTGCCCAACTGGAAAGGACTCTTGCTTATGAAATCTGTGAAACATTAAGCCGTGAGGGAATTGTGACAGGTAAAAACTTGAATTTAAGCTCATAAACTAATCGAAATAACTCTCTAACTTGCTATCTCTGACGGTATCCAAAGTAGCACAATGTATTCCTCCGCCTTGAGTGTAAATGTGCCGCATTCTAACCGGAACAACTGTAAATTTATATTTCTCCAAAAGACGAATAAGATTAGTCTGCCGTGAATCTACAATTACCGTTTCGGGATTAACTGAGAGTAGATTCATTCCCACCCAAGGAGAAGCCATGCCTTCTAGATTAGTCTCAAACCCTAATTCAATCAATTCCTTTGCTATTTTATCCCTTACGTTCTTCTGAAATTCAAGTTCTTGTTCTGTGACAGGAGTTACGTCACCGAAATAAATCTTATCCCACTTATCAAAAATTTTTGGACAATTCTTGTAATTTACTCTAGCGCTATTTAATAAAACCAAGCCAGGTCTCAAGCAGATAACGGTCGAATCAATATGGCTTGAACGATAAATATCCTCAGTAGTATGAATTCTATATTCATCACCTAAAACGCTCTGCAGCCACTTAGCTCCCAAATAATTTCCAGACGAAGAAACCAAATACAACAAATCTCTGCCCATTCTAACCGTATTTGCGGCTTCGAAAAGTATTTCTTTTTCGCTCAATTTATGCAATTTCTCAAGCCTTCCCCCCGTTAACTCTTGATAGCGAATATCCTCTTCTGTCAATTTTCTATCATCTTCGTCTTTGAAATAAATTGATAAGATTTCTCCCACAAGTATAGGTTTAGGCCCTGCTATCCACCTAAAACCTTCTTTTAAATATTCATACCAAATATGGTAAAGTGCCGTTGCCTCAAAGTATCTGCTTTTTAATGGAGAAGGACTCTCTATCACATTATTCCCCACAACCAAATGCAGATCTCGAATATTGTATATATTGTTTCCGGTTGAGCTCCAATATGGAGAGGAATATATTTTACTAATATCGTGAACCTCAGGTCGATGTACCTTAACCCCAAACTGTTTAATTACTTCGCAAAGTCCATTAAGGTCTTCGCTTACTTCATCCAAGAACCATTGGGGATAGGCTTCTTTGGCTAATGCGTAAGCCATTTCTTTTATTGATTCTGGGATGGGTTGTGGCTTCGACCAAGTTAAAACCGCCGTCGTTCCCTCAACTGTTCCAACTATAACTTCCTGTAACTTATCCCACTCATTGTGACTGTTTATTTTCATTTCTAAAGATATCAGAAAATAATAGCTTTTCTTTCAGATAATAACTTTTATAATTTGTGGCAGATTATTTTCGATAATTGCAGCCTACCCACGAGGCTCAAAGAATCTATACTGACTAAGAACTAAAATTTCAGCTTCTTTTCTGTTTAGGTAATCTATTAAGATCTGGGCATTGAGTAATCCTAATTTTCAATATCCCCTTTCCTTCCATGTATATAAATAAAGTAATGGTCATCGCTAAAATACTGCTCAAAGCTATAAGGGGAAAGTATCTTCGCCTCCATAACTACATATCCAAACTTTCGCAGTAAGACAGGATAATTATGGATATATACTCCTGAATACGCTTTCATAGATTTCGTCACCCTTATTTTGTTTATATCTACCTTTGTTGTGGCGTTTCCAAAAAGTTTAACAACTTCCAACATACAAATATTTTTTGCTATTTTTGTTAGAACTTCCATATAAGACATTAATTCGTTTATGTTAATAAGATTAGCAACTCTTGAAAATAACACATAATCAAACTGTTCTCCTTTCTTAACAAATTCTTCTAAAATAGATAAAGGATAACCAGAGAATAGTTTTAATCTATCTGATTTTAAATCTTTATTTATCTCATAAATATTACCGAAGTCCAGACCATATACAACAGCATCTTTATTTTTAGAAAGAAAAAGATAATCGGATAGACAATAGAAACAACCAACATTGCAGATTTTTAATGCTCCTTTTATCCCTTCAATTTTCTTGTAGTTATAGTATTCGGCTGTTTTCTCTATATCGCTAATGTCCTGTTCCCGTTTATAATTGTAGATGTGCTTATCAAAATAAACCCTCTCCCACTTTATAATTTCTGCCGCCGTTTTTCTTGCTCCAGTGAATTCATAACCTGAGCGCACATCATCGCAGTATTTGAATGCACAATAAAACTTACGGATTATTCCGCCTATAAATAGTAATATACCAGTTCTTATGGCAGCCTTTAGGCTTTTTCTTACAATTAAATCTGACATATTTCCTCCCAGTTATACAGTACTTTGTTAAAAAATATTTTTCTTCCCGATTATTTTTAAAATTGTTATTAACGTAAATTTAGAATTGCGTAACTTACTTAATTTCAAAGCGTTGTACCAAAATTTCTCTTGATTTTTTATTATAGCTCCTGCTATTCTATAGGCATATCTGTAATTCAAAACACCTTAACAAGGAGCAACGGATATGCCTATTATAAACCCTCGCCTCAGATTTATCGAGAAGTTTCTCGCTCATTTTAATTATGTTTTTTCAACAAGACATCAAAGATCAATATTCCGGGAATTCATTTATGCGATGTTTTCAGACTATTAACGAATGTCTCTTGCCGCTATCGCTAATAACACCGCGGTGAATTATCAAAGGCTACAGTATTTCTTCTAATATCAGGCCTAATTTTGTATCTAACATAACGCTACTATCAAAACAGTACATAATCCATCCATGTTTTTTAAGATAGCCTATGTCTTTTGTTGAATTGCTTACCAAAGGATATGCTATTAATAGTCTTATCAGTAATAGCCTTGACAGATAAACCTGCCCTTTTATATTAATACTCTTTTTTCTGGTTAAATAAACATATTATATATCTTTTGTCACGGAAGAAATCTTAGACGAGATGCGGTGATTCCCTTGTTCAACTCTTTTGCTAGCAATCAGTCAACCACTCCAAATGCCCCGCCACAACGCGTTGGCGAACAGGCAAAATCATCTCGTGACCGAAGGCCTTCGACTTTGCTCAGGCCGATGGAATCCCAAGCGTAGTCGAGGGGCGGTATTTACACCGACGGTCAACCCAACTTAACCAGCGCCACTGTTATCTTCTTCGTAGTCATCCTATAACGCATCCATCGGACAGCCAAAATTTTTCAAGTAGACTTTTCTTGACTTAACTTATTCTTTCATAATGAATTACGTATTTTTATTTTGCTTCATTCAGGTTTACATAAAACTGTCTAAAACGATGAATGAACGCGATGTATATTCAAATTATATAAAGTCTAGAACTAGTAAAACCGATGTCAACACAATGCACGAAATGGCAACGAGAAAGAAAATATCGGCAATCTTTTCCATCCTATATCTGCGCCTTCTTTCTTTGGTTCTCATTGCCACATATGAAATCAAACACGCCGTTAAGAATAAAAAGGAGTTGACCTTCTTCAAAGGAATATTTCATTTAACTTTTCAAGAGTTTTCTTTTTAGATTAATAATTGATATTAAACACTTTAACTCTCTTCTAATATTGAAGGTGCTAGAATCGGCATGGTGCCATTTGACAGGCATTTCTATAATATTTAACTTTGCTTTTTGGGCTCTAATCAGGAATTCTGCATCCCAAAACCAACCTCTAATATACTTGCTATCGTAGCCCATCTCACTAATAATTTGCATCGTTGAACTTCTGCGAAAAACTTTTAATCCGCACTGATGATCTTTTATTTTTGATTTAAAAAACATCCTAATAAACATATTGTAAAAAAAACTGAAGATTCTTCTAATTACATGCATTTGGACTTTCGCTCCTTTGATATAACGGCTACCTATAACTATATCGGCTGATTTCTCTTTTAGCATATCAAGGGCTTGCAAAAAATATAAAACGTCGCAAGAGAAATCAGCATCTATAAAACCGATAATTTCATAGTTTGCTAAATGAAATGATTTGGCCAAATTTTCTCTTCGCGATGGACCTTTAGTATAAGATATATACCTTATTTCTTTACCTCTTATCTGGCGTGCACTATCAATTATTCGTTTGAATCTATAAGAGGAATCCGGAGAATTATCATCGACTATAATTATCTCAAAATCATTGTGTAATTGTAATAGGGCATAATAAGATTGTCTCAAGATTTTTCTAATCAACCTTGCTGCGTTGTAGACAGGTATAAACAAAGATACATTATTTTCCATTTTTCTCTGTTTTATTTTTTATCAAAATATTATAAGAACCTATTTCTAACCTCTGATAATGCTTATTTAAGTATGCCGTAACGACAGGGACATTAATAACCTCCTTGATTTGTCGGACAGTATTTGAAGCTAAGCCGTAGATAAAAATTTCCGGAGAGACGCACTGCATAAAATTTAAAAATTCCGTTGTAGTAATATATTCTTTGGGTCTTATTTCTTTGAATTCTACCTTTCCCGTGTTAGCAATAAAGCCTTCGGCTGTAGTAAATACTTCAGCGCCAGAATATTCTTGCAAAAATTTTTTTACTTTCTCCGTTCCCTTTACTCCATAGGAATAATTAACAGAATAATCTGCATTACGTTGGATAAGGCTTAAAGACACATTGCCGGCAATAAGAGAAACCAATAAGGTACAGATAAAGCGGCTTAATAATGGTATATACATAACTTTTATTAAGATAAGAAAAACTAAAACCGGGTATAAAAAATAAAGTATTTGTTGGTATCCTAACTTTAAAAGCATTCTGCCTGCCTGTCCGCTGAGCTGCGCTTCTCTTAATAAATGCAGCGAATATAGGCAGTCTCCTATTAGTAAATAATAATAGATGATACCGGCGAATAAGAGTATAACCAAGAAGATTAATCTTTTTAGATTAAGTAATCCTCTTAATTTTTTTACGGCGAAAGAGGCGCTAAGAAAACAAAAAAATGGCAAAACAGGAATAACGTATCTGGGGAAGGTACCAATTAAAGGAGAAGCATACAGATAGAATAAAAATACTATAATCGTAAAACTAGTTAATTGTAGTTCTTTGTGTGCAGCCGTATGAGAGGATACTCTTTTAAAGATATCAAGGATAGCCAAAAAAGTCAATATCAATAAGAATGGTGAAAACCATAATGCAATGCGGAAAATATTTAGCGGCGTTCTTTTCAAGACTTCCATTCTCATTGAATTGAACGAAAATTTTGTATCTCCGAGGCTCTGAGCATAACCAAGAAAAGGCTTAAAAAATTCTTCCATTCCAATTAAATAATAACAGAATGCCGTCCAGATGGTGATAAAAAGAACGACCGCAGCGAAAAAAGAAAGAAATATCTTAAATCCTTCTTTGAAATTTTTGCTTATCCAATAAGCGCAAGGAACAGTAATCAAGCAGGCTAGACTCGTTGAGAATTTTGTAAAGAGGCACACGCAATACAAAGCAGCTAATATTCCTACTCTTCGCCGTAAAGAATAAACCTCTGTTTTAAATAAAAAAAGATAAAATATAAAAATTAGTAACAGAAGCAAATGCGTATCTGTTTTATCTATAACTAATGCTCCCTGTATAGCTGCGGGACAGGTAATAAATAACGTTATTGCAGTTAAAGATATCGGCAGATGAATATCTTCCTCGCCTACCTCTTTACTGATGAAATAGATAATTGTCGGTACCATTAAAATACTTAAAATACCGATAAAATAAGCGCCCAATTCTCTTACGCCAAGCAGTTTAAAACCAAAAGCGATAAGAGAGGCATATAATGGGAAATCAGCCCAATAATTTATTGCCTTCAGATTACCTGAAACGATATTTTCAGCCATCCGCCAGAATAGTAGCCCCCATCCAACAATAGGTTTAGATAGTCGGTGGGAAGCAAAAAACAAAAAAATTAAAGCAGCCACAATCAGGCTGATGATAATAATCTTTTTATTGCTCATTATTATTATCTTTTCTCTCTATAAACGCCACGCTAGCGCGCCAGAGGGATTAGGCCTTGAAAGGTGAAATTATCTTCTTCGTAGTCATCCTATAACGCAGCCATCGGCTAGCCAAAATTTTTAATATATATCTTTTTTGACATAATTCTTTGTTTCATTCTTAGTTAGATTGTGTTTTGAAACCGAAAAATATGTGTCTAAAACTGTATAAACCGATAAAATTATGCAAGAGAGCATTTTTTTAGACGGTAATAGCATTATTATAATTAGAAGGCCTTGTGTTTGCCCATATATAATTTAATTACTTTTTCAAACACTATTTCAGATACCATTTCACAACCAGAAATATTGAAATGGCAATCATCATAAAATACAGACTTATCCTTAGGGAGTATTGATGCGATATCAATATATGGGACACCTTCTTCTTTGCAAACTTCTATTAGCGTTTGGTTATAAGCCAACATAATTTCTTCCAAAATTTCTGTTGTATAGGCGCTCCCGCCTACATGTTCCCACAGTAGCGCATCAAGCTCTTTCGAAAGATTATTCTGATACAAGGTAGGCTGAGTAAGCATAAGAAGATCCTGATTCCGTATTCGGCATACTGAAATAATTTTTCGTAAGTTACTTTTGTAAATCAAAAGTGCATTTTTGAGCCCTACCGGTTTTTGTCTGATTGGATTTTCTTTTAAAGCTTTTGCTCGTATCTTTCTTTCGTTTATATACCATAAACCATTAATATCCTGATAGACTTTATCATCATTTTTATTTTTTATAAAAATATTTTTTACGAACAAGTATAGATGCGAATCTTTATAATATACGGTATTCGCTGAACTTATAACATAATAATTGCGCAACAATCTCCCCATATCATTAATGCCGCATAATACGATAACTAAATCAAATTGTGGCGCAAATTTATAATTTAAAAGAGTAATAATATTATCTAGAGTCGTATAGCCGCTCTTACCAGCATTACCAACAAAATACCTTCTCTTTAAACGGTCAGAAAGTTTATCTTGCAATCTCCAAGGCCAACTCAATTCATCTTTGATATACAGACATTCTGAAGCAGAACCACCAAGAACCAATATCTTAAAATGCACATTATTTAAATCTATTGGGGGACCCCTCAGGCCATATTTATTAACTGAAAATTCTATTTTACCATTGATTCCGGGCATTGCACCTTTTGCTACATAACCGCTTCTGTGTATATTTGGCGGCCAAGGAAAATAAAGGTTAGAATTTATTATACGGAAAAAGGCTTCTACAGGAATTATTACAAAAATTAATAAATAAGAAATATACAAAATTCGGATAAATAACTTTCTTCGCTTTAAAGTAACTAATACAACCAGAACGTAGATAAAAATTATTATATGAAATAATAAATCTACTTTTCCTGTTGGGATATAGCCATTTTTTATAATAGCTATACCCAAAAAGGCAAAGTGCACAACAACTGGTAATAGAGCCATAAACAACATAACTATTTTTTTATATTTTAGCCTGTCCACTTTTTACACAACTTCTTGTAGAATAGCAAGTTGTAAATATTTTATCCCTTGACTATTGATTTCAGTGATTTTAAATTTATTGCAGTGATTGGCTTGTCGAGAAATAATCACCGTAATCTGCCATTTAATCACTGTAATACCATTTTAACAAAGTACTGTTATAATCTTGAGGAATCTATAAGCTAACATCTATTAAATTATACTAAACCCCCCATCAATTACTAGATTATGTCCTGTTACATATTTTGAAGCATCCGAAGCTAAATATATTATTCCACCTACAATATCTCCACTTCTAGCCATCCTCCTTAGTGGAGTCTTCTTAATATACTTTTTTACAAACGTTTGGGGTTGCTTATCATGCAAACCTCCTGGAGATATGCAATTTACTCTAATATTAAATTTCCCATAGTAAGAAGCAAGATATTTTGTAAATGAAATTATGCCTCCTTTAATAGCAGAGTATGCTGCTGGCATAGTCATTTTAGTATTCTCATAAATAGAGAAATCAGGCGCAACGATTCCATAAATAGAAGCAAGATTAATTATCGAGCCTGATCTTTTAGTTTTCATATATTCGGCAATTAATTGACAACAAACAAAATAACCATTTAGGTGCATATCAATATTTTTTTTCCAGTCTAGAACAGAAACGTCTTCAAATTTATTGCCCCAATGCAAAGTTTTAGGATAGGCGCAATTTATCCATATATCCACTTTCCTATATCTAGTATTAATAAAATCAATTAAGCCAGAAACCGATTTTTCTTGAGTGATATCAAGATTGCGATAAAAGACATTTAAACCAGACCTCTTCAACGTATTCACTACTCTTATAGAGTTCTCCTTATCTATATCGGCTAAAATCGTCAACGCACCGGCTTCTGATAAACCTTTAATAAGCTCTTTGCCGATAAGACCTGCACCACCCACTACAACTGCTATCTTCCCCTTTAATCTAAATAATCTATCGTACTTATTCACTTTTCCATAGCCCCTCTCTAATTAAAAACTCAATAAATTTAAAATCAACTTCATTATCAATATCGTATTTAGACAATTCATCCATTAAATAAATGCTTGTCCTATCGGAAATTGGTGAATTATTCTTTTTATCAATTATAAATTTTCTGGTAAAAAAATATATTGAGGCATTCATGCTATAAACCATAGGAACATCCTGTCTCCTTATGATTTTATTAGACATTTCTTTGCATAGTTTTACAAAGCCACTTTTTTTTCTCTCAACTAAATTAAAATATGGATTTTTATGCGCTATTACAACACTAAAAAGAGTCTTGGATTTTTCTCTTAAAAAAATTTTAAGGCAATTATCTAAGTCTTTAATCTTTCTAATAGGCGCGGTTACATCTAAATCTACTACAATTTCGTATTTTTCTTTAAAAATTTTTTCACTTTTGAGAAGGGCGTGCCTTATGGCTGAAATCTTTGACGCATAATCCGTAGATAATTCTTTTGGCCTTAAAAATGGTGCCTCTGCACCAAAATGGCGAGCAATCCTAGCTATCTTCTGTGAATCCGTAGAGACAATAACACGCTTAGCCTTATTCCAATTTAAAGCATGCTCTATAGTATAAGCTATCAATGGCCTACCATTAAGCATTCTGATATTCTTATCCTTAATGCCCTTAGAACCTGCCCTCGCACAGATTGTGCATAATATATTATATTCCTTTGACATATCAAGCCTCCAAAATCTTAAGAATATTTAGACCTTCATCGAGTGTGCACAATTTTACTTTGTCATCTTTATTTATCCCTAGAAATGCCAAAAGCATTTTTATATATGATTGTTTTAGGTCGCCTCTACTTAAGATTACCCTTCCATTTATTTTTAATGTGCCAGAAAAAAAATTATAATATAGGTTTTGACCTGAGTCGCAAATAATTTTTAGATATCTCTCTCTCGGAATCCTTATATAATCTAACGTTATATCAACAATAAATTTATCGAAATCCAAAAAAAATTTTAAAAAATCCGGTGAATCGATATTTAAATTGCTAATCTTTGTTCTATAAATAATCTTTTTTTTAAACTTACAGCCAAAAAGCCATAATATATAATCAATCTCATGTGAGAGATCTAAATCGACCCCTCCGCCTAAACTTCTAGAGGCACTATAATAGCGTGAAACGTCTCTAGATGTTCTCCATTGTCTCAAATCTTGTCCAGCAGTAGCTTCCACGATTCTTATGTTTTTTCTGTATCTTCGAATAAATTTCTTAATAAAGCTAAAAGCATTAATAAACCTTAAATTGTAACCTAAAAAAATTTCAAGGTTATATTTTTTTGCAATATTTTTTATCTCTAATCCTTTTAAATATGAAGATTCTAACGGTTTCTCTATTAATACTTTTTTAAGATTGATTAAAGAAGATGTGCATCTTTTTAAATCTTCTAGGTGTTTTGAAGTCTGAGAAGAGATTATACAATACTCAACATTTTCATTTTTTAATAAAACCAAATCGTCTAAAAATTTTACATTAGACATTTTATCGGGATGATCAGTCAGCACATAAGTTACTATGCGCATGCTTGATAAATTCCTAACATGCCTTTTGCCCATTGAACCATAACCAACTACTAGAACTTTTCTTTTCATACTTTAATTACGTTTTCTACATCATGAGCATCTTTATCGAAAATTTCATTTAATAGAACCCTGATTTCTTGGATAGTCATAAAATGGCTTTCATTTGATTTATAAATTTTTCTTTTAATCTCTCTGTTGGTTCGCCTGTTCCCTGAAGGAGGAAGTATAAACATATCCTCGGTTTCACTTACAATCTCTGCTTCATTTTCATTTATTAACTCCTCATACATTTTTTCACCTTCGCGTTTGCCTATAAATTCAATTTTAATTTCTCCCGGATTATAATTATATAGCGGTGCCAATTTTTCAATCATTACCTTAGCTAAATCTTCTATGCGCAAGCTAGACATCTTGAATACAAAGATCTCTCCACCTTTGGACATTTGAGCAGCTTTTAAAACGAGCTCTACAGACTTGTTGATACTCATAATAAATCTGGTCATTTCACTATCTGTAACTGTAAGGGGGCCTCCTTTCTTAATCTGCTCGATAAAAATAGGCAAAACAGAACCTTGCGAATTTAAAACATTACCAAATCTTACACAAGAGAAACATGTTTCCCTGCCTCCTTTATATAAATTTGCAGAAACAGTCAATCTTTCAGCAAGCAACTTAGATGCACCCAATACGTTTATCGGGCTTACCGCTTTATCCGTACTTATTGTAATAAATTTTTCTACCTCTTCATCTAAGGCAACCTCTATTAAATTTTTTGTTCCTAAAACATTGGTAAGGACAGCCTCAAATGGATTAGATTCACATAGTAGGATATGCTTCAGGGCTGCAGAGTGAAATACTATATCGATTTCTTCAATGGCCCTTGCCAATCTCTCTCTATCTCTAATGTCTCCTACTAAAAACCTACAAATGTCTGAGGGAAATTCCTGGCTTAAATTAAATAAAGCTGCCTCATTTACATCTAAGATCCTTATTATTTTTGGATTATATTCTAATAATTTCTTTACAAGTGTCCGCCCAATCGAACCTGCTCCTCCTGTAATTAAAATCTTCTTATTTTCAAAAAAACTTTTCATTTTTACCTCCTAAAAAATTTTTTTATTTTTTGCACAATATAATCCATTTCTATTTTTTTTAACGTTGGGTACATCGGCAAGGTTAAGACTTGTTTTGAAATTCTCTCCGTTATAGGTAATTTACAATTTTGCTTCAAGACTCTTTTATAAAAATGTGTCAAATGAATAGGATCAAAATAAATCTTTGTCATGATACCGTTTTTAGAGAGATATCTCATTAATTGGTCCCTATTTTTATTAACTTTTACTGTAAACATTTGGTAAACGTTGAAATTTGCATCTTTTGCCTTTGGGATAGGCTCTACATACATTCCATTATCTTCTTCGAATTTATTCCTTAAATAAGTTGCATTATTAATTCTCATTTTTATAATATTATCGACCTTATCCAATTGGGAAATACCTAATGAGGCTATACAGGTGGGCATCCTAAAATTAAAACCTAATCTTATATAATCAAAAGGCTCTACGGACGAAAAATAATTTTTTGTTTCTAATCTGCCGTGTGATCTTATTAGCTTTAGTTTTTCATAAATTTCTCTAGAATTTGTAACTGCTGCCCCACCCTCGCCTGTAGTTATAATCTTATTTTGACAAAAACTGAAGATGGCAGAATCACCAAAAGTACCAAGTTTTTTTTCTTCTACTTTAGCACCAAAAGATTCAGCAACATCTTCTATAAGAATTAACTTATATTTCTTAGCGATTTCTCTTAATTCTTTTATCTTGCATGAAAATCCTCCATAATGTATTGGGATAATCGCCTTTGTTTTCCTAGTTATCTTTCTAACAACATCTTCAGGGCTTAAACCAAGGGTATCTTCTTCTATATCAGCAAAGATTGGTTTGGCACCAACAAATAGCGGAGCATTAGCAGTTGCAATAAATGCAAACGACGGAACAATAACCTCATCTGGACTTTTTATAGAATATGCCAAAAGTATCGCATGTAAAGCTGCCGTGCCTGAACTAAAAACTACACAGTAATTACTGCCAATGAATTTATTTATCTTGCTCTCAAATTCTTTTATGCTATCGCCTTCAGCCCAATTCATCCCGGACCGGATGACTCTGTAAATATTTTTCAGATCCTGTTTATCCCAGTATATTTTAAATAGCGGTATCTTCCAGCTCATAGTATTTTATAACTTTTAATTTCCTTCCTTTTCAATTTCCTGATTATTTTTACAGGTATTCCATACGCTAATACATTATCTGGTATATCTCTATCGACAAAACTAAAAGCGCCTATAATAGAATTTTTACCAATAGTTACTCCCGGCATTACAGCACTATGAGTCCCGATTCTAGCATTATTTTTTACTTTAATTTTACCTTTTTTATTATCTATGGTTGAGAAAGAATACAGGGAACAATGAGAACCAATCTGAACATAATCCTGTAATTCAATACCATATTTTGCATTAATATAAGTAAAGGCGCCGATATCTGTATATCTTCCTAATTTCAATTTCTCATAGTATTGACACGTCCAATTCCACTTAGTAACCCCTTGTTTATTAAATTCCGGCTTATTCCAATTTTTAAATCGTTTTCTCATTTTTTAATAAGTTATTTTTTTATTTAATAACTCTTCACTAATTTTTATTTTGTTAAGTAACTTCGCAATTCTAGCGCCTGCCTTACCATCTCCATAAGGATTTATGCATTTCTTAAGTCTTCTTAAAAACTTCCTTTCATAGAGTGCCTTATGTATACCTACTAATATCTCCTTCTTATTATAACCAACATCTATTACATTAGAAGCACGCTGCCTCCCATCTTGTCTTGTACCAATATTAACTACCGGCAGCTTAAAGGACGGCGCCTCAATTATTCCACTACTAGAATTTCCAATCATTACTTTGGCTACCCTCATAAGACTCAAGTAATCAAGATGCGGCAAACTCTTATAGGCCTTGATAAAAGAATAACGTAGATATTTCTTTATAGTCCTTATCATAGCCCTACCGCCAGCATCTGCATTTGGGTAAATAATAACTGTCTGCTCTTTAATCTCTGTGATAGCTTCTAAAGTTTGACGTATCTGTCTAGCCGACTGGCCTACTTCTGTAGTGACCGGGTGTTGCACAACTAAAAAAATTGGTCTTTTTGAATCAAGTTTATATTTCTGGAAAATAGCTTTGGGTGGTAATAGTTTCTTGCTCAAGATAAATCCGAGGCCTGCTGCACCAACTACGAATACCCTTTTAGGATCTTCGCCTAATCTAATTATCCTTTTGGCGTTTTCCTTGGTAGAAGGAAAATGTATATGTGCAAACTTTGTGATGGCATGCCTTATTGACTCATCTATGCTTCCGGAAACTTCACCTCCATGCATATGGGCTACAGGTATATTCATAAAGGCGCCGGCGATAGCTGCGGCTAAGGTCTCAAACCTATCTGTATTTACTAGCAGTATATCGGGTTTTTTCTTCTTCAATATCTCGGCGATACCGATAATTCCTCTGCCCACTGCCTGCGCCATTGAAGCAAGAGTATCAGATTGAGTAAGAATATCGACCGTACCAGCTATGGCGAAGCCATCTTTTTTGATTTCTTCCAGCGTGTATCCAAATTGCTCATCAAGGTGCATACAGGTAACAATAAGAGAAACCTTAAGACTTTTATGCCTTCTAATAGCATATAAAACAGAACGTAATATCCCGTAATCTGCCCTGCTTCCTGTGACTGCGATAATCTTTCTCATCTTTATTATTTTCTATCTAATATCTTCTAAGCTTATCTGCTCATCTTTTTTAATGTTAAACTTTGCTCTTGTGTCTACAATCTTATAAAAATATTTTGGAGCAAGACCCGTACCCGGCCTTTTGAAAGCAAGCATCTCTCCTTTTATAAGCGTTCCCTTAGGCATAGGCACTCTGGCAACCACGCTTCTTCTGGCAACCTTTCTCGTATCAAGCTCTGTGGAAACTATCTTCTTAATTGAAGACCCCAACGCAGTCTCCACTTCACGAATATGCTTAATCATTTCTCTTAACTGGTCTGGCTCAAGCGAAGCCTTATGGTCAGAACCAGGTAAGTTTCTATCTATTGTAAAATGTTTCTCAACAACGCAAGCACCCAAAGCAACCGCAGCCGATGGTATCACAGTACTAAGCGAGTGGTCGGAAAAACCCACCGGAAGCGAAAAAGCCTCCTTTAGCGTGCTGATAACACGCAAGTTTACAAATCTAGGGTCTACGGGATAACCTGAAGTGCACTGTAATAGTATTATATCTTTATTGCCTTGAAAACGTATTGCATTGACTGCCTCTTTTATTTCTTGCATAGAAGACATACCTGTCGATAACAAAATTGGCTTATGTTTTTTCGCTATATGCTCTAATAAAGGCAGATTCGTTACGTCGCTAGAGCTTAGCTTAAAAGCAGGAACCCCTAGCTGCTCAAGAAAATCAGCGCTCTCAAAGTCAAATGGTGTAGATAAAAACATTATCCCCGCCTGCTTGCTATATTCGCTTAACTTTTGAAAAGTCTTATGGCTTAGCTCCAAGCTCTTTAGCATCTCATATTGAGAAGCTCTCAAAGATGTGATTCTTTTCTGATACTTAGCGTAAGCAGCATATTGAGTAACCAGTTCATCTGTCTTGAAGGTCTGAAATTTGACAGCATCCGCACCGGCTAAAGCGGCAATTTTGACTAATCTTTTCGCTAATCCCAAACTTCCATTATGATTGACGCCTGCCTCTGCAATTATAAACGCTGCCCTTCCCTCACCAATAATCCTTTTGCCTATTTTTATTCTTTTCATTTTATTCTTGGCAATCCCATAATTTAAAATTTCCTTGTATCAAGTCACAAAGGCTTAAGAAAAAACTGAAAAATTAATGAAGCCATATTATTAAATACAAATGTAAATTTTACCTTTACATTAAAAAATTTTAAACCGCCTCATTCTTTCATATAATTTTAAAATAAAATATTCTACAAAACAAAATGTGCTCAAAGTCCTTAATCTCAAATAAGCAATAGGCCAATAGAAACTAGCAAATATTTTTACAGCTATTGAGCTAACCTCTTCATGCTTTCTATCTAAAAATAATGAAACAAAATGAAGCATTTCGATTTTTCGCTTTAACTTTTTCGTTAGCCAGGGATGTTCAACATAGGTCATAGAATATTTACCCCATTCCTCCAAAGTTTGAGGCATTACTAATCCTTTCTCAACACATACATCAATTAATTTTGTTCCAGGCAACGGCCTGAAGCAATGAAATATTGAAACCTTGGCTCGTTTATTATTCTTTAAAAGCCTCAGCATTATTTCTGTACTTAGTTTTAAGTCTCCTTCTGTTTCGGTTGGAAAACCACCGATAAAATTATAAATTGGGGGGATTCTTGTTTTATCTATCCTATCCTTAAAGTCTAAAACCTGTTCAATACTAATACCTTTCTGAATCATGCCTAATATCCTTTGCGAACCCGATTCTACGCCTACGGCCAATCGCCTAACATTAGACCGCTCTAGTAAATCCAAATTACCATTGTCCAGTTTTAATATATCGTCTATTCTACCCACCATATTTAAGAAAATATTCATTTTTTCTTCAATGATACGAGATAAAATTGTCTTTGCTCTTTTTGAATCAATAAAAAAATTAAGATCTATTATTTCAATGCCATCGATATTAAACTTTTCTTTTATGACCTTAATCCTCTCCAGCGCCTTATCTGGGCTGAGAGGACGCCACTTCTCTCTAAAACCAAAGCTTGTACTATAACAAAAAGCACAGCTGTATGGACAGCCGCGAGAAGTTTCCACTATAAACATATTCTTTTTACCAAATTTAATTATATAGTCTTCTATATTAACTAAATGATAAGGCGGGTCCGGCAAATCATCAAGATTCATCAGCGGCCTATATTGATTTATCTTTATGTTTCCGTCTTTTTTATAGGCTAAACCTGGAATTTCATCCAATGGGAGATTGTTTCTTAAAGCCTTTGCTAGTTCATAAAAAGTTAATTCGCCTTCACCAATAACTACGATGTCTATAAATTTATTACCCAGTGTCTGCGCAGGTAACATAGTAGGATGAACACCGCCCCAAACTACAGGTACTTTTGAAAATTTTTTAACAAAACGAGAGACCTCTAATGCATTATTTATCATTTCCCCAGTTAAAGCTGTTATACCCACGCATAACGTATCCTTATTCAGGCTTTTTATTATATCTGTGTCCCATCTTTTAGCAGTACGTTGGTCTATAATTTTTACGCTGAATTCCTTCTCTGCAAATATAGCCGCCTGCAACAATGCAAGCGGGAGGTATTGACCCTTCATCGCAGTTTCAATATAACTTGACTTTGGATATACTAAAATTATTTCAGCCATATTACTAAAATCACATCTCCATCAGGGGAATCGTTTAGAGAGTTAAAAGGCACTTTTTGTTTTGGCTAGTATCAGGTCCGTCGCCAAAATCATCCCCAGGCTTCATTTATTGAGGTAGAGATCTAAATCTTAGGTACATAGATATAAGTTGCACCTTCATAGCCTCCTAGGATATCTACCTTTTCCATTAGTTTATAATGTTGGTTAACCGCTTTCAGGAACAAATCCCACACAAAAGGTCCTTTACTATATCTCCCTTGGGAATTAAATGTCCAGTAATCATAATCTGTTAAAATAATAACCTTAGCCTTTCTGGATGTTACGTAATCCAACAATATCTCAGTGTTGTAAAGATGGTATTTTTCGCATTCCCTTCTATTCCAATCCGGTACATAGGTTTGATAGGATAATTCTAATCCTGAAATAAGCCTTCTATCTGCTACAGCAGCGAATTGCTGGGTAAAGGTTAAGATTTCGTCGTCTTTAGAGGTCATTTTCTTGACCAGGCTTGCTATTCTATTAATGTAACTTAAATTGGAAATTCCTCTAAACTTAGGGATTACTCTTTTGCCCTGGGATAGCGGAGTCAATATAATTAAAACGATTAAGAAAACTGTGAGTAATTTTCGCACCTCGCTTTCAGGGAAACTAAAAAATATCCAAGAAAAACAAAAGCCGCTCAAAATTGCAGCTACCGGTAAAAAATTCAGAATGTATTCAGGAAAGGTGGGAAAGGCGCAAAGGTGAATCGCAAATAAAGCCACTAAACTGCCCAACAAGAACAGAAGTTGGCGCATCGGTATATGTACATTTAACTTTTTATTTGATTTTACTTTTAATATCAAAAAAATGAAAACAAGGGTAGCGGGCAATAAAACGAAGACAGAGGGAAAATTTCTGACCATCTCAGTTATCACATCGAATTTATTACGCGCAAGTGTGCGCAAAGTCCAATCGCTCAAACCATAACTGAACACAAGTTGGGTACGCCTAAGATACCAACCAATATTACCGAAGATAGTTTCGTCCATGCCCAAGAAAAGAAACGGCCCCCAGATAAGTGCGCAGGTTATACAAGCGGTGACTACGGCATTAATGATATTACGCGGGCGGTCACGCTCAGTAACGAAGATATATATCATCAATACTAAAAGTGCCGCCCCCATGCTTAGCCTCACTGCGCACGCCAATGACATAAAGAAAACTGAGAGCGTTATGCGATATGGTAATTTGGGTTCATCGATAATCCAATAAATCGATAAGAGCATAAAAAAATTAGCCAGAGAATAAAGCTCTATAAGATTAAAATGAAACATGGCATTTGGGTTAAGAATGATTAAAGCTGTAGCAACCACTCCGGCAAGGGGATTGAGTAACTTCTTAGATATTTTATAGGCTAATATCAGTGTTAATCCGGCAAATAAAAATGAGGTAAATCTGGCTAAATACATACTCGGGCCAAATAGGTATTGAGGTAAACCATAAATATACGGAAAAAGAGGAGGCTGATAGTACCAGAAATCTAAATATGGCACCTTGCCCCGATAGACCATTAAACTAAAATTGAAGTAGATGCCTTCATCGAGATAGGTAGAGGCTTTAGATATATAGAGGATACTCTGGATAATAAATAGAGCTGCCAATATCCATAGGATGCCAGATAAATTTTTTTGTTCAGGGGAATCTTGATCAATAATATTACCGCCTATTTTTAAGTTGTTCATAAGCCGTTATAATACTGACTGCGTAACAAAAACATAGCAGTGCATCCGCCAAGTACCTCAGCCACAAAGTTAGGGTCTCTTTTAAAAATAATTTTTCTTAATGGCGCACCAAAATATCGGTTAGATAAAGAATCTTTTTTTATAAAATCCCCATCGTAATCAAAACAATTTATAATTTTATTTTCTATAAAAAAGTTGCATTCTTGGAATAGCGCTGAGGCTGATTTTATATTATAAAAATTTATATGCCCGATAATACTAGCCATTTTGTCTTTAGGGCACCTTAAATTTATATTGAGATTGTCGTCTAAGGGCAGATGGCATATAGCATATTTGCAAACTCGGCTTACGTCCCTTAATAAATCTTGCGGCTTTTCCAGGTGTTCTAAAAGATCCGTAATCAATACAAAGTCAATTTCATTTTTATCAAAATTATCTTTTTTAAATTCACTATGAAAAAAACTTGCTTCAGGAAAATTTTTTTTAGCAATTTCTATAGCTTCCCAAGATACATCGTATCCAAAGGCGCTGACTATAATTTCTCTCTCTTTAAAATACCCACTTACAAGTTTTAGTATTTCTCCAGCCCCGCATCCTATATCTATTATTGTTATTGAATTGGGTAATTTCTCTAAGGTCGCTTGAGGAATTACGCTGATTATTTTTTCAAACTTCCAGGAAGCATCTTCAATATGATAACCAGAGTGATACTGCCAATACCTGTCACTTTTATATAATTCTTGCCTCATTAAATATATTGTCTTCTTAGATTAAGCGTATAGACCTGATAAGGGCCATAATAACTGCCAGAATCAATAACTTTGTCTTAATCTGCTTTCAGGTTGTATTTTCGTTTGCTCTAAAGGTATAAATAACCTTGGTAATGACATCGCCACTGCTGCTATAAACCAGAATGGCTCCATAATGCGGATAATGATAAAAGTATTGGCACCAAAACTATGAATGAGTAATCCGATAAATCCAGCAAAAAATCCTAAACTTAGGCCTTGGGCAAAATCGTCTTCTATATTATGCAAGTTACGTAAGGCACAGCTAATAATCATTATTATTAACCAAATGAATATCAAAAAACCGATAATTCCAACTTCACCAAGCACAAGCGCATATTGACTATCTACCAAACCAACACCAGTGACTCCGTAACCCAAAAGTGGACGTTCAACCAATTTATTAATTATAATCTTCCACCTCTCAATGCGAGAAGCTGGAGATGACTCTAAGGCTATTTCCTGGCCTAAAGGCCGGTATACTGTGCCAGGGATAAACGTAGAGGTAACTCGGTTAATTACTGTGCGTGGTAACATAACCGGAAGAAGAAATATGCCAAGTATCAATATTCCTACAAGTAAAAGCTTTTTTCTTCTGGAAAAAAAAACAATAGTCAGATACAAAATAATAAACGCTACATAACTGCTACGCGAAAGTGTCAGTACTAAGATTATAAATATGAAGCAGGCTAATGCTAGACAAAAAAATCGCCAACTTCTTGAAGAGCTATATAAGAAAAGCCCTGTCGCAATTGGGAATAATAGAACTAAATATCCTCCCAACGTATTAGGCTCACCCGCTGGACCCTCAAAAGGCGCAGAAGCTCTTCCGGTTCTGTACAGGTGAGGGGTTACAAATGCATAGATACAAGTAAACAAACAGGTTATTAATAAAATTACAATAAAAATTTTTACTTGTTCTTTACTGCGGATATTATTGCTCACCATAAAAAAGAGCATAAAGTATTCAACATATTTAAGGACATAAAAAAAACTTCCTGCTAGGCTGACATAACCGGCCGAGATAGCTAAGCCGGTCGAAATAATACAGACTAAGATATAGGCCATCATTGGTAGATTAATAGGAGTATGTCTGATCAGTCCCAATTCTTTGTTTATTGTAGTCTTGACTAACCAGGTAAAAAACATAAAAATAATTAAAAAATCCTCGATACGCATAACTACTGCCCTGTGGGTAAGTTGAGCGAGGGGAATTTCTGGTGAAAAAATCATAGAAACAATAAGTATACTTAAGGCAAGGTCAGTATTAAATAAGAGAATGAGGCTGATGATTAGACCACCAACTAAGCCTAGGACCAGGATTGGAGATTGTAAGGCAGTAAGTTTGCCAATAAAGATACAAAAAAGAAGCAGAAATAGAAAAATAACAACTGTGCCAATCTGACCCGAAGAGTTATTTATCTCGAATATAGAGTTTTTTATCCTCTGTAGGTATTTCATGTCCAGTGACCTTTCCTGCACGGATACCCGTACCTTGGGGTATATCCCATTCTATGGTATTACCACTAATATTACCATGCCGCCACTTGTCTTGTTTGTTTATCCAAATATCTCCTCTTTCATTGTAAACAACAGGATATGCCGCATAGCCGTAAGGCTCCCCCCGCCAGCGGGTAATAAAACCAGCCTCAGAAGAAAAAAGCCATCTAAAGGGATTAACCCTATATCTTATCGGCTCATATATTCTATCCACAGCTGTCCTCCTCTGGCCAGATATGTCTAACCAACCATCACCAATATACTCTATCTGCTGGGGACTTATGCCAACTACAGAGGCAACAATCCACTTGAATCTCTCTGCCTTTGTCCTCTGTATTTCCATCAACCCAAAATAAAAAATAACCATGCTGGTAAACAAAAGAAAAATAATCGGCGGACGCAAAAAAGACAACCATCCCTGATAATGCCAAAATTTGAAAAGACTCCCTTTTATTCCTTTTATACCTTGTTCATAAGCACTTAGGCGATACCTTCTAGAGACCCATTGGATAGATTCTCTACCCGAAGCCTCCTTGGTAATATAATATCTTATACCATAACTACCTTGTTTATAATCATAAGTTCCATCAATGTTCTCTCTGCCGATGTGAGGATTTTTCTTTATCTTTTTCTTTAAAATCGCAAATCTTACCTTATGATACAGATGCATTATCATAAAAAAATAACCCCGCACTTATTATTTCAAGATATGCAGGGCCTCTCCTTCTTTTTTATTAATTATCTCTAGAAACAAGAACTATGCCTCCTCCTTTTTCTCGCCATAGTATTTGCCGTAATATTTGTAATGATAATAATAGCCATAGCGCATCTCCACTTGAGGCGAGATATTATTAAGGACTATGCCTTTTGCCGATGCACCCGAATCTATAAGGCGTGCCTTTGTCTGATTAAGCACATTACGTGAGGTCTTACCTACGCGATAGATTAAAATTACCCCATCGGTTTTAGAAGCCAGAATAGCCGTATCGGCTACTGCTAATGCCGGAGGAGAATCTATTAAGATAAAGTCAAACTTATCTCTGAATTTTTCTAACAAGGGTACCATTTCCGCAGATGCCAGAATTTCCGCAGGAGTTGTCGTTGAGGAACCGCTGGTTAAGATATTCAGATTGTCCAAACCCGGCAACTTTAATGCCTCATCAAAGCCTACTTCACCTATTAAGATATCCGTAATGCTGCGAATTGCCTCTTCAGGTTTAACTATTCCCCTTAAGATATCAGATAAGCCCGGCTCTTTTTTCCTTAAACCGAATATCTTATGTATGATGGAACGACGTAAATCCCCATCGATTAAAAGTGTGCGTAAGTTACCTTGAGCCATAGCAATAGCTAAATTAGATACAGTGATGGATTTACCTTCTACTGGCTCTGAACTAGTAAATAACAAAACCCTGCCTTTATTCTTCTCTTTAGAATCTTTAAAAACTTCGGTCTGGATATTTGTCCTTAAGATGCGGTATGCCTCAAAGACAGGTGAAGTAATAGAATAGTGAATAAGTAGTTGATTTCTTAGATGAAATATCTTCTCTTCACTCCTAAGCTCTCTTGGCCAGATCCTCTGCGCAAAAGTCCTTTTCTCTTCTTTTATCTTTAAATAGGGAATTACGCCTAACGCCGGAAGCTTTAAGTAATTCTCCACATCTTCAATTGTGCCAATAGAGGTATCTAATTGTTCAACCATAAATGTGCCGGCCAAACCCAACATCAAACCAATCACTACCCCTAAAAGATAATTGAAGGGCTTATTAGGACTAATCGGAGAGCCAGGAACATTTGCAGGATCAACTAAGCTTGCATCTGGAACTTTTTCTACTTCAGTCATCCTAACCAGTTCTAATTTCTCTCTTGTTATTCGATAAAGATTGTTATACACCTCAACATCACGCGTAAGGCGGCTATATTCTAATTCCTTTTCAGGCATCTGCTTCAGTTGCTCTTTTACAATTGAAATTTGTTCTTTTATCTCTTTAACCTCTGGATGAAGTTCTGTATAACGCCGTAAAAATTCTGACTTTTTTGCTTCTAACTCAGCAAGTCTATTCTGAAGCGGTATAGCAATTCCTGAGGGGATTTCTTTTTCTTTAAAATTCGTTAAGCTTTCTTCCGAAGTCTTTAATTTTATCTCCAGATTACTTAACTGGCCTTCGCAAAATTCCCTTATTTGGCGAACTTCCTTCATTTTATCTTCTAAGTTTCGCCAGATATACGCCTCGGTAACCTTATTGGCAATCTGTGCTGCCATCTTTGGATTTCCATGTGTAACATAAATGCGAATTATATTGGTATCAGGGATAATCTCCGTAGAAACTGCTCCTTTTAAAAAACCCACAAAATTATTAATTTCTTCAGGAGTTGCATCTTTACCCGCAAGGCCTAACCCTACAACTGCCTTTTCTAAAACAGGTTGGCTCTTGATAATTCTCTCCTGTGAAGCCAAGGGATTCCCTGGCTTTAAAAAAATCATCATTTCCATAATCTTCTGGCCTATAGGTCTAGCCACCTGCCACTGGACACTAGCAACAGCTCGATAGACGGGTTTCTGTAGATTGGTATAGACTATAGTTGAAGTTAAAACTGAAAAAAAGATAAACAGCAGAATCCCCTGCCTCTTCCGAAGAATCTGCCAATAATCACGCAAATTCAACTCATACTGTGGCATTCCTTGCCCTCTTTCGCTGACAATATAACTACCGCTATTTTATACATAACCTATTCTTTTCCAGTGTCTTAAATTTATCATATATACCATTCTTTGTCAAATTATTTAGTTTTTAGTACTTTGAATATTTCCGCCATTTTTTTCAAGATTCTTATAATATAATTCCTTTTACCCATAACTTCCTTAGATGGAAAAAACACTTTTTTAAAAATAGCTGAATACTCCTTTACTGACTGTGCTTCAATCAGCTCAAAAAAAATATAACTTAGAAAACCATTTATGAACCGTCTTCGCAAGCAATTTCTTAAAATAACCTTTTTATTTACAAATATTTTTATAAAGATAAATTTTAATAAATTTGGCCTAAGTTTATCTAATACTTCAGGAGGAATTTCTGTTCCGAAAAGATTTCTAGACAATGCAAGGCTAGTATAAAGAGAACTGGGTACATTCCAAATTTTTGCTTTCTCTAGAAGGCTATTCCAATCAAGTATATCTTTATATTTAGGCAATAATTCATTTATATCGCAAACATATCTTAATTGCCTGAAACAACTGCTACTGACCAAGTGTACAGAAAGATAAAGCAGAAGTTCTTCTTCCTTAAATTCACAATAATACATACCATCTTCCTCTACCAACCTCGTGCCTCTCCATAGCCCCTCTATCCTTTCATAACTTCGGCCCATCATGGTTATATCCCAATGCAGGTCAATCATTGCTGCTTTTGGCTTCGAGAAAAGATATTGCCACTGCCTACTTTTTACTTCACTATCAGGATTAAAACTATAGCCTATATCTTTTAATAACGCGGCTATCCTTTCCTTATTTTTCTCTTTTATCAAGAAATCAAAATCTACACTTAGACCACGTGCTGCAATATCATCATAAAGCCGCTTTGATAAAAGTGTCCCTTTTAGAGGCAGGACAGGAATGTCTTTTTGAGCAAACAGTTTTAGAAGCTCTATTAGTTCCCTATGTTGGCAGGTGCTCTTTGACACTATAAAAATGTAGCCAGGCTTTAACCTGTCAAACACAAATTGTGGAATACGCACGTAAGGGGCAATGGCCTTGAGCACATTATAGGCTAAAATAGTAGCTCCGCTTCTCATAATAGACTCACAGAAACCCTCCCATTGCAAACCTTCTTTTATCAAATCTACGGCTTTCTTTTTCAACCTTTCGTTTAAATCTTTTCGTGCACAAATCAATAGGAGTTCTTCAGTATTTTTTAAAAAATAACGAGCGCTTATTATCCCATGGATTGATCTTTTCGCCAAACCACTCTCATCAGGCAGAAACTCCCTAACATTATCTACTCCCTCCTTTTTTAAAATATCTTCTGCTTTTCTTAGCAAAATTAAATCAAATCCTAACCTCCTATATCTCAATCTGATATAAAAATCGCCTACCCAAAACCCTTTATAGGGACAACTACCGGGCCTGTTTAAAAAACTTACGCATCCTATAGGCCTATTATTGGATTTCATCACCAGACGGAAATTTTTGGCTTCTTTGAGCATAGAAAAATCGATTCTTTTGTTATCTTTTAAAGGTATATAATTATATAATCGGTTTAATCTTTCGTTAGCAAATGGGATAGCTAATTCAAAATTAAAGTGCGGTTTCATCCTTAGCGCAAGTTTCTTAGCAAACACTTCGTAAAAGTTAAAAGACTGAATTTTGATCAAAATGGTTTCCAAAATTTCTTTTAATAAAGCTATTAACTTTAAAGAAGTTATGGTTTTCTTGTATAAAAAATTGTCCCAAACCGTGGCTTCCCTCCTTTTCGTAGAAAATAACTTTCTTCCTCTTTTTACCTCCTCTATCTTGCCTAATATATTCTCTTCGGATACCTTATCCCCATTTTTATTACTACCAAGGCCTCCACTACCATCAGACCTCGTTATGATGAATTTCTTCCCATCTATAACTTGTTTATCTACAACACGATGCGCGTATAATTTATCCTGACTGCGATAAACAGGGATGTCACTAATTTTTATATCATCTATTTTGGCTGATGTAATTTTTAGGATATCTCCTTTTTTTAGAACCGGAAACATACACCAGCTGGCGGTTTTGAACTTAAAATAATTGGTTTTCAAAAGTTCATCCTTAGATTCAAATAGGTCAACGCAATCGGCTTTACCCCATAATATCTTACCCCGGTCTCTAAATCGCTTGACTCTTGGCGTAACATCATCACAACACGGCAGTATATCCGAATATTCCGAACATAGTTTCTTAAGATTGCTATCTGAGCAAGGGGTTGAGTTTTTTAAGTTTATTATATTTTTAGCATTTATGGAATTTGCCGAGTTCATTAGATTCTAAAACCTCTCTTTTTTTATTTGCAGCGTCTTTTCTTCTACTATCATTCTGTCTTAAATATAACTTCGTTTTCTCGAGCCTTTTCAATCTGACTGGCGAATAATTCTCTATATTTTAGATTCTTCTCTATAAGTTCTTTATGGGTGTCAATCTCCATATGGAAAGGGCTCTCGAAAAAATATACCAAATCCATCTTCTTAGCTGTCGAAAGCCTATGGGAAACAATGATAACTGTAGAATCTTTGAACTCGCGCCTTATATTGTCTGTCACCTTATCCTCTGTCTCTGAATCTACTGATGACATTGCTTCATCCAGCATTAAAATCTTTGGCCTCCTTATTATGGCTCGGGCTATAGCAATTCTCTGCTTTTGGCCTTCGGAAATCTTACAAGCCATCTCGCCAATTACTGACTCGTATTGTTTGGGCAAATTCAAAATAAAATTATGCGCTTCAGCGAATTTGGCAGCATTAATTATTTCTTCCTTTCCTACATTTTCTGCGCCGTATAAAATATTGTTAGCGATGGTATCATTCCATAGAAATGGCTCTTGAAGGGTTATGCCAATCTGTGATTTCAAAGATTCCAACTGCATCTTTCTGATATCCAAATCGTCAATCAGAATAGAACCTTCTTTTGGTTCATAAAGCCGCAAAATCAAGGCAAGCAGCGTCGTTTTACCACATCCCGATGAGCCCACCAGGGCTATCTTTAAAGCCGGCTCAATTAAAAAATTTATACCTTTCAGGATAAATTCATCTTTTTTATATCCAAAGCAAAGCCCTCTAAATTCTATCCTTCCTTGTAAAATACGATAATCCACGGCTCCCTCTGCATCTCGTATCTCGGGCTCGATATCCAGGATTTCAGCAAGGCGTTGACATGCTAATGAATTGACCATGATAGTCTCGTAAAAATTGCCGCTTGACTTTATAAGCCCAATGAGTTGAGTTAGGTAAATCATAACTGCACTTAAGCTACCAAGAGTCATAGTTCCCTGAACAACCTGATAACCACCATATAAGGCGATAATTCCGCTTATTACTTTGTTTAGAATAGAACTGGAAAAACTACTGATGCTTGACAGCCTTGCGTTCTTAAGTTCAAAATCTATCCTTTTTGAAAGATTTTCTTGGAATCTCCTTATCTCATAATCTTCCTTGCCCAAGGCCTTTACCAGATGCATATGGCTAAATACTTCATGAAGACCTATAAAAATACCTTGAGATTTTTCTATCATACGCCGGGTCATTTCTCTTAGCCATTTCCCAAAAAAATAAGGATGGATATAAGTTATGGGAACCAAGAGAGTGGCGAATAACGCAAGTTTCCAATTAAGATAGAAAATGATAACTAAAATAAATAAAAGACGTGGGAATAACGTTATCGCCTCTGGAATAGTATTACAGACAAAATCACTGACCGAACCAACATCACTACTTATCTTATAAATATGCTCCCCTGTCGATCGATTATTAAAAAAGCTTATAGAAAGACCTTGAAGATGTCTAAATAGACCCTTAGTCATATCAAAATGAACACTGCGCTTTATGCGCTGTGAGAGATAACTGCTCAAAGAATTTATAATGCCGTTAAAAACAAAAATAATTCCACCAATAATTGCCAGGATTAAAAATAACCTCAAGTCTTTATTGGCGTATGCCTTGTCTATAATAAGCTTGCTAAGGTAGGGATTAAGAAGGCTAAGTGGAATAGTGATAATTCCGAGAACAATTACTACTATTTGCAGCTTCCAATATTTATAGAGATATTTATTGAATCGTTTCCAGGGGAATTTTATCCTCATCTCTTGCCTTTATCTTTAGACTATCGAATGTTGACTGTGGAGTGAATCTTTGATTCTCTCGGCATTAGCCCGGCTTTCAGGAACACAACTGGTAAAGTGTCTATTCTCAAGCCATCCCTCTGCTGGACACCACTTGCAATAGGCTTTGAGTTCGCACCTATCGCACCTATAATCCCCATCTGGTTTTATATTTTTTACTAATTCCTTCAATCTCTGCCAACACTCACCTAAAGAAGTCCTTAATATCCTGTACTTAGGATAATCTATCATCAGACACATCTTAAGTTCTCCCAAAGGGGTAATCGCTACTTGATTTCTTCCTACGCCGCATTTAAAGAGGTTTCCGGTTTTCGGTTCCCGGTTCTCGGTTTGAAAATAGTACTCATCCGATTCTTTATCTCTGGTCTCTGTACTCTGGTTTCTGGTTACTGGTTTCAAACTCCCTCGATATTTGTATGGTTCTTTTGAACCATCTAAACAAGGTGAAAGCATATCATCCAAGCGATGCAAAGCATTTAAGGAAGCGGCAAAATCTTGTATCTGGTTTATCTGGGATTCATTCTCTTTTAATACACAACTCTTAAAACCTAAATTAACCCCCTTTTTATGTAAAAGGTCAATGGCACCAAACACCTTATCTCGAGAACCAACTAGGCCACTAATGCGCTCAAACGCATCTTTACTTATTGCCGGAATAGTAATATCCACCTTATTTGGCCTCAAGCGCTTTAATTCATCAGCAACCTTTTCATTGATTAATGAACCATTGGTATAAATAATAACCTCAAAGCCTCTTTTCTTTGCATACCAGAGTATTCTCATTATATCTTTTCTTAAAAACGGCTCTCCCCCTGTAAAACCCAAATAAAAACAGCCTATTTCAGCCAGTTGGTCTAATATAGAGAATATCTGTTTTGCTTTAAGTTCATTTAAAACAGATTCTTTTCTATAATTTTGTGGCACATAGCAATGTAAGCAGTTGAAATTACACTTATAGGTTAACTCAAACATCACCCTTAAGGGGAACCGTTTCTCTCGGGCTACTTTATGTATCTTTGTGTAAAATTGCTGATTAGTATCAGTTTTTATAGCCATAGATTCATTAGTCTATAGTCAACAGTACATAGTCCACAGAGGCAACTCTTTGTTAACTATCGACCGCTGACTGTCGACTCTGGACTAATTCTCTTCTTTCCTCTACGCGCGCCTTTGCCAATTCGCAAAAATAGGAAACAGTTGCCTCTTGGTCTCCGGTCTCAAGATAAGCCTTTGCAGGACAATTAGAACAAAATGGCCTCAATTCACAATCCCTGCATTTAGAATCGGTTTTAAATTTTTCTTTCATTAATCTGGGGAATACATTATAAAATCCTTCCTTAAATGAGAACTTTCTTAAATCTGTGCTGAAATCTTCACTGAATTGGCAGAATTTAAGCCTTCCATAGGGATTGATAAAAAAATGGACAAGCCAAGCACTGCACTGATAAAGAAAGCTTTTATCTCTTAATAAACTGTGCTCTAGCTTTAGTCTTTGTTTATATTCTCTATAAATCTCTGAGTCGCTTTGCAAAATCTTTTTTAATTCCCAAGGGCTCAGGCAGTATTTACAAGGCGTCTTATCTTTATTTAATCTGGGAGAAATATAACAGTCAAATCTAAATCTTTTTTTATCTTTACCAAAAATCTCTTGGGTAAATGCTTTTATTTTAGAAATCTCATTTTTATTTTGCTTTAAGCAGTTTGCCTTAATCACCAGAGGCATATTTCTCTTGATTAACCTGTTTATATTAGACATTACTTTATCAAAAGAGCCTTTTATTTGAGTTATTGCCTCATAGGTATCTTTAGTAATGCCGTTTAAGGTTATCTCTATTGAGCGGGGAGGGAATTTTTGAAAAAAATCTATTTTTTCTTCTGTTAATAAAAGCCCGTTGGTGAATATATCAATGATAAAGCCCTTTCTTCTAGCATAGAGGTAAATCTCCCAGAAATCTTCTCTTATTAAAGGTTCACCACCCGTAAATGTGACCTCTAAACAACCCTCCTCGTGTAGCTGGCCTAATATATCCTTTATCTCCTCAGTTGTAAGTTCTTTCTCTAACTCCTCGCTTCCTTCACAGTAGCAGTGGATACAGTTTAAATTACAGCGGTAGGTAAGTTCAAATAAGCCTGTCTGCGGATACCTATTATTTAGGCGATCAGAGCGCTCTGTAGCAAACGCGGCATATGTCTTTTCTTTCATTTACTGGGCTCGTTGGGTCTATTGAGCTTTTGTAAAAATAAAGTTACTTAACAACCTTTTTCTTAAATTATAACTATTTCCAAAAGAGGCATATGAAATCCAGCCTTGTATTATTGTGCTTAGCTTCTTTGCGTCTAAACTTCCTGAGGCATATTCGTTTTGTAATCTCGCGAGTCTTTTCTTAAAAATCTGACTGTTTTTCTTAAGAACGAACCTATAAAAATAAAATATCTTAAACCCTAAAAAATCTACACCCTGATTGGCCTTAACTACCTTTGTTTTGTTTTTATTAAGTTCTAACTTTAACTTTTTTCTTAAAAATTCTTCTACTTCTTTCTTAACAGCCAGAATACCTTTTGAATTCCTTTTAAATACAATAAAGTCATCGCAATATCTTATATAATACTTCTCTCTTAAGGAATGCTTTACAAAATAATCGAATTCGTTAAGATATATATTTGCAAATAGCTGAGATAGCGGATTTCCCTGTGCAATACCTTTATCCGGAGAATAATTGTGTAAAAATTTCTTTATTAAACATATCACATTTCTGTCTTTAACCTTATCCTTATTGCTTATAATAGATATCAAAATGTCGTGCTTTATCGACAAATAATAATCTTTAATGTCACCCTTCAGTATAAAACCGGCATTTGGAAATCTTCTCGGTGAAACCTTTCTCTTAAACTTATCAAATCTTATGAGTGCTAAATGAGCGCCTTTATCCTTTATAAACGCATAAGAATCGTAAATAAAACTCTTCTCAAAGAGTGGCGAGATAACTTCCAAGACAGCCTGTTGAACAATTCTATCGCGAAAAGAAAGTATGGATATTTCTCTTTTCTTGGGTTTATACATATGTAAATTTTTCAGCGGTTCAGGCTGATATGTAAAATCTCTTAACTCATCTCTTAACCGAAATAACTCATTTTCTAAGTTATATTCAAACTCTAAAACTTCTCTTCTTGACTTTTTAAACCTACTTGTCTTCCTAAAAACCTGGTAGAGATTTTCAAATGAACAGATTCTGTCATATAAACTAACATATTCTTTCATTGCGTCTTAAAATGAATACTTTAAATTCTATGAATACAATAAACTTAACTATTTATTCGTGTATTTCAGCCAACCGCCACACATCTTTCCAATCTCATTGATGTTTTCGGATAGTCTTTCATACTTCTTAAGGCTTATATAGGTCAAATCCTTAGACAAACGAATCAAAATTCTTATCCTCTCCAGTGAAGCGCTTAACTTTTTAAGATAAGGAACCTTATCCTGTGCCTCATTTGCCTGTATAATGTTTTCCAGAATCTCAATAATCGTCTTCTCCAGCCTCTCTGCCATTAAAAATCGTTGGCTCTTCGGAAACAGTTTTGTTACCTTAAATATTTCAAGTGCAAGCTCATAGGACTTCTTAAATATCGCTATCTCTTTCCTGCCAGCCATAATTCAGAGGTCAGAATTCAGGTCCTGTCCTTTTGTTCTTAAGTTCTTTTGTTCTTCAGTCAATGTTCTGCCTTCTGTCTTCTATTAAGTGAACACGGGTAAAACTTAACCCTCACCGCCCTTTGAGCATCGCTCTTGAGGCTGAATTTCATATACAGGCAGTTGCCCTTTTTTGCTTTCTCCCGGGTCAAGCATCCTTGAACACCTGACATCGTGGGAATGACCAAATAGCCAAATTAGCCAATTTTCAAATTTCCAAAAGGGCTATGAGGATGCTTCACCAACATCCCACCATTCACTAGCGCTATACCGTTTGGCCATCGCCTCTGTATAACACGTGCTCATCAGCCCCATCCTCTGAGCCCCCCCTGGCATGAACCCTGTCGTGTGGCAGTTGCAAGCTAATACTGCCTGCTCTGGGTTAAGTTCAACCCGTGTAATTTCTGGGTTAAATTTTGGTCTCTTCTGCATTGGTTATCCTCCTTTCTAATTGTTTCTCCACAAGAGTGTTATAAAAATTAGAGTCTACATTTCTCTCCTTGCATAGATACTCTATAAATCCCTTTATTTCCTCTTTCAATATCTCCGTTCCCACGCTGGACAAAACCAATAGGTGAATATCGTCTCCTAACCAATCTACCCAGCTCGTAACCATCTCCTGTAAAGACATCTTTATTTCTTTCATTAAATACTGCATAGCCCAAATATTGCCCAAAATTTGCTTGCTTTTTTCCATCTTTATTGTTTTTGTTAAAACCTTTAAAGAAAAATTTCCGCTTTGCAATAAACGATATATAGAACTCTTATCTAAATTATCTTTCTTGGCCGTATAGTAACGTTTATTCATAACATATCTATTTACCACCGATTTAATTAAAGAAAGGTCTCCTTTTTTAAGACCAGAAAAAAATATATTTTCTATACTATAATCATTATTTTCAAAGGAAAATTTTTCATTTAACAAGCCTGAACTTTTCATTTTTTGATATAACAGGGTGCCTGGATGTGGCGTAGCTATAAAAATATTAGAATAATCAAAAAGAGAGCTGGTAGCCAATTTAATGGTTTCCAGAATATCTTCTTTTCGCTCTCCCGGAAAACCAATTATAAAAAATGAGTCGGTAGATATACCCGCTTTTTTAATATTCTTAATGGTCTCTTTTGTCTCCTTTAAATTTATCTTCTTTCCTATTATTGTATTGCGCACCCTCTCTGAACCACTTTCAATAGCAAATGTTAACGACTTACAGCCGCTTTTCTTCATAAGATGTATCAATTCATCATCTAATTTCTGCGGGAAGATTCCGTTAGGAGTTATCCAAGATATGCCTAAATGCCTATTAATTATTCCCCTAAATATCTCTTTTGCACGTTTAATATCAAAAAGTAAATGGTCATCTTCAAAATATATTTTAGTTATATTATGGTTTTTATTCAGATATTCTATCTCATCAACTACCTTTTCAGGGTTTCTTGGCCGCCATCTCCTGCCCCAAAAATTGACCGATGAACAGAAAATACAATTATTAACGCAACCCCTTGAGGTAATAACTGATGCAGCAGGTACGTCCTCTATTTCAAAATATCTTTCCAGGGGCAATAATTCTCTGGAAGGAATGGGTAGCTCATCCAAATCTTCTATATATTCTTGCTTCGGATTTATATACACCGCGTTGTTCTTACGGTATGCTAAGCCATCTATTTTGCTTAACTCACCTCTGCTGTTTAAGGTATCCAGTAAATCCCGAAATGAATATTCGCCTTCACCGATTATTATAAAATCTAAATTTTTATCTTTCATGCATTCTCTATTTAAAAATGAGGGATGTGTCCCGCCAGTTACGGTAATTATACCGGGATCTATTTTCTTAACTCTCTTGATTATCTCTTCTACTATAGGCCATTGCGAAGAAAAAAGGGTAGTAATCCCCACCACATCAGGAGCTACTCCAACAATCTCCTCCTCTATCTCATCGTAAGATAATCCTGTCTGTAAAAAATATTTATTTACATACACGCGTTGATAATAGCCTTCTACATATGCATCTAGAATGTGCACTTCATACTTATCTCTTATAACCGACGCCAAATAAGTTACACCTAAGGGGGGCATGAGAAGCGGCTTACCTATGCGTACGGGTGGAAAAATCAACAAGACCTTTCTGTAACTTCGTTTCTTCATTTTATTCTTCTGACAAAATCGATAACTGCTTTATCTTTGCTGAAACCTAAACTATAACCGGGTAGATTTTCAATCAAGTCCTGGCAAAAAATTATGGCTTTGCTCAATCCTTTTTTATCCCAGAGGGTTGGAAACAGATTAGGATACAAAAGATTAAATGCCTCCTTCTTAGAAACAGACTTTAATGAATTCTTCCTCTTGTGATGAATAAATAAAAGATTAGTAGGTTTAGCAGAATCTACTTTAGAGATGAGATAATCGCTAAAATCGCCGTGCCAGGGAGAGCCATAAATGAAAAAACTCCCTTTTATCTTACGGATAATAATGCGGTCATCGTTAAGAATCGTGGCTCTACTATACTTATACCAAAGGCGTGCTAATGTACTCTTGCCGCTACCTGCCTTACCAATAAATATTACTCCCTTATTGTCGATATCCTTTAAGCCTATAGCATGAACAAAAACCCCATTCCTCTGAATAAGATAATTTATCAGTATTATCTGGAGGGAATCATAGACAATATCAGTAGGCTTCCACTTTAAATTTCCTTCCTTATCCGGCAACACATACGCTATACCCTTACCGAAAGCAGAATTCAACACAATATGCTGCTTTTTATCTGGGGTAAAGGTTCTTAGTATATACCGGCCATTTCTTTTGTAGAGGCCCCAATTAATTTTATTTGAATCAGGGTGTATGGTGAAAAAAAGTCTCTTAGCCCCATTTAGTTTGGGTAATTTGTCAACCACTTTCACCTTAAGGACAATATGACATTTTTTAGTTCCTTCATATATAAAATTATTGTACCACCGGCTATCTTCTTTAATAAAGAACTCTCCCTTAAACCTGCTTTCTATTTGAATAGTTATGTCAGCAATCCGCATTTTAACTCTATAGAAACTCTTGCTTTTTGTTTTATAACCTTTTATCATTTCGGAATCAAATTTTTTAGATTTTGACTTAAAACTCGGCAAATTTCCATTTCTATAAATGACCAATCTTTCAAATAAGCTCAAATTTTTATCCGGTTTTAAATACTTTTGCAGTTGTTTTAGTGAATTTCTCTCCATTTTTTCAATCTTTTTTGCCTGTTCTTTCAACCTATTGCAAATCTGAATAAGGCCGGGTCTTTGTTGCAATAGCTTATCTATATCGGCAATGAATTCAGAGATAAGCCCTTTGAAATTCCTAAGAACCCGGTTCAGCTTTCCCTTTGACTTAGCATAATAACCATCTGAAATCTCCTTCATTATTACCAAAATTCCGCTTTCTATCTGGTTTTTTAATAATGTGTCTTTAGTTGGAAAGGGATTATTAAGATATCGGCTTAGCATATATTTTAATTTTTTTGCCTCTATCCACGCTGGAGTATTTTTAACCTTATTCATTTTCTACTTTTTTATTTTTGTAGACCTACTGAAATGTCTTTTGCTTAAATATGCTAATTCACAAAAATATCCTATTGAAGATTCCATATTCCCTGTTTCAAGAAGAGCAGACCCCGGACACAACCTGCATAAATCCCTTAATTCACAGTATCGGCATTTTGAATTTGTTACAAAGTTTCTCATTCTTACTCTTGAAGATAACTCACTATGCGCCTTTGATATGTTACTTTCCAATAGATTTACTACTGGCTTTCTTATGCTTGAACAGGGAAGCATATTTCCATATGGGTCTACATGAAAGCCATCGCTAGTTCCAATAGCACACCTGAATAATTTATTCTTCCTATCCTGATTTGCTGTTGGGTGATCGGTAATAGGTCTGAATTTATTATCTATATCTAAAGCCTGTTGCGGAGTAATTCGCAATTTAGAAGGACTAATATCCCCGTCAAGCCGGGCATGAAGCATCGGGCTTGGTCTAAGTCTTAAACCCAAACCTTGGACAAATCCCTTAATCCGCTCCAATTCTTCTATATTCTGTCTTGTAACCTGGGTTTTTATCTTTAATGGCAGCTTTCTTTTTATTACCATATCTATCCCCGCCATTGTTTTTTCAAATGAATCCTTAACTCCTGATATATCCTCGTAAGTCTTTTTTGTAATCGCATTCAGGGTAATCTCAATAACAAATGGGGGTATATTTTGTAAATAATCTGCTATCTTTTTAGTCATAGAATAGCCATTGGTAAAAATTATTATAATAAAGCCTTTATTTTTAGCATAGGAGTAAATATCTAAAAAATCTTCTCTGGCAAGCGGGTCTCCTCCGGTAAAGCAGAGCCAGATTACGCCTGCTTTGTAGACCTTATCAAGGATAAATTTAACTTCTTTTGTGTTTAATTCTTTTTTTATGTAGTAAGGATTATTATAACAATCAGAGTAGCAATGTTTACAATGCAGGTCGCATTTAAAGGTGAGCTCAAACTGACACATGTTGGGTTTATTATTATCCCAATTATTTTGATGAGTCTGAAAACTGAAGTTCTTATAACTTATTTCTTTCATTCATCTGCGCGACATTTCTGTCAGCGGTATTTTTATTATCTAATATTATGGTATGGCAAAAATTTAATATCTTATCCTTACCGTAGAGATGAGCTACTCCTCTATCTACCTCTTGGATATCAATATTTTTTATGGTTGGCCACTGGGTAATCCTTACGAATAGTCTCTTAAGATTGGCTTTATTTTTAAGGCTAAAGTAAGGAACAAAATTATCTCTCCTTAAGTAACCTAAAAGAGAAAAGGTAAGATGATGGGGTGTATGGTAATTAGTAAACAAGTATTTATCAATTAATGTTTTTTTATCAATGTTTATCTGTTTTGAAAATAAATTAAGCAATTCTGAAAGAAAATAACCATCCTTAAGGTCACTGCCGCTGCGGCCTATATTGATACAGCTTCTGACACAAATAGTACTAATAAAATGGCTTTTCTTTAAGGCAAAGATAAATAAATCATTAATCTCTTTATCGTTTAATCCAGGATAGATGGTTACAGAAAGCCGAGTGTATATTCTTTCAATTTCAAGATTAAGCAATGCCTCTTTTTTAAAACTTAGTGCGTCTTTTGCAGCAGATTTTTCTCTTTTCATCTCATGGTAAAATTCAGTCTTGAAGCTATCCAAAGAAAAGAAAACTTCTAAAAGACCTGCTTTTTTGAGACTACGTAGATATTTTAAATCTGAAAGCTTCAGACCATTAGTAACTAGAAGAGCGCGTTTTCCTGCATTTCTAACTAGCCTAATAATATACTCTAAGTCTTCTCTTAGGGTAGGCTCTCCACCACTTAAACACACATATTCTCCACGGAAATTCCTGATAACTTTTCTGATCTGGCTCAAGGGCATGTCTTTTCTCTTTAGGAACCAAGCATAACAATATTTGCAATCTAAATTACATCTGTAGGTAATGGGGATCGCCAATTTATCAAACCAGATATTGCAGATGTATTTAAGATGCGCGAATCTGCGGTAAAAATCGGCGTCTTTTTCAACTAAACCTTCAAATTCGCCATGTTCTGGGCAGCATTTACGTATATATACCCATCCCTTTTCCTCAAAAACCATTGCCGGAACCTGCTTATAACAAACATTGCACAGGCTCTGGGTTCTTTCTTTTATTATTTGCATAAATTTTAAACTTTCAGGCCTTATCCTCTAGTCTCTGTTATTTTGATTGCCTTTATCTCTTTCAGGTCTTTAAGAATCTTTTCTAATTTTTTCCCGGCATCTTCGGGATTTGTATCAAATTTCTTTAATATCTCCTTCTTAATCTCCTTAACCGTCTTCTTAGTACCGATCATATCCCATACTGCTGAAGCAGCCTTATTCAGCGTATAGATACAATTTATTTCATCGGATGTTTTAAATATAGGTACCAAGATCACCTCTTTGTCTATTTCCCGAGTAACCATATCATGATTCTTTTTAAAAACTATATTTTCTTTTAGCATTTCACCCTCCCATTTTTTGTATATTATTGTTTTAATTCAATTGTTTTTTTAACTCTTGCATTTTTATTTTCGCCTTTGCGCTTCTATAAAAGCTCTTTTTAAAGCCGGCGTATATCTTAGCCACATATTTTATTATGTCATTTTTTTCAGTAATATGTTCGCTGATACGAAGAAGTTTTAGCAGAATGTTTATTATATCATAATCCCCAAGCAGTATAGCACTTTTATATAGTATCGCTGCTTTTTGAAACTTTTTCTCTTTCCAATAAATATCTCCTAAAAGACGGTAACTTACTCCTTGCATAGGTTTAAATGTCTGATACTTTTTTAAAAGCTTTTTTGCCTTTTCGAAGTTATTCAATTTTAATTCTGCATGCGCCAAACCCAGTATAGCAGTATCTAAGTTTTTCTTTTCTTGAAGCGCATATTTAAAATATTTCTTTGCTTGATGATAATCTTTCTTTAATAAATAAACATCAGCTATTCCCCTTAAGGCATAGGGATTTCTAGGGTCCACTTTCTTAATGTTCTTAAATTCCTTTTCTGCCTTTGATAATTCTCCCATCTTTAAATAAAGAGGGCCATAATTATTATACTCTGCTTTATAGCTAGGATTTAGGCATACTGCCTGAGTATAATGTTTCTTTTTGCCCGTAGCTTCAAAAAGATTAAAATATTCTGCTGCTTTGATCTTTCGTTTAAAGAGTCTATCAAAATGCTGCGGTGCTAAATAATAGGCTATTTCATCACCTAAGTGCTTATATTTCATTGGGGTAAAACCCCCATTTACAGAATAGGCAATTGTGGTGAATTCGGGATTTTTTATCTTTTCCCGTAAAATATTCACAAATTCCTTAGGTTGAATCCAAAGTTTGCGTTTGCCTATCATTGAAGTTGCACCGGAATTCTTTAAACCATCAACCACAAGAAAATCCGTATCTATATCAAGCAAGACCTTATCGTTAAAAAGAGGCAGGTGTTCTAATGTTGTGATAACGAATCCCCGGCCCATAAGAGACGCGTTTATTGCATTTGTTGGGCTCTTAGAGTTTTTCTGCCTTCTCTCTCCTGAACCCTGACCTAATCTAAACGGGTCTTGTTTTAGTAAATTCCTAACGAGTACTTTTAACCATTTTCGTGATTGTTCAAACTCTCTTATGCCACCAGGAATTACCCAGTAAAAATCCCGAATAATACCGTCTCGCATCGCAGGGTAGATGTAATTACCGATGTTGGTTTGCTTCTTGAAATCTCTCTCATAACGACTAAATGCCAAGGTGCGCTCTAAGGACTCTTTTAAATCTTTTAAACTCTTTGCCTCATTTATCGCCTGAGTAGGAGGCTTTGCGAAATGGAAGTAAAAATCGAGATGCGCATCTATATGAATGAGGGTGAGGTTCTTAATGCCTTTCTCTCGCCAGAGCTTGAGGGCCTCGTGATGGTCTTCAATTAATGCTATGTTCTTATTTGCGTTTATTAACATCCAGCCAAAACCACCGGTTGTCTGCCGATACTTTGCCTTTAGGTCTCTTAAGGCTAAACTAAAAGACCAATTCCCGCCACTGGAAAATTTCTTTTAGCTTGGGAATCATTGAGTCTGGTACCTTATAAAGATTCGCCAACCAGGGAGAAAGATGAGATTAAAAACCCAGGCAAAGACAAAAATAGTGGATGACATAAAACCATATATATTTCTCATTATATAGGCTACGCTAATAGATACAAAAGAAACTACGCTAGAAACATGCAGAATCTTAATAATATGAATAAAGGCATAGATATGGCTTAAAAGCAACGGGGTCGATTATACCTTTAAACCTTAAAAGATAAACCCCATATATGCTGATATTAATATAAATAATATCGGCAAAGATACTGACAGTAGTCTTATGAATTCTGTTATAATCTAAAGGCATTGCGTTAATTAGCTAAAAGACCCTACTGGGGTATATTTTTTATGGCTTCTTTGGCACTGGCGCTTTGATAAATCAGGTTTACCCATGGGGTAAGCGTCTGCACAAAGTCATCAATATTGCCAATAAGGCTATGCGGAACAAATATTACATCTTGGGCCTGAACTAATACATTTTCATTTAATTTTGCATTCTTCAAGAAAGCCGCTATATTGGCAGAAATAACTTGGGGCTTATTATTTATATCCCCTCTTATTATGAGGATATTATTTTTGACGGCAAACTTGGTGTAGTTACCTGCCAAAGCAAGAGCCTCCATTAAACGTATATCGCCTGTAAAGGTATAAACTCCGGGGGTTTTAACGTCACCCAATACAATAATCTTCTTGCCTCCGAATTTCTTAATCGTTACTGATACCTCAGGATTTTCTTCCAAAAATAGCTCTTCAGGCATATCTTTCTTCCAGCCAAATGACTTCACCATTATTGAAACCTGAGGTCCTTTGACATAATTACTTAATTCTTTAGTTAATTCTTCATCCAACTGAGTTAAAGTCCTACCTATTGCTTTTATGTCTCCTACTAAGGGGAAAGAAATCATGCCATCAGGCCGTACAATTATTTCACTTGAAAGATCGGGCTCCTTCCAAACAGAAATACCCAAAGTATCACCTGAGCCAATGAGATACCCTGCTTTCTCTTCTGCTTTTTCAGAAAGAGAGGGCTTAAGTTTTTTCCGTGTGAATTCCGTTAATCCCTGGGTTATTTTTTCAGCTAATTCCGGCACAGTCATACCAGAAACCTGAATCTCGCCTATTAATGGAAAAGAAATTGCCCCATCAGGACGCACGATTATTTCACGCGTTAATTCCGGATGGCGCCAGACAGATACCTCTAGAACATCTTCTTTATCTATTAGATAGACAATACTAGGGGGTGGCGGCGGCATCTGGTCAGCCGTAATATTTACAGGGGATGACTCTTGTGGTTTAGGCATAGCTTCTTCTGTAAGTGTGATTTTTTGGCCTGTCTTATCTTCAATCAACTTTATATATTTTAACACAGGCTCATATCCAGGATCCCAATATGAGGCCCTTTGAAATTGAGCTGTTGCTTCTTCATAATGGCCTTTTTTATAATGCTCTTTTCCTTGCTTATAATAATATTCCCGAAAATATTCTTTTAGCTGTGTTATCTTCTGCTGCTCCGCATCTTCGATTATTTTCTTTTCCATCTCGGTTTCTGCAGAGTTTATAGGTGTAGCTACTTCTTGAGCATAGGCAAAGTATGAATAATGTATGAAGGCCACCGCCAAAAAACCAATAACTAATTTCTTCATCATCGTCTCACCTCGTTTTAAAAATTTTCTTTTTATTCTCTTACTTTAGGCCTTTATGGCGTCTTAATACCGTTTCAATTAAAGTGGCACTTTCCGTAAAGTCCTTATCTTTATAGAAAAGCCCAGATACTCCGTATTTCTCTGCCTCTATTCTTTTCTCATCCGCAGCATAGGCTGTAATTATAATAACGGGGACATCTTTGTCCAGTTCCCTTATTTTTTTTAGGGTCTGGACCCCATCCATTACCGGCATATGCATATCTAAAAATATAATATCGACCGGGCTTTTAGTGATTATCTCTAAGGCCTCGCTGCCATTGGCTGCGGTAATGACATCATAACCTTTACTGCGTAACCAATAATCCATAGTAAAAAGAAAATCTTTCTCATCATCTACCACCATAACACGAATAGGATTATCCATTTTTTGTACCCTCCTTATCCAAAGGAAGCAGAAAAGAAAATTTACTTCCTCGGCCAACCTCGCTTTCCACCCAAATTTTTCCCCCATGCATCTGGACAATTTCTTTGGCTATTGCCAGGCCCAAACCAGTACCGCCGCCGTTAGCCGGGCCTGCTACACTTGCTTGCTCGAACTTATTAAAAATCCGTTCTAAATCTTTCTTATCTATACCCATCCCGGTATCAATCACCGATACTTCTATGGCCTTGTGGTTAAAAGAATCATCGGGTATCCTTTCTTTTAGCACTATGCTTATTTTTCCGCCTTCAGGAGTAAATTTAATCGCATTACCTACCAGGTTGGTAATTACTTGCGTGATACGGTCTTTGTCAATAAATAGCTCGGTTTTGGCAGGTAAAGGTGCTGTTTCCAAAGTTATATTTTTAGCTCTTGCCCAACCATTCAAAAACTCTGCTAAGGTTTGTACTAATTCATTTATCTCAAAGACATCAGGTTTTAATTTAAATTTTCCTGCTTCGATAGAAGCCATATCCAAAAGATCGTTAATAAGACTGCGCAGGCGATTAAGATTATTTTTTGCGTTCGTAAAAAATTTCTCTTGGGTATCGTTTAATTTATCTTTAAGTTCTGTGCCTAAAATCGCTAGGCTCTGTTGGATTACTATTAAAGGCGTACGTAATTCATGAGAAACATTAGTGACAAAACTAGACTTTAGTTTTTCAATCTCTTTCTGGCGCGTAATATCATTTAAAACTGTTACCATGCCTACGGCTTTGCCATCCTGGTTCTCTACAACCGCAGAACTAGCCCTGAGGACTCTTTTGGTTGACTCGTCAGGGCTAAAGAACTCAATCTCCTTGGTAAGGTTACCTTCGGAATCAGGCTTTAATTCCTTAGTATAAGTTAAAAGATGCTCATTTTTGATATTCTCACGCAGCAGTTTTCCTGCTGCCTTTTCTTTATTGACACTCAGGAGCTTTTCAGCAGCAGGATTCATCAATAAGATTTTGCCATCCTTATCTACTACCACTAAGCCTTCTGCCATATGATGTATAATATTTTCTACGCGTTCTTTTTCATTGATGGCTTCTTTGTTTTTCTTCTTAAGGTCTGCAGTATCTCTCAATTGATTTTGCAGCTGCTCTAATTCTCTCTTTAAACGGCTGTTTTCATCTTTTAAATTGATTAATTCTTCATTATCTGTCTTCTCTACCTTTGCCTGGAGTTCATTTAAGCTGTTTTGCATCTCTAGAATAAAATTATTCAATTCCGGCTCGGTTATCCTGTTTTGTAAAAGCCTGTCTTTTAGTTTAGAAATTACTCTTTTTGTATCATCTTCCTGAAGATAAAATCGTTTAAAAATATCTCTTAAAAATGGGCTCCATTTTTTCTTCTGGGCATATTCTAGAATAATTGCCTCTATTAAAATGGCATCAAGGCACTGATTCTCCTTATCAGTAAATAATGCTTTAAGTTTTCCTGACTTATCTTTATCTTGAATAACCGATGTAAGTTTATTTAATTGCGAAAAGGTCTTATCGGCGGACTTGGCAATTTCAACTTTTGCTTTGGCGTCTTTATCTTTTGCTTCCTGAATCAATAAATTACCAACTGCCTCTAAGTTTTTATCAAATTGCGAAGCATCATCTAAATTATTCTTTAAAATCTCTTTTAATTTAAGAATAAAATCAGCCGCATCTATAGCTTTGGTTTTCTGGCGTGAAATAACTTCTTTACCTTTTTCAACCTTCACATAAGAAAATAGGTTTACCTTGATATGTTTAATGCCTTTATCGGATAAAAGCTGGTTTAGGCCCGCTCCTTTTTTAAGATCTTCACTCTTCAGTAACATCATTCTTAAAAATTGCTCTAACTCTTCAACCGACAGCCCTTCGGAAAAAGTAATACTTTCTGCCTGAAGCTTCATGAATTCAGCTATAAACTCCTCTAATAATGTCTGGGCGTTACTTATAATGACTTGCCCCTCTACCAATATCTTATCCTGGCCGGAGAGGCTGAAAGTTAATTGTTTTTTTAAAACTATGGCCTTAGAGAGAACTGCGTATGCATCCGAAAGGGCGCTCCTAACTATAGGGTGATTGGAAGGATAAAGAGAAAATTTATTCAGTGCGGTGATTAATACGTTTATAATCTGCGGGTATATTCCATTGTCTGCCATAATTAATCAATTTTAAACTAATTTTGGCCTTAAGTCAATTGGATATATTTATTATATATAGTTAGCGGGTCCTGCCTTGGAATTATGGGGAATTATGGGGGTTTCTATTTTTTAAGGCTGATGATAGATACAGACCTTATTCCTGCCTGTTTGCTTTGCCTGATAAAGGGCCACATCCGCTTTCTCAATGAGTTCCTGAGCGTCTTTTGCATCTAAAGGATAGGTGGCAATACCTATGCTTACGCTAAGCCTTATTTCTTCGTCATAGGCCCTTATCTTCTTGTCTGCGACGGCCCGGCGAATACGCTCAGCAGCAAACTTAGCCTGTTCTTTATCGGTTTCAGTAAAAATTATCGCAAACTCTTCTCCGCCGTATCTGCCGATAAAATCAATCTGGCGTATATTCTCTTTAGTCACCCGCGAGACCTCTCTTAATATTACATCTCCTACTAAATGTCCGTAGTGGTCATTGTATCTTTTAAAATGGTCTATATCTAGCATCGCCATGGTAAAATCATGCTTAAATTTTCCGGAACGTTTTATTTCTTCGTCTAATAACTCCAGGCAGTACCGGCGAGTAAAAACCTGGGTAAGGCTATCTGTAATAGCTAAATCTTGGACTTTTTTATATAAGATAACCCTCTTTAGGCCTAAGCTAAATTGCTGAGTAAGTATATGGAATTTATCTTTATCGGATTCACTTAGGCCTTTTACCACTAAATACCCCAGAGAGGAATTGTTTACCTTTAAAGGCAAAATGAGATACTCGGAATAATCCCTCAAGTCTGCTCGTGGCTTAAGCAGAGCACAATCTAAAATTTTTATATACCTATTTATATGCTCTTTAAAAGAGGCAAATATTGTATTTTCATCCAGCCAGCGGTATAGCTCTTTAGCTATATCGTAAAGGGCAATTGTCTCATCAGCCTTAAGGCCTAAAAGTGAATTTTCGTATTTTAGTTTTTCATTTTCCTGAAGTAATTTCTCGTATTGATCGCGTGTGCCCGCATATTTATTTTTTACTTGGAGAATACTATAGTTTAAAAATCCCTTTAGCCAAGAACACAAGAAAATAATTAATCCGACTAATAACAAATAATATGCCATGGTACTCATATCTTAATTACCCGGTTTCTCCCCTTTTGCTTTGCTTCGTACATCGCCCTATCTGCTTTAAAAATAAGGTCATCTTCATCTTTGGTATCAGCAGGAAATGAAGCGACACCAATAGATACGGTAACATTAGTCTGGTTTCGGCGTAATACTATTTTAGCCTTTTCTATTTTTAGGCGTAATCCTTCGGCTAGCTCAAATGCTTTTTTCTTATCTATCCGGGGCAAAACTACGCAAAACTCCTCCCCTCCGAAACGGCCTATCAGAGGATTAACGTCTTCAAGAAAATCGCCTTCGGCGATGACTTTCAGCGATTTTCGCAGTGGTACAGGAAAGTGTTTTATACTTTCCTGTACCATAAAAAAAGTGCTCATGGCTGTTCCTAAATTAGTTAATACGATATCTCCGGCGGTATGCCCGAACCGGTCATTATAGTTCTTAAAATAATCTATATCCAGCATTAACAGCGAAAGATCGGTATTTTGGCGTACGCTTCTTTTAAATTCTTCCCTGAAGCGCTCTAAAAAGTAACCCTTGGTATAAAGAGAAGTCAAGCTATCATGAATAGCCAAGTCTTTGGTTTTCTGGAAAAGCTGCGCATTCTCTAGGGCTACGGCCGCTAAGTCAGAGATTGTTACTAAAAATCTTAAATCATCCTGTGAATAAAAGTTGGTTTCCGGATTATCTAGCCGTAATAACCCCAAGAATCTATCGCCGCTTATAAACGGTGAACTAACTAAGGAAGAAACTATCCTGGCATCTTGAGTTTTAAGCTTCTCTAAATCAAAGCGAAAATCCTGTTTAATATTTTCTATAATTAGCGGCTGGGCATGCCTTGATACCCAAAGATCAAATATATCCCCCTCTTTATCCTTAATAATCAAGCTGTTATCTTCTTTTTTTGTTTTAAAAAGAGCTAATCTTTGGGTTTTATTATCTACGAGATATAAAATGCAACTGCCTTTATCCTGGCCTATAATGGAAAAGGTTATTGAAAGAAGATGCTCTGCGATTATATCCAGGTCGATATTTTCGTTAATCTCATCAATAATATTTTTTAATTCCAGGTACCGGAGTACTTTTTTCTTAAAATCTGCCTTGTTTTGCAGTTCCTTGGAGTTTTGTTCGATCAAAATGTTGATTTTTTCTTCCAACTCTTCGGCATTAATGAGAAGACGGTTCTTCTTAAAAAAAGAAATCTTGATTAGTAATGCGGCTAAAGAAAAACTTAAAAGATAGAATAGGATTAGGGCTCCAGGAAAGCGGGGTTTAAGAAAAATCGTTAAATAAATTGGGAAAAAAATATATAGGAAGGGAATTATTGCAAGATCCAGGGGTACCTTAAAATACTTTTTTGCTTTAGAAAGGTTCGTTTTTTAGTCCCGTTTTTTAAGAGTGGACTTTAAACTATGGTTTCCTCGCTATCTTTATCAAAAAAATGTACCTTGCTCATATCAAAAACAACGTCGATGTCCTGATTAACTTGCGGCCTATCGTGTGCGCCTACGCGGGCAATAAAGGTGTGCTTGCCTGTATTAAGATAAAGGTAGACTTCCGAACCCATGGGTTCTACTACTTCACAATTGACCTTGACTATATTTTCCGGGGGTGCCTGCGAAACAAACAGTTTATCATAGATATCTTCAGAGCGAATTCCTAAGATAATTTCTTTGCCGATATAGGGGGTGAGTTTCTGGTGCATATCCTCTACAAGCTTAACCTGAATTTTCTCTTCATCAAAATATAGCCGGCCGTCTTTTTTGATAATCTTACCTTTCATGAAATTCATGGGAGGAGAGCCGATAAAACCGGCAACAAATTTATTCTTAGGATGATCATATACTGTGATGGGGTCGGCCACCTGCTGTAATACGCCATCTTTCATCACTGCAACCTTATCCCCCATAGTCATAGCTTCCACCTGATCGTGGGTAACATATATAATCGTCGTCTGTAGTCTTATGTGGAGCTTGTGGATTTCCGTACGCATCTGGACCCGCATTTTTGCATCAAGGTTACTTAAAGGCTCGTCAAATAAAAACACTAGCGGTTTCCTTACTATAGCCCTGCCTACCGCAACGCGCTGCCTCTCTCCACCCGAAAGCTCTTTGGGTTTTCGTTTAAGTAAATGTTTTATGCCTAAAATATCCGCAGCCTCATTTACCCGTTGGTTAATTTCTATTCTAGGATAATGCCTGAGTTTTAAACCAAAGGCCATATTCTCAAAGGCAGTCATGTGCGGATAAAGGGCGTAATTCTGAAATACCATAGCAATATCCCTGTCCTTTGCTGGCACATCATTGACTTTTTTATCGCCGATATAAATATCTCCTTCGGACATATCCTCAAGGCCGGCAACCATTCTTAAGGTGGTAGATTTTCCGCATCCGGATGGCCCGACTAAAATCATGAATTCTTTATTCTCCACCCCTAAATTGACTTTGTCTACCGCCTTTACTCCGCCCGGAAAAATCTTGGAAACATTGTTCAAACTAACCTGTGCCATAAATATGACTCCTTTTGATTTAATTATATCCGCATTAACTCATATAGTCAAGTAATTGGCTAAGTGTAGCTTTTAAGTTTTTACGATTAACTATCATATCTATAAGGCCGTGCTCCAAAAGAAATTCGGAACGCTGAAATCCCGGAGGTAATTTTTGCCTGATAGTCTGCTCTATGACCCTAGGCCCGGTAAATCCGATTAATGCCTTAGGCTCGGCTATATTCACATCCCCCAAGGCGGCAAATGATGCTAATACGCCGGCCATGGTAGGGTTAGTCAGTACAGAAATGAAGGAGAGCTTTTGCTGGTGATGATAAAAAAGGGCAGCGGAAGTCTTAGCCATTTGCATCAGGCTAAACATACCTTCATACATCCTAGCTCCCCCTCCTGAACCTGATACAATAATAATAGGGCATTTATTTTTTGTAGCAGTTTCTATAGCGCGGGTTATTTTTTCTCCCACCACAGAACCCATTGAACCCATAATAAAACGCGAATCGGTAACCGCGATAATTATTTTTTTTGCGTCCAATAAGCCCTCGCCTGAAACTACCGCATCTTTTAAACCGGTTGCCTCCTGTTCCTGTAATAATTTATCTTTGTAGGTCTTAGGGCCTTTAAAATCCAAGGGATCGCTTGATTCCATATCCTTGTCGTATTCCTGGAAGGTATCTTTATCTAAAAGCGTATTTATCCTTTCGTAGGCTCCTAATACAAAATGATAATTACATTTAGGGCAGACCTTCAGATTTTCTTCTAAAGTTTTATTATACAAAGCTTCGGAGCACCCTTCGCACTTTGTCCAGAGCCCGCCGGGCATCTCCTTCTTTTTTAATCTTACGATTGTATATTTAGGTTTACCGAATAGAGCCATTTTTGTAGTATTGAGTACTGAGTACCGAGTACAGAGCATTAAATACAGGGCTATTCATGTTTATTAATTACCAGCCCTGACAAAACTTTAGGATAAAAATAAGTGCTTTTTGCCGGCATCTTTTCGTTATCTAAAGCTAGCGACATTATCTGTTGAATCTTTACCGGGTTTAGAAAGAAGGCGATCTCCTCAGGGTCATTATCTACAGAGCTGATTAATTCATCCGGGTGAGCGCTAAAAATTATTTTCTCTTTGTTCTCAAAATTAAGTCCTAAGCCATTCTTTAAAACCAAATAATTCAATATCGAAACATCTAAAGACCTGTATTTACTGGACTCCTCAGCCATGAGCTTATCAAGGATTTTAACATTTTTTAAACGTAAGAGCCAATATTTTCTGTCTTTATAAACTCCTATGATATGTTCGGTATTTCCCGCTTTTTCCATGAGAAATAAGAATCTTTCTTTTCCCTTAACATCTTCTACGTCAAAATAATCTTTAAGGAAACCCTTAAAATTATCTATATTAAAATTTGCGCCTATTTTTACCAAGCGATGGATGGGCATAATAGTCAGGCCTCTTGACTCTACGTTAGTAAAATAAGCTAGGGTATAATTAAAATCCTCTTCTCCTGTAAAGGAATTCATCTTACGCCTTAGTTGGTCCCTGTAAACGCAGGATACTTCGTAACGATGGTGGCCGTCGGCAATAAAAATATTTTTGTTTTTCATATCTAACTGCATCATTTCAATAACAGAGGGATTATCCATACGCCAAACCTTGTGCATAATCCTTTCTTTGTCCGTTAACTCTATGAACGGTTGGGTATCCCGAACATGCTGCTGAAAAACACGCGCAATTATGCGTTTTTGATCCTGAAAAAGGACAAATATGGGGCTTAAATTTGCCTTTACTGCTTTAAGAAGCCTAAGCCTATCTTCTTTGGCCTCAAGACCGGTGTGCTCATGGCCGTAGGTAGAGGAGTTTTTATCATCTAGATGTAAACGGGCAATAAAACCGATGCGATTTTTTTTCTCTCCCTTCAAAATATACTCCTGACTATAGAAGTATATGGCCGGACTATCGCTCTGTATAAAAACCTCTTTTTTAAGCCATTCTTTAAAATAGGCAGCGGCTCTTTTATATTTATCTTCTCCAGATATATCCTTACCCAATAGCATATGAATTAGGTTATATTCGCTTAAATCGTGGTAATATTGCTGGTCGGCAGGGAAAATAATATCGTAAGGCGGGCAAACCAGTTTAGGTAAATCTTTAAACTTATTTGTGTTATAAGTTACTGCTTTAAAAGGGGCTATTTTTGTCATCGATAAAAAATATTGGCGAACAAAATACCTATACTGTCCATGCTTAGATCAAAAAAAGATGCTGTCCTGCCAGGCACAAAGGACTGATGAAATTCATCAGTAGCCGCGTATAATATTGCTATCACAAAAACCCAAAAAAATCTGCTTAAGTAATGCCTCCTTGTTAAATATGCCTTGAATGCCCGGTTGAGTAACAATGCCAGAATAAGATATTCTGGTATATGAAGAAAAATATCTTGCCCCTTAAACAACTGGGGTATTTGTTTACCCGAGATGGAAGAAAAACAGAAAATTAATATAGCATAAAGTATAACGGGAAGCCAGTATTTACTAAACTTTATCACAGCCCTGACACCCTTCTTTTGCCTTCGGACAGATATTATCTGAATGAGGCCTATCTTTTGGCGTAACTTTTTTGCGATAATCGGTAGCGTAGAACCCTGACCCTTTAAAAATAATTCCTGCTGGGGCACTGATCAGCCGCTTTAGTTTGTTTTGATCGCACTTGGGGCACTTGATTAAGGGCGAACTGGTTATTTTTTGTAAGATATCGAATTTACGCCCGCAATGGGAGCATTCGTATTCATATGTTGGCATAACATAGCTCCTTATCTAAATGTTCTTTTTATCTTATCGCCGAAACTTTCTTTATCGATAGTTTCCCCTGAAGCCTTAGCGTAATCTTCGATAACCTTGCGCTGTTCAGAAGAAAGCTTACGCGGAATCTCTACACTAACCTTTACTAATTCATAACCGATGCCGTTACCGTGCAAATCCGGGATACCTTTAGCTTTCAAGCGAAAAATACTTCCGCTTTGTGTACCGGCAGGGATACGCATTTCTACCTTACCGTCTAAGGTAGGAACCTCAACTTCCCCCCCCAATATCGCTTTTACCAAACTAATATTGATTTCAGTGAGGATATCGTTATTGTGCCTTTGAAAAACCGGATGGGGCCTTACTTCAATAGTAACGTACAAATCACCTTTACCTGCTGTCCCGGCCTCACCTTCCCCTCTAATTCTTAATTGTGAATCTGTATCTACTCCGGCAGGAATTTTTACCTGAATCTTATGCGTTACTTTAGTCCTGCCTTGCCCCTGGCATGCCGGACAGGGTGTTTGTATAATCGAGCCCTCTCCGTGGCAACGTGAACAGGTTTGGGCAAGTTGAAAGAAGCCGCTGGAAACTACAGTGCGGCCTGAACCCCTGCATTGCGGACAGCTAATCTTTTTAGTCCCGGGCTTGGCACCTGAACCAGAGCAACTGGAACAAACTTCATAACGCGGCACATTAATACTTTTTTGTATACCAGTAGCTGCCTCCTCTAAAGTTATCGCTACGGCAATCTGTAAGTCCCTTCCCCTACGGGTACGTCCACCACTCGCTCGCCTGCCTCCTCTGGCACCAAATATGTCAAAACCTAAATCGCTGAATATTTCCTCAAAGATCCCTCCGCCTAAACCAAAATCTCCCATACCCTCAAATACGCTGCCAAAATCCGCTCCTTTAAATATATCTTCATAAGCATATTTCTGATCTATACCGGAATGGCCATACTGATCATAAAGAGCTCTTTTCTGCGAATCTGATAAAACTGCATAGGCTTCGGAAATATCCTTAAATTTTTCTTCGGCTTCTTTTTTCTGCTCATGGGGAACGCGGTCTGGATGATAACGTAGGGCCTGTTCACGGTAAGCCTTTCTTATTTCATCAAGACTAGCGCTTTTCTTAACCCCTAAAATTTCGTAATACTCACGCTTGGTAGACATGGTATAAAAATGGGGTCAGAATTATTTTTTTCCTAAAAATGCGGTCAGATGAAAAAATAATTCTGACCCCCTGACCCCATTTTTCTGACCCCATTTTTCTTTTATTTTTTGTCATCCTCTTCCTTATACTCCGCATCAATAATGTCTTCTTGTTTTGCGCCAGGGGCGGATCCGCCTTCGGCGGACTTTTCTTGCGGCTCTTCAGTTTTACCTTGCGGCCCGGGGCCTGGCCGTGCCTGCTGAGGGCCCTGCTTAGCTGCAGCCTGCTTATAAATCTCTTCTGCCAATTTATGCGAAACGCGGGTCAAATCATCCATGGTTTTTTTAATTCTTTCTATATTCTTGTCTTTCATCGCTGTCTTTAAATCATTGATTCTGGTTTCTATTTCTGCGCGTTCACCTTGGCTGACTTTATCGCCGAAATCCTTCAGGGACTTCTCCGTAGCATAAACTAAAGTGTCCGCCTGATTAAGCAGCTCAACCTCTTCCTTCTTTTTAGTATCTTCTGCGGCAAACTTCTCGGCATCCCTGACCATCTTATCTATTTCTTCCTTGGAAAGTTTTTTAGGCGCGGTAATCCTAATAGACTGCTCCTTACCTGTGCCTAAGTCTTTTGCCGAAACATGCACAATCCCGTCAGCATCAATATCAAAAGCAACTTCTACTTGTGGTACGCCACGCGGTGCTGCGGGAATACCCACTAGATCAAACCTGCCCAACTCCACATTATCATCAGCCATAGGCCGCTCTCCTTGTAATACGCGTATAGTTACAGCTGTCTGATTATCTGCGGCAGTGGAAAAAATCTGGCTTTTTTTAGTGGGTATAGTGGTATTGCGCTCAATAAGTTTCGTATTTACTCCACCTAAAGTTTCAATACCCAAAGAAAGCGGCGTGACATCAAGTAATAATACATCCTTAACATCGCCTTTAATGATTGCCGCCTGAATGGCAGCTCCCATCGCTACGCATTCCATTGGGTCAACTCCGCGCTCAATTTTCTTGCCAAAATAATCTTCTACAAATTTCTGTACAATCGGCATTCTGGTAGGCCCACCCACCATAATGATTTTATCTACGTCTTTATCGCCAAAAGAGGCGCCTTCTTTTTCAAAAGCTGCTTTGGCATCTTTTAATGCCTGCTCTAAAGGACCACGGCACCTGCCAATAATCGGGCCGACTAATTCTTCCAATTTTGCGCGATTTATAGTCATAGTTAAATGTTTAGGACCCGTGGCATCAGCCGTAATAAAAGGTAGATTAATATCTGTAGACATCGCACTGGATAATTCTACCTTTGCCTTCTCTGCTGCCTCGCGTAGACGCTGTATGGCCATCTTATCATTTTTTAAATCAATGCCGCTCTCGTGCTTGAATTCCTTGGTGATATAGTCAATTAAAGTATTATCCATGTCGGTTCCGCCCAACTGGGTATCACCGCTAGTGGACATAACCTTAAAACCACCCTCCTTCCACATCTCCATGATAGTAACGTCGAGGGTTCCGCCACCGAAATCAAAAACCAAAATCTTTAATTCTTTACCTGCTTTTTCTAAGCCATATGCCAAACATGCGGCAGTAGGCTCATTGATGATTCTTAAGACCTTCAAACCGGCTATTTCACCGGCATCCTTTGTGGCAGTCCTTTGGTTATCATCAAAATATGCGGGACAAGTAATAACCACTTCTTCCACCTTATCCCCTAGATAATCCTCTGCATCCTGTTTTATCTTTTGCAAAATAAAAGCAGAGATCTGCTGAGGAGTATATTCATTGCCAAAGACTTTAAATTTAAAGTCTGTCCCCATCTTGCGTTTGGCAGCCTGGATTGTCCCTTCGGGGTTTATTGCCGCTTGGCGACGCGCCGGCTCACCGACTAAGCGCTGGCCGTCTTTGGTAAACGCGACATATGAAGGGAAAGCTTTTCCGGAAGCTACCCCTGCACCTTCTGCCGAAGGTATAATTACCGGCCTACTACCTTCCATCATACTAGCCGCTGAGTTGGATGTCCCTAAATCAATTCCGATTACTTTTGCCATTTTGCACCTCCGAAATTTGCAGAGCGTAAGCGAAGCAAATTTCGTCCTGAGCAACCTTCTTTTACATATCGGTTGCGAAGGACAAAGCCTGTTTAACCACTGCCACTCTTTTTCGAAACTTTGACTTTTGCTGTCCTGATTACTCTATCGTTTAACAAATAACCTTTTTGTAGCTCTTCTATTATTGTATGCTCGGGCAAATCCTTATTTTCTGCCTGCATTAAAGCCTCGTGTAAATGCGGATCAAAAATTTTACCCTCTGCCTCAATAGGTTTTACCCCATAGCTCTTTAACATATCATATAGATGCGCTAAAATCATTTCTACCCCTTTTAAGAAAACTGATAAATCCTGATCTTTGGCTTCAACAAGCTCAACTGTACGCTCTAAATCATCAAGTATATTCAATAATTCTAAAATCAGCCCTTCGTTGGCAAACTTGGCAAAATCCTGTTTTTCTTTTTCCAGGCGCTTACGGGCATTATCAAATTCAGCCTGTAAACGCAATATCTTATCCCAGTATTCTTTTGCCTTGTCAGCCTCTTCTTGTAACTTTAAATACTCTGATTCTTTTAAAGTAACGATTTTCTCTGCTTCGTTTTTTACCTCTTCATGTTTCTTGTGATTCTCTTTATGCTCTTCCATGAATTTGCCTTTATCCCAACGCCTTAAAACCGCGACCTAAAGGCTGCAGATGAAGGCGGGTCGGGATTTCGCTTTCAACCATTTTAGGAAACCGTGGGCTTAAAGCCCGCGGAGCTTCATTAAATCTTTTCCAAAACCGTGGTTAAAGTATCAGATATAAACTCGAGGGTAGGTATAATGTGGTTGTATTCCATACGCATAGGCCCTAAAACCGCTATTCTACCCCAAGGTTTATTTTTAATCCGGTAACTAGAGATTACCAACGAACAATTATCCATTTCCTGATAACCTAATTCTTTACCGATATAAACCCTGACCTTACCGGAAAAATCACGGTGAATAATTTCTATTAGCCGCTGTTTTTCCTCTAACATCTCTACAATAAGCCGGATCTTTTCCAAGTCCTTAAATTCCGGCTGCTCTAAAATATACCTTATGCCGCGGTAAAAAAACTTATCCTGCCAATCCAATACTGAAACAATACTGGCATAATGCGTCATTACAGAGACAAACTCGGAAGTCTCCTCTAATGTATCCTCCAGGCGCTTAATTTCTCTTGTGTATTCCTTAACGATTTTTTCCTTCTCATTATCTAATAACTCCATCTGGGAAAGCAAAAAATCTACATAATAACGGTATCCTTTATCAGTGGGAATCCTGCCGGCAGAGGTATGCGGATGAGTAAGATAACCGGTCTCTTCTAATTCTGCAAAGATATTGCGGATAGTAGCAGAACTTAAATCAAAATTCTGGGCAATATCTTCCGAAGCTACTGGCTCTGCTTCCTTAATATAACGGTTAATTGCCGCGCTTAAAATCGCTTTTTTACGGGTTTCCTGATCTATGGTCCTGACCATTTTAAGCCTCCCCTTAGCAATTACAGCCTTTGAATACTAAAGGTTAATTTTAACATACCAACTTCTTTTGTCAATCTCTTTAAGGCTTAGTTAAGCCCTAAGGCATCTTAACACTCTAGCCTCAAGAGTGCTAAGAATAACTTAAAAAAAATTACTCCCCTATTTCTCTCTCCAAAATTATTCTAATCCCGTGAATATTTACGTGTTTGTCTTCCATTAAATAATGAATGTACTCTAGCTTCTTCACATCTTTCAGTGAATAAAGACGGCTCTTTTTGCCTATTCTCTTGGGCCGTACAATGCCTACCTTATCTAATTGGCGCAGGGTCCAAGCCGGTAAATCCACTAACTTGCTTACTACGCTAATTACATATACCGGCTCATCCGGGCTAATATAAATATCAAACAAGGGCATACTAACCTTCCTCTGTTATTTTTCTAGCAATCTGAAAGGAATATAACATAAAGTTATTATTTTGTCAAGATAATTTAACAAAATTTTTTAGATATTCTAACTGATATTACCTATCTCTTTTTCTTTCAATAAGTTATATAAGAAAGGTTTTGGTATATTTGCAGTAATTTTTATGCCTCTTTGCTGGTATTCTATCTTTTCTACCCGGCCCTGCCGATAAAATAAATCTACCAGCTCCATACGCGAATAAGGAATTAATCCTTTCCACAAGGCCATTGTAGGCTGAAAATGTTCCTGGATTTTTTCTAATAAAAGATTAATCCCTTGTTTAAACTTAGCAGAAATGAATACGGGGTGAACAAAATCTTTACTTAAACTATGCAGCCAAGGCTTATCATCAATAAGGTCTATTTTATTTAAGGCGGTAATTATCGGTTTTTCTTCTGCGCACAATTCCTTCAACACATTTACTACGGCTTTTTGGCGTTCATAGACTAAGCTATTGGCCACATCCAAAACATGAATTAATAAATCCGCTTCTTTGACTTCTTCTAGAGTAGCCTTAAAGGCCTCTACCAAGTGATGCGGTAGATTATTTAAAAACCCGACGGTATCAGAAATAATAATATTTTGACCGTTGCCTAAACGCAAGGTCCTAGAGATAGGATCCAAAGTAGTAAAAAGGCTTTCGCGCACAGGCTGATTAGTATTGGTGAGGGTATTTAGTAAAGTAGATTTTCCTGCGCTAGTATAACCTACCAAAGCCACTGTCGGTGTGGCATTTTCTTTTCTCTTCTTTCTTAAAGTAGCCCGATGCAAGCTTAAGTGTTTTAAATCACCCTGAAGTTTCTCTATTTTTTTCCTTAAGCGGCGACGGTCAACTTCTAGTTTCTGCTCACCCGGCCCCCTCGTTCCTATCCCGCCTCCTAACCTGGAAAGTATTACCCCCTTACCTACTAATCGCGGCAGAAGATACCCTAACTGCGCTAACTCTACCTGCATTTTTCCTTCCGGAGTCTTGGCATGCCGGGCAAAGATGTCCAAAATTAACTGGGTGCGGTCAATGGTTTTCTTACCGACTAACTTTTCAAGGTTACGTTGCTGTGTACCGGAAAAATCATGGCTAAAAATAACTGTATCAATTTTTTCTTCCTGACAGATACAAACTAACTCTTCGGCTTTACCTTTGCCGATAAAAAAGTTGGCCGTGGGTTTATCGCGATGGCACCAGATATTATCCACTACCTCGGCCCCACAGGTATGCGCTAATTCTTCTAACTCCGCAGCCGTATCCTCAATCTTCCAGCTGTCTTTCTCTGAATCTAACTTGATTGTAACTAATAAAGTTCTTTCCATAGTTTAACTATTCTATTTGCTAATGATGCTGATTTTTCCTTATTCCCAACTTCAATCCACCTAATCCTTTTATCCTTACGAAACCAGGTTAGCTGCCTTTTGGCGTATAAACGGGTATTCCTTTTCATTAACCTCTTAGCTTCCTCTAAATCATAGAGGCCGTCAAAGTAACCCTTTAGCTCTTTTATGCCGATGGCTGCTTGAGAGGTCTTGCTTAATTTTAACTTAAGGAGCTTTTTAACCTCATTGACCAATCCCTTTTTAAACATCTTTTCAACACGGGCTTCAATTTTTCTATATAACTCTGAGCGATCAGTATTTAGGCAAAAGATCCTTACGTCATAATTATCGGTTATGCCTTGCCGCTCTTTTTGTAATAAAGATATGGGGTTACCGGTTGCCTCTAGAACCTCCAAAGCTCGCACGACACGCCTGGCATCGTGAGGATGAATTTTAGCGGCTGCTTCGGGGTCTAACTCTTGCAGTTGTTTATATAAATATTCTTTACCTAAAGTATCTAATTCTTTATAAAGGCGCCGGCGGATATTTTTATCTTCTGATTTGGCCTTAAAAATTCCGTTAATGAGCACCGACATATAAAGGCCGGTACCACCCACAAATAAAGGAGTTTTACCTTTTTTTAAAATCTCCTGAATTTTCTTTAAGGCTCCCTTACGGTATTGAGCAACATTATATTCCTTAACAGGAGAAAGTATACTGATGAAATGATGCGGAATAGCTTTTTTAAAAATAATTGAGGGCTTTGAGGTAATAATGTCCATCCCCTTATAAATCTGCATGGAATCACAGGAAATAATCTCGGCATTAATTTTTTTGGCAAAGTAAATTGCGATTTGTGATTTTCCTACTGCAGTCGGACCGACTAGAAATATAACCTTTGGCTTAGAACTTAGGACTTGCGACTTGCGACTTAACATTAAGGATAGATTTTTGTGGGGTAGCCTTCTTGCGTAAGCTTATTTTCTAGTTCTTGCGTTTCTTGGCGCAGTTTAAATTTTCCGATCCTTACCCGATAAGTTGTAGTATCTAGAGCTTTGGCTTCTTCTAGATAAGCCGGATACCCATTTTGGATTAATTTTTGCATAAAGTTCTGGGCGTTGGTGCTGCTAGAGAAAGAGCCTACCTGAACAGTATAATATATATCGCAAGATGTATCTAAATCTTTATTGGAAATAAATTCGAAGCTTTCCGGTGCTTCTTTTTTTAGCCTGGAAAGATATTCTTTTGCCTGCTGAGTATCCCCGGTCTTTAAGGCACACTGGCTGATTCTGTAATAAGCCGTAAAGCATAATTTAGATGGAAGATTACCATCGATAACTTTTCTGTATTGGGCATTAGCGTTTTGGTAATCCCCTCTTAAAAAATAGGTATCCCCTAAGGCCAATAATGCGTCTTCCTTAAAACGACTGCCTTTAAATTCCCGCAAGATAATCTCAAAAATATCTGAGGCGCGCAGGTAATTGCCGTCCTTTAAATAACTTAAGCCCAACAGGTAATACAATTCATCCAAACCATCCGTAGAATGTTCAATACCAGCAATTGCCTTTTCTCCTTCTATAATCGCCTGTTTATAATCGCTGCTTAAAAACCTGGTTTTCATTTTATCCAAATTTAAAGCAAAGGCGTTGTTTAAAATTCCAAACACCAAGCAGCAAATTACAAATAATAAACAATTACCAAATAACCAATGACCAAAACTTTTCTGTTTATAATTTCGAGGGTTAGAATTTAGAATTTGTTTGGGATTTGCAAACGTCACGTTCTTTAATTTTTTACTTACGTCCGGTTCCATTATTCTCTATTTTTATAACTCTATATGATCCAATAAATTAACTCTTATTATATACCTCTGCAAGAAATTGTAAAATTGGTTTGCAATAACTAGACTAACGGCCATCCGAACGTCTGTATATAGAGACGTTTTTCTGCCATTCTATTTTTTGAATCCTTTTAATTATAAAAATAAGGTAATAATTAATAAAAATCAGGAACAATGTACCCTAAATCTACCAATTCCTGTGCTAGGTTAATCTCATCTTTTTTTATAGGACATATTGTTATCTCAGATGTCCTTTCAAATTTTATACATGAAATTAAAAGATTCCACTCTTTATTATTGTAATGTTTCATCCTTGGACCCGGAAAACCAAATTCCACAAGAGTATTCTCTTCTCTCCAAAGAGCGAGGCGGAAAAACCCCCTTAAGATATCACCGGCTTTAACTACAGGGGCTTTATTCATAGTGGTATATAATCCTTGCATGGCTTGAAATAGCCCCGTATAAGAAAAATTTCCCATATATAAGCCTGTACCATCAACAAAGCCACCATCAGGAATTCTTTCTTTCTTTTCAATAAACGTACTTAAAATATTATGATGTGCATATCTCCATAACTTGAGTCTGCCCGTTTTTTCTATATTATGCATTTCAACTTTCTTTTCAAGTGGCATTTTAAGCAAAAGCTTTATCGCTTTTTCTAAATTGGATTTTGAGATATCAGGGTTACATTCTTTTTTTACAGAAATAATGCGCTCTTCAGTAACCCATTCTTTTTTCTTTATAGCTTGAGTGATTAAATTGCGAAATTGATACAAACTATATCTTGGGCCACTAAAAGTTTGGTATGTAGCAATGCCTCCCCAAGGCATCTGTAACACTAAGGGATGAAGACCGCAAAAATCCGTGGCAACAACAGGTATTCCGCAAAGAACAGCTTCCCTTGGTGCCATGGCGAAATTCTCATCTTCATGAATCGATGCGTAGACAAATAGATCCGCTGACCAAAATATTTCTTTAAGATCTGTGGCTTCTCTGGCTTTAAGTAATCTTATTCGTTTATCTTTATTGCGGAGTATAAATTCTCTTTTAAAGTAATTTGTAAATGTGAAATGTGACGCCGATACCTGACGTAGAGGGAAATCTGGATTAAAAGCACCGACTAACGTAATTTTCAAGTTTTCAAAAGGCCACAAATTAAGAACGCGTATTAGTTGACATATTCCTTTGGTAGCTAACCAACGACCTGCATAAACGATATGCACCTCTTTGTCTAGAATAGCTAAATTCTTTCGTGCAATTAATCTTTGTTGCTTAGTAGGTGGAAAAAATTTTACGTCGTCAAGTTTCGGCGTGAATACAGCCATTAAGGGAGCGGCTTTACCTAGATATTTTTTTAGTCTTATCATTTGAAAATCAGTTGTCACAAGATATATTGTGTTAAAAGAAGGCCTTATCAGTAAAAGCAGTGATTCGGGGAGCAAAAAAGTACCGAGAGAATGAATGAGTGAGCGTTTGGGTATCATATCCCATAAAGGAGGAGCTTTGTCTCCGTGAACTTGAACAAAAATCACATCTGGTTTTTTAAAAATTGATTTAAGTTCTTCGTGGCTAAGTTTCTTATCCAGAGGAGTTATTTCCCCAAATGACCGGATACACTCAAAGAAGTGTGTTTTTTGCTTTGCCACAGATGTTGAAGAATCTAAAGAAAAGGTTTTATTTTGTGAATGTTTAGAAAACAGACTATCTAGGTCGCTTTTAAAAGCAAAAAAATGCAACTTTTTTTCCTCCAAGCAAATATAAGTATTTCAATTTTTCTTTTTAGATATTTCTCTCTGCAAATCGAGGATTAACCTATGCCTTCTTTCTTTTTCTTTCTTCTCTATATCATCAACGAACTCTTGTGCCTTTGTATGCGGCCGGAGGGAATACTTAAAAATATATGCCGCGTTAAACTGTATCTTTTTGATTAAATCATAAGTGTCCTGAAAATCTTTTTCTGTCTCACCCGGGAAACCTACTATAATATCCGTAGTCAACAAGCCACCCTTTATTATTTTACGGTAATTTTTCACTAAATCCAGGTAAAGTTTCCTATCATATCCGCGGTTCATTGATTTCAAGATTTTATCCGAACCGGACTGTACCGGAAGATGCAGGTGTTTTTTTAACTTCTCTAAATCCGCCATTACCTTAAATAACCCTACAGTCGTATCTTTAGGATGTGAAGTCATAAAACTAAATTCTTTTAATCCTTTTATATTGTTAACCATTTCAAGTAATTTTATAAAGTCTGCTCCGTACTCTATACCCTGTACTCTGTACTGATACGCATTTACATTCTGCCCCAACAAAGTAATCTTAGTTATCCCTTTTGCTATTGCCTTCTCTATTTCTTTTAAGATATCTTTGTGGTTGCGATTCCTTAACGGCCCGCGCACGTAAGGCACCACGCAATATGAACAAAAATTTGAACAACCTTCAGAGATTACCACAAAGGCATGCTCTTTATCCTGATAAAAGCCGTGATGATAAATTTCTTCAGGCCTTACTTCGCCATCTGTCTCCCAAACTTTTCTTTCAAATATTTTATGGTCTATTAACTTTTCGATAACTTCAGGTATCTTAGCGATATCCTGCGGCCCAACTACAAAATTCACTTTTTTAGATTTTTCAAAAATCTGTTCTTGATAATTCTGCGCCATACAGCCGACCACCCCGATAATCTGCTGATCACTATATTTATCTATTGCATTCCAAACCCTATTCTCTGCATGCTGTCGCACAGAACAGGTATTTAATATCACAACATCTGCTTCTTGCGGATTAGTTGTTAGTGCATAGTTCTTAGTTCTTAGTAAACCGCAAATCACTTCCGAATCGCGGACATTCATCTGACAGCCAAAAGTGCGCAGAAAAACAGATAGCTTTTTGTTCATATTAAAGGTTTATTCCTTTCTGCGCAACTTTTGGCGTGTCCCAAAGCGAGCGCCGACGCCGAGTGAAACAAGGCGAGGCGGAGAAGCGAGTCTAGGGAGCAACCGAATGTAACTATTGCGATACGCTTTCCGGAACTCTCTTTATTTACCCCGGCCATTTTTATAACTTCTTCTTTAATCATCTACTCCCTTTTAAAGATTCGCATTCCGTAAATATAGATCGATATATTTTTGCCTAAAAAGTAGCGGAAGTAAGACCTCTTCCCTTGAAACAACAATTGAAAATTTTGCTTCTTGAAGAATTGGCTTGCTTTTTCGGATATCGTTGCGAAATGAACTCCTTTTATCGCCTGTCCTTTCAAGTAATCAAGATAGGCATTTATCATTTCTGAGCCGATCCCTCCTGAGCGATATTCTTGAATAATATTGATATGAAGTGTCGCAGGATAATCTTTTGAAAAAATCGGAGCTTTAAATTCACCTTTTGCTAAACTCAAAAACACCTGGAATAAAAATTTCAGGTTTCTCTTATGAAAGAGTGTACCACGCCGCAGGGCTTTAATAAATAGGGGCAACGTAATCTTGTCGGCAGAAATTTTATCCATACGCTTGGTGTCTTTCGCGCCCAGCAAGTAACCAATGACTTTATTCTCGCATTCAGCTACAAAGCATGATTCAGGTTCGTAGTCGGTAAAATATAATGTCAGTGCATCAGCAAATATTTCATCATCGTCAAAAAAAACAGCACTCGGTTCACCCATCAATGCCGTCCTGCAGCTGATCTGGCGGACTCTGGATCTATCCTGAGGGTTATACTTACGAATTACGAACAGAGAATTATTTTTCAAGAGGACGCTTCTTTCTAAAATGATTGGCTATTGCCAATGTGATAAGATAAAAAAAAGCTGCACATATTAATCCCAGTACCACACTTCCAATGAACAAAGGATAGTAGAATTCGCCTGCCCTTTCAATTTTGAAATTTCTAATATATTCCCAGGAAAGAGGCGGGTAGTTTTTATTAACAAGCAATAAGCGGCCGATATCATAGGCTGTCCAAGTAATAGTTACTACGGTCGGAGGCAAAGAAACGTTAGTGCCTAACAATATAGCTAATTTATTGGCTCTGGGTATTAAGATCACGGCGATCACGCAAAGTACTACGTGGAAACCGTACAAAGGGAGAATTGCGATAAAAGAACCTACGGCTACGCCTAACGCAATCTCATGCGGGGCATTATGCGCCTTAAGTGCTCTTACCAAAGCGGCTATTATCTCCTTAACGCTCTTCTTGGGCATAGGTAAGGCCTGATCGCTTTAATGGGCCGAGGGCATGTTATGCTCTTTCATCAATAGGGTATAATTAAAGCTGCCCTTGCCTTTGATCTTCAGCGGGATACGAACATCATCTTTACTAATCCAAATTTCAAACTTATCCGGAATACTCGTAAAATGGTAAGTTAAGAATTCCCTTCCTCCGGCTTTTATCTCATCAAGAGATACCAGTCTAGCTTCGCATTTTTGTGGTAACCAAAAGGTTAAAGACCATCCGACCTTCATATCAGAAACTTTGCGTAAATAAAAAGGAACGAGAATTGCATTAGAGATCGGGCCGTCTGCCGTAAGGATTTGCTCACTAACCTTCTTTCCTTCTTTAAATTTAGTAATGGTAACTTTAAAATCCCTCTGGTTATATTCCTCGGTAATATTTTCCTTACCGAACCACCAGCTGATATCACGTTCAATCCGTATCGGTAGAAGGGTTTTTGGGTCGCTATAAATCTTTTCTGTGTCTTTGAAACCCAATACATCAGTCTTAAAAACCGCTATCTTTACTTTTCGGCCTTCTAAATCGGTTAAACCTAAATCCAAATATTCTGCTTTACCTCCTAAGGGCTTTATCACATATATGATGCTTTCTCCTTGATATCCATAGGAATTCGTATCGTGAATCATAAAAATATTACAAAACAAAAAAATGATTATAGTGATTATTCGAATGTATACCTTCAGAAGATTATTGACAGTTGTGGAAGGCATATTTTTATGATATCATAAAAATATGCTCAGTGCATTAAAAAATAAGATTGAAAAAGAACTCAAACGCTTCCTTAGGGATATTGATAAAAACTATTCTGTAAGTAAAATCTCCCCTCTTCTATTTAAAAGCATAGAGAACTTCGTGTTAAGAAGCGGCAAGCGAATACGGCCCCTGCTCTTTTGTGTGGGGTATCTTGGTTTTACTAAAAAACCAGCGAAAAACCTCTACAGAAGCGCCCTCTCCCTAGAGTTATTGCACGATTTTATGTTGGTGCATGATGATGTCATTGATAAATCCGATACACGACGAGGTAAGCCTTCTATGCATAGGATGTTGGATCTAAAACTAAAAGGCTACAGGAAGATAAAATTTAGCGGAGGAGATTTAGCTATTGTAATCGGAGATGTAATATACGCCTTAGCAATATCTGCATTTTTATCTATTGAAGAAAAATTAGAACGGAAAGAAATGGCTTTAAAAAAATTTGTAGAGGCGGCTTTTTATACCGGCAGCGGAGAATTTATTGAACTTCTATACGGCAAAGAACGGTTAGAAAACATAACTAAAGAATATATTTATAAAATTTATGACTTTAAAACAGCTTATTATTCTTTTGCTTGCCCTCTATCCATAGGCGCGATACTCGCCGGAGCAAAGAAAAGCGAATCCGATAAGCTTTTTCAATACGGCATATACTTAGGCAGGGCCTTTCAAATAAAAGATGATATATTAGGCTTGTTTAGCGAAGAAAGCAAAATAGGTAAATCCAATCTTACTGACTTACAGGAGGCAAAAAAGACCATTCTTATCTTATATGCTTATAAGAATTCTCGTAAAACTGACAGATTTGCTTTAAAAAGAATATTTTTGAAAAGCAAAATCAACAAAAATGATTTATGCAAAGTACGCGATATCATCACTAAAACAGGGGCTTTGAATGAAGCTAAGTTAGAAATTATTCGTTTAGTTAATGAGGCCGAAAATATTCTTTCTGTTTCTATAATTTCTGCCAAATATAAAAAACCCCTGAATGTTTATTTTAAAGAAATCCTGAAATTATAATATGCGAATTCATCTGGCAAAATCCGCGGGTTTTTGTTTTGGGGTAAAAAGAGCGCTCAGCATTGCTTTTAATACCGCTAAATCTTACAAAGAAGTCTACATGCTCGGGGATATCGTCCATAATGAAGATGTCGTGCGAACAATAAAAGAAATTGGCATCAAAAAAATCCATAAGCTTGCTTGCGGCAAAAATAAAACTCTTTTGATCCGCACACACGGCACATGCATAAAAATTGCGGATGAAGCTTATAAGTTAGGTTATAGGATTGTGGATGCAACCTGCCCCATGGTTAAAGAAATACATAAGATTGTCCGTAACCAAGAAAAGAAAGGCTATAAAATTATAGTAATCGGAGATAAAAAGCATGATGAAGTGCACAGTATCTGCGGACAGCTAAAATTTAAGGCAATAGTAATAAACAACATTCGTGCAGTACCCATCAAAAAAATCAAAAAAATTAAAAGGGCCTGTATCGTGGCACAATCTACTCAAAACTCAGAAGATGTCGTAAAAATTGTTAAAATACTGGAATTATATATTCCGGAATTAAAATTCTTCAATACAATCTGTAATCCTACTAGAATCAAACAAGAAGAAATAAAGACAATGCCTTTAAAAAATGACGTAATGATAATTATTGGCTCTGGAAAGAGCGCAAATACAAAAAGACTCTATAACATATCGAAATCATTAAATAAGCGTACCTATTGGGTTAATTCAAAAACTGCGATAAGGCCTGCGTGGTTTAATTCCGCAAAAAGTGTGGGTGTTACTGCAGGGGCCTCTACCCCGGAAGAGACAATAAAGGATATTATTAAATATATATCAAGCCTGCCTAAAAATTAACCCCCTCTTTCTAACTAACGAAAAAGGGGGTTAATTTAAAATACTGCTAAAAAACTACTATTTCTTTGATTTTATCTTATCCAGCAAATCCGCCATAATTTTTGCAGCTATATCTTTACAACCTATCCCAAACGCCAAAGCTACAGCTAACCCTATGGAACCTAATAATACACTTATTGCCAACTCTATTATTCTGGCTCCGATATTCAGCTGTTGTAAGGCGATAGCAATTGCAAATACGGCTACGGCAATTTCCACAACCTTACCTAACAAATTAGACTGGGCGATGCCGGCGTTATTTGCCGCTGTTTGCACTATGCTCTTAAGAAGCGAAGCAACAAATATCCCCAAGATTAAAACAAACATTGCTGCAATGACATTGGGTATGTAAAGAACTACGGTATTCAATAAATCAGCAGCAACGGTAAGGCCTATGGCATTAATCGCTACTACGAAGGTGACCAATAGAGCCAACCAATAGCATATCACCCCGATCAGCTCAGAGAGAGAATACTGTATTCCACCCTTCGCTAAAAGGTTGTCCAACTCGATACGCTCCGAGAGATCATCGAGCTTTACCGCCTTTAAGATTCTGACGACCAAGCCCTTGATAACCTTGGAAATCATCCAACCGATGATAAGGATAATAATCATCAAGAGGACATTAATGAGAAACTGGCCGATTTGAGTAATAACTGTCTTGGCCGGTTCTAATAAGACTGCTTGCCAACTCATCTCTCACCTCCTTTAAAAATATACCTCTGGTTTTCGATCTTATTTTTATAACACTATCATAAATATCGGGTTATGTCAAGTAAAAATCGCTTTACTAAAAATTTAAAGTCATTCCGTCGTAAGCAGCCTCTACCTCAACTCCCAGCCTCTTTGATAATTCTTCAGCCTGAATATGCGGCTTGGCTTTAAGCATAGTCATGCCGAAATGCGTCAATATGGCTTTCTTTGGCCTTATTTCTTTAATCAGGGATTCAGCATCTGCTAAACATAAATGATCAATGCCTACCCTGGGTTCCAAAAAGACTACACAGATAATCAAGATGTCGCTTTTATAAAATTTTTCTAAATCTTTAAAATATCTGGTATCAGTAAGCAAGGAAACGGTTGTCTCTTTTATTTTAAATTTGATGCCGTAAGTTAAAGCGGTATGAATATGCTTCATAGAGGTCTGGAATTCAAAACCTTTTATCTTATAAAAGCTATTCTCCTCTAAGAGTTCTATCTTCTGTGGAAAACTCCTTAAATATCTCAATATTACCTGGTCTTCTTCTATCGCATCCGACGGACAAAACACAATGCCTCTCTTTTTGTAACCCCCTTCGGTCATTGCCTCGATCATTACATTAATATCCCCTGAATGGTCTAAATGGCGGTGAGTAAGAATAATGGCATCCAGCTTTGAAGGATCTAATTTTGGCCTGCTTGCGGCGCAACGCACGATACTGCCCGGCCCGGGGTCAATAAGTATATTTGTATCTTTTGCAGCAACCCAGATACCCCCTGAGGCGCGCAGCTGCCTGATCATCACAAACCGCGCCCCCGCCGTTCCTAAGAATTTTATAAAATCAGTTGCTTTTACTTGTGGCTTGCCTGTCCTGAGCGAAGTCGAAGGATGACTTGCGGCTTGTGACTTTACTCTAACCATATCTTTCTTAATTCCTGATTTATTTTATGCATCTGGGTAAAGGTAAGCTCTGGTTTAACCGGTTCTTTATGCTGAGCTTCTGGATAGTCAAGAAACTCTTCTGCGCTCATAGACTTGGCACCGCAAGTCCTGATAAAAAATTTTATTTCTTTATCATCAGAGACCACTATTATATTTTTGGGGTTGGCGCAATTTTCTACCATTTTCTTTATTTTTTCATCGGCGCTGTTATTTCTGGAAAAAATAACCTCTAATTCGCCTGTAGCATCTTCTAATTTATCCGTTTGAGGATAACCGTCAAAAACAATAATTACCTTATTTCTAGGGCTACCGCAGGGCCTTTTTGTCTTAATAATTTTTAAGAGTGCTGCCCGGGAATCTTTTATTATTTTCTGATTTTCTTTAAAGAGAGGATGGTTGATGATGTTGTATCCGTCGATGATGTATTGTAAGGACATAAATAATACCCCCAATAGCGCCATAGATTAATATAAAAATTGAATTTAGGAGTGCCATTGCTACCGCCAGGCTCTCTGTTATACCTGCGGTGGCAAAAAGAAGCACCGATGTGCTCTCTCTTACCCCAAAACCACCGATAGATATAGGCAGTAGTGTTATAGCACCGATTATGGGAATGAAGATAAAAAAATAAAGGAGATTTATCTTTGTGACACCTAAGGATAAGGCGGCGGTATAAAATACAAGTGGTCCGATTGCTTGAATAAACAAAGATAATACAAGGTTATTGAACAATACTTTCTTGTGACCCTTAAAATAATGTATCTCTTCAAGTAGATTCTTTATTGACTCCCTAAACTTGCCTGCATTAGGAATTTCTAAAAGTTTGTTTATTTGAGAATATAAAAATTTATTGAACAAGACTAATAAAAGAATAATTAATATTAAAATGATTAAAGCCGCTGGCATTAGAACGGTAACATCATTTTTTATCAATTTCCAGCCTAAGATTAAGGAAAATAATAAGGTAATTGCCAAACCAACATAACCGCTTAATCTATCCAGGAATACTGTAGCCACTACTTCTTTTGTTCTTTTAGTATGTTTGGACAGGTCAATAGTACGGGCAAAGTCGCCACCAATAGTCGAGGGGAGGAATAAATTAAAAAATATCCCGCTAGAGAAAGATATGATTACCCTCTTAATAGGTAAATAAATTTCGGCAGCTTTAAGCAACATCTCCCAGCGGAAAAAACCTAAAATATAACTAAATAAACTGATAAAAAAAGCTAATAATAAAAGGGGCTTATCCGCTGATTTTATATCGGCTAAAAGGCTACGTGCATCTATTTTTTTAAAATAAAATAAAAAAATCAGCAAGGCAAGGCTTATGCCGATTCTTAAGAATATAGATAATATTTTTTTAAATACCTTCATTTATTGACCAGCCTTTGGTATACTTGCAGATATTTTTCGCTGGTCTTTTGGATAATTTCCTGGGGTAAGGGTGGCGCCGGAGGAGTTTTATCCCAATCCAAGGTTTCCAGATAATCTCTGACAAACTGTTTGTCAAAACTGGGTTGAGCCTTACCGGGGGTGTATTTATACAGCGGCCAAAAACGGGATGAATCCGGGGTAAGCACTTCATCAATAAGCATAATTTTATTATTGTACATTCCAAATTCAAATTTAGTATCTGCGATAATAATACCTTTAGCTAAAGCATATTTACTTGCCTTTTCATAAATCTCTATGCTAATTCTTCTAAGTTCTTGGGTAATATCATTGCCGATCATTTTTTCTATATATGCTTTATCAACATTTATATCATGGCCCGTCTCTTCTTTTGTGGCAGGAGTAAATAATACCTGCGGCAGTTTATCCGACTCCCTAAGGCCGACTGGTAAATTTATCCCGCAAATGGAATGTTTCTTTTGATATTCCTTCCATCCTGAACCGGATAAATACCCCCTCACCACACATTCAACAGGCAAGGCCTGTGTTTTTTTTACCAGCATTGACCTATCCAAAAGTTGCGCTTTGTATTTTCGTAGCTCTTCTGGATAGCTATCTAAATCACTGGTTATAAAATGATTAGGGACAATATCTTTAATGAAGTCGAACCAAAAACAAGATATTTTAGTTAATACCTTTCCTTTATAGGGTATGCCGCATCCTAAAACTACATCAAAACAAGAAATCCTGTCTGAAGAGATAATTAAAAGTTTATCGCCTAAATCATAAACATCGCGTACTTTGCCGCGTTTGTAAAGTTTTAAATCCGTAAAATCAGTGCTCAATAAAACATCTTCCTTCATTTAAGGCTTAGGCGTAAATGTAGCGCTTGGTATTCCTCCCATAATTCCGGGGACAAATTCTTGCCGAATTTTTTAAAAAACCTCTTTATCTCTCTTGCCTCCTCCAGCCATTTCTTTTTATCTATCTCAAATAATCTTTCTAAGTCGGCTGGCGATAAATTAAGCCCGGTCATATCTAAATCTTGAAGGCGAGGCATATAACCGATAGGGGTTTCCATAGCATCTAAGTTTCCGTAGCATCTTTGCAAAATCCATTCTAAAACCCTCAAGTTTTCGCTGAAACCCGGCCATAAAAACTTTCCCTTTTCGTCTGTCTTAAACCAATTCACGTGAAAAACTTTAGGAGGCCTGGCCATTTCTTTACCCATCTCTAACCAATGCCTAAAATATTCTGCCATATTATAACCGCAAAAAGGAAGCATAGCCATGGGATCGCGGCGAACCTGGCCGATTTTTCCTACTTGGGCAGCTGTCAACTCTGAGGCTATACTCGCTCCGACGAATACTCCGTGCTGCCAATTAAATGCTTCATAAATTAAAGGCGCTAAGTGTGCCCTGCGGCCGCCGAAGATAATTGCCGAAATAGGTACGCCATGATGCTGCTCCAGCCTAAAAGATGCCGAAGGGCAATTGATAATCGGCGCGGTAAAACGGCTGTTAGGATGCGCCCCTTTAACAGGATTAGCGTGCGCATCCTGCATACCCGGCTTCCAGGATCTGCCTTGCCAATCAATGCCTTCCTGCGGAAGTTCTCCATCAGCACCCTCCCACCAAACCGTACTATCCGGCTTCAATAAAACATTAGTGTAAATGGTATTCTTTTTAATGGTGGCTACCATGTTGGGGTTGGTTTTGGAATTTGTCCCGGGAGCTACTCCAAAAAAACCTATTTCCGGATTAATCGCCCAAAGGGCCTTATCGGAATCTATACGCATCCAGGCAATATCATCCCCCACTGTCCAGATCCTGTAGCCTTTTTTCTTTAAACCTTCCGGAGGAACCAACATGGCTAAATTAGTTTTACCGCAGGCGCTGGGAAATGCTGCGGCAATATAACCTATGCGGCCATTGGGCTCTTCTATCCCCATAATCAACATGTGTTCTGCCAACCAATTTTCTTTCTTTGCCATAAAACTGGCGATGCGTAGCGAAAGACATTTCTTTCCCAAAAGGACATTTCCTCCGTAACCGGAACTGACGCTCCAGATAGTATTGTTTTCGGGAAAATGTAAAATCAGCCTTTTATTTATATCCAGGTCTGCCTTAGAGTGGAGGCATTTGGTAAATTCTGCTTCCTTATCTAACTCATTTAATACGGTTTGTCCGACCCTGGTCATAATCCACATATTTAAAACTACGTATTTAGAATCGGTTAATTCTACGCCGATTTTACTAAAAGGAGAACCTACCGGCCCCATAGAGAAAGGTATGACATACATGGTCCTGCCTTCCATGGCATCCTTAAAATATTCTCCTGCTTTTTTATAGGCGATTTTAGGGGACATCCAATTGTTGTTCGGCCCGGCATCGCGCTTCTTTTTAGTGCAGATAAAGGTAAGGTGTTCTGTGCGGGCTACATCGTCAATTGCCGTGCGATGCAAAAAACATCCCGGTAATTTTTCTTTATTTAAAGGGATAAGCTCTGCGGCGTAAACCGCTTCCTCCTCTAATTGTTTTCGCTGTATTTGGGAGCCGTCAATCCAAACAATATTATCGGGTTTACATAGTTGAGCCATTTTATTGACCCAATTTATTAATTTTTTGTTATGGGTAGGATATTTTTTCATTTCAAGAAAATCGTTTAGCGATAACTTACTGTGATTTTCGCAGTGGGTGATTTTTATACTTTCCTATACCCTAAATAATTATGCGCGCTTGTGGCGGCAATCGCCCCTTCGCTACAGGCAGTTACTACCTGATATAAGCTTTTCTTACAACAATCTCCGCAGGCAAATATTCCGTTAAGGGAAGTCTTAAATTCTTGGTCTGTCATTATAAACCCTAATTCATCTAACTTCAATAAATCTTTAAGAAAATCGGTATCTGGTTTTATGCCGACGAATATAAAAATACCCTGACAGATTAAATTGGTCATAGCGCCGGTAGAAAGATTTTTAATAACCGCTGCTTCTACTCTGTCCTTGCCTTTAATATCCTCTACTGCGCTTTCTAAGACAAAATTTATTTTAGGGTTGGTTTTCGCTTTTTCCTGAAGGATTCCGGAAGCGCGCAGCTGATTTCTCCTATGTATCACTGTAACTTTTTTTGCGTAACTGCTTAAGAAAATTGCCTCCTCAATAGCCTTGTCTCCTGCGCCAACCACTACCACCTCTTTATCCCTAAAAAGCGGGGCATCGCAAGTAGCGCAATAAGAGATGCCCTGGCCGATTAATCTAGCCTCTGATTCTAGGCCTAATCTTTTGGGTTGCGCACCCACAGCCACAATAACAGTCTTTGCCTGATAATTTTTATTGGGAGTAATAATTTCAAAAAGCGTTTCTTTAGGTAAAGACTGAGCCTTAATCTTATTTACCTCTTCCATCTCTATACAAATATTCAATTCCTCTATCTGTTTTTGCATTCTCTCGATTAACTCGGCTGTAGAGATTCCTCCGGGAAAACCGGGAAAGTTTTCAATGTGAGAAGAAAAAAGAATCTGCCCGCCTACGCTCATTTTTTCCAAAACCACGGTATCCATTCTGTATCTGGCTGCATACAGCGCTGCGGTTAATCCGGCAGGGCCGGCTCCGATAATAACCAAGTCATGCATAATGAAACTCCTTAAAAACTGATTCTGCTTTATAGGAACTGCGCACCAAGGGGCCTGATAAAACCGCCTTAAATCCTAAAGCCAAAGCATGGTCTTTATACTCTAAAAACTTTTTAGGGGTAATAAATTCTTTTACCGGATAATGGCTTTGGCTAGGAGCAAGATACTGGCCAAGTGTTACGATATCGCAACTAGCCTCTCTTAAATCCTGCATAGCTTGCCTTACTTCAAAATCTTTTTCACCCAGACCCAGCATAATCGAAGACTTAGTTATCAGTTCAAAGCATAGCTCTTTTATCTTTTTTAAAACTTCCAAGGAGCGCCAATAGTCTCCTTCAGGCCTTACATAAGGATATAATCTTTCTATGGTTTCAATATTATGCCCCGCTACATCTGGCCCTGCCTTGATAACACATCGAATACTGGAAATATCTCCCTGGAAATCGGGAATTAATACTTCTATTTTTATATTTTTATTAAATTTGTGAATGGTGTCCAGAACTTTAGCAAAAATACCGCTACCTCCATCAGCTAAATCATCCCTAGTCACTGAAGTAATGACTACATATTTAAGGCCCAGCTCTTTGATTATTTCTAAAATTCTCTCCGGCTCTTTTAAATCAATGCCCAAAGACTGGTTTTGAGATTTTTTCTGCACTGCGCAGAACCGGCAATTCCTGGTGCAGGTATCCCCTAAAATCATAAATGTCATCTGTGATTCTCTAAAACACTCAAAGATATTGGGGCATTTCGCTTCTCTACAAACGGTATTTACCTGGTAACGATTAAATTCAGCTAACCGAGAAAGACTAATACTATCAGGCAGCTCTTGCCTAAACCAAATAGGAAGCCGGTAATTCATAATTTATTCCTTAAAAAATTTTTCATGGAGCGGTCGTAGGTCTTTTCTATATCGGCAGGAAAAAAGCATGCGGGCAGTTGTTGTTTTGGACGGTGATAGAGGATACATTCACAACATATTCCCTTTCTTGGACAATCCGGATAACTACAGTTGCAGTTGACAAGATTCTCTTTTTGATTCGGGCAATTCTTCATTTTGTACCTTCTGGGCTAATTTAGCTAATTTCCTTTTAATCTTGAGTCTCTCGAAAAAAGAGGCATAATCTACAATGAGTTTACCTTTAAGATGCTCCATCTCATGCTGCAGAACACAGGCTAAAAGATCCTCAGCCTCTAGGGTAAGAGTGCGAGAAAGTTCATCTTGCGCCGTAACCGTAATTTTTCTGGCGCGTTTTACCTTGATACATACTCCGGGGATACTTAAGCAACCCTCATCAAGAACTTGCCAACCTTCCTTTTTTATTATTTTCGGGTTGATTAATTTATATAAACCGCTACCTATATCCACCACAATCATTGATTCGCTTATCCCTATTTGGGACGCTGCTAAACCTATGCCAGAACCCGCATACATAAGCCTTGCCATATCGTTTAGTATCTGCCCATGCTTGTCGCTAATATGGCTGACAGGCTTGGCCTTTTTTCTTAATAGGGGATCGCCATATAGCCTAATTCTTAATGCGGTTTTTTCCATCAACAGTTACTATCTTGGGTTTTATATTTTTTGCTTCTTTATCTTCAACGTAAACATAGGAAAGAATTATCACTTCATCGCCTACGCATGCCCCGCGGCTGGATGGCCCATTCAGGCATACTATACCTGAATTGACCTTACCCTTTATAGCATAAGTTTCTAGCCTCAGGCCGCTATTTAAATTTAATACTTCTACTTTTTCACCGGGCAATATATCTGCTTTTTCCATAAGTTTTACATCAATAGTAATACTGCCTTCGTAATAAAGATTGGTCTTAATAACTTTTAACCGCTGGATTTTAGATTTTAACATCGTCCTTAACATAATCTTGCTCCTTTATTTTTTAGCCAATTTATAAGCTTCCCGGGCGATCATCAGCTCTTCGTCCGTAGGTATTACCATAATTTTTGGCTTTTTGCTTAAATAAGAAAATATATTCTTGTAAATCCTCTGGCGTATTCTTTTTTGATGCTCCCCCATCCCGGCGGTAAAAACCAGAATATCACACCCGCCCATAATTGCCGTATAAGCACCGATATATTTTCTGATGCGGTAGATAAAAACATTGATTGCCAACTGGGCACGCCTGTCCCTTTTTTTAGCTTGCTTCTCTAATATACGCATATCATTGCTTAAACCGGATATTCCTTTTAGGCCGCTTTCTTTGTTCAATATATTATTAATCTCGCGTATGTTTAGTTTTTTCTTATCCATTATGTAAGTAACCAAAGCCGGGTCGATATCGCCGCAGCGGGTGCCCATTACTAAACCTTCTAAAGGGGTAAAACCCATACTGGTATCAATAGATACTCCTTTATTTATTGCAGTAATACTGCAACCGTTACCCAGATGACAGGTAATTATCTTTAATTTGTTCAGGGGTTTCTTTGATATCCGGCTTGCCTCCATGGCTACATATTGATGGCTGGTGCCGTGAAAACCGTATTTTCTAATCCCTAACCTTTGATAATAGGAGTATGGCAGGCCGTAAATATAAGCATAATCGGGCAGGGTCTGATGAAAGGCAGTATCAAAAACCGCTACTTGCTTAATACCCCTTAATAGCCCCTTGCATGCTAATATCCCTGCTAAATTTGCCGGGTTATGTAGCGGAGCAATAGAACAGCATTGTTTGATTTTTTTAACTACCGCGTCATTAATAAAAACGGGTTTCTTAAATTCTTCGGCGCCGTGGACTACGCGATGGCCGATTAAATCAACGTGGTTAATTTTGTTTAAGATTATTTTTAGGCCGGCATAATGGTTATGCACGCGGGAACCTTTTTCTGCGATATGCTCAATAACTCCGTGATGGATAACGTGTTCACCAGGCATATCGAAGAGCTTATACTTAATTGATGAACTTCCGCTATTAATAACTAAGGTTCGCATAACTATTGGGCCCTGATAGCCGTAACTGCCACGCAATCTATCACATCTTCGGCAGAGCATCCGCGCGACAAATCGCTACACGGTTTATTAAGGCCTAAAATTAACGGCCCTATGGCTCTGGCATTAGCCAGCCTCTGCACTAGTTTATAGCTGATATTACCTGCTTCCAGATTAGGGAATATTAAGACGTTGGCTTTCCCGCCTAAAATACTCTCGGGATATTTTATTTTGGCTACTTCCGGAACAATAGCCGCATCAACCTGCAACTCTCCGTCGGCTATTATATTAGGTGCCATTTCGCGTAATAATTTTAAGGCCTCTTTAATTTCTTCAACATATTTACCTTTAGCTGAACCATGAGTAGAATAGCTCAATAAGGCAATGCGCGGGACAAAATCCAATACCTTTATAGCTAATTCAGCGCTAGTTAAAGCTATACAAGCTAATTGCCGCGGATTTGGCTCTGGCACTATACCGCAGTCGGCAAAAAAGAAAATGCCGTTTTCTCCGTAAATACAATTCGGGACATCCATAATAAAACAACTGCAGGCAATATTGATCCGTTCATCTACTCCTAAACAATATATGGCAGCCCGGGCCACGTCGCTGGTAGTATGGGACGCCCCTGCCACAAAACCGTCAGCCTTACCCTCGCGCGTCATCATTGCCGCATAGTAAAGCGGATCCACAAATATCTTTCTGGCTAACTCGATATCCATTCCTTTGGCTTTGCGCATTTGGTAAAATTCCTGAATATATCTTTCTTTTTCTTGAGGCAATATTTTATCTTCACTTAATAGCATAACTTTAGCAATACCTTCTTTCTGGATAAAGTGAGCTGCTTCTATCACGCGGTTATCTTTATATTCAGGCAAGACTATAGTTTTGGGATTGCTTTTGGCCTTAGCGTATATTTTTTTTGTGATATCCATATCAGATTCCTTTCAATATCTTTTCCAGATCTACATTCTCCTTGATTAAATTTATTACGGTATTAATTTTCTCAGTATCTCTAGGCCTGATTTTGACCGTAAGATCATGAAGGCGATAAGCTACAGTATAGGTATCGGCTGTGGCCAACAATACCGGAATCTGGGCCATTTTTAAAAGATTCATCACTTGTTGATCGGGGACCATATCGCAGGTTAAAACTATCCCCGATATCTTTAACCTGGCCTTATCCGTTTCCCGAAAACATTGCAGCGCTGCCAGAATAATATCTTCTCTATCACCCGGCGTAACTAAAAGGCTGTCATTGGCCATAAACTTAATCGCATCTTCCGGTTTCATCGCACCTACAATAATGGAAGAGATATAATTTTCTAAAGCATCCCCTCCGCACAATAATTTAAATGCAGCTTCCTCCAGTATCTGTTCTATAGTCGGGCGGGCAAGCATAGGATTATAAGGGATTACTCCCAATACATTCACACCTTTTCTTTCCAAACCCTTTCTTACCAAACGGCTGACCTTTCCGAATTTCTCCGGCAAGACTTTATTGATGATCACTCCTAATACCTTAACCCCTTCTTTTTCAAAGAGCGCCTTATTTAAGACTATTTCATCAATGGGCCTGCCAATACCTCCGGAAGAGATAATAATTACTTTTGATCCTAAGAGTTTCGCCACAGTAGCATTAGAATGGTCAAATACAGAACCCACTCCGGCATGGCCGGTACCCTCGATAATTACTAAATCTTGGCCCTTAGAAACCCTGCTAAAAGATTCCTTAATCTGTTTGGTGATTAATTGTTTTTGCGGTGAGCTTATGTATTTTTCCGTAAAGCCCTTCTCTACTGCAATAGGACTCATATCTTTGAGGCCGCATTTTACCTGACAACTGGCCATAACCTTTTCCATTAAAACAGAATCTTCATCAACTTTTACGCCTTCCTCTTCCAGATAACGTTGGCCAATGGGTTTAATAAAAGCGACTTTTTTGAATCTATCCTTAAAATTACATATTAAACCTAAAGATGCCGTAGTTTTTCCGTCATTCTGGTTTGTCGCCGCAATAAATATCTTCTTCATCCCGCACCTTTTATTTTATTCAAGATTATCTCTTTATCAAAGCTATTTTGAATCTGATTTTGGACCTTTATAAAATACATTTTAATTACGTTTAAATACAAAGAAGGTGCGGGATTCATTAAAGGTTTTCTTCGATTTTTTTCTTCAGGTCGGCTTTACTTAAGGCGCCTACTAACTGCTCTATAATTTTACCTTTCTTCACAAATATAAGCGTAGGCACGGACATTACTCCATAATGGCTGGCAGTTTTAGGGCTTTCTTCAACATTGAGTTTGCCGATTTTGATCCGGCTATCGAAATCTTTAGCTAATTCCTCTAAAAGTGGCGCGATTGTTTTACAGGGACCGCACCAAGGTGCCCAAAAGTCCACTAACACCGGTAAGTTTGACTCTAAAACTTCCTTTTTGAAATTAGTATCAGTTAAGTGCAATAAAGCCATCTGTAATTATATATTACCGAAAGGATTACTGAATAGATTGTGTTTAAAATATCATAAATCAAGTTTCTTTGCAAGATATTTTACAAAAACGGTTAGCTACTATTGAGGGCATCTTTTAGAGAAAAAATTTCCGGTCATCGCATCAAGATTAGCAGTGAATTCCTTTATGCGTAGCTCTTTTTCAAATCTCTTTCTTCTGTCTTCTATAGAAAGATTGTCTAATTCCATCTTGAGCCGTAACCGTTCAAAATATATTTTAGTTACCTGATCTAAGATTTCTTCGCGTAGCTCGACCATCAGCTTTGAACGCACGTCTATAGAAGTTTGATCGCTATTCCAAACAACTTCGCCAAGATCCCAGCTTAAATTAACGTTCCATTCTACGGCATCCTTGCCTCTCCTTAAGATATCGTCGTCATTTTTAGTGGTAGAACCAGTCTCCCAGTGCCATAGGTCAGAGGCATTTGTATCTACGCCGACGCTTACTTTAGGAAGCCAGGCCTTATTTTGTGCTCTTCTGCGCCATTCTTTTATTTTCCCGGCCTCTACCTCGGCATATTTAATGGCTGCCTGCTGGATTTCGTTAATGCCGGGCTCCCCTTGATAATATAACGAGATGACATCTATTCGTTGTTCGCTATCAATAGAGGAACCAGCCGCTCTAAACAAGCCTTTATCACAAGCAGCATAAAGGTTTCCTTTATTATCACAAGCTAAAAAATTAATCTCACCTGCAACAAGCCTAAGCGATAGTTCCTGCCAGCGTTGATTTTTATATGTGAAGATACCAGATTTTGTCAAGGTATAAAAGTAATGGTTATTAGATAATAATAGGAACCGTGTATCCTTAGTCAGTAAACCGTAGGTAGGCAGCCGTATCCAACTATATCCTTTGTCTTGACTTTGATAAACTCCGCTAGATGTCGCTAGATACAGATAATTTGAATTATCCGGATCAACCGCTATATGTCTAAAGTTGAAAGCTGTATCTTCTTTCTCTATATCTATATCGCTTGCCTCTTCATTATTATTTTCCCGGCGAGAACCAGCTATAAAAATTTTTTCCCAGGCCTTGTCTTGATTTTGCGTCCTAAAGGCGCATCCCCTAGACACAACATAAATATAATCGGGTTCTTTTAAACTAGAGGCAATGGCTAATATACAAGCATTGCCAAGCTCTCCTTTTTCTTTATGCCAACTTGAGCCTTTATCGTAACTGACAAATAACCCTCCTCTGGTACCTAAATAAATACCGCTAGGCACAACAGCTAAACTTCGGCAATCATTCTCTAAATAATTTTTCCCGCGAAAAACCCTCTTCCAATCCTTACCATGATTTTGGCTATAAAAAAGCCCTGTTTCGCTTGCGGCATATAGTGAATTATTATCCTTTGGATCAAAGATAAGAAAATTTACTTTGGGATTTTTACCTTTGATAAATAAAACGCTCCTCCAATTTTCCCCGCCGTCTTCGCTCTTAAAAATAGCATTGTTTGAACCAATATAAATAATGCGCGGGTTATCTGGATGAAGAAGAACGCTTTTTAAATTCAGGTTACCGCTGCCTATATCCTGCCAGGCGATCTCATCAGTATAACCGCTTATCCTAAAACTTAAAACAAACAAAGCTATCATTGCCAGAACTACTATGTGTTTTTTCATTTTGCCACCTCCTCACATGAGCACATAACTTATGGAGAATTATTTTAATTCTCTACGACATAAGTTATATGTGCGAATTTGACCCTTGACACAAATACGACGACGTCTAAAGTTGAATCTTACGTGTCAAGGGTTAAGTTCGGCCAGACAACTTATGTTCACTTCGCTCCATAAGTTGTGGCCTCACTTAAATAGACGTAAGAGATGACAAAATCTAACTGGGATTTTTTAATAAAAAACCAAGTTTTTAAATAGCTTGGTTACATAAAATTTCATTGCTCTTTATCTTGGATTCTATATACCGGATAGATTGATATTCAAATCTCGTGTTTTGTCCCACAAACACGATAATATAATCAATAAGGCTAAGAAGTTATATAACTCTTAAAATTTCAAACGCCTATCATTTGTTCAGAACGAATTTTTATTACAGGAAAATACAGTGCGGGTATCTAGATAGATAATGTAAGACCTCAAAAACATCACCCATTTTAGATCAGAACTATCTCCAGTTAATTATTACTAAGTATTTAATTTCAATTCGATGTAAGATAATAAAAAAAATCCTTTCGTATTTTTCTGATTATGTGACTTTCGTGACTTTTCATTTTGACGCCCTCTTTACTACTTTTCTTTAGAGAAATGCTTTTGCCGGCATAATTATTAATTACTCTATTATAGAATGTGGAAAAGGTGTAAGCTTTAAAATTTTTTTCAAGAAAAAGAAAAAATAAAAATTCATCATTAAAAATATAACCAAAATCAGTGGGCATTTTATCTTTAAAAAAATCCCATCTGCTTGCAATGTCTATATTAGCTTTTCTTTTCTTTAGCAAACTAACAAAATGAGGCATGATTATATGATAATCATATTTTTCTACAGACATCATCGCATTTTTCTTTAATTTTAAGTTTAGGTTCTTATTACCCAATACTTTTATTATTAAAGATACCAATTGGTTATGATCAAAATATGGTTTATTTTTTTTATCCCGATGAATTTCTAACAAATAACCATTTTTATCATTTTTTATAATCTCTCTACTTCCTCCCCAATATGTTGTGATAACGGGCACACCGCAGGCCAAAGCTTCAATATTAACTATCCCTAAAGTCTCTTCTTCTGCTAAGGTGGGATTAACAAATATATCGGATTCTGATAGGATTTTATATTTATTTAAACCTAAGCGTACGCCTTTAAAGGTAACCCTGTTAGTCAATTTATGTTGCCTGACTAATTTCTCAATCTTTTTCACATATGTTGATTTTGGTGAATTTTTTATTCCTCCTCCACTCAAGGGTCCAATGATATTTAAGTGCGCATTATCTATTTTTGCGATAATTTTGGGCAACGATTCTATTAAAACTCCAACGCCCTTTTTTGGTATCAGGCGCCCCATAAAAGTTATAATTTTTTTGTTCTTTTTTATATTGGTGGATAAATTTCTTTGAATTAAATTTAGGTCGATGCAATAGGGGATAACATGTACATCAAATTTAGGTGAGAGTTTTAAGAATGAACTTTTTGCATATTCAGAGGGAGCAAAAATTTTATCATAATTTCTTAGGAAAGGGATTGCATAGACAAAGCTATCAAACCAGGGAAAGACTGCATGGATATAAAAAATAAAAGGGATATTTATTCCTAATTTTTCTCTTGCCCAGAAAAGAACCTTTAGATAACCGAAATCGCTAATAAAACTACTAATATAAAGATAGTCTAGCTTATATTCCTCAATTCTTTTGAGAGTTTCTTCGATATCATTAATTTTCCTAAGCGGGGTAATTCTTATATTAGCATATCGACCTAATAAATTTAAAAAATTATTTTCAATAAGCCTCGCGCTGATACCTTGAAACCTTGGTAAAAACTTCAAATAGCCGATTTCAATTTTTGTACCCATTCTATTATGTATTTTCGTGCAATTTTCATCTAAGAAAGTATCTGCTATTTAGTATTTATTAGAAGCTTTATTATAACTACTTCAGTTTAATTATACCATAAATAAAGAGCTATAAATATTATTTCCAGTTTAACCAAAGTTATGAACGGCTACCCCTCGGGTATTATACGGCTCCTCGTAAAACTTGCCTATCTATAAATGAATATTACGTCTATTTTAAACGAGTAGAAAATGAAAAGGCAGTTTACAAATTCATTCCCAGTATATAAGTTGATGGAAATAGCATTAATCAACTGGCGAACACAAAACTTGATTCGATTAAAATAGTGTACTATAATAAGAAATAATTATATGCCTAGAACACATGCCTCGATTTTAGCAATGGCTAAACAATGACCGCATTAAAAAAGAAGAGTCTCTTGGATTCTATTGCCCCAAAAAAACGTTCTGCTAAGTCTCAGAAACCAAGCATACTACTGATCCACCCTGTTTTTTCCTACACCGGTAAAAAGACTTTACCTGTAGGATTATGCTACCTTGCTGCCTATTTAAGGAATAAAATCAACAATCTTGACCTTGAAATATTCGATGCGCATATCTTAAATTCTTCTTTGTTTCAACTACAAAGAAAAATTTTACAAAAAAAATGGGAGATAATTGGAATTTCGTATTGGACTATACAGGCGGAAAATTCTTTCATAATCTCATCTTTTATAAAAAAGCATGTAGATAGCTTTTTAGTGCATGGAGGCGTACACGCTACAGTATGTCCGGAAGAAGCGATACAATATGCCGATTGCATTGTTCTTCATGAGGGCGAAGAGACTTTTTTTGAGTTGGTACAAGCTGTGTTAAACGGCAGAAAAGGTCTTGATGATATACCAGGAATAGTGCATAAAAAAGATGGCAAAATAATCACTACTCCCCCAAGGCCATTTATTTCTAATCTTGATGAATTACCTTTTCCGGCTTTTGACTTATTACCGCTAGGGTTATACGATTCACCTATGCATGTGACGGGTGGAAAAAGGCTTCCTCTAATAGGCTCGCGCGGTTGTCCCTATAACTGCTCCTTTTGTACTTCACCTTTATTCTGGAAAAGAAAATTACGTACCAGAACCCCACTTAATATCGTAACAGAAATTGCAGAGAACAAAAGGCGCTATGGAATCCATCAAATACACTTCTGGGATGATAATATGGTGATAAATAAAAGCTGGATACAAGAGCTGTGCAATCTGCTTATCACTAAAAAAATGAAAATAAACTGGTGTGGTCTATCTCGGGCTGAACATATTGTTAAGCAGCGCAATCTGCTGCCACTTATGAAAAAAGCTGGTTGTGTGGGTATTGAGATTGGCATAGAAAGTTTTAGCGATCAAGCCGCACAAATTACCAATAAGGGCGAAAAGATTAAGGATATGATACGGGCTGCTCGTTTTATGAAAAAAGCTGGTATAGTACCATTATATACGCACATGGTTTTTACTCCGGGAGAAACTATATCCAGTTACTATGAAAAAGAGAGATTTTTAAAAAGCATTGAATTAAAAAAGTTTTCTTCTGACGGCGGCTTCGGCCAAGCTGCAACTCCACATAGAAAAACTGTTTTTGAAAGGGAAGCGCCTAGTTTGGGAATAGTCTTATGTAAAGAGTTAAGCCACTATAGTCATCAGCGGGTAAATTTTATTCCTTTTTCCCTATTGAATGATATTCCCGTAAAAAACTGCAAAGGGGACTTCATGCCCTATGTGTTCGAATCTCTACGATTGATTCTTGTAAGTATTAGCTTGAGCCCCAAAGAAATACGAGCTTATATTATTACAACTTGCCTTTTATTAAAGTATATCAACGGTAAAAATACGCTTAAACAGCTTACAAATAAAATTATCAACGCATTTAGTTTTCCTAAAGAAAATACTATACGATACTGCGCCCTTGCCATAGCAGCATTGGCTAGAAAAAATCTTATAAAATCAAATTGTAGCATAACGAATTAAAAACCAGCTATTACTGGTATATATTTTGAAACTCTTCTGTGAAGCTTAAAGTTTTAACTTTGCGCTTTTAGCTTTGAATTTTACGTTTCTACTATTAATAGACGTAAGAAGTGGGAAAATCTAACAGGAATTTTTTAATAAAACCCGAGTCTTTAAATAGCTTGGTTACATAAAATTTCATTGCTCTTTATCCTTAATTCTATATACCGAATAGATTGATATTCAAATCTCGTGTTTTGTCCCACAAACACGATAATATAATCAATAAGGCTAAGAAGTTATATAACTCTTAAAATTTCAAACGCTTACCAATCGGTCAGAATGAATTTTTCATGGTAGGGCAAAATAGCAAACTAATGTTAGGATTATTAAGGTGAGCCGCGCGATGCAGTATGGGAGTTTAAAACTAGCAATGGCAATTAACAGATAATATGCATATAATTCTTCTCTATCTCTTCTATGACTTGCTCTATTAAAATTTCTTTAATTCTTGCAGAAACTATTTTGATAAAATTATCTTTGTAATAAAACCAATAATTTAGATCAAATGAACATTCAAATATTCCTATAGTCGGTATACCTAAAGCCTTAGCCATATGAAGTTGGCCGCCCTCGTTTGCAACATATAATTTGCATTCGTTAAGTACAGCTAAATATTGCCTTAATTTTATAACTGGCAACAGGACAGGTTTGTGTTTCATGTAATTCTTCATCTTTAGTGCTATACTCTCATCGCCTGGAGTTTGGAATATTAATACCTTTAAATTATATTTCTGGCTTAGAATATCTGCTAATTGAGCAAATTTTATTGCAGGCCACAATCTTCCTTTGATATCACAGGCTGGCTGAATTCCAATTATTTTCTTATGAAAGCATTTCAACCTATTTTGAGCAATTTCTCTTTCTTTATGAGTCAAATATAGTTCGGTTTTTCTATTTTTATCATTTTTCAAACCTATTAATTTAAGTAAACTTAAAAAATAATCAATGGCATTGGTCTCTTTGCACGGATTGCTTAATACGATATTATAATTTTTATGTACCCATCTGCCGCCATATACGCCCACACGATATTTTGCACCGCTTAGGATGCACAATTGCGAAGTCACATCAATCACATTTAAGTCTATGGCTAAATCGTATATTTCCCTTCTCATTATTTCAGAAAAGATGTTTCTATTCGCAATGATTAATTCGGAAATATGGGGATCGTTCTCAAGAATTGGCGATGCTCTTTTACCAACTATATAAGTTATATATGCTTTTGGAAGGTTCTTTCGCAGATTTCTTAACAAAGGAGTTGTTAAAAGAACATCTCCTATTTTTCCTAACCTTATAATAAGTATACGTCTAATATTTATTTTTTTAAATTCGATAGGCTTTTTTATTGTCATAGTCTAATTAAAAATTACATAGGCCTAAACCATAAGCAGTGGCATTCTTTTGTATATTTATTATATCAAAATTTAATTTTTGTCAATTAAAGTTTAATCAAAGTTATGAACCCCTGCCCCTGCTGTATCTATATTATGCTCAGGAATACAATGAGCACATAACTTATGCCCTCTACTTTAATAGACGTAAGAAGGGGAAATAATGCAGGGCAATCGGTGGGCTAACGAAAAGGCTTCTTTAGTAAATCTGCCTTATAATATATGCAATTGCTTATGCGTATACTTTCTTGAAGGTCTATATTTACAAACTGTATGCCGGCCTTGTAAGGATACTCCAAATTATTATCGGGTTCTACCCAGACGATTCTTGCCTCCAGGCCTTGGAATTGAATCAATTTTTGCTCTCTTAACAATTCAAATTTTAATTTCAATAATGTTCCGACTGAAAGTTCGCTTCTTAAGAGAATCCTCATCCCGCCGGTACTAATATCCTCGGTTTCTGATTGCTGATATTCCTGGTGAGTGCCAGCTACGCTATAGCTAACCGGTATCGCAAGAGCCACCCGAATAAATTCCCGTCTTTCTAGACCTGTATATGCCATAGATATTAATCCTTTAATTCGTCATTTTATGCCATGTTATAAATATTATTTATCATTCCCTAATAGCCTCAAATATTCTAACCAGGCCTGGTTAAACTGTTTTAAGTCTCTAAAATGATAAGCGGAACTTATAGATTCTTCTACTGTTTGGCCGTTTTTTAAAGAATTACAGAATTTAAGAAAGGCGTCTTTTCCAAATTGAGTAAGCAGGTAATCTACTATACTGGCTGACTGGACATAAAATATTTCAGGGACAACCAGTGTCTTAGTGCTTATATTATGCAACTTATTAAACGGCAAGCTCACCCTTAGGCCCTTCATCATTATTGAATAATTCTTTATATCTGATTTTTCCTGTGAAATGGCTACCCCCTCATCTAGCCACAGAGGAATATTATTTTTAAATCCTACAAATTCATGAAACATCAGATGCCCTAACTCATGCGGCAGCAACTTGTCAAAAAATCCTTCATTCCAAGGATAGGTCTTGATTATTTTATGCCGCAACGAGACAGCGCCACCTGACCATGCGGGTTGTTTTGCTTCTTTTTGGTATTCTGCGGCATCCTGAAAAATATAAATTTTAGCGCGTTTTTCCCAAAGCCAAAATTCATAGACATTAAACCCTAGATTTGCGGATATGCTAGTGTAATACTCTTCCATCTTTGCTGCCACTTGCTCAATATAATCTTCGGGTACTTCTTTACGATAGTAAATAATAAAATGATTGCATTCGCGCTTCTGCCAGGGTAGTTCAGCACAAAAGACATCTTCGCCAATAAGAAACACCAGAGTAATCAACAAAAAAGATATGCCTTTTATAAGGATACGCATGTTTTTATTATACCATTTGAATCTTAAAATTGTAAGTAATTTAGGCAGGATAATTATTGCTTTTGCTGGATAAGCTTCAAAAAGGTATCCACAATATTAGGGTCAAAATGGGTGCCGGAACCATCTTTAATTATTCTCAGGGCTTGCTTTTGAGGGTAGGCTTTACGATAAGGCCGGTCTGATATCAGGGCCTGATAAACATCTGCTATAGCTACAATACGCGCACCAACGGGAATCTCTTCTCCTTTGAGGCCGTTGGGATAACCTTTGCCATCCCACCTTTCATGATGATAAAAAACTAAAGGAATAATGTGATTAAAGAAGTGTATCGGCCGAAGTATATCCGCGCCTATTTGGGTATGCTTTTTAATCTCCTCAAATTCATCTTTATTTAACGGCGACCTTTTAAGCAAAATCTTTTCGCTAATGCCGATTTTACCCAAATCATGAACCATAGAAGCCTGCCTAATATGTTCTGTTTCTTCTTCGTTTAAATTAAGTCTTTTGGCTGTCTCGGTGGCGTAATAAACCGTATTTTCTACGTGTTCTCCGGTATAATGGTCTTTTAATTTTATGGTCTTGGCAAAAGCAAAAACTGATTCTACCAAGCTTTGGTTAGCGCGCCGAGTGAGTTTTTCAATCTTCTCTTCCAAAGATTTAACTTCCGGGGTCTTGGGGTTATTTTCTATTAACAAAAGCTTTTCTTTCTTTACATCTACCGCAGAATATATCCTATTGCCTCCGTCCTCCTTCGCCTTATTCAGGATATAATCTACCGAATTAATCAATTCAGTGCCGCTATTTATTTTATCTTCAGGAAAAGAGGCCACTGCAATGCTTAACTTTAATTTGATGCTGTGTTGCCCATCCCCGAAATTGTATAAATTTATAGCATCTTGCGCTCTGTGGGCTAAATTTAAAGCCGCTTCTTTACTTGTGCCGTACAGGATAATAATAAACTCCTCTCCTCCAAAACGGATAACAATATCGTATTTGCGGACTATCTTTTTTAACTGCCTGGCAAACTGCCTTAATATCAAATCTCCGAACTGATGACCATAGACATCGTTTACTGATTTAAAGTAGTCTATATCCAGCATAATAGCAGAAAAAGGCTGGTTATACCTTTTTGCCCGCTCAAACTCCACCCCAATAACCTTCTGAAAATAACGGTGATTGTATAAGCCGGTATGGGAATCTATTAAAGTCAGCTGCTTTAACCTGCGGTTAGACCGGATGAGCTCTTTATTTAATAGAGCTATTCTTTCTTCAGCACCCTTACGCTCGGTGATATCGGTAATTACGCCAAAACTTCCTTTCACTTGGCCGTCTTTATCATAAATAATTTCCGGGGAAATAATCGTATGGATCTTGCGGCCGTCTTTTAAGGTCCAAGCGATCTCATAAGGCTTAATGATGCCTTTCTTGCGCTTCTCTAATTGTTTAAGAAAGATATTATTATAGGGCTCCTGAAAAAAATCCTTTATATTGGAGTTAAGCAAATCCTCTTTTTTAAACTCCAGCATTTCACATATTCTCTTATTAACAAAAAGAAAATTCCCATCTTTGTCAATTACCGCTAAGCCGTCATTCATCGTCTCTACTAGGTTACGGTAATGCCTTTCGCTTTCCTCCAGCGCCTGTTGCATCATGTTACGTTCAGTGACATCCCTGGCTATGCCGACTAAGCCCACCGGTTTATTATTTTCATCCTTAAGAAGCGTAACACTCATCAAGGTAGAAAATATAGTGCCGTCCTTTTTTACATGGCCCATCTCTCCGTAATTTGCGCCTTTTGCTATTACTATTTTATTAAAAGGAATGACTTCTTCACATATTTGTTGGGGGGTATGGAATATGGTTAAGGGCTTACCGATAATCTCGCTAGTTCTATAGCCGTGCATTTTTGCCCAAGCCTTATTGCAGATTATAATAATATCGTTCTTATCTGCTACAGCGATGCCGTCAATGGATTGAATTAAGGCTCTTTTTAGGATGCGGTAAGTATCTATATGATTAGCGTTATGTGTATTATTATGTTTATTATTGTGATTGTGTTGGCGGGAAAGACGGGACCTTTTAGATGTGTTTACCTTGTTTTTACGAAACATATACCCTTTCTTGCTGGGAATACATTCCGTGGCTTAAGAAGACAATCTGCTAGTAAAATAAGTATACCTTATAAAAAGGGGATTTTCAAGGAAGGTCGGAAAAAACCGAGGATAAGGCCGTTAAATCTGCCTTTTCTAAGTTCACCCCCACCCTATATTTCTCATTAGCGGTAGGCAGTGACCAGGCTACTTGCCCTCTTACATACCAGGGAGTATTCCTGCGGGGAACATCTAACCATATTTCTAAAGGAGTGCGTACGGGTAAATGGCTGTCGCTTACAAAACCTATTCCCTTTACGCTTATATCCAATGCCCGGGCTTGGCCTTCTTCAGTAGAATCAAGGGTCAGGAATCTTAAGGGTAGATCTACAGGTAACCGTTGAAAAGTTCTTTTATCCATAATGGAGCTCCCCGGACTAAAGTCCGTGGTTCCCCGAGGCGGAATACTCAAGCGGCCATTATCCATCCTTGCCCTAAAGGGCAAGGTTTTTGGCCGTGAAAGTATAAAAAAACCACGGGCTAAAAATAATAAAAACTGCTTCTTATCTTTCCGTGGCTTTATTTATCTTAACTTATGTTTAAGATGCTGTCAAGAAATTCCTTTTTAGGTTCAAGTTAATCTAAACTTAAAAGCTCCTGTTTAATCTCTTGATAATCCGGTGTATCAATTTTGACATAAATCTCCTGCGCCTGCCTTAAGTATTCTCTTGTCCTATTCTTCTGGCCATTTTCTTTATACAACAACCCCAGGTTATGATAAGCACAGGCTAATTCTAAAGGCGCGTCTATTCCTTTACACACCTCTAGTGACTGCTTAAAAAACTTTTCCGCTTCCACTAAATTATCCATCTCTAAATACAGCTCTCCGATCATATTATAGTCAGCGGCAATGCTCGGCAGATTATGCTGCATTTGGTCTATTTTTAAACCTTTGGCATAAGAATCTAGTGCCTTCTGGTATTGTTTTTCCATTAAATATATTTCCCCCAGATTAAAGTAATAATCGCTTAATTCATTTTTCATCTTTAATTTTTCGGATATCCTAAGGCTCTTCTCGTAAAATTCGCGCGCGGTTTTGAAATCATCCTTGTCGCTAAAAACTAGGCCAATATCAAAATAATCGCAGGCCAGATTATAGCGGTGTTCGTACAAATGCTCTCGGCAGCGGTTTATCTCTGAGCTTTTCAACAAAAGTTCTAATGCCTTATCGTAATTTTGTTTATCGATATACCAAACCGCCATCTTTCTTAAAACCAGCGCTTCATTGAGCTTATCGTTATTTTCCCTGCTATAAGTTAATGCCTTATCATAAAAATCCAATGCCTTAGGATAATCTCCCTGATTCTGATAGGCCCAGCCGACTGCCACGTACCCTTTAGCTAAATTAAATTTATCCTCTTTCTTCTGGCTGTAAAGCATATAATCAAAATAGTACTTAAAAACCAGCTCTTTATTGCCTAATCTCTGGTAAGCCTGTGCCAATAAGGCATAAGCCGGCAAATACATCGGGTCTTTCTGAATCAAGCTGCTCAACTTTAAAATAACCTTTTCATTTTTACCTTCTGAAAAATAGCGCTCACTCGCTAGATACGAAAAGTATGCCCCAGGATTAACCGCTACCCACCCACGATAAAAGAATATGCCTGCGGATAAAATAAATAAAGCCATTAATAATTTTACTGTATATTTTTTATATAAAACAAACCTGGCCTGCCTTTGGGGTTTTCCTGTTTTTTCCTTTGGCCTGAATAATGCAAAATTCGGGTCTCCGTAAAGAAGGTAATTGGCCCAATGCACGGTATGCATACCGTACTGTTCAATTAATTTCAGGCGGCCCTGCCGGATACATTCTCCGACAGATTTTGCGCAAATCAACTGGGTATAGAATTCCGTGGCAAAAACCAGGCTTGCCGGATCTTCAATCTTATGTATAGTGCCGATATAGTGCCTGACCCCCGCAAATAAAAATGCCGAAGCCAGGCTATAGGCCCTGTCCTGATAATCCGTAGCCAGCATATTATCTAGAACCTGCGCAGAGTGGCAGGCATTAGAAAATACCAGGCTAGGCAATGCCGAGCCTTGGCTTAGGGCAAGAATATCAACCAGGGAAAATTTCCCGTCACTTAATACCCAGCCGCTTGTCTTGGGGTCATGCGGATTATATTCGCAGTGGCCGGCAAAATGCACGATATCGTAATCCCGCAGGTTCTTTTTTACGTACCAGGTATCGATATAGGTAGATTTAAAATCAATGCTTATTTCTTTTCTTTTTTTGTCAAACTGATTTTTAGTATGCAGGCCTTCTAAATAGGCGGACCTTAAGTCATTGGTGGGGTTGGCCAATATCAACATCTTCAGTTTACTCTGTTGGCTACGGTATTGCGGCTGATTTAACTTATCTTTAGTCCTGATTACTCTACCCAAGCCAAACTTAAGGCACAGGAACTCCTCTCCGGTGTATAAGAGCTCCCAGGGGATATTAATCAGCTCTTCATCTAAAGACAATAACAAATGGGGAGCCTGCGCAGTCCTTAATCTGTCTTTAACCTGCCCTGTCAAAAGCTGATCCCAGAGCAACTGGCCGGTTTTTTTCAGGTTATTAAGTGCATTTTCATCTAACTTGCCGTCGCGATTGGCCTTATTTAAGATAGAGGTTATTTCCCGGCATAATTTATTTGTTTCTGCGTCCGAAAAAGGCAGCTGGCTATAGTGCCTGACAGTCGAGGCAATCTCTTCTTTTTCAAAAATACTCACTGCCAGATTATTATCCTGTTTCAACACCTCTAAGACTAAGGCATTACTATTTTGTGCCATATTTCTTTAGGTCTTTATATCTAATAATATCGTAGCGAGCTTATCTTCTAGGTTAGCTATTTCTACGGTATATTTCCCCAATAGCACATGCTCAAAGACAACCTTACCGTAATCAGAAAGATATGACTCTAGCTCTATATCACCCTTAATAAGCGTGACTCTTAAATCTTTGATTATATCTTGGGTTTGTTTTTCTTTGGCCTGCACAATTAAATTCATGGTATGGCCGGATTTATTCTCTATTCTTATTTCTACCCGGATATCTTGAAAATCTTTTAAAATAGTAACCTCGTCCTTAAAATCCTTAATATTATGGCTTCTTAAGACCGGAGCCGGCATAAACTCTCTTCCTACCAGTATGTCGCCGTTAGTTTGCATAATTTCTATAACCTTCTCTTTGAGTAATAATAAAATCTCCAAAATAGCTGATTGATCTTTAGTCGCAGTGATAAAGTTCTTTACCTGAGCTATTAACTCCTCTCTCACGGCCTGCTCAGCCAGAACCATCTTTGCTTGTATTGCTACTGATTCTGCGCATCTGGCACAACTTAAAAGGTGGCTCTTTATACGGCCGGCTTCTTGATCCGATAATTTATTTTCCAGAAAACAGGCGAGTAACTCCTCATCAGGATGCGGTTCATCCGTAGCCTGCTTTTTTATCTTCCATTTTTTGTAAACCTTGCTGATTAATTCTTTTAATTTATCCTGCATTTTTTAAGTTTCTCCTCTAATACAATAGACGAAAATCCTTTAAGATTCTAACTTAAAAAAACCTTTGCTTTTAAAGCACTCTCTTAATTTATTAATGATCCTAGCCTTACGCATATCTACTGCTCCCCGCGAAATCTTAAAAAACCGGCTTAACTCTTCTAAGGAAACCCTCCTATTTATATATAATTCTAAGAAATATTTATCGTCATTATCCAATCCTTCAATGCAACCGGTAAGGTTTGAATACGACTCTTCTTGTTCAAGCACATCGGCTGTATGCAGAGAATCGTCGGTGAGTATGTCTTTAAGGCTAAACCCCTCTTCATTCTCTTGGTCTAAAGATACTGTTGTTTTAATTTTACGGATATAATCAATACTGAAATTAACTGTTACCTGCCTTAACCAGCTGGCAAAACTGCATCCGTTTAGGCCCTTAAAACTCTTTAGCTTTTTAAAATCATCCTTAATCAGAGAAAAGAATATCTCCTGAAAGAGCTCCTCTATATTCTCTTGAGCTAATGTTAGGCCTTTGGTTTTTAAGACGCTATATATGTAGTTATAGATGAGGCGGGAATATTTATCTACGAATTTATCCCAGGCTTTTTTATCGCCGCTAGTGCACTGCTGGATAAATTCAAGATCATCCATGATGAATTAATTATAGCACTAAAAGAATAAAATTATAGATAATTTATGCAGGTTAAACTTTAGGCAGGGACTCTAGCGCTTTCTTGATTTCAGCTGAAGGAAAGGCGTAGTTTTGTAACTCTCCGCTTAAAAACTTATCGTAGGAAGATAAATCCAGTAAACCGTGCCCGCTAAAATTAAAAGCGATGCATTTTGCTTTGGTTTCCTTTTTGGCAATATCTATCACCGCTTTTATGGCATGGCTGGTTTCAGGGGCAGGGACTATGCCTTCGGTTTTGGCAAAAAGCATAGCGGCCTTAAATACCTCCAGCTGTTGATAAGCCCTGGCTTCTATGATTTTGTTATCGTGTAAAGCACTCACTATTGGTGCGCAACCGTGATAACGCAGGCCTCCGGCATGTATTCCCGGCGGTATAAAATTATGCCCTAAGGTAAACATTTTTAAAAGCGGCGTCAACATTGCCGTATCCCCAAAGTCATATTTATATAGTCCTTTGGTGAGACTCGGGCAAGCCGTAGGCTCAACCGCAATAATCTTTAAGTTAGAGTTTTTTAATTTGTCTTTGATAAAAGGAAAGGTAAAACCTGCAAAATTACTCCCGCCTCCCACACAGGCAAGCAGGTAATCAGGAGACTCTCCGGCTATTTTTAGCTGTTGTTTGGCCTCTAAGCCAATTACCGTCTGATGTAACAAGACATGGTTTAAAACACTGCCTAAAGAATAATTGGCCTCTTTATTTTTAGCTGCCTCTTCCACCGCCTCGGATATGGCTATACCGAGGCTGCCCTGACAATGCGGATCATCTTTTAAAATTTTTCTGCCGCTTTCGGTAAATTCAGAAGGAGAAGCAATTACCTCTGCACCCCAAATATGCATAAGAGATTTGCGGAAGGGTTTTTGATGAAAACTTACCTTTACCATATAAACCCGGCAGCCTAAAGAAAAAATATTGCAGGCAAAACTCAAAGCCGCGCCCCACTGCCCTGCGCCGGTCTCGGTAGTCAGGCGCTTTATCCCTTCTTTTTTATTGTAATAAGCCTGGGCTACTGCGGTATTAGTCTTATGGCTTCCAGTGGGAGAAACACTTTCATCTTTATAGTAGATCCGGCATTTAGTCTTTATTGCTTTTTCCAGATTCCTTGCCCTTTTTAAAGGGGTGGGCCTCCAGAGTTTATAAATATCCCTGATTTCGTTTGGTATTTCTATCCATCTTTTTTGGCTTACTTCCTGCTCAATCAATCCTTGAGGGAATATGGCACGCAGCGCTTCTTTAGGCAAGGGTTTTCCGTCAGCAGGATTAAGTGGCGGGGGTAATTGAAACGGTAAATCGGTGGTAAGATTATACCAACTTTGCGGAATATCTTTTTCTGTTAATAAAATTTTGGTATCAGCCATAGTAATTCTTATTTAAAAAAACTATTACGAATAATAAAAGAGGCAAAGACAATGGAAACCATGGACATAAGCTTAATTAAAATATTGAGGCTTGGCCCGGCGGTATCTTTAAAAGGATCCCCTACGGTATCGCCGACTACTCCTGCCTTATGCGCGAAGGAACCTTTTCCGCCGTGATGGCCTTCTTCAATATATTTCTTGGCGTTATCCCAAGCTCCGCCGGAATTTGCCATCATTATTGCCAGCACAAAACCCGTAACGGTGGCACCGGTTAACAAACCCACCACAGCTTCTACGCCTATCAAAAGACCGACTGCGATAGGCGCAATAATTGCCAGTAACGAAGGTATAATCATTTCTTTTTGCGCTGCAACAGTGGCAATATTAACGCAGCGGGCATAATCTGGTTTGGCCTTGCCTTCCATAAGCCCGGCTATCTCCTTAAACTGCCGGCGCACTTCCACTACAATTTTACCTGCTGCCCGGCCCACTGCCTGCATGGTCATAGAACAAAAGAAGAAAGGAAGCATCCCGCCGATAAATAACCCTACTAATATATTGGGGTTCATCATATTTAGATTCATTTCTTTACCGTATAAAACCACCTGATCCCGATAAGCGGCAATTAAAGCTAAAGCAGTTAATGCTGCTGAGCCAATAGCAAAACCTTTGCCAGTAGCAGCAGTGGTGTTGCCTAAAGCATCTAAGGCATCGGTTCTCTTTCTTACTTCAGGCGGCAAGTTTGACATTTGAGCATTACCTCCGGCATTATCCGCTACCGGGCCATAGGCATCAGTAGCTAAAGTAATACCCAAAGTAGAAAGCATCCCCACTGCAGAAATCCCTACGCCGTAAAGCCCTGAATTAAAATTGGTAGCACCCCCTGAGAGAAAATAGCTCAGTAATATAGCGATTCCTACGACGATAACCGGTATCGCTGTTGACATCATACCAACTGCGATACCTCCGATAATTACTGTTGCCGGCCCGGTTAAAGAAGCATCAGCAATAGAGCGCGTAGGCTTAAAACTGCTAGAGGTATAATATTCCGTAGATAAACCGATTAATACACCAGCAACCAACCCGGAAAGCACCGACCAATAAACTCCCAAATGCTCTGTCCCTAAAGTATATTTAACCAAAAAATAAGATATAACTGCTACTAGAATAGAACTAGAGAATACCCCTTTTCTTAAAGCGGCTAATAAAACACTTTGGCTGGCTTCCTCTTTGCTCTTTACGAAAAATGTTCCGATAATTGATGAAATTACGCCTACGGCTGCCATCACCATAGGTACTGTTACTCCGGCTACACCTAAACCTGCTGCTACTCCTAATGCCGAGGTAGCCACAATAGAGCCCACATAAGACTCATAAAGATCAGCTCCCATCCCGGCGACATCCCCTACATTATCACCGACATTATCGGCAATAGTAGCGGGATTACGCGGGTCATCTTCGGGAATTCCTGCCTCTACTTTACCCACTAAGTCTGCGCCTACATCCGCTGCTTTGGTAAAAATTCCGCCGCCTACTCTGGCAAATAATGCCTGGGAGCTTGCACCCATGCCAAAGCAAAGCATGGTAGAAGTTATAGCGGTAATTTTGTCGGTTCCAATAGGAATAGGATGAACAGCATAATACCAATTTAAAAAATAATACCAGATGCTTAAATCCAAAAGCCCTAAACCTACTACGGTAAGCCCCATTACTGCGCCGCTGGAAAAAGCTACGCGTAGACCCGAATTTAAACTCTTAATAGCTGCTGCGGCCGTACGGTTGGAAGACTGCGTAGCAATACTCATCCCAATGAATCCCGATAAACCGGAAAAGAAACCTCCGGTCAAAAATGCAAAGGGGACAAAAATAACCAGGTATTTTTGCCAGACTAAAACTAACAAGATACCAAATACAACCAGAAAAAATAAAGATACCCCTAAATATTGCCTTTTAAGATATGCCTTTGCCCCAACTCTTACTGCCTGGGCAATCTCGCGCATTTTTTCATTACCTTGGTCTTTCCTTAATATAGATGCGGCAAGGTAACCTGCAAAGGTTAAAGCTAAAATTGAACCCACTGGTGCCAACCACAATAGATCGCCAAACATTAAAAAATCCCCCTTTCTTATTTAATCTTTCCTGAAAAATCTGCTTTTATTAGAGGCTATGGTAACATAAACTACCCCGCCACAATCAGTGTGATGATAATAAATCCTTGTCTTCATCTTTTTTATCTTGGAAATTTAAACGGTATTTCCTTTTGTGAAAAATATCCAACACTTTATTAAAATCATAAATATTTTTAAAATCTTCTATTTTGTCGGTTTCAGTTTTCTTCATTAAACCGTTATCCACCATATTAAAAACAATCTCTCCGAAATCAACCGTAGACTCTACTCCCCAATGCTGGAATACGGATTTGGTCATCGGCCCAAATTGCTCTAGACCCAACTCTCTTATGCCTTCTAATAACTCTTGGCCGCTGACATGGTCTTTACGATTAAGTTTTTTCTGGGTAAACCAAAGTGCCTGCATGACAAACTCATAGGCATCGGCTTTATAACGGGGGTCCTGCTTAATAAGCTTTTCTAATTTTTTATAAAATTCATTAAGCATTTTTTTAAACTGCTTCTATAGTTGAAGGTGGCTTGGAAGTTATATTATAAGTCACACTGACAACTGCGTCAACCTCGCTTATTATTCTTGAGGCTAACTTATCTAAAACTTCGTAAGGCAATCTAGTAGGCTGGGCAACCCTGGCATCAATGCTATCCCAACACCTGATTTCAATCTGTAAACCAAAGCTTCTTTTACCCTGACGTATACCTGTCACTCTATCCTGATGTAAAATTGCTAAATACTGAAAGGCGTTGCTACTAGATAATTCTTCCTCCGTAATAGCGGTAGCTAACCTGACTATTTTTATCTTCTCCGGGGTAACTTCTCCTATTACCCTTGCCGATAAAGCCGGCCCGGGAAAAGGCATACGATTATAAATGGAAGGCGGCAACCCTAAAGCCTCTGCTATCTTTCTTACCCCATCCTTGCGTAGCTGCACCAAAGGCTCAATAATTTTATAACCAAAGGCCTCCTGCGGGTCAATGCCCAGTTGCATAAAAACATTGTGTTGCCTTTTTATACCCGCGATGGTCTCATCGATATCGGTAAGTATGGTGCCCTGGAGAAGATACCTGGCTTTACTATTCTTAACCAGCTTAGCAAATATATCGCGGTAGAATGTCTTTGTGATTGCCTCCCTTTTTTCTTCTGGATCGGTTATTCCTTTTAAGGCAGCGAAAAATTCTCCCTGCGCATCAATTATCTCTACAGGGACCCCTAATTTCTTAAATAACGAAACAATCTGCTCGGGTTCGTCTTTGCGCATGATGCCGTTATTAATAAAAAAAGTTTTTAACCTTTTACCTAGCGCCTTAAACCCTAACATAGTGACTACGGATGAATCTACTCCTCCGGATAAAGCGTTTATTGCTAAACCCTCTCCCACCAATGATGCGATTTCTTTGACTTTCTCCTCAATAAAGCCTTGCGGGTTTAACCCTTTTAAAGTAATTTCTTCAATCTGCATTTGTTTTCTCCTTTTTATCTTTATTTTTTTCTGCTACTATTTTAAAGGCTATCTCCGACGGCACGGCTAAATATTTAGAAAAATGTAACGAGGCATTGGCCCTGCCGCTGCTTAAAGAACGTACGTTAGTTGCGTAACCGAACACCTCTGCCAAAGGAACCTCTGCAGTAATTATTTTCTGCTTAGCCTTAGCATCCATTGCCATTATCTTTCCCCTACAGGAGCAAATGTAGCTGACAATACTATTGACAAAATCTTCGGGGGTATTTACTTCCAATAACCCGTACGGCTCAAGAAATAATGGCTCTGCCTGCATAAAAGCCTGTTTAAAAGCAATACTACCAGCTATTCTAAAAGCTAACTCCGAAGAATCTACTTCATGAAAAGAGCCGTCTATTAGTTTTACCTCTAGATCTACCACCGGATAACCGGCAAAAACCCCTTTTCCCATCGCCTCAATTATCCCTTTTTCTACGGAAGGAATAAATGATTGAGGAATCGCGCCACCCTTAATGCTATTGATAAATTCAAAACCTTCTCCTGCGGCACGGGGAGTGATCTCTATAACTACATGGCCGTATTGGCCGCGGCCTCCTGTCTGCTTAATATATTTACCTTCTGCTTTAGCGGACTTTAAGATAGTTTCACGATAAGCAACCTTAGGCTTACCCACAATCGTATCTACCGCGAACTCTTCTTTTAATCTGTCTACGATAATCTCTAGATGCAACTCCCCCATCCCGGTCAATATCGTCTCTTTGGTTTCTTCGTCTGATCTTACCATAAAAGTGGGGTCTTCGTCCATTAACCTGGCTAAGGCTTCCCCAAGTTTGTCCTGATCTTTGCGGGTTTTCGGTGAAATACTTAAGGAAACTACGGGTGTAGGAAACTCCATGGCCTCTAAGAGAATAGGATTATCCGGATCGCAAAGCGTATCCCCTGTTACGGTATGGTCCAAGCCGATTATAGCCACAATATCCCCGGTGAAAGCGCATTCTATATTTTCTTTTTGGTTAGCATGCATACGCACGATGCGCGATATTCTTTCTTTTTTATCTTTTGCGGCATTCAGCACATATGAACCGCTCTGTAAGAATCCTGAATAAATCCTCACATAAACCAGTTTTCCCGTATGCGGGTCTGACTGGACCTTAAAAGCCAAGGCGGAAAACGGCTCTTTAGAATCGTGTTTTCGCTGGACTATCTTCTCTACTTCATAAGGATCATGCCCCTGAATAGGCGCTAAATCCACCGGAGCAGGAAGAAATAAAACTACCGCATCTAAGAGTTTCTGTATCCCTTTATTCTTCAGCGCTGCTCCGCAAAGAACGGGAACCATTTTGTTATTTATGGTACCCTGACGGATAACGCTGATTAATTCCTGAGTTTCTATTGCAGCCTCTGACTCCAAGAACTTCTTCATCAGTGCCTCATCAAATGCTGCGGCTTTTTCTATCATCAGGTGATGGTATTTACTGGCCACCTCTGAGTAATCAGCAGGTATATCCTCAGCATGGAACTCCTTGCCTTGAGACTCCTCATCGTATAAATAAGCCTTCATCTCTATAAGATCGATTACTCCGCGAAAATTATCTTCACTTCCCAAAGGAATTTCTATAGGGACCGCATTACTTCCTAAATCTTTTTCTATACTCTTTAAAACCGCAAAAAAATCTGCGCCTACCCGGTCCATTTTATTAATAAAAGCTACCTTCGGTACATTATATTTATCCGACTGGCGCCATACGGTTTCTGACTGCGGTTCTACTCCTCCCACCGCGCAAAAAACCGCTACTGCTCCGTCCAGCACCCGCAGGCTGCGCTCTACTTCTACCGTAAAATCCACGTGCCCGGGAGTATCAATGATATTAATTCTATGATTATTCCAGATACAAGTAGTAGCCGCAGAGGTAATAGTAATCCCTCTTTCCTGCTCCTGTTTCATCCAATCCATCTGGGATTTTCCGTCGTGCACCTCCCCGATTTTATGGGAGCGGCCGGTATAAAATAAAATCCGCTCAGTCACGGTAGTTTTACCTGCATCAATATGCGCCATAATTCCGATATTTCTCACCATATTTAAATCTACGTCCGGTATTAAGCATTTCTTTTCTTTTGGTTCTTTTTGGGCTGTCTTAGTTTCTTTTTCTTCCTTCTGGGCCTCTAGCTTAGTGGCATCAGTTTCAACCGGATTTTCTTTTGTTTCTGGCGGTAATGCCTGTAGAGGCAAAGCTTCTGGGGCATCTTTTTCCTTGGGTTGCCTTAAATCTTTTTCTTTGGCTTCTTTATTTAATTTAATTATCTCTTCGTTTAATCTTTTTATTCTTTCTTCTTTTCCTTCTAAATCCTTCTCTAAGGAGGTATATTCTTCGTTTAATTTACTAAATTCGCTTTTAGGAACCCATTCCTTTATTTCCTCTTTTTTCTGTAACTGCGAAGCTATCTGGGCATATTTCTTTACTTCTTTCATCGATACATCGACTTGATGCTTTAAAAATTCCGCCTGATCTACCTTCTCTTTAATCTCATCCTCCAATAGCTTGATTCTTTCTTTGGCCTCTTTAAGCTCCTTATTGATATTTACGTTTTTAGTAAACTCTTCCTGCAATGCTTTTTCTCTTTCCAAAATCATTTTCTGAAAATCCGTTTTGCCTTGTTGGGCCTTTTTTAAATTATCTTCGCTGGCACTAACCCACTCCTCTCTTCTGGATAACTCCTCAGTCAACTTCTCGGCCTTGGATTTTGATACCTCGGATTCTTTTTGTAAGTTGGCATACTCCTTTTTTATTTTTTCTAATTCGCTACTTAAAGAGCTAGCTTGCTCCCCTAACCTGGCAATTTTCTGTTCTTTACCAATAACCTCCTGCTCCAGGGATTCCTGGGAACTGATTAATCTCCTGGGCTTCTTAGGCTTAGGAATATTAAATGATGGTAAAAATGCGTAAACCATCATTACCGTTGCTATCAAAAATAATGCGCCGATTAGTAACAGCATATGTTTATTGCCCCAGGAACCTGTCTTTTAAAGATTTTATAATATCTACCGCGGAAGTCTTAAATTTATACTGCGGCTCTTTAATAGTCCCTGTGATATGTATTGTCCCGAATTTTTCCGCCTGGCCTATTATTGCCGTAGTTATATCCTTAAAGGTTCCAGTGAGCGGGGATTTATCCTCATCGATATGAACCTCTAGGGCCGCATCCAGAGAACCGTTAAAACCTATTTTTACAGGGCCATCTAAACTTACGAATTCACTTTGCATGTTTATATTATCGGTATAAATAGTTTCATCCTGGATAACGAATGAGCAGTTTCCTTTTTCAAAAATAATATTAGTAAAATCCTTGCTGAAAATCAATTTGCCTAACCCTTTAAGTAAACCAAGCTCCCAGATCTTTCCTTCTGTGATGGCAATGCTGCCTGTACCGGAAAGGCTAGATAAATTTTCTAATGTTGCGTTAACCTTTGCCTTTGCCTCAATAACCCCTGCTATATCCTTATCTTTTATCGCAGTATCTAACTTTAATTTCTCCAGTTTTACGCCAGAGAGCGCTCCTTCAATAATATAAGGAAAGTGCTCTGCGGATAAATTCATGCTTAAGGATCCTTCCAATATACCGTCATATAAGACTAAATGTAGAAGCGGGATATCTGCCAAATTATTTTTCTGTAAATATTGCGCGCTAAAACCTTCAGCCTTCAGTCCGTAAATAGATAAAGAACTACTGGTTAAATCTGCCTGAATAGCGCAGGATTTAATGTCCTTTATATCTCCTGCCAGTTTAATATCGGCATTAACAATGCCGCTGGGCCTTAGCTTATCAAGGTTATCTTTAAATTTAGCAAATATGCCGTTTAAGTCTTGGAGGTCAATTTTTCCCTTGGCGTTTAAATCCGAAGGCCAAGAAAAGGAATCCGTGATATCCATCTTGCCATTAAGAGAAAAATCCGAATTTCGATAGCGGCCGTTAAACTTTGTAAACCTAAGAATTTTATCCTTGATGCCAAATTCGCAGTCAAGATAAAATTCCTTGGACGAAAGAGCTACGGCAACCTGCGGCGCCTGAAAATCAATCAGGCTGCCTTGCATTTTATAATCCGTTGTGCCATAGCGAAAACTTAAATCAGGCCATTTTACTAAATCCGGGCTAAAAATAACCCTGCCGCTGATATTTTCCAAAGGAGAATTAAGGTTTTCTAAATTCAGCCTAGCCTGGAAAATATCGAGGTAACCGCTTATCGCTAAGGGGCCCGCTAAGGATAAATTAGATTCAATTTTGAGTGAGAGCCCGGCCTCTCCGCTTAACTCACCAGGAATAACAAATCTAAATTTATCTTTGATGATATTGTTTAAGTTATTGAGGCCTATTTTCTGAGCAGTTATAGCCGCCTCTAAAACAGGCTCTTTAAAACCGGATATTTTAAGGCTTGCTTCTACCGGAATCTGCAATATATATGCAGTTAATTTATTTGCCATAATGCCTTCGTTATCAAAATTAACCCTGCCTTGTATATCATCTATCATCTGCGCAATTTCTATTCCTAAAATATCCAATTTTTTAATATCTGCGGTGCCAGAAAATTTTATTTTTCCTTCTTTGATAACAAGGTTCGTAAATACATCTATATAACCGTCCCCGACTGATATTCGGGAGTAGGGATAATAAACAGAAAAGTCCTTGGGTAGCAAATTATTACAAGAAACCTTAGCCTGAATTTCTTTTTCTATTACCTTATATATCCCTGAGGCGGCTAATTTTGTTTTTTCGCTACCACCAAGCATATCCGCTCTTAAGTTAAATTTGATATCAGAGGGTACTGATAAACGCAGCGTCAAATTTAAGTTGTCTATTATCTTGGTGAATTCAGGGATAGTGCTTTTGTCTTTAAACTCAATACGCGAGTCTACAATACTTATCTTATAGATAAATATGTTGAATTTGTTTTCTTTAGTTTTTGTCTTAGTGTCCTGGCTAGATACCAGAAGCTGCGTTATATTAAGGGCCTTATCGTCTTTACGCTCTAAGAAAAGAGTAAGGTTCCTTAACTTTACGAAAGGAATAACTATTCTTTTTTTAAAAAAGGGAAAAATCAGAAAACCGCAATCTGCCTCTTTTAATTTCAGGAAGGTTTGTTTATCGTCATAAATTTCCAAATTCCTTAATACCAGCCCCTTAAATATATTTAATTGCAGCGATTCTAAATTTACTTTCTTATTGGTCTGGTCTTGGAGGCGCTGAATAATAAATAATTTTAAGCGTGCCGGAAGGACTACTTTATTAAGATAAATTAGCGCAAAGCTAAAAATTATAATCAAGACAATTAAGATTAAGATGATATTCTTTCTCATGGATTATTTCTTTATGCGGGTTTTGTTATGAAATCAAAAGAAGATTTTGATTTGATAATCCGCAGGTAAACCCCGTTACACCCCGGCCTAAAGACCAGGGCATTCCTGTTGACTCTAATTTAATATCCCGTTCATCCCCAGTCTGAAAACTGGGGCTTTCTGGGTGTAACGGGGTAAAATAAATATGCTTTGTTTCTAAAATTTATAGGTCGAGCCCACGACAAAAAATAAAGAATTAATCCCATGATTGGGGCTTTTAGTGCCGCAGTTGGATAAGTGACGGTAGCGGCAATCTAAAGTTACAGCTAAATTTTTGTTTAAGAAATAGTGGACTCCTGCTCCATAATATTCTAAGAAATTAAATTGCGTCGCTTGTTCACGCACATGCTGGGACATAAAAGATATCCCGGCGCCTAATTTAAGATAAGGCTGAAATTTAAAATCTTCGGGCAACAACCCCAATTTTAGCGCAAAAGTTCCATTGGTTTCTACATTAGGGCGTGGCTCATAAATATAACAGACAGATGGCTCTAATTGAAGTTCCACTAAAGATGGCGGGCTGATACCGAATCTTTCTAAGGTAGGTTTGATGTCAAAATCAAAAGCAAAAATAAAAGGGACCATGGAAGAATCGCTTTCGCGTTTTAATTCTGACTTAGCAAATCCGGTAAGTATTTCTATTGCCTTAAACCTGACAAAACTAGATGCCTCAACGCAAGGGCTATAAAACAATATACCCGCTATAAGAAATATAATAATGGAGCCCCCCGGACTAAAGTCCGCGGTTCCCCGAGGCGGAATACTCAAGCGACCATTATCATCCTCGCTCTGAAGAGTGAGGTTCTCTTGCCGCGAATGTATAAAAAAGTTTCTAAAAATTTTTTTCATTAAGGTTTATTTTATTGCGAATCTTGCCTTTGTCAATTTTTATATTTAGGCCTATTCTCCGATAACCTGCACTACTATATCGCGGTTACGGGGGCGATTGTCAAATTCTGCTAGAACTACCTGCTGCCAAGTACCCAGCGAAAGCTTGCCTTCTTCAAAGGGAATAACTAAGGACGGCCCCTGTAAAGCTGCCCTTAAATGGCTAAAGCCATTGGCATCACCCCAGGTTTGGTCGTGAGCATAATTTTTTCCGGAAGGAATTAATTTTTCGAATAAATCTTTAACGTCTTTTATCAACCCCGGCTCATATTCAAAAGTAGTAATGGCAGCAGTTGAGCCAATAACAAATACCGTTACCGTCCCATTTTGTAGTTTAGAGTTATCAACTATTTTTTTAATCTTATCGGTAATATTAATTAAATCGGGGTTGCCCCTGGTAGGAATGCTGATTTTTTCGTTAATTATCTTCATACCAAAATATTACAGATATCGCTTAATGCGTTTTAAGATTTTATCCGCTGCTTCTTTGTCCGGCGTAACACCTCCTACGCGCACCTCTATTTTTGAACTGTTATCCGCAATCTTGCGAATATCCACCCAGATGGTTTTTCCGTCGCTGTATTTGCTCATGATCTGGGCGACATCTGCTTCAATGGTTTCTTTAGTAAGGGGAAGCCTTAAAGACGCTAAAGCGTCTTTAACAGCCTTGACCGTCCTATCAAAAGGGTAATGTACTTCCTCAGATAATTTCCCCGAAAGCCAAGCTGCCGTTCCTGCGCCACCCGCTGCACCTGCGAATAAAGCAACACATCCACAGATATTTACCAATATGAATCCTGCGACTAAGAATACAAATATTTTATTCAACATATCGCACCTTCCTTAGATATTTACCAATGTGAATCCTGCGACTAAGAATATAAATATTTTCTTCAACATTGCTTATTATCTATAGAATTTAAAACCGGGGAGCCTTTCGTTTTTTGCTTTCTGGAACCGTTCGTCTTCTACGCTCATCAAGGCCTTGATATAGTGCCAGGGAATAAGAATATTGGCTTTGACTTTTTCTTTCTTTTGTTTTTCCGGCGGGATTAAATTGCCGTTTTCATCCCACCAGATTCCTAGTTCATAAGCGGGGTTTTCTATCCAGACCCCCTCATTATCGATTCCCGTCACTACTGCCCAGACCTCATCCTTATAGATCTGAAACAGCGGCAAATCCGGCCTGATTTCAGGAGAAAATTTAAAAAGGATTAACTTACCTACTAAATTTTCAACCTGCATATACTCCTCCTATTTGCAACAGCTGCCGCCACCACTCTTGGTAATTCTCTTAATTACGCCAGAAACAACAAAACAAGCTAGTGCGATAAAAATAACCTGATTATCATCCATCGGTAAGACGTCAAATGCCGCTGCTAGAAGCAAAAGTATCCCTGCACCCCAAAGTAAAGACCTTACAATGTTTACATTCTTATTTTCCATGCTTCCTCCTTTCATATAAAACAAAATCAAGAAAATCGCCTTCGGCGATAAGTTGGGGAACAATGGTTTGGCTTCCTTTAGCCAAAGCCATGACTTTCAGTGATTTTCGCGAGTGGTATTAGGAAAGTGTTTTACCTGTACTCCGCAAGAGTATACTTTCCTGTACCATAAAATAACTTTTTTCTTTGTAGCGACCGGGCATTAATTGCTACAATTATAGTACTAAGCGACATAAGTAGCGCGCCTACAGCCGGGCTTAAAACTACACCTAAATTATATAGTATACCCGCTGCCAAGGGAATAGCAAGAGTATTATAACCGGTAGCCCAAACTAAATTCTGGGCTATCTTCTTATAAGTAGCGCGCGCCAGCCCAACTATCGCTACTACATTTTGCGGATTGTTTTTTACCAGGATAATGTCTGCAGTTTCCACTGCCACGTCAGTACCTGCGCCGATAGCAATACCTACATCTGCCTCGGCAATAGCAGGAGCATCATTTACCCCATCGCCTACCATAGCCACAATTAATCCCCGAGACTGCACCTCTTTTACTTTATTCGCCTTATCCAGAGGCAACACTTCCGCAAAATAATCAGTAATACCTAACTCTCTAGATACCTGCTGCGCAACCTCTTTATTATCGCCGGTAAGCATCATACATTTAATTCCCATATCCTTGAGCATAGAGATGGCCTTTTTTGATTCCGGCCTTATCATATCAGCGAGCGCCACTATGCCCTTAAGGTCACCGTCTATCAATACAAAAACAACGGTTTTTCCTTGCGAAGTTAATAGCTTTATCTTTTGATCATCAATTACGATGTTATTCTCTCCAAGATATCCGCGGTTAACTACTTTAACAAGCCTGCCGTTAACTTTTGCCTGCGCCCCTTTACCGGTAATTGCCTTAAACTCTTCAACCGTAAAAAATTCTTTTACCGACGAGGCAATCCCTTTAGCAATAAGATGCTCGGACCGGGATTCCAACGAAGCTGCATATTTAAGCAGTTCATTTTTATTTATATCTTTTGCTAAACCAATGACATCGGTCACTGCAAATTTACCTTCGGTAAGCGTGCCGGTTTTATCAAAGATAATGACCTGAATATTGCGTGCCTTTTCAAATGCAGCTCTATTTCTAATAAGTAGTCCATTAGCTGCTGCCAAAGCAGTAGAAACACTCACTACTAAAGGCACAGCTAACCCCAAAGCATGGGGGCAGGTAATCACCATTACGGTTACGGCTCTTTCCAAGGCAAAAGCAAAATCTTTATGCACAAACACCAACCATATTAAAAAGGTTAGGGCGCCACAGGTAAGCGCAATTACGGTTAACCACAAGGCTGCCCGGTTAGCTAAATCCTGCGACCGGGATTTAGTTTGCTGAGCTTCTTGGACAAGGCTGACTATCCGAAAAATAAATGAATCTGCGCCTGTTTTTTTTACGGCAACCGTTAAAGAGCCTTCTTGGTTAATAGAGCCCCCGATAACCTCATCACCTTTTGTTTTTAATACGGGGGTTGATTCTCCGGTAAGCGCGGCTTCATTGATAGAGCTTTCACCCTCTAATATTTTTCCGTCAGCAGGAATTTTTTCTGCGGGTTTAACAATTACCCGGTCGTTTACCTGCAATTGTTCCAAAGGAACATCTTCCATCTTCCCGTCGGATAACAATTTATGGGCTCCAGAAGGCAATAATTTTACCAGCCCCTCCAGCGCACGCGAAGCACCCATAACAGACTTCATCTCAATCCAATGGCCAAGAAGCATGATGTCAATAAGAGTAACCAGCTCCCAGAAAAAAATTGTACCGCTTAAGCCAAAGACGACGGCTGCGCTGTAAATATAAGCTGCACTAATTGCAAGGGCAATAAGTGTCATCATCCCCGGTTGCCTATTCTTTAATTCATCGAATAGCCCTTTTAAAAATGGCCATCCGCCGTAAAAGAAAACCAGGGAAGATAAGATAAATTTGGGAATTATCGCAGAAACAATAATTACAGGGATGCTCGCAAGTAGCGATAGCAAAAAACGCTTCTTAAAATCAGAAACCATATGGCTATGATGGTTGAGGTGCCCAGACGTTGACAGTTTCCCATTTGTTAAAAAACTATCCTTGCAATGCTGGCTACAAAAAAAATAGGTTTTGCCGTCTTTTTCTAACCGCAAAGCCTTATGTTCATCTACCTGCATGCCGCAAACAGGGTCTCTTGCCATTTTTTTTATTCAACAATTAATTCTTGAGAATTCTGCCAAAGCCCATGGATATTACAATAAGAAGCAGCTAAAATCACTCCTGACTTTTCGGTTTTAAATTTTACCGCAATCTCAGGCTGAGTATAAATACTGCTGGTATCCGGGCCTTGAGTGGATTCTCCGTGTGCGCAAAAATCAAATCTCCCTATCTGATAAGGAAACTTTTCTCCTGCAGATAAAAAATATACCTCAATCCAACGGATATGATGAGCCGTAGTATTAGGATGCGCAATCTCTTTACCGACGCTTACACTAATGGTAATAATCTTTCCCTTGATAGCTTTATCGCCTGCTTCTATTACCGGGACATGCTTTTCCACCTTCCAATCCGCACTCTGCAATAAGTCTTTTATCTGTGCCATATCGCCCTCCTTTTTATCTTAACCCATGCTTTTTCTAAAGCGCAACGAGCTAAGCGTAATAACAACTAACCCCATGATGAACAAAGGAACTAATTGCGGCCAAAGAATATCCAGACCTACGCCTTTTAAAAATATACTGCGGATAACTACCAGAAAATAACGCAAGGGGTTAATAAAAGTAAGCTGCTGGATAAGCTTGGGCATATTGATTATAGGGTAAGCAAATCCGGAAAGCAACATTGTCGGCATATAGAAAAGAAAAACCGACATCATTGCTTCCTGTTGAGTTGAGGATATTGTGGAGATAAACAAGCCTATCCCTAAGGTGGTGAATAAATAGATGCATGTGGAAAATAACAATAAAAGCAGGTTTCCTCTTAAGGGTATATGAAACCAAACTACTCCCAGTATGGTGATAAGGGTGATTTGGATAAGCGCGATTACTCCAAAAGGAAGGAGTTTACCTATAATAAGCTCAAGCGGCTTTAAGGGGCTGACAATCAGCTGCTCCATGGTGCCGATCTCCTTTTCTTTGACTATAGCCATAGCACTCAATAAAAGTGACATCATGGTGACAATGGTAGCAATTACCCCCGGCAGATAATAATTCCTTGAGATAAGATTTCCGTTAAACCATGCCCGGTCACGCAAATCTACAATTGGCACTTTGGTTATCCGGCCGCTTGCATCAGCTTCTTTTTTCATAAGGTCATATTGATATTTACTTATAATGCTATTAGCATAACCCATGACAACCATAGAGGTGTTTGAGTCGGTACCGTCGAAGGCCAGTTGGATACTCGCGTCTTTTCCGGCTTCTAGGTCGCGGCCGAAACCCCGGTCAATACGAATAACTACGCTTTCTAGCCCTCTATCCAAAACCCAGTTTTGTTCCTTATCGCTATAGATATAACGTTCGGGGACAAAATATTTGGAGTAGGTAAATCTGTTCAGGAGCTGGCGGCTCTCTTTGGTATTATCCCGATCGTAAATTGCGGTGGGGACATAGGTAATATCTTTATTGGCAGCATAACCAAAAAGGATTATCTGGATAAGCGGAGAGACAAAAATAATTGTTTTCATCCGCGGGTCACGGAAAATCTGCTTAAATTCTTTTATCAGTATTGCACTTACCCGTCCAAACATACTCTTTAAGCCACCTTTTTCTTAAATTTTCTTATTGCCCAACCGAGCATTATTATAGCAAACAAAACAAGAAATAATGCTTCATCCCACATCACGTATATGCCGTTACCTTTTAAAAATAAATCCCTTAATATTACGTTGTAATAACGCGCGGGGACAAGATAAGTGACTACCTGAATTACCTTAGGCATATTAAAAATCGGATAGATAAATCCGGAAAGAAGCACAGTCGGTATCAAAGTTGTAAGGCTGGCCAGTTGGCTAGCCATTAGCTGGGTTCTGGCTACTACAGAAATTAAAATCCCTTGAGATAAAGCACCGGTTAAAAAAAGCGTGCTTAAAGCCAAAAGTAAAAAATAACTTCCTCTAAAAGGCACGCCAAATAAAAACCTGGCCATAATTAAACCTACTATAAGGTCAAAAAAAGCAATGGCAAAATAAGGTATAAACTTTCCGATAATCAATTCCGGAGCCTTAACAGGAGTGGAAATTAACTGCTCCATAGTGCCCCTCTCCCATTCTCTGGCGACACAAAGAGAAGTAAGTAAGGCTGAAATAATCATAATAATCATCGCGATAACCCCGGGAATAATAAACCAGGTACTAGTCAGGCCCATATTAAACCAAACCCTGGTACGGGCATCTACTGTCATAGGCGGATTAAGGCCATGTTCCTTAAAGGTGTTAGTTAATAAATTCACATTATATTTGGAAACCACTGAGCGCACATACCCCATGGCAATAGTTGCGGTATTAGCATCGCTTCCGTCCACTAATAATTGTAAAGGCGCTGTCTCTTGGGATTCTATATAATGCGAGAAATCTTTAGGGATGACTAGCGCCATAAGTACATCCCCTTTATTGATCGCGCGCTCAATATCACGATAATTATCGGTATAAGCGACTATTTTAAAATACTTGGAATTTTTAAAATTAAGCAGAAAATCACGGGTAAGCTTTGAAGAGGCATCCTGATTCCAGACTATAGTGCGCACATGGTCAATATCAAGGCTAAGGCCATAACCAAAAATCAATAGCAAAAATATAGGGATTCCCAAGGCTAAGCTCAGGGAACGCGCGTCGCGCTTAATCTGAACAAATTCCTTCCAGGCTATAGCCTTAACTCTTTTTAGATTCTGTATTATCATAGTTTTCTATGGCAGAAACAAATACGTCTTCTAGCGACGGAAGAATTTTATTGATGTTAAATTTTCCCGCCTTTTCTTTTTCCAGGAACTCTTTTATTGTAGGAACTGCCCGGGAGCTGTCGTAAACAACAACATGAATATTCGCACCGAATAATGCCGCTTCTTTAACCCCTTCAATTTTACTTACCTTATCGAGTGAGTCTTGGGAATTAGCTATTTCAATCTCCAGCACTTCATTCTTCATTTCGTTTTTCATTTGCGAAGGAGTGCCGGAAGCAATAATTGTGCCATGGTAGATTAAAACCATGCGGTTACAATTTTCTGCCTCATCCATATAATGTGTGGTGACAAAAACGGTTACCCCCACATTAGCCAAACTTTTTATAACCTCCCAAAAGTTGGCTCGTGTTATAGGGTCAACCCCTGAGGTCGGCTCATCAAGAAATATAATCTTTGGTTTATGCAGAAGCGCACACCCCAATGCCAGGCGCTGTTTCCAGCCGCCGGCAAGGGTCGCAGTAACCTTTGACTCCATTCCCTCTAATCCTGCGGTACGTATGGCTGCTTGAAAACGCTCTTTTCTTTCCTGGCGCGGGATTTTATATATACCACTATAAAAATTAATATTTTCTTCTACGGTTAAATCATTATAGAGGGAAAATTTCTGCGACATATATCCGATATGCTCTTTGATTTTATGCTGTTCTTTGATAATATTGTAACCTCCTACCTGGCCACTACCTGAGGTGGGACTGATAATCCCGCAAAGCATCCTGATGGTAGTGGATTTTCCTGCGCCGTTAGGGCCTAAGAAACCAAAGATCTCTCCCTGCTTAACCTCAAAATTAATCCGGTTGACAGCGGTAAAATCTCCGAATTTTTTCTCTAAGCTCTGGACGCTTACGGCAATATTATTTAGATTGCTGTCTTTCATATTCTTTAATGATTAAAATAAAGGCTTCTTCTAAAGTTTTAACATTACATTCTTTTTTAATACTATCAGGGGAATCGCAGCGTAAGAGTTTACCCTTATGCATCAGGCCGACTCTACGGCAACGCTCGGCTTCATCTAAATAACAAGTGGAACAAAATATGGTTACTTTTTCTTTTAAGAGGTCATAAAGTATATTCCAGAAATCCCTGCGGGAAACCGGATCAACGCCGTTAGTGGGTTCATCTAAAAATAAGACCCGCGGGGTATGAATCAGGGCACAGGCTAATCCTAATTTTTGCTTCATTCCGCCGGAGAGTTTTCCGGCAAAACGCTGCTTAAAAGGCAGGAGCCCGGAGAAACCAAGCAGGCGCTCAATGGCTTCGCTACGTTTATCTTTGGCTACCCCATAAACATCGGCATAAAAATTTATATTTTCCATGACGCTTAATTCTTCATAAAGCCCAAAGCGCTGGGACATATAAGCTATACACTCTTTTAATTTCTCGGCTTGCTTTACGATATGATTGTTATAAACCCAGGCTTGCCCAAAGGTAGGCTCCAAGATTCCGGTCAAAAGCCGTATGGTAGTAGTCTTCCCTGCTCCGTCCGGGCCGACCAAACCAAAGATTTCTCCTTCTTCTATTTCAAGGTTTAAATGATCCAGGGCTGTTAAGCTACCGAATTGGCGGGTGAGATTTTCGGTTTTAATGGTAATCATTTTTATAAAAGGATCTATTCAATGATAAAGGCGTCCGCAGGCATTCCGGGTTTTAACTCCAGGCTTTCGTTATCCACCCTCACCTTTATCCGGTAAACAAGTTTTACCCTTTCCTCTTGGGTCTGGATAAATTTAGGGGTGAATTCTGCTTCGCCGGAAATAAAAGAAACTCTGCCTTTATATCTTTTGCCCGGATAGGTATCGGTGGTAACATAGGCCTCTTGATTGAGTTTTACCCGGCCTAAATCTGTTTCATTAATATATGCGGTAACCCAAATATTATGCAGGTCTACCGCGGTAAAAATAGGGGTACCCGGATGCACTACTTCTCCGGCAAGGGAGCTTTTTACTAAAACAAATCCATCCAGAGGGCTGGCTAAATCCGTAAAACCCAGCCGCGTATCGGCTAATTCAAGCTGGGCTTGAAGTTGTTCTACGTTTGAGCGGCCAGCGTCAAATTTAGTTTTAGCATTGTCGCGTTCTTGCGTAGAGATTGCTCCGGCCTGAAGTAAATTTTCTGCTCTTTCGTAATCAATTTTTGATAGTTCGTAGTCGTATTGCGCGGCCTTTAACGCCGCCTCGGCATTGGCCTTGACTTTGCTTAATTCATCAGTGTTTAAACGCGCAACGATATCCCTTTTTTTAATAACTTCTCCTTCATCAGTAAGAAGCTCCGTGATTTGGCCGTCCACCCTAAAAGAGAGACGCACATCATCCCCTTCGATATTACCGGAAACCTTAATCTGCTTGTTATGCATATTTCTATTCTTGAACATAATAAATGCCGCAGAAATACCCGCAATGAAAGCTACGGCAATAATAATAATCAGCTTAATTCTTTTTTTCATTTTTTGCCTCCTTAATATAATTATTGCCCGTGGTTCTATCTAGGTAAGCGCCGGCCATCAGGTAATCATAAATGCCTCCTGCTAAATCCTGCTGAATCTGGCCTAAAGAAACCTGGGCATCCAATACGTCAAGATTTGTCCCTACTCCGTTATCATAACTTATTTCGGAAATCCTCAATGCTTCACGCGCTTCTTCGATATTATCTTTGACGGCATTAATAATGGTTGCTGCCTCTTCTAAGTCTAGACAGGCCTGCCTGATATCTACGGCTATCTGGTCGTGTAAATCCTCTTTGGCTAAGTTTGCCTGGGCATAACGCGCCTTTGCCGCATCCACCTTGGCTTTGCTGGAGAAACCGTCAAATATGGGTATGCTTACCGCTATTCCCGCATTCCAATTTTTATATTTTTCATTGATGATATTAGCGAGATTATCCGAGCGGTAATTATAATCTGCCTGAAAATTTATCTGCGGCCGGTATCCGGACTTAGCTATATTAATAGCCCATTTACTTAAGTCTACCCCCAATATCCTCAGATTCATTTCCGGTTTATTCAGATAAGCCTCCTTTAAAAATTCATCTTCTTTTATTTCTATTAAGGCATATTCCATTTTTTCCTTAACACTGACGGAGGTATTGACACTTCTGTTTAATAATTTATTTAGTTCGGCTTTAATCAGCTGGATGCTGTTCTGGGCCCTGACTACTTCCGGCACAAGCAAAGACACTTTCACCTTCGACTGCAAAAGGTCAAAGCGCGAAGATGTCCCCTGCTCAAATCTTTGTTTTACATCCTCATAATGCGCCTTAGACTGGCCCAAAAACTCCTGGGCAATACGTTCTGTTTCATAGGCCAGCAGTAATCCGTAATAAAGGCGCTTGGCTTCAAACTCTACGTCCAGCTTCTTTGCCCTTAGGGTTTCCTCCTGTATTTTGAGGTTAACCTTTGACTGCTTAAAGTTAGCGATATTCGCGCCACCATTATAAACGGACTCTGTTAAAGAAAGCCCCACTTTATTATCGTTAGGAAATCCCGTAAAGATGTTTTGCGCAAGCACCTTGTCATTATGGGTATAGGAACCTTGAAAATCAAGGTTAGGCAGGAACCTGCTGGTGGCATCTAAAATACTCGCCTTGGCGGCGTCAATCTCTTTTTCCTGAATTTGAATATCCTTGTTATTACCAAAGGAAATATTGATGGCGTCGCTCAAAGATAAATCGGTTTTGGAATCAGCCTCTTGCGCATACAGGCGATAGCTATAAAAGATAAAAGTAAAAATTAGCGGCAATAGAGTTATTTTTACGGACTTAAAAATAATGCTTTTTAATTCGCTGTAGATGGGGTATTTTTTGTTGACCCTGAAGAACTTGGCATTGGCCTTATATTCGCTCAGCAAAATGCCTTCTTTCTGCAGATTATCCAGCGTGCGCTGGAATACGCCGGGTTTTTTGCCTAAAAGCCGGCCTATCTGTTGTATATAAAACTGCTCTTTGGGGTGGGTGAAAAAAAGCCTAAGTAGTTTCTCTTTATTTTTGGTAAATATCTTCATGTTCTATGTGAGGTTATATATTCATTATGCATATGATTATATGTTTCTTGCATATAATGTCAAGAGAAAAGATTGCCGCTAATATAATATGCATTGTGCATATGATTATATGTTTTTTGCATATATTAATATAAAATAAAAACCGCTATCTAAAAGTTTCTCACTTTAGATAGCGGCTGTGGTTTTGTGATAAAGCTAAAAATTACGGCTGGCGATAGACCTCAAAAACTTCTCCGGTATCTTTATCGATAATAACCCAGATATCCTTGAGCGGCTCTTTAAAATCAAAATATACTGTCCGGTAATTTTCGTTTTCATCCTTATTCCTTCTTATTTTCCGAAAATCAGCTTAAAAGGCAAAGTGGCAATCTCTAACGCCCCTCTTCCGCCGGCCTTTGCCGTGCCCCAAGCTGCATTGAGAGTATCGGAAACATTGGACACAATCGGCGTTATAGTCAAATTGATTAACTTAGCGATATCGGTATTCTGCACAGCTTTATAAATGATTAATTTTATTAATTGATTTTCATCTTTAAGATTGACAAAGGCCTGGTCCTTGATTCCTATGGGGTATTTATGCGTTTTCTTAACACCGGCAGCATACTCCGTATAATTTACATCTTGAACACTTAATACCAGAACATCAAAAGAAAAAGGCGTCTGATCCGTGCTGGAGGCACTTGTGTCCTTAATCGGAATTAATTCTTTAAGATTAACCTTGCCTTGTGCATTTTTAATGATATTCAAACGCTTTAAGTCAAACGCCACTAAATAAATATTCGGCTTTTTGTAAATAAATAACTGCAAAGGATCCCATACCAAATTAATCGAATCTATATATGCCAATTCTTTCTCGTCAAAGCCAGCAGGATTATGAACGGTTATGCCTTCTAGCCTAATCTGGGTTAAAAACGGAGAAAACTCCAGCTTTTTCACGCTGACATTAATCCCCAGCTCTTTCTCTATTTCGCGTTCCACTAATTGCGGGGCTTTGATGTGTTTGATAACTAAAAATATCGCAAATAACAAAATGACTATAGCCAGAAATATTATTCCTAAAAAAATAATCAACCGTTTAAGAATCTTCATTACTTTCTTCATCTACTCCTATTCTATAAGCTTTTGGATCTTCTTTGCCAGCACCTCAAGGTCAAAAGGTTTAATCAGATAGTCCTGGGCGCCAGCCTCTTTTACTTTCTCTTCTATATTCGTGCTGCTGGCGGTAAAGAGGATAACCGGTATCTTTTTTAAGTTTTCCTGCGCCTTCATATTCTTACAAACTTCTGGGCCGCTTAAGTTAGGCATATTTATATCCAGAAGAACCAAGTCCGGTATATGGCTTTTAATCATCTCCAGTGCCTGCACTGCGTCAGAAGCAATAATCACATCATAACCCATCTTTTGAATACGAAAGGTAGTTATCCGTAGCAGGTCAGGCTGATCATTAACAATCAATATTTTTTTTGCCATTACCTTATTATGACGCAGCGCTCTTTTGGTAATTTCTCGGGAGCGCAAAGTTAATATATTCTACTGCGCTAAGGTAAACTGGTCAATAAAAATTGTCTTTAGGAGGGGTTTTGGGTAAGATTTCTTTATTTGACTTCGCTTAAACTAGTTGTATAATGTAACCGATACCAAAAGGCAGCCTAAAAATAGAGGTAAGCTATGGATAAAGTGATTAAAGTAGTTTTGGTGGATGATGAAAATAGTTTTGTAGAGCCTATGTCTTTATTATTTAAAGAAAAGGGTTATTCTGTTTCGTTTTTCTCTAACGGCGAAGATACCCTTAAGAAAATTACAGAGGATACGCCGGATATTGTCTTTGTAGATATTATTATGCCTGGTATGGATGGTTATACGGTGCTAAAAAAAATCAGAGAAATTAATCAGACCCTACCTGTAATAATGATGAGCGGTTATGTGGAAGATACCAGAGTCGAAAAAACCATAAGTTTGCATGGCGCCTTCGCCACTTATTATAAAGGCCACGATTTCTCCGAAGCCCTGTCCCTGCTTAAATCCGCATTAAAATTAGAAGAATAGAAACAATCGAAATCCAAAGCCAAGTTAAAGGCCATCTTTGGAATAAGTTTAAAAGTTCTCAGCCAAAACTTCATAGAAACCTTGAGGGTGCTTGCATACCGGGCATTCCTTGGGCGCTTCATCACTCTCGGACACATAACCGCAGTTAATGCAGTGCCACTTGGTGGTTATCTTTTTCTTAAACACTTCACCATTTGCAATATTATTAATTAATTTCCTATATCTTGATTCGTGGAATTTCTCAACTTTGGCAACCTGCTCAAAAGTACGCGCGATTTCCGGAAAGCCTTCATCTTTGGCGATTTTAGAAAAATCCGAATAAATAGTCGTCCACTCCATATTTTCACCCGCAGCCGAGGCCTCAAGATTACTTTTGCTATCCTTGATTGCTCCCGCCGGATAAGCCGCGGTAATTTCTACTTCTCCTCCTTCTAGGTGTTTAAAGAATAGCTTGGCATGTTCTTTTTCATTCTCTGCGGTTTCGATAAATATGTTAGCGATTTGCTCAAGCCCTTCTTTTCTTGCTACTGAGGCAAAATAAGTGTACCTGTTACGTGCTTGTGATTCTCCGGCAAAAGCCGTAAGTAAATTTTTCTCTGTCTTTGTACCCTTCACTGTTTTACCCATTTTAAGATCCCTCCTAATATGGTGGCGAAAAACTTAAATTTATTATACTACTACGTCTAAATTATTCAATCGCAAAATAAAAAATCTCCGCTGGCATACTAATACCAACGAAGGTTTTACTTCACCGCAATTTTTTAGGAGTGGGAGTAAAAATTAGCGAGTTTTTAGTTGCTGCATAACTGCTCCCGCGTAAGCTCGCGCAAGCGGTTATAATCGGCACAGAGGTACATACTGGTATCAATAGGGGGCAGGACTTTGAGCAAGCAGGAAATTTTAGTGGTAAAGCGCCAGCTTCCTTTTGGGATAGCATCCCTTGTTCCCTGTATAAGAATCGGCAGTATCGGGACTTTCTCTTTTATGGCTAATTTAAACGCTCCGTTTTGGAATTCTCCCATTGCTAAATCATTACTTCTTGTACCTTCGGGAAAAAATAATACTGAAATGCCGCTGCGTAGCCACTGGACAGCTTCTTTATAGACCTTCTTTATACTGGAAAACTCCCCCCGCCTTAGCATAATGTGTTTAGCAAGAAACATATTCCATCCTAAAAACGGAATTTTAAATAAACTTTCTTTTGCAACCCATTTAAACTGCATTTTTGTTTTATACATTAATACGATATCCGCCAAACTCTGATGATTCGATACAACGACATAGGTCTTGTTATGGTCTATATTCTGGAGGCCCTCAACTTTGACATCCCAATAGGGATTTAACGCAGTCACTGCATCAGACCACCAGAAACATTGGGCATGGGTAAATTTTCGTTTTTTGTCGAAAGGAAAAAGTACTACTGAGACAAGCGCCATAATAAAAAACAATAATACCGTCAGGAAAATTCCCACTAACCAAATGATCACCGATTGTATAGTTTGTTTCACGTCTTATACGTCTTATGCGTAAAATTTTTTATGCGTATTTTTTGCGTGCTGAAACTTATTCTTCCTTCTGTTTTGCTGCCACTTCGGCTTTGCTGGAGAGGAATCATACCCGGCTTCAACAAATTTCTCGGAAGGAATTTCGGAATGTTTTGATACGGGCAAAACAGACCTGATGATCTTCTCAATGTCTTTGACATCGCGGCCCTGATCAGGCGTGGCAAAGGAAATCGCATGCCCGCGACAACCGGCCCGGGCTGTGCGGCCGATGCGGTGCACGTAAATTTGGGCATCTTCGGGAAGGTCATAATTAATCACTAGTTCTATGCCAACCACATCAATGCCTCTGGCTGCGATATCCGTAGCAACAAGCACCTTGTATCTACCTGACTTAAAACCATCGAGCGCTTCGCGGCGTTGCGGCAGGGAACGGTTAGAGTGTATTTCTGCCGCCCTATATCCCATCTGCCGGATTAACGCAGTAATCTTGCGCGCGTTATATTTTGTGCGGGAAAATAAGAGGATTGATCCATGATATTGCGCTAATAATTTACTGAGGAGACGCGGCTTGGCTTCTTTTTTAACGATAAATAATTCCTGAGTTACGCCTTCTACGGTGGTTCCTGAGGGAGCGATTTCCACAGAAACCGGCAACTTCATATACTGAGCCGCGATTTGTATGACCTCTTTGGGAATGGTCGCGGAAAAAAGCATAGTCTGTCTGTTTTTCGGCAAGAAACGCAGGATTTTCGTAATCTGCGGAGCAAACCCCATATCCAACATGCGGTCTGCTTCATCAAGCACAAGCATCACAACCTCTTCCGGCAGGAAATCCCAACGGCCCATATGATCCAGTAGCCGGCCGGGAGTTGCAATTATGATACGGGGATATTTACGCAACGCCTGTATTTGCCCATCGATAGGAGCTCCGCCAATAAGACAGGCGGTCCTCATCCCGAACGGATGAGCGATCTTTTGAAAAGCCTCATCGATTTGAATAGCCAATTCGCGCGTAGGCGCAATGACTAAACCAAGGCCTTTTATCTTGGCCAGGCACTGCACCATAGGAATAGCAAAAGCATGGGTTTTACCTGTGCCAGTCTGCGCAATACCGATAACATCCTTACCTTCAATCGCAAGCGGGATTGCCTTGAACTGAATCGGTGTCGGTACTTTAAACTTTATCTGCTCAAGAGTATCAAGAATTTTCGGCGCAATACCGAGCCCATAAAAACTTACGCCGACCTGATTATCTCCATGCAGGCCAACAGCATTAAATGTTTTATGCGGCATTATTGCTTAAGAGACCTAGACCTATGCTCCGGGATAGGATTCCCAAGATGAATGTGGCAAAATAATTCATGATTATAGATACTTAAGATATGCCTGCAATGAAGGTATTTACAGATCCTACCCTTAGCAGAGGTCTTTGTTTTCTTCATAATCTAAAATCGCCTTATATAGAGCGCTTACTCTTTGATAGCCTTAACATTAATAGCACGAGGGCCCTTGGGAGAGTTTTCAATTTCAAACTCTACCATCTGTTCCTCTTTTAAATCATCAAACTGCGTATCAACTAGGCTGCTCTGATGAAAAAATACTTCTCTTCCGTCGGTGTCGCTGATAAAACCAAAACCTCTTTCACGCACTACTCTCTTTATTTTTCCTGAATGCATTATATTTCCTCCTTTAATGCCTATAAATCCCATTAGAGAACAGAGTTCTCTAATTCCGTTTAGAGATTTATCTCTAACGGGATAAATAAAAAGCCCGGCTCTCTACCGGGCTTTTTTTGCTTAGCTATATCTTGGTAACTTTTACAGCCTGATAGCCTTTAGGGCCTTTTTCAACCTCAAACTCAACTTCCTGGCCTTCAGCTAAAGACTTAAAACCTTCACCCTGTATAGATTTATGATGCACAAAGACATCATCACCTGATTCAGGGGTGATAAATCCGTATCCTTTTTGATCGCTAAACCATTTTACTTTTCCTCTTGCCATTATTTACTACCTCCTCTCAATAAAATTATAGTAAATAATGCAGCGGAAACAAAAAAACCGTAAAGGTTAGTTAACTTCACTTTACGGCCTAAGTTTGTCTAATCTTTTATTTACTACATTGCAAGTATACCATGTTATCAGCTTTTGTCAAATATTATCTTTATTACAAACCATAGCTTTGTTCTCAGGCAAATTTTAACCAGAAGCAACATAACCGGCACTTCTATTAATACTCCTACAACCGTTGCCAATGAAGCTCCTAAAAGATAGTCCGAATAGTATCGTGGATGTTGCAATTGCCACCTCAAAATGATTACTGGCCCCAACCAATGCCGAAGGGGCAGCATCTCTATAGGGTAATTTCAGCCATTTGGCTAATGCGTAGGTTATAAAAAAGATAACTCTAGCAATTTTTGTTTACAATTATATAAGTCTCACCCTATTATGGCAAGAATTATCTGCAAATGGGAACAGCGACTATTTTCCCAACTTTTCTTTTATAACGCGTATTTAAAGACAGTTTCCATTCCTATCTGGAAAGTTTCTGTTTATTTCGATTCGGAGATTATTTTCTTCTCCGGTTCAAACCAGTGGCGGGTCTTATTGGAAAAATTAACCAGACTCAGCATTATCGGCACTTCGGTAAGGACGCCTACTACAGTAGCAAGTGCTGCTCCGCTCTTTAATCCAAATAGAGAAATCGCCACAGCTACGGATAACTCGAAAAAGTTACTCGCGCCAATCATTCCCGCAGGAGCAGCAATTGAATGAGCTAAGCGCCATTTTTTAGACCATAAATAGCCGATGAAAAAAATAAAATAAGTCTGTATTGTCAAAGGAATCGCTATTAGCAGTATGTGAAAGGGGTTACTAAGTATAATATCTCCCTGAAAAGCAAAAAGAATAATTAAAGTCAATAATAAGCCCAAGATTGTAACTGGCTTGAGCGCTTTCAAAAATACGTTTTCAAACCAATCTGCCCCTTTCATCTTCAATAAATATACCCTGGAGATATACCCGCCTGTGAGTGGAATAACAACAAAAAGAATAGTGGAGTATATTAAAGTATCGTAAGGGACCGTTATCTGGTTTACACCCAACAGAAATTTAACAATAGGAACAAAAGCAACTAATATTACCAGGTCATTTACTGCTACTTGAACCAGTGTATAGGCGGGATCGCCTTTAGTTAAATAGCTCCAGACAAAGACCATGGCCGTACAAGGCGCAGCCCCCAAAAGTATAGCGCCGGCAATATATTCTTTGGCTAAAGCCGGATTTATAAAAGCGGAGAATATGTATTTTAAGAATATTGCGGCAAACACCGCCATGGTAAACGGCTTGATCAGCCAATTTACAACTAATGTTACTACTAATCCCCTGGGTTTTTTCCCCGCCCTTACAATACTGGAAAAATCAATCTGCACCATCATCGGATAAATCATCAGCCAGATAAGCACCGCAACCGGTATGTTCACCTGTGACACTTCCAGCTTACTTAAGAAATTTACTCCCGCAGGAAATATTTTTCCAATGATTACACCGGCTACGATACAAAAAATGACCCAGAGAGAAAGATACCTCTCGAAAAATGGAAGTTTTATATTTCTATTGACTTCGGACATACACATACCCCTTTCTAAGACTAATTTTTATTTTTACCGCGCTCTTTAAGTTTTTTTATCAAATCCTGCATCTTCTGAAGTGCTTCTTGCTCCTTCTGATCTTTCGGAGCATAGGCAGGATTTGTAACCTTCCAGGTAATCTTTCCACAGATCGGCTCTGCATCGTATGCGCCAATATCCCAAAGCTCATAGTTTCTAAATTTTGTTGGCTTCTCCTGGTAACAAGACCAAACCGCTTCTTTGATGACTTCCGGCGAACCTTCATTAACCAAATCTATCATTTGCGTCTGTTTCACAAATCTATCCACCCATTCTGTAGGAATATTAAAAATAAACGGGGCTGGCGCCTCTGTGCCGATTATTCTCTTATCTTTATCAAGGCCGTTTTTATATAACGCATTGGTGGTTTCGCCCACAAAGTGGCCCGGTGACTCTGGGCCGCAAACGATTATATATCTAATATTTGGGTTAGCTATTACATTGCAAATCACTTTTTCTAACCCTACATTCTCAGTCTGCAATGTGCCTGATAGAGCTGCCCCGCTTTCTATTCCTACTCTCATTAGCTGTTCTATCGAGGCAGGAGTTTCTTCCCTCCTCCATTTTAGAATTACAACTACGGCAACCGGAGAGTAATCATTGCCCCGCAAATAACATCCCTCTTCAGGCGGATATTCCTTAGGAACATTTATTTTCTTAATCTCGTTACTCATGATTGCAATATTCTTGTCTCAAAATAACCTTAATACGTATATCCCTATATAATAAATCCCTGCAAGTATAAATATACCGCCTGTAATTTTCCTTATCCATAATTCAATCTTTGTCAGTTTACGAAACCAGTGGCTCAAGGTTGTAACGCCTGCGGCAATAGCAACAGCAAATACTAATACCGGCAAGCCCGTACCGATTCCGTAAATGAATGGCAAAGTTACCCCAAACTTAGACTGAAGCGCAAGCGGAATGAGGCTACCAAAGAAAAGAGCTGCTGATATCGGGCAAAATGCTAGAGCAAATATCGCCCCTAACAAGAATGCCCCTGGGACACCCGCTTCAACAAGTTTATTGTGATGCTTCTGGGAAAGCGATAATCCTGGTAAATTTATTTTAATCACTTCCAGCAAAATCACCCCTGTAACAATCAAAATAGGCCCCAGTGCCTGCGCCATATATTTTTGCAGGAACTGCGCCACCTGAGGAATCCCTAAAATAGAATTAATAAGAATAAAACCCAGTACCGCATAAGTAGCCATTCTGCCAACTGTATAGGCAATTCCGGAAAGCAAAACAAGAATCGGATGCGTTATCTTTTTGGCTAGGAACGATATAGCTGCCACATTCGTAGCCAGAGGGCAAGGGCTAATTGAAGTCATTATGCCTAGCCACAAGGCTGAGCCAAAACCTATCAAGATATCCATCATTGCGTTTCCTTTAAGAAATTATTTACTTCTTCGCTCACATAGTTAATGAATTTTTGTTTATTACCCACGTAGTCCCATATCTTAGTCAGATTCTTTGATTTCAATTCTTTACCGTCTTTAACCAACGACAAAATAAGAGACTTGGTGTAAAGCTGATAATCCTGCACAAAATGCTCATTCCCCCAACCTTCAATATTGACAACTTTAAACTCAAGCTTTCCCGAATCAAGGGCATCTTTAAAATTAGCTTCAATTGCTTCTTTGGAATATTGTTCAAGCTTATAACATGTCGGACAGCGGGTAGAGCTATGGAAGTAATACGCAATAACCGTGCCTGTATCTGCATCCTGTGCGCCAAATGCAGGGCCGATTTGAAAAACGCTGGCGTTAACCAATGCGGCAGCTACCAAAAAAAAGAAAAATGCTTTATTCAATTTTCCTCCTGATCATTTTGCCAAAATCTTTTTTATTTCATCCTTAGTCGGTACCTTCCCGGAGGAGACCACTGTGCCGTCAATCGCAAGCGCCGGGGTCATCATTACGCCGTATTCGGTAATCTTAGCGATATCGGTTACCTTAAAAATCTCAGCGCTAAGATTGAGTTCCTTAACTGCCGCTTCAGCGTTTGCGGTCAATTGTTTACACTTAAAACAACCAACCCCTAAAATTTCTATCTTCATAATCGTTTTCCTCCGTTTCTTATCTTACAATCCAACCAAAAATCATGCCGCTTACCGTTGCCATTACAACTACTAAAGCGACATACGCGACTGTTTTCTTTGTTCCCATTATGCTGCGTAGCACCAGCATGCTCGGCAGACTTAAAGCCGGGCCCGCCAAGAGCAGCGCCAAGGCAGGCCCTTTGCCCATACCCGAACCGATGAGCCCCTGCAATATAGGGACCTCGGTCAAAGTAGCAAAATACATAAACGCCGCTACTATTGAGGAAAAGAAATTTGCCCACAAAGAATTCCCGCCAACAAGCGCTGCTACAAAACGGGATGGGATTACACCTTCATGGCCCACCCTTCCAAGCAGGAATCCTGAAACAAGCACACCGCCCAGTAAAAGCGGGAGTATCTGCAAGGCAAAAACCCACGTAGATTCAACCCATGCTGTTAATTCGTCTTTTTTAAACCATTTCCAGAGCATCATTACAAGGCTAAGTAATGAGAAACCGGCAATCCACCATTTATACTGATAAATTAATGACCAAGCCCCATGATCACCCTCGAGCGGCTTACCCCAATTGGCAAATATAAGCACAGCGACCATGGAAAAGAAATAAACAACATTCTGCCATAAGGGACGGGTTTCTTTTGCTTCCTCTGCATTGAAATCACCGCTTGCATGGCGCGCCCTTTCTTCCTTCAAAAATATTAAATGCATCAACAAACCAATAATGACGCTGAATGCCACCGCACCTATTGCTCTTGCCAACCCTAATTGCCAGCCAAGAATCCGCGCCGTTAGAATAATAGCCAAAACATTGATGGCGGGTCCGGAATAAAGAAATGCGACAGCCGGGCCTAATCCAGCTCCTCTTTTATAGATACCAGAGAATAAAGGTAAAACTGTGCAGGAACATACAGCCAAGATAGTCCCGGATATTGAAGCAATGCTATAGGAAAGAAATTTATTCGCTTTGGCGCCGAAATACTTCATTACCGACGCCTGACTAACGAATACTGAAATTGCTCCGGCAATAAAAAATGCGGGCACAAGGCATAAAAGCACATGCTCCCGCGCATACCACTTTACGAGTGCCAACGCTTCAAAAACGGCATTATTGAAGTGCATATTCTCAACGGGAAGATAGAAACAAGCCAGAAACGCCGCGACGATATATAAAAATTTTTTCCACTCTTTCATTTCCTGCTCCCTCCCACAATCTTGCAACAACCCCCTTCTATACGAATAGCCTTAATATTTACTAAGCCGTCTGCGATCTTTCTTTGGGCAGAAGTCAAGATACGGGAAAAAGTAGGCCTTGAAATCTTCATTAACTTTGCGGCATCAACTTGCCGCAATCCCTCAAGACAAGATAACCGCACTGCCTCAAACTCATCAAGGGTCAGATACACTCCTTCTAATTTATTTAGCGGCTTGCATAATGGCTTAAAACAACGTTCGCCCGGAACGCATTTGACCCATCTGGTTTTTTTAGGCCTCAAATCTAGCTCCTTCAGTTATGAACATATGTTCATAATCAGTTTAACATGTTTCGGGATTCTGTCAAGAAAAAACGAGATTTTTTGCCAGGTAGGCATTTCAGGCAAAAAATGTCCTTTTATCTGTTGCCTAACCTATTATTTAATGATAAAGTTATATACTTAAGTTTTTCAATTAAAAAGGAGACTGATATTAAATACAACCACGCCTTATTCCTGAATCCCTATATTGAAAGTAGCGCCAACAGCACAATGATGCTCTTCCCTCCTACGGGGCTTGAATATGTGGCTACGAGCGCAAAGGGGCTGGTCAACAAAATCACCCTTATGGATTTAAGGCATGAACAAGACTTGTCTGACACGGAAAAACTCATTGCCTTTATATCCAGCCAGATCGACATTCTCTGCGTCGGTATTGGTTGGGACCGCCAGTTTGACGAAATCTGCCAAATGCTTAACCGCGTGCCGGATAACATACCACTAGTCGTAGGCGGATATAAGGCTACCGAGAAGGTAGAGGAACTTTTTAAGAGGTGCCCCACGATTAATATCATTGTCAGGGGCGAGGGCGAAGAAACAATTAAAGAGATATTAAAAGGCAATCCGCTCAAAGATATTTTGGGTATCTCTTACCGCGAAAATGGCTTAATAGCGCATAACCCTAACCGTCCCCTCCCCGATGTAGATACCTTAAGCGCGCCTGACCGTTCCCTGCGGCGTAACGAATATTCCTTTGCCTTAAACGGCATAAAAATAGCAGATATAAGTTTTGATTCTGTGTTAAGTGCGCGGGGCTGCCCTTTTAAATGCAAATTCTGCACCTTCAGTTTAAATCTTCTCGGACAAAAAAGGAATTATGCTGCCCGAAGCGTCAATTCCGTAGTTAATGAAATACAAAGTTTAAAAGCGCAAGTTATAATTCTTAGTGATGATGATTTTTTTGCAGACCCTAAGAGGGCGGAGAAAATCTGTGATTTAATTATTGAAAGGAAGATCAAAAAACGTTTTATGGCTCAGGCGCGCCTGGATATCGCTAAATACCCTACGCTGCTTGAAAAAATGGTGAAGGCTGGATTTAAGGCACTCTTAATAGGAATCGAATCCCCGCATGACTGGATATTAAAACAGCTGAACAAAGGCTTTAATCAGGAAGAGATACGAAAATATTTTAAGGTCCTGATAAAATACCCTATTTTTTATAACGGTTACTTTATCTACGGAAATATCGGCGAGACGGAAAAAGAAATGCTTTATATCGGGCAATTTGCCAAGGAGATCGGGGTTGATTCCATCGCCTGCAACAAGCTAAGGATTGAGAAGTTCTCTCTCTTAAGAGAACTCGCTGAGAAAACTCCCGGGTATCACGTTAGCGAAAGAGGAGAACTTTATTCCGATACCTACAGCCACGCCGCCTTAAAAAAAATAGGCAGGCGGATCAAATTTTCTTTCTACACCCCCTCCAGATACGTAAAAATACTCTGGAAGAATATTTTTGTAGTAAAGTTTTTCTCCTTTAGAGAAATAGCCTCCTTTTTATCCGCATCGCCGCGCCTTTTCTTAAGCGTGATTACAAGAGAAATACGCCGCGGCCGCCTAGGAGATTCCCTGAAACGCACTTTTATTAAGAACGCCTAAAAATTAATCTTCCCAGCGGAAATGCACGTAAATCCTTCCCCAGCCCTTATCCGTTTTCTCGAGGCGCGAATAAAGCTTGCGTATATCTTTCCTGTTCAAAAAACTCAGGATGCGTTTCTTGACATCATCACCAGCTTCGCCATAAGCAATCTCCAAAATCTTGGCGCGACTATCCACTGCTTCCTGAAGAATCTCCACAATTCTCTCTTCGATATCCGGGATTACAGGATAAACATTTAATTTCAGCTTCATCTTGTATAACCACCGGGCTTTCTGCGGCTTTCAATCCGGGATTGGCGCGGACGCTTCTTACTTTTGCGTCGCCTTGGCTTAAACTCTCCTGCGCTCTTCCTCCAAGGCTTAAATTCACCCTCTTTTCTCTTCAATGGCTTAAGCTCTCCCGTACTTCTCCCCCAAGGCTTAGCATCTCCTGCGGGTTTCTTCCAAGGTTTAATACCACCCTCAGATTTACGCCAAGGCTTAGGCTCGCCTTCAGCTTTCTTCCAAGGCTTAGACTCTCCTGAAGCTTTTCTCCGAGGCTTAAAACCGCCCTCAGATTTGCGCCAAGGCTTAGGCTCGCCTTCAGCTTTCTTCCAAGGCCGAGCCCCTTCTTTAGGCTTCTCCCAAGGTTTATGCTCACCCGGAATTCTCTGCCAAGGTTTTGGCTGGTCTCCCTTTTTGCGCCACCGCATAGGATTGTCTTGACTCCTGCGCCGTGGCTTAGTCTCTTCCTGCATTCCGGCTAATCCTCGCCGACTCATATAGCTACGCGTACGCCTTCCGCCTCTGTACGTCCCAGGCTTGTTAAAAACCGGACTAAACCAAGTTTTCTTCTGCTCTGTCTCTTCCCGGGAATACTGTTCGGCTCCAGCCTCAAACTTCGGCTGCCTCTTCTCCTTTAACTCATCGTCTCGCTGAACTTCTGTTTTGGCTTTGGCTATGGCTTTGGCCAAAGGAGGCCAAACCATCGTCCTCTGGCGTATAGGAGGCCAAACCATGGCCTTCTGGCCTTTAGGGCGCGCCGGATTGACCTTAAGAAGCCGGCCCATGAATTTCTTGCCGTTAAGAGCAGCTATCGCAGCGAGTGCCTGCGCTCCATCAGGCATCTGGACAAAACCAAACCCTCTGGACTTAGGCGTATTTTTCTCTTTATTCATCGCGATCACCACGGAGGAGACATTCCCAAAACCTTCAAAGAGCTTTTTTACATCCGCCCCGATGGCCTCAAACAACAAATTACCCACAAAAATATTCATGTTAATCTATCCAGTTTTTTTCTTTATTTTTCTTTTTTATTTAAAATTTCTTTACATTTTAAACACACTATTACTCTTTTTCTTTCTTCTTTTATAATCGTATATATTGCTACCAAATAATTATGTGATAATTTCTCTCCGCATCTCATACAGCTATTCATTTTGATTCCTCCTTTTTTACCCGCACGGTACAAAAACTATATCCGTCCTACAGAGTAAGACATATTAATCATCCTAAGGCTCTCTCCCTTATGATATGTTATTATAGCATATAATTATAGTTTTAACGAACTTCGGTAAAGCTTCATAATCAAAAGATAATGGCAAATAGAAAACCGCAAGGCCAAGTATCCTATCCTTGCGGTTTTAGACTTCTACGCTATTACTGTATTTATTGTATCACTTTTGTTACAGTTAACGGCCTTCGTTCTTGCGCTTTGAATAACAATCCTTGCAGTATATCGGACGATCATCTCTGGGTTTAAACGGGACTTCGCACTCTTTCTTGCACTCCGAGCAAATTGCCTTGTGCATCTCCCGTGGCCCGCCGTATCCACCGCCACCACCTTGTTGATATGCCATGTTTCCTCCTTTTATTTCTGCTAAAGATTTAGCCTTGAGTTGTGATTATAGGGCTTTTAAAAAAGATTGCAAGTATTTCTTTATTCTAAGGCGACCTGGTCATTGGGGACCTGTTCAGACTCAAGGTTGGCACCAATCGTTTTTTTCTCCAGTTTTCTTTGTTTCTTTTCCTCTGCCTTCTTTTTCTTTGCCAATTCTTTCTGATACTTTTTATATGAATAATTATCTCTGGTCACAATACTCTCCTTAATTCCGCTTATGATACCGCATAGTTAAAGATTTTACTTCAAACAACCGCTTTCTGCAAGCTATTTATACAAATGGGGTCAGAATTATTTTTTACTCTAAAACTATCTCTTATACCACCATATCCAGCCGAATAGACGCACGCTAACATAATAAACTTTGGCAAATCTCATACCGTCTCTTTTCAGAATACTGTATAATTCCTTATCTACTTCTTTACGCTGAACGAATTTCCGGATCTCTTTTGCAAACTGATAAAATACATCGTGGATTAAGGAAGCATAATAAGTTTTGCTTTGCCCGGTGTCAAAATTTAAAACCGCCTCCCAGGTCCCAAAGTACCAATCTTTAATTTTAAACTTCGGACTGCACCCATCCCAGGCATAACCTTTATAATTCGTCCCCTTCACCATCACTGTGCCGTCTTTAGATAACTTAAACCAATTATTCTCAAATTCCCGATTAGTAATTGCAGATTGATATTGGTAATTTTCTTTTAGGCAATATACGTATACAGCCATTATTCAATCAGCACAAGGCCGAAATAGTCTGCCCGGCATTTAGCTGAATCCAGAGTATCGATACTAAAGCCGTTACTGCGCGCAGTAGAGTAAACGTCTATGCCGCAGGACTCCATAGAAGGCCTGACCTCTTCACGGTGCCGACATTCACCCTTTAGGTTGCAATCTCTGCAAAGTCTACACGGGCCTGCCCCCATACCTAAGGCTTTGTAATATCCGGCAAGAAAGGCCTCTTTTTCTATTTTTATCACCACTTTTGAAATATCCACATGAGAGCCACTTTGACAATGGATGAGAATTGCCTTTTTAAAAGAATTCAGTATTTTTCGCGTCTCATCAGGTGTAGGTGAATATGGCGGACAGGTCAGGCTTTGCGCAAAACCAGAGCATCCAAACTGGCATTTGTATCTTACCCAGGCCGCAGTCTCAACCGTCTTTACCTCAATGATTTTGCTCTCTCTGGCACCCAACTCTACAGCCCTATTCTTTAATTCCTCAATGCTCTTTCTGTACATATCCACTCCGGCAACTATCCTGCTTTAAATTTATAATCTTTTTATTCCTAATAGGGAAATTCTGGACGTTTCTATTTTTGAAAGACTCTGGAGAGCTAAGTTAGGTATTTCTTATTTAGATAAAAGGTAAAATATCCTATAGCAATCAATGAAAAGCCAGCTAAAACAAGGGCGAGCGGCCATCCCAATCCTCTGCTAAAATACTCTGCGGTAATTTTTAAAATATAGCCCATCAGATATATTGAGCCGAAAATCAGAAAAGCCCTGCTTTTGACGTAGATACTTAAAAAAATTACTCCAAATACCAACGCAGGGAAAAATAATTCCCAAAAAACACTTTGCCTTGGACTCCACCCTCCCAGCGCAAGCGCTGCTCCCAGAAAACACATAACCCCAAATCCATTAAGGGTGCCTGCCAACACAAATTTTTTATTTTGTGAGAAGTAATAACCAAGCAACATATACGATAGCCCTGTTAATAAAACACGGTATTCAAAAAATTTCCAACCCATAAAATAAGGGTTAGTTAGAATGAGTAAGTTAGTGAAACTAAAAAATAGCCACGTTCCGAAGATAACGCTAAATATAGTAAAGATATGCCTTTTAAAAAGAATGAAAGAATAAATATACATGGCAAAAAGCATTCCGGAAATTAAACTTTGAGTTCCATTGCTACCTATATTAAACCCAACAGTGTCGAATATTACATGAAGACCAATGGGCGTAACTAAAGCGGATATAAAATAAAAAGCATCGCCCACCAAAATAAGTTTCTCATAACGGCTAAACAATACGCCGACACAATAAGCAGCTATCCCAGAGCCAAACGTTACAGTGATTCTTGCTACTGTATTTAGCACTCCCCAGTTCTGGCCGATTAAAACTGAAATGCCAATAAAAACGATTGCTGCGCCAATGAAATAAAGAATATTTGAGATGCTTAAATTGCGACGATACAACTGAGTTTTTTGAATTGGGGCCGTATCGTCAAAAATAGATATTATTTCCTCTTTATTGATAAGCCCTTGTGAAGCAAAGTCTTTTATCTGTTGCAATAGCTCTTCTTTATTCATGGGTTATTTTATTATCCAGCCGATAAAGTCAAAGTAGTAAGAGTAACGATCCTGGCCTCTCTCCAGGTTAAGCTTCTTACTAACTCCACCTTTCTGTATGTATCTTGTATTGTAATCTGTATCTCCGTAAAAGAAAAGAGGGAAGATGTCATAATGCTGGCGTCCATAAACAACCTCAAAACCATCGGGAGATTTATTATTCGAATTTAAATTCAAATTCTTTGCTTCCTCCAAGGAAATTTCCCTGCTTTCATTCTTGACCATATCATATATAAAAAGTTTGGGGTTACGCATAGGTTCCTTGTATTTCTCAGGGTAACTGATTCCTTGTACTATTATTTTCCCATTCTGTACAGAATAAATATCCTTGGAATAATAATCACCGCCTACAGAATACAGGAAGTCGGTTTTTGGCTGAACAAATAAACTCGGCACATATATACTAATGGCAACAAAAATAATCATTAAGATTGGAATAGATATACCTACCATCAAAGGTATGTTTTCTTTTTTCATATACTTATGCTCCTTTTTTCTATTTTAATCTTAACATATTTTTTTATTTTCACAACAAGAATTATTTATATTCAAAAAATTACACAACCTAGGCCTTCTTTACTTTGGATATCCCACGGTCTGAGCAAGAATTATCTTCTCATCCGCACCTAACTTCATTGCCTTGGCCAAAGCCGGCTTATCCATCGAGCCGCGCACCACCGTGGCTAATCCAAAAGATGCGCAATATAAATATACATTCTCACTGATAAAGCCGGTATCCACGGCAGCATAAAAATCCGCATCTAGAGCCGACAACCTACTCATTTTCGAAAGTCTAGCTACATAGATAAGATTTAGCGCAGCATCTTTAACAAAAGGCTGCTTACCGGTCAGGGCCCTTATATCGCCTAAAGCAACCAATATGAGTATATTTTCCTTTGCATCATATAAATACAGGCCATCTGCTTTGGCTAGATAAATATCAATCTCCTGCATATTCATGGCAGAGGGAGCAGTGCGGTGTGCTGATTCCGGCCGATTTATTCCATCTGCCGCCCAAAGCAAATCTGAGATAACCTGTAAGGGAAGTTCTTGGGAACTAAATTCCCGCGCGCTCTTTCTCTCTTTCAATGCCTGCATGAGCGGTTTGCCGCCTTCAGCCTTGGGGGCTGGAAGCTTAATCGGTTTTAATTCTTGAGCATAAATAAATATAGGTAAAGCCAATAACAAGGCCAAAATAAAACCCTTCTTTAAAATCATCCCTATCTTCACTAAGATTACCTCCTTAACTTTTTATTTTACTGCTCTAAATCAGTCCCGGCCAATAAAAATTATAATGTCCTCTGGTAACGCTCCATTAAGAGCGAAATTAATCTTACGCCGATATCATCTTTATAGAATTCCCACATCTCTTCCTGGTAATACTTTTCTTTGTCTATGGCGCTCCAATGTTTTTTCTCTTCAGCAATTATCTGGTCATAGGTCTTGCGATATTTTACGTCTTTTCTTCGTGCTTCAGTATAAAATTCTATTGCTTTTCTCTCTGATTCTTTAGCCATATTTAAAGCGCCGATCAGGGAAAAACAGGAAACCTTAATATTTGTATCGAGTTCGCTTAAATTGGGATTATAGGTTTGGCCGATTATCAGTTTAAGTCTGTCGTTTAGCAATTTTTTGTGTTTTTCTGCTTCTTCATCAGCGAATTTCATAAATCTATTTCTTATGTTTCCGTTTTTTATCTTCTCGGCGATATACCTATAGAAATCTCCCGCAGCCTGCTCTGCTATTATGGATTCCTGAAGCATCTTAACCAGGTATTCTTCATTCCCACCCTTCTTAAATGTTTTCTCCATTTTTTATCCACCCCCTTAATTACAAAAAGGCAACCTCTATCTTTTAGTTGGAAATACAATCATTTCCTTCGTGGTGCCAACTTTCTACTTTCCCGGTCTTATCTATGATGAAACTAGTCTTACAAGACAATCTATACTTACGAATTGGCTCTCTCTCTGTTACATAGGTAGTAGAGGTTCCGCTATAAGATTTATCTCCTATCTTGCCGGACGCATAGGTTGTTTGTGGCGTGGTATAGGTGTAACCGCCGGTTTGAACTGTGTTTTTATGCATGTACTCAATGGCCTTTTTACCATCACTCATCTGGTAGGTCTTATCAGGAACCCCCCAAGAAGCAATCAAAGAATCTTCGCTTGCCCCAATCCAGGTATTTAATTTTGCCTCATATTTTACAGTAGTCGCGCACCCACTCACCAACATTACCATAACGAATAGATAGATTGTTTTTTTCATCTCTTACCTCTTCTTTTCTATATCCAGCCTTTATCCTGCCAGTATTGATACTCCTCTTTCCAATCTTCTTTTCTTAATTGTATTACTCGCTTAAAGTGCTCTCTGCCTGCTTCGATAATTTTCATCTGGTCTGGAAATACCCTTTTTTCCCTTATATCCTGGTTGAGTTTTTTACCCAATTGATACGCATCGTCCATTCTTTCTCTTACAGCATATGCACAACTAGATACGCCTCCGGAGTACTGCGCACCACAGGTATGGGCATAATATTTTATATAATCTAACACGTCCTTATCTTCTCCGCTTCCTGAACTGACTACTCCCACGATGTATTTACCCAATAGCCGCTTGCAGTGTATAAAATGGCTTGAACGGTCGAATAGCGCCTTCATCGAAGCGGTAACCTGATTTATATAGTTTGGTGAGGCTAAAATTATAGCGTCAGCTTCCAGCATTTTATTCAGAATCAGCAGAATGCTATCTTTTACCGAACAGCGCAGAATCTTTTTATGGCATTCCTCGCAATGCCGGCAGAAATCTATATGATGTTCGGCTAGATGAATAACTTCCGTATTAACACCCTGCTCACAGAGCCCACGCAAGACCTCTTTGGCCAAAAGAAAGGTCTGGCTTTCTTCTCTGCGCGGACTTGAGGAAATCAACAAAACCTTCATCTTCCTTTATTGCTCTCTTTCCATATAAAATGCGGGTCCTGTCTTGGTTTGTTTCTCGCAGGGACGATTCTATTTTTCAACATTCTTCTTACCGCCTATTCTTTTAAAAGTGGTAATAATTCCACTCATTTCTTTTAAAATAAATTTTTCATTTGTTACTCCTAAAATGGGATTAATATCTTTTTCTCCCGCACGAAAAAGAATATTATCTTTATCATAAGTCCAGAGGAATTTATTATCCTTTACTTCCCAGGAACCAGTGGTTATATCAGGTGATTCCTTGTATGGACAATATCCTTCCGAAATCCATGTTCCATCTTGTTTAATTGTAGTAACTATCCGCGCGCCTCCAGCTTTTGCTTCCCATGTTCCAACAAATCTTGCATCGATATTCCCTGTGTTCTCTTGACAGAAAGACGGAGGTGTAAATACTAATGAACCTAAAAAAACAAAAATTAGAATATTTTTCCACATGTGGTCTCCTTTTTAATAAACCTACGCTTTACAGGGGCGTTTCTATTCTTCCCAGGCAGGCAGAAATGACTTCACCACCGCCTCTAAGCCATTCTCTACAATATACATATCTAACAATTTTTCATAAGGTGAATTTATTCTTTCCATTTTGTAAAAATTGAGCTCCTTAAGTTTTTATTTAGCGAGCACCTAATGCTTTTGTATAGCGCAGTACTCCGAAGGAGTACGAAATACTTTGTGCTTCATACAAAGTATTAGAAGCAGCCGATTAAAAAAGGCAACCCCCTATCTTTTAGAGAATTGCCTTTAAATTTATACCTATCTTCCTTCATAAATTTACCTCTTCGTGACTTTTTATTTTACTGCTCTAAATCAGGCAGGTCAAGATTAAATTATGGTTAGCGGTCGGCTTGGGGTGATGGGGATTTTATGCGTTTCGCTGGAGCGTGCATTAGAAATTTTTTGGCAAAAGTGCACAAGGGATTACGGCGAACGTAGGATCTTGCTCCAGTGTAAGGTATCTCCGAGAGAGAGCCGTAAACCGCAGTGCACGGCAAAAAATTTCAGCACGCGGAAGCGAAACCATAAAATCGACCAAGACAGGACCCGCTACCTATGCGCAAAGCCCTTGATGCTCTTCTTTGAATCCGCAAGCCCCATTAGCTGGCGGAACGCCTCAAATATATCGCGAATATCCACATCATGGCTCTCTACTTTCTTTTCCAATTCCCTTAATTTCATTTCAAATACCTTGTGACCAAATAGGATATGCCGTAATTTGACGAAGGCGCGCATAATCAGGATATTTACCTGAATTGCTCGCTTGCTGTTTAATACACTGGATAGCATAGCCACGCCTTGTTCAGTAAAAACATATGGTAACTGAGGAGAAAATTTTAAGACTTTGAGGTGGTCACAATTTGTGACCACCTCTTCTTTCTCACCTTGAGTCAACTGAAACATAAAGTCTTCTGGAAAACGGTAGGTATTTCTTTTTACTGCTTGGTTTAACGCCTTAGTTGAGACATCATAAAGATAAGCCAAATCTCTATCTAACATTACTCTTTTGCCTCTTATCAATAAGATTTTTGTAGCAATCACTTCTACTGCGGCTATGTGGGTCATATTAACCTACCTCCTTTCTACTTTAATAGACGTAAGAGGTGGCTAAATCTAACGGGGATTTTTTATTAGGAATTGTTAGGGAGAGCCCCTAGGATAGGTTTATTAGTTCATAATCGAGGTTGCCTAAGCCCAGCTTATGGGCATAGTTAAATTGCCTTGCGCTATCACGGTGAGGATGCAGTTCCTTAAAGATATCCCTGCCGCAGGCTTTATTTACCAAATCAAAACTGGCCTTATCAATGCTTACCGGATCAGTGGAGGCCAATATCCCGATATCCGGGGCAACCCTAGGATCGTCTTTGGCCAGACAGTCGCATTCTTTGGTGATTTTAATGGCAAAATTAAAAAATGCCGCCTTCTCCTTTTTTCCTTTCATCACCGCCAGGGCATATTCAATCATCTTATCCTGCATAGTCTTTCCCCCTGACTCCCACGGTACATCTATTGCCAGATACGGACAAACCGCAATACAACTGGCGCAGCCGATACATTTTAAACCATTAATCACTGATTTGTGGTTTTCAATACGGATAGCTTTAGTCGGGCATATTTTTTCGCATTCACCACAACCCGTGCATTTCTGTTCATAGACAATAGGTGCAATCTCAGCATGCTGCATGAGCTTACCTCCCCTGGCAGCGCAACCCATCCCTAAATTTTTTAAACCTCCGCCAAAACCGGTCATCATATGGCCTTTGAAGTGGCTTACCACAACCATAGCATCGGCATCAATAAACAGGCACACCAGCTTTGCCGTTTTGATGAATTTCTGGTTAATCTCTATATCTATGGTATTCTCATTCTTCGAGTCATCGGGGATAATCACCTCTACGCCGGTTGCCTTCTTAGTGAAGCCGTGGAGAGCGGCAATTGCCAGGTGATCCTTGGAATTAGTGCGCTGGCCGCGATAAAGAGTATTGGTATCGCTAAGATATGCCCTTGCCCCTTTTGCTACTATCCCATCGCATATTATGCGTAGATACTCCGGCTTCACAAATCCGGTATTGTCTTTTTCGCCGAAATGCATCTTCACTGCGACTCTGTCATGCTGAGAGATAAAAGTTAAAACCTTACTTTCCTCGCACAAGATTTTAACTTTTTTAGCGATAGTCAAGACATTCTCTGATTCCTTTACCGCAATGAAATATACTTTGCTTTTCATACACTAAACTCTCTATAGCAAATCATAATCAGTTTGCTCTAGCAATTTAAAAATGTCCTATTTTTAGCAAGATTAAAATGTCCCCGCTCTAAGCTCTTGTTGATCTCCTCTGAAGTCAGATAACGGAACTGGCCGGGCTGCATATTCCCAAGCGTCAAAGAACCAAAAGCAACACGTTTAAGCTGAGTTACTTCATGTCCTATAGATTCAAACATCCTGCGAATTTCCCGGTTTTTTCCTTCAGTTAACTCCAGAATCAAATGTGACTCTTTATTACTGGATTTACGCAGAGTTAATGTTAATGGCTTCAAGAATTCTCTCCGGTCCCAAATCCCCCTAATAAGTTGTTGAACTTCTTCGCCAGAGACCTTCCCCTTAACAGACACCATGTAGGTTCGCCTAATAGCATTACCAGGGTCAGTCAAACAAGCAGAAAAACTCGTATCATTGGTCAAGAGCAATAACCCGGTAGTCGCCATATCCAGACGGCCAACAGGATGAAGAGATTGCAGTTCATCAGGCAACAGGTCAAAAATCGTCCGCCGGCCATGCTCATCGGATCTGGTAGTGACAACGGATCTAGGTTTATACAGCAAGATTGTCTTCCAACTCTTTCTGTATACTTCTTTTCCGTCTAAAGTAATCTTATCTATCCCTGGGTTAACCGGATAAAGAGGATTCTTAACCGTCTTACCATTAACCTCAAGCCGTCCCTCCAGAATCCATCCCCGAGTCTGACTACGACTTGCCAAACCCAATTTCGACAAGGCGCGCTCTAAAACAAATTTATCTGTATTCTTCGTCATAGTGCCACTTTACACCAAGAATAAATGGGGGTCGAAATGGGGGTCGGATTTATTTATTCAAAATAGTTCTGACCCCGTTTTTTTCACTTCCTGCAGCTTCAAGAAAACTATAGTTTAGACCCACAGAGGAGCTCTCTTACTCCATTCTTATCTTGAATATAAACTTCAGGGATAAATTCGATTGAGTTAGGGATAAGATTGGCTATAACTTTTTTTATTCGTGCTTGCTGCGTTTCATTTTGAAGATCAAAGATGGGATTAAGACTTAGATCGTTTAATAAAAGGATGACCGGATCACGTGAAAATATATAATCCTTCAAAAGCTGCTTTATAAGAATGTCTAAATAATCCGGCTTGTCTTTGAATACATCCACAGCGGTTTTAAAAGTAATTTTCCCCCAATCGGAAGCGACGGTTTTATGAATGAGCGCATAGACGGAAGAATACTTGATCATCTTAATTTCCCCAGGGGCTAATTTACTGGCTACATTTATAATGACGGCGGAGAGCTCGGTATGTTTAAATGTTTTAATTTCTTTGTGTATATCAATAGCCAAAAGGTCAAAAATATAAACGCCACGTACGCTGGATGCGGCATTGATTGTGCTGCGCTTTAGGAAATCCTCTACCGCATCCCAGAGGATTTTTTCATCATTTCGAATAAAATTTAATGCCAAAAGATTGCAGGTTTGATCTTCGTGAATTGCTTTATATTGACGGACTTTTTCCTCATTATGCCCGACATATGAAATTTCGTCAAAAATTGGCATATGCTGAAAAAGATTTGAATTTTGAAATCCGAAATCAATTAAATTCATAATAAGCTAAAAAGCGTTCTTGTTGGAAACTAATTTTCTATAAAGCTATAGATAATGGGGTCAGATTTATTTTTGCGATTTCTTTAAAAAACTAATTCTGACCCCGTTTTTTCTTTTCTTTCATGTCTCAGCAATCTTGTGCAGGATTTCGGAAATGAAGGTCTGATATTTAATGCCTAATTTCCGCGCTTTTTGTTTAAGGTGCTCTAAATCGTAGCTGTTGACGCGGATATTTAAAACCGCATCCTTTTTCCTACGCTCAATGGCCTGCTTAATCATTTCAAATTTTTCTCTGCTTACCGGAATAAACTCTTCTGCATGATCTTCAATCCATTGCTCTTCCTTGGTTAGCTTAACCTTTTTCATTTTCTCACCTCTTTTTGTAAATTTTTTGATATTTCCGACTACGGTATAAAGTTTTCAGAAATATTCCCTGTTCTTCAATAACACATGGCACAGCCCAAATAAACCCAAGATAATCAAAAATTAGTATCTGCTGATCGCTGCGGCTCAGATTCTCACGGATATCCAGCAGTTCGCCTTCAAATATTTCTTCAAAGGAAACACCCCTAATACGTTTCAGACGGACGCTTTTTGTTGGATTCCAATTTACTGTATATACAATTGTATTACTTTTTTCCGGTTTGTCAATATCTTTTTTCTCCATGATTTGCCTCCCTTATGCTCTAATAGACGTAGAAGGTGGCTAAATCTAACAGGATTTTGGTTAGCGGGAAATTTAAGTGGCTGGGCAGGACCTGCTCTGGTCTTATCAGGCGTGCACGGATTTGTGGAGGATTCGTTCTTGAACTCTTTTGTCTAGAGGAATGACGGCGAGTTTTACCGTAAAACCGATAAATAACAAAACTTTTTCCAGAGTCAAAATATTACTAAATTCACCATTTTCAATCTTAGAGATATGCTGCTGGGTAATGCCCGCTCTTTTGGCTAATTGGCTCTGGCTAAGTTTATTCTTGATGCGGTAAGCAACAATGCGTTTTACTATATTTAATTTCTGCTCTTCCAATTCATATAGTTCGCGAAAATAAGGGTCTTTTAGTTTTTCTCTCAGATGTTCACTAACTCTTTCCGCTTTCATCTTACGTACCTCTCTATTTTTATTCTTCCCAAAAAAGCTTCTTTCTTTCAATCGCTATTGCCTTTTCTTTCTTCGGAATTTTCTCTGATTTCTTAATAAAACCATTGGTAAAGATAATGCGATTCCGACTAAAGAAAAAATACAAAATCCGTATATTACCCTGCAAACTGCTGAATCTTAACTCAAATATTCCATCTCCTATATACTTCGCATGCGGTAAGGGAAGTCTGGGTCTAAACTCTTCCAAGAGACCAAGTATATAAAAGAACTTCCTTTGGGACTGCTGGTCTAAAGAATCAATAAAGTCTTTAACTGGGCATCTTCCAGATTCATTCTTATAATAGGAACTTTCATAAGGAGCCACTAGAAGTTTTTTGCTCTCGATTAAAGTATACAACTATTTGGTTGTATTGTCAAGAGAGTCTTTACCTCCTTCTACTATAATAGACGTAGAAAGTGGCTAAATCTAACCGGGATTTTTTAGCTAAAATAAAAAAAGCCCGTAACTTTTGGTTACGGGCTTAAAATTTTAAAAGGAGAGGTCTTTTAGCGATCCATCTTTTTTTCGCGCCAGTCATAAGAATGGCCTTTTCTCTCTCTTTGCCGCTTTTCTGTCATCTGGCCAAACCTGGTAAACTGCTCAGGGCTCAAAATTTGCTTTACCGCAAGAATACCATTTATCCGGGAATCAATCAACTGCGCCTGCAAGGTTTTAATCTCATTTGTCAGCCGTTGAACTGAGGCCCTGGTGACACCGGGCTTCTTCAATTCTTCTCCTAATTTCGCTTGTTTCTCATTTATTGCCGTAAGTAGTTTATCTACTTCTTGGCGTTGCGCCTTGCGATTGGCTTCTAGTTTAACCTGTTGTTCCTGAGTCAAATTCAGTTCTTTCGCCATGCGACCCCTGTATTCATCGGTGGGCTTTTGCCTGTGGCCAGGCATCTGGGCATAGACAGTACTTGTGGCCAAAAAAACTACGGCTAAACCGATAATGATTAATTTTATCTTTTTCATCATATTCCCCCTTTCACTAATTTAGACGCCTAAAACCCCAAAGAAGTTCCTCATAAAAAATATTCTTCTATATCTGTGCCCAGTTCATAAAGTGAAATATCGTTTGCGCTGCTGAGACTATAAACAGCCATCTCAGTCTCTGGTATATTCTCTTTGCTGAGAGATTGCTTCTTCTGAATGAAGACACCAGCTAAAAAGGCAAAAAAGATTGCTACTGCAAGGGTAGTGGCTAAGACAAATGCCGGTTTAGGGGCGAATAAATAATTTCTTAACCGCTCAAAGACGCCTACGCTTAGGCTTTCCTCCTCATTTAAGCCTTCTCTAATGATGGCGTCACGAATATTATGCCATACGCCTTCAGGCGCCTCCAGCTGCTTGGCCTTTTGAAAAAGCGCGCGCTGAGATTGCAATTCTTCTTCTAATTGGCGACACTTCGGACAACGCCCAAGATGCTCCTTGATCTCCTGCTCTTGTTTTTGGTTGACTTCGCCGTCTAAATAATCAGTCTTCAGTAATTCCTGGATTTTTCTGCACTGCATCTTCTATTTCTCCTTTTTTCCTACTTCTAGTAACGCCTGGCGCGCCCGGTTTAGGCGGGAACGCACGGTATTCATAGGAATTTTTAAGGTAGCGGCAATCTCCTGGTAACTTAATCCTTCAATCTCCCGCAATACCAGGCAGGCCTTATACTTTGGATTTAAAATCTTTAATAGCGCTTGGAGCCGGGTTTCATTATCGTTTTGGATAACCTCTTCCACGGTTGAGCGCTCAGCCGCAAGTGAGCCTACTACACTATCATAATCTACCCTATCCTTTTTTTCCTTTCTGGATTTACGGTAATAGTTAATCGCGGTGTTTACGGTAACTCTATATATCCAGGTCTTAAATGTGGAACGGAACTGAAAACTTTTTAAGTTATGGTACACCTTCATAAAAACATCCTGTGTGACTTCTTCTGCATCCGCACTATTGCGGTTAACCCTGAAAGCCACATTAAAAACAAAACTACTGAAAGCTCTATACACCTGTTCAAAGGCTGCTATATCTCCCTGGGAAGCCCGCTTTAATATATCCGGGGCAATATCATGCATTTTTTATTCTCCCCATATATTTGACAAAATTTAGGCCAGAAAAGTTTCCTAAAGATAATAATTGCCCTGAGTGCTCGCTCAGGGCAATTATATCTAAGATACTCTAGCGCATCAAGAATATTCTTAAATCCACGCGGCTATTAACTTAATTTCCATACAGTGCCCTTAGCTGTCCGACAGTGGGATGGCCGGAATAATATTCTCCTTGGGGCCCGATGTAACCGTTACCGCTTTTGACCAAAGTAACAGGAGTAAAACTGCCGTTTGCATTGGGCACATTTATGGTCACTGTTTCGCCGGATAAGTTTTGAGGCGATGTAACCACATTCGGACTCATGACGGGTGCCGGAACCACAACATAACCTCCGGAAGAGTAGGGCCTATAGTAAACATTATCGTAATAGTAGTATGGGTTACCTCTGACTACAACGGTGGTATGTCTTGGCGGCAAGTTTGCCGTAATTGCTCCGATAGCCAGAGCGGTAATACCAACATCAAACCAGAACCAACCCGGGCTACTATGCCATCTCCCCCCGCGATAAGTATACCTTCCGCCTCCACGCCCTCCCCAGGCAAATGCATCTGTAGAAGTAATAATAAGAATTAAACTCAAGAATGCCACTAACCAAAACTTACTTCTAAAAATTCCCTTATTCATCTTTATCCTCCTTTTCTCCTTTCTTATCTATTAGACAACAAGGCAAGAAAAAAAGTTCCATTAAATAAAAAAGCCCGTAACGAAAATTACGGGCTGATCAAACTTCAATCAATCTTCTGTTATTACTGCGGCCTATTCCTTCTTTTCTTCTGCAGCAGGCTCACTTTTCTCTTCCTGCATCATCTGCATTTTATTGACACATTTCTCCTTCATCTGACCCATCATCTTCTTTATACCCTCAACATCCATCTTAATCTCTGCTTCCTTAACCAGGTTTAGGTTCTTATCATATTTGTAGAGCTTATTCCCGGCCAAGACAATAACTCCGCCGTCAGAGGTGGCGATCATCTGTTTCTGCATCATCATGCACATTTTTCCGCAATTACAGCCCATTCCCTGACTCATCTCCATTCCTTTGCCCATCTCCATTCCTTTGCCCATCTTCATAGAAGTATCCATACCTGTAGATTTCTCCTGGGAAAAAGCAAAAGCCGGAACGAGTAATAGCGCCATCAAAGTGATAAATATTGTTTTTTTCATCTTATCCTCTCCTTTTTGTCTATTATACCACTGTTTATTTATCCTGGCTACAATTTAAAAGCGATTGACTTGTTTTGATAAGGGCGAGTTTTTTAGCTCGAGGATAATTCTTAATCTGCGCTTCTCGTTTTAACGCCACCGGCCTATTCAGGCAATCTTCGCTATAGAGCAATTCAACCGGGTTTCTATATTTAGTAAACCTTCCTCCGTTGCCGCAGTTATGGGCTTTTATTCTTTTCTCTAGGTTATTAGTTATGCCGGTGTAGAGGGTTTTATCACGGCATTCGATTATGTAAACGTGCCAAGGCATGGGGATGAGGGATGAATCTGTTTGTTTAGGTCCCTCGCGTATGAGCCGAGGAGGAAACCTCTCTCTTTTTCAGAGATGTATTATAAGGCTGAATGTAGCGGTTATCAAGGAAATTCGATGCTTCAGAGAGGCGATTTCTTAGCTAAAGCGGCTAAAACCTACCCACCTTTACAGAAGGAGAAACACGCGATGGGTAAAATATTTCTCAAAAAGAGAAGAAGCCTTATCTCAAAGGCTTAATTCCTTCCTGAAAACATCTGTTATATTCTGAATGAATCTATCAGTCCCCTCTTCGCTAAAATGGCAAAGATCACCAAACCAAAAAATGTTTTCCCCCATAAGCTTTTCTTGATCAATTATCCGGAGGTGACATTTCTCTGCTAAATCCCGGGTTATATCATTATGCTTTTTAAGACCTGCCCTTACATACTCCACATCACCCCAAGCTTCGACAGGACGTTGGTCGTAATGGTCGGGATTATTATAGCCCAACTGATTTAAACAAAACTTCTGAAGGGTATACTCATTCGGAATATAGAATGCCTGTGTCATAAGCACAGGAACGGCGTTATGCCGCATAATCTCTTTTATAAGGGTCTCCATATTGCGTCTAAAAGAGTATGCCGAGGCAAATTGGGAGCCGTTTGGGACAATTTTAGGGGAAAAGAACTTTCTTAAAATAGCATACATCATATTATAACTCAACCTCGCTATGATACTATTATCTAATATAAAATTCCTTGCATACCATGGATTAAAATGGGAGTAATCGCTCCTAAAATCTTTCAATACAAAGTGATTCATCCACAGATCATTTATACCTTCGTATATCAATACGTAATCAAATTGATATTTGGCTAGCGCCCTATATTTATAAACGCTTGAAGCAGACGTGTGTTTTCGTAAGGCCGCACCTAGTATTTCAATATGCCTGTTTGTACAATGCGCCAGGCTATCTTTCAGACGCATGGTCATGCGCCTATTGAAGAAGGCCGAACTGCCCAGCGTAAGAATCCGTATAGTCTGCGGAGCCTTCTTCAAAGCGGGTTCATCTCCGGTAAACCCCATGGCGTTGATCGGCGTATCACCAACGATGATGTGAGGTGTAGCCACAAATCCCAACAGATATAATTCGCGCTGCGAAATTCCTGTATGTTGTTTAATAAAAAAAGGCAAAATGATATATTCTGCAATAATAACGCATAGAAAAGTAGGTGCGAGCAAAAAAAATGCCTTCTTCACGTGAACATCTCCATATTTTCCTAACTATTAGCCAATAAACCTATCGTAAGATAGTTAAAAAATTATGCCCTAATCCATTAGCAGAGCAACAGATTACACTCCGCCATAAAGGATTGACAGGCGTGTCGCCTTCTTAAAAACCGGTTATATTTTTTCCACCGATAGATCCAGATTCCAACAGACTCTATATTCTTTTACTAGAGGTTGTTTAAATAATATATACGATAATCTTCTTGGGGATAAACTATTTTGCCATTATTGAAATTTTCAATATAATTTTTATTGTGCTGGTTATTTTTTAAGTATATTTCAGCAAGGCTAGATGAATAAACCTTGATCCACTCACTATCTTTTGATATGGCCCTTGTTAATGGCGCGTTCTTATCAAGGAACATTATGTCTGTCTCGGGGAATTTTCGTAGGAATTCTTTATAATCCCTTTTGCCGAAAAGAACTTCAAAATAGCCTTGAATAAAATTATCCCTATAAACCATTTCATATCTACCATCAAAAAATATCTTGCTTGTCTTGGAAAGTTCACTAATACACATCATACTCCAGTCGAAAGAAGAAAAAATATTTCCTTTTATATTATTGTATTTAATAAATTTAAAGGCATGAATTGGAAATGTATCTTGCGGAATTTCCAAGGCAAGCAAATTTTTCCCTTTATAATAAGTGGCTGAAAATAAATATAACGATACACATGTGAAAACAACTGCAAGAAGATTCTTGGAAAATTTATTTTCTACGCGAACAAGCCAATTTCCGGCAAAGGAATCTATATATTTTGGTAAATATAGGGCAACTAAAATTGCAAATAAGACGACATGCCTGTTATACCTAAAAGAAAAATAAAATGAGATTAGAATAGAAAATATTTCATAAGCAGAACGCCTGCGTTTTGCAAAAAGTAAGCCGACTATGGCGACTAAACAAAGCGCAAAATACTGAATATATTCCAAAGTAAAACCTATTTGCTGCCACTCAGTTATATAAGCTCTCTTTCTTGAAACTGCATCTAACACGATATACCAGTTATTTAATCCGTAGGGATTTATGAAAGTAGCAACTATTGATGCAATGGTAATGAATATTAATTTTTTTGTAGCTTTCCCTTCAGATATTTTTAATAAAGTATATAACAAGAGAATTCCTAACCCTGCTAAAAATCCACCGTGAACATTTTGCCAAAATAAGAAAATAACCGGTAGAGAGTATATCCAACGCGAATGCGTATTTTCAAAGTTATCTATCAAAAGAACTAACGCAGTAAATAACACGTAAGTAAAAATTTGGGGTCTTATAGCAAAGCCGCTACATATAACTGGAAGAGATAACGCTAAAAATAGTAATCTCAAACATAAGCTTTTCGTGTTTTTAATAGCGGATATGTATATGAGAAAGGTAACGACCAAGCCCATAAAATATTTGAAAATAATTAAACCAGCTCCTTGTGTGAATTTAAAAATAATGTACAGTATTAATTCGCCGAGCCATTCGTGGTTAATCCATTGAGCCCCATATGAAGAATATGAATAGAAATCATACCTAGGAACAGCTAGTTTCATAAATATATCTTGTCCAAACTTTAAATGGCCCCACAGGTCAGAATCAACTAGTAGATTTACCGAAAAGACATAAATAAACAATGAGATTATAACCAGTATCACTGATACACTAACGGGTTTGGTGTTATTAGAAGGTGCCATATTTTTGTAATTATTTTTAAACAAAAATTCCAATCCTTCAGCCGCTCGGTGCAAAAATTATATCTGTCATACAGAACAAACGCGGGGTGCAAAAATATATCCGTCAATATGATAAAATCGCCTTATATATTATTGTACTCTCATAATACTATGCTTCAACTAATTTAATATAAACTTTAACCAATTAAAACATTAGGACATAATAATAGCCATGATCACACTCAGTAATCATGGCTATTTGCCTCTCTCATCAGGCGAGGAGAGAGAATTTACTGGGGTCCCTCTCGTATGAGCCCAGGAGGAAACCTCTATTTATTCTCTTGGCGCATCTTTGGCGGATTTGTAAAGGCAGAATAAATCTCCTGCTCTACCGCCTTTGGGCCCTGGTAAATTGCCTGACTTTTTATGCCATTTATAATCAGAGTCGGACTGGCAGTTACTCCGTATTTTCCTGCATCGGTTTCATTTTCCTTTAATAAGTTTATGCCTTCCTGACCATAGGCAAAAGACTCTATTTTCTGTACATCCATCCCCAATTCTTTCGCCGTCTTTTTCCAGTAATCTTCAAGTTTTACTGCTCCACATGAAATAACGCAGGAATTTGCATCTATTTTTTCTATATATGACTGGCACTGATCAGGGTAATATTTCATTATTGCAGCCTGGCGCACATTTTCCTTTGCCTCGTCGTTGCCGTGCAGCGAAACAACTTCATTTATGGTGCTACCCTTTACATTAACAATAAACTTAATTTTAAAATCTACCTTGTCGCCGAAAGACTTGATTACCGGTAATATTTCCTTCTCGGCCTTAATGCCGTAGGGGCATAAACTCATCACAAATAATTCAACCGTAGGCTTTTTCCTTTTGGGTATTTCCTCTTTTGATGCCTCCCGTTGTTTTATGGCATCTTTTTCAAATTTAGCAATATCTATAAAGCCGTTGGGTAAAATCAATAATGCTGCGTCTTTGGTAAGATAAAAAGGGAGGGGGCTGTTGTTAACGCTAAGGCTGACCTTATAGAGACCGTTTTCCTCAGTCGGCTCTCCTGAGATTATTGCGTCCTTATTCGGCGCAAAATATTTATTGACAATGCTTACAACTTTATTAGTTGCCTCTTCAAGACTAATTGTTTTAAGTTCTTTGGGGGGCTTTACAACCGATTCCTGATATCTATTATTCTCCCTCACGACCGGCTTATCCGTAGCCATTGCCATACCTACGGAAAGAAAGCACAAAAATACTAGAACTAAAAGCATTGCTCTATATTTCCTCATATTAAATACCTCATTTATTTCACACTAGTAAACGCCCTGAGCAAAAACTGAAATATGAGAAATGGGGTCCCTCTCGAATGAGCCGAAGGGAAACCTCTCTATTTATACAGATAGCTATTATTTATTGCAGTTTATCAAGTATCTGATACAAAACCCCTCCTGCAATATCAAGCTTGGGAAACATATACTTGCGCGCGGAAATCGTTATTTCTGTCTTATTATCTATGCCCTTCCTAAGTATAAGCGCTACCATCGCTCCATTAATATTGGCTTTAATCACTCCACCTGACGCATCATGTTTAGTAATCGTTCCCATGCGCTTTACTACCTCAAGACTTATTTCATACACATGTTCAAAACTGGCATCGATGATTTGCTGCACACTATCTTTACCTATAAATGTTGCTGCTACGGCAACCGGCAGCGCCGCCACGCCCGTAAGAAGAGCAACCCCGTAGATCTGGGCGCCTCTTATCCCTGCAGCCTTCATAGGCTCTGCAAGTATAAGCAGAATCAACTGCTGTGCAGTAGGAATACCCTTATAGCTTTTTTGTCTATTAATATCGTAGACGCGCACACTAGGTTCCGTGCCGATCGTGTAGTCCTTATAAACTATCTTGCCGATGTTTAAAGTGAGGAGATCTATTTGCATAGGGGTAGGCGGAGAAGATTCTGATTGCTGCACTATTTTTAATGAATCCACGTTAAGTTTTCCTTCTTTGTTTTTGCTAAGCCCCATCTCTTTTAATTCAATCTCCACCAATAAAAAGTGACGCTTCGGATTAAATAAGGTAGCACGATCATATATGACGTTTATTTTAGGGCAAGATACCAGTATGCCCTCCGGGAAGCCGCTGGGATTATACATTTTAAATCCGGATATACGTATAGTTGAGCTTAAAATATTCAATGAAAAACCGTCCATATGTACCGGTGCTCCCGTGATCTTAGAAGCGACCATTGTTACCACGGATTTAATAATTTGGTTTTTAATAATCGCGATGCACACTAAGGAAAAAACAACTATCCCGAGCCATATAAGAAATTTCTTCATAGGCACCTCACCATCCCGCTCATTCTATCTTAAATAGAACCCCTCTTACTTTTGAACTAAACCCAAAAACCCGACTATGCCAGCGGCCACTCCACCAATCAGAAGCCAAAGTGCCTTGTCTGTGGGTGCACCGGTGAAAAAGCGCGAGACATCGGAACTAGCCGAGTGGTAGGCGTTAAACCCAAAAGCTAACAAGATAACTCCTATAACCAAAAGTGCAGCTGACATACCTTTATTCATATATCCTCCTTGCGCATAAAGCGCATACCAAACCATCAATTTGGTTTGGGTATTAGCACAGTAAGTGCACACCGGCCTATCTGATAAGGCCGGGTGTTATTTTTGCTTTATCCCCTTTAGGCAAAAAGGCGCCCTCGTAAGCTATTGCTTTGAGCCCGCCTTCGTTTCGTCAGTGAGGCGAAACTCCGAAGCGTTGGCTTTACGCCCTTTATTTCATGCTTAAAGTAATACGATTATTTTTTATTCCTGGCAAAACCTCGGCAAAACGCACCATCATGTCATCAATAGACTCTAATCTAGAAATTTTCATGTTATCTTGGTTTAGCTTTACCGCATACCCGGTTTCTTCTTTAATGATTTTTTCAATAGTTGCATTAGTATAATGCTTGGGATCAAATTTTACCTGTTTTATATCTTTTAGATCTAGGGAACCCCGAGATGTACCCGGTAGGTAAATCGTCCCATTAGAAAAGTCAACAGCGTAAGCAATGACACCCGGAATTATAAAAAACAATAAGCAAATCCCATCCATAACAGCAACCCCTACATCAATCCTCCCGCTTCTTTGTCCTCTGCGTTCAGGATACATAATGGTCCCACACCCTGCCAACTGAATAATTAAAACAGCGCAGACTAAAGCATATAACGTTTTCACTAGTTTTTTAACCATGGTTCCCTCCCCGCCTGCCGGTAGGCAGACTTTATTTAGGCCAAGACGCTTCTGCACTATTTTGACCACTTCGAATTTTAATATACGGCCCCTCTCGTATCATCCGAGGGAAAACCTCTCTTTATTTACACAGGTCAATTATAGACTCAATACCTTGATATATCAAGATTATTTTGGGTTTAGAAGGAATTAGGTAATTTCTTCTATCGGTAGGATAAATGCCTTAATGCCTTCTTTGCCTAACTTTACCCTGAGTTCTTTTACGGCCAAGATCAGCTGTTTTGCGGCATTTTCCGGGGTGGCGACATAAAGAAGGTTGTTCCTGCCCGGCCAGATATCATTGCCTAAATGCGTGCCAGAGGTTTCTCCCCGGCCAAAAACGCCCATGACCTTGGTATAATTTTTCAAGTTGCATTTTTCCATCATTTCCATTACGTCCATATCTATTGCTTCATTATAGGCAATGATTACCATTTTTAGCATTATTTCTTACCTCCGGTTAGCTCTGCTTTTCTGTGGAAGATAGCATAAAGTGTAGGCACAAAAAGCATGGTGATTAATGTAGAGATTGTCAGCCCCCCAATCATTGTAATGCCCAATGGCTGCCAGACCTCAGAACCTTCGCCCCGGGAAATTGCCAAAGGCAGGAGCCCGACCAGAGTAGTGATTGTGGTCATTAATACCGGCCTTAATCTTTCTTTTCCCCCTGTAGTTACTGCTTCATACATAGATAAACCCCGGGCGCGCAGGATCTGGATATAGCTTACCAAAACAATAGCGTTATTAACCACGATGCCCATCAACATAATAATCCCTAAAAACGTAATAATGCTCAGGGTTGTATTCGTCAGGACAAAGCCTAAAATTACGCCGATAAAGGTAAAAGGAATGGCGAACATAATGATAAAAGGGTCTAAGAGCGATTCAAATTGCGCAGCCATTACCATATAAACCAAACAGATACCCAGCAATAACAGCAGCGTCAGATCCCCAAACGCCTTTCTTTGTTCTTCTGCCTCGCCTCCGATGTTAATCATCACATCGCTAGACAGGGTTAATTTACTCAATTCTTTATTGAGGTCCTCGATGATTTTTCCTGAAGACCGCCTGTAGGCATTACATTCTACCTGCACTACCCTTTCCCGGTTTTTGCGGTCAATATCCTGCGGCCCGAGGGTTTCGGAAATTTTGGCGATGTTAGACAATTGAATATGGTCTCTGGAAACTCCTTTCAATGCTTCTGAATCTGCCAAGGCAATAAAAGAAGTTTTTTCCTGCGGCAGGGGGGCTATAATAGAAAGGTTTTCTATATCCTCTAGTTTTGTGCGCGAAGCCTCCTCAAGCCTGACATAAATATCGTAGGTCTCTCCTTTTTCGCGGTATTTTGTCGCAGTTGCCCCCTGAATAAAAGTCCTAAGGGTATTGGAGATAGTGCTCATGTCCAGGCCCAACGCCGCTATTTTTTCCCGGTCAACATCAATCCTTAATTCCGGGCGGTTAAACTCGCGCGAGATGGAAACATCTACTGTCCCGGGTATCTTTTCTAAAATACCTTTTATTTTTTCTGCCAGGGCATCGGTTTCTTCAAATGAGTGCCCGATAATTTCAATTTGAATTGCCTTGCCTCCGCCTCCGGTAATCAGGCGGCCTATTGGGTTGCCTGTTGAGACATCAGCCTTGATTACCCCGGGAATATTTTTTATCTTGTTTCTTATAATTTGCCCGACTTCCGTAACCGAACGTTTTCTCTTAGTCCTACCCACCAGTTTTGCTCCAGCAGCGATAGTATGCGATCCCTGTGGGCCGCCAAAGGCCCTGCCCAAACCACTGACTGAACCGGCTCTCACATAATAATATTCTGCTTCAGGGATATCCTGAGCAAGCAAGTCTTCAATTCTCCGGGCGACTTTATCGCTTTCTTCAAGCCTTGTCCCAACAGGAAGGCTGATATTTATGCGTAGATCACCGGTATCTTCTTGAGGGATAAATTCATTGCCGACAAAACGCGTCAGGGTTAAACTAAAGATAAACGCCAAGCTAAAACCGACAATAATGATTTTCTTATGCCTTAGAGACCAGCCAAGTTGTTTTGCATAAAAATCCTCCCAGCCCTTAAACATTTTTTCAGAAAAATCATAGAATTTAATGAATACCTTTGGCTTTTCTTTAATTGCGCTGTTATTAGAACGCATCCATTTTGAACAAAGCATGGGGCTAAAAGTTGCGGCAGTAAAAAGCGATGCTAGAAGTGTAACAATAATAATCACTGCTAATTCTCCGAAGATAACGCCGACAACTCCCGGAATAAATAACATCGGCAGAAAAACCACGACAGTTGTAAAAGTAGAGGCAGTGATAGCTAAAAACATTTCTGAGGTGCCAAAAATTGCTGCTTCCTGCGGCCGCTGGCCCCGTCCTAAATGGCGGTAAACATTGTCTACGATAACAATCGCATTATCAACAACCATGCCCGAAGCAATGGCTATGGAAGAAAGGCTGATGGTATTAATAGTTTTGCCGTTTAAAAAAAGATAAATAAAGCTAATCAAAAGCGAAAATGGTATGGTCAAAGCAACAATCATACTCGGAGCGAACTGGCGCAGGAAAAACCAGACCACGAAAATTACTAAAAATATTGCCAGCCATAGGGAAAATTTTAATGAATTAAGCGAGGCAATGATATCTTTTGAAGTATCAAAAATAGTAACAACCTTTACATCTGCCGGAAGCGTCTTTTTTAATTCTTCCATGCGCTTCTTTATCCTTTGCGCAACTTCTACGGAATTGGTGCCGCTTTGCTTCTGCGCCATCATCATCAGGCCCGGTTGTTTGTTAACGCGCACCATGCTGGTAACTTCTTTAAAACTGTCTTCCACGCGCGCCACATCTTTTAAATAAATAAACTTTCCTTCGCGCCTGCCTAAAATTACCAAGTTTATTTCTTCGGGGCTGGCGAATTCACCGGGAAGCCGCAGGAGATAATCGGTCATGCCGGTTTTTAAATCTCCCACAGGCTGCGTAATGTTTTCCTGTTTTAAGGCATTTTGGATATCAAGTATTGAGAAACCGTACCCTTCAAGGCGGATCTTGTCTACCCAAATATTAATCTGGCGCTCTAAGCCGCCGCCTTGAATTTGCACTGTCCCCACTCCGGGCAGCTGGCGCAAGGCATCGCCTACTCTTTTATCAATTAAATCATAAAGCTCGGGGTACGATTGTTTTGCCGTAAAACCAAAAAATATTATCGGGATATTAGCGGTGTTAAATTTAAAGATGATGGGATTATCCATTTCCTCCGGGATGTCCGGCAATAGCCGTTTAGCTAAATCAATGCGGTCGCGGATATCATTAGATGCCTCATCCAAATTTGTCCCCCAGATGAATTTAAGAGTAAGCCTAGAAGAACCTTCTGAAGAAGTAGAGGTGATTTTTTCTAACCCCGGGGTTGTGGCAAGCTGGTTCTCCAGCACTTCAGTAACTTTAGTCTCTACATCCTCCGGGCTTGCACCGGGGTAGCTGGAGATTACACTGATAGAAGGCGGCTCAATTTCAGGCATGCTATCTATGCCTATCCTAGTAAGGCTGTAAAAAGCCAGCACCAGGATTGCGAAAAAAATCATTAAATTCGTTACCGGATTTTTAACTCCGAATTCGGGAAAATTCATTCTTTCTCTTCCTCGGTAATTACCTGTGCACCATCATAAAGTCTTTGCTGCCCCATAATCACAACCAGATCGCCTTCGCGTAGGCCCTCCCTTACTTCATAATACGGGCCCTGGCGGATACCTAAGGTAATTTTTCTTAAAACCGCCTTTTGATTCTCTATAACATAGACGTATAAATTCGGAACTTTCCCCATAATTGCTTCTTTTAAAATCACCGGCACGTTTTTATGCTCGGTAAGCACCAGGCTTACCTTACTAAACATTCCCGAGCGCAGCTTACCTTCCGGATTATCTATGGCAATTTCAATGGGTGCAGCGCGCGTAGACAAATCTACTACCGGGCTAATCTTTGTTACCCGGCCGCTGAATTCTTCATCCGGATAAGCATCTATTTTAACCTTTGCTTTTTGATCTAAAGCAATTTTTGCATAATATTTTTCCGGGATGTCTAAATCTATTTCTACGCGCCTCATGTCAACCACCAAGGCAATGGGCGTTTGCGTCGTGACATTCTCTCCGATATCCACATAAACCCTGCCGATAATTCCGGTAAACGGGCTTTCTACAGGGGCCTTTTCAAATTTAAAACCGACTTCATCGCGGTCGATATAAGCAATTACTTCGCCTTTATTGACAAGGCTTCCGTCCTCTTTGACTTTTTCCATAATTTTTCCGTTTACCTTAGGATAAATTACTGCCTCTTCCTGCGCCCTGATATTACCTACATAATCAAGCGTTTCCTCAAGGTCTTTAAATTCAACCCTGGAAACCTTAACCGGGATTATTGCTTTTGCGGCCTGCTTTTTTTCCTCTTTTTGGCAGCCCAAAACAGCCAATACCATAAATACTGCTATAATAATCTTTCGTAAACTCGCCATCACTCCTCCAGTTTAATATTGTTCTTGGCTAAGGTTATCCCTTGAGATTTATCCAGATTAATTAAGGCAATATTATAATCAATTAACGCCTTGACATAGTCAAGCTCAGCCTGTGATAATTTATCCTGATAATCCAACATATCGTGAGTAGAAACCTGCCCTGCCGCATAACGCTCTTTCTGCGCTTCGTAGTTCTGGACCTCTTTTTCCTTGGAAAGCTTAGCCACATCTACCTGCTGTTTTTGTGTTTTGGCATTTCTTACCCTATCCCTTATTTCCAGAATAATATTCTGTTCTAATCTTTTAAATACAAGTAAGGCTTGGGCTTTCTCTAACTGCCTCTGGTCGTATTTTGCCCGATCTCCACTGCCCCAAGGAAGACTGAATTTAACCCCGAAACTCAAGTCTGTATAGTCGGGGTTAACTTTCTCAAAGGCATTCTGATAGTCTTTTCCTAATCCGTTTAAGCCGAAACTGCCTATCAGGTCAACGGTAGGAAACAAGGCGTTCTTGGCAGTCACGATTTTGATATCCCGGCTTTTCAAATCTATCTTAGCAGAGTAGTAATCCGGCCTGTATTCAAAGGCTGCTTTTAGGCTTTGTAATAAATCTACCTCTTCAACAATAAATGCCGGCTTATCTATCAGTTCGATCTTAGCGTTCCAGACTTGGGGGTCATCAACTAAATTGGTAATCAGTTTAAGGTCATCCTCCGCTTTCTTGACCTGGGCCTCAGCTGTAAGCACTGTTTTCTCTCTTTGCGCTGCAGCAGCTTCTGTTTCTAGTAAATCAACGGAACTGATAAGCCCTTTTTGGTATCGAGCTTTGTTTATCTCCAATAAATGCTGGGCGCGTTCTAAAGATAACTTAGCAATAGCATAGTTTTCCAGATAAAAAATATAGTTGTAATAAGCTATTTTTGCTTTGCTGATAGTATCCATAACCGTATCTTTGAAAGAAGCGCCGGATTGTAATCTATTATTCTGGGCAACTATAATATCCGCTTTATTTACCATTATGCCAAAATCTCTAAAAAGCGGCTGGGTGATAGTAATCTTTGGCTCTATGGTATAATAAGGATTAAAGGTCTGGTATGCGGAATCGCTTTTATATCTCTGATTAAGGAATTCCATCTTATATTCTGTGCCGCTGGTGAACTTACCCGAAACATCAGCGTTGAGCTGCATATCTTGTGTATTAAAAATGTCTGCTCCCTGCAAAGTGCTGGATGAAACCTCGTTTGTATCTTGCACCGTATATTCAGCATTAAAGGTCGGCTCAAAATCAGCTTTAGCAATCTTCACATCGTCTTCTTTTAATTTTGGTTCGATGCGCTTAACCAAAATTTCTGAATTCTGTTTTAAGGCATAAAGCATACAATCCACTAAGCCAATTTTTAAAACCTTGTCCACAGTGCCCGAGGCCATAAAAAGGGCTTTATCTATTTCCCTTGCCCTTTCTTCTCTCTCACCAAGCTTATCCTTTGCTGTGGCAGAAGAAACAAGGCTGCAGAACAGCCCGATATTTAAACAAAAAATTAACGCCCTTTTAAACATTTTGCCTTAATTAGCCTTGTGCAAATTAGAATTTTCTTTGAGTAAAATCTCTTTTATTTGCAATAGGATACGCAAATAATCCTGCCGGTCAGTCTCAGAGATTTTGCCAAATATTTTCATTATCATCTGGTGTTTACCTTCATTGATATTTTTTATTAAATTATCGCCTTTAGCGGTTAATTTTATTTTAATAATCCGGCGGTCTTGCGGGTCGTAGATTCTTGTACAATGGCCGCTTTTTACCAGGCGATCGATAATTCCGCTCATGGCTGCCATGGTAACACCCATAAAACGCGCCAGGTCTTTCATCTTGGCTTCCTGCTCAATCTCCAAAAAATGCAAAATCATTATTTGTGGCAGGGTAACCTTTCCTTTATGCAATTCAGCTGCCATGCACCGGGTAAATTCTTTCATCATTATGGGCATAATCTCGCCCATTTTACCGGCAAAATGGCTAAGAGAAACTACGGGCATATTTAACCTCCTTAATAGTTAAGTATCTTAACTATTAATGCCATTAAATATACCGCAAAAAGCAATTAATGTCAAGGAAAGTTTGGATTTTTTTCACTTAGAGATTTTAATTCAGGATTGGTTATAACTAGACAGGTAAACAAAAGCCCATAACCAAAAGTTACGGGCTTACGATATTTAAGCTCTTCGTTTCCTTCATTGACGATTTTAGAACTTTTCTCGTCACCGGCGAAACCGAAGAATGGCCAAAAGAACTATATTTTCGTGATTATTTTGTCTGGGGGTTAGCTAGTAGATAAGCATTTAAGCACAAATTCCTTTTGGCTAAGAATAGAACTATTCCCCAAGTTAGAATTATCACAACCGTAATTACTACTCCCAGACTTATGTCCTTTAACCAATCTTTAGAAATCAGAAACAATTCTCCATTCCAAAAATGGTCAATGACGCCAAAAAGGGCTCCTCCCCAAAACAACAAACTGAGCCACCATGTCTTGACGCTTTTTGTCTTATTCCATATTGTTGAGGTAACTATGGCACCTAATGTTGGAAAAACATAACACATCTCTTTTCACCCCCTTCCGTTATTACCTTTTTAAAATTCGTGTTACCTATAATCAAAAAAATATATCGATTATTCGGTTACACTCATAACTAACTCACCATGCTTTATTCCTTTTAAAGCGATTAACCTATCAGCCAGATCTTTCAGCTCCTTTGCTTTCCCCTTTACGATAATAGTTTCAAGACAATTGTTATGGTCTAAGTGTGCGTGCTGAACCGCTAAGACTAAATGCTGATATTTATGTTGCACATCTATGGATTTATTGAGTAATTCCCTTTTATGATGATCATAAATTACAACAATGCAACCACTGACATTCTCGTTCCCTTCCCATTTTTCTTGAACTAAATTTTTTCTTATTAGGGAACGAATGGCTTGAGAACGGTTGGGCAGCATACGCTTTTTAACCAAAGCATCCAACTCTTTTAATAAGCCTTCTTCTAAAGAAACACCAAATCTTCTTATTTTCATTGTGCCACCTTTTTAAATAAGATAACACTATTTTTAACTATGTCAAGATTTTTTAAAGGCGCCCAGAAAGGGCTCACCATAAAAACACTCTCTGTAAAAATAGTAAACAAAAGCCCGTAACAAATGTTACGGGCGAATACTAATTAGGTCCTTGCTCGTATTCCTCGCAAGGACCCATTTTCCAGCTAGTATTTCATTAATGAAATACTATTTCTGAACCTCTAAGGCTCCCTCGCTTCGCTCGGGAGCCCATTTCACGACCTATTAATCAATGGGAAATGGGGTCCCTCTTGTATCAGCCGAGGGGAAACCTCTTTTAACTTTCTAAACCAATTATAAGCGCAATACCTTAATATATCAAGAATATTCTGGTTTTAGAGAGTCACTTCCTCGCGAAATTTGAGCACATTAAGCTTTTTAAACACCTAAAGTTCTTGTCTAGTGAAATCCCGCAAAGTAGGTATGCAAATATACTCTTTTCGGGAACTTAATTTACCGGCTTAACGATAATTACTAAACTTAAGCGGTATAGAAAAATCCAGGCTCTTTAAATGCACGATAACCGCCTGCAATTCGTCTTTCTTCGGTGAGCTGACCTTAATTTTTTCTCCTTCAATCTGAGTTTGTACTTTAACCTTAAGTCCTTTTATAATACCTGTTAGCTCTTTTGCTTTTTCCTTATCAATACCCATGCATATTGTCACTGTTTGACGAAGATAACCCCCAAATGCCTTTTCCGGATCATCAAATTTTAGGGATTTGAGAGAAATATTTCTTTTTGCTATTCGGGTAGCCAAAATATCGGTAAGAGCGCGCAATTTAAAATCGCTATCCGCGATCAAAGTGAGTTTCTTTTCTTTGCGATCGTAAGCGATAGAAGACTTGCTATCCTTAAAGTCATAACGCTGGGCTAACTCTTTATTCGCCTGATTTACTGCATTATCCATTTCCTGCAGGTCCACTTCAGAAACAATATCAAAAGAAAAATTTGCCATATTTATGGTTATATTTTTTGCACCGACCGGGAGTTCAACATGTACGCTAAAACAAACTAATACAGGCCCCCTTACGCACATTCCGAGGATGCATGGCTTTATAAGCCTTTCTAACCGTAACAATATCGTGGCGCTTCATGTGCTCCGTCACAAAATCAGCTCCCGGCGAAAGATACAACGGCCGGCGCTTTTTTAAAAGACGTATCCCGTAGCGCTCAGGAGCATCAGCAATATCAGTGCCGAAAAAAAGGTGGAGCTGCTGGCCGGCGGAATTTCCCACGATCTTTATCCCCAGCCGTTTTAAGAAATCCAGCGTCTTAAAACAAGACTCCGTGCTCTGTCCAGGCAAACCGTAGAGCGTAAAAACCTCAGGCTCTATCCCCACCTCACGGGTAAGCTTTACAATTTTCTCAAACTGATCAAGATCAATGGGTTTACGTAAAGTTTTATTAACGCACAGATCAACAGACTCAAGTCCATAGGCGATATATCTAACACCTGCCTTTGCCATGAGTGCTAACAGTGGCCGGTCAATAAGGTCCGCGCGGGTCTCGCACCAGATCTCAACTTTCCAGCGCCTTTTGATAATGCCGCGCATGATCGAGGCAACTCGTTTTTTGTCAAAAGTAAACGAGGGATCTGCAAAGAAAAATCTCCTGATCCGCGCCTTCACGCAGATAGACATGTCAGCAAGCACTCTTCGGTGAGAATGCATCCGGATGCGTCGACCAAAAGCGCGGGGAGTATAGCAGAAAGCGCAGTTAAAACAGCAGCCTCGGGAAGCCAGCATCACTGCCGACTCATGCTGGCGCAAATCAAATACGTTAAAGGCAAACGGTGAAGGAAGGGAATCAAGATCACCCACGAGTGGCGCAGGCAAAGTTTCGATCACCGTATCACGCCGCATAAAAACAATGCCCTTAATACGAACGGGATCGGAATTGGCAATTATACAACGCACTAACACAGGCCATACATTTTCACCCTCTCCACGCATAATAACATCAACCTCGCGCATCTGACGCAGAGCCTCTTTAGGCATAAAGCCTGCCTGAGGGCCACCAAAAACCACCACGATCCCAGGGTCAATCATCTTTACAAGCCGCGCCAACTGCAGCGCAAGTTTTATATTGGCCTGATACACGGAAAAACCAACGACCAACGGCTTGTAGGTAATTACAAAATTCGCAACTTCCTGGTCGGTACGTTTGGCAATCTGATCAACCTCAGCAACCACCGCTTCAATATCATGCGCCTTAAGACTAGCGGCAATGTAACCAAGGGAAATAGGAAAAAAGTCTCCGCCAGAAGGCGCAAGGGTGTACAGCAATACCCTAGGTCTCATGAAACACCTCTAATTCCTCTAAATACTCCCATCGCTCGTATGCCTTTTCGAGCTCATTTGACAAAAATTCTGACTTGGCCTTGGTCTTTGCGATTTCCGCAGAATCTTTCTGGTAAAAATTAAAATCAGCTAAAAGAGCGTATATCTCTTTCTGTTCAGCTTCTATTTTATCAATTACCGACGGAAAGTTATTGAGTTCGCGCTGCTCTTTAGACGTAAGCTTTCGCGCGACTACAGGGATTTTGGGCCGAATAATTTCTTTTGCAGGTTTTGCTTTTACCGGCGCTGGCGTCACAGGTTTTCGCTGGCTTAACCAATCATCATAACCGCCAGTATATTCATTAATCAAGCCGCCTCCTTCAAGGACCATGGTCGAGGTTACCACATTATTAAGAAGAACCCGGTCATGACTGACCAAAAGAAGCGTGCCGGGATACTCAAACAGTAATTCTTCCAATAGCTCAAGGGTTTCGATATCCAGATCATTGGTAGGCTCATCCATTACTAAAACATTCGAAGGCTTGGAAAAAAGCCGCGCAAGAAAAAGACGGTTACGTTCCCCACCCGACAGAACCTTGACCGGTGTGCGCGCCCTGTCAGGAGTAAAAAGAAAATCCTGCAAATATCCGATTATATGTCTGGGTTTACCATTAATAATGATGGTGTCGGATTCTCCGTTAACATTCTCGGCAATGGTCCTGTCTTCTTCCAATTGTTCGCGAAGCTGGTCGTAATAAGCGATCTGGAGATTCGTCCCTAGGTTTACCTTGCCTCTTTGAGGTGTAAGTTTACCTAACAAGAGACGCAACAATGTCGTCTTGCCGCTGCCATTAGGCCCAATCACGCCGATTTTGTCACCACGCATTATTTGAGTGGTAAAATCCTTGACCAAACATTTTTCTCCATACCCAAAACCAAGTTGCGAGATCTTAATAACCTGATGGCCCGAAGGGTCCACTTTCTGCGCCCGCACACGAATCTGGCCGATCGCCTTGCGTTGCGCCTTCTTTTCTTCCCTCAAGCGCTCCAGCGCCTTAACACGGCCTTCGTTACGGCCCCGCCGGGCCTTGACACCTTTACGGATCCAAATCTCTTCTTCAGCTAACTTTTTATCAAAATGATCCCACCGCGCTTCCTCGATATCGAGCGCTGCTTGTTTACGTTCAAGGAATGTCTTATAATTACATGGCCAGCTAAATATTTTTCCGCGGTCAAGTTCAATGATTCTCGTCGCTAAACGGGTTATGAACATCCTGTCATGCGTAACAAAAAAAACAGTGCCTGGGTAATTAAGCAAAAATCCTTCGAGCCAGAGCATTGAGTCAATATCCAAATGGTTTGTCGGCTCATCCAGCAGTAAAACCTCCGGCTTAAGCACCAGTGCCCTGGCCAAAAGCGCCCTGCGTTTTTGGCCTCCGGATAACCGGGCAAAATCACTATCCGGATCAAGTTTCATCTTTGCGATAACTTCTTCAACCTGATTATGCACATTCCAGCTATCGGTATGATTAAGCTTGTCCTGCAACGCATCAAGCTGTCTTAATAATTCTGGAGTCTGCTCCGTTTGCAGACGATGGGTAAGATGATGGTGCTGGCTTAATAGTTCGGCGCGTAACCCGAGTCCCGAGAGAACAATATTAAAAACAGTCCCCGTAATATCAACGGGCACTTCCTGCGGCAGATGGGCAACCTGAATTCCTTTTTGCACAATAACTCTGCCGTCGTCAACCTGCTGCTGGCCGTTCATCACTTTCATTAAGGTCGTTTTCCCCGCGCCATTACGGCCAAGCAGAGCAACCCGCTCCCCGGGCTCAAGCTGCAGGCTTAACTGGTCAAAGATAAGCGGGCCACTAAATTTAAGAGTAGCTTCCTGTATACTGATTAATGCCATAAATTTGTCGTTTTCTACGAAAGTAAGGGCCCGGATCTAAAAAAGATGCCGGGCCCTATTTTTTAGTTCTAGATTAAAGTTTGACTACATTAGTAGCCTGTTCGCCTTTAGGGCCTTGTTCGATATCGAACTCAACCTGGGCGCCTTCAGCTAAAGACTTGTAACCTTCACCCTTAATCGCGGAATGATGCACAAAAACATCCTTTCCGTTTTCCGGAGTGACAAATCCATAACCTTTCTGATCGCTAAACCACTTAACTGTTCCTTTTGCCATTGCTTGTTACCTCCTTTTCTCGAAATTTAGTAAACTGCTAGAAATCCGCATTATCTTCACCTGCCTAGAATTTTTTGATTCCTAGCGGGACAAACAATGACAAATAAAAAAACCGTAAGATCAGATATCCTGTCCTTACGGCTAAGACTTCTAAACCTTTACTGCTCAAAGTGTACCACAATAATACTGCTTGTCAATGTTTATTATCTTTTAGTTTTATTGTATTTTGTTCATTGTATGTGGGAATAATGATTGGCAACTTCGCCTTACCTAGCCAAAATGGTAAAATTAGACCCCTAACCCCTAAGACGCTTTATGTAATCCTATAATTATATTACTGGGGTCCCTCTCCTATTTCATGAGGGGAAACCTCTCACTATTGGCAAGTATATATTCTAGCAGATTTATAGCTTATAAGAAGGGAAATTTCGTCTTTAGAGAGGTTATTCCCTCGCTAAATTTGTCCGTTTTGTCCGGTATTTTTTGGTTTAAAATTACGTAACTATTTGATAGATTGAGTGATAGGATTGTCCATCTCTCTTTGTCCGGACATTGATACTAAGCGGTTAGAAAATGTGCATAATTTTTACACCAGTGGGCAAAAACTAGCTATATACATCTTTTCTGTTACTAATACGTAAAACAAGAATCAAAATCTCACGTTCCGATATTTTATAGATAACACGATAATCGCCCCATCGGTATCGCCAATAACCTTGAAACTCACCTTTTAAAGGCTTTCCTAATTCTTTGGGGTCTTGAGCAAGATAAGTCTCAATACGGTTAAGGATCTTCCTAACGGTAGTTTTATTGAGTTTCTTCAGATCTTCCTCAACCGAATCAAGATAGGCAACCTTATACACCGATCTGTTTCCTTAGTTCTGCGCCAGAAATAATCTTAGATTTGGGATCGTTAAAGCGGTCTTTGGCAATTTGCGCATCGGCATAGTCTTCTAAATAGTGGGCTAAGGCATCGGCAACATAAAAAGTCTCACTACGATGCGTGGATTTTGCCAATAAGGTTAGCCTATTAACCAACCCAACTGGTAAACGAAATGCTTTTAATAATGTCATGGTCTCAATCTCCTTTCGCAATACAAGTATAACATTGTTATACTTGTATGTCAAGTATTTTTAATTCCCTTCAGTTTCTTTTTATACAAGGATTCTACCTCACTAAGGCTTAACTTATTACCAGATATAGCGGTGGATGAATGGGCGTTGTGTAATAAAGCTCGGTATCTTAATTTCGCCTCCCACTTAGGCACTAAATAAGCCTGCTCAATAGCTTCACGCGCAGAAGCAATAGCAGTGAGGTTATTTAAAATCTTATCTGTAAGTGTATATTTTTTGATAAACATAGAATTATAAGTTTTCTTCTGTTTGCGTTAAATCCATTATATCTTTGTACAAAGCGCGCGACTTCATTTCTTCTCTCAAATAATCAATTATAAACCCATCAATACGTTTCCAGATGTAAGAAATGAATCTTACAGGATGTGGATTGCCCTGTCTATCGCAATACTCGAGGTCATAACTTTTGATCTTATTATAGACTATTAAGATGGCTTCTTCAAGTAAATCCTCTCCAAAGCGTTGGATAAGGTCAGGGAATGCCACTTTGTAAATTCTAAAAATTAGAAAACTTATATGACGCAGGATAAGCTCATCTTTGCTTTTCTTTGAGCCATTCTGAGCTTTCTGGATTAGGCGCCTTTCTTCGAATAAAGAAATCCTTGGATACCTTTGAATGATAGGCTTATAAGTATTCCACATATCTTTTTTATATCTCCCCAATGGATATATAATAATGTTTCTTATGGATGTATATACTAGGCAATACATGCCCTTAATCAAGGAGTAATTAATATGTCAAAATACTGGGAATTTGCTCAAAAAAATGTATTCAGCGAATTATTATCTTTACTGGGCAGGATGACACAAGAGAACTTAACGCATCAAATCGAATACCTAAAGGTTGAGAATGAAATTTTGCGTAAGCGTGTTGGTAGAAGCATACGGCCAACACCTGTTGAAAGAAGAAAGCTTGTAAGATTCGGAGTTCCTCTTGGGAAAGACTTAAAGAATATCATTACGGTTGTAACATACGAAACTTTCCTGCTTTGGGCTAGAGGATATAAACGCAATGAAGGCCCAGAAAAAACTAGAAAACGCGGGAGACCTAAAACTATAGAAGAAATACGTAGGCTTGTAGTAAGACTAGCTAAAGAAAACACCTGGGGATATGTAAGGATCTTGGGCGAGTTAAATAAAGTAGGAATTCATCGTTTGTCAAAAACAAACGTAAAGAACATCTTAAAAAAAAACGGTATCGATCCTATTACTAAAAGAGCTCAAGACTCTTGGGATAATTTTATCAAAAGGCATTTCCAAACCCTGTGGGCGTGCGATTTCTTTACCAAACAGGTACTTACTACGTTAGGACCAAGAATGTTCTTCATACTCTTCTTCATAAATATAAGGACACGTAAGGTCTATGTTGCCGGGGCTACCCAATACCCTAACCAAAAATGGGTAAATAAACAGTCTAAAAACGTCCTCCCTTTTCTTGGCAGTAATAAAAACGACCGAGGTTTATTAATCCGTGACAGGGATAAAAAATTCTCTAAAGAGTTTGATGAATTGTTCAAAGATTCCGGCTTTTACGTTCAGAAGAATCCTTTTATGTCACCCAACATGAATTCCTATGCTGAAAGCTGGGTGGGTACGATTAAACGCGAGTGTCTGAATCATTTTACTGTATTCGGTGAACGACACCTGAGATATTTAATAAGCGAATATGTAGCGCATTATAATACAACCAGGCCTCACTCCTCTATGGGCAATAAGCCATTGGAATCAGGTTTAACTAAAAACACTGGCGAAATTAAATGCCGATCAAAACTGGGAGGGATAATTAGGGATTATTATCGAGGATAAAAACAAGCGCATATAAGCTAATGGGGAAAATATTAAAGGCTGAGGTCTGTCTTGCTAATAAAGAGACTGAGTTTTTACGAACATTATAAACCTGTAAAACAAATCTACGGCAGGAAAATAAGCTTACTGCCTTAGAAAGTACCTATTTCGCTACCATTAAAAAAACGGTATAATTTTTGTACCGGCCGCCGTTTTGTCCGGTCTTTTCTGACTGGAAATTGCGCAACTATTTGAGAGATAAATACATACAGAATGTCCGCCCTTGGGAGGCGGACATTGTCATTAAAAAATAATTTATCTTGTGGATTACTTCGATCTGTCAGCCTGGCCTATCTTAACGTCTGTTTCTGTTTTTATTCTTTCACAATAATAGACATCTTCAGAAACGTCTATATTATTGCTGTGTCCCAGCTCATTTAACTTAAAAATAGCATCTGAAACATAAGATTCTGCGGTGGTATAAAATTCTTTCGCTTGGAAGGGCGTTGAAGAACATTCTGCCTTATCCAGCCAATCTATGGCTTTTTTATAGCTCTCATTCGCCTCTCTTAAGTTGGGATTGCTAGATAGTTCTCTGCGGTATGGTGTTTTGCATGTAGCACAGGAGCTAAGTGAAATAACAATAATTCCTAAAATCAAGACGCTAAATCCTCGAATATATTTCTTCATCATATTCACCTCCTTGCACAGTAAGTGCACACCGGCCTATCCGATAAGGCCGGGTGTTACACCGTTTTGGGGCTAACCATCAACAAAGCTTTTAGCAGGAATGCACGCATGGAATATTCCAAATATCTTTTGCGTATTCCTTTATTGTTCTATCACTTGAGAATTTACCTGATTTAGCTACATTAATAATTGATTTCTTCGTCCACTCTTTTTTATCTGCATAAAGCCTAGAGGCTTTCTCCTGCTTTGCGCAATAATCATCAAAATCCGCGCAGACAAAGTAGCGGTCGCCACAAAACAGGCTATCTAAAAGCGGGGCAAAAAGGTTGGGCTGATCCAGAGAAAAGAAATTATTCTGGATAAGTCCAATTATCTCCTTAAGCACCATAGAACGATTAATATAGTCCTGAGGATTATATCCGGATACTACTATCTTCTCGATCTCTTCAAGCCTTAAGCCAAAAATAATAATGTTATCTTCACCCACAGCTTCGGCTATTTCAATATTTGCCCCGTCATAGGTCCCGATAGTCAGGGCACCATTCATCATAAACTTCATACAGCCCGTACCTGAAGCTTCGGTGCCTGCGGTTGAAATTTGCTCGGAAAGGTCACTCGCCGGAAAAATACGTTCCGCCAAAGAAACACGATAATTCTCCAAGAATACTACCTTTAATTTATCGCCAATCGCTTTATCGCTGTTCACTACATCCGCGATGCTGTTAATAAATTTGATTACAAGCTTGGCCATGAAATATCCAGGGGCAGCCTTACCAGCAACAATAAAAGTCCTTGGGACAAAACTTGCGCGCGGATTATTTTTAACCCTTAGGTACTGCGAAGCGATATAAAGCCCAAACAAAAGCTGCCTTTTATATTCATGAAATCTTTTAACCTGTACATCAAACATAGAATCCGGGTTTACACAAATATTGGTATTTTTATAAATATATTCGATAAGATGCTTTTTGTTTGCCTTCTTTACCCCCTGCCAACTCTTACAAAAATCACTATCATCTTTTAAAGTAGTAAGTTTTTTCAATTCGTAGAGATCAGTAACCCACTTATTACCGATTGCCGAAGTTATTAATTCAGAAAGTTGAGTATTGGATTTCTGCAGCCACCTTCTTTGGGTGATACCATTGGTCTTGTTATTGAATCTTTCTGGGAAGAACTCATAGAAATCCTTAAAGAGCTGTTCCTTAATAAGCCTGGTGTGCAATTCAGATACGCCGTTTACCGAGTGTGAACCGATTATAGCCAAATTGGCCATGCGGACTTTATTAGGATATCCCTCTTCAATAATAGACATCCTCCTTAGGCGATCTGCATCTTGAGGGTATCTTTTGGCCACATCTTTTAGAAAACGCATGTTGATTTCATAAATGAGCTGCATGTGCCTAGGCAGAAGATGCTCAAGCGTCGGAATAGGCCAACACTCAAGGGCTTCTGACATTACCGTGTGATTTGTATAACCAAATGTCCTCACAGTTATATCCCAAACAGTATCCCAATCTAGATTTTCTTCGTCAATTAAGATTCGCATCAGCTCAACTATTGCCAAAGAGGGATGAGTATCGTTAAGTTGAATTGCTACTTTATCAGGAAAAGATTTAAAATCGGAATTGCCTTCCTTAAAACGACGGATAATATCCACGATTGAGGCGGCGGTAAAGAAGTATTCCTGTTTTAAGCGCAGTTCCTTACCCTGGCTGCTGCTATCACGGGGATAGAGGACCTTGGAAATATTTTCTGAAGATACCTTGCTGTAAACTGCATGCTCATAATCACCTTCATTAAAATAGTTTAAATCAAAATCAGCGCTGCTGCGCGCAGACCAAAGTTGCAATGTATTTACAATGTCGTTTCTATACCCTACAACTGGAATATAATAAGGTACCGCCAGAACATCTTCAGTATCAACCCATTTAACTCGCGACTTTCCCTTTTCATCATTAAACGTCAAAGTGCGGCCGCCAAAACTTACCCTCACAGTACACTCAATCCTAGGAAATTCCCAGGGATTACCTTTATTAAGCCAGGCATCAGGATATTCTACCTGGTAACCATTTATTATTTTTTGATTAAAAATCCCATATTCATATCGGATGCCATAGCCATTGGCTGGAATACCAACGGTAGCCATCGAATCAAGAAAACATGCTGCCAATCTTCCTAAGCCGCCATTTCCAAGACCCGCATCCTGCTCGCAGTTATACACTTCTTCAAGGTCAAACCCCAATTCTTCGGCAGCAAGTTTTGTCTCATTCCCTAGACCTAAGTTAAGCACATTAGAATCAAGGAGGCGACCAATTAAAAACTCCAAGGATAAATAATAAACTCTCTTTACGTTTTCTTTGTGGTATTTCTGTTGCGTATTAATCCAGCGCTCAATAAGCCTGTCTCTGATAGCGATGGCCAAAGCCATAAAATTATCATTACCGGTTACGCTATACTGATCTTTGGCAAGCGAGTATTCGCGGGTAGCAAGAAAAGAATACTTGATACCATCCTTAGACATATCTTTGCCGATATTAAACCAAGAATTGACGTCTATTTTACTCTGCGGCAAGAATTTCATCCTAAGAAGAGATTTTATCCTGGTAGAAAGCTCAGTTTTGTCAAATGGCTTAGAAATAAAATCATCGCAACCTGCCTCTACCCCTTTAATCCTCTCTTCTTCTCCCGCTAAAGAAGTAATCATAACCACAGGCAAAAACTGAGTCTCCTTTGTGGATTTTATCTTCTTGCATACTTCATAACCGTCAAGCTCAGGCATCATAACGTCTAATAGAATGAGGTCCGGATGATCTAAGGCCACCTTAGCCAGCGCTTCACTTCCATTTACCGCCATTATGACATTGTAGCCGCGCGGGACTAGCAGCGCCTCGAGAAGTTCGAGGTTCTTCGGTTCGTCGTCAACACAGAGAATCGTCGGCTTTTTATCGGTCATAATGCCTCCTTGAACATCGACTACAGTTTATGGTCGTCTTACCGGACGCCGGTATTTTTTAACTGGAAATGGCGTAACTCTTTCTTAAAAATCAGCCAATGCGCTGATAATGTAATTACGCGTATATGTAAAAACTATTCTAAATAAATATCATTATCGCCCCTGATGCTCCTTCCTTTAATCTTACTGCACAATTCTTCTTTAGACATCGCAAAAAGAGGGCTAATCTCCACTCTTACCTGCGGCTTTACTTCGATTCCTGCATCTTTGAGCCAATTTTTATGAATATTGCTCAATATCTCTCTGACGGTCTGGGGAGAATCATCGCCCTGCTTATTCTTAACAGGGGCGAATTCTTCTTCGCGGGATATTTCCATACAGCAGGTCTTTTTCGCTAAAGGTATGGCGTCGAAAATAAAGGTTTCAAATTTCCATCCTTCAATTTCTGTGATTTCACCTTGCGCTCCAAATGAATTTACCATTTTAATAGCTTGGTGATACGGTAAAGAAAATCCGTGCTCATCTAAACGCTGGATAAAAGCAAGTGAGATCATATGTATTGCTGTATTCCCCGCCCAATCGCGGATTTGTCCTTTATTATCTAAGATGCCGCGGTTATCCGGATCTAATTCGCTGTACTCAATAACTTTTGCCTTGCTATTTTCAGCGACAAAGATCCCGACCTTTTCCTCGCAACTCCTGCGGCGCACTACTTTAGTAGATATTTCTGAATCTTCCGTCTTATGATACCCAACGAAAGCTGGATCCATTATCTTTACTAAGAGATTGTCAATCTGACAATAAAATAAATCGGAATATCCATCTTCAATTAGTTTTTTTAACAAACCCGAATCATATAGTGCCTTAATACAACCACCGTGACCGTTTGGATTAACGAATAGATGAGTTTTGTCCTTTAAAATTAATTTACCATCTACAGTTAAAGTAGGAAGCATCTCCTGTTCAAACAAATGCACAGTTTGCGGATCGAGGCCAAAAAAATTATGTGTTTTAAAAAAGTCTTTTACTTCCGGCAGCATTTCCGTGTCCGTCATTATCAACAACGGAACAGCAATTTTATAGCGCAAAGATAGGGCTCTGACCGACTCGGCAAAAAGCTGAAATAAAGATTTGTTTTTTACAGGAGAGATCGGGAACATTCCTTTAGGGCCATTAAAACCCAAACGAGAGCCATGGCCTCCGGCTACGATCAAAACAGCTATCTTGTTCTTGTAAATTAAAGACTCACCTAATATACGCGCCTCTTCCTTTTGAATTTGCTCATCAGAATTTTTAGGAATAGTAAATATCCGTGATGGATAGATGTCTATGTTATGTTTGACGGGAAATTTTTGTTGGGAAATTTTTTCATAAAGCGAGAAGGCGAGTTCAAAATCAAGATTCCCCATTTCACTAATAAATTTTTCTTTTTCCGGGAGACTTAACGACTGATAATACCTAAGAATATGGGTTTGGTTATATTTCTTGAGCAAATTTAAAAAATATTTTTCTTTCATGGCTTACCTGGGGAGTGGCCACCTGCTATGGTTAAGCCAAGCAGTTCCTCCACTATTGATACAAGCAAAGAAGATTGTTTAGAGACACTATCGATTGCTTTTTTTTGCTCCTCATTAAGAGCTCCATATGATCCATCTTGAAGTAATGATAGGTTCCCATTAATCACTCCCAACGGTGTACGCAGTTTATGCGAAATCAGAGTTAAGGTATTCTGTTTTAGAAATTCTTCGGTGCGTGCTAAGGTAACATCACGTAAAATAAAAACAATGCTTAATAGCTCTCCGGCTGAATTCTTTATCACATTAAAATTTACCTCTAAATATAATGCCTCTGTCGAATCTGTCTTTTGGCGTACTATATCAAATGTTTTATGCGCAATCGTTAAATCCATAAGAGCTTCTTTATTTATAGAAACAGAGTAATTCGTAAATAACTTTTCGACCAAATTAACATTCGCCGGATCGGCAATATTTAAGTACTTTAAAATCGCCGCATTGCAATCTTTAATTAAATAATCCGGGCTACAGATAGCAATGCCATCGCTTACTTTATCAACCACTGCCTTAAATTTCTCTTCTTCCTCTAACTGTCGGCGGTAATAACTTATCTTGAGTATGGACTTAACTCTTGCTAATAGCTCAACCTTATCAACGGGCTTGGAGATAAAATCATCGCATCCTGCCTCAAGGGCTTTTACCTTGTCTTCGGTCTCCTTAAGTACGGTTACCATCACCACCGGGATCGCCTTAGTCTTTCCATCGGCACGCAAATTCTTGAGCACTTCTATGCCGGACATCTTGGGCATCATTATGTCCAGCAGAATCAGATCGATTTGATTACCAGAAAGTTTTTCCAACGCTTCTTCACCGCTTGCCGCCTTGACAATTTCATAACCCTGCGGAACAAGATATGCCTCGAGAAGTTCAATGTTTTGAGGCTGATCATCAACAACTAAAATTATTGATTTGTCTTTCATCCTCTACCTCTTTTGAATTTTACTTTCCAACAAATTAGAAACTCACTTAATGAAGCTCCTCAGGCTTTGGCCCAAGGTTTCTGTAGCGAAATACTTGAGCGGCCAAGCTCTATCCGCGCGCCTTTAAGGAGATGTTTTATGGCCGCGAAAGTATAAACTGGCTGACTTCTTTCGCAAAGGTGCGCGTATTTATCGGCTTGCCTATGAATCCGCTGTTAGTTATGGCGCTTATCTCTTCTTTACCTTCTGCCATTACAGAAGCAGTCACAAAAACTATTGGAATATCGCTTGTCTCTTTGTCTTGACGCAATATCTTGGCGGCTTCGGAACCGCGCATATCTGGAAGCCGTACATCCATAATTATGATATCCGGTTTTTCTTTCATGGCAATGGCAATTCCATCGGCAGCATTTTCAGCTTCAAATACTTTAAAGCCAGCGACCTCCAAAAGGTCTTTTTCCAGCATAAGATTGTTTTTATTATCATCTACAACTAATGCTTTCTTCTTCATCTCAAACCTCCTTTCTGGAGACAATGGGCAGAGTAAACTTGACTCCGGTCCCTTTATTTAGCCCCCCTGATTCTACAGAAAACTTCCCGCCATGTAACTCAACCAGCTTTTTAGAGAACGGTAAACCTAGGCCCGTCCCTTCAGTTACCCGGGAATATGGAGTATCGACGCGGAAAAACCCTTCAAATATTTTCCCCATATTTTCAGGTGCGATACCAGCCCCCGTATCCCAAACCTCTATTTCTATCTCGGAATCAGCTCTTTTAGCCCGCATGCCGATTTTACCACCCTCGGGGGTAAATTTAACTGCGTTTGAAAGCAGGTTGTAAAGTATCTCTCTTACCTTGAGCTCATCCCCCTCAATATTCGGCAGATCTTCGGCTATTTCCAGCGACATATCGATCTTCTTTTTGCTGACCATATCCGCGACCAGCAGTGAAATCTCATTTAACAGGCTTTTCATGGGTAAGCTGGATAATGCCAGCTTCATCTTTCCGGCCTCAACTTTTGCCATATCAAGTATCTGATTTATCAGTAAGAGAAGGTGCTTTCCGCTGGTTAAAATATTATTAACGTATTTTTTCTGCTTCTCACTAAGCGGCCCGAAAGTCTCGTCGTATAATACCTCAGAGAAACCGTTAATGGAGTTAAGCGGGGTCCTGAGCTCATGCGACATGTTGGCCAGGAACTCGGATTTTGCCCGAGTGGCACGTTTTAACTCGGCGGCCAACTCCTCTAACTCTTTATGGGTTTTTTCCAGGCCGGCTTCTATCTCCTTACGCTCGGTAATATCCTCGATAGCCAGGAGTATAATCCGTTCCTTGCCCATCCCTCGTTCAATTTGCCGGGCATTCAAAAGCATTATGCGCCTGCCGATGGTAGTAAAATCGTGTTCCACCTCATAGTTATCAAAGGTTGCTTTTTGAGGAAGGATGGTTTCCAGCAGTTCCCGCAGCTTGGGGATATCCCACTGTTTATTTCCCAGGTCATAAATAAGCTGCCCCACGGTCTCTTCAGGCCTTACCTTAAAGACTTCATAGAAGGAACGACTGACGGTGACTACTCTGAGGTCTTGATCCAGAGAAATCAAGGGTTCACGCACAGTGTTGATGATGCTCTCGGCATAGTTGCGGGCATCCTGAGCTACTCGCTCTGTTTTCTTACGCTGTTCAATTTCTTGGTGAAGCTGCTTAATAGTCTTTTTTTCTATTACGGTGCGGATTTCTACCTGATTCTTAAGTAATTCTTTGTTTTTCTTTTTATCTTTCATGGTTTCGCCTCTTTCAAAGTTTCCCTAAATCTATCTAAACATATTTTCATAAATTTATTCGGGAAAACATCAAAAATCCTTTCCGCATGGCCGCCATCTTTAATAATTATCAGGGTCTTGTGATCCTTTGCCCTTTGGAATAAACGCTGGCTATGACTTGGCTTAATAAGCCAATCTTTTTCACCATGGAGAAAAAGAACCGGCGTGGGTGATATCTTATCAACGATATCAATGGGCCTAATCTTTTCTAAAGAAGGATTGCCTGGCCTAATCCCCTTCCCTCGCCCCTTGACCCCAAGATTAAGTTTTAGATCTTCCCACATATCTTTTTCCCAAAAATGATAATCCAGACTTCCTAAATCTGCCGGGGGACTGACAGCGATCACGCTATCAATGCCCTGATGATGACTCGCTTCGATCAATGCGATCGCCGCACCAAATGAAAAACCGATCACGCCGATTTTAGTATAATGGTTATCTTTGGCGTAGGCGATAATCGCTCGTAAATCTTTTTGTTCATGCGCTGTCCAGGTAAAAACGTCACTGCTCTCTCCGTGCCCTCGAAAATCAAACACAATAACATCGTATTCTTTACTGAACGCCTCAGTTATCCCTCGAAATAAAAATGTATCCTTATTGTTATAAAAACCATGCGCGATAATAACAACCTTAGAAAAACCTCCTTTAACATGAATTAAAGCGATGCGCTTACCATCCTCGGTCATTACGGAACAATTATTTTCCACTTTTCACCGTCGTATCTTTAATCTTTACGGGTTCTGTCTTCTGAAAACCTCCTTCAAATACTGATGTGAGTGCGGATTTAATATAATTGCTGCAAATATCCCACTCCGCTTTCATGCGCCACTGGAGGAGATACCGCGAACTATTTTTCTTGCCCAGAGAAACAGATCTCCTTGATCTAATTTTATCGTAAATTTCTAGCATGTGTTTAGCAACAGAATTAATCGGATATTTCTGTACCGTCATCCTTACGATCTGCTTTATAGTTTGTAATTCTTGGGGAGTTCGAGATAAAGCCCAAATAAGAGCAGCAACAAAACTTTGCTGATCCATTTCTTTAAGCAATCGGCCGTTGTGATAATCTTCTACAACTTCCCGGGCACCCGGAGCATCCAATGCTACCACCGGAAGGCCTGCTGCCATAGCTTCAATAAGAACGATTCCTTGCGTTTCGCTTAATGAAGCGAATGCGAAAACATCCATGGCAAAATAAGCATCAACCAAATTCTGATAATGTAAAACCCCGGTTAAATGTAATCTTTTTTCAAGGCCAGCTGCTATAAAGGTGTCCTTGATCATTTTTTCCGATGGGCCAAGACCCACGATTAAAGCATGAACCCTGGGATCTTTTTTTAATAATTCAACCAGACAATTTGTCAAAAATTCCAAATTTTTTTCCGGAGATAGTCGCCCAGCATGGCCAACTACTAAGGCATCAGGAGGAATCTGGTTTAGCTTTCGAAAAGCAATTCCGTCGCCTTTTGAAAAACGTTGAGCATCTATTCCTGTCGGAATAACTTCCATGGGAGTCTTAACACCTCTTTTAAGTAAAATATCCTGCACACTTTCACTGGGTACGATTACCTGGTCCACCAAATTTGAATATCCGGCAGCAAGCTTGACCATAAAACGTTTGACTCCCTCATTTTGAACCGGCCAATCATGCACGTACTGCTCAAACATACAGTGATAAGTAAATACAAGCGGTATGGCGTGTTGCCGGCTAAGGCGTAACGCAAAATCTCCCATAAAAAACGGGCCGTGGCTGTGCACCATATCCGGCACGAATTCTTTCATGTATCGCTTTAAAAGCTTAGAAATCGGAAAGTTAACGGAAAAAATAGTCCCGCCAAATTTTTGAAAAGCCGGAATTCGAATAACGCCCGGTTCCTCAATCGGGGCGTCCTTAAAGGCCGGAGTAACAATTAAAACCTCATGCCCTAAGATTCTAAATGCCTCGCTAAAAGAATAAACCGATTGCTCTAACCCGCCTACCATCGGAAAATAAGTATTTGTCATCATAAGAATATTCATTATTTGTCCTTTAATTCTATAAGCGCTTTTCTCGCTGCCACACCTATTGCTTCGTAAGAATCCTTCGCACCCATGGCTAACCCTTCTTTTTCTAAATCCTCGACAAGAAGCGGCTTGCCGAATCTTACCCTAATCGGGTGGCGTTTAGGATACTTTGCTGTACAGGACCATGCCTGGAAAGCTCCTTCTATAGCCACAGGCACAAGCTTTGCCCCTGACTCCTTAGCTATAACACCGAACCCTTTTTTAAATTTTCCAACTTTGCCAGTAACACTACGCAACCCTTCCGGAAAAAAACACAAACCTTTACGCATTTGCAACACTAAATAAGCGCTGCGTAGTGATTCCAAGAAATGGGTTGAATAATCAAAAGGAATAAGCCTAATCATCTTTACCAGATTCCTTAAAAAAGAAGATTTTATAAAAGGCCTGAAAAAAAACGGTATAAAGATGAAGTAAAAAAGCGAAAAAGCCGGTCTCCGCGGTAAACAAGCAGCAATGGCCGGCCCATCAAGATCACTGGTGTGATTGGGATATAAAATATAGGCTCCTTCTTTGGGCACGTTCTGGGCTCCTTCAGCCTTTACATGGAAAAACAATTTAAAAATCAAATAATTTATGGCGATGATAATAAATCGAAACGACCAGGCAAAAAAACCGTTACTGAATTCCAGCGCGCCTAAATGCTCATCTTTAGGTATAACTTGTAAATGTTTTTTCCAATAACCTGATACTAGGGGCGCCCCTTGATCCTCCTCCGGAAGAATACCTTTAGCCTCTTTCAACGCATCCCTTATTCCCAAAATTAGCTCCTTTACACTAAAAGCTTGCGAGATTGCCTCATCTTTTATATCGGCTTTAAAAGCTAACTGTAAGCTCGAAGCCAACTCTATCCTACCTAATGAATCTATGTCCAAATCTAACTCTAAAGAATCTTCAAGTATTATCGGCCTTTTAATACCACTTAATCCCTTTAAACATTTCAAAATTTTTATGCTGATATCGCCTTCTATCAACTTCTGGTCTGAGACTGTTAGCTCATCTTGAACCGGAAGAGCACCTTCTATTCCTGCCCTCACCCTAGGTTCATATATTTTCTTAACCGCATATCTATCTAACTTACCAAACAGGGTATGCGGTAGATCTTCAAGTGCAATAGTAAATCCTTTAAGCCTTTTATAAATAGGCAGCGATGGCGAGGTTTGATCAAATCTTTCCTTAATGGATAAATGCAAATTCACTACGGCAAATTTCCTAAACTCGTCAAGATCCGGCTGAATGACTGCCCAAAGAACCTTAGACTTCTTTGCGCCATCCATTCCAATAACCGTAAAAACGCACATCTCTTTAATCGGAGCGACCTTTGCATAAAGCTCTTCAATGTCTTCCGGGTAAATCTTTCTCCCAGAATTTAATATGATAAAATCTTCAAATCTATCTATCAGGGTTTTTTTCATTTATTTTCCTCATATTTCAATTCAAGAGAATTCGTTGCGGGCGTTACTCTTACCTTCATAAAACCAGGTAATTGAACATCAATCGGTGGCTCTTTCACAAACCAAACTCCACGCCATTCAACGAGAATATTTTGCCCTTGCGGTTTTATGGAAATTTGAATATCCCCAAAACTTGTGGGCGCAGGCCCAAACGAAATCGTTTGATTTTTATCAAGCCAGGCTCGCGGGATTCCCGAGCATAAAATTAACCGGTTATCTTCTTCGCGTACAAAACAATTTCTAATCATCAAAATCCATTCCGCTGCAGCCCAAACATGCTGACCATCTCCCATGCATCCGCCTCCGGTACGAGGATGTATTGACTCAGGCCATTGTCCTGTTGGTGTTGCCAATTTAGCCACCGCGCTCATCAAAGCAAAATACCTAGAGTCCCCTGCACGCAAAAGCACTTGCGCTAAATGTAAGGTAAGATAAGGATTAATCCCTGAATGAGTTATGTCATGGAAAAACCCGCCATGAACTAAATAATTTTTCATTAAAAAATCTGCGGTGTCTAAAATCCTGGGATCGTTCTGCTGGAAAACTCGAAGCGGATAACTGGCAATCAAAGAACCGACGGCTCCGGAATCCAAACGCCGATATGGAGAAGCCGGAATTGCCAGTCTTTTTAAACGAACCTCTACTTTTTTTAAACTTTGATTAATACTTTCTAGCAATGCGAGTGACTCCTTTTCAAAAGTAATAGCTGCATCATCATCATTGTAAGCAGCACACATTAAGGCCGCTGCTTTTAATCCCGCAACAGCCCAAAAGTCATCCCAGTAATAAAAATCATTCGGCCCCAAATGCTCGGCGCTAAATCCCGACGGTAATAAGCCCGCATGAGGAGATTGCAAATTACTAGACAAGCGCTTTTTACAAATCCACTTGCCCGCTTTATTAATAGATTCTCTCCACTCTTTTGGCGCAGCATTTCCTGTCATCTGGCAATACTGACGCATAATCCACAAGGCCTCGCCATTAGAATCCCATTCCCCTTCCTGAGAAAGAAAATAACCCCCAGCTGTCTGACGCAAACGGAAACAATCTATGGCCCGTCGAACACGTTCCTTTAACCCTACAGATAACAAACCATATAATATAAAAGCAGCATCGCGAAACCAGAATCTGCGGTAAATATAAGGCCCGGGGTAAACTTCTTTGGGAGAATGCAAAACCATGGTGTGAATAGCGGCTTCATAGAGAAACTTAAAAATTTCATCGGGAATTTGTAATAAACAGACGCCTTGTAGACTTTTCTTCCACGCAAGTTCTGCAGTTTCTTGATAACCTAAATAGGATTCTTTGTGGAGCCCCCTCGGTCCTGCCGAGGCTCCCACCCCTTTTGGGGATTCAATTTTGTCCCGCCGCCCCAAAACCGCGTCATCGATACGGATAGACGAGGCGGGATTTCGCCCGGACGAATGGAAGTGCCGAAGGGTTTCATTTTTCGTCAAAGGTACCGAAATGGTAATTTCTTGTGAAACTCCTGCTTCCAATATATATATTGCTGCGGCGCTGGCCATACCGACTTTACATGAAATTTCTTTTTCATTTTCCTTCGCCGAATTGACTGGATTCGGCACTCCACCGCCATCTCGCTCCGCTCGCCAAATGGCGGCTACGAAAGACAATCGGCTATAAACATCGCCTCGATGATAATCCGAAAATACGCATTGATCCGGAGGCTTATCAAAATAGACAAAATTTTCTCGATTTACTTGCCAGCCCAACGAATCTTCAAGAAGAGTAATGCTATTTATGAAGCTGACGCCTTCGGGGTTATAAGGCCTAAGAGAAATAATTAGCCGCGCCTTGACGCCAGCAGTTCCTGTGATTTTAACCTGACAAAGAGGTTCTTGAGCTGAACCTATAACTTGCGCTTCCAACTGAAGTTTTAATTGATCGAGGTGGGATTCTGTAATCACACAAAGATTGTCACCTAAACCCAACTTTTGCGATACGTTTTGACTACGCGATGGGATTAATGGCTCTCCAACTTCTGGGATAATCCAAACATCAATAGACCAGCTATCGTAATAAGGAGTAAGCAGGCCGCGAGGATCTACAAGAGGAAATTCAATATTATCGGGAACGCCCAAAGCTGTCCAATTTCTATGGGTGAGATTAATTTGAGTTAACGAAAAAGACCGTGGGATAAACGCCTCATTTCGAGGGTTATATTGACATTCTACCCAATAAGGCCAAATCCAATCAAGGTTATGCTGGATGGCTAAACTATTGACCAAACCACGAGCGTGTAAAACAGCGCCTGCACGCAACAGTTCCATCGGAGCTGCCACCTCTGAGGGTTGGGAAAAATTATGTAATTGAGAAAGAAGCTTAATAGGATCTAAAAACCCTTGCCTACGCGCAGCATCTCTTACTAAAAATCTCCATGGAAACCATCTCCACCACATAAAATAGACCTTCTCTTTCAACAAAATTCTAAAAACCCACCACTTAAAACAAATATAGGTAAACAAGCCTGTTATTATCGTGGCAATGATTAAAGCTACCCAAATAGCTCCATGCCAGGCGTTAAGAATACTTTGATTTGTTAAAACATTAATACCTAAGGCTAAAGAATTAATTAGTGCATACCGACCAACTTCAGCATACGATGATGGCTTGTTATGTTTAAACGTCCAAAATTTAATAAGCAAATATCCAACAATACCCGCGCATATAAAAGAAATTCCTTTAGCTATGCTAAAAGACAAAAAATGAAATAAAATATAATAAATACTAAAGTCTGTTGCATTGACAATAGCCCCCGCAATTAAAAACCGGACAATCTCTTTTCTGGCTTTCATAAACAGAGCCCCCTCTTACTTCCGAGCTAAACCTGAAAAACCGATTATGCTAGCGATCGCTCCACCAATCAGAAGCCAGAGCGCCTTGTCTGTGGGTGCACCCGTGAAAAAGCGGGAGACATCGGAACTAGCCGAGTGGTAGGCGTTAAACCCAAAAGCTAACAAGATAACTCCTATAACCAGAAGTGCAACTGACATACCCTTATTCATATATCCTCCTTGCGCATAAAGCGCATACCAAACCATCAATTTGGTTTGGGTATTAGCACAGTAAGTGCACACACCTCGCCCGACTGGAGGGGCGAGTGCATGTTTTCTGCATTGCCGGCCTATTCCCGAGAAGGCGGGACACTTGCCCATCCTTTAGGGCAAGGTGCCTTTAAGACCGGGTGATATCTTTGCTTTATTTACCCTCTGCCACAAGTCCGGGCGGAGCCTTGTGCCACTTATACCCTTCTGCCGCGTCGTCATATCCGCGCTTAAAGAGCCTCTGCATTTCCTTCCTATCGAACATCTCTTTTTGATTAGGCTTAAAATCTTCTGGAATATACGCTAAATTATAATCCCATCCTTTTTCCTTCGCGAATGCGTAAATTCTGTAAGTGTCCCCGGCCATTTTTGACGCTCCATTGGTTTCAATCAAACGCGAGGTTATCGCCGCCAGATTGGCTTCTACTTGTTTTGAGTGCGGCGACATATAACAACAATTTAGAACATATAACCGCGTTCTGAATCCTCTAAATCCCACACCTTCCATTAACTGATGAATATAAAAAATTCCGCCAATAACCCCGCCATCAGCATGCATCTCGTCATAACGCCTGCCGCCAGCTTCAACTTGAAAATAGACCGGAGGAAGCATAGCTGAAAACGAGCATGAGGCTAGAATTATTTTGCGGAATATTTTCACCGAATCGGGGCCTCCTTTGGATGCAAGCGCTCCCATATCCCATATAACAAACCCCTGGGCGTCAAGATCCGAGGTTCCCACATATAGCCTGCGCCCCTTCGCATGCTCTTGTGCGATCTTCGCCATTAAATCCTCATCCACAATATTATCGATTTTTTTAGCGAACAGGGCTGAGCTATACACAGAATCTCCGAATAGAATGCCAAAAATGCTCTTCTGTCTCACAACATCTTTGGTCGATATCGAGGTAAACAGGTCCGCAAGCCAGTCTTCATAGTCTTTACCTGAAAACGTAGCAACAGCTAGGATCGATCCACTCGAGTAACCTGTAACTATTTTAAATACCGGACGAGAGCCTTCCTTTAACCACCCCTTCAATAGCCCTATACCGTAAGCGCTGTTGGATACACCGCCTCCGATAATAAGCACGGGATAGGTCTTTATACCGTTAACTAAATAATCTGATTTACCTTCATCTTTAAACGAATCTGCCAGGCTCTGCCGCATAAAGAGAGAAGCGGGCTTATCTGTATAGTAGCGCATATCCGGCATACCGACAACGACGGCCTTCCCGACAAGATTTTCCGGTACAGCATGTCGCACATGGACGCACCCTGATAATGCTGAAAGACAGGTTATTATTATAAGCAACTTATATAACTTCTCTTGTCTCATTATGTCTTCTTACCAATTAAAAAATAAAGCACCATACCGATAACAGGCAAAATAAGTACCAGAATAATCCACAATGCCTTTTTGCCTGTGTCCATGGAACTTTTTAGAACATCAACAATGGCAATAATGTCTAAAACCAGAATTAGTAGACCTAATATCCCTCCCATAGCCACCTCCTTGAAACCACCTTAGCTTATTCATTCTTTTCTTTTACAATTTATTTACCAACATTTTCAATCTTTCCTCCTACATTCTTTATATCTGTTCCCGCGCCTCTCATTGCGTTACATCCTAAAAGTGAAGTCATTAAAATCAGCACTAGCAAGCTCAATAAAGTAAATTTTTTCATATTTGTCCACAAGGACAACACTCGCGCAACACCGATAAGCGCGAGGTGCCTTCTCCATGTTTTAATTTTTTTTGTGAAAAGGCTCCTTCAACACAGCCTACTCGCCTATACAACCCGCTTTATTAAGCGCGTCAGGCCCACTAAAATCACTGCGCCAGCAAGGGCCACTAAGAATGCGCCTAGCGAACTACTGGTATATAGTCCCATCGCTCTGGCTATCCATCCGCCAAGCATAGCTCCCACAATCCCGATCACGATGTCTCCGAGAATCCCAAACCCCCGGCCTCTGATAATCAGGCCCGCCAACCACCCAATCACTCCACCGATCAAAAGAAACCACACCCAGTATCCTATAGTATTATTTTCCATACCTCTTCCCTCCTTTTCTGTTGTTACCCGTTACCATTTTTATGCATACTCTTTTTCCTTTTTAAACGCAACCTTAATAAGATCAACTAACGCCTGATCATTAAACGGTTTTTGTAAAAAACCCGCTGCCCTTGCTTTTAAAGCCCGCTCATAAATAAAAATTTGTTTCTTCTCCGGTGACATTTTCGTCGCCATCCTTACGTTGCACCTTTTCTTACTTCTAATGCTATTATTTGTACTATTTAAGATTATTTTTTTGTTCAGTAATGTTAGTAGTCTTAACTCCGCCTCCGGGATCGATAGACTCTAGAAATTCATATGATGGTTGAGCATAAACCCTATCTTTATCGCGCTGCACTAACTTACCGTCAAGAAAAAATACTTTTGAATAGATAATACCCAGCGCATTCATTTTCTCTATCTTTGCCCTATTATTATTCGGATATTCCCAAACCTCATATTCTTTATTGTCTATTACCATCGTACTTATTTTTTGCGGCTCCCCAATCTTGCGGATTACCTCTTCTTTAGACATTCCATAGGTTAAGGCCTTATATTCGCCTTGGTTAAAATTTTGAAAGACAAACCCACATCCCGATAACACCATCACTAATAAAAAAACTATTAAGTTTCTCATATCTAACCTCCTTTAAGGTAAGACGGCGAATTGGGAACAGGTTACACAGCTCCTAGGATATATTTTACTTCGCACAAATAAATCCGTCAAATAATTTTTATCACAGAAGATTGGGTATTCAGGTCCCGCTCTTTAAAAAACTGACCTATTTTCATATTTGTTACTTCGGACAGAAACATTCGACAAGGGAACGCCCTCTCTGTATGCAGCTAAAGAAATAAAAAAGACTATTGATCGGATACGGTCAATAGCCCTTAAACTCTCCCGTATGCCGAGGAGAATGATATTACTGGGGTTCCTTATCAGTCGCTTTCCATATTGCATCCAGCGCTTCTGCCGCGCGCATACGTAGCTTAATATCCACTAATCCGGATATCTCTGTATCTTCGGGATTGATTTCAATCGTAGGCCGGCCTAAATGCTTCGCTACTACCATCGGCTGACTGATGTACGGAAAAACACTGCTCGTGCCTATTGAAAAGTAGATATCGAATCCCCGCGTTAATTCCCGCTCCAGCATCGCCAGCTTATCTTCCGGCAGCATTTCTCCGAAGAAAACCACTTCCGGCCTGGCTATGCCCGCGCAATCAGGGCATCTGGGCGGTATATTAATTCCGCTGTAATCTTTGACTACGCCTCGCCACCCGCAGCTCATGCAGGCTAATTTATGCATATCCCCGTGGATATCGATGATATTGTGCGAGCCGGCAACACGATGGAATCCATCGATATTCTGGGTGAGCACCCAGACACGCTCAAAGTGTTTCTCCATCTCAGCAATAACTTCATGGCCACGGTTAAAGGTAGCATTGCGGCAATTATTTTCTATCTGCGAAAGATATTTCCAAGTCACTTGCGGCCGCTTCTCCAAAGTTTCTCCTGCTAAGGCCATTTCTACCGGAATGCCATCTTCGGTTAATTTGTCATTATACAGCCCACCGATGCCGCGATATGTCGGTAAACCCGAATCCGCGGAAATCCCGGCTCCGGTAATAAACAGGATACTTTTGCAATTCTTTAAAAGCTTGGCGATTTGGCCTATCGCTCCTGGATGGTTATTCATAGGATATGCCTATTTTAGTACTGCTTAGATGCTGGCCTTGGCAACTAAAACCTTAGCCATTTTTATTCCTCCATCCCTCATACATTACAATTTCTTGAAGAGCTAATCTGTCCTTATGGCTTGGGCAAGGTTTATCCGGATATCCTAAGGCCAAGAGTTCCACTGCTCGGATATCTCCAGGGATGCCCAAAATCTCCTTAACCTGATCTTCATAAAAAGCCCCGATCCAACAAGTCCCTAAACCCTCTTCAGTTGCCTTAAGCACCATATGCTCAATGGCAATAGCCATATCAATGGGATAACACAATTGACCGCAGGTCATTGCATGGTTATCGGTCTTAGCACAACAGACGATTACAACCGGTGCCTGGCCAACAAAGGCCTGGTTCTTGGCTGCTTTCATAAGGTGCTGCCGGGTATTTTTATCCTGGACCACAATAAATCTCCATTCCTGCCGGTTACTCGCAGAAGGCGCAAGCCTAGCTGCTTCAAGAATAATCTCAAGTTTTTCTTTCTCAACCGCTCGGTCTTGGTAACTGCGCACACTGCATCTTCTTTTAATCGCTTCCATAACATCCATGGTATTTATACCTCCTAATGATAATAACAATTGAGAAACAAACTGAATAGGAAAGAAGCTCAGCCGCTACACTACATTTTTAATTTTGCGACATTTTGTAGTGTAAGGGATAATCCCTCTATCTCTTTACTCTGAAAACTCTGAAATAAATTTATGCTAAAGAAGCCCGGTGGGACAAGATGTTCGCCCAGGTAAGCATAGATTCAGCCCAATCGGCGTCCATACGGACATCATGGGAAAGGCGCTCAAAGTCATTCTTGAACCATTCATAGGTGGGTAGGAAACGGCTTGATTTCGGGGCAGATTCCAGGGCCTTGAGATATTCTTCAGTCTGAGCTAAAAACTGTTCCACTCGTGACTTGCGGCCCTCTATGGCCCAACGGCATAAGCGTCCTAAATTTACGGCAATATTCAAGATTATTTCACGGGCGTCCATTCAATTAATCCTTTAATAAAGATTGAATTATCGCTGCAGCTTTCTTACGTATTTCTTCATCTAATATTTCACGGCTTCTATTTTGCATCGGCCTTAAATTAATCAGAGAATCAAAATCCATCTCTCCGGTTTCTAAATCTAATCCTGCTCCCCAAAGATCTTCCTGCCGACTTCCATCTTCCAAAAGAAGGCGCTCGCCATCTACGTGCTTCTCCCCGCCAGCCGCTAGGATTTTACGTTGGACATCTACTACAACTTTTATGTAGCCCTTCAAATCCTCTGCTATCTTCTTGAGGGTTTCCTGATCTATTTTGGTACGCACGATTAGTAACATTGCTATATTATAACATAAAATTAAAAATGTAGCGGAGATTATCTAATTTGAGAAACAAGTACGAAGTTTAGGAAAGAAGCTCGTCCGCTATTTTATCAGCGTTCTGCCCCGCCCCTTAAGGTCTTTGTCTCTAATACCGGGGTAAAGCTTAGTCTCTGAAACAAAATTTTTTAGGAAAGAAGAGCTCGTCCGCTATGCCGCAATCAACACAAAAAGACAGCCG
>Ga0315288_10000009_pt1 | contig 275478 bp, 262 predicted proteins | sample YL17G11_20_MG_FD_203454 | JGI IMG/M metagenome (GOLD analysis project Ga0315288, IMG submission 203454) | Sediment microbial communities from Yellowstone Lake, YNP, Wyoming, USA - YL17G11_20 | ecosystem: Environmental > Aquatic > Freshwater > Lake > Sediment | place: USA: Wyoming | collected... | reverse complement strand
CCATACGGCGCAACTCCGCTTGGCCAGAGTCCTAACTTTAGCCGTTTCTCAAGCCCGAGTGCGGTGCGTTGCGCAATAAGTTCTCGTTCGTATTGCGCAAATGAGCCGAACTGATGAAACATTAGGCGGCCTTCGGGCGTAGTGGTATCAATGAGCTCGGTTATAGACTTAAAGCCTGCGCCGTTCTTTGCTAGCTCTTCAACTATTTCTATTAAATCTTTAAGGTTGCGCGATAATCTGTCTATCCGATAAACAAGCACGGCTTCAAATTGCTTAGCCACGGCGTCGTCCAGCATTCTTTGTAATGCTGGCCGCCTCCGGTTACTAGCAGTATAGCCGTCATCGTTATATATTTCAGAATAGGTCCAACCTTTGTTTTTAATATACTCAACAATTTTATCTGTTTGGGCGGCGAGAGAGTAACCTTCTTTGGCTTGTTCTTCAGTGGAAACCCTAATGTATATGGCGCATTTCATAAAACACCTCCATGTTGCGCCTTATTGGGTTTCCGCAGATTTCGACAGGCAGGAGAAAAAGCGGCTGCTTATGGAAGTTATCCAAAAATGAAGTTCACTTTTTCTTAGGTTTGCCCTGTAGAATTTCTGCTCTTCCCCTAGGGGAAGAGTCTTTAGGGTCAACCTTACAATACAGTGCCGAGGGGGAGATACGGTATCTTCGCCCTCGTAAGTATTAATTGTATCAAACATTTATGCCTCCCACAAGTTTAATCTTGAGCCTTTAATGAGCCGTTATCTTTGGCTTGTTTCCCTAGAAAAATTGTTTTCTTATATATATCAGCCATATAATCCGGCGCCAAGTGTTTGTATCTTTCAATCATATCTTTCTTTTTCCAGCCGCCGATTGCCTGAACCACATCTGATGGGCAACCCTTCATAATAGAATGCGCAGTCCAAGTATGCCTGAAACTGTGCAGCTTGCCGGGCTTAATTCCTGCTTCCCTGCATAACTTCTTTAACTTTTGTCTTATCGCGTCATTAGAAAATGGCTTTCCCCTTGAATTAACAAACACAAAATCAGATTTGATAGATAATGACTTTAAAATTGGTAGTAATTCCGGATGAATTGGAATAGCCCTTGGCCTATCAGTCTTTGGTTTAAATCCTTCTTTGTGCCTAATAAGTATGGTTCCCTTCTCAAGATCAATATCCTTTCTTGTAAGAGACATCAACTCTCTCTTGCGCATACCTGTATAATAATAAGTCGCAAATATTGCATACCAATTTATCCTCACTCTCTCGCTTTTTGCCACTTCAAGTATCTTTAAAACTTCTTCCTGAGTAAACCAGCGTTCTTCTTTATATGGCTCTTGCAATCTTTTAACTCTTGATAAAGGATTATAATTAAGGTAATCTTTATCCATCAAGCACCTAAATAGGTTACTTAACATATCTAATTCAAAATTAACTGTCCTCTCCTTTTTACCTTTAACATTTTTGCGGTATTCTTTAAACTCCTCAAAGTGTTTTTGCGCTAATTCATCCATATATTCTAAAGCAGGAAATTTATCTTTGAGAAACTCCGTAAAATTATTCATTATTTCTTCATACCGGACTATGGTATTCTTATTACTTAATTCGGTTCTTTTCTGCTCCAGCCATGATTGTATGCCCTGCGTAATAGTAATCCTGTAAGAAAAGTTCTGCCTTTTAAGGCCTGCATACATTCTGTTGAACTCCGGTAGGTTCCTTTTTACCTCATCATGCGTTATGCCTAACTTGTAATATTCCCTTTTCTGGGTCCGGGGATTAGTAAAACGGATCTCAAAGAATTTGCCCCGCTTAACAACGCTCTTAAGGTTAAATTGCCTTAAACGGTAAGTCATATTAATTTAATATTGTTTGTTTCTCCGCTTTCCCATTTCTCAAGCTCATTCTCTTTAAAACGTAAACCGCCTCTTTTGAGGTAGGGAATTAAATTTTTAGACGTCCATTGATAAAGCGTATTCTTCTTTATGCTATAGCGCTGGCAAACTTCCTCCGGAGTTAATAATCTATCCATGTTGCCGCTCCTTCTCCTTTTATTAATATGGAATAACTGATTTCTATCTCTTTTTCCTCTCTGATCTTTGCATGAAATTCCTTTAACTGCCTTATAACTATGCCAATCACATTCGCATACTTGGCTTTTTCCCACCCTGCAAGATGAGTTCTTTTGCTGCAAATTTTAATCATCATAACGGCCTCCTTATATCGTTTGTAATTACACTTGTAATGTTAAAGGGTAAAAAAAATTACCAGTTGATACCCAATGCTTTTATTTCCCGAATCATCCTGTCTTGTTTCGGCGCGCTCATCCCTAACTCCCACCGGGCAACTGTGGTAGTAGTAGTCATCAGCTTATCAGCTAATTCTTTCTGAGTAAGGTCCTTTTCTTCTCTGTATCTTTTAATGGCTCTCGCGAATTTCTGCCTGTCTATCGTCGTCATATTTCCCCTATCTCAGATTAATTGCATCATACCATATGTAATTACATCTGTCAAGTGTTATTTTGCTCTGTATTCCACCTCAATAGTTATGCTTCTAACCCCTTCAGGCAATTTTTTCTTTTCTTTCTCGTTGATTGTATACTGCCACTCGTCATAATCAAATGCTACCGCATAACAACGGGTAACCTCTTTCCCATCAAACTTGATTAAAAATCCGCCTTCGGCCATAGGGAGCCTCCTCTCTAAGAAAAACGTATTAAATTTGCTTAAGCAAGTATAATATCGGCCCTTACTTTGATGGTTTTTTCAGATTGTTTAAGAGGATCTCGCTTTTTGAATTCATCAACCAAATTTTTAAAATTATCTTTTCCTAAAAGTTGCGCAATATAGCTTTCGATCATAAAAAGCGTTGCACTTGTTACCGTTGTTAAAGCTTTATGATAATTTTCCGCATCTTGTGAAGTTTGAGTCCCCATCATAAAAGCATCAGCATCTTCATAGTTCGATCTAATTCTCAATCTATACAGGCTGTCAAAAATTGTTGTTGGGTGCACATTTTTATCTAGAGCAAATATCTCCGTTTTGACCATTCTCTTTCTGTTATTTTTTCTTTTCCAGTCCGCTTTCCTTTTCTTCAAAATTCTGTCTCTGGTTGTTTTTAACATGAGACCGTAGAAATCCCACATATTCTCTACGGCGGGATTTGTTAAAGGTGAAATTTCATTTACAGTATAGCTACTTGGTAAACAATAGAACTTATGATTTTCATATTCAACGCAACCTTTACAACATACATTCCATGGCGCCAGAAAAAAGCTATCGTTCTTTATCCAGCTGGCTATGAGATTTAATGTATTAGTATGATCTTCACGACAGCTGACACCACTTGCTTCAATTAGAGATCTTAAGGAAAGGTAAACGGAATAATAGGCCTGAACAGGCGCCCAATGGTTAGAATAAAATTTTAAGCTAGAATCAAATGAATTAGGAAGGGATAAAATAATTTCACTGTACCAAGCGTTAAATAAAAGCTTCTTTATTTTGTTGATATCATAGGTGACTGCCTGAGTTGTATTGGAAATCGGTGAACCTTTTTCAAGCGCTGATTTTATATTTCGAAATAAATCCGAACCATAGAGACTTTCTATTATTAACTCTATACTCTTCAGATAATTTTTATATGTTCTAAAACTTTTTTCAGCTAATAATTCTTCTTCATCAGGAAAACTTACCTTTATCAAAACCATAGTCGCCTCAATCTAGGGACATTCACCCTTCTCTTAACTAAAAAGGCAACCCCCTATTTAGAGAGTTGCCTTATAGTAGATGTAGCCTATTTTAGCCATTCAACACGCCTTTGCATTGTGTAATGATTCTACCCCTTTATCTCCTTGCTTTCAAGGGGCTTTTTCTGCCTCCTACTCTCTTTTAGCCCTACTGGCGAAATCTAACAAATAAAAAGGGCTGAACGGATAAGTCCAGCCCTAAAATCTATAATTAAATAATTGATTACGTTACTCTTTTGGAATCCTTAATCAACTTGCTGAGCTGTCAAGAATATCGCTTTTTCCAAAGAAGTAAAAAAATCTTGGTATGTTAGAGGATCTTCCACAGATTTAATTCCATATTGAGCGTTCGCTCTTACTAACAATTGCTTCTCCCCCCTAGTCCTAACAATTACAGTCATTGTGACTACTGCATACCCGAGGAACTTAGAACCAGTAACTGAGCCCAGCATGAAATCAGCTTTATCAATGACAAAGTCTAAATCTTGCATCGTGCTTATTACAGTTTGCATCATTTTCTTCTTATCAGTTGTATCAAAGGCTCTCGTCTGTATACTTCTTAATTTAACCTGACTTTCATTCATTTCAAGAGCCCTAACAGCTGGTGTTGCACATCCAGACAATGTAACAATCAGGAATAAAATCAAAATGATACCGCAATAATTTTTTAGTTTCCTCATATTTTCTGGGCCTCCAAAAATATTGCTTTAGATAAACTGTCATAAAACTTTTGATACATTGCCGGGTCATTAAGAGTTTCTACCTTGTTAATTTGACCGCCTACATTCCAGACTACGCGTTGAAAAGTAACCCTCACTACTGTTTTGCTGCCATCTAAACTAGGCTTAGTAATAACTGAGGCTTTGACAACTTGACTAGCATCACACGCTGCCATCGCATTTGAAGAATGGCCCCCAAAAGCGTTTAAAGCGTCAGCAAATCCTGCCCAAAACATCTGTCCTTTATTAGTTGCATCGGCTTTCTTTGAAGCCGCCACAAAACCTACTTGCGTTTCGCTTGCATCTAAAGTAAAGCCCAAATCTTGCAAAACCCCAGCAACGGAAGTTATAATCTTTTCCTGATCGGTTGTATCATATTGCCTCATCTGTAATTCTCTTTTTTGCAAATACCCTTCGCTTGGCTTCAAAAAACCTTTCGGAATACTCACACAACCAACTATGCCTAGACATAAAAAGATAATGCTAATTAGCTTTAAAAAATGAGGCATTCTTCTCATATTATTGTCCATTACACTCTAGAAACTTGATGAATGATAAGCGAAATCACGAACTTTTTTGTCTGCGTCAAATTTTATAACTATAGTCAGCGTTCTTTGTGAGGTTGAAGTTGCCCCTGAATTACCACCAACAGTTCCAAGTATCAACCAAACACCACCATTGCTATTTGAATAAGACACATCGGTAGCAATCTTATCATAAACCCAAACCTCTAATCTATTTTCATCGGTTGACACAATATTAGGCGATCCCAACACCTCAATAACTTGAGCGGATGACATTCCAATACGAATCTCCCGCTGGACTTTTCCCACAGTTATCTTGTCAGCTGCGTCTGACTTAACTGACTTGAGATGAGAATTAGCGGTTGAACAACCAGACAACAATAAAAAGCTAAAGAATAAACAGCCTATTCTTTTCATGATTCCTCCTTTTTGTTAGAATAGTCAAATGATACCTCCAAAGCATATGGAAGTCAACTCTAAAATTGAAACAATTTAGTGAGGGAACCCTAATGGCTAATGGGGAGCTAATGGGGACGTTCCCAGAAGGGGACACCCCATTGAATCCGGAACGTTTCTATTTTTCAAAAATTAGAAGCGGCACTTTTTTCTAAAGTTTCTATAAATTAAATGAAGTCCTCCCCTTTTAATTGGATTAACTCTTTCAATTTATAATAAAACGGTGTTAAATTTCCCTTATCACCATCGTAATCAAAATATGTCCCCGCGATAGCCGCATAACAGCCAGTTCTTTGAAGCTTTGTTAAAAAAGCTTTGAATTCTTCCTTGGAAATCTTTAATTTCTCTATAATTTCTTGAGAAAAGCTATCCCAAAACTTATTAACTTCTTGAAGCTCATTTTCCGTGGTTAATTTTGGATAATTATTTAAATATTTCTCCAAGGTAACAAGTATGTATAATTCGCGAATATTGATATCATCCAATATCTCCAGATATTCCTCATATTCATCAATTGATTTTATTAAGTCTTCTTTAAGAGAAGACAATAAAAGGCGCGCGAATAGCTTTATTTTTTCTCTTCTGCGAGTATTTAAAGCGGTCTTAGTCGTAATAAAAAACTTGTGTAGAAAATCTTCAGATTTAATCGAGTCTGCATTTAGCTCAATTTTGCCAGTACTAAGTTCATCAAAAAAAGTTTTTGTCCTATCTTCTCTTATGTTAGTTATCGTAGTTACTAATGCGACATCTGCTCCCGATCCAATGCCTAAAGGAATAAGTTGTATAAGACCTCTTAAAATAGGATTCCTTGAATATCGCTCATTAAGATTTTTTACCAACTTATTTTCTTCCATATACATCTTAGGAACGTTTCTATTTTTCAAAAATTAGAAGCGGTCACACCAAAAAAGGCAACCCCTTATTTTTTATGGAATTGCCTTAAATGTTATCATGTGAATCTCGTTTACTGCCTCTTTGTAATAAAATCATTCTATACCTCTTCTTCACCACTGTAAATCCTTTTTTGAATCGTTTTACCGTATATCACAAGAGGTGATTCCCATGAGGCGGCCCAGAAATATGGCGCGGCAGAAAGACTCTCGGTATACAGGTAGGATATAAATTAAAGAATGACTTTTAGGATCATTCCCAAAAGGAACTTTTTTTAGAAACCCGTATTTCTACTTAAGAAGAAGCGGTCCTTATGTTGTTACTCTATTAGCTTCTTCAGTTGCAATTTGTTCTGCATTTCGGCATTCTTTTTTATAACTCAAGATACTCCTAGGAATTAATGTCCAACCCATTAATAAATAAGGAATAGTAGCAAGCCAATAATTAATACTACTTTCTCGACTTGCTGCTTTGAAACATGTTTTATATAAATAATGAAGTATTACAACTATACCAGTAGTGATGACAACCCCAATTATCAATTTTAGGATTAACTTACCTAATGCTATTCGCTTGATCGTATTTATTCTAGATGAAATTAAATATTTCATTAGCTTTTTACTCTTTTCCTTTCCTTGCGATGCTTCTTCTTCTGCTATTTGTACTCTTCTCTGCGATGCGTTAAAATTATCTCTTATTTCACCCAGATCTTTCTGAAACATTCTATTAATTTTTAAAGCAAGAGCAGTGCTTTCTGTAGATTTACTCGTGATTCTTGATTTTACTATTTCTTTAAGCATCTCTTTTATATACACTGAAGGCAATTTTGCAGCTTGTTCGTTAATAGTATTTAATATTTGTAAATCATGAATCACATACGTGTTTACTGGTGGAATACATTCGTTCAAGATAATTTTTGATAACAGAGGAGCAAAATTTGAGGCGTTTAATTCTGGACCTGCATTATTAATAGCTAAAATTTCTATGAGAGCAGACACTGATAATGCGATAGGTATTCCATGGGGACCAGCAAGGTCAATAGCGCATCCCTGGAGCGATCTATCTAGAGTTAAAATCCAGCATTTTTCATACTTTTCTCTCAAAAAGTTGGCCACGAGAAGCAGGGTTGCGTCATGATTGAGGGCAGCTTCGCTTTTAAGTCCTCTCCATGGTGGGCGCAATGAAGCATAATGCTGAATTAAGTTTTTTAGTTTTAAATCTTTTTCAGCAGATTTTCTTATTGTCTCAATATCACTAAAGTCCTCCTTTTTAATGCTATATCCTCCTGTTAAAGTAGAAGGGATTTTCACTAAAGAGTCAAAAAAGCGCTCATAATCTTCAACATTCGTGCATTTTCTTGATTTTGCAGTAATAATAAAATCATCGCGAACATCCTTTATAATATCATCTGGAAACTCCTGCACTAAGTTAAGTACTGTCCCCCTTTTTCCTGTTAACGCTCTCTCATATTCTTCTTCGGTAGAATGGAGATAAATAAGCTCGGTTTTAATCAATTTTAAAGCTTCTTCTAGTGAATTAATGGAGCTCGCAACCCTATGACTTTCCAGTGATATCGCAAGCAATATATTTGTATCTAGAATAAACTTAGATTCTTTTAATTCTTCTAAAGTTATCGGATCAGCTCCAATATCAGCAGCGACAAGACGCGCAGAAAACATAGCTTGGCTAATAAGCATCAGATACTGTTGGTCAAGGATATCATCACTAGAAAGAAACTTTATAAAACCATTGATTAATGTCTCTTGGAATTGTTCAAGTTTAAATTTCTTGATAGAAGAGGAAAGCAGTTCATGTATATTCTTGGTGGTCTTTAAGGAGGCGCTCTTTACTCCTTTGCTGACAGCTGCAACCCATTCGTCTCCATAACAACTAAAAAAATCTACCAATGCTTCTTTAAACCAATTTTTTAACTCTTTGTCTTCTAAGGTATTAGGAAAATGCGCTTTTAGTACCCTATTTATATAATACCTGCTTTGCTCTAAATCCTTCATTATCTCGTCTTTGACACCATGAGCAAGAGACCATGTATCGTCATTATTTCTGACTTTATTTATTTCCAATAAATGCTCTAAACCCTCCTGGACTAAAGAGTCTGAGATTTTTTTTACTCCAATCAATTTAGCGATATTTAAAGTTATTTGACTAACTTTTAAAGAATCTCCATGCAGAAATAAAGCCTTAACAGCTAATTGCGCAAACGCAAGAACCTTCAATGGTTTTGAGCCAGTACCATATTTCAGATTCACACTTACCAAGTCTTTCCTGTCAATATCATTCATTTCACATTCTCCTAAGTATGGAATTCGGAGGGTTTCTATTTTTCAAAAATTAGAAGCATTTTATATCTTTATTCTGCTTCAAGCCGTTTTAATGCCCAATGTGCTAATTTCTCACAATATAAATCTGTTGCATGATCCGACGCAATCTCTTTCCATTTAGGGATCTTCTTATTTAGAAATGACGCAAAGCGAATTAAATCGTTACAATCAGTAACGGCCCTAGCATTACTGAGGTCGCTCCTGCATGCGGGAAGAAATCGTAAGTCTCCGTGATGGGCATACCCTCTCATTTTCGCGACAAATCCTACTAATTTCTCATTCTTAAATTTCCTAGCAAGCCAATATACGGCCTCCCACAAATAAGTAAATGGAAGAAAAGGAACAGGGTCTAAATCATTGACTACTCTATAAATTGGAGGTTTTATTGAGTCTCCGAAATCACTATTCCCGACTTTTGGACTTCCGAAAGTATAACAAGCTGCCAGATTATCAGAATTCAAAGTGCGGGTAGCAATCAACGCCAAAGCTCCTCCGAGTGAATGACCTGAGACATACAAAGCATAGTCTGTGTAATTACTGATACCTTGCCTTATCTCTTTCTCTATACGCTGAAAACCCCTGAGAAATCCGTTATGAATCTTTACGCCATTCTCATCTTTATAATATCTCGCATCCAAATCAGAGATAATATCCCTGAGTGATTTCTGTTCTGTGCCCCTAAATGTTAAAACAAGCATTTTATCTTTCTCTCTTAAAGCAAGGAAAGCCTGGGTGCCTTCATAATTAAAGACGTTAACTAACAAAAAATCAGCTTTTTTTAAACCCTCTATTAAGCTTCTTTTTTCTACTTCATTTTTTTCAAATTTAATATACGCTAGTTTTGCCATCTCAGCCATTAACCATGCGGTCCTATCACTATAAGCCGCCCTTCTTATCGGCATTGCTAATAATTCTTTGTATTTAAAATACTGGATATCCATTTATTAAGCTCCTTATATATAGGAACATCGCCAAAAGGGTCGCCATTTTGACAAAAAAGGCAACCCCCTATTTAGAGAGTTGCCTTTATGAATTTAACCCATTTTAGCCCTCATGACCGCCTCTTTCTGGATACGATTAATAGTATACTAGCAATTATGGGGAAATACAGTCTTTTTGCTTGATTATTCAATGGCAAAACTTACTGTCACCACCGCCATCACCTTCTTTTCCAGCGACGTGGTGTCATTAACCCCCCAATCCGAAATCTCGGTCGAAGTAACCGGTGTGATCTGAAATACCCCCATCTTTGCGGAACGGATAGAGCCGATTTTATTCCCGGTGGCCTTAACCATATTCTCGGCCCTAAGCTTTGCGTTTTCCGTGGCTTTAGCCAGCATTTCGATCTTTAATTCATCAAGCTTGGTATAAAAATACTCTGGCACCCCGGATTCAAATTCTATGTTATCGTTGATCAACGCGGTGGATTCTCTGGATATCTGCGTTACCTTATCGACCTCCTTAGAGCGAATTTCTACGCCCTGAGAAAGATAATACCACTGGATATCATTGGTATTGTTGCCCTTCTCATTCTTCTTGTAGACTTTCTCAATGGAAATCTGCGAAACAATGATTTCCTTCTCTGCGATTCCCTTTGCAACAAGATATTTCTTTACCTTCCCAAGGTCCTCGTTTAACTTCCTGTAAGCCGTGGGTAAATCCGCCTGCCTGAGCGAAAACGAACCCTTCCAGACAATATAGTCGCTTCTGATCTCCTTTTGCGCCGAACCAGTGACGCTGATCTGCTCCCGCGTAAACTTCATCACTTTCAAAAATCCCTGCGATAAAATAACGCTTGAGGCAATTGTTGCTATCGCGATACAGACACCCAGAATAATGATTTGTGAATTCTTTAAAATTCTTCCTCCATCCATAATTACCTCTTCTTTCTCGCAAAAAAGACCCCAAAATGGATATTTTGTCCTAAGGGGCCTATCCTATTTACCTATGAAAGTGATATGTCCCTACTACCCTACCCCAACCTGGGGTTCTAACATAATGTCCACCCCAGCCATCTAAGCCACCGCTGTGAGCAAAACATTCTGTAGTCATAACAGTCATAGTAACCAATAACATAATAGCTACCATTATTTTTTTCATTTCTTTCTCCTTTTTAATGACAATGATATTGACCATAATTATATCCCCAATGTTCACAATTAGTCCAACAGCGATGACAACCATATCTATTCGTCCTCCCGGGATGGGCAAAGGCGACCGCTGAAAGCGTTAATATTGTTAAGACTGTTAAGATTATTATTTTCATAATAACCTCCTATGGGTACTAGTTTTTGCTAATCATTCAATCCTAAATAATTTGCATTGTTGTAGGGATTACCATCGTGAGACGTGTCTTTCCAACAACCACTGACATATGTGCCATTTGAACGAACGTAAGGACCAACGTATTTTATCGCACAATAACCGTTTGCCGCTATGCCTAGAACCATAAGTAACGCAACTAGCAACATGAGTAATTTTTTCATTTTATCCTCCTTTTTAATTTCCGTGATATTCATATACTGGATAACCATAATCAACGCGATTGTAATGTCCACCAAAAGCGTCTGTTCTTCCTGAGTGAGCAAAAGCAACACTATTTGAAGCTAGCATCATTACTACTGCTATTAAAACATAAATGAGTTTTTTCATTTTATTTCTCCTTTTTATAAGATTATTTTGGTATTTTGATATTCTGAACTTAAGTTTTTCTCGATTATTGGCTGTTTTTCTATTAGGGCGAAAGCCTTACTTGATAACGCTAACATCACCATCATTGCTAAACCGGCTATTACCATCTTTTTCATCTCTACCACCTCCTTTCACCTACAATAGACACAAAGGAGAATGAAAACCAACAAAAAAATAGGCCCAGTTTTTAACTGAGCCTAATTACCATAACTTGTTGTTATACAAGCGGTTATACTATTCCGCTCACAACTGACCTATTTTTCCTAGAACTTCTCTTATTTCTGTTTCGATCTGCTCTCTCTCGGGAAAATCCTTATTTTCGTATTCGCGAAGCGCTTGTTTTAGATACTCGGCTGCCTTGGCGTATACTCCCTTCTTGTAATACAACATTCCTATTTTTCTGCTGACTTCTCCAATTCTGACTTCTTCGCTTTTGAGGTTTGAAAACAACTCTAAGCTTCTAGTGTAAGAAACTAAAGCTCTATCAAAATCTCCATATTCAGCGTAAACATCGCCAATGCATCTGTAAACAATACCTAGGCCTGGCTTTGACTCTACTAGATTATAAAATTTAAGAGCCTTGTTATAATAAAACAATGCTTTATTATAATCGTTTTGCTTAAATGAAATATCGCCCAATTTGATATACTCTCTACTTATGTTCTTCGTGACCCATTTTGCTGCAATTTGTGACCCAATGGAATTAAAAATATTTTTGCTTTTAAAAAAATAACCTAAGGCTTTTCTATATTCGTTCTTGTTGCTAAACAGAATCCCAAGGTCTTGATAATCACAGCCCAAATCATACTTATGATTATAATTAGTGACCATTGCCTTGTTTATTTTTAAACTTTTTAGAAGCAGATTTAGAGAATTACCGTATTGACCTTTATCTCGATACCAAACTGCAATTTGACGATACGCTTTAGCTTCTCGTAATTTATCATTCGCTTCGATTGCCTTAACAACACCCTGATTATAAAAATCATAGGCTTTTTCGTAATCTTTATTACTGTGATAAATCCAACCTATATTTATTAAAGCATTTGCCAAATTTTCCAAATCACCTTTTTTTTCGCTCAAACGAGCATATTCTGTATAAGCATTCAGAGCTGCTTCTTTATTTCCAATCGCGTCATAAAGATTGCCTAACCTTTTATAGACACCGAGATATTCAGAATCTAATTCTAATGCTCTATTGCAAAGCGATATTGCTTCTTGATAATTTCCATTTGAATACAACTCCCATGTTCTAGAGAATAAATTATAGGCAGCTACATTCGAGGTCCCAGGATAATCAAAAATAACTTTATTCTTTGGAATATGTATGTTAAGCATATTAACTAAATTAGAAATAATTTTGGGTTCTAGTTCAATCTCATTATTTACAAAAAATTCTCTAGTTCCATAAATTCTCCCGGTTCTTGGATTTCCCAAATTTAGATTAACTTTTATTTGCCCATCTATATTTTTATAGGTTGCATCAACTGCTAAATCAATTCCTAGAATCTTACTAACTTCTTTTGGGGTTTTATTTGATAACTCAGGTTGGTTTAGCAATGATGGAATATCTAAAGAGTTAAGATTTGGCAGTTTACTCAAATTAGCAGAAATAACATGAGCTAGATTGACATTTCTTTTATTAGTATTTAGGTCCTCTATCTTAAAAACGGCTATTGTTGGTTGCTTAAACATATTAGTGACTCTTAAGGATATGAACGCAACAGTTAATACAACAATAAAAAATACTAAGAAGACAAGGGGATTCTTTTTCTTAGCTTTAGAAGTGAATAAAACTAAAGTCGGATCACCGTATAGAAGGTAACTAGACCAAATTATTGATTGTCCACTATATCTTTTAATAAAATCTATTCTGCCTGTTCTAAGAGCTTCGCCAACTGATAGACCATCAAAAATATTCTTATAGAATTGCTTTGCAAAATCTAAACTTGCCTTATCCTCTACTTTACAAAATGTACCTATGTAATGCCTTACCCCGGACAAAAGAAAACCATTCGCTAGGCCATATATTACATCTTCAAAACCTTCTGATGTTTCCCATTTTTGTGTCCTACTTGATTGACACGCATTAGAAAAGACTATAGATGGCATAGGAGATGTAGTTCCAAGCGTTACAATATCTCTAGAAGTAAATACGCCGTCTTTTAAAATCCATCCGCTTTTAGATGGATCATCGTAATTATATTCGGCGTGTCCTGCGAAATGAACGATATCATAATCTCTTATATTTCTTTTAACAAAATCTAAATATACCTCTCCTGTTTTAGAAACTACTCTGACTTTACTTTGCTGTTTATCTAGTTCATTACGTATTGCAACCCCTTCTTCGTAAGCGTAGTTAAGATCTCCCAAGGGATCTGCAATAATTAACATCTTTGCGGGAATAGTAATTTCTTTTTGATGTATATCAGTAATATTTTGTTTAGTTCTTACAATCCTCCCCATTGCGAAACGAATGCATAAAAATTCTTCCCCATCATGAAGCAATTCCCAAGGGATATTAACTAAATATTCATTAATAGCGATTACAAGAAAATGGGCATTTGTATTTTTAATTGTTTTCTTAATTTTATTTGTAAATAATTGATCAAATAATGTGCGACCAATTTTTTTCAGCTCTTCTGAAAAATTGTATTCTAGATGCTCCGAACGCAGGGATTTATTAAAAAGGTGGGTTATTTCTTCACAGAGATCTATGATTTCTTGTTCTAAACTGACGCACTCTTCATGATGCTTTATTGTACTATCAATGCCTTTAATTCGCTCAAAGGCACTCATTTTAAGCTTATTGTCTTCTTTCTCGATTTCTACAACGAGAACCTTCATAAAAACATTTTTTTGCTATAACCAAATCCTTTTAAAAAAGTCTTTTTCTTCAATTACTTCTTTAAATAAAGACTCCTCTTTATTGGATGATATATCTCCAGCTACTATACAACCGAAATCATCTTTGCTCTTTATCATACCAAGCCATTTTTCGTACTCAACTTTATTATTCTGTTCTTTTGCAAGTATAGCAAGATTTGAACACGAAATTACTTTTAACTTCTCATTTGCAATCATATCTGCGTAAGTTACTGCTTTATTGAGGGAGTCATTAGCTTTCACAAAATTATTTTGTTTCAGGAAAATCTTACCTTTTATTAGATAACAAATTGAAACGAGGTCTTTATCATCAATTTTCTCCGCAATCGCTAATGCATTATCAACAGAATAACTTGCTTCTTGAAGCATGTTATTCGTAAGATTTATATATGCAATCATAGTTTCAGTCAAAGAAATTGAATTTGGATCCTCCGTATCTTTGTTTGCTTCCAAGGCTTTCTTATAACTTTCTAAAGATTTAGTATAATCCTTTTTTTTATAATAAACGGAGCCCAAACAATTGTTGTATGCAGCTATATATGTTTTTATATATTGGCTTTCTTTCAGGAGATCCATGGCGCTATTATATTCTTCTATTGCTTTATCATACTTTCCCACCTTCTCAGATAATATGCCAGAAGCTCCATGCATTAAGCCTATTGACTCAGAATCGTTAATGGTTTTATACAACGCCATTGCCTCCGCAAAAAGACTTTTTGCGTTCTTAATGTCATTCTTGGTTAAATAAACGAGCCCTATTCTTAATTTACTTAAAGCAATATTCTTTTTGTCATCTAATCCCTGATAGATTTCTAAGGACTTTTTAAAATTCTCTAATGCCGCTTCAAGCCTGTTTTGCCTAACATATAAAATAGCATTAGCATTTAAATATTCCGCTGGTTTTGTTTTCTTGCTTGTTTCCACTTCTTTTAGATAGGACTCTAGTCTTATTATCTCATTATTCAGCCATTTTTCTCTTTCTGTCATATCTTTGATCATCAATTCATCTTTTGCAGAATCCTTAATTTCTTTAATTTCTTTCGCAAGTTTTAAAGCATTCTTATAATTCTCAAGCGCTAATTCCCATTTTTTTTCTTTATGATAGGTTACGGCTTTATTAACAAAATCGTCATAATATTGAACCCTCTCTTTAATGGAGAGGTAAAATTCTATTCGCTTTATTTCGTTATCCAAGTTGACAATTAGTTTCTTTTGGTCTTCTCTCGCGGTTTGAACAAAAATTGCCCTGGCTTTTCTATAAGCTCCTAAGGCCTTATTTGGATCTCCCTTTTTTTGATAACAAAACCCAATCAGATTATACGCATCGCCAAGTGATATCTTATCTTCAATCTGCTCTTTTTCTGCAAGATTTATAGCTTTATCGAAGTAAATAATTGTATCGTCTAAGTTATTTTTTTTGTAAGATAGATGCGCTAAGGAATTATAGTTCATGAATAATGTTTTTAAACTTGCTTCACTTCTATATTTCTCTAAAATTCCGTTGCTCTGTAACAAGAATTTTTCAGATTCTTTCTGATCGTCATCTATAAATCTGTTTCCAACAGCTCCATAAATCTGGCCTAATGCTTCCTCTTGTTTCAGTTCTTTACTTAAATTTATATATTTGTTTCTAAAATCTTCGGAAAGCTTGTAATCTTTAGTTATATAATACGCACTTTCTAGACCTAAATAATTTGCTAACGTTGTCCACTTATCATTTACTTTCTCTGAAATCTCAAGACTTTTATTTAGATATTCCAGGGCTTTATCAATTTGTTGATTTTTTTCATACACTAAACCAATTTCGTGATAAACGTTCCCTAACGACTGTACATCATTTTGTTTTTCAAAAAAACCCACTGCTTTGTTTAAATATTCTAGAGATTTAACTATATCCGAGTTCCTATATAAACTCCCTACTAAAACATAACTTGTCCCAAGATGAGCAACGTTACCCGATTCTTCATCAACTTTTAGACTTAACTGAGCATATTCTAATGCTTTTTCTTTATTGTTTTGCTTTGAGTATATATTACTTAAAACTTGATATGCATTGACCAGTGGAAATACTTCTGAAGTATCCTTGCATAACTCAATCCCTCTAGTTGCAAATTCTATGGCTTTGTCATCTTGATTCAAAGCCTCCCAGACCATACTATAATCAGCATAAACCGAACCCAAGGCCTCCTTATCTCCACTTTCTTTAGCTAAAGATAATGCCTTTTCATAATACTCTTTGGCCTCATCTAACTTAACAGTATGACGATATTCATCACCAATCCAAGCATAGTGAGATATTATCTTACGAATATCTTCTTTTTTACTCAGGATTTTTATATATTCCAAATGTATATTAATTGCTTCTTGAAACTGGCCTAAATCATCGTAAATTAAGCAAACTAAACCTATAATTTTCTCATTATGAGGCTCTCTTTGATAAGCTTCTCTTGCTATTGATAATGCCTTTTCATTTTCGCCATTAAAGTGCAATGCATTAGCTTTATCATATAAAGCAAGAGCCTCATTGTTTATTATCGTATCTTTATCGCGCCGTGCTTCTTTATCTATATTATATAAATTACTCTTGATAGTCGGAATACGAGGACTTTTTACTTCTTCTGCAATTGTTAAGGCTAGCTTGTAATATTTTATAGCTTCCAATTTGTTATTCTGTTTTTTGTAACATTCGGCTAATCCATAATAGGGTGATTCTAAAAACATCTTTGCAAGCGGATCAGTCTGTGCTTTTTCTAATATCTCACTTGCCTGCTTGTAATATCCTATAGCTTTTTCAATCTCTCCCTTATCTTCATTGAATTTGCCAAGATTGCTATACACATATCCTAACGAGACCATCCCTTCCTTATTTTTAGCGACTTCCAAAGCCAAGCTGAAATATTTATCTCTCTCTTGGACTCTACCCAACTTATCATTACTTAATCCTAAACCAAAATATGTTTCTCTTAATACATTCTGGCTTAGGCCAAGGTCATCCTTATAGCTCAAAGCAACATTATATTTCTGTATTGCCTCTTCAAAACGACCTGTATCTAAATAAATTCGTCCTATTATCTGAAGCCCTAATGCTTCATTTCTATGATCGTTGTCTTTTTCTGCCTTTCCTACAAATGCTTCTAAGTATTTTAAAGCTTCATCATATCTTAACTGCCGCAGAAATAGTGAAGATAATGAATATAAATCATTTTTTATTCCTACGGAATTCCCCATGCTCTCATTCAGGGCTAAACTCTTTTCGTAACATTCTTGTGCATTACCGAATTCCTCTTTTCCAGCATAGCTGCTACCTAAACCGTTATAGGCTAAGGTTTGGTACAATTTATTATCGATATCGATACTTATTTTTAGAGATTTCATTAAATAAGCTATTGCCTCATCATAATCACCGCTGACCGCATAATAAGTCCCCAACATAAATAAGGCTTTTGTTAATCCTTCTCTGGAATTTAGCGCTTCATAAATATTAAATCCCTTTTCAAAGTTATCTTTCGCCTTAGCTGAATCTATATCTTTACCCATAGAATAATATATACCTAACCCTAAATAACTATCTGCAAGTAAAAATTTATTACTTAACCTCTCAGATATTTCTTTACTTTCTAGGAGCATTCTCTTGGCCTTGTCAAACTCATTGTTTCTCATATAGCAAAGGCCCATATTGTATACAATTTGAGCATAAGATTGTTGGTCCTTCAAATACCTTGAGATGTTGAGGGCCTTATTCTGATAATCTAAGGCTTCTTTTATTTTCCATTCCCCAAAAGCAATTCTACCTAAGTTAAAATTAGCTGCCATAAGGGATGATTTATCTTTTTTCGCTTCACTTAACTCGATCACTCGTTGATAGTAATGCTTCGACATTTCTATATCCCCTGCCCATTCATATAAAAAGGCTGCTGATAAATTTGCCCCTATATAATTAGGATCAATCTCTAGTGCCTTCTTACAAAATTGTATCGCTCCTTGAATATCTCTTGCAATAAATGCATTTGTAGCTTTTGCATTAAATTCAAATGCGTTTATATTATTCGTTGGTATTAGTTTCTTAAGTTCGGCGCGCTCAATGTCGGTTATTTTAATATTTAGTTTCTCAATTATATTCAGCGCGATGGAATCTTCTAAAGCAAATAGCTTATCTATCTTATTTGTTGCATCTGTCACTCCAAAAAGAGAACCATCTTTAACATTGATTAATCGGGTAGTTACCCTTATTTCCTCACCTGCTTTTTGAAAGGCGCCCATAATAACTCGATCTGCGCCAACCATGCTAGCTATCTTTAAAGCACCCTCTTTGTCAATGTATTCGGACTTTTTTATTTCCTTCCATATGTTTTCTACTTGAGCTCTGTCTATAATATTTATTTTCTCTAACCTACCCAATTTCATTGCTATAACATCAGCTATTCCCCCACCCATCCAATCGATATCTTTATCACCTGTTAAGTTATCGAAAGGCATCACTGCAACAATATTCTTCTGTACCCAAGCAATTTGACTCTGAGGTTGTAATTTCAAGAAATAGTTACGGTAAAGCATAAACCCCAATGCTCCTGTCCCTAGAATTGATCCAAGAATTATCGAAAGAATGATGACTTGTCTTTGAAAAACTGCTTCCTTTGAAATTCTTTTGGAAACTGGAGTAAAGAATAGGTTAATTGAAGGATCTCCGTAGAGCATATAACTAGCCCAAACAATAGAGCTATATCCAAATTTATTAACTAATCGAATTCTAGATAGTCTTATAGCCTCTCCTATGGGTAAGCCATCAATAGCATCCTTATAAAATTCATTTGCAAAGTCTAAACATGTCTTATCTAATACCTTCCAAAAAGTTCCTATATAATGTCTTACGCCCGCCAATAGGAATGCATTCGCTAAACCGTATATCTCATCTTCAAGTCCCTTTTTTACTTCCCATTCTTGAGTTTTTCCGGATTGACAAGCGTTAGAGAAAACTATGGAAGGCATCGGAGCAGTCGCTCCGAGACTAACTATATCTTTTGCTGTAAATCTTCCATCTTTTAAAACCCAGCCACTTTCAGAAGGATTCTCATAATCATATACTGAGTGACCTGCAAAATGGACTATATCGTAATCTCTTATATTTTTTTTAATAAAGTCTAAATACACCTCTCCTGTTTTTGAAAGAACTTTTATTTTACTTTGCTTTTTATCTAGTTCAGTTCGTATGGCCAAGCCTTCTTCATACGCGGAACTCAAATCTCCATTCGGATCCGCTACCATAAGCATTTTTATAGGCTTACTAATATCTCTACACCTATTTTCTACTCCCCTTTGTTTAGTTCTAACACTTCTTCCTATTGCGAAACGAATACATAAAAATTCTTCTCCATCGTACAACAATTCCCATGGAATATGAACTAAGTATTCATCAATGGATATTAACAAAAAAGTGGCCTTGGTGTTTTTTATTGCGTGCTTTACTTCTTGGGTCAGGAGTTGATCAAATAAAGCTCTTCCGTTCTTCTTTAACTCATCGGAAAAATCTTTCTCTTGTCCGCTCTGTCGGATAGCCTTATTGAAAAGATTTGTTATATTGCCGCAGAGACCATCTATTCCATGGTCTGAAATGACACACTCATTGTAATGCTTCAAAGTAATATCAATGCCTTTCGATCTCTCGAAGGCATTCATTTTTAATTTGCCACCTTCTCTAGTGATTTCTACAACTAACGTATTCATATTCGAATTACTTAGAAGTAGTTATATTGAGCTCAACAACACCGATTTTTTTATCGTCTTTGGTAATAATAAGTGAATATTTGCCTGGTTTTACTTCTCTGAAAATGACTTTACCTTCTTCAATTAGAGATGATTCAATTTCTCTGTCATTTCTAATTAACGTAATCCTTAGACCGCGCATCTTCTTTTTTGTTTTCTTTTCCGTCAACCTAATCTCTACATTGCAAAGATGGGGCTTGTTTTTCTCAACACCAACCTCGGTCATCATGTTATTAAACTCTTTAATTATCTTTATTTCGTTTGAAAAATTGAACTCTTCGCCCTGGCTCCTTAACGCTGGGATAGGGATCAACTCTGGACCACGGAGTATTTCGCCAGTTGTCCTTACTAATTCAATCATTTTTTCTTTGAAATTTAGAACCACTTCAAGAACGTTAACTCCGACCTCTGGACTGTATAAATCCATAGCAGCTTGAACGATAGTCTCTGGAGTTTCCAACATCCCCTTCTTATCAATGACATTTAGAACTAACAAATGGTCTCTAAGATTCTCTGCACACTTCATGCAAGACAACACGTGTTCGAAATACCTAACTCTCTCATTTTCAGAGACTTGCCCATCAATAATACAGGCCGTGTCCTGCTCATTTAAACATTTCCCTTTTAGCTTAAATCTCACCTTGTTTTTTAATTTAACTAATCCTTGCTTTAAGATAGATTCAATGTTTTTAGTCATATTAGTCACCTCCGTCTACAATAGACGGTTAAATTCTCAAAAACCAACATCTTTTTTTATTTTTTTTTGTAACTCTCCAATTATTCTTTTTTTCTGCATAAATACCGCGTCTTCTGATTTTCCTAAAACTCTTGCGATTTCTTCAAGAGGTAAATTCTGAATATAAAACATCTCTAGAATGGTTCTTTCCGTAGTATCTAGTTTTTCTAAATGTTTGCTTAGAAGATTCGCCATTGATTCTTTATCCATTTCTTCTTTTATAGATGGCTTTTCATCTCTAATCATATCTTCAAGTGAACCTTCTTCATCGTTTTCTATTTCTTCTTCAAGCGATTTAGTCAAATTTTTATGTTTATAATCACTCCTTATAAAATTTAATACTAGATTTCTCGTTACTACACACAACCAAGTAGCCAGAGAACAATTTCTTTCCCATCTGAATGTTCTTAGTTTTTTAAAATCACTTTTTAAAAGAGATAAAAAAACTTCCTGATGGAGATCTTCTACAAGATCTGGTTCTATCCTGTATCCTTTTAATTCAAGGGTTCTGTATATTGAATTATAGATTAATTTAGTATATTTCCTAACAAATGTATCCCAACTTGACTTATCGCCAGCTAAACAACCATCTACTATTTTTTTCTCTTCGCCGATATTCATAATTGTGTAATGGGGGGTTAAGGTTAATGGGGACGTTCCCAAGGGGGGACACCCCATTGAATCCGGGGCGTTTCTATCCTTCAAAAATTAGAAGCGGCCCTTATTTTAACTCACTGTCCCGAGCAACTCAGAAACAGTTTCCCGAACAGAACAGAAACAGGGATGTATTTGTATTTTGTATTTTTATTTTGGATTTTAAGCAATTCCCATGTCTTTCAACGTGGTATTAATATTTTTGAGCGTAGCCGCAAGATTAAACTTCTTTTTCTCTTCCAGCGTCAAAACATCCAAAAGTTCCGCCTCAATACGAGCATCCATATCACTGATTTCTTTGTCGGAACGCCCTAAATTAAACCGGTATTTTTTCAAGTCAGTATCAAATTCGTCTTCGGCCAACTTCTTTTTTAATAACTGTAAAAACTCTGGGTCATTAAAGTTAAACCCCACCTTTATAAGATGCCCAAGATCATAAAAATCTCTGGGAGCTATCTCAAGGCGCGTTGCCGCGGCTCTTAGTTTCTCAGAGACGAGCTCTTTGAGCGCGAAACAATTAACTGATCCTGCATCAAAAAGCGGCTCTTTTGTGAATGGATGCAAAAAAGTATGGCTAACTTTCTTTTTTGAAACCGGCAAATAAGGATTGAACCGTAAGCCGATCTCAAGTTTTATGGATTGTGGTTTTTCCACTACCACTGAGCCATAATCTATATAGAAAACATATTGTTTTGATACATTGCGCCCCGCTTTGTCAATTCCTTCAACAGTCATTCCGCGTTCTTTCGCAAGTTCCCTAACCTTATCTTTAACGGGTTTCATTAGGTTACTGCGCATAGTTCGTGTCACGTCTCCAGCGGGCAGTTTCATTGAGAAATCCAAATCTTCGCTCAAGCGGTAATATGAGTAATATATCTTGCTAAGACATGTTCCGCCTTTGAATATCAGGTCATCGCTTAGGATATGAATCCTGTCGAGTAAAATCGTTATGTAATAATCTTTCTCTAAGAGCCACAATGAAAAGCCTGTCTGGCCAGCCGTGCGTTCAAGAATGTTTAAGAATTCGTCTTTATTGTCGTGAATCATCGATGATAACCTTCCATGTGTTATTGATTCCACCTCTTCGAGCCTCTGAGCCATAAAGAGTCACAAGCGTATTTCTATTTTTTACGCTTTTAAGAAGAGAAGCAAGCATCGGCTTGGAAACTCCGGCTTTTTCAAGTATAAAGCCTATTCGCTTGCGGGTTGAAACGCTGGGGAATATGGACGTGTATTTGATTAGTTTCTTTAGATCGGTTTTGTTTGATAAGCTTGCTTCCTGAAAAAGTTCCAGAGCCTTCTTGAGCCCGCCTACCGGATTGGGAAAATAGACAAGATCAATCAGCGTCCTTTCCCTATCGCTTACAATAACCTGAGACTCCCTGATTTTTACCTTTTCAAGACCGTACATCCGATTGGCCGGCACTTTAAGAAGCTTAAACGAAATGCCGCAAATCTCCCTCTCGCGCTGAAGTGATGTATTTAAAATATAGAATGTTTGAAATATCTGTTCCGTCAAGCCATAGTAGTTATACATCGTTGAATAACCCAGATAATAATTGCCTTTCGGGAAAAGAGCTGGTGGAATTAAAAACTCATTAACACTTCTCCCCGCGGGCCCAGATTCTAAGGGCGAATAATAATAGATGCCCTTAATGATCGGTTTCAAAATGCCCTTCTTCTTGAGCTGATAGATAATCTGACGCGTCAAAAGGGATTCCCCAAAAAGCTTGTCAAACTGCTCTTTAGTAATAAGTGTTACTTTCTCATATGAAAGACGAGAAATAACTTCTGTTTCTTTTGGTCCAAAGTATTTTGCCATGGCTTTATTCCATTGTCCTATAGTTTACGGTTATCAGTCACTGAACGATTATCGTAAATTTCTTATACAACAAAAAACTGGGGTTGTCAACGAAAATATTAGTATTTCCTGTTAATTATTATATCGCCAATAGAAGAATAACGCAATACGATACCCGGCAGTTACTTAGGATTTGCGCCTTCTTTTTCCCAATTTTTAAGTATTCCCACAATATACCCGAAATTCCTTGAAGGGTTATCCGGCCTCATCCTAGCAGTAAGCTTGGTTGCTTTCTTTACTTGCTCTTCGCCATATCTACCCATAATCTGTATAAAAGACTCTACTATCTCAACATTATTGCCCTGTTCTATCAAAAAAGCAAGCTCCCTAGCCTTGCTTACTACTTCTTCCGTGTAAGCTTTCTCTAAATTCGCCCATTGTTTATCTATCACTTCCTGTGAAAGAAGCAGCTTGAGGCGGTATTTATTCGGTTCTCTACCGCTAAACTTGCCTTCTTCGTTCAATGCGGCGTCATACTCTACATCAAGCAGCCCCAGTTTTTTTAAGTCTCTCATGCCACGCATAATTGTCCACTTGCCAAGGTGGAAATCTTCGGCTAAAAGACTAAGCGGCAAAGACCACCACGGCCTGATCTCGCTGAATTCTGTCCTGTATACGCTGATTAAATAGCAGTATTTGCTTTTTAAGCCGAGCTTCCTACTCCAGCCGTATTCCCAATACGCCTTAGGCACCTTAAAATACTGGTTTTGTGGGCTTTCATATTCTTTAGAGCGGTCGTCATAATCTAATAAAGCTATCTCTGCTGGTTTACCCGCAATAATTTTACAATCAATAAGCTTGTATTTATCCCTTAAGTTTTTTAGCACCCTGTTTATTTCCCACCTGTTTTCGTCGCTGCGCCTTAAGTCCATGCCTAAATATCCAGCCAGCCTTTCGTAATCTAACTCAAATTTTGCCTGTCCGGTTTCCTGAAAATCTTTAAGGAAAAATAAATATGTATCAAAACCTCTCTCATTGCGGTTATGTACAAGCTTGGCGCCTAAAGCCGGGTCACGGAGGAATTTATTCCTTATGGCTACAGTTTCAATCTGCGCTCTATCTAATTCGCCCTGTTCTGCAATCTTCAGGGTCTCAATGCGTTTTATTTTTTCTTGAGCGTATTCTTTAGATTTAATCAGGGTTGCGCTTTCCCTGTTCAATTTTAAAGCGCGCGTAAACCAATTCATACTCCCTTCAATTACGATTTCCTCGTCAATAACAATTAATTTATCGTGAAGGGTTTTATTCGGAATCGCGAATTTACAATCAATCCCGGCGCCAGAAAGCTTTAGGTATGCATCATCGTTTTTCTGGCTTAGCTTTTCTGCGCCCGCTGCATCCTGGTAATCATAACTGCCGTCTAAGCGCACCACTACCTTGACGCCTCTTTTATGCGCATCAATCAAATCCTGAACTAGAAGATACGGCAGGCTAAGCTTATCGCGGTCATTGGCTATAATTAAAAAGATGGAGACATAGATAGAATCTTTAGCGTTCCTTAGGCTGTTATGGACTGCATCAAAGTATTTATTGTCGCTGATATCTGTAACATCGGCAGGAACTGAATATGCTATGGCAGGGCATAGTAAACTAACCAGAAGGGAAAAACAAATTATCTTATTCTTCAACTTACCTAAGCGAAACTCCATAATGCAATTATAACAAGTTTTGTATGATAGTCAATTCCATCCTATATCCGGTATCTTCCGCTGGCAATAAGATCCCTGCGCATTTGTTTTAGGTAATCATTCTTGGTTTCTTCTTCGGGTTCGTTGAAGGAATTAGTTATTGTTGTATTGTTAATTGTATAGTTAATATGGTGGTGAACGTGGGTGCACCTATTTGTGCATCCCTGTGCATTTATTTTGTCAGGATTTGCACCTATCCATTCAATTAGTGCAGTTTTTGCACCTTTTGATCTTGAAGCCATTTTGAATAAATAATCAAAGATTTGGTAATAGTTCTTGCGGCCTTTCTTAACAACCCTTATCAAGCCTTTCTTCTTTAGTTTCTCTACGGCGTAAATAACGCCTCTCCGGGAAAGGCGGGTCTCTTCGGCAAGGGTCTTTATTGAAGGATATGCCTCTAATCTCTGCCAATTCCAATGGCTGCAGATAGCGACATAAACCCTGATTTCAGACAGGGTCATTTCATACCAGACACCGCTGGCGAATAAGGTATTTAATATTCTGATATGGTCGTAAGGCATAAGGATCTCCTTAGACTCAGGGACAGTCCCCTTCGGGGACAGTCCCTTCGTTTGCAGTCCCTGCGTTCGCTTGAGCCATTAGTGAGCCAATAACTGTAAAGAAAATACAAATTCATACAAAACCACTCAACAGGGTACATAAAAATAAAAAAGGCGTAACTGCCTTAAAATTAAGGTAATTGCGCCTAAATACAATAAAAAAGAGACGTTATGAAAACCGTCTCTTTTTATATGGTGCCGAGGGGGAGAATCGGACTCCCCACGCCGGCCTTTTCAGGGCCGCGCTCTACCACTGAGCTACCTCGGCTAAATCTTTTTGTCGGCGAATCCTCCGAAACCCATCGCAGCTATTAGTTATCTATCGAAGGGCGTAGGAGGAGAGCTACCTCGGCTAAATCTTTATTTGGCTTGATCTATAATTTTTGTAAATATACCTTGCGCTAATTCAATGTTAGGAAGATGGTGTTTGCGCGCTGCAACCCGTAAGCGGGTTGTTGACTGGGTTACTTTAATTAAATGGATATAAACCTTGCTGGGCTTCTCTTCCAGCATAATATAACCTTTAAGGCTATCCTCCTGCTTAATTACGCCGCGGGCCCTGGCAATCATCAACGCCGTATCCCAAAGGCTATCATAGGGCTTATCTGTTTCCCCTTCAATAGCATCTTGGCTCACCGCATATACCCCTGCTGCCCCTACGACACCACCTACTATTAGAGGAGCACATCCTGATATACCTACGAAAAGAAATGGAGTTATCAAAAGAAAATATACCAACTTCTTCATTTCAACTCCTTTTTAGAGAACACCTTTAAAAAACAAAAGGTAGTGAGCCCTAAAATTATGGCCCAGGAAACAATCAGGAGTATCCATCCGGAAATTCTCACCCTAGCCTCACCTTCTGCATCTTCTTTTTTCCCCAAGCTAATTAAAAATAATTATATCCAGCTTTATATTGCTTTGCAAGTAATTTAAAATTATCTCATGTGCCCAGAGGGCTCACATTGTCTTTAGGGCTTCCTCAATTAAAGGCAAAATCCCCTCTAGCTCTTCTTTGGCTAATCTTCCTAATTTAGCAAAAGTAAGATTTCCGTTTCTATCTTTAACCTCGCGGGAAATCTGTAATTTTTTCGGGCCGTTGTTATAGGAATAAATGTTTACTGTGACTTTACCGTCATCACTTTCCCAGGATTTGGAAAATGACTGTTCATCAAGGCTGCTATCATATGGCATATCTGTCCCTCCTTTTTTAAATAACCTGCTATTCTATATTCGTAGATTTTTCTAAGGCAGAAAATAATTTATTTGCGATAATTTCTTTTGCTGGGCTGCTCAAAGACGATACTTCAATTTGAGTAGAAGATGCACTTATTTCTTTAAAGAATATTCCTACCGGCGTAGTATCCTCGCTAGATACATAGATAGCAATCATCTTATCCTTAATATCTTTTTTATAAATGTAGGCATTGATGCTTTTTAATATATCCGAGGTTTTAGTAAAACAGGTAAAGTAATCATAAGTGAAGGTTTTAGCAATAGCGTTTTTACGCTGCTTTTCTAATTCTTTAGTAGAAATCCCCAAGAAGCCTTTTGTGCCTTCGGTTACCGTCGCACACCCTGCTAACATAACTATTAACCAAGAGCTAATAACCAGTAGAGCTATTTTTTTTTGTGGACCTTTCATAAAGCCTCCTTATCTACTCATTGATCGCCTGCCAGATCTTGCTTAGCTTCTTACGTGCTTCTTCTTCGCCTCTTTTGGCAAATTCTTCGGCGCGGTCTATCTCCAGCCAGTACATCCCGGAGGTATCCGGATGCAAAACTATATCCGCCAGTTGCGCTTCCTTCTGAGCTAATTCCGACTGCAGTATTTCAATGCTGCTGAAAATGATATCAAGTATGTTGGTTTTAAATTTATTTTTCAGATAATCTCTTGGGCTAAACCATTTTCTCTTTTTAATAATTTCGGCGGTGGCAGTGAAATTCTCCTTTATCTTTTCGTATTGGTTAAGTATATCTTCCCGGGAAGGGGTGACATTGATAGCAATTATCTTTTTTGCTCCTGCCTTAAAAAGGGCCTCGGTAGGCAAAGGATTGATTACCCCTCCGTCAAAAAGCATCTCTTCTTTGACTTGAAAAGGCATAAATACGCCGGGCATACTACAGCTAGCCATAATCGCATCTGAAATCAGCCCTTTTTCGAAAACTTTGGATTCTTTTCTTTTTAGATCGCTGGCAACAATTCTCAAAGGCAGCTTCACATCGTAAAATGTCTTATCATTAAAATATTTTTTAATCAATTTGCGTAGCTTATTACCTTTAATAAATCCGAAAAAAGGAAAAGTCCAATCCATTAATCCCCAAACACTTTTTGAATCTTTTTTAATTTCTTGGGCAATCGCTAAAATCTCTTTACTGGATTTTCCGATTGCCCAAAGGGCAGCTAGAAAAGAGCCGATGCTAGAGCCTGAAATAACATCAATAGGGATTTTTTCTTCTTCGATTACTTTTAATACTCCGATATGGCAGAATCCATAAGCCACCCCTACTCCTAAGGCTAGACCCACTAAACAATCGCCTACCTGACGGGCAATTCTTCGCACTGCCTTGGCATATTCGCCATCCGGGTCGTCTATAATTAGTCTGTCGGAAGAAATGAATTCTATCTTGGGTAAAGTAGCAAAGATGTCGTGGCTTAATAAACTAAGCTGTTCTTCATAGTCGAGTTTTGCTAATTTATATTCGTTAATGATTACTTTTATTTTTTTCTCTTGAAAATGAAAATCTGTCTTTAATCTTTCGATTAAATTACGCGTACGCACCAGGTCTACGGCCTCAGGGCTAGTAAGAATATGGATAAGGTCAGATTGATTTAATATATTAATCACAAACTGGCTCATATCCGATGGTAAATCCAAAACTATATAATGGTAGTCATTAATCAGGATATTCAAGATATTAATCAGCCTCTTTATTTGGGCCTCTTCTTGTTGGGATTCGTAATAAAAACAAATTAAATCAATACCGAATTTATTCTTTAAAATAAAATCTTTCAGCCTAGGCGTATCTATCAAGGGATCCGCCAAATCAAATACCGGATAATTTCCGGCAATATCTAATCGCGCCGGTAGGCTATGGGTTTTATCTTTAGGGCATATATCTAATATAACCAAAGACTTCTTGGTTTCCTGGTGAATACTTAAGGCTAAATTAAAAGCGTAAATGGTCTTACCTGCCTGCGAATAAGAACTGTATACTGAAACAATAGTGCTTTCAAAAATAGTCTTTTGATGCAGGTCTTTATTTTTAAGGCGGCGGCATAAAGTTTGGCTTAAATCAATAGCCAGGCGGGGAATTTTCTTTAAGATAAAATCAAAATCTTCTCTTTTCATAACCAGGATAAGGCAATCATTTATAGCCTGAACAGTTACCGAATGCGGGTCACCGGTTAATAATGAAATAATCCCAAAATATTTTCCGCGGTGTAAGTACTCTAACACGGTTTCTTTACCAAATGGCCCTTGAGTATACACCATAACCCTGCCTAAAACCACGCAATAAAAGGCATCAGGAGGAGAGCCTTCTTTATAAATAATTTCATTCTTTTTGTATTCCTTGAGATCATAACGGGCCCTGATAAAAAAGCGCTCCCTTGCCGATAAATCGGCAAATAAAGGGACCTCTTGCAATATTAAATCTTTATCAACCGTTTCCATTTAAATAAGCCTGCCTTCCTTGATAAGCGCAGAGAATTTCTTGGCGCTATCCCGGATATTTCTTTTATAAGTGCGGTAATCTACCTCAATCAGGCCAAAACGCGGGCTAAAACCTTTGTCCCACTCAAAGTTATCTATCAGCGACCAATAAATGTAGCCTAGCACTTTAACACCCCGGGCCATTGCCAAGGATAAATTCTTAAGATGCTCGTAAATATAATTCCACCTAAGATTATCGTCTTCGGTACAGATGCCGTTTTCCAGAATCATAATCGGCAATTTATATTTGGCTGTTTTTAAAAGAAGTTCATAGAGGCCTTCTGGATAAACATCCCAACCCAAAGAATTTTTTCTTAAAGGGTGATGATTTTTTTGACAAGTGGCAAAAACTATACTCATAGGAGACCAACTTTGCGCTTCCACTAAACTGCGGCCATAATAATTAATTCCCACAAAATCCAAAGTTTTATGCCGGATTAAACTATCGAGAAACCAAAAATTATAAAATTTATTCCTTAAGGATACGGCAAGTTTATTTTTTAAGGCGGGGTTACAGGCAACAAATCCCTGCATATTCTGGGCGATGCTGATAAATGGGTAATTCCCTTTTATCTTATCTTGATATATCTTACGGATAATCCGATAGGCCCGGATATGCGCTAATTTAAGATTCTCTAATACTATTAGGGCATCGAGAAAAGACTTTTTTTGCGGGGGCCACACCCCTAAGGCATAGGCATGATAAGCATAAACCAGGGGCTCATTAATAGTAATCCAATAATTTACTTTATCCCCTAAGGCACAGACGGCATAATCTACATAGCGCAGGAAATATTTTATTAACCCCCTATTGCGCCATCCGCCTGATTCCGTAAACCATAAGGGATTAGTAAAATGGTGCAGGGTTACTATAGGTTCAATATTACGCTCTCGTAAAGAAGATATCACATCGCGGTAATGGCTAATAGCGTCTTGGGAAAACTCATTCTTTTTAGGCTCAATACGGCTCCATTCGATAGAAAAACGGTGGGCATTATGATTAAGGAGTTTGGCTAGATCAAAATCTTCCCGATAAAGCTCGTAATGCCTGCAGGCTGCAGCTGAAGGTTCTTTTAGTTTACCCTTTCTCTCCCACTCCCACCAGTCGCAATTTACATTATTGCCTTCTACCTGATGAGCAGAAGTCGCGGCACCCCACAAAAAACCTTCGGGAAAATAGTCCATAATTCCTAATATTATAACACTTTAAAATAAAAAATCCCAACATTTTTGTTGGGATTTTTAATCTTAAAATGCCGATAAAGGTTCGGCGTAGAATCACACCTTCCTTTATCTTCGGCAACCCAGCTGCCCTGCCCCAACCATTAACTTAGAGTTTAGGCCTTAGGCTTTGCGCCCCCGCCTTTCGGCGGGTTTACCCCGTTAGAAATATATTCTAACGTAGCAACCCCGTTATTTCTAACGGGGTTTACCTTTATCGGCAATAATAAGTATATCACGAAATCAACTGCTTTTCAAGCCTACCTTTTTTCCCGGATTAACGCTTCTTAGCAGGCGTTGGATTTAGGTGTTTGCTTAAAGCCTCCCAGGTCTTAGGGCCTACCTTACCATCAACCACCAGGCCACTTGCCTTCTGGAACTCCTCAATAGCCTTGTTGGTCAGAGGCCCAATCTTACCGTCTATATTACCCGCATAGAAACCGGCATTCTTCAATGCTGTTTGAATCTCCTGTGCAGCAGGTTTATAGGGGCCGGCGGGTATAGGCGGCTCAGGCTGTATTTGAGGCGTAGTCGAAGCTGCTTGAGCAGGCAATACTTCTGTCTTATTGCCTGCCGGTGCTCCAGGAGGCTGGGCAATGTTAGAGCCTAGCTCTTCCATGGAAACAAATTCTTGCGATTCCTCTTGAGCCTTATGTTGCCTGCCGCAACCGGCTAGATATACACCAAAAATTAAAATTAAAATTATAAATCCGTATCTTTTCATTAATTCACCTCCCTTAAATGAACAGATAACTTATGAAACGTAAGCGAACATAAGTTATAGCGAAGCGTCTGTGAATTTAACCCCGCACCTTTTTAGTATTCAAGCTTTTAAGATTAAAGGTATGAATAAATAAAAGGTGCGGGGTAAGTTCGGACTCATAAGTTATGTCGGTTATATTATTAATATAATTCTCCATAACTTATGTCCTCACTTATTTTACCAAAACTTATCAAATAAGCAAATAAAATCTATTATATTTTTCTTAAAGGCGTATAAAAAATAGCTGTGCCCGCAAAAAATAGCGCACAGATTGCCCCACCCATTGCTACTGCTAAAGATACCCCCCAAGCCTGCGCAATGCTGCCGGCAATTAAATTACCGAAAGGCATCAGGCCAGCAAAGGTAAACATAAATGCGCTCATTACCCTGCCCCTAAAATTATCGGGAACAAGGGTCTGCAGCATAGTATTCACTAGGCTTATTGCTGTAACCGAAGACCATCCGATCAACACTAGAGTAAAAAGAGAAAATAAATATGACCGCGATAGAGAAAACAGTATTAGAGAAAAAGAAAATATTAAAGAAGAGATGATAAGAAATCTTCCTTTGTATTTCAGGCGATATAGCTTAGCTAATATCAAAGCTGCGGCCAAAGCCCCTATCCCTGCTGCAGACATCAACCAACCCAATCCTTTTATTCCTACCTTTAATATATCGCGGGCAAAAACAGGCATAAAGAGAGTATAAGAAATTCCAAAAAGGCTGGTGATGCCTACCACGCTGATTAATATCAGAATAAGGCGGTTATTTTTAATAAACTTTAATCCCTCTCTCAATGCTTTTAAGACCTCAGGGTTATTTTCATTTTTTACATTATTATTAACTCTAATCAATAAAAGCGCAATAATCATTGCTAAAAAACTTATTCCGTTTATATAGAAACAGCCGCTCATGCCTATAGCCGCTATAAGTATGCCGGCTAAGGCCGGGCCGATCAGGCGGCTGGAATTAAACGCCGCGGAATTTAGGGCGATAGCATTAAGCAGGTGTTCTTTGCCTACCAATTCTACTACCACCGCTTGCCTGCTGGGAGCGTCAAATGCCATAATGATGCCGTTTAATAATGCGATTAACATAATTTGCCCGGCAGTAATTAATTTAAACTGGGTCAAAAATGCTAGAATAAATGCCAAGACCATAAAACTAGTTTGTGTAAATAAAAGTATATTTCTTTTATTTATCCTATCCGCAGCTACTCCGCCGAATAATGATAAAAAAAATATAGGCATAGAACCTAAAAATCCTACAACCCCTAATAAAAATGGGGAATTCGTCAGTTGAAACACCAGCCATGACTCAGCTATTATCTGAATCCAGGTGCCGATGAGCGATATGAACATCCCGATCCAGTAGATCCTAAAAATTTTTATTTTTAGAGAGGAAAACATAAGGTTATAATTTAAGGGAGGGTTTTATCAATAAATTTAACAATCTCTTTTAGAATACCCTCTTTTTTCTGTTCTAGCGTTTCACTTATTCCCTCACCAAAAGAAGTATCTTCTACCTGTATCCCGGCTAGGTATATCTTGGTCTTAATATCCAATTTCTTGGAGAATTCAAAAATACTTTTTAAGTTAAGTTCATGCGTTGAAGTAAGGGTATCTTCTAATTTATAATCTATATTTTTTAGCTCGCTGATCTTAAGTTTTGCGGGGTGAAAGGAGGCATTAATCCCATCAATAAAAAGAACGCTATGGTAATTTTTTATCCGGTGCAGCAAATCAAAACTTGCGCTGCCAAAATTAAAATAATCGATATCTTCCCTTTTATAAAGCTTAAGGAGAGATTCCAGAATGATTATTCCTATTCCGTCATCTCTCCTTAAGGTATTACCTATGCCAATTATTGCTATTTTATTAGACAAACTTTACGTCCAATATATGGGTAGCACAGGATATGCAAGGGTCATAGGCCCTGGCCAGCATTTCTAAATCTAAAGTAATCTCTTCTTGGGTTTTGCTACCGAGCAATTCAGGGACGATTTTACGCATATCCTCTTCTAAATTGCCCATATTTTGATTGGTCGGTATCACGCAATTTGCTTGGGTGATATTTCCTCTCTCATCAATAGAATATTCATGAAATAAAGAGCCACGGGGCACCTCTACACAACCTATGCCGGTATTAGCTTTATATTTCATTTTCTCTACTTCGCTTCTCTTCGGCCAGGAGGTAACTACAATCTTCTTCTCATCCAAGCCTTCTTTTAAAATCTTCTCCATTATCTTTATGGATTCCTCAAGACAATGCACCCATTCAACCAACTGTGCTGCTGTATTAAGGTAAGGATTATGACAGGGAGCCTCTAGGCCTAACTCTTGGGCTACTAGCTTTGCTTTCTTATTCAGCAAATTAAAATTATTATTGAATCGGGAAAGTGCACCTACGGCATAAGGCTTGCCGTTTATGGTGGCTATCTTTGCCCGCGAATAATCAACTACGTTCTCTTTAAAAAGTTTTTTATAATCGCTAACCTTTGTCTTCTCTCTACCGCTTACTACCAGATCTCCGTCATACATTGCGTATTCATCACTAGAGGTAAGGGACATATATTGGGTTGGCCTCTTAAACTCAGGAAACTTAAGCTTCTTGATTATCTTTACTGTTGCTTCGCCGTCTTTGCGTGATTGGAGCATCAGCTTATACAATTTTTCCAGTCCTTCCTCTATGGGTAACTGCGTCAGCCCGCCGATTACGTAACTGATAGGATGGATATGCCGTCCGGCCAAGACCTCGCCGGCATAATCACTCATTCTTTTCATGCGCAGGGCCATCTCAATTACGGGCTTGTGTGTTTTCACCAACGGCATAATACTTTTTACTCCCAAAAGATCCGGAGCTACCAGAATATAGATATGCAGAATATGGCTATCCATCTGCTCTGAATAAAGAAGTAATTTCCTGAGCATAATAGTCTGGCCTGAGGGTTGGATACCTAAAGCATCTTCGCCAGCTTTGATGCTGGCTAAGCTGTGTCCGCAAGCGCAGATACCGCAGATACGGCTGGTTAAATGCTGGGCCTCCCAAATAGACCGGCCCACTAACATTGATTCAAAGAAACGCGGAGATTCTATAACCTGGAATTCGCACTTGGTAAGTTTTCCTTCTTTTACATCTACGACAATGTTACCGTGGCCTTCTACCCGGGTTAAATAGTGGACATCGACTTTTACATTTTTAGATTTTATCTTATTTGAACTCTTGTTCATATTTCTCTCCCAGGGAATCATTATATAAAGTAAAATGCTTTAATATCTCTTCCAATTTAAGCCCATATTTTAATAAAATATCTTTTTGGCTATCTGCTGCGGGATTATCCACTAAGCCACGGCAACCATAACACCTATTACCGTTATTAACGCACCAGGAATTACAGCCGGCCCTAGTCACCGGGCCCATACATTCCTGGTCTTTTTCATAGCGGCAGACATTTTCATTTATCTTACATTCCGTACACATCGCATAATTGGGTACGACATACGGCTTACCCATTAAAATACACTTGATCACAGTTAAGACCTCTGGGATATATACCGGACAACCATGGATAAAATAATCCACTTTCACTACTTTATGCACCGGCATTGCCTTAATTGTACTTACTGTATCTTGCTTTTCGCCATAGACTCTTTGTTTAGCTATCTCTAAAGGGGTGCGATTTTTAATTCCGTTTACTCCGCCGATAGTGGCACAAGCACCCAACGCCACTATTATCTTGGCCTTCTCTCTAATTTTCTTTATACGGATGACGTCATTATCAGTGGTAATGCTTCCTTCTATAAAGGCGACTTGATAGTCCTGGCCACCCTCAGACATAATCTCCCGGAAGTTGACGATATCCACCAGCTTAGTGATATCTAATAGGGCCGAACCCATATTGGCAAACTGCAGCTGGCAACCTTCGCAATCCGTAAAATCAAAAAAAGCTACCTTTGGCTTAGGCTGCTTTCTCATGACATTCTCCTTTAAATTCCTTTAATTGAGCATAATTAAATACCGGGCCGGACTGGCAAACATAAATCCCCTCAATCTGGCAATGGCCGCATTTACCCAGTCCACAGCGCATCCTTCTTTCTAAGGAAACAATAATCTGATGGTCGGGAATATTCTTCTTCAGCAGTTCAGCAATAACAAATCTATACATTACCGGAGGCCCAACTACCACGGCATAGGTCCTGGCCGGATTAATATCCACTCCCGGGATTAAGGAGGTAATCAGCCCGACGTTACCGTGCCAATCCGGGCCTGCCCTGTCTACGGTACAGCTCATCTTAATCTCCGAGCGTTTCATCCATTCTTGTGTTTCTTCTCTAAAAAGGAACTCCTGAGGAGTTTTGCAGCCAATAAGTATCTGCACATGGCCAAAATCATTTTTATTGTGCATGATGTATCGAATTAAGGAACGTAGCGGCACTATCCCTAAACCTCCCGCAACTATAGCTATATCGTATCCGAACATATTATCCAGAGGAAAACCTTGGCCGAATGGCCCGCGTATACCCACAACATCGCCTTTAGCTAACTTATGTAACTTATCGGTAAAAACTCCCACATTCCTTACCACAAGGTCAAAATAGCCTTTATCGGTAGGCGAAGAACAAACCGAGATAGGGGCTTCGCTAAAACCGAATATAGAAACCATGACAAATTGGCCCGGCTGGTGGTTTAAATTAATTTTTCCTTCCAGTGCAATGCGGAAAAATTTTTCTTTATCCGTAAGCATCCTGGCGGCAATTATTTTTCCCTTCATCGGCTTATAAGGCGAGGTTTTCATTTTTTCTAAAAGTATCTGGCGGTCAATCATTTTACCACTCCTTCTTCGGCAAGCAGCGAATTTACTGTCTCTACAAGGCTAATCTGGGCCATGCAAGTGCGGGTGCATCTGCCGCAGCCGGTGCAAAAATAGCGGTTAAATTTATCTACCGGGTATTTAAATTTTCTGTAATAGCGGTGCCTCTGCCTGCCGTCGCGGCCTTTACGAAAATCTTCGCCACCGGCTACCTTAGCAAAATCTTCCATCTGGCAGGAATTCCAGATACGGTAGCGTATCCCTTGATTTAAAGATAATTCCACCTCATCCAGCGCATCAAAACAATAACAGGTTGGGCAGACATTAGTACAATTTCCGCAGGCCACACAGCGCTTTCCCACATCCTGCCAAACACCCGAAGCAAAATGTTTATCAAAGGCCTGGTAAACCTTAAGTAAGGAAGCATTAAACTCTTCTTTAAATATTTTCTTTTTGGCTTCTCTTACGCGCTCAAGATTAAGCATATCTTTTGCATCCGCTTCTTTAATATAGCTTAAACCATGGATGAGCCTTTCTCCCTTTTCCGAATTAATATGCAGAATGAATTTCTCACCCAGGTCTACCATCATTAAATCATAGCCGCCGCGGGGTTCATGATTACCCATAGAGGTACAATTAGCATATTTATCGCAGTACTCCAAGCACTCTATGCCGATAATCGTCATTTTGTCTTTGCGGTTTAAGTAATTAGGATCTTCCGGGCCCTCTCTAAATACAACATCCATACATTGAATGCCGGCAATATCGCAAGTATGTACCGCAAAAAGTATATACTCCTCAAACGCCTTTATGGCTCTTGCGGTCTCGAAAGGTCTAACCTTAAATCTCAATAATTTTTCTTTCTGGGGGTAATAATATTTTTTAGGTGGGAGTATGGTGGGGATATATTTTAAGGTAATTTCACTGATATCCTTAATCGGACGAAAGATGAAAAGGTTTTCCTTTTTCTTAGGCGCATAAAGCCGGGCTTTTTTTATTAAATGCGCCAGCCACTTATTCAGGTCTTCTTTCTTTATAATCGCATATTTCACCTTGAGCCTCCTATTTACCTAGCTAGTGTGATAGAAAAATAGATTATGCAAAATCTAAACGCCTAATCTCTAATTCCGGGCCGTAGGGGACCTTCCGGATGTCTATTTCCAGGGATTCCCATCTTGTGCCTTGAGATTCTTTTTTATAGTGCTCTTTAAAATGCTCTTCGCTTATGCCGCCAAATTCAGAAAGCGCTATATATATTTTTCTGATTTTTTTAGCAGAGCTTTTTTCTTCTCTATCCAGATATTGAAATATGTTTTCTAAGAGATGCGTTTCGTGCATAGAATAAGAAATATTGAATTATATAATATCATAATTTATGGTGGGGTCAAGATGAAAGAGGTTTGTTTAACCTTTCTTTTACTAGATCGCTGACTAATTTACCGTCGGCCCTGCCTGCAATTTGAGCATTGGCCTCCTTCATCACCCGGCCCATATCTTTGGGGCCCGCAGCGCCCGTTACCGTAATGACCTCTTCAATGATTTTCTTTATCTCTTCAGCTGGGAGCTCGGCAGGCAAGTATGACTTTAAAATCCCTAATTCCCGGGTTTCTTTATCCGCTAAATCTTGGCGGTTGCCTTTTGTAAACTGCTCAATAGAGTCCTGATGCTGCTTTATCTGTTTTTTTATTACCGCTATGACGTCAATATCTTCAAGGGCCTTCTTTTTCTTTTCAATCGCTAGGTTCATCAGTTCTGCGCGCAAGAAGCTTAATGTAGAGCTCTTTAAGGTATCTTTGTCCTTCATGGCATTTTTGTAATCATTCAAGATTTTTTCTTCTAACATTATCGCCTCCTTCAAAACATAACTATATTTCTAAATCTATTTAAGCGCTCTTCTAAACTACGCAAGCTAAGATTGGCGGTTTTATTTAGGCCAAAATCCTCAATATTAAAAGAAGCAGCTATGGTACCATAAAGAATTGCTTTTTTAAGGCTAGTGGTATTTATTTTATTTACCTTGGCGAGATAACCCATAAAAGCTCCGGCAAAAGTATCCCCTGCGCCCGTCGGGTCAATTACCTTATCCGTGGGATACGCCGGCAGGGAAAAAATGAATTTATCGCAGTAAAAAAGCACTCCGTGTTCCCCTTTTTTTATGAGAATCATGCGGGGGCCTAAAGAACGTAAGTGTTTTGCTGCCTTTAGCAGGTTATGCTCTTGGGCCAGGGTTCTGGCCTCCTGGTCGTTAGCCACATAAATATCCACTTTTTTTAAAAGGCTTAAAAGTGAACGGCGTTTATTATTAATCCAGTAGTTCATGCTGTCTAGGCCTACTAAATGCGGCGAATACATACGCTCCAAGAGATGCCTTTGTATATCGGGATCAACATTAGCCAGGAAAATATGTTTTATCTTTTTTTCTTCTTCGGAAACTCTGGGCTTAAAAGCAGATAATACTCCAAATTCCGTATTCAGGGTAAGGGCGGTATTTAAATCTCCCCGGTATTCTCCTTCCCATTTAAAACTCTTTCCTTTTTCAATAATCAGAGAAGTTAAAATCAGGCCTTTTTTACGCAAGAATTTTATGTACTGGGCGGGAAAATCTTTGCCGATTATCGCTACCAGGCTTACCTTGGTAAAGAGGCGCGCAGACATGGCAAAATGCACTGCCGAACCACCTAATATATGTTTTCTTGTTCCGAAAGGAGTCTTTACCGTATCTAAGGCTACTGTTCCTAAAACAATTACGCTCATTTTATAAATATTAAGGCGGCTATGGCAATAATTATACAGTAATAACCAAAATAATACAATTTGGCCTTATTTAAAATGATTCTCAACAGCCACAACGCCAAAATCCCTGCCAAAAAACTAAAGATAAATCCTACTAGGAGTTTATTAAATTCCAGCCTACAGGCAGTAATCTTCCTTGCTTCTAATAACGCCGCCCCTAAGACTGCCGGGATTGAGGCTAAGAAAGAAAAACGAAAGCTGGTATTTTTATCCATACCTCTAAACAAAAGCGTAGAAATAGTGATACCGGAACGTGAAATTCCCGGCACAACCGCAATCCCTTGAGCAAAACCTAAGGCTAGCGCATCTTTTGTGCCGGGAATATTATTTTGACCTTCTTTAAACCTCTTGGTAAATATAAGCAGCAATCCGGTAAATAGCCATGCTACTATAACAATGCGCGGAGAAGAAAAAAGCTTCTCAAAAAAATCCTTACCTGATATACCGATAACTCCCGTAATCATGGTAACAATGATAATCAAAAACAAAGTCTTCTTGTCGCCTAAAGCCCTGATGATATCTTTAAAGAAAAAAACAATTAATGCCAGGGTGGTGCCTAAATGCAATATCAAAGATAGTGCAAGCTGCTCGCTATTCATCCCAAATAATCTTTGCAAAATCACCAAATGCCCGGAACTACTGACGGGAAAAAATTCGGTTAATCCTTGAACTATCCCTAGAACTATGTATTTAAACATGGCTATTTATGCTGCTCTAAAAATAATTTTAAATCTTGGGGTAAATCAATATCTAGGTGGACAGATTCTTTGGTTACCGGATGTATAAAATCTATTGTCTTTGCATGCAGGCAGGCTCTTTTGGCTTTGAGTTTAAAATCCCTGCGAAAGGCGTATTTTGTTTCACCCACTAAAGGATGGCCTATATATTTAAAGTGTAGCCTAATCTGGTTTGTTCTCCCCGTTGAAGGCATAATCTCAACAATGCTGAATTCTTTTCTCTTCTCGATTACCCTGTATTTAGTCAGGGCCGGCTTTTTCTCTAAAGGATAATTTATTTCTGATTCGGCGGCAGGTAAGCTACCCTGGACAAAAGCAATATAGGTTTTTTTTATTTTTTTCTCTTTAAAAAGTTCCATTGTTTTCTTCTGCATTGCCTTGCCTTTAGCATAAATCACCAGGCCAGAAGTTTCCCTATCCAAACGGTGACAGAGATGCAGTCGGTAAGGTATTTTTTTATCTTTTAACTCCCCATTTAAAACAGCTGTTAATGTATAGCGCTCATTTCTGGGGGTGGGTATACTCAATAATCCGGCGGGCTTATTTACTACTAACAGCCAATCATCTTCATAAACTACAGGGATATTCCTGACCTTATATAAAAAACCGTCGCCCATTAAATTATCTGAAGCATTTTATCTATGGCGTGCCTGGCGCGCCTGCGGATTTCGTCGGAAACCCTCACTTCACCTTTAAGTTCTTCTAATGCCCAAAGAATTTTTTCCTGCGTGATCAGTTTCATGTTCGGGCAAACCGCAGCTTCCGAAGCCGGATAAAATTCTTTACCGGGATTATCTTTCTTTAAACGATAAATTAAACCTACTTCCGTGCCTACAATTATTTCCTTAGCGTCTGTCTCTTTGGAAAATTTACCCATTTGGCTGGTAGATAACACCGCATCTGCCATAGCTACTACCGAAGAAAGGCACTCCGGATGCACCATAACTTTGGCTTTGGGATGAAATTTTTTTTCTCTTTGGATATCCTGCGGCAATATCTTGACATGGGTAGGGCAAAAACCGTTCCATTTAATCAGGGTTCTTCCTGTTTTCTTTTCAACATAGTCTGCTAAATATTTATCCGGAACAAAAATAATCTCTTTTGCATCTTTTAAGGCGTTCACCACCGCTACGGCATTAGTAGAAGTGCAACAAACATCTAACTCTGCCTTAACACTAGCGGCAGTATTTACATAGCCTACTACTGCGGCCTTAGGATGCTTGCTTCTTAATTTGCTCAACGCTTCCACTGTAATCATATTCGCCATGGGGCAGCCGGCATTTAGATCGGGAATAAGCACTTTTTTATCCGGACAAAGGATAGAGGCGGTTTCAGCCATAAAATGTACGCCGCAGAAAAGAATCACCTTGGCATCTGTATTTGCTGCTATCCGGCTAAGCTCCAAAGAATCCCCTCTGTAATCGGCAATATCCTGCACTTCGGGCAATTGATAATTATGCACTAAGATAACGGCATGCCTTTTCTTTTTTAATTCCTGAATTCTTTCGTTTAAGTCTTTTGTTTTCATTTAATCTCTAAAACCTTATCGATTATTCCGCCGCCGATTACCGTATCTTTATCATAAAAAACTGCGGATTGGCCCGGGGTGATGGCAAATTGGGGTCTGGCAAATATTACCTTTATTTTGCCATTGATAATGTCAAGCCTGGCCTTGGCTTCGGGGTGATTATACCTTATCCGCACCCTTAAATCAAATTTATTTTTTGGGGGCCTCAAAATAAAGTGCGGCTGTTTGACTAAAAATGCTCTCTTATAAACCTGCTCTCTTTTACCGACAACTATCCTATTTGTCCTGGCATCTATCCTGTTTACATATAAGGGGTATCCTCTTGCTATGCCTAATCCCTGCCTCTGACCTATGGTATAAAAAGCTATTCCCTGGTGTTTGCCTAATATTTTCCCCGTAGTATCTGTAATGTATCCGGGCCGGGTGTCTTCTAGGTGACTCTTAAGAAACGAGCGGTACTCTTGATGAGGTAAAAAACAGATTTCTTGACTGGCTGGTTTTTGGGCAACCGGCAGATGAAACCTTCGGGCTAAGCCGCGCACTTCTTCCTTGGTATATCCGCTTAAAGGAAAAATAATATGCTTTAGCTGGCTTTGTTTAAGTCGATATAAAAAGTAAGACTGGTCCTTTTTTAAGTCTTTTGCCTTTTTAAGCAAATAGTTTGGAGTTTGAAGTTTGGAGTTTGGAGTTTTTACTATTCTGGCATAATGCCCTGTGGCTAAATACGTTGCTCCTAAAGAAAAGGTTTTTTTTAATAAAGCATCAAATTTAATATACTGATTGCACCTGATACAGGGATTAGGGGTTTTGCCGCGAAAATACTGTTGGCAGAAATCTTTAAGGACTTTTTCTAAAAAAGCCTTCTGCATATTTACTACATAATGCCTTATACCTAATACCCGGGCCACGCGGCGGGCATCTTCTATGCCCTGCGCACCGCAACAAGAAGGTTTCTTAGTTAAAGCATCGGGCAAATTAAAACACATGGTAATTCCTATAACCTCAAAGCCCTGCTTTTGTAATAAAGCTGCTGCTACTGCGGAATCTACTCCGCCGCTCATTGCCACAACTATACGTTCCTTCATGGAAGTTTTATTATTTGCTTATGGCGAACTTTTAGATAAGCTTTCGGGGCTGTACTCTTTCATTATTAGCGAATAGCCAAAGACACCTGCTCCGTTGATCCTCACGGGAATCCTGCGCTTGTCGGTAGTAACCCAGATTTCAATTTTTTTTGGTATGCTATCAAATCGATAAACTTCGAATATATTCTTACCAATCTTTAATTTTTCTATAGCTGTTAATTTAATAGTAAACTTTTGATTGGGCAGCTCTACTAATAAACTCCAGCCAATTTTAAGCTTGGGGATATGCCTTAAATAGAAGGGCAGCATGATGGCATTGTGTATAACAGCGCCACATTTTATCTTGAGCTCTTCCTTTTTCTTTCCTTTATGTTTAGTAATGGTAAGGATAAATTTCTTTTGATCGTAAGACTCTATAATTTTTTCTTTACCGGAGAATGAACGGATATTGCGGATTATTTTTACGGGAAGGCCGCTTTTGGGGTTGTAATAAATTTCTTCTAAATCATAAAAATTGGTTACTTTGGTTTCAAAGGTTACCAGGTAATCTTTTGACCGGCTAAATGTTGCCCGGCCTAATTTAAAGGCGCCTAGCTTAACGTTATAAATTATCTTTTCGCCAATAAACTGCCCTGCGGTATCATTATTGGCCTGGATAGCATACTGGCTGGCTAAGGGACCCAGCAAGATAAAACTTAAAAGAATAAAAAAAACCGCTAAGATAACTTTACGCATTGAATAAAAAAGGGCGCGCCTTAAAAAAGGGGCACCCTTTTTCCTCGAATCAAAAAACGTCCATTATTATGTCCGAAAAAAGGCCGCCTAAAATACCGGCCTGTTTTATTTTCTAGGTTATAGTTTCACTACTTTTGTGGCTTGTTCGCCTTTAGGGCCCTTTTCAACTTCAAATTCAACTTCTTGGCCTTCTTCTAAAGTCTTGTAGCCGTCACCCTGAATTGCGCTATGATGCACAAAAACATCGGTGCCTGTTTCGGTAGTAATAAATCCATACCCCTTCTGGTTGCTGAACCACTTCACTTTGCCTTTTGCCATTTGTTACTGTCCTCCTTTCACCAAAAAAATTTCCGTAAATAACGGCAGAAAAAAACCGCAAGGCGAGTTACTCTCTCTCCTTACGGTCTAAGATTTCCACTCCCTTATTTACTAAAAGAAAAGTATATACTATCTTTTGCTATTTGTCAACTAAATAATTTCTTAAAATTGTAGTAACTCAAGACTTTTACCTTGGCTTTGGATTTAGATTTCAACCAGTCATGCAGCTTATCCATAAACCGCTGGTGAAAGGCTTCATTCTTCCATTTATATACAGAAAGGTATTGGTTTTTATGGCCGCTACGCTTCATAGTAAAGCAGGCTAAGTGCCCTCGTTCTTTTTTGGCATACCTTGCCCACATTCTACAATCTTTAATATAAGCGGGTACTTCCTTCGGGGAAATTTCAAATAATACAGCGTGTATGAACATAGTTATTTAGCCTTTATCAACTCCGCGCAATCAAAATAAACCGTGCCTTTTGCCTCAGGCCGCGGTTCGAATTGGAAACTCCTGATAGGAAAATCTAAGGTAGAATTTTTATCCGCATTATCCGGCTGCCAATCGCTTCTAGCAAAAAAATCATTAAAAGGAATGATGACTTTTTTCCAACCGGTAAAGCTATCTTCTACCATAAAACGCCAGATCTCTTTGCCGTTATCCTTGATGTCAAAGGCAATGTTGGCCTTGGAATTGGTACCGTACATATAAAACGATATGGCGTAGAGCTTTGTCCAATCAATAGTTTCGGGAGCTACCAACCAGCCGGCATTTTTCGCATCTAAATCAGAGCCTCTGGCTGCCCAGATATATCCTCCGGGAACAGCATCATAGGTTATTTCTAGGGACTGGTTACCGCATTTTTTAATATCGGTTGAGCCCTTTACCTTAACCGAAGAACCCCCTCCTGAGCCGAAATCTACTGTTCCTTCTGGACCTCCGGAAAGAGGATTTTCAAAATCATCGATCAATATAGCATCCTCTTGGGCATAGTTATAAACTGTAAGGGATAAAACAAAAATTATAAAAAGGCAAAATATCTTCATAGTGCCTCCTTTTTAGAAAACTTTTATAAGTATACCATATCTTAAAGCAAAATAAGCAAAATTTGTGATTTCTTTTACCACTCTATTCTTAAGCCGCCTTCTATCCATCTTCCGGGCTGGGGTATTCCTTCTATCTCTTGATATTCAACGTTAAATAAATTTGTAGCCCGAGAAAAAATATGAAGTTTCTTATTTAAGTCATAGGACAGATAGGCATCCAAGAGAAACCATCCGCGGCGATTGGGCTTTTTTTTGTATACTGCGCTAATGGTCTGGACGCCGAAAGGAAGTTTAAATTTTAGGGTATTATTCACTAAATGCTTAGTATAATTCTGTCCGTATTTGTAAAACCAACCCTCCTTGTCGCTATCTTTGTTGATATAGGTATAGGTCAGATCAAAATAAATGTATGCGCTTAATTTAGTATTAAGGTAGGCTTCTGTCCCCCATACCCTATCCTCTGTGATATTTTCCGCCTGCCACTTGGCATCCAAGGGCGTACGTTTTATCCAATCAATCATATCCTCCTCTTGCCTGAAAAAACAAGTTAGGCCAGCGGAAAAGTCTTTCTCTTTATAATCGTATCCGGCTTGATAATTAAGCGATTTCTCTGCTGATAAAGAAGAATTACCTATGGTAGTAGGGTCATTATAATAAAGTTCGGTAAAAGAAGGCAGGCGTATGTTTCTAGCTAATCCTAAGCTAAAAGAGCTATTTAAAGAACAAAGGAATTTTAGGTTTGCCGAACCTGTGTATATTTGATTAAAGCTATCGAAGTTATCGCTGCGAAAGGATGCCCCTAAAGAAATAAAAGAATTCAGCTCTCTAGCAGCATCAAAAAATATACTTTCGTGGTTGCGGATATGTTCGCCTAAACTGGTGGAATTAATGCGCTCTTGGCCATACTCTAACCCTAAGCCTAGATTGCCAAAATAAGTTTCTTTTTGAAAATATATATTCGGAGTAAATACATCAGTAGAGTGATGAGCAAGATAACTGCTACGCTGCATGGTTTTATCTAAGACAAATTTATCATAGTGCCTGCGCCATATAAAATCCGGCCTGATCATAAAACCATTTTTATCTAATTTTAACCCGCTAGCCAATAGAATTGTCTTTGTCCATTCGCGAGATGGGTAACCTAATCCGGGGGTATAAAAATCATAGGCGCCGAATTCTTTTTCCTGATACCCTAAATTTAAATTGAATTCGCCGTCAGGAATTTCTACAAAAGAAGCAAGGGAAGCAGTAAATTTCTTAAAATCGGTATCGTATCTAAAGCCTCCTGATTCTTTTCTCTCCAGAGAAAACCTTATTCCTGAATTATCATTATTGTTGCTGATACCGGCAAGTATAGATGTTGTATCGTATTGCCCACCGCCTAACTCCAAAATGCATTTTTTCTCATCGGGCTTTTTACTAATTATATTTACTGCCCCTCCTATGGTATCCGGGCCGAATAAAGAAGAGGCTGCACCCGGTATCACTTCTATCCTTTTTATGTCTAAGCTAGTTACAGGGATATCGCAATTATGATGGCCGGTCTGCGGATCATTAAGGCGGTGGCCGTCCATTAAAAGCAATACCCCTTGAAAATTAGAGCCTCTTAGGGAAAAATCCGATTGAATTCCTGAATTTAGGGAGCGGCTTTGTAAGTCTATAGGTAACAAGCTTAATGCCTCCAACGGCGAAGTGCAAACAAGTTCCTGAATATCATTTTCTTTTAAGGAATAAGCTTTTGTAAGCCAGGTGTTATTTTTAGTCACGATGATAGGGTCTAATGTCAAGTTGATATCTTCTGAAGCAAAAAGAAAAGTTGTATTGAATAGTGCAAGAATAAGGAAAAAAGCAAATTTAGGGTGAGGCATAAGAAAATTATAGGGTATGCGGATAGTTTGTCAACTTATAATTATTTTTGGGTTTACATTAATGGTGGGAGCAAAGGGCAGGTTACCTACAATGGATTATATCCCCTGCCATAACCTTTTCCATAAGGCCAGAGTCTTGGCGGATTAATAATCCTCCGTCCGTGTCTATATCTTGAGCCTCCCCTTCTAAGTGCGCCTTTTGGCATACAACCTTAACGCGCCTGCCTAAAGTAGCGCTATTCAGACGCCATTTTTCAATAATTTGCGCACTGCCTTTTTGCTGGAAATAAAGGTAGTTGGCTTCTATCCTGCGCAGGATCTCTTGGATAAGATTTATGCGGTTTATTTCTTCTTTTGTTTGCTCTTTTAAAGAAGTGGCACCCTCAATCAGCGCTTTTTTATCATTATTTACGTTTATGCCAATACCTACAACCACAAAATGGGTAGTATCCATCTCCGCGTTAAGTTCGGTTAAAATACCCCCTATCTTTTTGTTATGCATTAATAAATCATTGGGCCACTTTATCTGGGTATCCAAGCCTGTTTCGTTTTTTATGGCCTCGCAAATACTTACTGCACAAAGAAGCGTCAATAGCGGCGTAGAATTAGGCAAGATATCCGGCCTTAAAATAAGGGATAAATAAATGCCTTTATATTTAGGGGAAAACCAGTGTCTGCCTATCCTGCCTCTACCTTTAGTCTGGGTTTCTGCTACTACAATTGTTCCTTCGGGTGAACCTTTCATGCCTAACCCTGTAGCAATATCCATAGTGGAAGAAACCGCATCAAAATAATAAATCTTTTTACCCATAAATTTACTATTAAAGTGTTGGCTAATCTCGAGAGGGAATAGCCTGTCCGGAGAAGAAATAAGTTTATAACCTAAATGCGGCACGGCAACGATATGATATCCTGCTTGCTTTAATTCTTGGATATGTTTCCATAATGCCTGGCGGCTTATCTTTAAGCGATGGGCTATTTGATCGCCGGAAACATACTCTGGTTCTTTTCTTAAAAAATCAAGGATTTCATTTTGCATCATTATTTTTGCAAAACTTCATTCATGCTTCCTGTGCGGTATCCTTCTAAATCTAAAGTAACATAATTATAACCTAACTGTTTCATCTTTTTTATGATTAAGCCTCTTTTTTGAACTGCCAAAGGAATATTTTTAGGCATTACCTCAAGACGGCATAGGCCGTTATAATGCCTTAAGCGCACTTGGGTAAAACCCTGTCTTTTTAAAAATGACTCTGCTTGGTTAATCTTGTTTAAAAGAGGTATAGATATTTTTTCACCATAAGCGATTCTGGAAGCTAAACAAGCCAATGCTGGCTTATTCCAGGTAGGCAACTTAAGGCGCTTACTAATTTTTCTGATATCTGTTTTGGTAAATCCTGCTTCTTCTAACGGAGAACGGATTCCCAGCTCTTTTTTTGCAAGACTACCCGGCCGAAAATCTCCCCTATCCGAAAGATTAGTTGCGTCTATGACAAACCTTATCTTTTTTTCTTTAGCGATCTCTTTTAACTTTCTAAAAAGCTCTTTTTTACAAAAATAGCAACGGTTGCTCTTGTTAGCAGTAAATTGCCTATTTTTTAATTCGCATGTTTTAATAACCAACTGTTTTACTCCCAGCTTCCTTGCCATAATTTTAGAAAAAATAAGCTCTTCCTTAGGATAAGTAGGAGAATTTGCCGTTACCGTTAAAACTTTTCCACCTAAGACATCCCGCGCAAGCTTTAAAAGCAGGGTGCTATCTACTCCGCCGGAATAGGCAATTAATACCGACCCCATTTTCTTTAATATTTTTTTTATTTTTTGGAGCTTATTCATTTAGAGATGGACTTCCATGGCACGGGTAGGGCAAATCTTTACGCAGAGTTCACAGGCAATGCATTTATTTTCGTAGAAATGTACTTTACGGGTCAGAGGCTCAACTACTAAAGCGCCGACAGGACAAATTGGCACGCATACGCCGCAGTCAGTGCATTTGGCTTCATTACGGATAACATCCTGGCTCAAAGGCTGAATTTTAACTCCACAGGAATGCAGATATTCAATACCTTTCTTAAAATTTTTATCCTCACCCGAAAGCTCCAAAACCATCAGCCCCTCTTCCTGAGGCGTAACATAGGCCTTTAAGATGTTAAATTGGAGGTCATATTCTTTTACCAATTTATAAACAATAGGTTGATCTACCAAACGGTGCGGAAAATGTAAAACAATTCTCTTGGAAGTCATGTATTATCGTCTCCTTTAATCTAACGGCCTTTCTTTTAAAGGCTTAAAAGCATACCCTGATTCTGCACCGGGTAATGCCGCCACGGCTTCAGTTAAAAGAAAATCTCCTTTTTTAATCCAAGATTTTAATTCTTCAGCAATCTGCCGGGCCTTGGAATAACTGGATAGGTTGCCCGTAGGCACGTCTTTGCCTTGAACATTGATCTTGCCGGATTTTAGCTGGGCATAATTTACTTCGCCTAAGCTTCCGGGGGTCATTTGAGGATAAGCAGAACCATAATCCACGATTTGAGTATATATCTCTTCATCTTTGACCGCAGCAAATTTAAGAATTTCTTCATTTAATATGGGTATGGGAACACCTATGCCTACGGTCAAAGTAACGCCATATCCAAGCATACTTGTTCCTATCAGCCAATCGGATTTCATCTGTTTTAAATCGCCGATTACCGCAAGAGTCCCTGCCGGTAGAGAAGGGATACCGTTATCTTTTCTTTTGACGCCAGGGCTATGTTGCGTACCATGCCAGGCAACATAACCTACACCGCCCCCTAAAAAAATCTTGGTGCCGATACCAATGGTTTTATAATAAGGGTCTTTTAAAAGAGGTGAAAGCTGCCCTGCGGAACAATAGTTAGCGTTTCCTAACTTTGATTTTAATACACCCATATAGGTATAGATTATTTTATCCGATAAATTTACCGCTACATTATAATTTTGATAGCAATTGCGGATATTAAATAATACCGCTTCATTTAGGTCTTTGATATTAATAAAGGTCTCCAGCTTCTTACGCGGATAGCAGTCAGTGCCGTAAGCAGTAGCTTCTAAACGTATGTCTTTACCGCTAATTAACTCCTGAATTACGTGGCCTCCGCCGTATTTAAATTCACCGGGAAAGACTTTATTTTGCGGGTCATAATCGGGTAAAGCGGTTACACCTAAATAAAAATCTGCTGCGGCGAAACCGCAATAAGCTGGCACACCGTTAAGTTTACAGGTTCCTCCCCCTAATTTTATTCTGGGCTTGGAGTGCCCTATATTAAAATAGGCTCCGGAAGAACACATTGGGCCAAAGGTACCGGTAGTAACTACATCTACTTCTTCGCTAGCTTTTCTTATGCCTTTTTTCTGGACTAGCTCAATAATTTCTTCGGCAGTTGCCACTACTACTTGGCCTTTTTTAATTTTTTCATTTATTTCTTTTATTGTTCTCATCAGCATTACCTCATCTATACAGAAATAACTTCCTTTATTTCTGGTATTTCTTCTTTTAACAACCTTTCAATTCCCGTCTTTAAAGTCATCTGGCTCATCGGGCAACAGCCGCAGGCACCGGTAAGTTTTAATTTTACCACGCCCTTATCCGATACATCTATTAATTCTACGTTGCCTCCGTCGGCAACAAGCATAGGCCGAATTTTCTCTAATGCCTTTTCTACTTTTTCTTTCATGATATTCTCCTTAATTCTTAAGTGAATAATTCTGTGCTTAGGTATCTTTCTGCGCTATCCGGTAGTATCACTACAATGAGTTTGCCTTTATTTTCTTTGCGTTTTGCTACCTCTAGTGCCGCAAAAGTAGCAGCCCCAGAAGAAATACCTGCCAAAATTCCTTCTTCTCTGGCTAACCTTCTTGCTGTCTCAAGCGCATCTTCGTTAGAAACCCGAATTATTTCATCGATGATCTTTATATTCAAAATTTCCGGAATGAAACCTGCTCCGATACCTTGAATTTTATGCGCACCCGGCTTGCCTCCCCCTAAGACAGGGGAATCCCGAGGCTCAACTGCTATAGCGCGAAATGCTGGTTTCTTTTTTTTAATCACCTCGGCTACACCTGTAATTGTACCACCGGTTCCTACGCCTGCAATTAAAATATCCACTTTACCATCAGTATCATCCCAAATCTCTTTAGCAGTAGTACGGCGATGTACTTGAGGATTCGCTGGGTTCTTGAATTGTTGTAGCATAAGATAACGGCTGTCTTTTTTGGCCAATTCCTCTGCCTTTTTGACTGCACCAGACATACCCTCAGAAGCCGGAGTAAGTATAATCTGTACGCCAAACATAGATAAAAGTTTCCTACGTTCCATACTCATTGTTTCTGGCATAGTCAAAACTAATTTATAGCCCTTTACAACGCAAACAAAGGCAAGGGCAATACCGGTATTTCCCGAAGTGGGCTCTAAGATTATGGTTTCTTTATTAATTCTGCCTTCTTTTTCTGCTGCCTCAATCATGCTTAGACCAATTCTGTCCTTTACCGAAGAGCAGGGATTAAAGAATTCTAGCTTTACCAGTATCTCGGCAAATAAGCCTTTATTAATTCTATTCAAACGTACTAAAGGCGTATTACCAACAAGTTTTGTAATATCTTGAGCTATTCTTGCCATTTGTCTACTTTCATCCTTTTAGATAAAACTCAACTTTTTAATTATAACACCTGAAAGAGAAGATTTCCAGGTTTTCTTTTCTTAGGCTTTTATTTTAAGAAGGACTTAGTCTTGTCTGGAGAAATTCTCTAAATTCTGGTGGGAATTCGATTTTAGCCTTTCCTGCGGAGCATTTCTCTATATTTTCTATAATCCTGGGCAGCCTATTATAAGGTATACTGATTAAGAGCTTGTCTTTTTCTACATTGCACATCTTTCTTGCCGTATAATCATAGAAAGATAAATTCAGCTCTCCCGTCAATAAAGGGTATATGATACTCATCCTACAGGTAGGCCCACCCATTTTAATTTTAGGCATAACTCCGTCTAGAAACATGGCTAAAGTAAGTATCCGGCAGGCCTGCTCTGCATTAACTATAAAAATAACTAATTCAGGCTTCATAGGCGCTTTTTCTAAAGGAGAAAGCAAAAAATATGACTGGGAATTATCTGGCGTCTCATCCATTTGAGAGATTAGCTTATCTAAGGCTTGGTAAGAACAAAATAATTTCTCTCCTTCTACTACAAATTTTTTAATCATATTAATAACCTTAGGATCATCAATCTTGTTAAATCCTAAGTGCCAGCTAGCGCCAAAACAGGCGTTAGTTTTTTTATCAATCTGTAATATTGCGCCCTTTCCAGCATCTAATATTGCCCTGCAGATACGTAACTTTTTATCTTCAACTGTTAAAAACGGCTCCTTTAGGCAGCTTAAAGCTACAGGGCTATATTCTAACTTAAGCAACTCCTTTAGTATTATGGAATATTCCTGCCATTCTTTTCTATCGTTCATTTTAATTTATCCTGTTGGGCTAAATATTTAAAAGCGCTTAGCGCTGCTTTAGAGCCTTCTCCCGCGGCAATAATTATCTGCTTTTCCTGCACATCCGTGACATCCCCTGCAGCAAATATACCGGGAATATTGGTTTCATTGCTCCGATTGATCTTGATCTCTCCTAATTGGTTTTTCTCAACATCCTGGGTAAACTCTGAATTAGGCGTAAGACCGATTTCAACAAATACCCCTTCTACCGCTAAGGTTTTTATTTCATTGCCCGTGCTGATATTTATACCCTTAACCAGCCTGTCACCGAATATTTCTGTCACTTGCGTATTATTCATTATGGTTACTTTATCGTTTTTTTCTACTTGTTCTCTCATGATTGCTTCTGCGCCAAGATTAGCGGCGGTATTAATAAGATAAATGTGTCTGGCTATAGGTAGTAATTGTAAAACTGCATCTAAGGCAGAATTGCCTCCGCCGATAACTGCTACATTTTTCTCGGTAAATAAGGGCCCGTCGCAAGTAACACAATAAGTTAATCCCTTATTTTTAAATTCTTTTTCACCCGGTACCCCTAATTCTTTTGTTTTTTTTCCGGATGCGATAATCACAGCCTTAGCTTCGTATGAACCTTTATCGGACTCAACCCGGATGTAATCTTTAATTTTCTTTATTTCGGTTACCTCTTCGTTCTCCTTTAGCTGAATATTAAACTTACGCATATGCTCTTCGAATTTCGCAGCCAGGTCAGGACCTGTAATAAATTGGTAACCTGTATAATTCTCGATATCGCCGCTCCAAGCTGCCTGGCCGCCGATATCCTTAGTAATCACTAAAAGATTAACTCTTCGGCGTGCGGCATAGACGCTAGCGGTTATCCCTGCAGGCCCTGCGCCAATAATAATTAAATCATACATGTTAGTTACAATTCCAATGCTTGTTTTATTTTATCCTTATCAAACCCGATAATAATTTCACCGTCTATATCTATTACCGGAACCCCCATCTGTCCGGATTTTTTTATCATTTCTTCGGCTACTACTTGGTTACTACCAACATCTATATCCTCAAAAGCTATATTATTGTCTTTTAAGAATTGCTTTGCTCGTATACAAAATGGGCAGGTGGTAGTGCTATAAACTTTTACTTTTTTATCCATCTTATAACTCCCCTAATCTCCCTTACTTTAAATTATGCGGAGTTAGGTCTATTATTTCATCTACCCGCATCGCTATAATATATTCGGGTTTAGGTAAAAGTGCTTCGGGATGCCGAGGATGCCCTTTTTCCTGGCGCAGGTTTTTTAAAAGCCTTGCGGTTATCCTGTTGGTAATTTTATCCTCCCAGGCTTTTATTAACCGAGAATATATTTCTTTTTGTTTAAGAAGCCGCGCCTGGCCTTTAAGGCAATACCCCTTAAAACCGTGTTCATCAACAGCAGTGATACTTATATGGGGATTTCTTTTTAAATTAAAAAACGTCCTTGCCCGATATAAATCCAATAGATACACCGTTCCCTTGTGCTCAATTTTAACTATCCCCTTGCAGGAATTATGTATGGATTTATTTGTGTCTATAGTAGAGACAATCACAAAGCCCTGATTCTCAAAAAAACTAACGATAACATCGCTTAATCTTTTCATTATTCAGCATTCCTTTACAAATTGGGACTTATCTGCCCCGCAAACAGGACAGACCCAATCCTTAGGTAAATCCTCAAAAGCTACTCCCGGCTTTATGCCTGAATCCGGATCCCCTAATGCTGGATCATATATATAGCCGCATACTAGGCACCGATATTTAGCCATAATTTCTCTCCCGTTCTACTAAACTCCAATCCTAAATACATTCCTGATAATGATGCCGATTAAATAATTTACCGCTGCCACCCCTAAACTGATGCCGGCCATTTCTAAGAATCTATGCTTAAAATTTAACTCCTTTGCTATAGATATATAATAGGTAAAAATAAAAATAATTAAAATCGCACTCGCTATTACCAGGCTTAAACAAAAATAGATATTTTTAAAAATTAAATAAGGCGTGATTAATAACGCCACTGTCCCTAGATAAGTAATACCGGTATATATGCAGGCCTTAAGTGGACTTTTTTCGGTTTTTTCCTGCTTGGTAGACAGGTACTCGGATGCTGCCATGGATAAAGAAGCAGCTATTCCCGTAATTAACCCTACGATCGCCACCAGCTTAGTATTTTGTAAGGCCAGAGTAAAACCCACTAACGCTCCGGTCAACTCTACCAAGGCATCATTTAGCCCTAAGACTACGGAGCTGACGTATTTTAGGCGCTCTTCATCAATTAAATCAATGAGTTGATTTTCATGCTTTTCTTCGTCTTGAATTATTCTTTCGACCTGGCTAGATACGGATTTTAACTGTTCATAAATATCCTGCGCCAGGTCTTCGCCTTTTTCCATCAGTTTCAGGCCAAAGGTTAAACCAAAAATCCGGGAGATAAAGGTATAAAAAGATACCTTAAGATTATCGGGCGCTACTGTTTCTTGCGTCAGGCTCTTAAAAAATTCATAATGCGAAAGCTCTTCTTGGGATATTTTTTTTAGAATTGCGGCTATATTTTTATCTTTAAGGGCCAACGCTAAATTCTCATAGATAATATACTCGGTAATTTCGTTCCTTTGAATCTTCAGGATCTTTTTCTTTAATTGATTATCTATAATCATAGTAAACTACCCTTACCTTATTAATAACCCAGGAAGCTTTCTGTTTTTATAAATTCTTCTTTTGCGCCAACTGCCTGACACAGCCCTTTCATGGCCTCTACCATTTTCGGGGGGCCAAATATAAAAAATATTCTCTTTGAGATATCTTTTATATTCCGGGATACCAATTCCTTATCGATACGGCCAAAAAGGCAATTCTTGTCCTTAGGCTGGTAATCTGTGATAGTATAAAAAAACTTAAAATTCGAACTTTTCGCCTGCCATTGATTCAATTCTTCTTTAAAAGCGATTTCTTCTTCTGTCCGGTTAGAATAAAATAGCAGTGCGTCGGTACTCAAATTCTTATCTTGGATATATTCTAAAATTGAGATTACCGGAGTAATCCCGATACCACCAATTAAAAATGCTATTTTTTTATCATTATCAGAAAAGGTACACCGGCCGAACGCCCCCTGTATACAAACCTGATCGTCTTTCTCTAAGGCCCGCAGCCTTTGTGAAAAGGCACTCTGGCTTAAACGCTTGGTTACTTCAATATAATCTTTTAAAGGCGAGGAAGAAAAAGAAAGATTCTTATTTAATTCTTGATTATTATAATTTGATTCATCAAATATAACTTTTAAGAACTGCCCCGGTATAAAATTTATCTCTTTGGGATGCAAAAACCTCAGGCTTAATATAGTCGGCGTCCTTTTTATGCTGTCTATCAATTTAATTTTATAGCTATCCAATTAAAGGCCTCCTTTTAAAGAAGCGTCTTCGATTTTTTCTATTTCCTTCTTTAATAAATCAGGCAGCCCTAAAATGTTTACATCCATAAAACCGCGAATAATGATAGATTGTGCCTGTTCTTTAGTAAAACCCCGGGCGCAAAGATACTCAATTTCATCCTGGCTGATTTTTCCGATGGCTGCTTCATGAGAAAGGTCTACATCGCGAAAGTCCGTTTCCATCTCGGGGATAGCATGGATATGCCCTTTTTGCGATAGTACTAAGCCCCTACATTCCAAATGCCCCTTGACGTTTTGATTTTCTGCTTTGATATGGCCTCGGGCTATCACTTTACCGCCTAAACTTACTGCCCGGGCATTAATCTCTGCTTGGGTATCAAATCCTCTTAATATAACCCGGGAGCCCACATCCTCTAAAGAATCAGGATGCGATAAAATCAAAGAATTAAAAACTGCTTTTGCTTTATTGCCTTCTAGTACTGCGGTAGGATACATGATAATTTCTTTTACCGGCCGCAGGCACACATAATTGGAAACGAAAACCGCATTATCCTCTAAGTGCGCGATGCTTATAGGCTTAACCGTAACGTCTTTTTTCCAGGAATGGATCATGGTAAAATTCAAATAAGCGTTCTTTTTTAAGAAAAACTCCGAAATCCCCAAATGAAAACCTTCATTTGCAGACTGCGAAGCAGAGCAACCCGTAATCAGGTAAACGCGAGCCCCTTCCTCTATAATAATAAGATTGTGTACCTTTTGTTTAAACCCCTGGGCTTTTAAAAAAAGGCAGGCCTGGATAGGAAACTCTACGGTTTTACCCTTTTTCACACGGATAAAATATCCGCCATCAGTATCCTGCGGAAAATCCCTGTTTAATAGCCTAAAATTCTTGCCAAAATAGTCTTTGGCCTCGGGATATTTGGCTAATGCCTCTTCTGTGCTTAAAATATCCACCCCTTCATGCAAGCTCTTATATAATTTGGTGTGGCTGTCTTGTTGATAGAAACTGGCGGACCTGGTTTTTTCCGAAAGATCTATGCCAGAAGAGGATACGGTTTCAATATCCTGATTTTCTAATTTTAATGTTGTGGACATATGCACTCCTTGCATTTGTCATAGCCGGATTTGCGGATAGCCCCAAACATCTCCTTAGGGTCACCCACACACCAGAATTTACCGTCCAGCAATACACACCCGCGCTTTGCATTAATATAATCCAGGATGTATCCGGTATGGGTAATAATTAAGGCGGACTTGCCTGCTTGCTTGAAATATTCGTTTAAGACCCCTCCCATTACCCCTATATTTTCTATATCTACCCCTGATTCCGGCTCGTCTAACAGCAATAATTCAGGGTCCTGTAAAAGCACCTGAAATAATTCCGAGCGTTTCATTTCGCCACCGGAAAAATCCACATTCACATCGCGCTTTAAATGCTCTTGTAAAGTGAGCTTCTCGGTTAACTCTGAAATTTCTTTCTCATCTTTAGTTAAATATTGCGCTAGCTGCTGTAATTTAACCCCCCTAATCTTAGGCGGATGCTGATACATTATACCTATTCCCAACTTGACCCTTTCTTCAATAGCTAAGTTATTTAAGGGCTTATCTTTAAAGATTATATTCCCGCTTTTTATCCGGTAGCCAGAAAAACCCATAATAGTTTTTAATAGTGTAGTCTTACCGCAACCGTTAGGGCCAAAAAGGATAACCACTTCTCCTTTCTTTATTTCTAAATTTATATCCTGAATGATATCTTTGCCGCCGATTTCTACCGTCAGGTTTTCAACCTTTAACATATCAGTCCTTTCTTTAAGTTTCGTAAACGCATATCTCCAACGCATTTTTTGGCGTATTTACACCAATCGATACAGCCAGCAAGCCTATTCTTAAAAACCGGCCTTTTACACCTAGGGCAAAACCTTTTTATTTCATCAGAAAAAAATTCTATTTTATATCCGCAAGTAAAACAACCGATCTCTTCTGTTTTAATATTCCTGTTATCTTGCCCCGGGCATTTAAAAACCATCTTATTTGGCCTCCTGTAATAAAGAAGCCATGCTGATAGACTTTAATTGCGAAAATAGGTATTTCTCTATGGCCCCTAATTTTTTCTTTAAGACGCAAGTTATTATGTTGGGGCAAGACTTATTTTTAAAAATACATTCGTTTAATTTGAAAGAGCCCTTAAATATCCTGATTAAATCGACTAACAGTATTTTATTTAAAGGAAGCGCCAGTTTAAAACCTCCACCCAGGCCTTTATAGGATTTTAATATGCCTTTGGCCTGCAATATCTGCAGTATCTTCCTTAAGAATGGCTTAGGGATTTTTAAATCCCTGACTAAACTAGAAACACAAACAACGCTATTCTTTTGTCTTGCAATATAACAAATAGACCTTATGGCGTAATCGGTATCCCTGGTAATAAGTTTCATGATACGGGCTCCATGACAAAATGATACTATACTAGTATCATTTTGTCAAGGGGTTTTTAAATTTTTTTCAGGTCTTGGGTTAAGAAGTAACTGAGGATTGTCCTGATGACGACGATGGCGCCTAAGATTCCTAAGCCCTCCCAAGTAGGCGTAATAATCGTCTTGATGATATCCCCGGCAATAAAGAACTCTAAAGCTAACACAAGGTAGCTGCCGAGTTTTACGCGGATAATTTCATTACACTGCAGGCAGTCTTCTTTTCTGGATATTTCTTTTCTTAAAAATTCGGCTAAAGCAAATGCGATACCCCAAATAGTAATCAAGGCGCCAATAACATTTAAAGTAAAACTTATGCTATTAACAACATAATGAAACATATCCATAAGCTCTTCCTTTCACCTTACTTTAACCGCCTGATAAGCTCCTTAGCTACCTTCTCCCCGGAAAGCAGCATTCCGCCAAAAATCGGGCCCATGCGCGGGCCTCCAAAGACAGCATTTGCGCACATACCGCAGGTATACAGGCCGGGGGCGACTTCTTTAGAATTTTTTACAATTGTTTCTTCTCCCACCTCTGCCCACATGGATTGTTCACCCATCAGCCGACCGGTTTTAGTTTTTAACTTTATTCCGGACTTCCTTTCGGCAATACGCACTACTTCTGCGGCGTGTCCCGTAGCATCCACAACAAAAACAGCCCTCATAGTAATGGGGTCAACATGCAGATTAGCAATCTCTACCGCGGTCCAATTTAATACCAAACCACAGATGCGGTTTTTTCTAATCATGACATCTTCGGCACTCAACAAATTAAAGATTTTTACCCCGCTTTTTACAGTTTTAGAACATATGGTAGAGACCGACTCAATGGAATCTGCCATATAGTAGCCTTTTTCATAAAGCCTAAGCCTTACCCCGAACTCATCCAGTATCTTTTTGGCTTTCTCTTGAACCACAATCTCATTAAACATTATTCCGCCCCCCCACATCCCGCCGCCTACAGATAGTTTTCTTTCAAAAATGACTACTTTTTTATTAGCCTTTGCCAAATAATAGGCACAAGTCATTCCAGCAGGCCCGGCGCCTACAATGGCCACATCCACATCAAGGGCGCGAATTAGTTTATCACTATAAGTTTCAATTATGGCTTTAGAAATTTTGATATCATCTAGCTGCATAACTCATCCTCCACCTGCTTTAGTATTAGTTTTTTTGCGCCTACCTTAGTTAAAAAATCTAAAGTTTCCTTAGAGTCATTCGGCTTTAAGTTAACTCCTTTTACAGCATCAACTAATATTTTTATTTTAAAACCTTTATTTATAGTATCCATGGCAGTATATTTCACGCAATAGTCGGTAGCTAAGCCTGCAATATAGATCTCTTGTATGCCCCGGTCTTTCAATAGCTGTACAAAACCTTTTGCCGACGCATCCTCTGCCTGAAAAACCGAATAACTATCTTTATCGGGATCCATGCCTTTATAGAGAAGAATCGGATCTTTAGGCAATTTTAATTTAGGATGAAACGCCGCACCTTTTGTTTTTTGCACACAGTGTACGGGCCAGATGCCGCCAAATTTTTTAAAATGTGCAGTTTTTTTGGGGTGCCAATCCCGCGAAGCAAAGATAGGCAATTTGTTTTGGGAGAAAATTTTTATGTACTTATTTATTTTGGGGATAATTTTATCGCCTTGTTTTACGCCTAAAGCTCCGCCGGGGCAAAAATCATTCTGTACATCCACAATCAACAAACCTTTCCTTAGCTTCATATATTTAACTAAGAGCTATATCCAAAATCATCATTACTACAAATCCTACAATAGTCCCCATAGTAGCTAAATCGGTATTGCCGCCGCGCTGAGATTCCGGGATAATCTCCTCTACAATAATAAAAAACATTGCCCCTGCGGCAAAACTAAGGGCATAAGGTAAAATAGACTGAGCCAAGATAACCGTTGCTGCTCCTATGATAGCGGCAACCGGCTCAACCATTCCTGATAATTGCCCATACCAAAAACTTTTTAAGCGCGGCATCCCATCTCTCCTTAGCGGCAGTGAAACTGCCAAGCCCTCAGGCATATCCTGAATTCCTATACCTATGGCTAGGGCGATCGCTGCAGTTAAAGTAGCGTAAGATGAACTGACAGCTACTGCGCCAAAGGCAATACCTATGGCCAAGCCTTCGGGTATATTATGCAAAGTCATTGCCAAAATTAGCAAGGTGCTGCGCTGCCAAGATGTCTTAATCCCCTCTGCTTTTTCTACGGGAAAACTCAATTGCATATGAGGCAGTGTTCTATCTATAACCCTTAAAAAGATCCCGCCAGCAAGGAACCCAATTGCAGCTGGTAACCACGGAATCATATTCCGGGCAGTTGCTATTTTTATAGCTGGGGCCAGCATGGACCAATAAACCGCAGCAGCCATCACCCCTGCGGCAAACCCCAGCATCACATCAAGAAACTTACGGTTTACTTCTTTGGTAAAAAATACTATTGCAGCACCTAAAGCAGTCATCCCCCAAGTAAATAGGCCTGCGATCAGCGCCTGTAATATAGGGTGGATATTTTCTAAAAGCTTTTCCATGCTGAAATCCTTTCGTAAGAGCCTTTTAAAATTATTTTAAGAAAAATGCCCTGCTATACCTGTATTACAAAAAGGGCACTTACCTTCTTTGATATTATACTCCAAAATACTAAAATATTCTCTTCTAATTAATGGTTTTTTACAACTTGGGCAGTAGGTATCATTACCGAAACCGTATACATTACCAATGTAGATATAATTTAGCCCTGCCAAATGGCCCAGCTCTTCGGCTTTTTTTAAAGCTGTCTCTGGAGTAGTTTTGTGATCGGTAAATTTATAATCCGGATGAAAACGCGAGATATGCCAAGGTATATTTTTATCTACACCGGCGATAAATTCAGCTATATCCTGCAATTCTTCTTGGGAATCATTTTCTCCCGGAACGACTAAAGTTGTTATTTCCACCCATATACCTAACTTATACATCAGCCTAATAGAGTTTAATACCGGCGTAAGGGTGCCTGCGCAAATTTTGCGGTAGGAGTTATCGCGAAAAAATTTAAGGTCGACATTAGCGGCATCCAAATACGGCCGGATCATCGCAATACACTCTTGGGTCATATAACCATTAGTGACAAAATTATTGTAGAGCCCTTTTTCTTTGGCTAATTTTGCGATATCCAAAGCAAATTCAAAAAATATGGTAGGTTCGCTATAAGTATAGGATATGCTTTTACATTTATTTCTTATAGCTGCCTCTACAATATCCTTCACAGATACTTCTTCTCCTAAATAATTGTTATCCCTTACAGAGTTTTGCGAAATCTCCCAATTCTGGCAGAAGCCGCAGCGAAAATTGCATCCTATAGTGGCAACAGAGAAGCTGGTTGAGCCGGGTAAAAAATGATAGAGCGGCTTTTTTTCAATTGGATCAACATGGCTAGTAATTATTTTACCATACACCTGTGTATATAAAGTGCCGCCGATATTTTGCCTAACTGCGCAAAAACCGAATTTTTCCTCTCTAATCTTACAATGATGATTACACAAAAAACAGCGGACCTGATTGTTGCTTAACTTTTCATAAAGTAAAGCTTCTTTCATATCTTAAAACCAGCTAACCTGGCCTCATCAACGGGTTCTACCTTTAATGCCGCCTCTTTTCCTTCATAAGGCCTCTGGTAAATTACTTCTGCTTCTTTCTTGCCATCAAGGTCGCAATAACGGCAAACTATGCTGCAAGAAAGCCTGATTAATGCGTTATTAAAATTTCCCCTGCCTAACGCTGCCGGCCCCATTATACCCTGCGGTCTAAATAAATAATCTTCTTTTCTCATAGACTTGGTTAAACTTTCGTTTTCTTCTTTATTTCTGCCGACTATCAACTTGGCTTTTTCTGATAATCTAAAAAATCTGCCCATTTTTAATAGTTCTACATTCTCAAGATTTAATTCGCCAAAGTTAATAAGCTTTTGGATTTTTTCGGAAAAATCCGGGTTGGTCAACAAGCATCCTCCGGCAGGCTGAGGGTACTCTTTGATGCCAAGGTCTTTTGCTAATTTTATCTGCTCCCTGCGGCTCCTACCGCTTAATGCCAATAATTGTTGCCTATCCACCCATCTTTCTTTCTCGGGCGTAGTTTCTTTAAGTAACTTGGCTGAAAGCGGCCTTAATAAAAAGCCCTCTAAGCCGGATTTCTTTTCAATAAGATCCAAGTTCTGGCGATTTTGCGACATCGGCCGCTGGCCCAGGACTTCTCCGGTTACGACAAATTTGGCATCTAACTCCTGCATAAGTTCCCGTGCTTTGTTTAACATAAAAATTTTGCAGTCTATGCAGGGGTTTATATTTGAGCCGTAACCGTACCGGGGATTTAAAACTATGCTTAGGAATTGTTGGGAAATATCGATTTCCTTAATTTCTATTCCGCAGCTATCCTGAGTTTTTCTAGGCCTAGCATAAAATGAGGTTTTAAATTTTAAGCCGATAATATCAATTCCTAGGCCGCTGATTAATTTAGCGGCCAAAATACTATCCAGGCCACCTGAGATTAAGGCAATCGCTTTCATTATAAATTATTATCTTTGCGTTTTAGATTACGTGTCCTAAAATTGGCAGGCGCTTAATGACCAGGCAATATTCTCGCCAATAATATAAAACCTATCCCGCACAAAAAGGCCAATAATGATGATATACTCTTTTTTAGGCCGGGTTGTTTATGTAGCTCCGGCACAAGGTCGCAGGCAGCAATATATATAAAGCCTCCAGCTGTCAGCGGCATAAGAAAAACGGAAAAACCCTTGATATTTTCTGAAACTAAATACCCGACAATTGTGCCTAGCACACAAGTCAAAGCAGTAATAAAATTAAAATAAAGGGCTTTTAATTTAGTAAATCCACCGTACACCAACACGCCGAAATCTCCCAGCTCCTGAGGAATTTCGTGCAGTATAATTACCAAGGTAGTAATTATCCCGAAATGCACGCTTACAAGAAAACTTGCGCCTATTACTAGGCCATCTGTAAAATTATGTATCCCGTCGCCGATAAGATTAAGGTAAGTAAAGGCGTGGATATCGCATACGCCTTCGTGGCAATGCCGCCAATGAAAATACCTTTCCATAATGAAGAAAAAAACAAATCCTATAATCACAAAGGTGAAAACAAAATTATTACTGGAGTTTTCCAGCGCCTCGGGAATTAAATGTAAAAACGCTCCTGCGATTAAGGCGCCAGCAGAGAAACCGATAAGGACAAATAAGATAATATTTAATAACTTCTCTTTAAAGATAAAAGTTAAAATCCCGATCAGCGCAATTAAGCTGACTACGATACTTGCCCCTATTGCCCAAATAAAATTAGCCATAAAAATCCCTCTAATAATATATTAGCATAAGCAAGGGTTAAATTTCCGCTACCATCACAAATATGCCGGTTAAAGCAATAACTAATCCGGCAAAGGCGTGAGAATATCTTTCAGCAATATCATTTTTTATTAACTGGATACCCATAAATGCTAACAGGCTTTGCGCTAACATCATTGCTATAGTAACCAAAGAAAAGATGATGCTTACGCTTACTACGCCAATATACCCGTAATTGTATCCTAAGAATACCAAAGGCACAAGCGGTTCGCAGGGCCCAAGAATAATAATTGCGAACATGGTCCATACTGCTACGGTTTTTGCTTTTAGTTTTTCTGGATCTATGTGATGGTGCCTGTGCTCTTTTGCTTTTTTTATCCCCCAAAGCATATAGGCAATCCCAAAACCGATTAAAAGCCAAAGGACAATTTCTCCCCGATGCCCTTCTATGCCTTTCAACTTAGATAAACTAAAGCCCAAAAAAATACCGATAACGCTAAAAACTATGGAAATCCCTACATGGCCTACTCCTGAGATAAAAGTGATCCATAGTAATTTTGGTTTAGACCATTTTTGTGCCTTTGCTATAGCTGCAAAGGGCATCCAGTGGTCGGGGGCCAAGGCATGAAAAAAAGCAATGGATAACGTTGATACTAATAAAATCCAGAGTGAGCCGTGCACCTTTTGCCTCCTTTAAAAACTAAAAGTTACGGTACTGGAAACTTGAAAATCAGGGCTGGCTTTGGTAATACCTATCCCTACGCCTGATTCTAAAGAGATAGTTTTATTTATCTGGTAATCTAAACTGGAAGCAAAAATTAGTATATTGTCACTAAACTTTCTGTTTAAGGTATTCTCGCCGTATATCTCATTGCAAAATGAGATTTTTTCATTCAGGTCTTTGGTTATATCAAAAGCATAAATAAATATATTATCTTCCTTGCCGCTGATAAAAGTATAACCTAAATTTAAATCAAAGATATATTCCCCAAAACCCTTAGTCAAAATATTGGTTAGGGTATAATCTTGTTCGCCTGTGCCTAATTCTTTTTCTTTGTTGGCATTAGTTAGCTTATAATCGAAAGACAAAGCATAAGAAGGATAGCGATCGGTTTCATCCCACAATCTATACTTAGTGCTTAGATTAAAGTCAGTAAAACCATTGACCTTGCCGGAGGAAGAATTATTTAAAAATTGATAAGGAATAGTAAAACCTGCATCCCATCTATCGGTAAGGCCAAGCGTTAGATCTGCCGTAATATCTATTTCCTTAGATACATTTTTGGTATAATCTTCGGTTTCCGGGTCATATTCTTTTTCCTCATCCCCATAATAATCAAAACTTATACTCAGTTCAAAATGCCCTTTTTCGGTAGTAGAGGTATCATCTATATAGAGCGCAGCCTGGCTTTTAGTAAGTATGGCTATAAAGAATAAAAAGAGAAGTATAGTAGGTAGTTTCAAGCTTTCTTTTAAAGGAAAAATATAAAATTATTTTAGAGGAGGGTTAAACAGTTACTTTAAAAACCTTATCTCCGGGATGCGCCTTAGATGTAACTTTTATGCCTATAGAATCCCCTGCTTTTGCCTCGGAGACATTCGCATGCTCTATCTGCATGGAATCTACGCTCTGGGTAAAATCCGAAGAGTGGCCTTTTATATGTATGCTATCGCCTAACCTTAAAGTATCCGAAAGCTGTATTATACCAACACTCAGGTGGCCGTAATAATGGGTGATTTTGCCTATCTCTTTCTCTTGCATAACCACCTCCTGTTTTGACGGGCTTTATCCTAAGCAGGGCTTTCTGCCTTTATTCGCTTTTTTGGAGCGCCAGTTTAATTTTCCTCTACGTTTACGTTTTCCCATTTTAATGAGCACATACCTTATGGAGCAATAGATTTAATATGCTCCGACATAAGTTAGTTGTGCGAGATTCTTCACTTTGTTTTAGAATCGTCCATCGAGTCCTAAAGCAAAGCGAAGGACGAATTAAATCCTTGACATCTTCGATGTCAAGGATAAGTTCAGCCACACAATTTATGTTCACTTCATTCCATAAATTGTGTGGCTTCACTTAATATTTGTAATATTTTCTTGGTACGACCCCGGATATATAACGCGTTGCCTCAATAATACAGATACGGATAGCTTTGTCCATCGGGGTATTAGCATAATCCGATAATTTCGGGCTTAAAATCCATTCGCTATAAGGTGCGGTCATAATGGCACCGCTAATATCTGAAGCTTGACCTTGGATACGGCTGGCTGCGATTGTTTCAGAAGAAGCAATATCTATAATACGGATATCTAGCGTAATATTAGCCTTGTTATTCGCGCGTGCACCTAAGAGGGCATTTAAAATACCGCCGCTACCGCCACCTCCACCTATCCCTGCGGCCCCGCCGGAAGGCCGGGGCTGGAATTCACTAATTGTAAGATTGACCAGTAAATCTGCAGGCTTAGTTTTGACCTTCTCAGCCTTAGTTCCGCCGGAAGGGGTATTTAAATTATTTAATTCCTGCTCTTGTATAGCCGTACTTAACTCTTGGTGCTCAACGATGATAAAACGGTTGCTTTTAGTTAACGCGCTTGTCAGGATATCGCGTAAGGCTATACCTATTTCACTATTGGCCTTAGCAGCTTTAATTTCAAAGTCAGAAACAACAATTTTTGCCTTTGGGCCAGAATAAGCCGGCAAAGTCAATACCAGAACATTGCCTTCGATACGGGAAGGCCCTTTTAAAAAAGAACTTAAACGGGTGCAACCTGCCAACCCTAAAATTAACAGCCCATATCCTAAGCCTATAAATATTCTTTTTATCCTCAAATGCCTCTTCTTTTTTAAAAATAGATATTTCTTTGACATTATTATAAAGCCGCATCGGCCCTGAGTCAAGCTAAAAGGGCCCCTTAGAGGCTCTTATTTATAAAATATCGCAAAGCTCGCTAAGTTTACTGATAATACGGTATGGTTTTTCTTTTTTTATTTCAAGAGGGCTACTTGAACCAGTAGTAACGATCGCTGTTTTTATCTTTGCCCGCCTTCCTGCCAAAGCATCGATAATCATATCTCCCACATAAAATGCCTGGCTTGGTTTAAGCTGAAACTTTTGTATAATTTTGCGTAAGATATATGGATGAGGCTTTATATACTTTAATTTATCTGCGCAAAGCACATAATTAAAATATTTCTTTATTTTTAAATGCCGAATTAAAATCCAAGAAAAGCGGGTTGGCCGGTTGCTGGCAACTGCTAATTTATAGCCTTTATGCTTAAGATAATCCAATATTTTTATGGCACCGCTAAATAAACGGGCACCTTTTAATAAGGCCTTTTTATGGTGCCGGCGGTATATGAAAAGTGCTTTTTTTAAATCACTTTCTTTAAAAAATGGCCTCAAAAGGTTTTCATCACCCCAGCCCACTGCGCGGCGGATAGATACGCTATTACGTTGGGAATAGCCTAATTGTCGCATAGTATAATTGAAACTGGCGATTATCGCCGGGTAGGCATTAACTAGGGTACCATCTAAATCAAAGATGATTAATTTTATATCGCGCATCTGGCAACGAATAAAGGCAGGAAATTTATCCCTGCCTTTCTCATTTAATAATACTCCTAAATTTTATTTATTGACCCGCAGCAGCACCGGAAACCCCGACCTCTCCCGCGGTGGGCGCTGTTTCTTCCGGCAAAGGAGCCTGCACTCCTTCGGTTTTTTCTACGCTGATATTTTTGGCAATAACCTTGCCTTCCGGGCCGATAATATAATCTATACTTAAAGTTTCTTTTGGCTTGATCTCATCAATGGATTTAACGTTTTCATAAGCGGTTTTATCATCCGTGGCTACAGTTATTTCTTTTTCGGTATCGCTATCATAATCAAAATATTTCACCTTTATGGTTTTGGCTGCAATATCAACAGAAGCTACTTCCCCCCAGACCCATTGGGTTTCAGATTCTGTGCTCATTTCCTGCGCAGGCGTAACCTGCATAGATTGCTCTGGTGCAGCTTGTTGCTGCGGCATGGCTTGCTCCTGGCTTGCCTGTTCTGGGGCAGCCTGTTCTTGGCTAGCCTGCTCTTGGGCAAGAACTAAGCCATAAACAAATAATGAAAACATAGCTACGGTTATAATAAGAGCTTTCTTTGCTCCCATCTTGCACCTCCTCTAAAAATAGCATGTTTATTCTAACACAAAATCTGCCTTTGTCAATAGATAGCCCTACCATGGCCGCCATTAATAATCCTTTTAAAAAGATTGGGCATAGCGATAAGCCAAAAATGCCAGTTGTGCTATAAAATTCTTAGCTAGCTTTGCGGTCTTGCTATTATGCCTAGTTAATACACAAATAAGCATATCTGTGCGCGGGGTAAATATTATCCCTGCATCATGGCAGATGCCTCTTTCTAATCCGGTTTTATGGGCAACGCATATCTCTTGCGGCAATCGAGAAGGGATGCGATCCCGAATATTTTGTTTTTTTAACAACTCTAAACACTTTTGGGAATATTTTCTGTTTATTAATTTATTCTGGTAAATCTCCTCTAAAATAAATGCTAAGTCGCTGGCGGTGATAAAATTTTCTCTGCCATGCCTTCTGCTTCTAAAATCCATCATTTTACGGGATATATTTGTATTCTTTAATCCTATCTTTTTAAAACAATCATTTAAATAATCAAAGCCCATCCTTTCAATAAGCATATTAGCAGCAGTATTATCGCTTTCTGTAATCATAATTTCTAAGAGTTGCTGTATCGAGAATGGCCTGCCGCTGGCTAGATTCTTAAGGTTGCCCGATCCTAATACTTTGTCCTTTGTTCTTAACTGTAAATTCTCTTCTAATTTCAGCCTGCCTTCATTAACAGCATAGAAACATGCTGCCATAATGGGGATTTTCACTAAACTCGCTGATGGAAAAAGCTCTTTTTGATTTATGCTAATCTGCCAGCCGCAAGAAAGGTCTTTAATGACAATGCCAGTTCTTGCGTTAAAGTGCGAAATTTCCCTGTTTATGTTGCCTTCTAGAATGCTCCAGGCGACTTTTCGTTTTTTATATTCCGACTGCCGTTTGCGAAAATCAAAATAGCTGCTCCAGTCTTTAAAAGATAAATAAAGAGAGCCTGCAATCAAGAAAATAATTGGTAGTAGAAGTGCCTTAGTGAAGATTTTTTTATTCATAATCGCTAAAGTTACCTACGCACCTCAGCCAAAATTTTATAAAAAGGAAAGGAATCCCCAGGGCATTCAGTAATCTTTCCTGTTAAATCCCTATGCCTTCTAATATGGAAGAGAGGAATCGAATATTGCCGGGTGAGAATCTTAAGAAGCTTAACCAGATAATTAAACTGAGCCGGAGTAATATTTTGCCGGTTAAAATTACCTACTAGGCAGATTTGAATATCCCTGGGCCGTTCTACCTCTATTTGCCTTTGCCAACGCCAGCCAACCTCAATTTCTCCGTCTCGGGAGCCCGTACCATTACCAATAACAAAATGATAAAATAATCCGCCCATACCTCTTTGGCGATGGTTGCGGTCAAATACTTCAGCATTTCCTTCTCTAGTTGCGCTATGATGCAAGGTAATATATTTCCATTTCACCCGATAGCGTTTCGGGCCTACTAAATTTTCTATTGGCTCTAGAGCCAAAGGCTGATATGGCTCTATAAAAAGGGGCTTACCGACCCTAGGGATAAATAATCTTTCTCCTACGCCTATCTCATTAGGATTTCTTATGCCATTGAGCCGCATAATCTCTTTAATATCAACGCCATAAGCCTTAGATATTCTGTATAAATTCTGTCCGCTACCGACGATATGGTATATACCCGGGGCTTGAGTTATGGGTGGTTGATAAGGAATTGTAGCGCAGCCGCAAATAATAAAGGCGAGGAAGCTAAACAAGAACAACTTTAACGCAGCCATACCCACCAGATGAATAAAGAACCTATGCTAACTGCAATCAAGGTAAAAGGCAGGCCTATCTTCACAAATTCACTAAATTTTACGCTGTAGCCATGTTTCTTAAGCATGCCCACAGTAACCACGTTGCAAGAAGCGCCGATAGGAGTAATGTTGCCACCCAGGCACGTCCCGATTAAAAGCCCGAATAAAAACGGGTACATCGAAACTCCCAGATTAGCGGCAACGATTTTGGCTACCGGAATCATAGCTATGGTATAAGGTATATTATCTACGAATGCAGAAATAATCACTGATACCCAGACAATAAGCATAAAAGCAAAAAATATGTTCTTACCAGTCAATAAAGAGATGTATTTGGCAATATCGTCAACAACGCCGTTAGAGGTCAGGCTGCCGACTAAAATAAAGATACCGACTAAAAAGAAAAATGTTTGCCAATCCAAATTTTTCACTAAGGAAATGCTTTCGCGATGTTTTAATTCATGCCAGGCTAATCCTATTATCGCCCAGAATAAACAGATAAAGGCTACGGTATATTGGGGTTTTCCAGGAATAAAAGAGGAGGTCGCCAAACTCAAAACCATAAAAAGCATAAGCATAGCGGGAATCCAGCTTTTAGGCGGAATAATTTTTATTTCTGTGGGTGTTTGGCGATATTTCTTAAAATATAGCCAAAGGACAAAAAATGCCCCTATTGTCCCCAGTTCCACGGCAAAAAATATCGCGGGCTTACCTTGCATCCAGAAAAAATCATTAAAGTTCATACCTGACTGCATCGCTAAAATAATGCTGGGTGAATCACCAATCATGGTTGCAGTGCCTTGAAGATTAGCTGATAATGCTACGCCGATAAGTAAAGGCACGGGATTAATATTAATTTTGCGGGCAATCTCCAAAGCAATAGGGGCCACAATCAAAACTGTGGCTACATTTTCCGTAAAGCTGGAAATAAAACCACTTAGGCCACAGACTAGTAACATTGCCATAGAGACGCTTTTAGATTTATCTACAAGGATACTGGCTAAATATGCCGGTACACCCGAATAGATAAAAAGGCTGGAAAGAATCATCGTCCCTAAAAATACCCCTAAAACATTTAAATTAACAGAGCCGAAAGCCTGCTGAAGGTTCATTGCCCTGGTGAAAAAAAGAACTACTACTGCCAGATACACTGATAAAGAAGCAAACAGTTGCTTCTGGCGGTTCATAAAATAACCTACCAAAAAATAAGCAGAGAAAAATATGGTTAATACTAAGGGCTTCATTTATAAATAGGCAAAGTTAATAACGCCAGCCAGACTATACAGGTAGTTACTATCCCTACAGTCAGGCCGACCCAAAACCATTGAAAAAAAGTGATGCGGATTTTCTTTTCTTTCTCAAGTATCCCCAGGGCTACAATATTTGCAGTGGAACCGACTAAAGTAATATTGCCGCCTAAGCAACCGCCAAAAAGCAGCGCCCACCATAAAGGTTGTAGGCTAAAATTTAAGCCTTGAAAACTCTGGACAATAGGAATGAATGCTGCCACTAACACGACGTTATCTAATATACTTGAGCCTGCGGCAGAAATCCAAAGCACTATTCCACTAAGAACAGATACATTATTACCAGTTAAACTAACTAAGTGTTTTGCCAGGACGTCAGTTGCTCCGGTATATTTAAGGGTGCCTGCCTGGGCAAAAAGCAAAAGAAAAAACAATAGCGTCCACCACTCTACATCATGTTCAATGTATTCACGCGCCTTTCTCCATTTCCAAATCATTACTAATCCTGCTGAAATTAAAGGGACTGTTAAAAGGATAGTATTGGTTTCTAATCCCAAAAATAATTCTAAGCGGTGGTGCAAAGAGATAAAAAGTAATGTTACTCCAAATATGCCTAGGCATAGCTTTAACTGTCGTTCAGGGGGCACAGAGATAAGGCGGGTAAGTATTTCATTCTCTCCTAATTCTTTTATTTTATGGTCAAATTCATTTAAGGCCTTACGATAATAAATCATGAGAATAAAAATTGTGCTGCCAAGGCAGGCAAGCATAAGAGGAAAAGCCTTTATGATAAAATCTTCAAAACTCAAACCCGCCTTGGTAGCAATTAAAATTCCTATGGGATTGCCTAAAACCGTGCCTGCAGAGCCGATATTTGTAGTAAGCACAGAGGCAATAATGAATGGAGCTGGGTTGACTTCAAAATAATCGCAAATTTCTAATATAGCAGCTACCATAAAGATAATAGAGGTAACTTCATCTACGGCACAAGCCAATAATGCTGAAATAACAGAAATTGAAATGAGGAATTTCTTTGCGGTTAGTTTACGAATCCTTAAAATAAGGCTTACCAACCAGGCAAATAGCCCTGCTTCTTTTAATAAGCCGATCAAGACCATCATCCCTACTAAAAATAAAATTATTTCTAAAGAGGAAAATTTTATTAGGTTATCCAAATCAATGGTTTTAGTAATAAGAAGTATAGAGGTGCCTAAAAATGCAAAACTTAAACGAAAATCCCAAAAAAATAATGTCCCGAGTATGGAAACGGAAAATATGGAAATAGACAATGCCTGTTGGCTAGATAAGCCTAGGTGCCTGGTAAATAGTCCCAAGCCTAATGATATGGCAATAAGTATAATAAATTTTTTTAGCATTTTTATTCCTTAAAGGATTTTAAGCTTCTGCTTCTTTACTAAAGGCCTTTAATACGTCACAACGGGCGATAATGCCTACTACTTTAGCTGATTTATCCATCACTGGTAGGCGGCGCGCATTTTGTGTTAACATAATCCTGGCTACCTCGCATAATGCGGTATCCTCGGTAGTAGTGGCTACGGCTTTACGCATCAACTGGCCGACTTTTATCTTATTTAATTCGGAAAATTTTCTTTTGGTAGACTTGGGATTCTCTTCATAAATAAACTTTCCTACATTTGCTATATAACTGGGTAAGATATAGGTAAGGATGTCTTTCTCGGTAAACATCCCTGCAAGCTTGCCTTCCTTATCGATAACCGGCAGGCCGCTAATCTGCATCTTTTCTAGTAACATCATTGCCTCTTTGGCAGTGGTTTCCGGTAAAATACTTACCACCTCTTTGGTCATTACAGCTTTTGCCTTCATAAATTCCCCCTTTTTTAGAGGATTTCTTTAAAACGAGTTTTTAGTTTTAAATAAATTGATGCCGCTAATAACGCCTTTAATAAATCTCCCGGGATAAAAGGCATAAGGCCAATAAATAACGCTTTTGCTAATGAATAACCAAAAAGAAACTTAAGCCATATAGCGCCGCACACTAAAAGTATAAGATCCCCTAAGCATAAAAGCGCAAAAACAGAGCATATTTTGTCTTGAGCATATTTTATAGATCTAGCGACAAAGAAACTTGCCAAAACAAAACCGGCTAGATATCCGCCGGTAGGCCCCAATAAATAAGCCGCACCGCTTCCGGCACCGGTAAATAAAGGTACCCCGAGAAAACCTAATAATATATAATTTAATTGTGTAATCGCTCCCAGATTACTTCCTAATAGCGCTGCTCCTAATAAAACAAAGAAAGTCTGCAGGGTTATCGGTACGGGGGTAAACGGCAAGGGTATGCGCACAAAAGCACCCAAGGCAGTCAAAATAGTAAAAGCGAAAACCATAAATACCCGGCAGCTGGCCTTAGTAACGATTATTTCTTTTCTTAATACAGCCTCCATTATTATCTCCTTTATACGTTCACAGCTACAAAACCGTAAGCCTTTTAGGCTCTAGAATGTATCGTAGCCGCTTTAGTATTTCGCTCCATACTTTAGTCTGCGGAGCTTCATTAATATTTTTAAATGAATACGTTTTTATAAGAGGGATTAGCCTTTACACTAACCCCTCTTATTTTTCTTGGCTTTGCTGAATTACTCTTTGGCTATGGCCAGAGTAATTATACCGGCAAGCAGCAAAAATAACCCGATACAACCTTTCGCTACATAAAGAAGATTGCCCCACCAGCGCATCAATGCTAAAACACCGAGCGCTAAAAACGCTAACCCTAAAATCACCTTTAGCATTGTCCCGAATACCTTACCGGCATCCATTTTACTGCATTCCTGTTTTGCTTCTTCTGTCATATTTCACCTCCCTCATTAATTTTTCTAGATTAGCCTTCTAACTATAATTTAATTCGGCTGTGATTTCCATCTGCGGTGAATCCAGCCCCATTCAGCAGGATATTTACGGATATACGATTCAATTATGTCCGTCAGCCTTTGTATATTTATAGCGATAGTCTCTTGGTCATTTTTACCCTTCTCTAAATTTAACGCCGGCTCAAAAATAATCTTATGGGTGTCGTCTTCCTGCCTGACTATAAAACAGGGCATTATTGCAGCCTGGGTGCGCCTGGCTAAGACTACCGGGCCGGTAGCAGTAGCTGCTTTCCTGCCAAAAAAATTTACAAACACCCCTCCTGAGCCGAAATTCTGGTCTAAAGGGATAAAAAGAACCTCATTATTTCTTAGGCTCCTTATCGATTCTTCCACGCATTCTTTGCGGGGCTGGCTGTATATCGTCTTTACCCCCAAGCGCGTGCGTTTACGCATAAGTATCTTCTCTACCTGTTCATCGCGCATAAAACGCATTATCCCGGCAGTCTTGTACCCTTCTATACTCAAGCGCGCCAACATTAAAGGAAAATTACCAAAATGCGCACTCACCAAAATTACTCCTTTACCTTTTTCCAATGCATCTTCCAAATGCTCCTTTCCTACCAGCCTTACTTTTCTCCTTATCAGATGAGGCCTGTCCATAAGAAACATTAACTCTACCGCGGACTTGGCCATAAAAACGAAGCAGTCTTTGGAAATTTTATTAATCTCTTGCTCTGTTTTTTCCTTGCCAAGGGCAATAGTAAGACTTTCTAGGGCTATATTCCTTTGCTTGCGGACAATGGAATAAGCGATATTAGCAATTTGATTGGCAAAACCATAAAGCCATGCCTCGGGGAAAAATTTAAGTGCTGCCGTGCATAAAAGTAGGCCAAAATAACCAACAAAGCGGTTGGCGCGTTTACGTATTTTTTTTGAATCTATCCTCATTAATCTTATTCTTTACAGTTTATAGCCAATCTTACGCAAAAATTCCTTGCGCCAGGAAATGTCTTGATCAGACTCGATACCCTTGGGTTTTAAACCGTCAACCACCCCTAAAATGCCGCGGCCCATTTCTGTCTCAATTAAAATTACCTCTATGGCATTAGCCGAAGCACAATAGATATTACAGACTTCCGGGACGGCTTTTATGGCGTTTAAGACATTGATGGGATAGGCATCTCTCAGGAAAATAATAAAGCTATGGCCTGCCCCTATTTCTAAGGCGTTATCCTCTGCTAACTTCTTTAACTGTGCGTCAGTCCCTGTTGACCTGACCTTACAGGCTCCTGATGATTCTACAAATGCTAAGCCAAATTTAATATTCGCAACATTATTTACTAAAACTTCGTATAAGTCTTCAACCGTCTTAATAAAATGTGCCTGCCCAAGGATAACGTTTACTTCTTCGGGTTTTTGTATTTTTATAATTTTTAGGTCTGTCATTTTTATTCCTTTAGCGGGGGTTTAATTTTAATTTCAAGGTAAAAGAAGGCAAAGATAGTTTTGTTTTTAAACTCTCCTCTGTGTCCATTTTAGCCTTTTGATTTATTTTTTCTTTCACTTGGGTGCTGGCTAAGAGCGCTTCTATAGTGGCCTGCCTTCCTTTTTCCTGCTGGGCTTTGGTTATTGCCTCAAGCTTTTCTTTTTGAGATAACTGCGATTTTAATATTTTCTCTGTCTTTGATTTTGCCTTTTGATTTATTTTTTCTTTGGCTTCAGAACGGGCCGAGAGCGCCTTTTCAGTAGCACGCTTAGCTTTATCTTGTCGGGCCATCTCCATTGTGTTGCGTTTCTCTGTTTCAGTTTTGAATTTAGCGTCTTGCTGGGCCTTTGCCTTGGTGCGTGCCTGTAGCGCCTCTTCCGTAAGGCGCCTATGTTTATCCTGCTGGACTAATAGCCGCTCTTCTTCTTTGTGTCTTGCTATTTCTTCTTGGGCGATTTTAGGAGCAAAACGCCTATCTATTTTTTCATCGTATTTACGTTCTTTATTAAGCCTTATAGCCTCTTTTTCTAATAAGTATGTTTCTTTTTTTAATCTTTCCTTGGCTTTTCTTATATAATCGCGCACGATGGTATTATTCGGATATAAATCTAAAAATTTTTCGAATTTCTCAATTGCCTGCTCGTATTTACCGTCTGAAAAAAGCCGTTCCCCTTCGCGAAAATATCTATCCATTAACTCCGGCTCCCAGGCCAAAGCTAGCTTTGTTAAGAATAAAAAAATAAAAATAATTATTACTTTTTTAAGCTGCATATTACCTCACCCTTATCTCCCTAAAACCTACTGTATCAGCAGGTGTAGTCCCCGTATAAGCTTTCAGTGAAGTAAGTATATAATCAGGATCTCCTAATATCTCTAGAGGAATTGTTAAAACTAGACCACTGGTGGTAATATTTATTTTAATATCTTTGGTTTTTATTAATTTATTACCGTCAAATACCTTGCATCTATTATACAATGTTATTATACGCATCTTTGGCATTTTAGCAAAAGGCATTTTATAGCTGTAGCCGAACAAATAAAACATAACACTTAAGCGCCGGTTAACTTTTTCATTCTTATTTATACATATTACCAAAGAACCATCTTGAACGCTATAAATAACCTCGCCCCTGTCACCAGCGCTATCATTAAAATCCTCTAGCTCATTACTAAGGCTGGTAAACAATTTGGTAAAACCCAATAATTCCGGTACGTTTTTTTCTTTACTGGCGATGGTTTTCTTTCCCAGTTCTATATCAGGGCAATCACCGAATAGTTCGTTTTTGCGGGCAAAAGACAACAAATAAAAAGCGCTAGATTCGGTTTGACTGCGGTAGCAAAGAATTGCCTTATGTTTATTGTTTAGTTGTTCGGCGGTCAGCTGAAACTCTTGCCAATTGATTTGAGAATCTAAGAATTTATTGGGGGGCTCAAGGCCTAATTCCGGATGATAATGCCGCGGCAGGGGCCAGCCTACGCAATGGATAAGGTATGGATATACTACGGGTTTGGGAATTATTCCTTCCAGACCATGAAGGGCTACCTTTAAAAATAAATAGAATGCCTTGTGGTCCACATTAACATCAGCAGGATGAGAGACGAAAATTTTTGTAGGCTGGTAATCTAAAAGTACATTTTCTAAATCTTTTAAAATACTCTCCCCCTTATATGGAGCGCCGAAGGAAAGATCGTTTTTATAAGGCACGGCTGATATTCTGGTTAATAAGCCGCGGTAAGGTTTGGTATCCTGCCAGTATTTGCTGAATATCGTAAATGTACCAAAATCAGGATAACCTAAAAAAATTAAATCATTCTCATTTAGCCCCAACAGTTTCATTGCCTTTATTGCTTCCTTTCTACGCACCTCTCCCATATGGATAAATTCGCCCTTGCGTAAAGTTATCCTTTTTTCATAGACTATAAAGGCGAATTCATTATGGTCGCCGTTGGTCAGATATACTACACGCACCTGTGCGCCTGTTTTCAGGGCCTGTTGTATTATGCCGGCACACCCTATTGCCTCGTCATCCGGATGAGGCGCCAGGATAAGAATACGGTCTTCTGCCTTAAACGGCCCGATAACTATGGCTTCAGAGGCAAAGACATAACCATAAATAAAAATCCATAAAAATAAAAAACAGGCTACTTTTTTATAACGCATAGATTAATATTTTACTACATAACCCGTTCTAAATCAATAGAATGTCTAAAGTTATAATTGTATAAATTATTTGAAATGGCTAAGAAATCAGTATATAATTATTCTTATGCATATGGCGCTAGAAGAACATTATAGAAACGTAAGAAGCGTACTCTTCTGGGTATTGATTTTAAACTGGGCTGTGGCTTTTGCGAAAATCTTCTATGGCCTGATTAGCCATATAACCAGTATGACCGCAGACGGCTTTCATTCCTTGTCTGATGGCTCCTCTAATATTATCGGGCTAATCGGAATAAGATTAGCCTGCCAGCCCAAAGACCAAGACCATCCCTACGGACACAAAAAATACGAAACCTTCTTCTCTTTAGGAATAGCCCTGTTATTATTTTTCATCTGCTTTAATATTATCAGGGAGGGAATAAGCCGCATTTTTCATCCGGCAAACCCTGAGATAAATATGGCTAGTTTTATTGTTATGTTTATTACCCTGGCAATAAATATCTGGGTGATGAACTATGAATTCAAAAAAGGCAAACTCCTACAAAGCGATATACTCATTTCAGATTCTATGCACACCAAGGCGGATATATTTACCTCCCTATCAGTTATTATCGCTCTTGTTGCTATAAAGTTAGGTTATCCCATAATAGACCCCGTTACCACTATTCTCATTGCCTTATTTATCGCCCATGCCGGAATAGGTATTCTCAGGGAAGGCTCCAAGGTGCTTTGCGATACGGCTGCTATCGTAGATATAGAAAGAATATCTGGTATAGTTTTAGCTATTGAGGGGGTAGAGGCTTGCCATAAGATCAGGACACGCGGCAGGCCCGACGATATCCACGTAGATTTACACGTTCAGGTCAAGCCCAATATGCATATAGATAAAGCGCATAAGGTTTGTTACGCTATAGAAGAGGCAATTAAGAAAAACCTGCCGGAAATTACCGACGTAATTGTGCATATGGAACCGAAAGATGTATGCCGTTAGAGGTCTTTAAGTATAAACCCTAAGCCTATACTGGCGAATATTCCCATCAGAGAACCAAAGTAAAAAGGCGCGGCAGCGCCCAGAAACTTCCAAAGTACTCCTGCTATTAGCGAAGCCGGAAGCAAACCTATTCCTACCAGCGCAGCGTGTAGCCCTATGGTAGTAGCCCGCAAATCTAGCGGTGCAATATCGGTAATTAGTGCCTTTTCTACGCCATCCGTAAAGCCTGCATACAGTCCATACATGCCAAAAAGAAACCAAAACATTGCCAGGGAATTATGCAGGGCAAACCCCAGATAAACAATACCATAAAACAAATAACCCAATACTAAAAGCTTTTTTCTGCCTATCCGGTCGGATAAACGCGAAGCAGGGTAACTAACTAATCCGTAGACTAAGTTATAAACTAAATACAACAAAATTACCGTAGCTAAGGAATTACCTGCATTTTTAGCGCGTAATAATAAGAATTGGTTTGAAGAATTACCCAGGGTAAAGATAAAGGTAAATACTAAAAAGAGTTTTAATTTCTTATCTAAGGTGCGCCATTTTCCCGCTATGCGGGATCCCGCCTCTGACTTAATCAGTGGGCGGGAAAACTGTAGCTCCTCATGGGAACTTCTTAGAGGAACTCTTTTCTCTCGAACAAAGAATAAAAACAACATTCCTATAACAGCGGGTATGAGGGAAAAAAGAAAAATCTTTTTAAAATCTTCTTGATAATGGGTAATTAAAAAATATGCTAGTGCTACGCCTATGGCTGCGCCAAAAGTATCCATAGCCCGATGCAGGCCAAAAGCTGCCCCCCGTTTTTTCTCTTGGGCGCTATCCGCGATAATAGCATCGCGGGGAGCGGTACGTACGCCTTTTCCAAAGCGATCCACCAGGCGCGCAAATAAAACATAAAGCCAAGTCGAAGATATGTACAAAATAAGTTTTCCTGCCGCTGAACTGGCATAACCAAATATAGCAAAAGGCTTCCTTGTTTTAATGCGGTCAGAAAAATACCCCGAAAAAACCTTCAAGAGGCTGGCCAGGCTTTCTGCGATACCTTCAATTAAACCCAAAATCTGCGGCCCGGCCCCCAGCTGACTAACTAAATAAATAGGCAGTATCGGATAAATCATCTCGCTGGAAATATCGGTCAATAAACTAGTTATTCCCAGAAGAATAATGTTTAGCATAAATAAATATACCTCCAAATATAACCAAAAAACAGAGAATTACAAAAATATCACCGTAGCGGGTATAAAAAGTGAGGTTCCCTTTAGCTATTGCTATTTCCTCAGTAGCAAAGCCGCCAATAAATATATTTCTTCCTGTCTTATCTTGCACCAACGATAAAATTTTACCGTTAGGAGCTATAAAACCCGATATTCCAGTATTAGCACTGCGTAATAAAGGCAAGCGGTTTTCTACGGCCCTGAATACTGAAGCCTGAAGATGCTGATAAGGGGATGAAGTCCTTTTAAACCAGGCATCATTGGTAATATTTATTAAAAAATCAGCGCCTCTTTTGACAAACTCCCGCGAAAGTTCAGGAAATAAATCTTCAAAACAAATCAGCACCGAAAAGTTAGCTTGGAGCTTGGAGCTTGGAGCTTGGAGCTTAAATACAGTATATTCTTTTCCGGCCGTAAAATCACCTATCGGCACAACTGTCTCTAAAAAGCTAAAAGTTTTTTTAAAGGGAATGTATTCACCAAAAGGCACAAGATGGAGCTTGCTATATTTAGCCAAAAGCTCACCTTCCCGAGAAATCAATAAAGCGTTATTATAAAACTGTTCATCCTCTTTTGTCACTGCCCCTAAAAGCATGGGTAAGGATGCAGACTTTATAAATCCTTTTATGTTTTGATATAAGAAACGATCATCCCCTAAAATCACTGGCACAGATGCTTCCGGCCAGACAATTAAATCAGGATTTTCTTTTAGTGCTTCTGCAGTTATAGTCATATATTTCTTAATAATAAAATCCTCCGACTCCGCTTGCCACTTTAATTCCTGAGGGATATTTCCTTGGATAACAGAAATCTTTATTTTATTCCCTTCTATATTTTGATTTAATCTAAAAAAGCCGTAGCCGCAAGCCACAAACCACAAACCACAAACCAAAAATAAAATTTTTTTAATTTTCTGCCTGTGGCCTGTGGCCTGTGGCCTGTAGCAAATTATCTCTCTAATTGCTACATTCGCCATCATCACTAAAAACGACACGCCCCAAGCGCCTGTAATATCTGCTATCTGGATAGCCGGCAAATTAAGATACTGCGAATATCCTAATAGTGCCCAGGGAAAACCAGTCAATAAATGAGAACGTAAATATTCCAGGACAACCCATAGGGAGGGGATAAAAAGTACAGAGTACCAAGTACAGAGTACAGAACGCCTAGAAACGATAAGGCCAAAAAAAGCAAAATACAAAGCTAAATATAAAACTAAAAGAACCGTACCCGGCAAAGTAACATGAATAAGCCAATAAATAATACCAAACCAAAATATAACTCCCGTAATATAGGCTAAGATAAATGCCTGAAGTTTAGATTTATTTCGCAAAGCAAAAAATAAGGGTAAAAATCCAAACCAGGCAAAGATCTCAATATTAAAACGGGGGAAAGACAAGATAAGCAAAATAGCGGATAATAAACTTAAAAGTAGCCTCTTAAATACTTGTGACTTGATTACCTTCCGCAACATTTTTTATATTTTTTTTCGGAACCGCAGGGACAGGGGTCATTACGGCCAACTTTATCCTGGTGTTTAAAGGAAGTCTTGGTTAAGGACGAGGGTGTATTTGGGTTAGAAATAGATTTTTGCTTTTCTTCTTCAAATTGAGAAACTTCCGGATGTAAAAATTCCTGGGCCTGAGAACTAAAAACGCCCCTAAATTGTCCCGGCTTTATCGGCTGTAATCTAAAGATAATTTCTACTGCTTCTTCTTCGATGCCTGATATCATCTGATTAAACATCTGGAAGGCTTCGCGTTTATATTCTATTAAAGGATCACGCTGGCCATAAGCACGTAGGCCAATGCCTTCACGTAAACTATCCATAGCATATAAATGGTCCTTCCATTTTGCATCGATGATCTGCAAGAAAGCCATTAGTTCCAAATGATGCATTAATTCTTTGCCGATAGATTGCTCTTTAGCTTCATAGGCCTGTATTATCCTGGCCAAAAGACCCTCTTTTATCTGATTCTTATTGCCGCCTTTTACAACTGCAGTATCTAATTCCACGCCGAATTTTAATCGCACCATATTTATTAAGCCGGCGGTATCCCAATCCTGGGGGCTAATATTTTCATTAATATATAGGCCCAGAATATTATTTAAAATATCCGCGGTGATATCAAAAATTTCTTCTTTTAAAGGAAGGCCTTCCAACATCTGCCAACGCTGGGAATAAACTACCTCTCTTTGTTTATTCATCACGTTATCGTATTCTAATAATTGTTTTCTAATCTCAAAATTATGCTGCTCCACGCGCCTCTGGGCAATCTCAATTGACTTGGTTACCCAGGGATGCTCGATAACCTGACCTTGCTCTAAACCTAATCTATCCATAATCCCGATTAATCTATCCGAACCGAATAAACGCATCAGATCATCCCCTAAAGATACATAGAATCTTGAAGAGCCGGGATCCCCCTGCCTGCCGGAACGGCCGCGTAATTGATTATCAATACGCCTGGCCTCATGGCGCTCTGTACCTATAACATGTAGCCCCCCTAATTCTACTACTTTCTTATGCTCGGCATCAGTCTCCTGTCTAAACTTCTCTAATAATTTTTTATATTCCTGGGCGTAATTAGGGTCGTCAAAGGGTACCTGTTCCTTAATCAGGTTTTTGGCCATAAACTCAGGGTTGCCGCCTAAAAGGATGTCTGTTCCACGGCCAGCCATATTGGTGGCAATAGTCACGGCTTTGTAACGGCCGGCCTGAGCGACAATTTGCGCTTCCATCTCATGGTATTTAGCGTTCAATACCTGATGGGATATGCCATTGCGTTTGAGCATACTAGATAGATGTTCTGATTTTTCTATAGTGATAGTACCTACGAGAACAGGCTTACCTTTATTATAAAGCTCCTTAATTTCTTCTACTACAGCATCAAACTTCTCTTTCTCTGTTTTATAAATCCGGTCGGGATAATTATTGCGGATTAACTGCCTATTAGTAGGGATAACTACAACATCCAGTTTATAGATGTTTTTGAATTCATTGGCCTCGGTGAATGCGGTACCGGTCATACCGGCTAATTTTTCATACATGCGAAAATAATTCTGGAAAGTAATAGTAGCCAGGGTCTGGTTTTCGCGCTCTATTTTTAACCCCTCCTTAGCCTCCACTGCCTGATGCAGGCCATCTGACCAGCGCCTTCCCGGCATGAGCCTGCCGGTAAACTCATCCACAATAATTACCTGTCCATCTTTGGCTACATAGTCCACGTCTTTATTATAAAGTTTGTGCGCACGCAATGCCTGAATAATATGGTGACGCCACTCCATGGTTTCGATACTATGTAAATCGCTTACTCCCAAAAATTGGCAGGCCCTTGCTTCACCTTCTTCTGTTAAATGTGCAGTATGGGCTTTTTCATCTACTATATAATCGAATCCCTTGGAAAGATCCTCACCCTTGTATTTGGCTTCAATCTCATCTTTCTCTAAAATAACCCTGCCCTTTAGCCGCGGAACGATTTTGTCTACGATATAATATTTATCGGTGGACTCCTCAGCCGGGCCAGAAATAATGAGAGGGGTACGCGCCTCATCTACAAGTATGGAGTCAACTTCGTCTACGATAGCGTAATAAAACGGCCGCTGCACTAAATCCTCTAACCTGTATTTCATATTATCGCGCAGGTAATCAAAGCCAAATTCGTTATTGGTACCATAAGTGATATCACAGGCATAAGCTAGCTTTCTTTCTTCATCAGACATCTGGTGTTGTATGGCCCCGACTGTAAGGCCTAAGAACTCGTAAATCGGGCCCATCCATTCCCGGTCACGGCAGGCAAGATAATCATTAACCGTAACAATATGCACACCCTTACCTAAAAGGGTATTGAGATATGCCGGCAACGTAGCAACCAACGTCTTTCCTTCGCCAGTAGCCATCTCGGCAATTTTACCTTCATGTAAAACAATGCCACCGGCAATCTGCACATCAAAGTGCCGAAGGCCAATTGTGCGCCGGGATGCTTCTCTGACTACAGCAAATGCCTCTGGCAATATTTCTTCAAAGATTTTATTGCGGGTATTCTTTAATTTATCTTTGACTTTTTCTTTCTCTTCCTGAATGGCAGCGGCAAGAAGCGCTCCTTTTAATTCCTCAATCTGAGTCTGATATTCATTAGCCTTTTTCTGAATATGTTCCTTAAACTCCTGTGTTTTTTTGCGTAATTGTTCATCGGAAAGAACACTGATTTTAGGTTCCAGGGCATTTACCATGTTGACGAGCCTGACCTGGCCTACTATGCTATCTATGGAAGAAACCGGCATATCCGGATGTAAAACAATATTAGCCGAAGGGCTTCTTTTTTTAATCTGTGACTGCTTTTGTTTTAAAAATTGCTTTTTAATAAAACCTAACATTTTTAACTTTTTCCTTTTGACTTTTGACTTTTTAAATATGCTTCTATAAAGGCGTCTATTTCTCCGTCCATAACAGCGTTAACATTTCCCGTTTCATAATCCGTACGGTGGTCCTTGACCATACTATAAGGATGCATAACATAAGAACGGATTTGGCTGCCCCATTCAATTTTACGCTTATCAATATTGTGTTGAGAGATTTTTTCTTCCTGCTGCCTAATCTTCTCTTCGTAAAGCTTGGCCTTGAGTATCTTTAGGGCGGTCTGTTTATTCTGATGTTGCGACCGTTCATTCTGACAGGCTGCTACAATGCCTGTGGGTATATGGGTAATCCTCACTGCTGAATCGGTCTTTTGCATATGCTGGCCTCCGGGGCCAGATGAGCGGTAAGTATCTATACGTAAATCTTTTTCTTCTACTTCTACCCCCGCAGCATCTTTTATTTCTGGAATAACATCTACCGAAGCAAAAGAAGTATGCCTGCGCTTATTGGCATCAAAAGGAGAAATACGCACTAATCTGTGCACTCCTCTTTCTGTTTTTAAATACCCGTAGGCATATGCTCCTTCAATTAAAAGCGTAACATTCTTAATGCCTGCTTCTTCGCCGAAAAGTACATCAATGGTTTTTACGTTGTAACCTTTGATTTGCGCCCAGCGGCTGTACATTCTAAGAAGCATGCTTACCCAATCGCAAGATTCTGTGCCGCCAGCTCCGGCATTAATACTTAAGATAGCATTACCTTGGTCAAACTCACCCGCCAAAATAGTGGCCATCTCTAGCTTCTCAGTATCATTTAAGAGCGTATCAATATTTTTCGATAAATCGGCAAGTAAATCCTCTTCGTTTTCTTTTAATATATCCGCCAGCTCCCTAAGTTCCTGATATTTTTTAAAAGCAGCATCCCACGGCTCAACCGCAACTTTTAAATTTTTTAACTGTTTTACGATATTGTTGTAGTTTTGGGCATCATCCCAGAATCCGGGATTTGACATTTGAAGGGTCAGGTCTTGGATTTGCTGCTTTTTGTTATCTATGTCAAAGATAACCTCTTAAATTTTCCAGGTGGGCGAATATAGAGGAAAGTTTGGTTTTAATATCTTCTAACATGGTACCTCCATTTTTTAAACTTTAAGCCTTCCTTATGCCGCGCAAGGACAAAATAAGTTCTTCTTTATTATCTGAAAAAGATACGGCCTCTTCTTCACTAATTTGGCCATCTTTAATTAATTTTAACAGGGACTGATTAAATGACTGCATGCCGAATATGGCTCCCTCTTCTATAAACTGGTTTATCTCCCAAGTTTTGCCTTCTCTTATAAGACGGCTAATGGTAGGAGTGAGCAACATGACTTCGTAGGCAGGTAGACGGCCATGATTATCCTGTATAGGCACTAGCCTTAAAGACATTACTCCTTTTAAAAGAGTGGATAATTGCAGGCGTATCTGTGAGTGCTGATGCGGCGGAAAGAAGTTGACAATCCTTTCTACGGTCTGAGAGGCATTAATGGTATGTAGAGTGCTTAAAACCAATACCCCTGTCTCTGCTGCGGTCAGGGCTGCGGACATGGTTTCGTAATCTCTGATATTACCGATAAATATTACATCCGGGCTTTGCAGGGTAAAGGCGCGTAAGGCTGCCGTATAAGAAGAAACGTCCAACCCCAGTTCTCTCTGGTTAATAATAGACTTTTTATCCTGAAAGGTATACTCGATAGGCTCTTCCACGGTAAGGATATGCTTCTGGGCATTGTGGTTAATATATTCAATCATGCTGGCAATGGCAGTAGATTTACCGCTGCCGGCGCTTCCGGTGAGAAGCACCAAGCCCCTATTTTCCATAGATAACTTTCTCAAGACCTCTGCAGGTAAATTTAATTCTTCAAAGCTTTTAATCTCAGAGCTGATATTCCTAATGACCATGGCCGGCCAATTGCGCTGCATAAAAATACTGATACGAAAGCGGTGCGCCAGCTCCGGAAGATATATTCCGAAATCCACATCAAAATTCTTCTGAAAGAAATCTTTTAATTCATTGGAAGTTAGTTCCTTGACAGCATCGTTTACCTCATCAAGGCTGACTATTTTGTCGTCTACCGGAACAACCTTGCCGTCAATACGTATATGCACATTAGAGCCTGCCCGATAAAACATATCTGAGCCGTTTTTCTCTACCAGTAATTTTAAGTAGCCTTTTATATTCATCATCTGCCTCCTTAAATTTTAGATTAACTATTATACCATGCTTTGAGATATTTTTCTTTCTAAATTTAAAATCAGCTCTTTTTTCTTTTTACCAAAAATATAACCTCCAAGTTTTCCGCAGGATGAGATAACGCGATGACAAGGGATTAATACGGGAAAGGGATTATTCTTTAAGATCTGACCGACAGCGCGGCTAGCTTTAGGCTTGCCTACTTTTTTAGCTACCCATTTATAGGTGCGCACTTCGCCTAGCGGAATATTTAAAACAACTTTATAGACCTTTTTAGCAAAAGGGGTCATTTGCCTATTACTTTCTTTCTCCTCAACAAATGATGATATTTAACGGCGAACCTATGCGCTTCATCGCGGACGCGGCGAATCAAATTTAATGCCGGGGTATCACAGATTAATTTTAAGGGAGCCGCCTGGTTCTGAACGTAAATGTTTTCTCTGTCTTTGGCTATACTGGCTATAACTACTCTTAAGCCTAATTTTTTAATTTCTTTTTCTGCGGTTAAAAGATGCGACCTACCGCCATCAATGAGAATTAAATCCGGCAGGGGCAGATTTTCTTTTTTTACCCGCGAATACCGCCTACGTACAACCTCCCGGATCATCCCATAATCATCTATTTTTTCCACAGTCTTAATGCGAAAACGCCGGTAGTTATTTTTATCGGGCTTGCCTCTATAAAAACTAACCATAGAGCCGCATGCCTCTTTACCGGAAATATTAGAGATATCAATTGCTTCTATCTTTATAGGTAATTTATTTAACTTAAGCAGCTTTTTTAAATCTTCCAATTCATCTTGGGCATTGAAATCGGTTGTAGTTTTTGTGATGGCACTTAAAGCATTGATCTGGTCTCTAATTTTAGCTGCCTCTTCAAAACTTTGCTCCTGAGATTTAAAATTCATTTCCTGTGCTAACTTTTTCATCAAGTATTCGGTTTTACCTTCTAAGATTAAACAAATATTTTCAACGGTCTTTGCGTATTCTTCTTTGGTGGTCTGGCCGGCATATGGAGCAAGGCCAATTTGAGAATACATGCAAGCCTCCTGCGGCAGACGCTCGCAGGAGCGATAAGGAAAATGTTTACGGATAATTCTTAATGCCTCCCGAAGAAGCCCGGCATTTGTATATGGCCCAAAATAACGTGAACCATCTTCTGTCTTTTTGCGGGTAATATAGATAACGGGAAAATCTTCCTTGGTTATTTTTACCAGAGGGAAACTCTTATCGTCGCGCAGTGAAATATTATATTTGGGTTTATGTTTATGCACGAGGCTAGCTTCTAAAAGCAAGGCTAAACTTTCGGTCTGGCATAGCTTATACTCGATATCCGCTATTTGAGCAACCATTGCCTGTGTCTTGGAGGCAAGAAAACGGCTAAAATAGAACTGTACCCGTTTCTTGAGGGATTTAGCTTTGCCGATATAAATAATCTTGCCGGCAGCATCCTTAAACAGATATACCCCCGGCGCCTCCGGCAATTCAGTAATCCTGTCTTTGAGTTTATTCAAATTCATATAATTATAGTTAGTGGGTCCTGTCTTGGTTTGTTTTTCGCGGGGACGCTCTCCCCGCCCCTGCGAGGCGGGGATTCGCTCCCCTGCGGTGCCTCGCTCTCACCGATAAACTTATAGCAGGTGAACCATGCCCGCTCGGCATCCTCGGAGGCCCCGCTCAAAACCAAACCAAGCCACTTAAATTTCCCGCTAAATTATTCATTCGGAAATTTAACCCTGAGCCTAAACGAAGGGCCTTGCTAAATATACAAGATATTAGCATAAAATGAAGCTGACGTTATTTCGAGCGAATGGAGGTTTAGAGCCAAAGCAGCTTGAGTATTTTCGGGAATCCGAACGTGGAAACATTCGGATGGCGAGGATGTATGAGCTCGTCCTGGCGCGGTAGCGCCGACGGGCGAGTTCCGCAGCCACCGAAAATGCGAAAGACCTTTGGCGGCCCTAAAAGGGCAAAACCGACCCTGAGCGAGAGAAACGGCAGGTTCATTAAATTTTTTTCTTCATTATCCAGCGCCACAATTCCCGCACTTCAGAAACTCTAAAAATAAAACAAAAAGCGATGTAGGAGATTAAGCCGGATAAAATAGTCAGGCCCAGGATTAATAGTTTAGTGATGCCGCTATTAGCTAAACCAGAAAATTTGCCCCAGACCAACAAACAGACTACTCCCATACATAAACCTGCCGCAAGGATACGCAAAAATGATAAGATTATAGGTTGTATCTGAAAATTATTAATTTTGGGCTTAAGAAGCACGAATAAAATTATGCAGGCAATTATGCCGGAGATCGAGGTTGCTAATGCTAACCCGCTTAACTTCATAGGAAAGATTAAAATCGTATTTAATATCATATTTAAAATAAATGACAGAAACGATATCTTGGTAGGGGTAACAGTATCTTTGAGGGCAAAGAAACATGACTGTAGTATTTTGTTTAATCCGTAGCTGGATAAACCTATGCTGTAAAAAAACAAGGCATTGGCCGTCATATTAGTAGAGTAGGAGTCAAACCGGCCTCCTCCAAATAAGCTGCCGATAATAGGTTTTGCCAAGACCATAAAACCAATGGATGTCGGAAGCATCACTAAAAATATTGCCCTAAGGCCAAAGGAAAGCGTATTTTTTAAACTATGGTGAGTATCCTCCAAAACCTGCGTAGAAAAAGTAGGCAATATTGCTTGAGAAAGGGCATTACTAAAAATCCCCACAGGAAATTGGATTAACCTGTAAGCAAAATATAAGGCAGCAACCCCTCCTTCTCCGACTATAAAAGCCAAAGAGCCAAAAATAGAATCTACAATATTATTGAGCTGATAAATAGCAGAGCTAAAAAGCCGCGGCAGCATCAATAAGCCAATGGTTTTTGCTACCGGATGCTTAAATTTTCGGAATAATTCTAACCTAAACCCTTTTCTGTATAGGGCCGGTATTTGTATCGCTAATTGTAAGGCCCCCCCGACTAAGACGCCCAGGGCTAGCCCCTTTATCCCTTCTCCAAAAAGAAGGGCAAAAACAATTATAGAAATATTCAAAAGGCAAGGCGCAAAAGCAGGAACCGCAAAATGTTTTAGAGAATTGAGTATCCCCATGGCATATGCTGCCAAGCCAATTAAAAGGATATAGGGGAAAATAATCCGGTTGAGGCGTATAGTGGTCTCTAATTTATAAGGATCGGCAATGAAACCGGGAGCGATAATTCTAACAATGAGCGGAGATAAAAGTATCCCTAGTATTGTAACCGTCATCAATATTACCAGAAGTAAATTTAAGACCACATTGGCAAGCTCCCAGAACTCTTCTTTGCTGTGTTTAGTATGATATTCGCTAAATACAGGAACAAGAGCAGCGTTACTAGCCCCTTCGCCTACGACATCGCGTAAAAGATTAGGGATCTTAAAAGCAATGACAAAAGCCTGGGCATAAACATAGATACCGAATAATCTGGCAATGACGATATCGCGGATAAACCCTAATATCCGGGAACAAAGAGTGGCAAAGCCTATTAAGGTAGCAGAACGCAGGACAGATTTGTTTGTTGACATGGTAGTTTAATTATGGTATTAATATAACACCTTATTTATTCTAGAAGAGGAGGAAACATGCCCAGGCATAGAAGCGCCGTAAAAAGACAACGCGTAGACAAAAAAAAGCGCATAAAAAATTTGAAGGTACAACAGCCGCTTAAGAAAACAATTAAAAAATTTCAGGAGTTGTTATCCGCGAAGAATCTTGAAGAAGCTAAGACCATCTTAAAGAAAATATATTCTTTGTTGGATAAGGCGGCAAAAAAACATATTATCCACCCTAACACTGCCAACCGAAAAAAATCCCGCTTAACCAAAAGCCTGCATAGAGCTACTCATTCAAAAGCAGCATAATTTCACTATAAGTTTCTCTAAAGCAAAATCGGCCTTTAGTTTACCTGTCTTGATATCAATATCGCAATTCAGCAGGTGTTTTAATTTCTTCCTTTTCTCTAAAGGGTCTTTAGTATACTTTTGCCAGCTATATCTTAAGCCGCCGAGTATCCGTTCCGGTTTTTCTCCGTTTCTATAAAGCTGATTGAGTATGTGTAAGGCATACTCCGGCTTTTTTAAATCTATTTGGCGGGCTAGCATAAATGAATCCACCCCTCTGGGTTCTTCTCTAAAACGGATAACCTGGGCATATCTGGTTAAGTTGTGAATGAATTCCTCCAGTTTCTCTTCTCTATCATAGCCTGCAGAAGTTATGTCTAATACCAAAAGCACCCGGGAAAACGGTTTTTTGATATATCTAAGTATAAAATCTCTGATTTCTTCTTTTAAATCTTGCGCATTTTTTATAACAATTATTCTTTTGGGGGATTTAAAAGGGAAAAAGAGTAATCTTTCCTGGAATTGTTTGAGGTTAAAATCTTTGGCGTATAGCGTATCGAAACTAAATTGCTCTATTCCTTTACTTAAAAACTCTTCTTTTATTTTCTTAAGTCTTGCCTCTTTAGATATACTGTCCTGGCCAATAAATAAATATACGCCACTGGCCTTTACCATTGTTCAACAGTTCGTTCCACAATTCTGCGCGCTAAATCGGTGATAGCGTCGTTTATTGCAGTGGTTTCAGATTTTTGTGCAGAACCGGTGGTAAAATAAGTGGTTTCGCCGGTAAAACTGTTTTCCTGCCAGACCAATTTATTTTCCTTATTATCCCATAGGGTAATGTTAACTACCATATTAATCCGGTATTCCTCTACATCTTCGGTAGAAGTATATCTTAGGGGGTCTCTACGGAATTCCATTAGTTCGCCTTTTAAGGTTAAATCCGCGAATTCTTCCTTTACGGGCTTAAGATTACCGTCAAAAAGGAATTTGTCTATTACGGCCCTGGTAATATCCGAATCCAACAAAGGCCTATAAACTTTGTATCTAGTAGCAGCTTCGTTTTCTTTGGTAATATCTATCTTATTCACAAACTGCGGTATATATATAGTCTGGAATTTATTTGTAATCAGGGAGCGGGAAGTATAGCCGCAACCGGCAAGCCACAAGCCACAAGCCACAAGCCACAAGCCACAAAACATATTTTTTTTCATTTTTTCTTAGTATTATCCAATACCTGGATTCTTTCTAGCGCCTTTGCTGCCCATTTGCTATTAGAGTAATTTTGGATTACATCATTATAATAAAGCCGGGCAGAAGAATATGCCTTTTGTTTTTCGTAGAACATAGCTATATTATAATTATTTTCCGCTTCTTTCTCGTTTAATTTGGCGATATTTTCTTCAGCTTCGCGGCTGAGCACTGCATCGGGATGCTCCTTGACAAATTCCTGGAATTTCTCCTTAGCTTCTTTAGTTGCCCCTTGATCATAATAAGGGCCCCGGGATAAAGCCGCGCGGGAGGAAGCAATTTGAAACTTTGCAGCTTCTACCCACTCACTATCCGGATAATTACTGATTACCTTGTTAAAGGCCTCTTCTGCCTCATAGTATCGGCTGAGGCTCTTTAAAACCAGCCCTAGCTTATACTGCGCGCTGGCAGCTAAAGGGCCGTAGGTAGAATTCTCAATAACCTTAGAGAATATTTCTATCGCCGGATTATCCACAGGAAGTGCCATCCCCATGGCTTTACGTTTTTCCCCTGCCATAAACATTTCGGCTATCTTATATTCGCGTTCAATAATTTGCGGGATCCTATCTGAAAAAGGGTATTTATCAATAACTTTCTGGTAATCTAGGTATGCGCCGTAATAATTACCTTCTGCATCCTCTGTGAGCCCAAGATAATATTGGCTCTCCGCGGCCTCAAGGGCCTTAGGATAGTGTTTCAGCACCTTATTAAATTCTAGCTTGGCATCCTTATAATTTTTAATATCATAAAGGCTCTTGGCAAAATCAAATTGTTCCTTAGGGGTAGGTTTTACCGCCCGCTTAGGATTTACCCACTTATTGGTCTTGGGAGTCCAGATCCAATAGGGATAGGCCTGGCTAACCGATAAACTAAGGAAAATGATAAAGATTAGGATGGTGCGTCTCATAATATAATCTAAATTAACACAGTTAAATTATTTTGTCAAAGGAAATACACCCGGTATAGTGGCTATAGCAGGGCCTACTTTAAATATATTTTGATGGTAATTTCCTTCTTATTTATTGATTTTAATAGCGAGCTTTTAATCAGATATCCGTAGGCACAGGAAAGGATTTTTCTTTGCTCAAGAAATATCTCTTTTATTTCATAGGGCTTCTTTTTATCCGCGCTTCTAAAGAAGACGACTTTAACGCACTTGCCCTGCCAGGGAAATCTCGCCTCAATTTTGTGATGATGGAAAAAATTTTCGGCGAGGAGCCTAGGTTTTAACAAGATATCACCCCAGATGAACCTTAATCCTAAAACTTCCTGTAATAGAGTATAAATATACCAGCTGGCAGAACCAGTAAGATAGTGGTAAAGCCCTTTACCTTGAGCATTAAAATATTCGGGGATCATTGGATAAATCTGGGCCTGGGTGTTGGTAGCCATTTTGTATATAGAATCCATCACCGTAAAACCTTCTTTGCTTAAATCTCTTTTGTATAAAGCATGGGCTAACATCACCGACATATGATTAAAAAAGGCGCCGTTTTCCTTATCACCGTAAGAAAAACTAAAGGCCCTGCCTAAGGCAGGATACAAAGAGCCAAAATCAGTATTTAGACGAAACCCTAGGAAATTTTTGTCTTGTAAATATCTTTTTATAGAAACCCATATTTTCCTAGCTTGCTTGTCTGTAGCTATCTGGCTCATTATAGCACATACCTGTGAAGTCAAAATCATACGGGTTCCTCCGCTAGACTCACCCTCCACGCGCCTGGCTTGATTATCATAGTAACCGTTAAAAAAACCATCCTGCGCCAACCATTCTTTTTTCTTCAGCCACCCGGATAAATGCTGGGATTTCTTTTCTAAATCAGCGATAAGGCTATCCACTTTAATATTAATCTTTTGCCCGCTTATTTTTTTCGTTTCTTTAAAATATTGCGCCAATCTTCTTTGTTTAGCTCTATACTCAGAATAATTTACGGCAGACCCTAAAGTATCTAAGAGCAAACTTAACTCTTTTAACAGGGAAATGCTTTTGCTTTTTTCTTTTAATTTTGCCAATACCAAAGTAAGATCCCTTAAATTATGCGCGTACATAAAACTAAAGGCGACACTTTCCCCTTTCCCCGCGGCCATATCCAGCCCATCGTTCCAATCGGCATTCTCCAAGCGGATAATATTGTGTTTACCTACATTGAAAAACTCTACCAAGTGTTGGACTAAAAGGTGCTCCAGGAGGCTGGCTTGATAAACTTTATTATTTCTCCCGCGTAAAATAAAATCTTTTTGGTGAAAATCTAGTTCAATCTCTTGAGCGCGTTTAAGTTGCTGATCTCTAAAATAGGGGATTTCTTCCAGCAATATATTTAAATCCGCGGTTTTATTTAAATAGAAACGCAGGGTTAAATACGGCCAGATAGCATGGTCCATCCAAACGCGGCTAATGCGGTTACGGTCAGAAATAAATCTTCCCTCTTTGGTAATTATTGTGGCGTTGGAACCGTCGATGCGTACCCCTCTAAAATTATTTAGAATAAGGCTCCTTGCTTTATGCGGCTCAGTAATAAGTAAGGCTAAAACATCCTGCCACAAATCCCGCCAACCCCTTCCGCCTTTACCATAATCAAAATGCGGTAAAAAAGAACACCCGAATAGCTTTCTTAATGTCGGTTGTAGCTTTACCCAAAGTAACCAATTATTAAAATTTTTATCCTGAAAATCAAAAGTGACTCCTGAAAGATAATTTAGCCAGTATTTTTTAGTCTCTTGAAAACTTTGCTCAATTTTCTTAGGAGAATTTAATCTCCGGAAGGCATCCTTTATCTGCCCCCTATTTCCAGTTGCCCCGATAATAAGAAAATACTCTGTCTCTTGGCCTACCTTTAAATGCCTCTCTCTAAATCTAAAGGCAGCACAGGTTTCTTTTCCGTCAAATTCAGGGAGTTTTTTATAAGCGGGTTTGATATTTTTTTCTATGGCATCGGGATTAATTAAATCACCTTGGCCGTAAAAATAGTCCAAGGTGGGGAATTGGCCAACAGGCACTAGGCCTTGACCTTCGAACCCTAAGACAAAATAAGTGGTTTCATTTATTTTATGCCCTTTTTCATCGAAGATCATCGTAGGCTTTAAGTATATGCCATATCTATCTAGTTGAATACGATTAAGAAGAGAACTGACATGGCGGTGGTCCCTTAAGTTTTTTTCGCTTCTTCCATAGAGCGGGATAAAAGAGGTAGGGGTTATTTTTAAAGGTTTTCTGGTTTTATTAAGAACCCGAATGCGCATTACTTCTACTGCCAGATTATAAGGAACAAAATTAAGGATTTCTATGACGAGTGATTTTTTCTTTTTAAGTATTTTTTGATAAAGAAAACCTACTTCCAGAGTATCTTGATAGGAATAAGATAATCTCATGGTTTCTTTGGGGGTTTTAAGAAAAAATTCCCGACGACAGAGCAGATTGCTTCTTAAATCTTCAATACTGGCAGGAGGGGTAAGAAAATGGTCGTTATCTGTCTTAATATCTCCGGCAAGATTTGGGGCTATACAACTTAAAATACTGCCGTCGCGGTTAGTCAAGGGCAGATAAAGATTATACCTTTGGGGATTTCCTACGATAAAGGTACCTTGTGCGTCAATAAATTTATAAATCATTTTAAGTTTGATTGGGGGGGTTATTGATTAAAATTATACTGGTTTTGGCGGGAAATATCAATGTTTATCTTGCTAGAGGTTGAAATACGCGCCGGGGATTTTCAGAAGAAAAACGTTGATATTCAGTAAAACTATGACTAATAACTCATTAGTAGAAGCAAATACAGGCGCAATTACCGGACAGAGAATGCCCATTGCCACTAAGGCAAATCCGCATAAGGTAATTAAGGCAGCCAAAGGAACTATAAATATATTGGCGATTACGGTGATAGGAGAAAAAATCTTAAAATACCAGGCAATAAACCCCATGGTTCCTAGCCAGGCAGAAAGAGAGACTAAAAATCCCTCTATTAAGAATCTGGCAGGTTTTATTTTTATAAGCTCGGGTTTAAAAAATAGCTTTAGACGAGGATATAGATACACTATAGAGAGCACACTGATAAAAGAAAGCTGAAATCCTATGTCAAATAGCTGATGCGGATTAACTGTTAAGATAAATCCGGCAGCAATAGCGCAAGAATTATAAATATTCGTTTCTCTCTTCAGTAAATAAGCAGCCATAAAGACAATAGCCATTACAGTAGCGCGTACCACCGGGCTAGATGCGCCGGTCATCAAGCAATAAATGATTATCAAAGGAATAGCTATGTAAAAAGATATTTTCCTGGATACCCTAAATAATTTTAAAATAGAAATAATAATCAGGGCGACTAAACTGGTATTAAAACCGCTGACTACCAATATATGCACCGTGCCTGTTTTAATCATGGAATTATTGATTAGGGGCGAGAGCATCCTCCTTTCGCCTAATAGCATGGCATCCAAAATAGCTGCAGGCATAGAAGGTAGATAGCTAAAAATAATATTTTCTATTTTTCTCTTGAGATAAAAGGCGAATCTTTTTAAGAAAAACCCTCTATTTTTCTTGGGGGCATTTGAAAAATTCATCACCCTGGCATTCATGACCAAAGAGATATTACCTCTGCGTAAATAATAAGGCCGGTATAAATTGCCGCCTAAGATTAATTCTTGGCCATAATCTAAGGCATTGTTACCTTTTACATAGACGAGGATATTGCCGCAAGTACGCAACCTTAAATGATCAAATTGTACTTCTTTGGTTTGAAATAAAAAAGATGTGCGGCCATTTTTTAATACGGGCGGGGTATCGATTATACCCTTCACTATAGAGAACCGCTTGTAGCTATATTTAAGGTACTTAGAGATATGGTTAGGGGAGAGTTTCTGAGAATTTTGAAATAATACTGCGCCTAAAAGAAAAATAACAACGCAGAGAAAAAAATCAAAGAGTACTTTTCTTTTTAGCATCAACAGGCATAAGATGAGAAATAGTAGCGTAAATAATTCTAGCCAAAAAAATGCCATTGAAACGTGGCTGTCTAAATATATACCTAGACAAAAGAAAAAGACAAACCATACCAAAGGCCGTCTCATTATTTTATAAACAAAAAATCCTTTATTTTCTCATATCTATAATTAGTCATGCCTTTTACTTGCTTTAAATCTTCTATATTTAAAAGGCCTCCCTCTTTATCTCTGTATTCAATGATACGGCTAGCTAATTTATCTGCGATACCGGGGATACTGACAAACGAGGCCTTATCAGCAGTATTGAGATTAGTTTTACCTACATTTTGGTAAAGATTGGCGAGAAGCTCATTATGAGCATAGCTTTTCTTCAAATAACTAATTGCTATTCCGGCAATCATCATACTAAGAAAAAAAAGAATAACCCGGCGTTCCTGCGGCGTAAAGTCAAACATAAAAAATCCCTCTCTTTAACATCAATAGACGTAAAAAGAGGGAAAATCTAACAAAGTATTTGTTACTTTATCTCGTTGAGTTGATCGAGGTGCTGTTTTTGAATATTCTGGATTTTACTGCGAACACTATCTGTAGTAGTTTTATAATTCGTAGTATCTATGCCTTGCTCTATCAGAGCCTTGTTGGTTTCTGGATCGATCGATGGCTGTTTAAAATATACATTTAATAACTTGTGTCCCAGGAATAAAATTATTGCTAAGACTAATAATATTTCTATAAAAATAAAAGCATTGAGCTGCTTTCTTATCATTGAAACTACTTCTTCCTTAGGATAGTTAATAAATCATATTTTTTGTTCTACCCTGAAGACTTCATTGATTGCTAACTCTATAAGCGAAATATCCCAGTTATGCTGCATGAGTTCTTTCTTTGCTTCTATAGGGCTAAGGCCCTGTGATTTTCTTGACGCTACAAAAGTTATGAGGATATTGAGATTAAATTTTTCTGTAGGATTGAGCATTATTGCTACTTTTCTTTCCTTATCTTCTTTATTCATAAAATAGGCGACTAAGGCAAATATTAAAGGAATAGCCAATAATAATATCGAACCAATAAATAAATCTAATCTACTGTGGCCTAATATATACGGGGCTGTACCCCAAAATACATCAAATAAATAATGCGCCACTATTAATGCTATGAGACCATATCTTATAAATATAAAACCAAATAAAAATCCTAAGATAGTAACTTCGATGACCCTAAACCAAACTGGAAATATTGCATATTCAGAATGACCAAGGCCCCAGATGAATGCACTGAAAATAACCGCTATAATTGTATTCTTTAAATATTTCTTTGCCCAATTGATATTGAAAAGCCTAAATATTATTTCTTCGTTCAGGCTGGCGTTTGAAGCAACGATAAAAGCACTCAAAAAAGGTACATAGCTAGATGAGAGTTGGGTTAGCTTAATCCATTCTCGCCATACACCTAAATATCTTTGCCCAAATTGCAACAATACTGCCTGAAAACCTAAAAATATCAAAAACAATATATAGCCCAATATAATGCGTTCGCTCACATTGCGGCTATAAAAAGTCGATTTGATGTAGTGTAAGAATGAACTATATTTATTATTTGGCATTACCTGATAACGTAACGACTCTCCAGCAATACCGGGAAGAATAAAACAAATACTTAAAAATATAAGATTTATAATTATTTTTACAAGACAGGTGGCTATGAAAGCAACTAAATTAATACTGGTGGGATACTCGATAATGGTATTCTGTGCATTATTAAAAAAATAGATGATATTAATTATTACCAGGAATATAACTAAATATACAAATAATTTTTTACAGAGGCGAAGAATTAAATTGTATCTTTCTTTATTCACTATATAAATTGACCAGGCTAGCAAGAAAAACAAGAAAAGAAAGGAAAGACCGGAAAGATACGTTCCCAATGCGAATTGGTTTTCAATGTAACGCTGGAATTTTTCAGGTATATCAAGCTTGCTTTTATAAAATTCTCTTATCTCTTGACCCGATATGGTTGCGCCAATAAGTAACTTTGCTCCGCCTTGTTCTTTACCCCAAGGAATATATACACCTTTCTTCTCCCAGGAAAAAGTATAATCGATTCTGCGATCATAACGTTTTATTTTTTCTTCATGAAAATCATATTCATTCAGATTTAATCCAAACGCGCTCTTTAAGAATCCTTCTGCCTTTTGCCTGGCAGCATTCTTGTCAACAACTTCCCGAAGTTCTACATCTTCTATCAGGTGTTTAAAATTTAAGATATTACCCGATCTTGAACTAATCCTAATAATATATTCTTCTTTTTTCAGCTCTTGGAAAAATCTCACTAGCCAAGAAAATAACTCATAATCATATTTTTTAATAAAACCTTCTTCGGATTTGACCCCTATAGTCCTTTGCAAATATCTATCAGCCCATTCATCTGTATCAAAAACAATTGCTTTTAAATATTTATCTGTATCTACGCCTTGAGATTTAAGATAAGATTCTGCCTGAGTGAGTGCTTCTTTTTTGTTTACGGATAAATCTACAAAGGCAAACCGGGAATATTCAAATTTAAACCAAAGGCCTAAACTAAAAAAAGCAATTAAAACAAATAAAATCCATTCTTTAAATGATATCTTCATATCTTTCAATTATACCACTTCTCTTTTAAAATTTATACGACTATGTTGACAAGTTTTTGGGGAACGAGGATAAAGTTTTTGATAGGCTTACCCTGAATCCAAGGCTTTAATTTTTCATCTGCCAAGACAAGTTCTTTGAGCTTATCTTCAGCGATATCAACAGGAACCTCTATTTTAGAGCGCAGTTTTCCGTTCACCTGAATCACTAAGGTAATTATTTCTTCCTTTAAGAATTTCTCATCATATTTCGGCCAAGGGGTTTTGAGGATGCTTTCTTTGTTGCCTAACTTCTGCCACATCTCTTCAGCCAAATGCGGGGTAAAAGGCGACAATAATATTACTGCGGTTTTTACTGCTTCAGCGATATCAGCATTTAAGTCTTGATAAATTTCATTCACTAATTCCATAATTGCCGCTATCGCAGTATTAAATTTAAAACTCTCTATATCTTCGGTTACCTCTTTAATAGTCCTATGCATTTTTTTTCTTAACTTCTCTGGCTCCGTACCCTGTACTCCGTACTCCGTACCATCAACCAATCGCCACACCCGATTCAGGAATTTAAATGCCCCCTCAATGCCCCGCTCAGACCATTCCATTTCTACTTCAGGTGGTGCAGCAAATAAAATATATAACCTTAAAGTATCAGCTCCGTGCTTTTTAATAATAGAATCCGGATCAACGATATTGCCGCGGGACTTGGACATTACCTCCCCATCTTTTAAAACCATCCCCTGAGTAAGCAGTTTTTGAAAAGGTTCATTAAATTCTAATAATCCTTCATCTCTCAAGAATTTAGTAAAAAACCTAGAATATAGAAGATGTAAAATCGCATGCTCTATTCCACCGATATATTGATCCACCGGCATCCAATAGCCGGTTTCTTTTTTATCAAATGGCGCTTGATCAAATCTCGGGGAGCAGAACCTTAAGAAATACCATGATGAATCAAAAAATGTAGTCATAGTATCGGTTTCCCGACGAGCTTGTTCTTTACATTTTGGGCATTTGACATTTACAAATTCTTTCACTTTATTTAAAGGGCTGCCGCCTTCGCCAGTAAAAGGGGCATCTTTAGGTAGCTCTACCGGTAAATTCTCATAAGGCACAGCCACCACCCCGCATTTGGCACAATAGATAATAGGAATCGGGGTCCCCCAATAACGCTGCCGGGAAATCAACCAATCCCGCAGGCGCCAATGAGTTTCAATATGTCCTATTTTCTCTTTCTCCATCCACTCGGCAATTTTTACTTTAGCCTCCTGGTTGGGTAAACCATCGAATTGAGCAGAGTTAACCTGAACCCCACCTCCTTCATAAGCCTCAACCATTTCGCTTGGAGTTTGGAGCTTGGAGCTTGGAGCTTGAATTACAATCCGCATCGCTAGCTTATGCTCTTTAGCAAAAAGAAAATCCCGTTGGTCATGAGTGGGCACTGCCATAATCGCGCCGGTGCCATACTCCATTAAAACATAATCAGCAATCCAAATAGGAAGAACTTCGTGATTTGCGGGATTGATGCAGTATGCGCCGCTAAAAATACCTTCTTTCTTAACATCTTCCTTGGAGCGCACAGCCTTACTCTCTTTTGTTACTTTAGCCATAAACTTTAAAACCTGCTTTTCTTGGGGAGTGCCTTTAGGGATTTCTTTTACCAAAGGATGTTCGAGAGCCAAAACTATATATGTCGCCCCAAAAATAGTATCCACACGGGTAGTAAAAACCGGAAGCACTGTATCGCGATCTTTTAGCCGAAAATAAATCTGCACCCCCTGGCTTTTTCCGATCCAGTTAGACTGCATAGCCAAGACACGCTCTGGCCAATGTTTTAATGTTTTTAAATCCTCTAAGAGCTTCTCTTTATATTCGGTAATCTTTAAAAACCACTGCTCAAGATCTTTCTGCTCTACTTCAGCATGGCACCTCCAACATTCTCCTTCGATAACCTCCTCATTGGCTAAAGTGGTCTGACAAGACGGACACCAGTTCACATTGGCAGCTTTGCGATAGGCTAATCCGTGCTCAAACATCTTCAAAAATATCCATTGGTTCCATTTATAATAATCGCTGCCACAGGTAGAAATCTCTCTCTCCCAGTCATAAGAAAACCCCATCTTTTTTAATTCTGTCTTCATCCATGCGATACATTTATGGGTCCAGATATCCGGCTTGGTTTTGTTCTTGATGGCAGCGTTCTCCGCCGGCTGGCCAAAGGCATCAAAACCCATGGGATGAAGTACGCTATAGCCCTGCATAATTTTAAAACGCGCTACTACATCGCCGATAGTGTAATTGCGCACATGGCCCATATGAATTTTACCGGAGGGATAGGGAAACATCTCCAAGAGATAGAATTTTTTCTTCCCTGAACCGGCTTGGGCATTAAATAGGCCTTGCCTAAGCCATTCTTGTTGCCATTTTTCTTCAATTTCTTTAAAAGGGTACACTTATTCCTTCCTTAACTTCTTTACTGTTTTTAAATTCATTATATCGTCATTTGTATTTTTCTTAGGTGTTTCTAAAATAAAAGCCAGGTCGCGAAGTTTAGGATGATTAATGATTCTTTTCATGCCTTCTAAGCCGATTTTTCCTTTTCCGATATGCTCGTGCCTGTCGCGCCTGGAGCCTAACTTATCCTTGGCATCATTAAGATGAATGAGTTTAATTAAGTTTAAGCCGACACAATCATCAATCTCTGATAACATCAACTGCAGGCCTTCCTTTGTAGCTATGTCGTATCCGGCTAGGTACGCATGTGCTGTATCTAAACAAAGGCCCACCCTTTCCTTATGTTTTATTCCTTCAATGATAGCTTTCTGGTGGCTGAATTTATAACCTAGCCAAGAGCCGCTTCCGGAGGTGTTTTCTAATAATATTCCTACTTTGGTGTTCTTGGTCTTATCTAAAATAATACTTAAGGCCTGGGTTAACCTTTTAATCCCTACCTCTTCGCTTGTTTTCTTGTGGCTGCCCATGTGCGTAACAATGTAATCTGCCTTTAAAAGATGGGCTTCTAATATATCTTCAATATATGCCTCTATGGAAAACTCGTACAACCGAAGCTCAGGCGAAGCAAGGTTAATTAAATAAGGTATATGAATAAATACCGGGCTTATTTTATATTTATCTTTTCTTTTAGAGAACTCTTCTATGTCTGCGGAGTCTAAAAAATTGTCACGCCATTGTTGAGGGCTGCGTGAAAATATCTGCATGGTGTTACAGCCAAGGGACACTGCGCGATCAACTGCCTCGTAGATTTTGCCTTCTGCGGAAACGTGGACTCCCAAAAGCATGATGCCCTAAATTATACTCCAGATAGATTTTAGCGTCAAGGTCGCATTCAGAAAATAGGACGGCTTTTAAAGCCGTCCTACAATATTCTGGTGGAGGCCGAATTACATTAATTCGGCACTCCACCAAAGTTTCATTAATAATGCCTTAGAAACCAAATTACATTAATGTAGAGTGGAGGCCGAATTACATTAATTCGGCACTCCATAAAAATTTCATTAATGAAATTTTTATGGTGCGTATTGGATAAAGTTAGAACCTGTATCCAACAAGTACCGTTAAAATAAATTCAATTTATGTCAAGGCACCGTCCGCCGGAGGCGGACTCCCGTATCTCCTTTTTCACCGCTCGGCTTCTGTGGGCAGAAGCCTCGCTGGGCGCCCCGCTGGGGCGGGGCTTCTTGCTAATGCAATGCGTGTTCGGCTTTGCTGCGGCTTTTGGCTGCCGCCGCCCAGTCAAAAGCCGCAGCGTCCAAATCAACTTTGTTTATAAGAACGGTTGGCCGCTTCCCGCCTTCAATACACTAAAAGACTGCTATGGGGCGGGATGCAAAGCCTCTCCCGAACAATGCTTGAGAAGCGCTGGCTAGAAGGCAAATTTTGGTGCGGGCAAAATTTGCCCTTAGTGAAAGCTGACCTATTTTAACTCTATTTAAAAAAATGCTTTGAATATGTCGCAAAAGTCCAGAACATCCCCTCTATTTTGTGTTTAATTCCCTATCCCAACGTCGCAAAAGTGCTACTTTTACGACACTCAGCTAACATCCGAAATCACTGGGCTAATGAAACACCATTTGGTACGCGCGAATCATGTATAGTAGATTGAATTGTTATAGCTTTTATCTTCTCTTCTTTATGATCTACTTCGACTTTTAGAAATGATGTCATAATAAACAATGCCGAGACAATAACTACTAGATTGCCGAGCAAAAATCGATTATAAGCAGTGCGTACTTCCTGCCATTTCCCCCAATGTACAGCCGTCTTTAAGCCAATCAACATGGCAATAAACACCCACTGTTCAATAAACATTAAAAAAGGATATATAAATAATTCAATTCCGCCAATGATTGAAGGCAAATAATAATCATCTATGTTTTTATGATGTCCCCAACTAAAAAAAGACTTCCAAAAGGCTTCCCATTTGCCCCAATCACTAAATTTATTTTTTTCAGAATCGGCCTCACCTTGACGAATAGCTGTCGCTTTAAATATATTTAGTAAAATCCTTGTGAATAAAACTAGCATAAAAATTGATAATAAAAATTTTGGCAGATCAGCGATAACGATTGTTTTTGATAATAGATTGATGGTTATCATTTTATCTTTCCTATTTTAGCTTTATCATATAATTCTTGTAACGAAAGGTCTTTATTCTGAGGATCCAAGGAAAGTTCATACATAATCTGACGGACTTGCTCAAAATCTTCATGCTGACGAGCAAAGTCAGCCACCTCGGTATTTTTAACTTGTTTGTCTTGTTCTAATTGTTTAGCTAAACTTGTTGTTACCAGCTCAAGCGTCTTTGAAATAAGTAACTCTTCTTTCGACTTTCCTTCCTTAAATTCTGCGTCAACGACTTTATTTTCTACTTTCGGTATCTTAACTCTTTTAATTCTCCATTTTTCATCAAGAGTTATTACTTCTTTCCATTTATTCTTTGCTACCCCCTCATCTTCCGCTATAAGATTGACATCAAATGTGTTACCATTTCTTTGAATTGTGGTCGTTAAAGACTCACCCTTACTTTTGTTCATAGCATCTAATAGTTGAGGAAGAGACCAATTTAAAGTGCTTTGACCGTTCACCTTACTTATAACATCTCCTGGTTTCAAATTTTGTTTATAAGCGGGAGAGTCAACTACAACGCTAAAAATGTGTGGATAAAAATTGTTTCCATCAATTGTGTAAGGGCCGGTCAAAATACCAAAAGCCCCGTCTTTTGAATCATCTTTCTTGTCATAATCATTACTAACCGGAAAATTAGGCTCTTTTCTTCCAAATAAATCCGACAATAAAACTTGCCCAGAAAGACGAACATCAGGATTCGACGTTACACCTATTACTGAGCCTGACCATACAAGCTTTTTTGAATTTTTATCAAATACAGATACAACAAAACAAGGATAATACCATCCTACATAACCGCCTGGATTTGAAAATGTCATTGGAACATAATAGCCGGGTGTTGTGGTTGTCGCTGTTCCCCATCCTGAACCACTTCCATGGAAATAATTAGAGCCTATGTTTCCAGAAAGAGTATTATAACTATTTAGAAATGTTGTCTGGGTTTGCCCAGGCACATGCCAAGGAATGGTATATGAAGATGGGGGTATATATTGAGTTTTGTACTCATTAGAATAAGAAATCCCCATAATAAAGTCTCCACCCATAACATCAGCAACATAATTGTATCCCAACGACTCAAGTCGGTTTCTTAGCATGAATAATAGTTGTTTTTCTACGATAGGATTATTCTTGCTCTCCTTATCAATTTCTGATTGTGGAAAAACAGAAAAGTTTTTGTACTTACTGAAGTTAACCTCTGGGTCTTTTTCATATTTTGCTAAAGGTTGAATTTCCATCCAAATCATACCTGGCTTTAATTTTTGCGAAAACATAGTTGCACATCCCGACAAAAACAAAGCTAACAGCAATAAAAGAGATATTTTTCTCATCATCTACCTCACTTTTCCGCCAACATCTCTGCCGCTTCTTCTAAATCTTCCAGAAACACATCCACATAAAAGCTTAACGTAATGGCTGAATTAAACATACTATACCTAAATCTCAGGAGAACTATCCTATCTTCGCCTATTCTTGCTTCCTTTTACCAACTCATCAATAGAAACCCCTAATGCGTCAGCGAGCTTAGTAACGGTAGTAATAGTAGGCTCCTTAGCAACGCCTGCTTCAATTTTAACTAAAGTAGCGGTTGAAATATCGGCTAACCTTGACAACTTTTCCTGCGCTAATCCTTTTTTTATTCTTAGTTTTCTTATATTTTCTGCAAGCATTTTTCTCCTTGACAACATTATATGTTTGTATTAATATATGTATACTGATATAAATATTATGCGTAACTTGCCTATAGCTAATTATATAACAAAATTTTCTGAATTTAAAGCAATTTCTTCGTTAGAAGAATTGACTTTTTACGTCTATTATTAGAGGGAGATAAAATGCCACGGGTATATTCAGAAAAGATAAAACAAAAAGCACGAAACTTTAGGAGCCGAGGTTGGTCTTTAGGGGAAATTAGCCTGGAAATGAAAATCCCGAAGAATACAATTCTTGGCTGGGTTAGACATATTCAACTTACTGAAAGACAAAAAGAGCGTTTAAAACAGAAAATAATTTCTTCGGGAGTAATTGGAAGACCATTAGCTATAAAAGCGAATCGAGAAAAGATAAAAAATTGGAAAGAAGGTATAGAAAAAAAGGTAAGGCATTTTGAAAAACTTCCTATGCAAAATCCAGAAATTGGAAAGCTTATATGTGGATTATTATATCTATGCGAAGGTGCAAAATACCCAGCTTCTAGATATTTGCATTTCGGAAATTCTGACTCTAGAATAATTTATTTTTTTATTAACTTATTAAGAAAAACCTATAATATCGACGAGGATAAATTGCGTTTTAGTATTGGTTATCGCTATGACCAGAATTATGAAGAGTTAAAGAATTATTGGTCAAATTTGACAGGAATACCATGCTCAAAATGTTTAAATGCTAAACCAGATATGCGAACTAAAAACAAACCAACCTTAAGAAAAGATTACAAAGGAGTCTGCCGTATAATTTATTACGACACCTCTCTTCAATTTGAATTACAATCAATCGGCGAAACAATAATAAAAAATGGAGCCGAGGGGAGTTGAACCCCTAACCCAACAATGCCATTGTCGTGTGATCCCGTTTCACTACGGCCCCATCTAATTTTAGTTGACCTTACCTATTTTAGAATATAAAATAGTCTGCGTCAACCCCGTTAGAAATATACCTAAATAATAATATCATAATTTCTAACGGGGTCAACGAAATTTCAATCTTAAATTGCTATGAAGGAAAAAACTGGCATAGCCATATTTGCTTTAACAGAAATTTTTATCGGCGCTGCAACGCTAACGGCAGTAAGTTTAAGCCTTATAGAGAGAACGTCCACAAAACCCACACAGGTATTGATTTTCGTCTTAATTACAGCCATAACATCGGCTGTTTTGGGTTTAGGTATATTAAGGCGTAATTTAAGGTGTTACCGGATACTTGTTTTCTTTTCTCTGGTAGTGATTTTAAGCAAAATCCTGATTTTCGCAAAAATTGTTACCTTAAACGGCGCTTTAGAAACAACGGTTCCGGCTGATTTAAAAAATATAATTTCTCTTATTTACCATAGCCTGTTGATATTCTATTTTACGCGTAAATCTGTAAAACAAAGGTTTATATAAATATTGCTGGAGTGGTGGAATGGCATACACGCTAGTCTCAAAAACTGGTGGGGTCACACCCGTGAGGGTTCAACTCCCTCCTCCAGCACTAATTTTTTGCAGGGCGAACGTTAATTTTTTTGATTAAGGTAAGGAATAATGCTACGGTAGATGCGCTGGGCGATGAGTTTATAGCCGTCGGCGTTAGGATGGAAAAAATCACTTTTTAGTTGAGGATTAGTGATGATACCGCTAAGCGCAGGTTCGGTAAAAATCGTATTATATTTTTGGCTTAAACGTTTATATTTGCTGCCGTAGTCCCTCATCACAAATCCCATTCTTACATCTACAAGGGCTACCATTGCCCCTTTTTCTTGAATCTTTTGTATCATAGTTTCGATATTCTTTAGGGTTTGCCCAAGAGGAATCTTTTTTAAGAAGTCATTGCCTCCGAACTCAATAATTACCAATAAGGGGTCCTTCTCTAAAACCTCAGCATCTATTCTTTGTAAGCCTCCACTAGAAGTATCTGCGTCCAGGCCCGCATTAATCACCGGCATATTTAACATCTTGGCAAGGTCCGAAGGATAATCTTCACCCGGATTTACTCCGTAACCAAAGGTAATGCTATCACCGAAACAAATAATATTTTCTCCCTTAGAGTTTATATTCCTAATTTCTTTTTTTGCGCATCCTGCCAAACCAATAACCAATAACCAATAACCAATAACGAATTTGATAATATTACTTCTTAATTTATCCCTTAACATAACCTAACCTCAACTGCCCGCAGGCAGCCTCAATATCTTGCCCCCGCGGCTTTCTGATTGTCGCCGGTATCCCTGCCTTTAAAAGATATTTTTTAAACAAAACAGCCTTCTCTTTAGCTGGCGGCCCTACGTTAAGTTCTTTTACAGGATTAAAAACGATTAAGTTAATCTTGCATAGTTTTAGGCCCTTTAATATTTTAACCAATTTTTGGGCATCTGACAATTCTGAATTTAGCCCTTCCAACAAAACATACTCAAAGGTAATCTGACGACCCGTTTTTTGAATATATTCCTTGCAAGCAAGCATAAGCTCATCTATGGGATATTTTTTATTTACCGGCACAATTTGCGACCTGATTTTGTTATCGGCGCTATGCAAGGATACGGATAGCTCTATTTGTAAACCCTCATTCTCTAATTTTCTCATTCCCGGTATAACCCCACAGGTAGAAATAGTAATCCGGCGTGCGGCAATATTAAAACCTTCTTTAGAATTAATAATTCTTACCGCCCTCATTACATTCTGGTAATTATCTAAGGGCTCTCCAGTACCCATAAAAACAACGTGGGTTAATCTATCCCCAGAATTATTGTTCAATAGGCAAATTTGATCCAGTATTTCAGCGCAACTTAAATTCCTTTTAAATCCGGCTAAACCACTGGCACAAAAAGAACAGGCAAACTTGCATCCGACCTGAGAAGAAATACAGGCGGTAATCCTTCCTTTAGCCGGAATCCTCACCCCTTCTATATAATGACCATCCTGTGTGGAAAAAAGAAATTTTTCTGCGGCATCTATTGAGTTAAGCTGCTTAGCTATCTTTAAAACTGAAAGGCAAAAATTTTCCTTTAATTTATCCCTTAAATCTTGGGGTAAGTTAGTCATTTGCACAAAGCTGGATGCGCCTTTTTTATATATCCAAGAAAATACCTGAGTAGCGCGAAAAGCATCCTTCTGCCAACCTAAAAAAACTTTTTTTAAATCTTCTAAAGCCAGCTCCTTAATATTTTTCATATGCCTATATTATAGCATAAAAAAGGGCAGCCTTTTAAGTTTCTAAGCTACCCCTTTTTGTTTATTTCTAAAAGAAATTCTTTTAGAAGGTGTATTTTAATTCAAAGAATGCTTCGTCGTTTTTATCAAACTGGCCGTTTAAGTTTTGTTCTTTACCCTCAAAGAAATGCAGGCCTGCTGTTGCCAACCATTGGTCATTAATTTCATAGCTGACCTTAGGGCTAATGCGCCAATCATTATCATCTCCATAGATCAGGAGAATTTGCGGCTTAAGCCTCTCATGCATAAAATCCGTGGCTAACATTAGGGTTAAGGTTGTTTCGAGTTTATCCAAGGGGCCACGAGTCGCGCCATTAAGTAAAGTATAAAGGGTTTTGTTATAATCATTTCTATATTTTGCCCACATTTGGATAAATTGGAAACTAAACTGCCAGTTGGTAAATAAGGTTTTATCAAAACCTAAAACATAATTAAGCTGATCAACATCTATCGTCCCTTTAATACTAGTGTCCAATCCGAAGTTCATTGCCCCGCCTCTGATATAAGCAAGTTCCCCTCGTAAAGTCCAGCCTTTAGCCAGACCGGGAAACATGATGCCTTCGGTAATAGTTTTAGAGAATGTTCCGCCAAAGACACTGATTCTTTCTGCGCGACGGGTTAGATATATTGTAGGGTATTTAACATCTGTATAAGCGGCAGAGGCAAAATCAAAAGTATTCAGATAATTCAAAGTATATTCAAAAGCCTTACCTTCGATAATATGCCGCCAACGCAGCCCAACCTTGGTATTCATAAACTTGAGTCCCGGCTTCTGATCGATAGTCATTGTGGTAACTCCTGGTTGCGCTATTGCCCCCAGCCGCACTGTCCTCAAAGTAAACGGCGCACCCGCAGGAGGATAGTAATTGGCCTCATAATCTGGAATTAACAAAAGTTGCAACTGGCCATCCATGAGAAGTTTGCCTTCAACATTAAGCATCCACAGAGGTATACGTGAATCTATATAATCCTTTAAGGTCCACTCGCGATAATCTAAGGGGTTAATCAGGTCTAGGATTCTGACACCGTCAGCTGTCCCCCAAACTACCTGTTGTTTACCGAGCCGCATATCCAGATTATCAGTCAAAACATCGAGATAACATTCGCGTAACCACTGCAATTTCTCAGGATACTTTAATTTTTTGTTAGTCTTTGATTCCCACTTGGGATCATTTCTATATTTGCCTTCCAACTCATAAACCGAATCATAGAACCATTTTAAAATGGAGAAAAATTGGACATTGTCATTAATCTTATATTCTGTTTCCAATTGAACAATATTGGCTTCTTTCATAAATTCGTCCCAGCTACCAGCAATGCGCAGAGCTGTTTCGTTCTTTAAGTAGCCGGCAAATTCCACATTTTTAAATGGCACAGCCTTCTTTAAAATTTTATAAATCGGGCCCTTGTTGATTTCCAGTGCCGCCTGACAAATAGAAGCGTATCCTAAACATAAAATAATTAATAAAACAACTGTTTTTGGTTTAAAACGCATATTTCACTTCTCCTTTCCCTAGCTTTTTACTTTTTATAATTACCATCTCTGCCTCATTAAGGTTTTTTCGGTAAAAATATCCTCTTTTGCCCCTTGATCAAATTTAATTTCGTCAAAGAGCATAACTGTTTTATGCCCGGTGCGCAGGTCATGTGCTTCTACGCGATTCTGGGCAGGATATTCTTTGCCGTTAACATCCATAATTATCCAACCCCTGAAAAGCGTGCGGTACATTTTGCCATTAGGATCATATATTTCATCCAACATATCCCCGCCGAAATTTTTCGAGACATAGGCGATTCTTTTGGAATAATACCACGGCTTTCTTTTGGGAGTACATTCTATGACATAACAAGGCTCATCCTTATGATAAACTTTGCCGTCATAAAAAGAGGTGTAACCTTTAAAATTTTCTTCACCGATTAATTTATAAGTTTCATCGGAAAATCTACGCGAGGTAACCTCTTCTACGGTCACATCTCCACCCATAAAAGAATCGTCTGCCTGACCCGCAGAAACCTTGCGTATCTTCCTTAAAGATGGCAGCCACAACCATACATCCTGATCTTTGGTTGCTTTTATATAATTCCAGGTAAGCGTAGCCAGCCCCTTCACAGATGTAGGCTCGGTAAACATAACTAAATCCTTGTAGGATACGCCGCCAGACACACGGCCTAAAATAATTCTCTGGCGTAAAAACCTGCGATTTCTCTTGGAGCCGTCTTTTTCAATAAAGATAACGTCTCCGATAGATTTGTAATCATGGGCGAATAATGTGTACTTGTTAAAATACTTAATCTGCATAATTTCATCTGCACTCATCCCTGCTTTTGGTTTGTAGACCTTAAAATACTCTAAGTCACTAGCTAACGCTGAGCCTCCTGCTAAGACCAATGCTAAACATAATAAAATAAGTTTCTTCATTTCTTCTCTAACCTCCTTTTTTTATCTATCTCATAAAAAATTTTGGTTTAAGCGCCATAATAATCGACGGCAACACAATAAGCGTACCGATGACATTAAAGGCGATTAAGAACCCCAAAAGAGCGCCTAATCTGGCTTGCATGAGAATAGGCGAAAATATCCAAGTAGCAATGCCAATGGTTAAACTCAAGCCCGTAAAAAATACAGCCTTACCTGAAGTAGACATGGCCTCTATCAAAGCCTTTTCTAATGTTTGACCTCCTTCTTTTAATTCATCTATAACCCTGGATACAATATATATACCAAAATCATCGCCGAATCCGATACCTAAGGCTATTACAGGTATGATTTCCGCGGTGAGGCCTATTTTTAAAAACCCTAATAACCCCAAAAGAAGTGTGGTTCGAAAAATTAAAGGTAAAAACAACACCCCTGTGCCCAAAACCCATCCGTAGGCGACAACCAGACAAAGAAGCACCAATGCTGCGGTGCTTAGGGAATTAATACTCAGCATCGGCTTAACGGTCTGGTTAACCGCTGCCAACATACCAATGGTGCCTCCGGCATAATAAAAATCTGCCTCTTTGGTGTGATGATTGGCTTTTAACCAGGCATCGGTCTTTTCTATGGCCTCATTCATGGTAGAGGCTTTGTGGTCTTTTAGGTCGACCTTGATATTAGCATATTGATAGTTAGGATTAACCACCGGATCAAAATCTCCGGGAAAACCAGTTAAAGAATAAAGAAAAATATATTCGGCAATAGTCTGGTCACTATCCGGTATTTTAAACTCTCGGCGGTTACCTGCCATCATCACCATATTCATGCCTTTTACATATTCTACTAAAGAAAGACTGCGGCCAACGCCGGGTACTTCTTTTTCTAAATAACGCTGCAGGCTATCCATTTCTTTTAAGACTTGACTACTATAAAAGGCATCTTCGTGTTTACCTTCTACAAAGATATAATAGGGGTCGCTGGTAGCAAATTTATCGCTGATAAATTTCTCTGCCTGATTATAAGGGCTGTTACTATAAAGTAAAGAGGTGCCGGGTTTTTTATCACCGACTATCAGTTGGCTGCTCCCCCATAAAGCTATGGTCGCCAAAGCAACAAAAGCCATAATGACCACACGGCGCGAACGTCTATGCACGGCTAAACTTGCAAAATAAGCCATTATTCTATTGGTAAGGGTGGCTCTTTCTTCTTTAATTACCTCCAGGCGCTTAGGGGGCTTAAGAAAAGAAAGCAGGTTAGGCACTAAAATAACCGTGCTGAAAAATATACTTAATATTCCAAAACCAATAGCTATAGCTAAGCTCTTAACTATGCCTAAAGGGACGAAAAATAAGGTAAAGGGGGCAATCCCATCGGTAAGTAGGCCCGTAAAAGCCGGGACAAATAAATTACGGGTAATTTTAATGGCTGCACTTTTAGAATTTTGCTTATGTTTACTCATATATTCGTAATAACGTTTGACGAACTGGACAGCATGGCTTACCCCTAAGGCAAAAACCAGAAATGGCGCTAGGACCGTTGAAGGGGTCAGTTTATAACCAAACATTACCGTTATACCTAATCCCCAAAGCGTAGCCATAAAAGCACTAAGTATAGGTAACAATACCCCACGTTTAGATTTGAAGGCATTATAAAGAACTAAGGACATCGCTAAAACGGTAATAATAAAAAGGCTGGCCATTTTAGGCAGGTAATAATCAAGCCAGCCCTGAAGAACCGGTTGGCCAGAAATATAAATTATATTCTTACTATCTTCGTATTCTTTTTTTATACCCTGAAGGATCTGAAAAATTTCCCGCGCGGAAACATTGGATTCAAAATCAGCCTGAATTAAAGTAGCCTTAAAATCTTTTGAGACTATCGGGCCATAGACATTAGGGTTCCTTAAGATTCTTTCTTTAAGAGTATCTATTTCCTGTTGGCCTTTGGGCGGATCATGCATTAACCACTGGGTTACAAAGCCTTCTTCATTAGCTTCGATATGTTTGATTTTTCTGGCAGATAAAGAAACGATCCTGCCGGCATTGATACCATCGGTTAAATAAAGCTTATTGGTAATTTGCCATACTTTATCGAGGGTCTTAAGGTTTAAGATACTCCCATCTTTGACTTCTATGGCCAGAGAAACCTGATTTAATCCGCCAAAGACGCTATTCAATTTATTTTGAATCACTAAGTACGGGTGCTTTAAGGGGTAGAAATCACCGAGGTTGGTATTAAAGGAAAGGTTTTTTAATTGGTAACCAAAAAATAAGCTGATAATCAGGCAAAGCGAAAGAAAACCGTATCTGTATCTGATTAAACCATGGCTAAACCAACGAATAAATTTTTCCATTTACAAAGCTTCTTTCTTGAGGCGTTCTTTATCAATTTTATCCGTACGCGTCTTAGGCAACGAATTTCTAAATTCAAATTGGTGCGGTATTTTAAAATGCGCTAAATGCCCGCGTAAAAAATAGCGCAGGTCTTCCTGCGATAAGGAATTAGCTGTTTTCAAAACTACGAATGCCTTGGGAACTTCTCCTCTTAATTTATCCGCTACACCTATTACCGCTACCTCAGCTACATCAGGATGCTTATGAACCGCTGCTTCTACCTCCGGCTCAAAGACAATTTCACCACCCACCTTAATCATCTCTTTTTTACGTCCGACAATATAAAGGTAACCTTCTTCATCAAACCTGCCTAAATCTCCGGTATGAAACCAGCCGTTACGCATTGCCAAAGCAGTAATTTCAGGATCCTTATAGTAGCCGTCAGTAACTACCCAACCCTTTACCACAATCTCGCCTATCTGGCCAACGGGAACTTCTTTCTCGTTATCATCTGCGCCTGCGGCGGAAAATATCTTTACTTCTAGCCAAGGCACAGGTTTACCTACGCTTTCAATTTTTTTTGAACCCAACGGCAAAACTATGCTAGGGGCATTAGTTTCAGTCATCCCCCAGCCATGCACAAGTTCTGCCCGAGGGCAATATTGATGAAACCTGCGCAACTGATCGGCGCTACTGGGCGCACCAAATGAAACTATCCAATTTAGGCTGGACAAATCAATGCTCTCAAATTCTTTAAGTTGCAATATTGCGTAATACATAGACGGCACCAGCCAAAAACAGGTGATTTTATAATTTTGCACGTTTTTTAAAAATTCTAAAGGTATAAAGCGCTCCATCAGCACCACAGTGGTGCCCAAAAACATCATCCCCTGAAGAAAAACTAATCCTCCTACATGCGAAAGAGGCAAAGCGCACAAAGCAATATCTTTATCTCCTAAATTTACAAAATACTCCATGGCACGAGGAGAGGCTCCTAACTGAAGGTAGCTTACCAGAACACCCTTGGGCTTACCGGTAGTGCCGGAAGTATAAAAAATTATCGCAGAATCTGTATCTTTGACTTCAGCGCAGGGTATATCGCTAGTGCCAGTGTTTAGCAACTGTTCAAAAGACAGGTATTTTTCTCTCTGCTCATGAAAAAGGATAATGTTCTTTAATTGGGGGGAGTTTTTTTGCAGCTCTTCCCAGGAAATTGTGGGTTTAGATTTAGCAATAAGGAATTTGGCTTCGGAATGAGATATGCAAGACCTAGCTTCTTCTTGGGTTAACATAAAATCTAAAGGCACGCAAGTGGCGCCGATAGACCAGCAGGCTAAATAACTATAAATATACTCCGGGCAGTTAGGAAGGTATATGGCAATTTTATCCTTTTTCTTTACCCCTAATTTTATCAGGCTGTTGGCTAATTTAAAGGAGGATTCCTTTACTTGAGAAAAAGTAATGGTTTGTCCCTGAAAGATAATTGCGGGTCTTTGGGGGTATTTTTGAGCTTGGGTTTCTAAAAGTTTAACGATGTCCATCTAAAAAAAGGAGAAATATAGTAAAATTTTACTAATCTAATTTTACTAAAGAAATAAAGTCTGTCAAGAGAAATTTTCGCAGAAACTAAACTTATTGGAGGGAAAGAAGTTAGTAGGCTATTTCTTTAGGCTATTAAATAAATCTTTGGCTTTCTTGAGAGAGGCTTTTTCATGGACAATACTGCGTATCGCAGATACCATCGCTATAGGCCAACGGGATTGCCAAATGTTTCTGCCCATATCCACGCCCTTAGCTCCTCTAGCTATGGCATTATAAGCAATCTCCAAACAATCCAGCTCATCCTTCATTTTCGGGCCGCCGGCAATAACTAGGGGCACAGGACAAGATTCCACTACTTTCTGAAAATCTTCACAATAATATGTCTTTACTATACGCGCACCCAACTCTGCGGCAATGCGGCTGGATAAAGAAAGGTAACGGGCGTCGCGTTTTTCCAGTTCTTTTCCCACTGCAGTCACCGCTAATACCGGAATACCGTAATCTTCTGCTTCATTAATAAGGTTGGCCAGATTTATTAAGGTCTGATGTTCATATTCGCTACCTACATAAATGGACAAAGCCACTGCCGAGGCATTTAGCCGAATGACTTCAGAAAGAGAAAGAGTAATTGCCTCTCTAGATAAGTCACTACCTAAAATGCTGTTGCCTCCGGAAGCTCTCAAGACAACAGGAATGTTATATTTAGGGTCAAGGCAATTACGCAATACCCCCCGGGTCAGCATAAGTGAATCTATGTAGGGTATTAAAGGTTTAACCGTCTTTTCCGGGTCCTCCAATCTGCTTAAGGCCCCTAAAAAATAACCATGGTCTACGGCTAACATTACTGTGTGGCCGTCCTCTTTAAATATCCGGCTCATTCTATTGCGCATTCCCCAGTCCATGTTTTCTTCTCCTTTTCAAGAAAATCGCCTTCGGCGATGACTTTCAGCGATTTTCGCGAGTGGTATTAGGAAAGTGTTTTACCTATGCTCCGCAGAAGCATACTTTCCTATACCATAAAAAATTTATTTTTGCGGCTCTATAATTACTTTCAAAGAATCCTTTGCTTCTCTCATCAGCTTAAACCCTAAGGCTATGTCGGTTAAAGGCAGGCGATGAGTAATCATATCAGAAACATTAACTTTGCCGCTAGCTATTAAACTTAACGCTTCTTTATAATCGCGTGGGCTGGCTGCGTAAGAACTAGTGAGGGTTATCTCTGTGCGCCAGAATAATTCATTAAAAGGTATCTCAATTTTCGCCCCTTTATCCGTCGGTGCAAAAAAAAGAACTGTCCCGCCGCGCTCCACTGATTCTAGGGCTTGATAAATAGCAGAGACTGCGCCCGTTGAGACAACTACTAAATCAAAGAGCCTTCCCTGATTGAGGTTGCGTATTATCCTAGCGGAAAAATCTTTCGAAGCAATACCTATGTCCGCACCGAATCTTTTGGCCTGCTGGAGCCTATAATCTAAAATATCAACTGCTGCAATAAAATCTGCCCCCAATAGCTTTGCCAGATGTATATGTAAAATTCCGGCGATACCGCTGCCCATAACTAGAACACGCCTACCTTCTACTCCACCTACCTGTTTTTGGCCACGCAGAACACAAGCCAGCGGCTCGACAAAGGTTGCCTCTTGAAAAGATACCTGCTGCGGTAAAAGAAAAGTACCTTTTTGCACGTTAATCTCTGGCAGGCGCAGATATTCGCTGAATCCGCCGGGATCAAAATTAGTTTTACGTAAGGTTTCACAAACGGTCTCGTGGCCAGATAAACAATAATCACAACTGCCGCAAGGAACATGATGGGCACAAACTACTCTATCTTGTTTTTTATAACCTAAAGTTCCCTCGCCAACTTCTTCCACTGTACCAGAAATTTCATGGCCTAATACTAAGGGGACACGATTAATACGATACCATTCCAAAAGGTCGCTGCCACAAATACCAGAAGCCTCAACACGGATTAATAATTCTCCCCTGCCGATTTTAGGACGAGGCATTTCTTCTATTCTTAAATCTTGGTTACTATAATATACTGCGGCGCGCATGGTTTCTTCTAGAGTGTCTTTATAAGATTAGTGAGAAACTTGTATTCTGAATCCACCATTTGCAGATTGTGCTCCAAGATACGAATCAAAGAGGCAGATTTCTTATTTTTTAAGGAAACCATGGTGTCTTTTAGATTCTTGGAAAGGTTTTTTAAGATCAGCATACGAGCCTGCAGTCGACGCCTGCTAATTTCTGGCTTTATATAATTTAAAAAATATAAACTCAGGTCTAGGCTAAACTGCGGCCGTTTAAAATCCAGAAGGCTTTTGTTAAGCAGCGCCTGGAAACGGAATTGGCCTTTGGGGGTTAGTTCATATACATAACGAATAGGGTGCCTGCCGCTTCTGGTTGTGCTTTTTTTTACTAAGCCTTTCTTTTCTAAAACCCCTAAAGGATAGTATATAGATTTTAAATCTAACCCCACAAACAAAGATAATATCTCTTTGATCTCTTTTTTTATCTGATAGCCGTGTTTGGGGCCTTCTTTAAGCAAACCCAAAAGCACTAATTCCTGCTCAAGCATATTTTAAGCACCCATGTTTCTAAATTTCTTATAGCGTAATTTCAGTAATTCCTCGCTGCTTATTGCTTTTAGTTCTTTCAAATTTTTATTTATTACATCCTTGATTGTCGCGGCCATCTTTTGCGGGTCACGGTGCGCTCCCCCTAAAGGCTCAAGGATAATTTCATCAATAATGCCCCTCTCTAATAGATCGGATGCCGTTAATTTCAAGACTTCTGCTGCCTCAGGGGCTTTGCTACTATCTTTCCATAATATAGCGGCACAACCTTCGGGTGAAATTACCGAATAGTAGGCATTTTCTAAAACACATATTTTATCCGCAACTCCTATCCCCAAAGCTCCTCCTGAGCCCCCTTCACCGATAATTATAGCTATAATAGGTACGCCAATACTGGTCATCTCCCGTAAATTAAGGGCAATGGCCTGGGCCTGGCCGCGCTCCTCAGCACCTACCCCCGGATAAGCGCCGGGGGTATCGATAAAAATTACAATGGGTAAATCAAACTTTTGCGCCAGCTGCATCATTCTTAAGGCCTTGCGGTATCCTTCCGGATGGGCGCAACCGAAATTACACTTCAGGTTTTCTTTGATATCCCTTCCTTTTTGATGTCCAATAACCATAATCTTCTGGTTATTGAATTTAGCAAATCCTGTAACGATAGCTTTGTCATCGCCGAAGCTCCTGTCTCCGTGCAGCTCAATAAAATCAGACATAATCATATTGATGTAATCTAAGGTATAGGGCCTTTGGGGATGGCGTGCGATTTGCACTCTCTGCCAGGCGTTTAATTTTCCGTAAATATCTTTTTTAAGTTGCCCTAACTTCTCCTCCAGTTTTTTTACTTCCGAAGAGAGATCAATCTTTTTTCCGGAGGTAAAACTCTTTAACTCCTGGATTTTTTTCTCTAATTCTATAATGGGTTTTTCAAAATCGAGGCCATTCATCATGGTTCATAGTTCATGAGCCTACGACTTACGTTCCGTAAGTCGTAGGCGAAGCCGTCTGCGAATTAATCCCGCCGCTTTCTTGTAAGAATGGGGGAACGCTCGGACCTATCCCGAATGTAGCAAAATGTTTTTGTGTCTCTTCGGGATCCCGAAGTTATTCTTCGAAGAGTAACTTCATTCGAGATAAGTTATGTCGCTTACATCTTTTAACATAGCGCTCCATAGCTTATGTCCTCACTTAGTCTACGACGGTTACTTCGGTGCCGACGGGAATGATGTCATACAGTTCTTCGGCATCAGAGTTAGACATGCGTACACACCCTTGAGTAGCTTGTTTGCCTAAACTTTCTGGATCAATAGTGCCGTGAATGCCGTATCCAGCCATATTAAACCCTAACCAACGCGAACCCAAGACGTTATCGGGGCTGGAAGCAGGTATAGCAGCGCCTGCCTTAAACCAGGTGGGATTGATGAGTTTATTGGTAATTTTAAAAGTGCCCACCGGCGTAGAATTATTTGTGCCGGTAGAAACAGTATAAGTCTTTATAATCTCTTCATTGGTTTTCAGCATAAGGGTGTTCTGGGATTTATCTATAAGTATGTTAAAAAGAGATATCCAAACCTTAATTTTTCTGCCTGGAAATATTTTGTTGTCGCTTAGCCTATTGCTTCTTTTGATTAATTCCGGGGTAGTTTTATATTCTTTTGCGATTTTGGCAAGGGCATCGCCCGGTTTTATTTCATAAAAGATACTGTGAGGAGTAATGGTGGGAGAAAATAAGAGTTTTATATTTAAATCCTCTGTTTTCTTCTGCCAGTTATTGACTTCGGCAGAATTAGAGAAATCGTTAAGTAATTTCTGATATATGGCTTTTGCATCCAGCGTATCGCCTTTGGACTCAAAATTTTTAGCCTGGGCTAACAGGCCAGAAACGCTAGCGCTATCCTGTTTTATAATCGCTGGAATATTACCTTTTTTTATTATGATCGTAACCAAAAATAATAGCGATATTGCAAGCATCGCCAAAATACCCCGAATAATCCATTTTTTATTCACCATACCCCCCTACCTACTGCGCTAATAATGCAATCAAGACACCCAATAAAAAACCTGCAATTACTTCTACCGGAGTGTGGCCAATTAGTTCACGCAGGCGGCTTTCATGAATTCTACCTTGCCAATAGATATCGTCCATAACTTTGTTTAATATGCGCGCCTGCCTGCCCGATGCCCGACGGACCCCTTGAGCATCAAACATCACTACAATAGCAAAAGATGCAGCCAAGGCAAAATATACACTATCAAAACCGCATTCTAAACCTATGGCAGTAGCTAAACAAGAAGCTCCGGCAGCATGGCTAGAAGGCATGCCGCCTGTGCCAATTAACCAACGGAAATCAAACCTTTTCTCGCGTATTACCCCTATCGCCACCTTCAGGCACTGAGCAAATACCCAGGCAGAAAGGGTAGTCATGAATATCTTGTTTCTAAATAATTCGCTGAATATTTCTTCCATTATTTGTCTTGAGGCAGGGGCCTTACTTCAATCCTAACCTTGGCAGAATAAGTGGTTTTTCCGTCCTTTACGAGGAACCCGCGGTTACCCTCAATGTTTTCGTTCTGGGCTTCCTTTTTTATTTCTTTGCCTACTTTATATGCTTGTTTTCTTAATTCCCCAATCGCCTTTTTTAATTCAAAAATAGAGCTTAATTTTGCCTGGATTGTCTCTTTTTCTTTAGATACGCGTTCTAGGTCGGCTGCTAAGGTTTCCCTTTTTTCTCTTAAGGCGACGTTTTCGGCCTTCAATAGACGGACACCAGAACTTAACTGCTCTGCCTTATCTTTGGTCTCGGCCAATTCCGTATCCATCTTAGCCATCTTTTCCTCATTGGCTTTTAAATTTTCCTGCAATTGTGTATTTTCTGCAGCCAACTTCTGTTTTAACTGCTTTTCGTTATCCAGTTGCTGTGATAAGAGTTGCTCTTCATTTTCTAATACCAATACTTGCTCTTTCAGCGACAGGAAATACTGAAAGACGGCAAATATAATAATGCCAACCAAGAAGGTGATTAAAATTACTTTATAATTCTTCACCTTTTCCTCCCTTGTAATTTACTTATGTTACATTATATAAATGAGGGATATAAAAAGCAAGCCCCGTTAGAAATACTTTTGTAGCTTATCATAAAATTTCTAACGGGGCAAGCCTTTTTTATAGACAAAATATCTGGTGAGAAAATTAAAGATTTAACGTCTATTAATATTAAGGGAGGCAAAATACCCACATGCTGGCTAAAGTTTATAGTTTTCACTTATTAGGAATAGAGGCGTATCCTATTGAAGTAGAAATAGATGTCTCAAGAGGACTGCCGGCGATAACATTAGTGGGCTTAGCCGATACCTCTATAAGGGAAAGTAAGGAACGGGTGAAGTCTGCGATTAAGAACTCGGGGTTTAACTGGCCTGCAGAAAGAATCACCATAAGTTTGGCTCCCTCAGATATCAAAAAAGAGGGGTCTTGTTTTGACCTAGCTATTGCCTTAGGAATACTAGCAGCAACCCAACAAATAAATAGCAGCAGTTTTGGCGATTATTTTGTATTGGGTGAATTGTCTTTAGACGGCTCTCTTAGGCCTGTGCGGGGGATTTTACCTATAAGCATTGCAGCTGCTAAATCCCAAATCAAAAATATTATCCTGCCATCCCTAAATGCAAAAGAGGCCGGGATTGTCCCGGATATTTCTGTCTGGCCGCTGAAAACCCTCCGAGAAACCGTAGAATTCTTGAATAATCCCTCACTCATTAAGCCCTTTAGGTTAGATGCACAAACCCTATTAAAAGAATGTGTTGGTTACTCTGTAGACTTCTCTGAAGTAAAAGGGCAATACTTAGCAAAGAGAGCATTGGAAGTAGCGGTTAGCGGCGGCCACAACGTCCTGATGATTGGGCCTCCCGGCAGCGGCAAGACCATGCTGGCCAAAAGAATACCTACGATTATGCCGAATATTACCTTAGAAGAGGCGCTGGAAGTGACAAAAATACATTCGGTTGCCAGAACACTTCCTTTAAAAGAAGGGATAATCAATACCCATCCTTTTTGCAATCCTCATCATACTATTTCCAACGCTGCTTTGACTGGCGGAGGACCTATACCTCATCCGGGTGAAATCAGTCTGGCACATCAAGGGGTTCTCTTCTTAGATGAGCTGCCAGAATTCCATCGTGATTGCCTAGAAGCATTAAGGCAACCCTTGGAAGACGGGTTTATCCGCATATCGCGCGCAAGAAAAAGTTTTATCTTTCCGGCATCATTCATGTTAATCTGTGCCATGAACCCCTGTCCCTGCGGCTACTATACGGATCCCCGCAAGGCCTGCCGATGTAACCCCAACAAAATCGTCAGTTACTTGGGTAAAATTTCCGGGCCCCTATTGGATAGGATTGATATCCATATTGAGTTACCGTCAGTAAAATACAAGGAACTCACTGATACAAAGGATGCGGAACCTTCAAAGATAATCAAAGAGCGGGTCGAAAAAGTCCGCGTAATTCAAAGAGAGAGATTTAGATCCGAGGGGATATTTTATAATGCCTCAATGAATACGAAACTGATTAAGAAATACTGCGTATTAGAGAACAAAGCAAAAGAATTCTTAAAGATGGCGATGAGTGAGCTGGGGTTATCGGCGAGGGCCTATGATAAAATTTTAAAGGTTTCCCGGACGATTGCGGATTTGGCAGGGGCAGATAGCATCTTGCCGGAGCATGTCTCCGAGGCAATACAATATAGAAACCTGAATAGGCAATGGTAGCGTCAAAAAATGAACCGACCCCTTTAAATATTTCACTAATTCTTTTTAAATATCATAAATTCAGCCTCATGAAACAAGTATACTTCCCCCGGAAAAAATTTATATTTAAGCAAATTACTACCAACGCTGAATGTTTTAACCTGATAATAATTGTCTTTAAAATAATCCCACCTCGAAAACTCTGCGGCTTCCCAGGGACGAAAAACTATCCAATCTGGCTTAATTTCGGGAATAAGCGTATAGAAGTTTAAGTTTCTATTATTATTTAACAACCCTACCACGACCGGAGAGACCAACCCTGGATAATCTATCATCTTAGCTTCACTGAAATAACCTATATATCCCAGAGATTCCGAATAAACTGTTTCTTCTTTCTTAACATGTTCCTTCAGCCATAATCCTACTTTTTTTCGATTGCCATCTTCAACCTCTTTTTGCAGTATTTTCATTTCAAAGACAGTCATAATAAAAATATAAACCATGCCGGCGCAGATCAACGATAATAATCCGACTATTAATGCTTTACGATAAACAAATCTTTTCTTTCCCATATTTGATAATGTAAAAAAACCATTTACTAAGACAAACAAATCCATCATAGCCAGAGGGGGAAAATACCATGGACTGGTCCATATGGCTAAGAAATAAAAATGCAGCAGAAATATCGCGAAGGAAACCATCCTGCCGATTCTATCTTTTAATGGCAGAACCCAATAAAAAGATGAAAAGAAACCTAAAATATAGGAAAATATTTTAATCCATTTTGGCCAGCCGCCAAATTGGCAATATATAGGACTGAAAGTGTATTTGTATACCAATAACCATGTCATCTCTCCTTTTAAGTGTAATTTTGCCAAGATAGTGTGCGGGATGGGATGGCCGTAATAAGTCCACGCCCATACAAACCACGGGAGATAAATGAAGAGACTGATTGAGGCTATTTTTAAAAGAAGGGTTAGCGTTTCCCTTCGGGGAGGCTTGCTAAAAACAAGTAAGGATAAAGAAAAGGCAACAATATAAACAAGACCATCGGGTCTTGTCCACATCAGGCCGCCCCAGCAAATCCCTCCTAAGACCCAATTTTGAATAGGGTTATCCCGAAGAAGCATAATAAACCAACCTAGAAACAACAACATAAATGCTGTTTCCATCCCATTCGTAGAGAATACAACTGATTTTGTTTCAAAAAGATAAAGCGTGCCTAAAAATACAGTGGGTAAAATCTGTTTCCTGTTTTCATCGGATAGGCTCGATAATAAAAAGACTCCTCCAACGGAAAAAGCAACTAAACTCATAACTCTGAACAGCCAGAGCGCTGCAAGATAGGATGTTTTACCGGTTACAAGATAACAAAAAGCTAGCAGCAAAACCCCGATAGGCGAAGTGAATCCATGCACGCGTTCCCCTGGATTATAAACTAAACCGTTGCCTTCTACCAAGTTCTTGCTATGGCGAAAGGTAATAAAAAAATCTTCCCAAGCGTTATTTGTATAGAGACTATACAACAGAGGGACCAGAATTGAAAAAAAGATAAATAATATCATTACTGTATACCGGCTACGCAATTTTAAACTATTTTCCATAATGTAGGTTATAAAAAAGCACAAAAAACAAATAGCTTTTGTAATGATTTATTATATCACTGAACAATGGCTTTGCAATGATGTGCTTATAACCAAAATTATGAACCCCTGCAAGTGCGGGCACTACAATGACCCCAAATCTAGCTGCAGATGCTCAACAACTCAAATTTATAACTATCGTTCCAAGATATCCGGGCCCTTGCTGGATAGAATTGACATCCATATAGAGGTACCGGCGGCAAAGTATCAAGAGTTGTCCAATAACCTGCCTGCCAAAACATCAGCGCAGATTAAAGAAAGGGTAAACAAGGCACGCGCTACACAAAGAGAAAGGTTTTCCGCCAAAATTCTTGGCGGATCCGCCACGATTTGTGGCGGAAAGAATGAAGGTATCTTATGCAATGCCCGGATGGGCCACAGACAAGTACGTAAATTTTGCGTGTTAGGCAAAGAGGAAAGCGAATTACTCAAGATGGCAATGACAGAGCTTAATTTTAGCGCTAGGGCGTATGATAAGATATTGAAGGTTTCAAGGACGATTGCAGATCTGGCGGGATCAGAGCAGATTAAAACAGAACACCTATCAGAGGCAATTCAGTATCGGAGTTTGGATAGGGATTTTTTTATTTAGAAGGGTTTTTGGTTTTCGCTATTTTAAATTTTAAGGTTTTTCTGCTTAAAGGCTAAGTCAATCATGGTATGCAAAATTGTTTCTTGGGCTTTTTCGTCTATATTCTCAAAAGATATGCCTGCCTCATAAAAAGAGCCGGCCTTAGTCATTTTCTGCATCCATACTATCTTGCCTATAATCTTAATCTGGCTGGATATCTTTCCCGGCAACTCCATCTCTAAACGAATTTTTTCGCTTCCGTAAAGAAGCTTATCTTTAATTTCATCGCTCTTTAGCATAAGCTCAATCACTAAACCGCCTGCGATACTTATATTTTTTACTAAGGCCGTATTACTAGAGGTTAACTCAAAATGGCTGTTGGCATGCTCTAACCTAAAGTTGACCTCTAGCGGCGGCTCTAGGCTAAGCCGTATAAAACGGCGCCGGTCATGTTGGAAATTAAATTTTTTAAAATTTTCTTCTGGATTCATGAAATATAAGCTTTAAGTTTACTATTCGGTCCTCAGGCGGTACTCTTTCTCTTGGTCTTTTAAGATAACCTCATCCCGGGTAATTTTTATCACGCGCTTTCCGACAATAGCCTCGCCTTCCCCAACCATCTGGTCGTTAATAAGCGCTAAAGGCCTTTTGCCGTCGTAAAAGATACCCGATAAAACTAAATTTCCCGATCTAAATTTATATTTAGCTATATCTGCGTGATTCTTGCTGAAAGGGTTTTTTGCCTTAAGCTTATCTAAGGTAAGGGCAAAATCTCTATCCATATCTTCTTGCTGACTAGTCCTAAAGGCCTGGCTTGTTTCTGGGCTTATCTGTTTTAAGGTTTTGGCTTTTTTGCTCTCATCCTTTGTGCAGCCTAAAAATAATAAGAGTGTTGAACATAAAATAATATTCATTAGAAAATAAGAATTTCTTTTTAACATTTAGCCTTTATTTTAAGAAAGCTTCTGCTTTTAATTCCATTACAAGCTCGCAAGTCCTATCTTGTGTTTCTATGGCTTCTATTTTTATATCTCTAATATCTATTAAACGCGGATAATGTTCCAATTTATTAAGTAATAAAACAATATCTGTATAATAGCCTCCGGTTGAAATAACAAAAGGAATTTTTTTATAGGCACCTAAAGGTGCAACCGGCTTTTTATCCAGAGAAACCAGCCGATTATCGGTGATACTCACCAGGCCCTTAATATCATCAAAAAACTTTGTTGTTTCTTCTATCAGAATAAAATTCTGCTCTAAATGATTTAACTTATCCTGCATTATTTCTATTTTATCTGTAAGCAGTTTGGGCTCTTTTAAAATTAGGTGCTGGTAATTAGCGAGCTTCTTTTGGGATAATAAATTAAACTCTAAGGCTTTGGCTTTTACCAGCTGCATAGATAATAAAGATTGATAAAGGAGTAGGCTCAATCCTATCAGTAATATAACGGCTAATGTAATCTTTTGCCGTGAGATTATCTTCACGGAACGGATATTAAAAATACCTAAGATTATGTCTAGAATCTCTTTAATTGACATTTTATACTAAATTCCAGGGTTTCTTGTTGTGTTTGGTCTTCAGAAAATACAGGCTCAACTTTATTAAAATACCCTTTTTTATTTAAACTCTCGGCGTACTCCAGTATGGGGGCTTTATTCAAGGCGCTGCCTGTAAGGGTAAAGCTTTCATCTTCGGCCTGCGCATCAATTTCTTTCAGCCATAATCCATCTGGCACAATAAGCATTACATTGGCTAACATATTGGAGGAAAACATCGCCCTATTTTTCTCGGCTTCTGCGATCAATTGTGTGCCTTGGTTTATCCTTTGGTCTAGATCAATATTTTTTGAGTGCTGGCGTATAATTCTTTCTAAAGAAAGGCTATTTTCTTGTAGTTGCCGGCTAAGCCGCGAGATTTTATATTGCATCCAGCGGCTATTTAACCAAAATATACTTGCCACCACCACAAAAATAGCTAAGAGCATGGTAAGAGACGAGGCGTACAAAGCAAGTTCCCTGTCTATTGATAGCCTGCGCTGTTTTGCCAACGGAACCAAGTTTAAGTTTAAAGGATAATCCGGGGAGTCTTCTGTACGCAAGCTAGCTCCGATAAGCGCAGCGAACCCTAAGTTAATCTCTTCTTTTGTTTCAGCGGAAATATTGCTGTCATCTATTTTAAGCCTACCTAAAGGATTGGCTTTTTCCACCACAAACCCTTCTAGGCGCGCAGTTAATTCTTTATCTATATCTTTTAAAGAAATATCATTTACACTTATGACAATACTATGTATATCCTCCTGGCCGTGAATTGCCCGGCCGTAATAATTTAATACCAGCTTCACGGAAAACACCAAGCGCTCCAAGAACTCTTCTTTTGTGGCAATAAACTCTTTAATATCTATTTCTACCGTATGTAAAAAACGCGGCCGGTTGCCTTTGAGTATGCACAACTGAATATCCCTAGGGTTTATCACAACCAGCATTAGCGGCTCGCTAGATGAGGGTTTTATATTTACCCCGTATAAGGCCCGGATAGTTGCTAGTAATGATGCGTCTATGCCTATAAGATCAAGATTTGCCTCTTGCGCAATCTGTATAAAACCGTCAATTATATTTTTTAAAACTGCGGCAAAGATAACATTTACTTTTTTAATCCCCTCTTCATTAATTTCTTCCAATAAGCAAAAATCAATAACCTTTTCCTTATTTTTAAAATCAACATACTGATTGGCTTCTGCCTCAAGCATGGATTTCATTTCGATTTCCGACATAAAAGGTATACGCACTAATCTCACTAAAGTCAAAGAGGGGCTTACTACGCCTACCATCTTTTTAGCCAGAATATTTCTTGTCTCCAGATAATCTTTTATGACTTTAGCAATGGATTTAGCATCGGAAATTACTCCGTTCTTAAAAGATTCCGGAGAAACAGCTAGTGTCTCAGCCTTGATTAAACTGATACCCCCGCCGATCTTCTTTAACTCTAGGATTTTAATCCCTTCGGGTGCTATTTCTAAACCTAAAATTGATTCATTAACCTGCAACATATTTATCCTGTCTCTCGGAAACTTACGATTTTTACTGTCCAATAGCCACTTGCCTGTCTAATGCTTACCATTGCTTCAATAGTGGCTTGAAATTTATTATCTATGTTGCCCACAGAGGTAATCACGCGGCTACTTGCTGCCTTGGTGACTGTATAGGAACTGTTTGAATCAGGAAATGGTATCGTGAGATTAAGTACCTGGTTTCCGCTGGCCCTTAACAAGGAAACGGCATGTTCCACTCCGGACTCGGCAATATAGAGGGCTTTTAATCTTCCTAAATGATTGGAGGCAATCATTAAGTCCGAAGTGATCAGCCATAAAAAAGCTACTGCTAATATAGAAATAAAGACCAAGATAAACATCGCCAAAATCAAAGCTATGCCTTTTTTATTTCTCATTCTAAATCAATAGTTAGGGCTTACAGAAACTGCCATAGGTCGATTAATGCTCCACTCTATATTGCCACTGGCGCTCCACTCTATACTGCCGTCGGCACCAAGTCTTACCACCCGATTATTATTATAATCTGCTACCCAACAGGTATCATCCGCAGGATTAACTGAAACAGAATAAGGAGTAGAAAAACCTGTGCGTTCAGCTAAAGTAGTAATAGTAGAACAAATTCCTGGACAAAAAAGTTTTCTTACTCTATTACCGGTAGTAGCATCTGTGCCAGAGTTAGCTACCCAGCAGGTGCCATCAGTAGTATTAACCGATACAGAACGGGGGCTAGAACCTGCCCATCCGCTACTGGGTGTACTCCTATAGGTCCAAGAGCCAGAACCTGCGGTTGTCCAATAGATTTTTCTTACGCGGTTACCACCCGTATCTGCTACCCAACAGGTATTTCTATTGTTGATTGTCTCATTAGGATTTACTGATACAGAGTAAGGATTAGAGAAGCCAGGAATGGTATTATAAGTCCAAGAGCCAGAACCTGCGGTTGTCCAATAGACGCGACGTATACGATAGGTAGCGGTAGTATTTCCATCTGCTACCCAACAGGTTTCTTTACCACCTGCAGTCTCGTAAGGATTAACTGAAACGGACTTGGGAACAGTAAATAATCCTTGTCCAATGGTATCATAAGTCCAAGAGCCAGAACCTGCGGTTGTCCAATAGACGCGACGTATACGATAGGTAGCGGTAGTATTTCCATCTGCAACCCAAACAGTCTCTCGATTACTAACTAACAAAGTATTATTCACGGAAACAGCATTAGGAGTTAAGAAATTAGTCACGGTCCATAATATTTCTCCGGTTGAGGAAACTTTTCTTATGCGGTTTTGGGTTCTATCCGCAACCCAACAAGAGCCATCCCTAGAATCTATGGATAAACAATTGGAAACAGCGGTAGTTATCCTAAAATAATTTGCTGTTGCTCGGTAAGCTATATCTGTGAGTTTATCGTACAAAGGTGATGAGCCTCCGCTATTTATTACCCAGATTGATTCCCTCACATCCTTACGCCAAGTAACCATATCCTCTAAAGCTAAAGTATAGGAGATACTCCCTGTGGGGTCGTTTAGGCTAATCTGTATCTGCATGCTTTTTACTTCGTTTGCTTTACTAGCAGGGTTGCGGTCATCTTTTAAAAAAATAAAATTAAGGCTGGCAACTTCAGGAGCTAACATTGTGTTTACATCTGTTCCGCTTTGGTTAGAACGCATCACTAAATCATTATCTTTGATGTCAGTAGTTGGGACTATATAATAGGGGGAGCCTGCAACATTATGATAAAAAACAATATTATAAGTATCCTGGGGGTCGCGTATCTTTATATAATTACCGCTTGCACCCGGGATAGCGGTGATCCGCTTTGCCTGTCTAATATAGCGCGTCATCATCTCTAAGGCAGTACGGCCGTTCTGCAGAATCTCTTGCCTGCCAGAACCTGCCTGCCAGCTAGAAGCTACGGAACGGATAAAAGGGACAATTGCTGCCATCACCAGCCCAGAAATCATTACCACCAGCAGCGTCTCAACTAAGGTTAGTCCCTTTTTCTTTACTACATCCTTAAGCATCTATCGCAGAGCAATCTTAGTATCAAAGGTAATTTTATTATCAGCGTCCTCTATCTCCCAAACCGTAACGCTAATAACTTTAATATTGCTTCCCCCGTCATCGCTGGCTGTCCAGCGGAAAGTATCGTATGGACTGGGCCAAATTGCCGGAGAATCTTGGATAACGTCGTCAGTAAAATCTGCTACAGCCCAGCTTTTTATCTCTTCAATTTTTTCTTGGGCTAAGAATAAAGCCTTGGTCCTTTTTTCTAAATTAGTTTTTGTGCGTAAAGCCATCGGCATCCAGTTAATAATAGCTAGCGTGCCTACGGACATCACCACAATAGCCACTAAAATCTCTAAAAGGCTAAACCCCCCTCTTTTATTCATCTTTAAGGCTTCTGGATACGTACTGTGCCGGTAGGGCCGCTGACCGCAATAGTCCATCTTTCTCCACTGGCAATAGTTAAATTTATCGTGCCCGTAGCTGTAGCCCCCAAAGATGAAAAATCATATCGCGGGGTACCAGAAGCTGTTACAGCGCTAGGTATGGTTTTTGTCTCTAAAGTCTTACCGGGTGCAATAATGCTGTATTGTTTTTGCCCAAAATCAAATTGTATGCTATATGTCCAGGCCTGGGCGTTAGTCATTGCCAGTTGCCGGGTAGCCCTGATATCCGAAGCAATATTATAAGCTATGGCCCTTAAGCTTTGTTTATTTAGCAAATCCCCTGCGCCGAAGCGGGGCAGGACTATTGCCACAAACACAGCAAGCAAGATAATGACTAAAAGAATCTCTAGTGTGGTATAAGAGCAATAGTTTTTTAATTTTGGCATGAATCAATTTCTCCGGCCTGAAGGCCAGAGCCTGTAAGAAATTGATACTAAAGCGGCCATTGTCCATCTTCACCCTTTAGGGTGAAGTTTTTGGCCGCGTACGTATAAACTTTAAGATAAAAACAAGCAATAGGCAAAGATATCTTGCGTATCTCTACCTATTGCTTTTACTTACTATGGCATAACAGGATGATTTGTCCTATTTACCCTATAGTTTGCATCTAGCGTATAGTTACCAGTGTGTGCGGGCAAATCCCCACCCAAAACAGGACAAGTAACTGCGGCTGCGCCTTCCGGAAAATAGGCCGTATTGCCAAGAAGCACAGACAAGGGAGATGGCCAACCCTCAGTATTTAAGTGATATAATTCTATTTGGGCATTAATCGCTGCTATATTAGCCTGACAGGCCTGATTTCTAGCTCTAGCTGCACTATACATTACGCGAGGTAGCACAATTGCAGCCAGTATGGCTACTATAATAACAACTAATAAAATTTCTACCAAAGTAAAACCTTTTTTATGCATTATCTTTCACCTCCTCTCTAAAAATAGATTTAAAATTATCTTCCGCCTAAATTCCTAAAAATGTCAAACATAGGCAGATAAATTGCCAAGGCAATGTAACCAACTAAAACAGCCGTGGCAAAGGTCAAAGCAGGCTCAAGCCTGACCATCATTCTTTTTATGGCATGGTCAATATCTTCATCCAGAAAATCCGCGGTTTTATTGAGCATCTCTTCTAATGTCCCGGATTGTTCGCCGGTAGCAATCATCTGCACAGCAAGCGGAGAAAATAATTTCTGTTTCTCTAAAACCTCGGTCAGGGATTTGCCCTGATTGATATTTCTTTGCAAGGCCCGAATAACCGAAGAGCTCACCCGGTTATCTAATACTTCATCGCTGATTTCTAAGGACCTGCCTAAAGTAACCCCGCTGGAAAGCATAGCTGAGAGAGTACGGATAAAACGTGTAGTATAAATTTTACGGTTAAGCTTGCCAAAGAGTGGTATCCATAATTTAAAATAATCCCATAAAAAGCCAAACCGTGGGTTTTTTGCTCTGAGCTTTTTAAAGCCGTAGAACACGGCTATTGCCGTTAATAAAAGCACCCACCAGTATTTTACCATAAAATTACTAATATATATAAGAAATAAAGTGGGTAAAGGTAATGTCACTCTTAGGCCATCATAGACCTTCTTAAAGACCGGGATGATAAAAACCATTAAAAAACCGACTACAGCTATTGCCACTATCCCGACAATCACCGGATAACTTAAGGCCGAGGCGACTTTGTGTTTTAAATCCGACTCTTTTTCCAAATGCAGGGCTATTCTTTTTAAAACCTGCGGCAGGATACCCGCGGTCTCCCCGGATTTCACTAAGCTGACAAAAAAATTAGAAAATATTTTCGGATTTTTTGCCAGGGCCGAAGACAGGCTTAAGCCATTTTGGATGTCAAAGATAACCTGCTCCAATATCGCCTTGAATTTTAGGTCTTCGTTATCCCGGGAAAGTACGGATAGACATTTTACCAGAGGCAGGCCCGCAGAGATCATTGCCGAAAATTGATGGGCAAAAAGCGCCAAATCCGTCTTTTGAAAATTTAAAAAAGCTAGAGAAAATTTAAAACGGCGAGCTTTAGCAAGATCCTGCAAAAAAATATCGTATAAACCCAGCTGGTTTAATTTAAGCTTGGCCTCTTCCTTGTCGCCGGACTCAATAATGCCGCGGAATTCTTTGCCCCGGCTGTCTTTGGCGATGTAACTATATTTTGCCATTATTCTTCTTGGATAAAAATAACCCGCTTGATTTCTTCGGGAGTAGAGATGCCTGCTATTACTTTATCGATTGCGCTCTGGCGCAGGGTATGCATTCCTTCTTCTACCGCTAGCTCTTTAATTTTACTAGCAGACTGGCGCGTAGCGATAAGCTCTCTCATCTTTTCACTGGCAGTCATAATCTCAAAAACAGCGGTCCTACCGCGATAGCCGCTTTTAAAACAATAGTTACAACCCTTACCGCGTTTAAAGAGGTAATCTTTATCTAAACTTTTTAATCCTAATTCTTCCAAAGCAATATTCTCGGGCCGATATTCCTCCTTACATTCAGGACAAATAGTTTTTACTAACCGTTGCGCTAATACCCCGATAAGGGAAGAGGCGACTAGAAACGGCTCAATGCCCATATCAATGAGCCTGGCGATAGCAGAAGGGGCATCATTAGTATGCAGGGTAGAAAATACCAAATGGCCGGTTAAGGCAGCATGTATGGCAATCTCTGCGGTCTCGAAGTCTCTGATTTCCCCGACCATAATAATATTGGGGTCCTGCCTTAATATGGAACGTAAGCCGGTGGCAAAAGTAATCCCCGCTAAAGGGTTAACCTGTGCCTGATTAATCCCTTCCAATCTATATTCTACCGGGTCTTCTACAGTAATAATATTCTTAGTGACTTTATCCGTCTGGTTTAAGGCAGCATATAAAGTGGTGGTTTTCCCGCTACCGGTGGGGCCGGTGACTAAAATAATCCCGTAGTTTCTCGATATCAGGGAATTAAATTTATTCAGCTCATCCGAAGAAAAACCTAAGCCCCCCAGATCTACCAACATCCCGCTTTTATCCAATATCCTCAAGACTATTTTCTCTCCGGCGATAGTAGCGAATGAGGAGACCCTTAAGTCATATTCGTTATTATTATATTTTAAAGAGATGTGCCCATCCTGCGGACGGCGGCGCTCGGTAATATCCATATCCGCCAAGATCTTTATTCTAGAGATTACTGCGGATTCAATTCTTTTGGGGATGTTCATAATATCATGCAGCACTCCGTCAATACGATAGCGCATGCGCATCTGGGGATATTGAGGTTCAAAATGGATATCGGAGGCGCGGGATATTATTCCTTCATGAATGACAGAATCTAAAAATCTGGCTACCGGAGGCTCCTCTGCCCCTATCTCTGCTTTGCCAGAGGTTAAAATTTCCTTTTCTAACTCTGATTCTATGCTAGGCAGGTCACTCAACATCTGCTTGGCCATCTGCTGGATATTAAAATGCTGCTCTATGGCCTGCAGGACATCTTTTTCCGCTGCCACCATCTGCTTTATTTTGTATTTTGAGACTAACCTTACTTCTTCTAAGGCATCTATGTCCAAGGGATCGCTCATCGCCAAAAAGAGCGCGTTTCCTTCCACTCTCACCGGAATCATCCGATAGCGCCTGATTAATGAGATAGGCAACAGATGGGCTACTTTAGGGTCAATCTCTAAATCTGATAATTTTACGTAGGGTATATCTAAATATCTAGCAAGGGCGCTGGCAACTGCGGCTTCAGTGACATAGCCTAATTCAATCAGAGTTTTATCGATAGACTGCTTGGTAAGATTACTTTTGGTAGCGGCTTGATCCAGCTGTTCCTGGGTGATGATATTCTCTATCATCAGCGTCTTAGCTAAACCATCCCACTGCTTGATTTTAGGAGAGGCTTGTTGAAGGACCCTGCTGATATCGGAAGAACTGACAAAACCCTTATTAACCAGAATCTGCCCCAGATATCCGCCTTTTTGCGCTTGTTCCTTGAGGGCTATATCCAGCTGCTCCTGAGTGATTAATCCGCAGGTAATAAGGATCTCACCTAACTTGGGTTTTTCCGGCATTATCCGTCCTTCTTAAATCCCAATGTTAGTATAAAAGCGGCTATTTGTCAACACATTCGTATGCTTAAGATAGCGGGCATCAGGGCTTATGGTTTTATTTCCTGGCGTAAAATTTCTTGAACTAATTGGTCGCGCGGATATAAGGGCTTTAATTTTAACGCTCTCTGGCGGATCTCATCGGCTTTTTTGAGATTACCCGTTTTTTTATAAAGGTAAATTAAATAAGAATAAGTTGAGATATGCTCTGGATTAGCTTCTATGGATTTTAGGAAATGTTCTTCTGCTTCTGGTAAAGACCCCTTATTCAAATAAGCGACTCCTATTTGGTATTCTACCCTCCATGACCGGGGAAAAGGAAGCCTATTTAAGGCTTTTTTAAATTCTGCTATGGCTTTATCAAAAAAACCTTCCTTTAAATAAGCGTAACCTAAATTAAAATGCACTCGGACGGTGTGAGGATCTTTTGGGTTATCCTCTGATTTTAAAGTGCTTTCAAAAAGAATTATGGAATTGCGCCATTCAAAGTTTCTGGAAATAGTCAAGAGGCTAAGCGTAGTAAGGATAATTATCAATAATGCCAAACTAAACCGCGAAGAGAGTTTTAATTTAGAAATGCTGATGCCTTCTGACAATAATTTGTCGCATCCTAAAGCCAGAATAATAAAAAACCCCATAGAGGCGGTATAAAGCCAATGTTCGCTGACAAAGGCGTTTAAAGGCAGAATAACATTAGTAAGCGGCAATAAATTAATGGAAAACCAAAGAAAAGAAAACAAAACAATTTTATTATTTCGCGCTCTAAATATCCCTATCAGGATAATTGCTAAGATAAAAACCGATAATAATATAGATAAATCAAAAGACTCAGCTGCGGGAAAGGACCTTTCAATGCGCAGGTTCCAGGGGAAAATTAATAATGATAAATAAAATAGCACAACCTTAGGAAAATTGATCAACCTTATTGCTAAATTAAAAGGGAGCATGCCTATAGATGAAAACGGTAAAAATTGCTGCCTGAGGATGATATAAAATAAGGCCAGGGCAAAAAATAGCAGGTGTATTTTGATATTTTTATAAATATCCCCGAAGCAATAATCATAGCAAAGAATAAGCAAAGGTAAAACCAAAGCAATTTCTTTGGAAAGCAGGGCATAGATAAAACAGATTAACGCCGATAAATATAATATATTTTCTTTGTTGGTTTTGCTTTTTGCTGCTTTGGCAAAAAATATAGTTGCGCTGAGCATAAAGAAAGCAGCTAAAGGATCAGCCCTGCCCGATATATAAGTTACTGCCTGGGTATGCACCGGATGCACTAAGAAAAGTAGGCTGGCAACAAAGGCAACTCTTAGGCGAGAAGTCAATATATATGCCAAATAAAACAAAAGGCAGGCATTGAAAGTATGTAAAATGAGGTTGGTCAGATGATACCCAAAAGGGTTTAATTTCCAAATGCTAAAGTCAAACATTAAAGAGAGCGAAAAAAGCGGACGGTAAAAATTGCTCTCGGTAATCCAATGGAATATGTCGGTGCTAAATATTTTAAGGATACTGGCGAAACTTCTGATATAGCCATTACCCACAATCAAGAGTTCATCATCCCAGATAAAAGCATTGGCAAAAGAATTAAGATAAACCGTTAATCCGATCAGGGCCAAAAGAAGATAGTAGGTCCTTCTAGTAAATGGCATAATTTAAAATTTTATTAAGGCAAGGGTCTCAGAGCGGGTCTTTTGGTTTTCCTTAAATATTCCCCTGACTGCCGAGGTTACTGTTTGGGTACCGGGTTTCTCCACACCACGCATAGACATGCATAAGTGCTCTGCTTCAATAATCACCATGACACCCAAAGGTTTTAGTTTTGACATGATAATATCGGCTATTTGAGTGGTTAACCTTTCCTGCACCTGCGGCCGTTTGGCTAAAATATCCACCACACGGGCTAATTTACTTAAGCCGGTAACCCGGCCCCCTTTTGGTATATACGCAATATGTGCCTTGCCGATAAATGGCAAAAGATGGTGTTCACACACCGAATAAAGGGGGACATTTTTTAAAAGAATAATTTCGTTGTGTTTCTGGTCTAAAACCACCTCTAATTCTTTGGCAGGGTCTTTATCAATACCGGAAAAAATCTCTTCATACATCTGGGCCACGCGCCGGGGGGTTTGGATAAGATCCTTGGCCTTAACATCAACACCTATGGCTTCTAAAATATCCCTCACGGATTTTTCAATTTTTTTCTTATTCATTCTTGCCTCCTACTTACCTATACAAAATTGGCTAAAGATATTATCCAATAAATCCTCGGAAAATGTTTTGCCTAAAATGTTATCTAAATTAGACAAGGCATCTTTTAAGTCCTGGGCGATAAATTCAATTGATACACCATTATCCAACAAATCAATTGCCTGCACAATAAGTTTTTGCGCCTCTTTTAGTGCCTCAATGTGCCTGATATTACTCAGCAGCATTAACTCAGGTTGGGTATCAGCTTTACCTTCAGAGACTAAATCCAGAATTGCTTCTTCCAGGCAATTTATATTTTGGGCTTTCTTGGCCGAAATATCAATTACACGCAAGAACCTCTCTTTAATTTTTGCTTTTTCTATCCTTCGCCTTAAATCTATCTTATTTATTGCCGCTACCACCGGCTTATTTCTTACCCTGCGCATCAGTAAATTGTCTTCTTTGCTTAATTTTTTGCTGGCGTCAAATAAAAGAATTACTAAATCGGCTGAATCAATATATTTTCTAGCGCGCTGAATGGCTTTTCTTTCTACCAAATCTTTAGGCTCAATAATCCCGGCAGTATCCACGATTTTTATCGGGACACCTTTAATATCGATAATTTCTTCTATGGTATCGCGGGTTGTACCGGGAATATGGCTGACAATAGAGCGTTCTGTTCTTAGAAGGGTATTGAGCAATGAAGATTTGCCTACATTGGGCTTACCGCAAATAACTACATTGATACCTTCGCGTAATATTTTGCCCCTCTGTGATGAATGCAAAATCTGCCTTAATTCTTTATCCGCGCTATTCAATCTATTCATTACCTTTTTAAGATCAGCCGCGCCAATTTCTTCTTCAGGAAAATCAATATTTGCCTCTAGCACAGTAAGTATATCCAGTAATTCCTCCCTGATTTTATTGAGCTGGGTCGATAATGCCCCTCCTAGCTGCTGCATTCCGATTTTTAAGGCAGCATCTGTTTTAGCCCGGATTATATCCAAAACTGCCTCTGCCTGGGCTAAATCAATTCTCCCGTTTAAAAATGCCCTTTTGGTAAATTCGCCTGGTTCGGCCAAACGCGCGCCTTTTTCTAACACTAGCTCTAAAACTGTGCGTAATGCCACAATGCCGCCGTGGCAATTTATCTCTACGACATCTTCTTTGGTGAAGCTCTTAGGTGCGCGCATTATGGTTAAGATGACTTCGTCAATTATTTCTTGCTTCAGGCTACATGCTTCATGCTGCATGTTTTTTATTTCTAGCCTGCGGCCTGCGGCTTGCGGCTTGCGGCTTGAAATAATCCAACCGTAGTGCATCGTATAAGTTTTAAAATCTGACGGCTTTTTTTTATCTTTACAGACAAATATTTTATCGGCGATACTGAAGGCATCTTTACCACTTATACGCACGATACCGATGCCTGACTCGCCTATGGCAGTAGCTATTGCCGCGATAGTATCATTAAGATTGTATTTTACCATTTCTAAATTCGCCTACTACAAACAAAGAGCCACAGACTAAAATCAGATCTTGGCTTTTAGCTAAAGAGAGTGCTTTAGTTTTTGCCTCAGCGACGGTTGCGGTTTTAATAACGGGTTTTCTAAATCCAGGCGTCTGTTTTTTTATTACCTTCTCCAGAAAATCCGCTCTGGCTGCCCGAGGGTTTTTTGCCTGGGTTAAAATTAATTCATCCGCTAACGAGGTAAGTTCACTGCAAATCCCGGGAATATCTTTATCTTTAGAGATTCCCAGGACAAGAATTAAATTTTTATATTTGAAGTTTTCTCTAATGGTATTTTTTAAAGCAATGCTAGAGGAAACATTTTGCGCACCGTCTAAGACTACCAAAGGAACCCGGTTGATAATTTCGCACCTGCCGGGCCAGAGAGTATCAGAAAGCCCTTTTCGGATAGCGTCAGTGCTTATCTTAATATCGTAATGCCTTAAGGCTTCGATTGTTCCTATAGCGACGGCAGCATTAATTAATTGGTGTTTTCCTATCAGCCTAATTTTTAAATCGGGGTAGCGGTGAAAAATGCCGTTGACCTTGAAATTTTTTCTATTCCCCACAAAAGTTAAATCTTTGCCTACTAGATAAAGTTTTACCTTTTCTTGTTTACAGCGGGAGCTGATAACTTCTATTGCTTCTTTTTCTTGAGGAGCACTAATCACAATCAAATTTTGCCTTTTGCCTTTTGCCTTTTGCCTTTTTATAATCCCTGCTTTTTCACCGGAGATTTCTTTTATAGTGTTGCCTAACTTATGGGTGTGGTCATAACTTATAGAGGTAATAGCGCAGACTAAAGGATTAACTATGTTGGTAGCATCGAGCCTTCCGCCTAGGCCTGTTTCTAAGACTGCGAAATCTACCTTTTCCTTTTTAAAATAGGCAAAGGCCAAAGCCGTATAAACTTCAAAAAAAGACAAAGGCCCGTACTGAGAATTTTGATTATATTTTTCTATGGCCGGTTTTAATTCTTCTACTAAACTTACCAATTCTTCTTGAGAAATCATACCCTCAAAATCTTTTGAGTACCGAGTACGAGCACCTAATATACGGATTCTTTCCCGAAAATCCGCAAGGTGCGGAGAGGTATATAATCCGGCTTTGAATCCGGATGCTTTTAAGATATAAGCAATAAAAGCACAAGTAGAACCCTTTCCTTTAGTGCCGGCAACGTGTATACACTTTAAATTATCCTGGGGGTTGCCTATCTCGGCCAAAAAATCCCTGAGGCGTTCTAATTTTAAAGATTCCTTATACGGCCAGCTGGCAATTTTTTCGTAGTTAATAAAAGACTCTAAGTATTGGGTTACTTCTGGATAAGTCATACATTAGGTTATAGGTTATAGATGCTAGGTAAGACCTAATGCCTGAAGTGCCTGATGCCGGTGGTGACCATGGCAATTTTGTATTTATCGCAGGCTTTAATGATTTCTTCGTCGGAAATAGAACCTCCGGGCTGGATAATGGCTTTTATGCCTGCCCGGGCAGCTTCTTTTATCGCATCGGCTTTGGGGAAAAAGGCATCAGAGGCCAGGCAAGAATTACGGCTTAGTTTTCCGGCTTTGCGCTTGGCAATAATTACCGAATCTACTCTGGACATCTGGCCTGCGCCGATACCTACGGTCTTGGTGCCGCAAGATAAAATAATAGCGTTGGATTTAACATGTTTAGCCACCTTCCAGGCAAAGATTAGGCTTTCTAACTCTTTCTTAGACGGCTTTTTTTTGGTCACCACTTTCAGGACATCGGTATCTAGAGTAGCTAGGTCTTTATCCTGAAGGAGAAGGCCTGCGCTTATGCGTTTAAAATCAGGCTCATTTATCACCGCTAGGCTATTTAATTCTAGTATCCTTAAATTCTTTTTATCTTTAAATAAATTAAGGGCTTTTTGTTCAAAACCAGGGGCAACTATACATTCTAAAAATCCACTTTTGTCAATGAGCTTGGCGGTTTTTAAGTCTAATTTTTTATTTAGGGCGATGATGCCGCCGAATGCAGAAAGCGGATCGCACTTCCAAGCAGCCAGGTATGCTTTATCCAAAGACCGATCTTCTGCTACGCCACAGGGATTATTGTGTTTGACAATTACCACCGCAGGATTCTGAAATTCTTTCACTAACTCTAGCGCGGCGTTTAGATCCAGGATATTATTAAAAGATAATTCTTTGCCTTGTAATTGTTTTAAATTAATCAGGCCTTCAGTCTTACCTTTTTCTTTATAGAAGGCTCCTTTTTGATGCGGGTTCTCTCCGTACCTTAAATCCTGAATTTTCTCAAAACTGAAGTTTATCTCTGCCGGGAATGTTCCTGTATCCGGATAACCTAAGAAATGATTCCTTAAATAATTGTGTATAGCGTTATCGTAATGGCTAGTCAGCGCAAATACTTCTATAGCCAGGTCGCGTAAAAGTCCTTCGGGCAATGCCCCTTTATTTTTCTTTAACTCTTCAACAACCTGATGATAGCGGCCGGGGTTACAGATCACGGCGACGAAGCGGTGATTTTTGGATGCGGAGCGCAGCATAGATGGCCCCCCGATATCAATATTTTCAATAACCTCATCGATTTCTACCCCCGGCTTTTGGGTGGTCTTTTCAAAAGGATAAAGATTTACTACTACCATGTCTATTAACCCGATACCGTGCTCTTTTAATGTACGCATGTGTTCTTCGTTATCTCTTAAGGCTAAGAGGCCGGCGTGTATCTTAGGATGCAGGGTTTTCACTCTGCCGTCGAGCATCTCGGGAAAACCGGTATATGCAGAAACTTCCGTAACAGGGATGTTATTTTCCCGAAATAATTTGGCAGTACCCCCTGTAGAAAGAATTTCTATGCCTAGCTTTTCTAGTTCTTTGGCAAAATCTAAAATTCCTGTTTTATCTGAGACACTGATTAACGCCCTTTTAATCTTTACCATACTTTTCTCCTTAAATGAGCACATAACTTATGGAGTAGATTTTTTAACTTGCTCCGACATAAGTTATTTATGCGAATTAATCCCGCCCTTTCTACTACGAAGAGATACTCCGAAGTAAGAAAGAGCGGGATAAGTTCGGCCACACAACTTATGGTTACTATCGTTCCATAAGTTGTGGCCTCACTTATTAAACCTAAAATTTATCAAATCCCCGTCCTGCACAACATAATCTTTTTGTTCAAGGCGAAGCTTATCTTGCTGTTTAGCCTGGTTTTCTCCGCCGGCCTGAATAAAATCTTGGCAAACAATAATCTCCGCCCTGATAAAACCTTTTTGTATATCTGAATGTACGCAGCCTGCTGCCTCTTGTGCCGTCGTTCCTTTCTTTATTAACCAAGCCCGGGTTTCTCTTTCTCCCGTGGTAAAAAAACTAATATAATTACTTTCCTTAACTACCCTGCTGAATAAAGTATTTAAATCGCTTAACTCTTCTTTTCTTGCCAAGATAACCGGTTTATTTGTAATTAAGGAATAGCCGGATATTAAACGTTTCTCTTCGTCATTTAAACCGGCATTAAAAACGAACCCTTCTTTCTCTAAAGCTGCTTTAAGCTTATTTAACACTGCTTTTTCTTCTTCACTTTCGGCGCGCCCTCTACGAGTATCCATAAAATCTAAGTCTTTTAAAACTAAATCCGTACGCATATCTTCTGGCGCCAAAATCGCATCGGCATCAAAACATTCTTCGGCATTCACTAGTTCCACCTGAATATAAGTTTTCTTCTTAGATTTAGTAATCACTTCTATTTGATCAAGACGGGTATCTTTGATGTTATGTTTACCCAAGGATATTTCGGGAATGGAAAATACGCTTATCTTCAATTGTTTGCCTTTTAAAGTTATTCTTCTTCTTGTTTCTTAGTGGCTTGGTATTGACTGATAATGCCAGAGGCAATCTTATGCGGAACCACTTCGTAATGCGAAAAACGCATTATATACATACCCCTACCTCCGGTCAAAGAGCGCAGGTCATTGGCGTAAATAAACATCTCTGCCAAAGGAACCTTGGCTTTGACTACCTGCGATTTTCCTTTTACGTCCATGCCCATGATGCGGCCGCGGCGGGAATTTATGTCTCCGGAAATCGCGCCTAGGTATTCTTCCGGAATAAATACATCTACATCCATTATCGGCTCAAGTAAAACTGGTGCGGCTTCGGCTACTGCTTTTCTTAAAGCCATGCTACCGGCAATTTGAAAAGCCATATCCGATGAATCTACTTCGTGATAAGAGCCATCCACCAAAGTAATGCGTAAATCTACAATAGGATACCCCGCAATGGCTCCTTCAGAACAAGCCTGCAATACTCCTTTTTCAGCTGAAGGAATATAATTCCTGGGAATTGCCCCCCCAAAAATTTTGTCTACAAATTCTGTGCCTTTACCTTTTTCTAAGGGCTCGATTTCAATCCAGACATCCCCGTATTGGCCGCGGCCGCCGGACTGGCGTTTAAATTTGCCCTGCACTTTAGCGCTTTTGGTAATAGTTTCTTTGTAGGAAACCTTAGGGGTGCCTAATTCTACCTCTACGTTAAATCTTTTTTTCATGCGTTCTACCATCACCACCAGATGCTGATCCCCTAATCCGGAAATAATTAATTCCTTGGTCTGAGCATCGTGAGTTGATTTGAAGGTGGGGTCTTCTGCAGCCAATTTTGCTAATGCAGTAGAGATTTTTTCTTCATCCTGCCGGGATTTAGGCTTAACCGATGCGGAAATAGCCGGTTCCGGAAAAACTATGGGGTCAAACAAGACCTGGGATTTCTCATCGCTTAAGGAATCGCAAGTACTGGTTTCCTTTAATTTAGCAATGGCTACAATATCGCCGCAAGAAGCTGAATCTACGGCTTTCTGTTCTTTGCCTTGGAGCATAAAGATTTGGCCGATTCTCTCCCTGGTTTTTTTGCTCACATTATAAAAATTAGTATTGGCTAATAACGAACCGGAAAATACTCTCAGCAATGTGAGCTGCCCTACATAAGGATCGGATATGCTCTTAAAGACAAAGGCGGTAAAGGGGCCGTCTTCTTTAGGAACAACCTCTTTTTTCTGGTCGGGTTTTGCAGGGTCGCGTGCTTCTATAATCGGCCGCTCCAGGGGGCTGGGCAGGCATTCTACAACCATATCTAATAGTTCAGCTGTCCCCTTATCGGTGAAGGCGGATCCCGATAAAACCGGAAATACCTTTCTCTTGATTACTGCCTGGCGCAGGGCTGCCTTTAATTCATCCGTGGATAACTGGGCCCCTTCCAGGTATTTTTCTAAAAGTTTATCGTCGCTTTCTGCGATAGCCTCTACCAGCTGTGCAGCTTCTAAAGAATCTATCCTTAAGGCTTTTTTAGAAAGAATATTTTGAATATCGGCTATAACTTTTTCAAGGTCAGCATCTTCTTTATCAGCCTTATTGATAAATATCGCGCAGGGCAGATTCAATTCTTCTAAAAGCTGCCAGGCGCGCTCCGTGCCTACCTCTACGCCGGCTGTGGCATCAACCAAAATAATCGCGCTATCTACTGCACGTAAGCTGGATATAATCTCGCCAAAGAAATCGGCGTAGCCGGGAGTATCAATAAACTGTATTCTAGTATTTTTATGATTGCAATAGAGGACGCTGGCATTTATGGAGTTCTTTCTGGCTATTTCATCGAAACTATAGTCGCTGACAGTGGTCCCGTCGGAAACTGCGCCTTTTCTCGGTGTAGTCTTAGAAAAATAAAGGATACTTTCAGCAAGGGTGGTTTTTCCTGCCTGGGCATGGCCTAAGAGAACAAAATTCCTTTTGTTTTTAGCCTCCATAGTATGCGCTCCTTATAATATATTTAAAGGTGGGTAGGAAAAAATATTATATAACACCAAAAACTAAGGGTCAAGGTAAATTTAGGGGGTTATTCTAGGTAGGTATAAATTTTGCCTTTGTAATTACGCAAAACGTATTTTTCTTTTGCCTGGGATAATATATAATTCGGGCCTACGGGAATCTTCCCGCCTCCGCCGGGCCCATCGACGACATAAGTAGGCACGGCGTACCCTGAAGTATGGCCCCTGAGTTTTTCCATAATATTTATCCCGACGGCAACCGGTGTCCTAAAATGCTGGGTGCCCCTGACAGGATCGCACTGATAAATATAATACGGCCTTACCCTGATTTTTAATAATTCCTGCATTAATTTTCTCATAATAAACGGCCGGTCATTAATCCCTTTTAAGAGCACCGTTTGGCTGCCTAAAGGTATTCCGGCATCCGCCAACATATCGCAGGCGATACGGCAACGCTTAGTAATTTCCCTAGGATGATTAAAATGTATGCTTATCCAAATCGGCGAATATTTCTTAAGCATATTTACTAATTTTTCCGTAATACGCTGCGGCAAAGTTACGGGCACCCGCGTACCCAGCCTTAAAAATTCCACATGCGAAATAGCGCGGATGCGCTGGATAAGGCTTTCTATCTCTTCATCTTCCTGTATTAAAGGATCTCCGCCTGATATCAAAACATCCCTTATTTTCTTATTTGATTTAATATATTCTACCGCCGCATCAAATTTATCCGGGGAATTAGATTCACGATGCTCCCCTACTAACCTGCGCCGGGTGCAATGCCGGCAATACATTGCGCATTGTTCGGTAGCCAGTAACAAAACCCTGTCCGGATAACGGTGCACTAAATGCAAGACAGGGGAATCCCTGTCTTCAGCACAAGGATCAACCATCTCGTGAGGGCCAACTATTAACTCAGAGGCGACCGGAACAGCCTGGCGCCTAAAAGGGCAACTCGGGTCTTCAGGGTCCATGAGTGTCGCCCAATAGGGAGTAATGGCTACGGATAATCTTCCCGTTGCTTTATCTATGCCCTTTTCTTCTTCTGGAGTTAACTTAATAATCTGCGCTAAGTCCTCTTTGGAACGAATCCTGTGTTTCAGCTGCCAATGCCAATCCTCCCAGTCTAAAGGATTTACGTCTTTATATAAAATTATCTGCTGGTAATCTTTTGGCCTTCTGGTAGGACGAATCTGGATAGCTATGCTGTCAGTAGTTGTTTTATGATTTTCGGTTGTTACATTATTATTCAATTTAACCGGCTCCTTTCCGAGGCGCTCATTAATATTGCGTCAATAATATCCTCATATTTCATCCCGGCAGCATATGCCATTATAGGGAAATTGGATTCCGTCGGGTTAAGGCCGGGCAAGGGATTTATTTCTAAGACATAAGGAGTGCCGTTATTATCTAAACGTATATCTGTGCGTGAAATATCAAAACACCCTAGGGCCTGATGGGTCCTTAAGGCGGTATTTTTTACTAACTCCTCTGTGGCTTTATCCAGCCTTGCCGGGCAGTGAAACTGCGGGACCAACCCTAGCTCACTATTCCCCTGATACTCCTTCATCCGCCAGGAATAAAAATACTCTCCGCTCTTTGCACAGGGAGAAAAATCTATCTCTAAAATAGGCAGGATCTTGCTTTTACCGTTCTCTAATATCCCTACGGATAATTCTTTTCCATCGATAAACTCCTCAACGATTACATCTTGCCTGTATTGTTCGTAAGTATTTTTAATTTGGCGGTACAAAGAGTCTTTATCTTTTACAACACTGGATAAACTTATCCCCTTGGATGAGCCCTCAAGGTTAGGCTTTACTATTAAGGGGAATTTCAGTTCGGGGTTTATTTCTTCAGTAATTTTTTTAAAGATCTGAAAAGACGGCGTAGGTATATTTTCTGATTTTAATATTTTCTTGGTCAGGCCCTTGTTTAAGGCTAACCCTAAAGCAAAAGGATTGGAGCCGGTATAAGGGATATTCAGGTAATCTAACACCGCCGGCAACTCCGCTTCGCGGAATTTTCCATTTTTGCCTTCGGCAATATTAAAAACCATATCTACGCGGTTATTTTTAAAATAGAAGAATAGGTTGGTGCTTTTTACATCAATGGGTTTAACAGTATGGCCTCTATTTTCTAAAGCAGATATAATGGCATTTATAGTGGCTGGGGAATCAAATTCGGAAAAATAATCTGCAGGTTTGGTCTGGTCTTCTTCTTTTAAATTATAGGTCAGAGCGATTTTCATTTTTAATTTAGGCTGTATCTTTTCAAGGCACTGCTTAATATCCTGCCGATAATCTGCTCATATGTTACGCCGACTTCTTTTGCCACCAACATAAAGACATCTTCGGTAGAGAGGCTGGGTAAGGGATTAATCTCTAAAACAAAAGGGGCTCCGTCAGCATCCACCCTAAAATCAACTCTGCCAAAATCCTTGCATTCTACGGCATTGTATGTTTTAAGTGCCAGATCTACGATCCTTTTTTTTAATTCGCTATTTATGCGCGCCGGGCATACATATTCCAGCCTATCCGAGGCTATATGGGCAAAGGTATAAAATTTATCGTCTAATTTTAGCCTACCGTCTATTTTTATCTGGACTATAGGCATAACTTCAGGGGGATTATTATCGATTATCGCAACAGTAAATTCTTCTCCACGGATAAACTGTTCCACCAGCGCCGGCTGCTTATAGGCTGTGGTTATGTATTCTACCTGTTTTTTCAATTCATCCATGTTATCAACGCGGGAAGCCTCAGACAACCCCTTGGAAGAACCTTCAAAGCGCGGCTTAACAATAAGCGGGAACTTTAGATGGTCGGTATCAATAAGGGCATCTGTGTTTTCTACTTCAAAAAATTTCGGAGTATTAATCTTTTCGGCGATAAAAATCTTTTTGGCCATGACCTTATCTAAAGTTAAACTCAAAGTCAAAGCATCGGACCCTACGAAAGGTATCCCTCTCATTTCTAACAAAATAGGGACCTGTGATTCGCGGTTTCTGCCGAAAAGTCCTTCGGAAATATTAAAAACGATATCTACGTTGAGGTTATCGAGGTTTTCTATAAGATGGGTGACATTGCCTATTCTCGTTACTTTATACCCTTGGGATTCTATTGCGCTGGCTATAACGTCTATGGTGGAAGGATGGTCAAATTCGGCATTGGCGTCGGGCGGGTCAGTTTCTTTAAATTCGTAATCTGTCTTAAGATCGTAGGTTAATCCTACTTTTTTCATGCTAGTACAAAAAATAAGGGCTCTTTGTCTTTCGAGCCCTTATATTATTTCCTGGTTTTTCCAATTTAGTAGACTTGCAACCTCCGAAAATATTTTGAATAACTTATTTCTATCTTATTTTTTATCACAATATGGCATCTTTGTCAAGTCTTTTTTGTTTTCTGATGAGATTGAAGGGAATTTTATTTCTCGACGGGAAAATAGATAAATAAATTAAGGGGGGAGCTCATTTGCTAAATTCTACCTTCCCCCAACTGATGAGATTGTTTTTAAATATAATCACTACGCCGCAAATCCTTTTTATAGAACGGGCAAAATCCAGAGCCCTAGGCATATCTTGTTTAGATTCTATAAGATTAGCAGTGGCTGTGGCCAGCGCATCTGCCAAAGATGCATCTCTAGATAAAATCACCACGCTATCTGCATAACCAAAGCTTAAAGAATGCCCGGTTGTGCCGGAAGATGTGCATATCCCAATAGGGGTTTTTTTAGGTTTTATGTTTAACTTCAGCTTTTTCCATAATTTTGATTTTCCCGCATAAATACCGACGGTACGCCTCTTAAGCGTCTTCATAAATATATCCCCGCCGTTTTCTATAATCACTTCTCTAAACCCTTTTCTTAATAAATCTTTGCCTAAAAATTCAGCCATTGCTCCGGCTACTGCTGCCATAGGCCCGACATTGGCTAATTTTGCCGCCTGGCTCATTTTTTTTATAATTGCTGGCGCATTAAGTTCTACCGCAATAGGTTTTAGCGCAGTCAAAAATCTGGTATCTTTGGTAAGATAACTTTCTATTTGCCGGCGGTACAGGCAAATTTTTTCTTTAATAAAATTTTTATCCAACGGCTTATCAGTGAGGATCTGTAAGTCCGTTTCTTTCACCGCAATGCGCGTCAAATATAAATCTTTCGCTCCCACCCAATCCCGATAAAACCTGCGCTGATATTTATGAGTTTTCATTTAACAGATGCGTGGCAATGGGTCGCTGGTGAGCATATCCACGATACGCTGGGTACCGATGACATTATTCAGTATTACTTGGCCCCGGAGCTCTCTGCTTACTTCACCAATAAGCTGCGCATTTTCCCCTAACGAATGCTTTCTTAATAGGCCCAAAATCTTCTTTGCGCTGCTAGACTCTACTACTAATACCGCATTGCCTTCATTAGCAATATATAAAGGATCAATCCCCAATAATTCACAGGCTGCCTTGACTTTTGTAGAAATAGGCAGATTTTTCTCGTCGATAAAAATACTTAATCCGCAAGATGCACTAATTTCATTTAAGGTAGTAGCTAAACCTCCCCGCGTAGGGTCGCGCATAAATTTTATGCTGTCTGTTTTTTTTAAGATGGGGATGAGTAAACTATTTAAAGCAGCGCAATCGCTTTTGATTTCAAAACCTAGCTCTAATCCTTTCCTTTTCGTTAAAACCGCCAGGCCATGCTGGGCAATATTAGCAGTAATAATAATTTTATCTTGGGGAGAAATATTTTTTATGGACATTTTTCTACCGTAAACAATCCTTCCGATTCCAGAGGTATTAATAAAAATTTTATCGCAAGACCCCTTCTCCACCACCTTCAGGTCTCCGGTCACGACACTTACCTTGGCCTTTTTGGCATTAAGAGAGATAGAATTAATGATTCTCTCCAAGGTATGATAATCCAGTCCTTCTTCTATAATTAAGGCTAAAGATAAGTATTCAGGACTAGCTCCCTGCATTACTAGATCATTCACTGTCCCGCAAACCGCAAGTTTACCGATATCTGCGCCAGGAAATTCTAAGGGGCTGACCACGAATGAGTCCGTAGTAAAAGCCAGTTTCTCTTTATAATTTATTAAGGCGCTATCAGCCATTTCCCTTAAAATAGGATTATCGAGCTTCTTCAGCAATAAATCCTGAATCAGGCCGTGCATGAGACGGCCGCCGCTTCCATGGCCGAGTAAAATTTTATTATTCTTCATCTCTTAAGCAAAATTAATGCCTATGTTCAAAAAATCTTGTTTTAGTTTATCTGCATTTTGAAAATGAAAGCCGGTAATCCCTAATCTTTGTGCCCCCTGGATTAACTCCAGCCTATCGTCGGTATAAACTACCTCTTGCGCCAGGAGGCCTAATTTCTTTAGTGCCATCTGATAAATTTCCGGTTGGGGTTTAATAAATCCTGTTTGGAAGGAAGGAACGACGTAAGGAAAAATATCAAATAAACAAAATTGTTTTTTTAGATAATCAAAATGCAGGGTATTTATATTAGACAAAACTAAAAGCCTATATTCATTTTTAAGTTTATCGGCTAAGCCATATACAGCCTGATTCTTAGCGGTGATAAAAAATATCTCATTCCAAATAGGCAAAAAATTTTCGTAATCGAGGCGTAAATTGAGCATGGTTTTAAGTTTGATAAAAAAATCTTGCGCAGAGACTTTGCCTTCTTCAAAAAGGATTGTTAAGGGAGATTCAAAAAAGAGATTGTATATTTCTTTGAGGGTTTTATCCGTAAAGGGCGCGATTCTTTTGGCTGCGATGGTATGGTCAAAATCAACCAGGACATTGCCTAAATCAAAAATAATGGCCTTATAGCCATTAGTTGTTCTCATCTTTTTTCTTTTTAAATAGGTCCAGGAACCTATCTTCGTATTCTTTATAGACGCTCCACTTATCAAGCTCTGTCTTTAATTCGCGGGCTTTAGATATGTCGGCCTTGGCCTGGTTAAAGAGCTGCTCAATTCTTTCCTTAATGGAAAGCGGCAGCTTAGTAAGCTGGCCGAGGGATTTTTTTATTTTTTCTATTTCTTCTTCGCTGATCGGCCCGGCAGCCTGAGAGCCTATTTTTAGGTAATCTAAAAGTTTATTAATTTCGCCTTCCATAATCTGTGCCTGATTAACAAGATCAGTAAATCCTATGCGAATGCCTAATATTTTAGAGAGCGCCTCTAATACCGCATAAGATGCTTTGGGATTATCAATCTGGATAGTATAAAGAGGGATTTCTCCTAATAAACAGAATCCCTCAAGGCCTTTTTCTTTAGCTATTCCTAAAAATAAACCGTTCATACCGCTGATCTGGCCTTCTACAAGAACAGAAAGATTAAATTTTTTTAAATTATTACTGACCTTTAACGAAGTAGCCACAAACCAGACACTAGGTTGCTGGGTATGGTCCATGGGTTGAGGCATAGCAGCAAAACTAATTACGCTTTTTACCTTAAAACTCTTGGCCAAAGAAATAATCTTGTTGCAATAATCTCCTGCCTTGGTTAAATCCGGCTGGGCATCGCTTACGAATATAATCAAATCGTTCTTTCCGGAGCTATTCTTCCAGTAATAGAATTTACCGGAAGGTAGCTTTGGTATATCCAATATCCCGTCTTTCACTAAGCTTCCGGTTAAATAAAAATAATCCTGCGGTAAAATCGAGGCAAATTCTACCGCCTTCAGGGTATTTGCTAAATGCGATGCGGCCTTAAATGCTACTTCTCCCATCCCCGGCCAGGCACAGATTAAATAAGGGTTCTTTAATTTCGGCTTTTTAGTCATGATAATACCTTCCATTTTTATTCTCTCCTTTAAGTGAAGTTATAATCTTTTAAAAATTCTTCTAATACTTGCGCGCCTTTGTATAAATTGTCTATCTTTACATATTCATCGGCAATATGCGCGCACCCTGAGGAGCCAAAGCCAAAGGCAACAGCAGGTATCCTTTTGTGCTGAAAAAAAGTTATGGTGGTTGCTCCTTCGCAACCTTTAATGCGGGGCGTTATTTTTATTTTTCTTACGGCTGAAATTAAGGAGCGCACCAAAGGATGCTCTTTTTTGATTAAATAAGGCTTCTGCATGCTTTCTATTTCTATGGCGGATTGTTTAGTGTGTTTATTAATTATTTTTTTAACCTCTTTTAATATCTTTTGTCCAGATGTCCCCGGCAAAAAACGTAAATCAAATTCCACCTCGCACCAATCCGCAACTACATTTACTTTATCGCCGCCTTTGATGGTTCCGATATTCAAGGTAGGCACTTTTAGATACTTGTTCTTGATAAACGGCCATTGATGATGTTTTAGGTCGGCAATGATTTTTACGGCAATATCAATGGCATTTATGCCTAAGGAGGGGTAAGCACCGTGTGCCTTTTTGCCTTTTATCTTTACTCTAAAATGGATTAGCCCTTTCTGGGCGACGATTACATCGAAATCGTCGGAATCTAAGACTACTGCTAGGGATGGCCTTAAAATACCTTTATCTAATAAAGGTATCAGGCCTAGTACAGAGCCACTTTCTTCATCAGCGGTAGCCGCAAAAATAAGACTGTAATTTAAAAGCACCTTATCTTCAACCAAGCTATTTATTGCCTCTAAAGCACAAGCTAAATTCCCTTTACAGTCGGTTGCCCCTAATCCGTAAATTTTGTTTTTATCTATGGCTCCTAAAAACGGCTTAAAATGCCAATTACCTCCGGCAGGCACAGTATCTAAATGCGGGGTTAAAAGAAGCGAGTGCTTTCTATCTTTACCTTTGAGCGTGGCTATAATATTTGACCGCCCTTTTTTAAATTCATAAATGCGCGGCCTTATTCCCATTTTTTGAAGATAATTTTTTATAAAACAGGCGATACGGTATTCTCTTCCGGGAGGGTTCTCAGAGTTGATTTGAATAAGCCTTTGCGTAAGTTTTATCAGCCTTTTTTTATTTACCATATTTTGTTAAAAGCTATAATTCAGGCTAAATGCTGCTGCCTCGCTATCAAATAATTGCCCTTCCAGGTTAATCCAGCAATTTGCGGTTATGGGTAGATCTACCCCTAGAATAAGACCTATGCTTTTAGTCGAATCTGACTTGTGGCGTTTCCTATTATCGTTTAGCCAATGAATATAATCTACTCTTGAGCATCTAGTTCCTATATAGGGAGTTATTTTTTTAAAATCGTAGGAGGCAAGAAGAGAGAATTGCCAATCGTCTAAGACTGCTTTATGTTTATCGGCGCCGACATAAATAGTCTTGGGGTGAATACTGATATGCTGAAAACCAAAAACCACCTTGGTATTTTTAACCTGATGTAATTTTAGGCGCAAGCCGTACCCTCCGCCCATATAAGTAGGGTAATCCAATTCATCGCTTCCGAGGGGGTGCTGTTTAATATACCCTGCCCCGCCTTTTAAATCAAGCGATAACCAGTCAAATACTCCGTAAGATAAAAGGAAAAAATTTTGCCAGCTTTTTAATTTTCCTTGGTCGTCTTTTAAATATCTTTTAAACATAGAGTGGGTTTGTGCGCCAATAAATATTTTATTTTTCTTAGGCATCTTAGTACCATAACAGGGAGCTGCATAACTGTTGGCTGATAAAAAGAAAACAAAAACTATAAATAACAATCGAGTTTTGGTCATGGCAGCTTATTTACACTCTTTAACGGACAGGCCGCGCATTTTGGATTGGTTTTAAGACAAATATCTTTGCCCAGTTTCACCAAAAGTGCATGGTATTCGTTAAACAATTTTACATCTTTTTTAAGATTTTGCATAAATAAATTTTGTATCTCATCGTAAGCGGCATCTTCTTTAATCAGTTTATGCCGCAAGAGAAATCTTTTAGTATAAGCATCCACCACAAATATCGGCCTTCCTAAAGCATACAAGAGGATAGAATCTGCAGTTTCCGGGCCAATGCCGTTCACGCAAAGCAGCTCATGGCGCAAATCGTAAGTTTTAACCAGGCGTATTTTTTTAAAATTTCCTGCGTAAGATTGAAAGAAAAAATGCAAAAAGGCTTTTAGTCTTTTGGCCTTGATATTAAAATATCCGGCGGGTCTGATTAACAAAGCCAGTTTCTTTTTCGATATTTTATAGAGTTTGTGGGGATTTAATAATTTCTCTTTTTTAAGATTGCCTAGCGCTTTCTCTACATTAAGCCAATTGGTATTCTGGGTGAGAATCGCGCCGACCATTACTTCAAAAGGGGTATCTGCCGGCCACCAATATTGCGGCCCAAAATGGTAAAATAATTTTTTATAGATTAAGTCGTAGCGGTTATGCATTACCTAAAACTCTAAAGGATTATAACCGTAATAGGCAAAGAGGGTATAAACCGTTCCCGATACCGAACCAGTATAACTGCCCCGAGGTGTAACCCATCCATGTCCGGTATCTGCAGCATCCTGAGTGGCATAAGGCAGGCAGCTTTCCCCTTGGCCGGAAGGGGAGGGACTAGAAATCAACATTTTTGTCAGCTCTGTTAAATATTCATTCGCCTTATTCTCATAGATGCGGCCCTTATCAAGAATGCCTTTATTATTATAAAACTTGGCCATTATTTTAAATGCCAGCACCATCTGAGCGCTCCATTCCGAAGAAACTATCCCGCCTCGGGATAAGTGCCTTTGGGCTGCAAAATCAAAACCTTTTATTTTTATTACCCGGCCTTCGGGGCGCTGGTAGAAGATTTCTACTAAACAATTCTTCTCGGCAAACTCTATGATCTTATCGGGGTTCATTTCCAGCTCTTTTAACTTTTTCGGCCCAATAGCTGCCAAGGACCAGGCATAAGTATCAGTGGCAATGGTAGAATCTCCTTTGCCGCGCTTAATGGGAACATCGCCTTTATCGTAAGTATGCTTGATCAGCCAATCCAGGGTTTTATCCCGCCTCTCTATATATATTTTCTTACGGGTTACCTTATATAACATATTAAAAAAAGCGTAGGCATCGAGATTATGCTCTGTAGCATACCAGGCCGTGCTGGGGCCGCCGCGTAGCCCACCGTCGCTATCCTCATTCTGCAGCTTCATAATCTCGCGAGCGATATCTTCAGCCAATCCCAAATAGCGGTAATCGTGGCTTTTTCTGGTATACTGCAATGCCGCAATCCCCAGCCAAATATTCGGTCCGCTATGCACTATATATTCGGCGGGGCTACCGTCGCTAGTGTAATAGGCATTGAGGAAACCTCCGTCTACTTTCTGGGCTTTCTGAACAAAAAAATCCAGGATTTTTCTGGCGCGGTCAAGGTCCCCGAAATAAGTATAAGCCTGGGCTGCCAAAGATTGATCATAAACAAAGGCCCAATTAGCTATATCGCTATCCCCTTCAAAACTCATCACTAACCCTGTACGCGGGTTTTGATGTAATTTTAACCACTGATACATCTTGTCAAAGTTAGCTTTTGCTAACTGCGCTTTTTTTTGCCCTAAAGAAACCAGCTCTGTGCCAATGGCGCTCTCTTTATTTTTCAGTAAGGCTACCTGCGCTTCTAAGGACTCCTTTTCTTTGATTAACTGGCTAAGGTTGGCTTTTTCTTTCTCGGCATTTTTAATCTTCTCCTCTGATACTTTTATTTTTAATTGTAAATCCTGGGCTTGCTTATTGATATTTTTTATTTTATCATTGGCTAATCTTACCTCCTGAGTAACCTTTACTAATTGCTCTACTAAGGCTTTATTGCCTCTGGTTAATTTAATATTAAAATAGGCATTTATACCAAACCCCGCTGCTAAGATAAAAATCACAAGCAGGGTGGCAGGGAAAAATGACTGCTTGGCACGGGCATAACGTATAATCCTTTTATTATAACTAGCGTCAATTTTCTCATAAGCTAAACCTATAATATATGTTTGGGATGCGCTGTCCGTCTCTTGTATCCATATTACTGTAGCAAGGGCCGCTACCGGTTTTTGAAACAAAGGCATCTCCAGATTCAAAGATACTTTAACTTTCTGATCTTTTATCAGGGTGGCTAATTCGGGCTTGAGGTTATTTATCGCAAGGCACAGGCCTCCTTTACCTATATTATTAGTAAACCCCTGCAGCCAGTCTGACATAACCTTTAGATCATCCAAGCCCAAAAGCCTAAAACCAACCGGAAACACCGAATCCAAACGGATATATTTTCTGTGCTCCGGACCATGATATTTTTTTTTGAACATGCTTATCGCCTCTTTTCTAAAATTATCCGCTGTTTAATCTTCTTAGCCAAGCCCTCATAGAAATTTTTAAAGGCTGTATATTCATTTTCTAAAATCACGATTTTCTTTAACTGTGCCTTTTGTTTAAAATATATCTTGCCGGATTCTTTCTTATATTCCGCGCTAAAATCAAGCCAGGGGCTGTCCTCTTTGATGTTATCCGGCATATACTTTATCATAAAATTGCGCGGTATGTCTATCTGGAATATTACTTCTTTAGTATCCAAAACATCAAAGTCTATCGGGTAGCTGCGTTTATCTTTTGCCACCAAAGAAGTATCGAGGCCGGCCAGTTGAGGCAGAATTCTTAAATTCCCTGCGTAAGTAAAATACTCCGGACCAGAAAACTGATAAGTCAATTCTACGGGGATATTAAGATCATTGAGATTCTTGATGTTGTAATTATCTAGCTTTGAACCTATAGAAATATCTTGTATTTTTTCCTTCAGGGTCTGTTCGATTAATTCCGGCTGTGTATAAAGAAGCCAGTAACGTTGGGCTTGATTATAAGCGCCAAGGCTAGAGATTGTTCTGGAAGCAGAGATGCTCTCGTCGGGCTTAAGGCCTATCTGAATGTATTGCCTAATAAGGTTAGAGTCCGCAGGGTATAAAGGGGTCTTTTGTATTGCAAAATTATCTTCTTTAAACAATAAAACCTCTCGACCCTGATCCGAAGCAGGTAAATCGCCAAAAGGACAGGTAGAAGCAGTAGGATCTAAAAATATTATTTTATTATTTAAGGATATGCTGGCGATGCAATGATTAAAAAGTACTGCCGGAAAATCTTGATTTAAATTATATGCTTCTTTGGTAGGAATAAGCACTGGGTGAGCAGTTAACCCCGCCTCTTTGAGCATGGTTACCAAAAGTATAGCCTGGTCTTTGCAATCTCCGTACTTATTGGTGAATATACTAGCGGCAGAATGCGGCTCATACCCTGCCTGCCCGTATTCTACGGCAACATAACGGATTTTTTGGGCGCAAAAATTATATATTGCCCGGGCCTTGGCCTCTTCGGTAGTAAGCCCCCTGGTTAATTGAATAACCTTATCCTTAATAGCGGCGTCTGCATTGATTTTATCTTTGGCTAATGGCCACCACCAGTTATAAATATCCTTCCATTGGCTAAAGGTTGATATGAGTATAGCGGGATTCACCTCAACACCTGGCGGCATATTGGCCTCAGGAATAATCTGAGGAATATTTTTAAACTTCCAGGTATAGATTACACGGCCGTCCTTGGTTTGGATATCGGGTTTAAGCTCGGCCTGAAAATTATTGTAGCTTTCATTTAGTGTCTTGAAATAAACGGTCTTTTCTTTAGGGCACTCTATAACAAAATTGGCGTAAATAACCGGCTCGGATGCTTGTACTGAATAGGCTTCTACAAATTCTTTTTTATTAATCAGTTCGTTGCGGTAGATTTTGAGCTTATATTCTATGCTGGCCCCTTCGACGATTTCAGGAAAGGAAATGATGTAAACGCGCACGTTGCTATATAAGGGGAAATTTAAATATTTGGAGACATCGCGTATGTGACGGCTGCCTACTTCAATTACTGCCCCGTCTGGTTTAATGGTGCGGGCGTATTCCAATTCTACTTTTTCGTATGTGGAATCATATTCTATCTGGGTCTCGGAAAAGCTTTCTTTTCCGCGCTCGTTTAAAATTTTAATCAAATAATGTAGTTTTGAAACTTGGGTATTTGCCTCGGTAATTTCTACTTTTTCGTCGCAATATAAGATTAATCCTCCTGCTTGGGGATAGGTTTCGGCACTAGGGGCTTGGCTTAACATTTTATATATTTCAGGGTCCAGTTCTTTAATATTGGCAACCTGAGTTTGTTTTTCGATAATATTTATACGCCCTGAAGCTAGTTTTAAGAATTCTTTATCTTTAATTTTTTTATAAACAGCTAATGCCTGGTCAAAGAGATTCATCTTTTCGCTAGTTACGCCCTGGTAATAGAGAGTTTCTGCATCTAGACTGGCAAGCTTATTAAAGATTTCTAAGGCATCGGTAAAATTATTGGTGTGGTAAAAAGATATTGCCAGGAATTTTTTCGCTTCTGGATGATCAGATTTTTTTAATTCTAAAGCTGCCTGCGGAAAATCTCCGTGTTCGTAGTAAAGCCTCCCTAAGGCAAAATGCAACCGATCTAAGTCTCGACCTTGAGCAATGAGGTTTTTATACCGCTCTTGGGCTAGCCGATAGTATGCCTGAGATTGCCGGGAGTAACGTTGGGCCTGACTTAATTCCTCCTTCTGAATGCAACCAGATAAAGCTCCAATAACCAAGCACCAAATTACAAATAAGCACCAATGACCAAAATCGTTTTTCTTTTTTAAATTTGAAGTTTGAAATTTGGGATTTTTATCTGTATCTATAATAGGCATTACACGCTCCTTCACTAGAAACCATGCATGGCCCCACAGGTGTATCGGGCCTGCATAGTCTAGCAAATAAGGGACAATCCTGCGGAGAAATCAGGCCCTTTAAGATATCCCCGCATCTACATCTGGTTAGAGGTCGCAGGTCACAGGCCACAGGTTTAATTTTAAAGGCCTCCTCTGCATTAAACTTTATAAAGGCCTCCTTTAAATTAAGCCCGCTTTGTGGTATTTTACCTAAACCGCGCCAGCAGGCATCTTCTATTTTAAAGACTTGGGAAATTATCTTCCTTGCTTTGGGATTACCGTCTTTAGTTACGGCTCTGGTATATTGATTAACTACTGCCGGTTTTTTTAGCCTGATCTGCCGTAAGACTAGATAAATCCCTTCTAATATATCTAAAGGCTCAAATCCCGCTACGCAACAGCTTATTTTATAACTTCTCGGTATAAATTCATAGGGTTTTGTGCCGATAACGCTAGAAACATGGCCGGGGCAAAGAAAAGCATTAAGTTTAAGTTTTTTATCCTCAGCCAAATACCGCATAGCCGCAGGAATCAATTTTAAAGAAGACAAGAAATAAAGATTCTGGAGGTTTTCTTTTTTCCCCGCAAGTATAGTCAGTGCTATTGTGGGTGCCGTAGTTTCAAAACCTACGGCTAAAAAGATAACCTTCTTTTTGGGATTAGCCTGGGCTATTTTTATGGCATCCCAGCAAGAATATAAAATACGCACATCGCGCCCTTGGGCTCTTTGTTTCTCTAAACTGGATGCATTGCCCGGTACACGCAACATATCCCCAAAACTTAAGATAATGGTATCTTTTAATTTTGCCAAAGCGATAGCTTTATCAATATAATTCTGGTCAGATACACAGACAGGGCACCCCGGTCCTGCGATAAATCTTATCGAAGAAGGCAGCAAATTCCCCAAAGCAAAACGGCAGAAATTCTGCGTATGCGTACCGCAGACCTCCATAATCCTGATATTATCTTTTGGCGCGATGTCTATAATCTCGTCTACGGTTTTTTTAATCAGATTTTTATTACGGAATTCATCAATGTATTTCATTAAACATCCTTAATGTCTCTCGAGCTTTTTCGGGGTCTAATTTTTTAATGGCAAACCCTGCATGGACAATGACATAATCCCCTTTTTTTAGGGAAGATAATAGTTGAGTATTAATTTGGCACTTAAGCCGGCCGGCCTCTACCTGGGCGAATTTTCCCTGAATAATTTTGATTTTCATAGGTATAGCCAAACACATATTAATTCCTCACTCCCGCCACCATGGCTTGGCCTAATGATAGGCTAGAATCATTACAGCTTAATTTTTGGTGCGTAAATACGCAAAGGTTTTTTTGCTTAAGTAACTCTAGGGACATTTTTAGCAAAAGTTTATTTTGAAAGACCCCTCCGGATAAAACTACTTTTTTTATTCCGGTCTTTTGGCTGATTTTTAAACTTATCTTTTGAATAATCTGGGCAACCGTAAAATGAAAAGCATGAGCAATCCTTGCTTTCGTTACATTTTTTCTTAAATCCGAAACTATGCCTTTAAAAATAGCGGTAGGATCTATAATATATTTGTCTTTTTGCTTAATAATTTTAAATTCATAGCCTGTAGCCTGCCTGTCCCGAGCGCATTCGAGGGATAGCCCGTAACCCGTAGCTACTCTTTCTAACTCCATCGCCAACTCGGCTTCAAAATTGGCTTTATCTTTGGACAAAACAAGACTAGCAACAGCATCAAATAATCTCCCCATACTGCTGGTCGAGGGCGTATTGAAGCTTTTTTCATGCATGCTTTTTAAGATCCGCCATTTATTTTTATCCATTCTCTTGACAAAATCAATATCTAATTTTAAAAAATTATCTTTATATGCTGTATAAAGCCAAAAAGCAGCAAGCCGTCCAGGCTCTAATATTGCCCTTTCTCCTCCTAACAGAGGAACCTCCTTTAAGGAAGCGCTTCTTATAAAATTTTTATAATCACAAAGCAAAAACTCACCACCCCATAAGGCTTGATCATTGCCTAAGCCAGTGCCGTCAAAAGCCACACCGATTACTTTCTGATTTTTTAAGCCATTCTCTGCCATGCAACTGGCAATATGGGCATAGTGGTGTTGGACGGTTATCAGTTTAAGCTTGGGGGCTATTATCTTTTGTGCAAATTTTGTGGACTGGTATTCAGGATGCGGGTCGCAGGCAATAATTCTTGGTTTTTTTCGTAAAAAATAGCCTACAGATTTACTAAATTTTAAAAAATCAGCCGGATTATTTAAATCCGGATGCACCCAGCTCATATAGGCAAAATTGCCATCGGCCAAACAAATGGTATTTTTGCTTTGGCTGCCCAGCGCAAGAACGGTTTTCTTTAATCTAAAGGGAAGCTTTATTTTGTTAATCTCCATGTTTTAAAAGCCATGCATATTCTTTAATAAAAACTTGCGTTAGCATCTCTTTATTGGCTTTGTTCGGCGACCAGTATTCTTCTATAGAAGCCACCGGCATAATTCCCATTAAAGAATTGGTTAAAAATATTTCATCTGCATGATAAAGGTCCTGAAGGCTAAATTCGCCTTCTTGGATTTTTATCTTAAGTTTTACGGCTAAATCAAATACCGCCTTTCGGGTAATACCTGCTAAAGTGCCGCATTCTAAGGATGGGGTAAATAAATCTTGGCCCTTAATTAAAAATACATTACTACGACTGGCCTCAACAACAACCCCGCGGTTATTTAACATAATTGCCTCATCAAATCCTTTTTCTTGGGCCTGAATATAGGCCAGTTGATAAATAAGATAATTCTGGGATTTTATCCCGGATAAAAAAGAACCTTCATTGCATTTGGCTTGGCTGATCTGACAGCGAAAACCTTTTTTGTATTCTCCTAAAGGATAGGGTTGGTATTTCTCGGCCATAATAGAAATTTCGTAACTGCGTTTAGCCTTCCATAAATTTAGCCTCACCTTAGCATCCTTAAGCTCATTGATCACTACGGTTTTATGAATTGCTGTTTTTATTTTAGCTGTAGAATAAGGAACTTTTATTTTGATTAACCTGGAGGAATCCTGCAGTCTCTTGATGTGTTCATTTAAATAAACTATTTTACCCTCGCAGGAACGCATGGTTTCAAACAAGCCCCAACCATAGAGAAAGCCTGGCTGGAAGAGAAAAGTCTTTGCTTCTTCAATAGGAATAAATTTACCATTAAGAAATACAGTTTCTTTTAACATATCGCCTCCATCATTCCTTTTGCCTTCACCAGGGTTTCCCGGTATTCTGCTTCTGGCTGAGAATCAGCCACGATGCCGCCGCCCACTCCAAAACTTATGTCTTTTCCTTTTTTTAAAATAGTGCGGATTAAAATATTTAAGTCCATGTTACCGCAAAAACTTAAATATCCTAAGCTGCCGGTATAAATTGACCTAGGGGTAGGCTCTAATTCCTCTATAATCTCCATAGCCCGAATCTTCGGACAGCCCGTAATAGAACCGCCGGGCAAACAGGCGCGCAATAAATCAATTCTATCTTTATCTTTGTGTAATCTTCCTTTTACTGTGGCAGTAGTTTGGAATACGGTATTATATTCTTCCAACTGCCGTAACTTAGGGACGGTTATGGAATTATAATTACAGACTCTGCCTAAATCATTCCTTTCTAAATCCACAATCATTAATAACTCTGCCTTGTCTTTTAAGCTACCAAGAAGATCTTTTCTAAATTTTCTATCTCTAGACCTTATTGGTGAGCGCGGCCGGGTGCCTTTCATCGGCCGGGTAACAACAATATCTCCCTCTAATCTTAAAAACCCTTCCGGAGAAGAGCTTAAAATTTGATATTCCCCCGCATCAAAATAAGCATTAAAGTAAGCCGGGCTGATTTTACGCAGGCGTTGATAAATCTCTAGAGCTGTTAAATTAGTCTTGGCCTTAAAGCCTTGCGAAAGATTAACCTGGTATATATCCCCTTTCTTGATATAATCCTTGGCTTTCTTGACTGCCTTAATATATCCATCTTTGGTAAAATTTGATTCTAATTGCGCGTTTTTTCTTTTTGAGTCCATATCTTTTTTCTGAAGATGCTGTTGCTTTTTAAAATGAGAAAGCAAATTATAAATTTTCTTAAAATTGGTCTCTGCCAAAGCCCTGCTGATGCGATAATTGGTTTCGGGGAATCCTGCAGAGAAAATAGATAAAAGCCGTTTTAAATGGTCAATGATAATGATGGTATTATAAAGCCCGAAAAGATAATCCGGCACCCTGGCACAAGGCGAATTTTCGTTTTTGATTTTATCTGCTAGCAATAAAGCCGGATCATAGGCGCAATAACCCACTGCGCCCCCTAAGAACGGAATATCAGTATTACTCACGGGAATCTTGTATTTATTTAGCGTCTGCCGTAATTCCATAAAAGGAGTACCCTTATCTTTTTTCAATATAAAAAATGGTTCCGCCCCTAGAAAAGAATACCTGCCTAAATAATAGTTAGAGTTAAGGCTGCTGTCCAAGAAAAAACAGTTTCTGAGGACGCTTAAGGCCCTAAAGACTTCAAAAGGCTCTAACTTTAATCTATAGGATTTCAAGATGTAGTATGCCATCTATTCTAAAAATGCGTTCGTCATTTTTTAAACAACAGTATCCTATAAGGTAAACGGTACTTCTTTCCTGTTTAATCTCTTTTGGGATAATTTCCCGTTCGCTAATTTCGCTAGAACGAGAGATATATTTTATTTTTAGCTTCACTCCTAAATCCATGGCTTCCTGAATCTGGGCGATCTTCTGATTATGTATGTCGCTAACAAAACGTGAATTAACTGCGAATAACCCCAAGAAATTAGTATAATCTTTGATGCCTTTAGCATCCAGGATATTCTTAAGCCTATTAAATGCCTCCCAGGTAAGCTCTACGTCGCCAAGCGCCCGGTGTTTTTGTTCGGTTTCAATACCTAGGGCCTTGGCCACAAACCAAAGGGCATAACACTCTAGGTTCGGCAAAAGCCGCCGGGCCATACTTAATATATCCACAGTTATAAGATCAGGGGGTAAGCTATTACCTAACAGCTTTAATTCATTAGCTAAAAATTCTAGATCAAAGGGCGCATTATATGAACACAGGCAGCTTCCTTGGATAAATTTTAAAAAATCCGGCATAATTTTTTCTATTGCAGGTGCATCCTTTAACATATCCGCAGTGATATGATTGACTGCGCTGGCAGCTGGGGAAATAGGCCTTTTAGTGTTAACGAGGGTCTGAAATGTCGCGATTCTCTCTTTGCCCTTAAATCTAATGCCAGCAATCTCTATAATCCTATCCCCGGACCGCGGTTCTAGGCCGGTTGTCTCGGTATCGAATATAGTAAATTCAACTTCCTCTATATTTATATTTCTTAGCATCTTAGCCTTGTTATCTATGGCCTTTTTGCGATATAAGCCGGCACTAACTGTATTGGATGGTACGATAATTTTACTTTTTTTAAGTTCTCCAGGCCCGAATCATCCATGATATTCACATATTCTTCTTTGATTTCCTGCGCAAATTTACGGAATATATACTGCGCAAGGCCTTTTGCGGATAAATCGGCTATTTCGTATAAAATACAAAAGGTATTTTTGTTTAATTTAAAACCAAAAGTAAACCCGGAGACTTCTTGATTTATCTTGACTATCTTTCCGGTAATATTTAAATCCTGAAAGTTCTCCAACGCTACTTCCAGAGAAATCAAGCTATCCTGCATCATTGCCTTATATACCGCATCCTGATTCTGAATCAAGCGCCCTTGCATCCAGCTGCGGTATAATTTCAGGCAATCTTTTTTATATTTTGCTAAAAAAGCTCCATATTGCGGCTGGTAATGATTAATAAAATAATTAAATGCCGCACGCTTGGACTTAAATCTGTTTCCTTTAAGCACAGCTAAATCCACTCTTTTACAGAGGTAATCAAAAGATTTAACCCGCAGGTCAAAACCCAAAGACTTATAAAAATCAACCCTTGCTTCTTCGATATTCTCTATTCGGGAGATCTCGCTATTTTTATTGGCGCGGTCAAGCTCTACAAAGGCCTTCGTCAACAGCAAAGGATTTTTTTCTTTTGATAGAGGTTCTAGATACAGGAATGTGCCAACTTTATCGCTAAAGAATACGCAAAGACTGCCTTCTATTATTTGCCACTTTATATCAAAAAGCTTTTTCCAGATATAGATATTGGCGAAGTTATAAACGGATAATTTATGCTCTCCTAAATGCAGGTATTCTTTAAATATCCCTTTGTCTTTCAGGGATAGTTTATTTAGTCTCATTATCGATATTTAATTCCAGCACCTCTTTGACATCTTCGTATGCCTGAAGGATCTGCGGGTTTTCTTTGAGGATCTTTAATTGTGCGGGTGAGTTCAAAAATTCAGCCAAATATTCAGAGCATTCCTTAAACTTACTGCTGTTTATATTATCCCTTGCATAGGGACAGTTTAGATCAACGGTCAAAAGCACTTTTTTGTCACGTAAATTTATGAGGAACGGATAAAGCTGGCATTCAAAAGGCCGCAAAGAATAAATCTTACATTTATTACTTTCTAGCTCTAAGCACGGGCAGATAAATCCGTTTTTATCTGGGTTGGCAACAGGGACCAGGCGCCTGTCAGCGGAAATATAAACCTGCCCTATTTTTTTATCCAATAGATTCTGGATTTCTTGGTCTAAAAGGCAGGGGCTCCAGACAGAATTTGCTTGCCTAAATCTGCAGCAACCCTGACAGTTCAGGCAAAACTCCTGTGGCACAAACTGTTTGATCATTTGACAATGCTACCTAATTTCATTTTTCTTTCGGGGCTGACAATCACTATGCCGGTTTCATCAGATGCGGCCAAAATCATACCCTGGCTTTCTACTCCGCGTAAAACCGCAGCATCCATATTATCCACCACCACTACCTGCTTTCCTACAAGCTCTTCTTTAGCATAAGAGCCTCTTATGCCAGCAACCAGTTGTTTGGTTTTATCCCCTAAATCTACGGTAATGATATAAAGCTTATCTGCATTGGGATGTTCGCTAACTTCTTGTATTTGCCCGACTTTCAGCTCTACTTTTCTGAAATCTTCTATTGTTGCCATCTAATTTACTCCCTTCCTCCTCGACAGGCGAGGTTTTTTGCGGTTTCTTAGCTAAAATATGATAACACGCTAGAGGGCAAAAGGCAAGAATTTAAGGAAAGTAGCGCTTCACAGGATAAGTGGGAGATTTTTTAAGCGGGGCTGACGGGATTCGGACCCGCGACCTTCTCCGTGACAGGGAGACGCCCTAAGCCAGACTAGGCCACAGCCCCAATTGTAGGAAATTAATTATAACTAAAAAATATCTATTCGCAACAAAAATTAATTGGGCGGTAGAGGACTTGAACCCCTGACCTCATGAATGTAAATCATGCGTTCTAACCAGCTGAACTAACCGCCCAAGTGAATCAATCCTAACACAAAACAAAGGGATGTCAAATTTGTTTACGAACCAATGAGCTTTCCTAAAATTCCCAGAGTAAATGCCATGACAAAAAGCGCAACCGTCTCTGTCATACCCAGAACTACAAGGTAGTTTCCAAAACCCTTGTTGGTTTCTCCCATGGCATCGCAGGCGCAGGCAGCGCATTTACCCTGCCAGTAAGCAGAAAGCCCTATGGCCAGCCCGCTAAAAGCTCCTATACCCCAGGCATATTGGCCCTTGGCAGCAAGTTCATAAAGTTTGTTCATCACAATCATTCCGTAAATAGTCTGGGTAAGCGGAGCTGCGACAAAAACAACCAGCATAAATGATGCTGCTTTATTCTGACTGTAATTTTTCTTCCAGGCGCCGATAGCGCTCATTCCGGCAATACCTGCCCCTACACCTGAGCCGCAGGCAGAAAGTGCCAGCACAAGGATTAAGCCCAAATCTTTAAATTGCAGCAATAAATTATTATCCATATTCCCTCCTCTTATCAGGACTTAAGCGGTTTGTAAACCACGCCACTCCAGGTAATACTGGCATGTCCTGAGAACTCTAAAACATTCAAGCGCACTCCATGTACTAAGACAGATATCGGACCTAAGGCCATATTTAAAGCATGACCGACAAGTGTAATCATAATAGCGGAAATTATCGCTACCGGACCTGCCCCTAAATTTGCAGTCATGGCATTGGTGGTCTCTGCAATTGCCACCCCAGCCAAACCAACAGCAAAGAGCCTGATATAAGAAACTACGTCGGTGAATGTGCTCATAAAATTTAAGCCAAAACTTACCGAACCCAAGCCCTTGCCAATAGCCTTAAAAATATTTCTCTGCGGGCTACTAAAAAGGATAACCAGCGCAATGCCGCACCAGACAAGAACACTAACAAAATCCGGAAGCGGTAAAGCTAAAATCAGGGTACGCGCCAGGAAAAAAGCAGCCCATAATATACTAATCCATCCTACATCTGCTAAGGCAGCAAGGCTGGGAAGTTTTAACAGCCCCCGCCAGCAATGCGCCAAACTTAAATGCAGCGCTCCCAGAAAAAAACAAAATCCCTGCATAGTCACTGGGTCATTTAGCTGGGGAACTAAAGGCCTTATGCCGCGTTTCAAAAGCCAACTCTGGCCAAAGAAAGTTCCGGTCAATACGCCCCATACAATGGCGCAACTGCTTAAAAGATAAAGCAGTAAAAAAACACTGTTGTTCTTTGGGCTTGAGGCTCTTTTCTTCTGAAACCATAGCGTGAGTAAAAGATAACTTAATCCGTATCCTGCATCACCGATTAAGATTCCAAAAAAAACACTAAAAAAAACAAGGAAAGGCAAGCTCACGTCGAGTTCCCGGTACCCCGGCAGAATCCCCAAAAGATTTAATACTGGTTTGATCAATGTTATCCAGCGGGGATTTTTTAAAAGAGTAGGCACATTATCCTCTTCAGACGGCTCGCGAATCATAAGCCCCCAATGCTCTTGCTGTGCTTGCTGCTTAAGCACTCCTACGGTATCAACCGGCGCAAAGCCGGCCAGATACGCAATTGCACCTTGTTTACCCATACCAAAAAGCGCTTCATTAAACTCCAGTTCTTTTTCTAAACTCTCTTTCACATCCTCAAGGTTCTTACGATAAGCGGTATATTTACAGATATCATCTTGGATAATCTCCATCATCCTGCCGTCTTCGTAAAGGCGCTCGCGCATTTTTGCTAAGCCCAGTTTCGGCAAATTTACTTCTTTAAAAGGCAATTCTATTTTTTCACGGCTGATTACCATACAGTGGGCAAGGCCTGTACTGGTAAATATGGTTTTGACAATCGCCCCGGCAGGAATACTATTTAGTTCTTTTAGCGGAATCTGGTAAAGTGCGATAAAAATATTTTTTTCCGCAAGGCGGCGAATGCTATCAGGATTAAAATCCCCCCAATGTTCCCATTCAGCTATACGGTTCTTCAGCAACCGGGAATATTCTTTAAGCTGGTCTAAGCGTTTGCTTAAATCAACAATATGTCTAGTGGTAAATTTCCAGTCTTTGGGAGTTTCCTGCGGGGTATCTCCTGCGGCCTTGACGAATTTTTCCTCTGAAAGAATAGAAAGTGCTGCATCAATAAGCGCAATGTCATCGCGCAGAATCCTTACCGCCTCTGCCTGCGGCGCCTGCACATGCTCAACATGCACTACGCCTAGCTTACGCAAGTTTTCTACAGCGCTATTGGCGTCTTTTTCTTGCACCAAAACTGTAATCTTTTTCATCGGAACGATCATGCAAAGGCCTGTGCTAGTTGGAGCATCTCTATTTTTCTTTTGGCGGCTTTACTACGGCCTACGGCATTAGCCATCTGATCTGAGATATAAATCTTAATCAGGCGTATGGCTTCTTCTGCCTCGGGGATCTTCACCTTTTCAAACAGGTTTACTCGTTGAGCTGTTGTACGCAGCTCCTGTTTTAGAGTCCGAAGCCCCTGTTCGATCACTTTTATCTCTTGGCGTAAAGACACCAAGCCCCTTAGAGCTTCCAGCGCAGCATCAACCCATAAGGGAGTGCTAAATAAATCGTATTCTGCTAGATCAAACTCCGCTGCTTCAAATAGTGGGACATCTACTCCAGCAATATTTCGTGCTTTTGTTAATACCCTCTCTGGCTTAATCCAAGGGTTTAAAGATATGCTTTTATCGCTTAATAAACCCGCCCAGGATTCAGCTGATTTTGTCTTGGTTGATTCACTACGCAATTTTTCTTCAAGGGAAACTGTCTCTTGTAAAATCTCAATCTGCAGCTGTTGTTTCTTCAGCTGCAAAGTCGGCAGATACCTTTGGTATTGCCTAAGCGCATCTCTTTGCCGCTTTAATTCACCTTTGGTTAATTTAATCTTTGCCATTCTAGCTTGTGGCTTGTGGCTTGTGGCTTGTGGCTTTGTTTGGCCAGTATTTATCAATCATTGATTGTTTTATGCCGGTTTCTTCGGGAAGAAAACATTCATGCATAATCTTCCAGCCTAAATCCAGCGCTTTTTCTAATGGTATGTTGACTTTTAAAGACATAATCTGTTTTTCAAAAAGTTCTCCGTAATGCAACAGCTTTTCATCCCAGGCACTCATTTGAAAACCCATAGCGCGTTTCTCTAAAGCATCCCGGTAATTGGCAAAAAGCTGGATCATGGTATCCATAATAATGCGATGGTCATCGCGCGTCTTGGCGTTAACCTGCTGTTTAAGCCGGCTTAAAGAACCAAAAGGTTCTATCACGCCATTTTTAAGATAAAACTGCCCTTCTGTGATATAACCTGTATTATCAGGAACTGGATGCGTGACATCATCTCCGGGCATGGTAGTAGCTGCTAAAATAGTAATAGAGCCTGCACCTTCAAAATCTACTGCCTTTTCATAACGGCTGGCTAATTGGCTATACAGGTCGCCGGGATAACCGCGGTTTGAAGGCACTTGTTCCATGGTAATTGCGATTTCCTTTAAGGCATCGCTAAAATTAGTCATGTCCGTCAAAAGCACTAAAACGCGCTTACCTTTTAAGGCAAAATCCTCAGCCACAGCAAGGCTGATATCCGGTACAAGCAAACATTCTACTGTGGGATCAGCGGCAGTATGGATAAAAAATATAGCTTTGGAAAGTACCCCTTGCTCATCAAGGGTATCGCGGAAATACAAATAATCGTCGTATTTTAAACCCATGCCGCCCAGAATAATAATATCTACCTCTGCCTGGATAGCGATGCGGGCTAATAATTCATTGTAAGGCTCTCCTGGTATGGAGAATATCGGTAGTTTTTGCGATTCTACCAACGAATTAAAAACATCAATCATGGGTATACCTGTACGAATCATTTTGCTGGGTATGACTCTTTTCACAGGATTAACCGGTGGACCGCCGATATCAAGTAAATTTTCATTAAGTGAGGGGCCTTTATCTAGGGGTATGCCACTTCCGTTAAAAATTCTGCCTAATAGATTCTCGCCACTGGCAATACGCATAGGATGCCCTAAAAAACGCACCTCATCGCCAGTAGAAATGCCGCGGCTTCCTGCAAATACCTGCAGAGAAACCCGTTTTCCGTCCAGGCGAATAACCTGCGCCAAAGAAACCCCGCGTTTTGTAGTTACTTCAGCTATCTCCAAATATCCTACCGACTCTGCCTCAACCGTAATCACATCTCCGGCGATCTCAATAATATCGGTGTAAACTTTATGCATGCACAGCTTCCTTTCCCGGCAGGCGCCTTTCATTTAAGAGGCTGCGGATATCTTTTTCAATACGTAAAAACTCTTGAGTTTCTCGCTCAATAGAATTCAGAGTACGGAACTGCTGCCTTAATTTTTGGAAAAATTGCAAGGCCTTCTCTTTATTCTCTAAGTTAAACTCCATGTTTAGGATCTCATAAATGAAATCATATATATACTTCTGCCTCTCCATGGAAGTAGCCTCATCAACAGGATCAAAGGCGTTCTGCTGCAAATAAACAAAGTCAAAGAATTCTCCTTTGAGGTAATCAATGTAGTCTAGAAGGCTGACTCCTTCCTCTCCCACCACCTTCATCATCTGGGCTACTTCATTGCTCTTATGTAATATTGCATGGCCTGCTAGGAGTTTTTTCTCGTCAATGAAACTGGTGTATTTACTCCAGCTGATTAAAGGATCAATGGCAGGATACCGCCGTGCATCCGAACGGCTGCGCGAAAGCCCATGAAATGCTCCCACTACCTTTAAGGTAGCCTGGGTCACCGGCTCCTCGAAGTTTCCTCCTGCAGGGCTGACTGTGCCGCCTATAGTGACTGAGCCCGTGTTTCCGTCAAACAGCTTCACCACGCCTGCCCGTTCATAAAAAGAAGCAATGCGCGATTCTAGATACGCAGGAAATGCTTCCTCTCCGGGAATCTCTTCTAATCTACCTGACATCTCGCGCATGGCCTGCGCCCAACGCGATGTTGAGTCTGCAAGTAAAAGTACATTTAAACCCATCTGCCGGTAATACTCGGCAATAGTCACTGCGGTATAGACACTGGATTCACGCGCAGCAACAGGCATAGAGCTGGTATTACAAATAATAACGGTCCTATCACTTAAAGGCTTATTAGTACGTGGGTCAATTATATTCGGGAAGGTTTTTAGTGTTTCTACCACTTCTCCTGCGCGCTCTCCGCAGGCAGCAATAACCACGATATCTGCTTCGGCATGCCGGCTGGTAAGCTGCTGCAACACTGTTTTTCCTGCGCCAAAAGGCCCGGGGATACAGTATGCCCCTCCGCGGCTAACAGGAAAAAGAGAATCAATCAGCCGCATTTTTGTCACCAGCGGCTGGTTGGGCTTGAGTTTTTCTACGTAAGCCGTAATGGGAATTTTAACCGGCCAAACCTGTTTTAAGAAAACATCATGGGCCTTACCGGTATTGTCTTTTAAAGTTGCTACTGCAGTTTCTAAGTTGTATTTTCCGGCCTCAGCAATGCGCATAACTTCAAGTATGCCTCTTAGACCAAAAGGGGCCATGATGTAATGTTTAAAAATATTCTCAGGCACAAAACCTATTTTTTCTCCCGGATGCACCTTCGCGCCTACTTTCACCAAAGGAGTAAACTCCCACTGCGATTCGTTGTAGAGCGCTGTTATATACATGCCGCGTTTTAAGAAAAACCCGCACTGCTTTGCCAGCTCAGGCAGAGGGTTCTGCAGCCCGTCGAATATCTGTCCTAAAAGGCCGGGCCCCAATTCTACAGAGAGGAGCTCTTCGCTAAACTCCACCTGTTCTCCTATTTTTAAGGAGGTGGTGCTTTCAAAAACCTGAGTCTCTGCTTTATTGCCACGCACACGTATCACTTCAGCCTTCAGGCGCTCATCTTTATGAAGGATATAAGCCACCTCGTTCTGGATAATAAAGGAATCCGTCTCTACGGTTACCATATTGCCGTTAATCTTCACTATGCGGCCTATTCTTTTTGTTGCCATATTAACTCCTTAACGCTTCCTCCAAAGATTTCTTTTTGTCTGAATCATTGATTTTTTCCCATTTTTCAAGAATCAAAAGCTTAAGGCAATAGACTAAAAGAAAATCAAGATCAAAATAATGTCCTTGCGCCAAATCATCCAGAAGATGCCACCTGCCTTCATCAAGCATCTTTTCTCCCTCAAGTATGGAAGGATTCCTGTGGGCACTAAGTGAAAGATGAAAAATGTAAGACTCTGTTATGCCATCCTGGCGCAGATATTTTGCCGGGTCAATTTTTTTATAACCTGCCCTTATTTTTACCAGTTCATTCCTTAATATAGTATCAAAAACGCGCCATTTGTTCAAGGTGGCTTGATTAATCTTGTTTTCATAAGTGTTTTGCTGGGCGCAGGCCGCAAGGATCTTATTATCTTCTTCTGATAAAAGTTCGCGGCAGGCCTGCATAAATTTTTCCAGAGAAATAGCGGGTTTAACCCCAAAATGCAGCATAGGCAGGCTTGCTATTAAATATACATAAAATCCGGGCATAATTGTTCTTTACTATTTATCTTGAATAACGCCGTTTAATATCTGGTTTAAGTGCGGCCTTAAGAAAGAACTCAGGTATTCGGCAAGCACCTTATCGGTAAAATCAAAATGTGACTTACCTGCATCAAAACTGATGATAAAACCTCCGGAAATATCCTGCGAAGGTTTAAGAGTTATCCCTTTTTTGGTTTCTTCTTTTAGCCGGCCTAAAAATTCGTTCTTCAGCTTCTCTAAATCCTCTTTTTTCAGCAGGACCAGAACATCTTCTTTTGTTTGGCTACCGAATTTTTCCACCAGCTCTGTTATAATCTTTGCTATTTCAGAAGGGGTAAGCGCCTGGGAAATACTTAAGGTTATCAAACGTTCCAGCATAAGATTAATCTCTTTTTTTAGGCTTAACAAAAGATCTCTTGCTGCCTGGCGGATAGAGGCCTTAGCGCTTTCTTCCCTACGCGTAACTTCTTCATTGGCTTCCAAGATAATCTTTGTTGATTGAGCCTGCGCCTTTTGCAAAATAGCTTCTGCCTTGGCTTTTGCCTCTTGCTCAATCTGTTTTGCTTTATCCTCAGCGGCTTTAATCCCTTCCTGCTGAATTTTTTCTATCAAATCTTTGATTTCTTCTGCCATATTAATCTCCTGACTTCTCCTGTAAAATCTCCTGAACTGCTTTCAATGGATCCTGAGCTTGTAAAATGGGCCTGCCTACGACGATATAATTAGCTCCGGCTTTAATTGCCTCTTGCGGCGTGGCCATTCTTTTCTGGTCATTATTTTCAGCGCCTTTTAGCCTAATACCAGGGGTAACAATGATAAAGTCCTTGCCACATGCTTTGCGAACAGCAGCTGCTTCGTGTACAGAACAAACAACGCCATCTAATCCCGTTTGTTGTGCAAGTTTTGCTTTGTCTAAGACATTTTCCAAAGTTTGTTCTTTTGCTGGCTCGCTGGTTAAAACAGTAACTCCGATAATGAGAGGCTTGTCAATTTTTAATTCTTTGGCTCTAATTCTAGCTCCTTCTGCAGCTTTTTCCAACATCTCCCTACCGCCACTGGTATGCACAGTCATCATAAAAACTGGGGACTGTATAACCCCTTTAATATTCTCCTCAGTATTAGGCGATGTGGTCGAAACAAACACTACTTCACAGGCCGCCCCTGTGCCAGAACTAACAGCTGAAAATACTGTCTGCGGAATATCATAGAACTTTAAATCTAAAAATACCTTGGCTCCTTCTTTTTTGCCAACCATTTTTACTGCTTCTAAACCACAGGCTGTAAATAACTGGCTACCAATTTTAAAAAGTTTTACCACAGGGTAAAGCTTTTTCACAATATCTTCTGCTTCTTTTAAAGTATTCACATCGAGTGCTACAATAAGTTTATCGCTTATATTATGCATTCTAATGAGCCAATTAATCTATCAATTGAGGTTATCTTATTTTTTTCTAGATATTTTTTAAGTCCTTCAATTATCTCTACGCTAATACGCGGATTAATAAAATTGGCTGTACCTATGGCTATAGCGCTAGCACCAGCAATAAAGAATTCTAATGCGCTTTGGGTATCAATGATGCCACCCATACCTATAATAGGAATTTTTACTGCCTGATAAACTTCCCAAACCATGCGTACGGCAATTGGCCGGATTGCCGGGCCGCTTAACCCTGCGGTAACTGCAGCAATTTTGGGTTTACGGGCCTTTACATCAATACTCATGCCGGTGACGGTATTGATCAAAGATAGCGCGTCGCTTCCTGCGCATTCTGCTGCCTTGGCAATCTCAGTAATATCAGCTACGTTAGGAGATAATTTAGTGATTATGGTTTTATTGGTGGCTTTACGTACCGCTTTCACTAAAGCATGCGTTGCTTGGGCATCCTGTGAAATCAATTTAGTTATTGGTTTTTTGCTCTGTACTCTGTACTCTGTACTCTGTACTCTAATATTAGGACAAGAAATATTCAACTCAATTGCGGCAATTTCTTTTATTCTATCCAGCCGGCGCGCCAACTCTATAAATTCCTGAGAACCGCTTTCTGAAGCAATACTTACTATAATTGGCACATTGGTTTTCTTTAAAACAGGCAATTTCTCTTTAATAAAAACAGCCAGGCCCGGATTCTCTAGGCCAATAGAATTAAGCATGCCTTGTTCGGTTTCGCAAGTGCGGGGAGGTAGATTGCCTCGACGGGGCTTTAAGGTAATGGTCTTGGTAACAATAGCGCCTAACTTTTTTAAATCTACGAGATCTTGAAACTCCTCTGCATAACCAAAAGTTCCCGAGGCAACCATTACAGGATTTTTTAATTTAAGCTTGCCAATACTAATGGAAATTTTAGGCTGCATTTTATTTTGTGAAAATCATATTTATAGAAACGAATAATAAAAATACCCCGAACAATCTCTTCAAGGCGAGATCGGGTACTTTTTGAATTAGAGTTGCTCCAATTAAGCCTCCTATAAAGAACCCTAAACAAATGAATCCAGCCATACCTAATTTAACATTGCCGCTATAATAATATTTCAGCGCTGCCAACAGGCCAATAGGAGGAACCAGTATAGCCAAGGTTGTACCTTGAGCCTGATGTTGGGTTAAACCAAATAGATATACCAACGCCGGGATTAAAATTATGCCGCCGCCTATACCAAAAGCACCGCCGAATATCCCGGCTACTAAACCCAATATTATATATAATAAATAACCCATGGCCTACATCTTCCTTCTAGAAACTAGGCTCAATACAAAATATCTTATATTTCTTAAAATCCTTTAAGCCCCCCTGGATAAAATTTAAGTTAGTCAGGTACTTCATTTTGCACCAGACCAAAAATTTATTCCTCGGCTCCATGCTAAAATTCCATTTTACATACTGATAGAGAAAGTGAAAGGCTGAAATAGCTGAGGCTGCAGTAAAAATCTTCCAGAATAAAACCGGCCAAAGAAAACTAAACACTAACCCTAAGATAAAGAATAAGGCAAAAATATGCACAAGATGAAAATTGCCCAAGTATATAAACCCTTTTAAAGGCAATGGTAGCATAAAAGACCGAGGCGGGTTAAAAGATTGTAAGATTATTTCTATGCCATTTTTTTTCACATACTTTTCAATCAACGGCAAATGCGCCTGGCCATAAGTTACCCAGACTTTACGCAAGGCCCTTAAATCCGCGCGGTGCATATGGTCGACCTTTGCCTTGGGAGCAAAATAAAATTTTCTGCCCATTCTTCTATGCTCATAACTTAAATTCATATCTTCGCCTGTAGGCCGCTCCCAAAATTTCGCAGCCGCACCCTGCATGGCGCTTTTACGATAAGCAACATTACAGGTGCCGAAAAAATAAGCCTTGTGCCCGGCTACATCCGATGGCCGAGGGTCCTTGGGAAACTCAGGGTAATATCCTTCTTTAATAAAACCGTAGCGGGGAGAAACCATATTAAAACGAAAATGCTGACACCAGGCCTCCACTAAATTATCAGGATCGACTTTTAAGGTAAAAACTTCGCCACCCACAGCAGCAATCTGGGGGTCTTTTTTAAAATGTCTGAGTATCTCTTTAATCCAATCGCTGCAAGGAGCACAATCAGCATCAGTAAAAAAGAGAAATTCCCCCTTGGCAACTTCTAAAGCCTTGTTGCGGGCAAAGCCGGGTGAGGGACAATTGGGTATCTCTACTAATTTAATAAAGGGGTATTTTTTTTGCCACTGTCTTATAATTTCAGTGGTCTTATCGGTGGATCCGCCATCCGCAACAACCCATTCCCAAGAGTCTCTAGGATAATCTACGCCAAGAAGATATTCAAAGGTTTTCTCGATGGTGCGTTCAAAATTTTTTACCGGAATAATGATAGAAATTAAGGGTACCCCAGACGTCATCGTCTTGCCTCCTTTGTTCTACCAGATTATTTCTTTGGCAGGAAAAACCGGGCCTTCTTTACAAACCCGTTTTAACCCTTTTTTTGTATTCACCACGCAACCTAAGCATGCCCCTATGCCACATGCCATATGTTCTTCTAATGAAATCTGCGCATTGATATTGTAAGAAAGAGTTAAGCGGCTTATTTCCTTTAACATCGGGCGCGGGCCGCAAGCGTAGATAGTTGATAGTTCATGGTTCATAGTTGATAGTTCTTTGTCTAAAAGTTCGGGTACATAACCTTTAAAGCCACGCGAGCCGTCATCTGTAGCTATTTTAACACTGAATCCCAATCTTTGAAATTCTTTTTCACACAAAATCTGGCTCTTCGTTTTTGCGCCAACTAACACTATACTTTTGAATTTTGAATTTTTACTTTTAACTTCCGCTAATTTTTCCGCCAGAAAAATTAGCGGCGCAACCCCCATGCCCCCAGCTACGAGTACCGAGTAGCGAGTACGGAGTACGGAGCTAAAGCCATTGCCTAAAGGCCCAAGGACATCTAAATACTCACCTACCTTGACGGTGGAAAAAATTTTGCTACCAGGCCCCAATACTTCATACAAAACCTCTACATTCGCTCCACTAATTTTATGAATACTAAAAGGCCTTCTTAAAAACGCAAGACGATCATCCTGAAATTTCACAGTAATAAACTGGCCGGGACAAGCCTGTTTTGCTATCTCTATAGCCCTGATACTGCAATGATAATAATTGTGTTTAACCTTTTTATTATAAAGTACTTTTGCCTTTAGCTGAAGCATATTAAGAATTTTGTAAGGCCTTGCGGTTCAGATATAACATGAAAACTAAGAATAAGATCATTGCCAACAACATCGCTAAAACTTGCGGCAAATATGCTTTCATGCCATTACTATAAATAACTATTGCTGATTTTAAGAGTATGGCTCCTAATAAAACTGCGGCCATAGAGCCGATCTCTTTTTTTATCCAACCTAATTTTAAAGGTAGATAAACGCTTACCTCTGTTTTCATTACCGCACTCAAGGACGGAATAAGGCGAGGGACTTTACGGCAATAATCTTGGTAATCTTTAGGAAATGCTACTATTAATTTTTTTTCCTCTGTAAAAATTAGTAAAATGTAACGCATAATAAATATCACCAAAAAAACAGATAATACCCATAAGTGAAATAAGAGAAAAATAATCCCTACTCCTATGGAAAGTATGCCTAAATACATGGGATTACGCACCAAAGAGTAAGGACCATCTTCTATCAAAGCTTTGCCGTTTAAAGAATGTTCTGACTTATATCCGCGCGCTGCTACCCTAAATAACTGGCCCATGAGTATTAAAAAAGTACCTAATACAACTAACACATTTTCCCGGGCACTCGGTGCACTACTACGCAGAAATATTTTAGGGAAACTTACTATGGCTATTGCCGCCAAGATCATAATTATGCCGTTAATTTTAAGCCGCTTCTTCATCTTTTATTCTGGCAACGGGGGCAAAAATAAGTGCCCCTACCACCTAGAGAAATTCTTTTTATAGGGCCGCCGCATACTAAACAAGGTTTGTTCTGCCGGTCATATACTTTATGGTATTTCACATACCCCCCGGGATTACCGGATACTTGCAGGTATTGATCTACTGAGGAGCCTTTATATTTTATCGCCTCAAGTAAAGTAGCCTTAATTTCTTTTAACAAGGTTGCCTGTTCTTTATCGGAAAGTGAATTGGCAGGCCTGGCAGGATGAATTTTGGCCCGAAATAAAGCTTCGGCGGCATATAAATTACCTATTCCGGACATAAATGTCTGATCCATAAGCAGGGGTTTAATTTTTGTTTTTTTCTGAGCTAACATTTTTTTAAATTCACCCGCTGTTAAATCAAAGGGTTCTGGCCCTAACCCTTGGATAAATTTTAACTGCCTCCAGTCATCCAGAATACGTAGTTCCCCAAATAAGCGCTGGTCATTAAAATCGAGTATCGTGCCGTCGGAAAAATGAAAACTTACCCGGCTGTTTTTCCCTTCTCCAGGATAAATCAATTGGCCGGTCATCTTTAAATGAATGACTAAAGATTTTCCGTCCGACAACTCTAAAATTAATACCTTGGCCTTACGTAAAATATTCTTAATAGTCAGGCCTTGCAGGATTTTCTTAAATTCTTTAACGGGGGGCTGGCGAATAACCGTAGGTTTATGTACACAGACCTCGACAATCTTTTTGCCTAAAACCGCTTTTTCTAATTCACGTTTTATGGTTTCTACTTCCGGCAGCTCCGGCATTATCTCGCTCCTCTTTTAATTTTTACCTTTTTTGCTTTTAGCTTTTAACTTTTTATGGTAACTCTGTAGCGACATAACCCCCAGGTCTTTTTTTATCAGCGTCTCCAGGCCATTAACTGTTGCCTGGGCACCGGAGATCGTCGTAGTATAAGGAATATTGTATAAAATTACCTGCGAACGTATTTTAATCTCATCCTGCCGGGGAATCCTGCCTGAAGGGGTATTAATTACTAACTGGATTTTGCCGTCTTTCATAAAATCTATAATGTTAGGCCGGCCTTCGGCGATTTTTTGCACCACCTTAACCGGAATACCACTTTTATCTAAGCAAGCGGCGGTTCCCGAAGTAGCTAAAATATGGAATCCCAAATCCCGTAGTTTCTTAGCAATCAAAAGTATCTCGCGTTTGTCTTTATCCCGCACAGAAATAAACACGTTGCCTTTCTTAGGCAAATTCTGGCCGGCGGCAATCTGGCTTTTAATGTAGGCCCGGCTAAAATCTACATCAATGCCCATTACTTCTCCGGTTGATTTCATTTCCGGGCCTAAAATAATATCCACTCCCGGAAAGCGGTTAAAAGGAAAAACCGATTCTTTGACACAGACGTGTTTGGGAATTATTTCTTTGCTAAACCCTAAATCTTTTAAGGTGTGGCCCAACATAATTTTAGTGGCTAACTTTGCTAACGGCACCCCTATGGCTTTAGAAATAAAAGGGATGGTCCGCGATGCCCGCGGGTTAACTTCCAAGACATATACTTTTTCGTCTTTCACCGCATACTGCACATTCATCAGGCCCATAACCTTTAATTCCTTGGCGATAGCATAAGTATTTTCTCTGATTTTTCCCTGTATTTCTTCTGATAAGGTATAAACGGGAAGCACCATCGCCGAATCTCCGGAATGAATTCCTGCTTCTTCAATATGCTCCATAATTCCGCCGATAACGAAATTTTCACCATCCCCGACCATGTCCACATCTACCTCGATAGCATCCTCTAAAAACTTATCGATCAATACCGGATGGTCGCCGGAAACTTCTGCCGCTTCCTTAATAAATTTCTCTAACATAGTTTCATCGTAGACAATCTCCATTGCCCTACCGCCTAATACATAGGAGGGCCTGACTAAAACCGGATACCCTATTTTTTTAGCTGCTTCTTTGGCCTCCTGAAAAGTAAAAACAGTATCACTTTCCGCCTGTAAAAGATTTAATTTATGTAAAAGTTGTTTAAAGCGCTTTCTATCCTCGGCAATATCAATGCTGTCTGCGCTGGTACCCAACAAGGCTACCCCGGCCTTACGTAAAGGCACTGCCAGATTAAGAGGGGTCTGCCCCCCGAATTGCACAATTACACCCATGGGTTTTTCCAGTTCAATGATATTTAGGATATCCTCCAAAGTCAAAGGCTCAAAATATAATCTATCCGAAGTATCATAGTCGGTAGAAACTGTCTCGGGGTTACAGTTAATCATAATGCTTTCTATGCCTTCTTCTTTTAAGGCGTATGCAGCATGGCAACAGCAATAATCAAATTCAATGCCTTGGCCGATACGGTTGGGGCCTCCCCCCAAAATCACTACTTTTTTATTTTTACTGGGCCGCCCTTCATCTTGCGCCTTCTCATAGGTAGAATAAAAGTAGGGCCGCTTGGCACTAAATTCCCCGGCACAGGTATCTACTAATTTATATATGGCTTTAATATTTTTCTTTTTGCGAAAACTGCGCACTACCTCTTCCTTAGCATTCAGTAAGTATGCTAACTGCCGGTCAGAAAAACCGTATTCTTTTGCCTGCCGCAACAATTCCTCGGGAATATCCAGCTCTTCTTCCATACGGCTATTTTTAAATTTCTTAACCTGCTCTTCTAGTTCCACTAATTGTTTCATATTATCTATAAACCAGGGATCTATCTTAGAGAGACCGTATATTTCTTCAACGCTCATCCCTGTCTTAAGGGCATACCTGATAAAAAACAGCCTTTCGTCATTAGGAATACGCACCTTATCTCTAATGGTCTTGAGCAAGCCGTTATCGGGTTTCTCAAGCATCTCATCTGTAATTTTATCTTTACCGTCGGCGCCAAAACCAAAACGCGATATTTCAATAGAACGCATGCCTTTCTGCATCGCCTCTTTAAAATTTCTTCCTATAGACATTGCTTCACCGACGGCCTTCATAGAAGTATTAAGTATTCTCTCGGCGCGGCCGAATTTTTCAAAGGTAAACCTGCAGATTTTAAAAACGCAGTAGTCTACCGTAGGCTCAAAAAAAGAAGTAGTCTTACCGGTAACCTGATTCATTACTTCCGGAAGGGTTAAACCTACTGCTAATTTAGTAGCCACCCGGGCAATAGGAAAACCCGTAGCCTTAGATGCCAATGCTGAGGAACGCGAAAGCCGCGGGTTCACTTCAATAATCACAATATGGCCGTTCTTAGGGTTCTGGGCAAATTGAATATTGGCTCCGCCTCCGGATATATTTATCTTGCGGATAATTTTTTTGGATAAATAAACGAAGTTAGCATACTCTTCGGCGGTTAAGGTCTGTGCAGGAGCCACCACGACACTATCACCGGTATGTACACCCATAGGATCTACATTCTCCATGGAAGTAATCATAATTACATTGTCCACACAATCACGCATTACCTCAAACTCAATCTCTTTCCATCCTAAAACCGACTGCTCTACTAATACTTGATGGACAGGGCTAATCTCCAATCCCTTAGCTAAAAATTTTTCCAATTCATCCTTATTATAAGCAGTGGAGCCGCCGCTTCCGCCCAAACAATAGGCAGGCCGTAAGATTAAAGGAAACCCTATCTCTAAACCAATACGCATACCCTCATCAACTGTCTTGGCAATACCACTAGGCGGCACATCTACGCTTATCTCTTGCATAGCTTCTTTAAAAAGTTTGCGGTCTTCAGCACAAGATATAGCATCTACTGAAGCGCCTATGGACTCTACCCCATATTTTTTCAATATGCCTTCCTTCATCAAAAAGAAAGCCAGATTTAAACCGGTCTGGCCTCCCAACGTAGGTAAAATTGCATCGGGCCGTTCTTTTTTAATAATCTTAGTGACTATCTCCACAGATAACGGTTCTATATAGGTAACATCTGCCAAGCCCGGGTCAGTCATAATGGTAGCGGGATTAGAATTGACTAATATCGTAAAATAGCCTTCTTCTCTTAAGGCCTTGCAGGCTTGAGAGCCGGAATAATCAAACTCGCAGGCCTGCCCTATGATAATAGGGCCTGAGCCGATCATTAATACTTTCTTGATGTCTTTACGTTTAGGCATTATTTACTCCTTATGGAATATTTTAAAAATTTTTTAAATACATTGCTTACCTCATCCAGGCCGGGGCTGGCCGGCTCATACTGTACGCCGATAACTTTTAGTTTTTTGCTTTCCATCTCTTCAATAGTGCGGTCATTCAAATTATATCCTGTTATTTTTACATCCTTAATTTTATTTAAAGAATCAGTATTTACGACGTAGGAATGGTTCTGCGCCGTAATTTCTGCTTTATAAGAACCCGGGGTGTATACCGGATAGTTACAACCGTGATGGCCTAATTTCATTTTCTGGATTTTTGCGCCCAACCCTAAGGCCAAAACCTGCATGCCGCAAGATATCCCTAAAATGGGGATGACTCCAATCAGTTTCTTTATATTATCTGCTACCGTTGGTAAGGCAATATCCTCCTCGGGGCCGCTGGAGATAATTAATCCGCAAGGTTTTATTTTTAAAATCTCTTCAGCCTTGGCCTGATAAGGAAAGATATAAACTGATAACCCTAAAGCCTCCAGTTGTTTTAAGGTGCTCTTTTTTACCCCCAAATCCAAAACTGCAATTTTTTTACCTTTCTTAGCCAAACAGGTCATCTTTTTTATGGAGACCTTGCTTAGATAATCGTGGATATATTCTTTTTTAAAGTTATTTATCTTGGTTAATAGTTCTTTGGGCGTATTATCCGCCGCAGATACCATGCCGAGCATTTGGCCTTTTTCCCTTAAGTGTAGGGCCAAAGTGCGGGTGTCCATTTCTTCTATTGTAGGTAATTCCTGCTTCTCGATAAACTGAGTGAAACTCTCCTTCGCCTGCCAGTTAGAAAAAATATTTGATTTCTCTTTAATCACTAAACCGGCTAGCCAGGATTTTCTGGATTCGTTAAATTTCGTAGCTGTTCCATAATTACCGATTAAAGGATAAGTCAGCACTAAAATCTTACCCGCATTAGCAGGGTCGGTGATCATCTCTTGATAACCCACTACTGCAGTATTAAAAATTACTTCTCCTATTCTTTCTTTGAATACCCCTTCACTGCGGCCTGTAAAACATAGGCCGTCTTCCAACATCAATATTGCTTTCTTCACAAGCTTGCCTCCTTAAATATTTTTTGAATTTTTCTCATTGCTTCTTCCACTGTATTTGCCTTAATCACACCGGGAATATCCCAAGACTTAAGGCTGATTACCGGAATGCCAAATTGCAGACAATAAGCAATCTCTGAAAGCGTCCCTGCTTCCCCGGGAAGCGCGACTACGATGTCAGCGCTCTTGACTACTAAGACGTTCCTAGCTAAACCTAAGCCTGTAGGGATTACTATGTCTACATAAGAATTGGCGTCGTTTTTGTTATAACTTGGTGTAATACCTATAGTTAAACCTCCAGCCGCCTTAAAACCTTTGCAAACCGCCTCCATTGTTCCACTTAAACCGCCACAAACTAAAATATCAGCCACTTTTGTTAGTTTTTTGCCTAATTTTTGGGCTATTTGCTCCACTTGTTTAGTACACTTATGCCCACCTATTACACCTATAACTGTTTTTCTCATACTCTTATTCACCTTAATAAGTGCGCCTGGACAGAATCGAACTGTCACACCCAGCTCCGGAGGCTGGTGCCCTATCCATTGGGCCACAGGCGCATTATTATAATATTTGCCTAATTTTAGAGAGCACGAAATCTTTATTTTGAACCTTAAACTGCTGGATAGAAAATCTCTTGAACTCTTTCACGCCTTTTTTGGCTAAAATACCCTGCATATAATTCAGGCAGCGCTCGTTACCTGTGCCGCTGCCATAAGTGCTAAATAAAGTTATGGGTTTACCTTCTAGGCCAGAACATTTATCTAGATAAGTATTCATTGCTGGCGCAGGCCCGAATGCCCAGACAGGTGTACCTATACAAATTAAATCATAACTACGCAAATCCAAATTTACTGGTTGAATAACAGCTTTTTTATGCCAAAGGGCGCGTTGACACTGGCCAAAGAAAGAACGAGATTCATCCAAGCCTTTTAATTCTATAAATTCAACCTCGCTTTGCGGCTTTAAATATTCCCATAAAACATAAGCTACTTTTTTTGTATTACCGGAATAAGAATAGTAAATAATAATACTTTTCATTAGAATAAACTTAATTGCTTTTCAGAGCCGCCCTGTTTATCGTCTTCTGTAAATATGGAGATTTTGCCGTATTCTCCGTCAAAGCCGGGTTGAATATCAACCTTGGCCTGCCGTACCCTGACAACGCCTTCTGCTACCCGTTTAGGTAGACCACGGAATAAATCCTGGGAAGATAGCCGCATTAAAATATCAAGCTCATTGCCTAAGGAAGCCAGGTAACTACGATAATCCCGCGCTACTGCTACTGAAGTTTTGCCTACCCCCTTTGCCTCAGCAATAATCTCCTCTAAAGGTATAAGATTTTTATAGGGGATGGGGCTTTGCGGCTGATAACCAGCTGGCCTATCCGCAAGCTGAGCTACGCGGTTCATCACTCCTACGGTAACCGGCTTACCGCACTTAGGGCATCTACCATTATTCTTTTGGGTTTCTTCGGGGGATAAGCGCACTGCACAAAGACGATGCCCGTCAAAATGATATTTGCCTTCTTCGGGAAAAAACTCAATAGTATAAAGAAAACGTTGTTTGTCTTTATTTTTTAATACTTCTCTGATAGTTTTATAATTTAATTCGCAATCAAACACGTTGGCTTCCCGGCCGATTTTAGAAGGGGAGTGGCTGTCAGAATTACTAATTAAAGTAAATTTATCTAGCGCTGAAAGCCGCCAATTCATTGCTGGATCGCTAGAAAGTCCCGTTTCTAAGGCGAATATTTTTGATGTCTGATTTTCAAAACAATCTTCAATTCTGTCAAAGCCAGACATTGAGCCAAAGAGTGAAAACCATGGGGTCCAGATGTGCCCCGGCACAATCATGCAGTTTTCGTCGATATCAAAGATAATCCGCGCCAGTTCTGCAGCATCCATACCTAAAATAGGCCGGCCGTCGCTGGCAAGGTTGCCGTAGCGGCTCAAAACTTCATTTATCCTATCCGTGGTTTTGAGGGAGGGGCTAAAAACTATGTTGTGGATGCGATAGGTTTTCCCTTTTTTAGAATAAATACTGCTAATTTCGGAAGTAAGTATAAAATAAATCTCTTTGTGCTTAAACAAGCCATTGCCTAAATCTTCTAAGGTATGCTTCAGCTCTTCCAGCCACAAATGGTGGGTAAAATCACCGGTGCCCATTAAGGTTATCCCTTTTAATTTCGCCCATTCGCTAATATGGGCAATATCCATATCCTTGCTAGTAGCCCGGGAATATTTAGAATGAATATGAAAATCAGCTATGAACTTCATTGTTTATAAACGATAGTGCCATTATAGATGGTATATTCAACGCAGCCTTTTAAGGTCCTGCCTAAAAATGGGGAATTTTTCGATTTTGAATACAATCCTTGTTTTTCTACTATCCATTCTTTATCAGGATCAACAATAACAACATCTGCATCCGAGCCTATACCTAATGTGCCTTTGTTAATCCCTAAAATCTTAGCGGGATTAACAGTAAATTTTTCTACTAATTGCGGCCAATTTAATATGCCTGTGTGCACTAACTCTGTTATACTCACGGCTAATTCAGTTTCCAGGCCTATCACCCCGAATTCAGCACGCTCAAATTCTATAGCTTTTTCGTTTTCCGTATGCGGGGCATGATCCGAGGCAATCACATCCAAGGTGCCGTCTTTTAAAGCCTTTTTAAGGCTGGCTACATCGTCTTTGCCTCTTAATGGTGGATTCATTTTCATATTTGTGTCGTAACTTAACACCGCTTCTTCATCCAAAGCAAAATAATGCGGGGCGGTTTCCGCGGTTATTTTTAGGCCTTTCTTTTTAGCTTGAGCTATTATCTCTACAGATTCACGGCAACTCACGTGCGCGATATGTAAACGGGCATCCGCCTTTTCTGCTAGCTGTACATCTCTTAAAACTCTTTTGTATTCAGATTCGCCAGAGATACCCCTTAATCCTGTGCGTGTGGAAATCAGGCCTAAATTTACCACTCCTTTTGCAGAAAGAATTTTATCTTCGCAATGAGAGATGACAACCAGATTATTTGTTTTGGCTTGCCTTAGGGCCTCTAACATCAGTGTATCTAAATCCACTGATGCACCGTCATCGGAAATCGCACTAACCCCGGCTTGTTTTAAGCGCTCAACACCGCTAACCTCTTCTCCTTTACGCGCCTTGGTAATTGTGCCGCAGATAAATACATTCGCTACAGCTGTCTTTTGAATAATATCATTTATGATTTTTATATTCTCGGGGCAATCAGGGGCTGGTTGCGTATTGGGCATAGCTAAAAGAGTGGTTACGCCGCCCTTGAGAGCGGCTCGGGTACCACTAGCAATAGTTTCTTTGTCTTCTCTGCCCGGTTCTCTTAAGTGCACATGCATATCTATAATTCCCGGCATTATTATTTTACCAGCGGCATCAATAATCTCTTCAGTTTCTGCCTTAATATTTTTTTCTATCTTTAATATTTTAGAGTCATCGATCAGGATATCGCATATATCATCGATACCGTTTACAGGATCTATAACCCGGCCATTTTTAATCAGTACTTTTTTCATTTTGTTCATTAGCCTGTGCAACAAGGAAAAGCACAGCCATTCTTACGGCAATACCATTGGTTACCTGTTCCAGTATAACCGAATTTAACCCATCAGCTACTTCACTAGACATTTCAATGCCGCGGTTAATCGGCCCGGGATGCATCACAATAATATTTTTCTTGGCTTTCTTTAATCGCTCTTCGGTAATCCCGAAGTTTTTAAAATACTCTAGCTGCTCAGGGAATGCCCCTTCGGTATCGCGCTCAAACTGCATGCGTAGGACATTCACTGCATCCGCGCCAGCCAAAGCTTCTTCTATATTATTGGTTACGGAAGCACCCATTTCTTCGATACCAGGCGGTATGAGTATTTCTGGCGCACAAACTGTTACTTCTGCACCTAATTTAGTCAGGCCCCAGATATTTGAGCGAGCTACCCGCGAGTGGGCAATATCCCCCACAATACTCACTTTTAAACCTGCGATTTTACCTAAATGTTCCTGCAAGGTAAAAATATCCAAAAGCGCTTGGGTAGGGTGCTCATGCCAACCATCGCCGGCATTAACCACGCTAATATCCACGTTACGCGCAAGAACCACTGCCGCCCCGGAACAATTATGCCGCATCACAATAATATCTGCTTTCAGGGCCTGAATATTCCTGCCGGTATCAATCAAAGTCTCTCCCTTACGCACACTAGAAGTCTCCGTGGCAATATTAATCACGTCGGCGGACAATCTTTTTGCTGCCACTTCAAAAGATACCCTTGTCCTAGTAGAGGGTTCATAAAATAAATTCACCACGGTTTTGCCGCGTAATGCCGGCACCTTTTTAATTTCTCTAGTAGAAACTTCCTTAAAAGACTCTGCGGTGGAAAGAATCAGCTTTATCTCTTCCTTGCTTAGTTCCTCTAACCCCAAAAGATCTTTTCTCGTCCAGTCCATCAATACGCTACTCCTTCTGCACAATTATCACTTCATCTATATTATCTGTTTCAACCAGGCGCACCTCTATGGTTTCATTTTTGGCAGTAGGAATATTTTTCCCCACGAAATCCGCCCGGATAGGCAGTTCCCGGTGGCCGCGGTCTATTAATACCGCAACCTGTATAGATTGCGGCCGGCCAAAATCTATCAGGGCATCTAAAGCCGCCCTGGTGGTTCTACCGGTATAAAGCACATCATCTACTAAAATCAGTTTTTTATCATTAATATCAAAAGGGATCTCTGTCTTATGCACCACTGGATGCGCAGAGACTAAGGTAAGATCATCGCGATAGAGGGTAATATCCAAAATCCCCACCGGCACATCCTGATTTTCAATTCTTTTAATGCATTCGGCTAAGCGCTTGGCTAAATAGACGCCGCGGTTTCTGATGCCCACTAGACACAGGTTCTCTGTGCCTTTATTATGCTCTAAAATTTCGTGGGCAATACGCATCAAGATGCGTGCCATAGCCTCTTTATCCAGTATTTTTGCCTTGTCTTTCATAAGTGAACACATAAATTATGGAGGCTGCTATTAATGCTGCCCGACATAATTTATTTGTGTGAACTTACCCCACACCCAGTTACTTAGAAGATTCGCTACTATGCATCTGGGTGTGGGGTTATTTCGCAGACGGCCTTCGGCCTATGATTTACGTCGCTATTGCTCCGTAAATCATCTGCTCAATAAAAAACCCAATCGCTCATGATCAAGCAATTGGGTTATTATTATTCTACGATTCGTAATCATTGTCTTTGCCTTGCCAGCCTCTCAAGAGCTAGCTTAAAGGCCCTTTGTATTTTTTTAAATATACCATTATAAGCCGTCTTTGTCAAGGCAATATTTATTATAGTACTACTACGAATTCACCGCGGACTTTCTGTTTTTTTAACTCATCCCGTATCTCTTGGGCGCTGCCCCGCTTAATCTCTTCGAATTTCTTGGTCAGCTCTCTGGCGCAGACAATCTCTTTTTGGCCAAAGACCTGCGCAATATCTTCTAAAGTAGCCAGGATCCTATGCGGAGATTCATAAAAGAGCACCGTATAATCAAGTTGGGCTATTTTTTTTAACCTGTTCTTGCGGGCTAACGGCTTATTGGGAAGAAACCCCTCAAAGATAAATTTATGTGCGGGCTTACCGGATAAAACCAAGGCATTGATAAAAGCAGTTGCTCCTGGAATCACTGTAACCGGAATCTTATTTTTGATAACCAAATTTATAATTTGGTAACCAGGATCAAGTATGCCCGGCATTCCCGCATCAGAAACCAAGGCGATATTTTTACCGCTCTTTAATAGGTTGAGCAGGTATTGGGCCTTGATTAGTTGGTTGTGCTGAAAATAACTGGTAGTGGCAGTCTTAATACCGTAGCGGTCCAGGAGAATTTTCGTGTGCCGGGTGTCTTCGCAGGCAATTAAATCTGCGGATTTAAGAATCTCCAAGGCGCGCAGGCTGATATCCTCTAAATTACCGATGGGTGTAGCAACAATATACAACATTATTCTACTGTTACTGACTTGGCTAAATTCCTCGGCTGGTCAACATCACATCCGCGTTTTACTGCAATATGGTAGGCCAAAAGCTGTAAGGGCAGAGCTACTATTAAAGGAGATAAAAACTCATCTACGCTGGGTATATATATGACTTCTTTGGTTAGTTTCTTAATATTGTTATCGCCTTCTGTGGCAACTGCGATGATTTTGCCTTTACGGCTATGTATCTCTTGAATATTTGAGATCATTTTGTCGTATACCTTGGAGCTAAAAGGCGCGATGCAAACTACTGCCCGATACTCATCGATTAAGGCGATGGGCCCATGCTTCATTTCTCCAGCTGCATACCCTTCGGCAGGGATATAAGAAATTTCTTTGAGTTTCAGCGCTCCTTCTAAGGCAGAAGGAAAATTAATATTGCGCCCCAAAAATAAAAACGAACCAAAATGCGAATGCCTGCGGGCAAGGCTGGCAATAGTATTTTGATCCTTTAAGACCGCTTCTTGCAAAGAGGGTATTTCTTTGAGCGCCTCTAGATATTTATTAATTTTGGCTGCGGGTAAAATATTCTTTATGGCTGACAGATAAAAAGCAAATAAATACAGGGCGATTAGCTGCGCAGTATATGCCTTGGTAGAAGCTACTCCTATTTCTGGCCCGGCATGGGTATAAATGATACCGTCTGATTCCCGGGTTAAAGTAGAACCCAGCACATTGCATATAGAAAGAACCCCTGCGCCGTGGTGTCTTGCCTCACGCACTCCTGCCAAAGTATCTGCTGTTTCTCCGGATTGGCTAATGGCAATAATTAATGTGTCTTTATCAATGAGCAAATCGCGGTACCTGAATTCGCTGGATACATCCACAGATACCGGTAACCCGCAGATAGATTCTATAATATATTTTCCCACCAAGCCTGCATGATAGGCCGTGCCGCAGGCCACGATAGAAATAGCCTTAATATTTTTTAATCTCTCCTCGGGTATACGCTGTTCCTGAAAAACGATTTGGCCGTTTTCTTTTTGTATTCTGGCGTTGAGCAAATTTTCTATGATCTTGGGCTGTTCATTAATTTCTTTGAGCATAAAATGTTTGTAACCGGATTTTTCAGCTAAGGCTATATCCCAGGTAATCCGCGTAGGCTGCCTGGTAATAACTGCACCCTGAAAATCTGTAACCTTTACTCCCTCAACAGTTAAAATTGCCATCTCGTTTTCACCTAAAAAAATCACTTCCTGGGTAGAGTCTAAAATTGCCGGCACATCTGAGGCGAGAAAGTTTTCATTCGCGCCTAATCCTACAACAAGGGGGCTGCCTGAACGCGCACCTACAAGCTTACCGGGTTCCTTTTGTGCAAGAACAGCGATGGCAAAAGAACCTTTAAGCAGTTTCAGGGTTTGGCATACTGCTATTTCCAAAGGAATATCCTTATAGAATTTTTCAATAAGATGCACAATAACTTCTGTATCGGTTTGGCTATGGAACCGATGCCCTGCTTTAATCAGGTCTGCCTTTAAGGTTTCATAGTTTTCAATGATGCCATTATGCACAACGACAATCTCATTATGGCAGTCGCTATGGGGATGGGCATTCACTTGATTGGGGACACCATGAGTGGCCCAACGAGTATGTGCTATCCCAACTGAGCCGGAAAGTGGCTTAGTCTTTAATAGTTTCTCTAAAGCAATAATTTTGCCGGGAAGCCTGCGGATAGAAATAGCATTCTTATTAGCTAAAATAGTGGCCATACCGCTTGAATCGTAGCCGCGGTATTCCAAACGCTTCAGGCCATTTAACAATATGCCCTGCGCTTCTCTTTTACCTATATATCCGATTATTCCGCACATAATTTAGCGTCCCCAACCGGATTTTCCCGTTTCTCTAGAAACCTGTCGGAAAACGGGATCCCGTCTGCAAAACTATTCGCTGGACGGGAGAACCGGCGATAATAACTAGCGTCCCCAACCGGATTTGAACCGGTGTCGAGAGCTTGAAAAGCTCTTGTCCTAGACCAGGCTAGACGATGGGGACGAATATTTTAGTCTATTCTTCTTCCTCGGCAATCACGGGGGCAACGCAGGAGACGTGATCTTTAGCCTGCAACTTTATGAGACGTACGCCTTGAGCGGACCTACCAGTGCTACGAATATCCTTGACTGCGCAACGCAGGAACATACCGCTGTGGGTAATCACCATTAGTTCATCTTTATCATTGACTGTTTTCAAGTTGACTGCTTCGCCGTTTTTGTTGGTGACTTTTATGTTGATAATGCCTTTGCCGCCCCGGCTGGTAAGACGGTACTCTTGGGATGGTGTACGTTTGGCAAAACCTAATTCTGTCACAGTCAACACGCTAGAATCTTTTTGGACTAAAATCATATCAATCACGTTATCTTTCTTAGCTAAAGAAATGGCCCGCACGCCATGCGCTGCTCTGCCCATATTCCTAACCTTGCTTTCAGAAAATCTGATGGCCTTGCCTTTGTGGGTACCGATTAATAATTCCTGTTTTCCGTCGGTCAATTCCACGCCAATTAATTCATCGTCTTTATCCAGGGTGATCCCGATAATGCCGCCTTTACGCGGATTTCCATAAGCATCGAGTTGGGTCTTTTTGATTTGGCCGAGCTTAGTCACCATGACCAGATATTTATCGGAGGAAAATTCTTTCACCGGTATCGTAGAGCTAATTTTATAACCCGCCGCCATCTGGAGTAAATTAATTATCGCCTTACCCTTAGAAGTACGGCTGGCTGGAGGGATCTCATAGACCTTTAACCAATGCACCTGGCCTTTATCAGTAAAAACGAGCAGGTAATCCTTGGTCGAGGCCACAAATAAATGCTCAATAAAATCCTCTTCTTTCACCTCAGCGCCTGTGGCGCCTGTACCCCCGCGCTTCTGTTTACGATAAGCGCTCACCGGCAGGCGTTTAATGTAGCCGCCATGGCTAATCGTCACCACCACATCCTCTTCGGCAATTAAATCTTCTACTTCCAGCTCCTCTACTTCTCCAACAATACCGGTCCTACGCTCGTCCCCATATTTCTTCTTCAATTCTTCTAATTCATCCTTGATAATCCCTTCTATTTTTTTCTCCGAGGCGAGGATGGCTTTGCACAATTCTATTTTCTTGAGTAACTCCAAATACTCGGCATCAATCTTATCCCGCTCTAGCGCCGTGAGACGCTGCAGCTGCATCTCCAAAATAGCCTGAGACTGAATTTCGCTTAAATCAAACTCTTTGATCAGGCGTTCTTTGGCATTCTCTGTGTTCTTGGAGGTCTTAATGGTCTTAATAATCTTATCGATAAATTTCAGGGCTATTTTTAAGCCTTCTAAAATATGCGCCCGCTTTAAGGCCTTGTCTAATTCAAATTGCGTGCGCCGGCGGATAATGTGTTTACGGTGTTCAATATAATAATCCAGCACCTGCCGTAAATTTAAAACCCGCGGCCGGTTCTCTACCAAGGCCAGCATAATGATACCAAAGGTGGTTTCCAGCTGTGTATGTTTAAAAAGCTGATTTAAGACAATCTGCGATTCCGTATCGCGCTTGAGTTCAACCACAATACGCATGCCTTCTTTATCGGATTCATCGCGTATATCAGATATCCCTTCTATTTTCTTGTCGTCTACTAAAGCTGCCACTGCTTCAATGATAGCGGACTTCTGCACTTGATAAGGTATTTCGCTCACTACAATCGAATCTTTGCCGTTTTTCTGATGTTCGACGGTAGCCCGAGCACGCACAGTCAGCTTGCCTCTGCCGGTGGTATATGCTTCTTTGATACCAGTTTTACCGCAAATCACTCCGCCCGTCGGAAAATCCGGCCCCTTCACATAACGCATCAAATCTTTTGGTTCGGCTTGCGGGTAGTCCAAAAGATAAATAATGGCATCCACCACTTCCCCTAAATTATGGGGCGGGATATTGGTAGCCATGCCTACGGCAATACCGCTTGAGCCATTGACTAACAAATTAGGTAAGCTCGCGGGTAACAGCAGGGGTTCTTTCAGGGAGGCATCAAAATTAGGGCCGAAGTTTACCGTATCCTTATCTATATCGGCTAACATCGCATCAGAAATAGCGGCGAGCCTGGCTTCAGTATAACGCATGGCTGCTGCGGCGTCCCCATCCACAGAGCCAAAGTTGCCTTGACCGTCCACTAAGGGATAGCGCAGAGAAAAATCCTGGGCCATTCTTACCAAAGTATCATAAACTGCAACGTCACCGTGCGGATGATATTTACCGAGGACTTCTCCGACGATACGTGCGCATTTTTTATAGGTCTTGGTGTGTTCAAGGCTTAATTCCTGCATGGCGTAAAGTATGCGCCGATGCACCGGCTTTAAACCATCGCGCACATCCGGAAGGGCCCTGCCCACAATGACACTCATGGCATAATTTAAATACGAGTCCTTAACTTCCTCTTCAATACAAACCGGAATTATCTTTTCGTTGCGGGTATACATCTTAGATATCCAAATTCTTTACCTGATGGGCGTAGTTTTCAATAAATTCGCGGCGCGGCTCAACCTGATCACCCATCAAAACCGTAAACATCTTGTCTGTCTCTACCGCATCTTCTAGGGTAACTTTTAAGATAGTGCGCTTGTCAGGATCCATGGTAGTGTCCCATAACTGCTGCGGGTTCATCTCTCCTAAACCTTTATACCTTTGGATATGCATGCCTTTTGTAGCTGCCTCCTTAATATAGGCCAATACCTCTTTCAGGCTATAACAATCCTTAACCTCTTCTTCATTAGTGATGCGATAAAGCGGCTTGGGTTTTTTAGCAGTATTGGCTGCAAGATCTTTTTGCTCCGCTGCTCCTAAACTATAAACCAGAATATCCAATCCTAATTTCTCTATTTTGGCTACACCCTGCTCTATCTCATGGGCCTCAAACAATTCTAAAACATCCTGCTCTTCTTCTTTGGCCTCCTTATCAGTAAAGCTGGCCAATTCCTTATCAGAATAGAGAAAATGGTCTTTTGTCTCCACTTTTACCCTATAAATGGGCATTTTTTTGGTCTTAGGATGTCTAAAAGTAAGGTATTTTGTAAAGTCTACTCCCTTTTTCTCTAAATTCTTGCCTAGCTTTTCCAGCTCCACTAATAGATACAAAAGGTCTTTAAATTGGTTATCTGTAAAAGCTTGCTTGTCTTTTAGGCGTACAAACTTATGTCCTTCTCTACCTAAGTCTAAAAGTAAATCATCCATTTGTTGTTCGGTTTGAATATACTCTTCGCGGTTGCCGCGCTTAATTTTATAAAGCGGCGGTTGGGCAATATAAACAAAGCCGCCCTCTACTAGTTTGTGCATATGACGGTAAAGAAGGGTGAGCAACAATGTCCGGATATGGGAACCGTCTATATCTGCATCTGCCATAAGGATTAATTTATGATAGCGCAATTTAGCAAGATCAAATTCCTCCCCCACCCCCGTGCCCAAAGCAGTAATAATATTGCGGATCTCTTCATTGGATAGAATTTTATCTAAGCGCGCCTTTTCTACGTTTAAGATTTTGCCTTTAATCGGTAATATTGCTTGGAATCTTCTGTCGCGACCCTGCTTGGCCGAGCCACCTGCAGAATCGCCTTCCACAATATATAACTCGCACAGAGAAGCATCTTTTTCAGAACAATCTGCTAATTTACCTGGCAGGCCCGCTCCCTCCAGCGCACCTTTTCTGCGAGTTAATTCTCGCGCCTTACGCGCTGCTTCGCGTGCATGGGAGGCAACAATAACTTTATCTATAATTTTATTAGCAACTGGTGGGTTCTCCTCAAAGTAGGATGTCAAAGAATCCAGGCTCGCCGAAGCTACCAAGCCCTCTACCTCGGAATTACCTAACTTAGTTTTAGTTTGGCCTTCAAACTGCGGATTAGGCACTTTCACGCTCACCACCGCAGTTAAACCTTCGCGGGCATCTTCTCCGCTAATAGCGATCTCGTCGTTTTTAATCAGGTTTTTGGCCTTGGCATACTGATTGATGGCTCGGGTCAGCGCGGATTTAAAGCCAGATAAGTGCGTGCCTCCTTCGATGGTATTAATATTATTAGCAAAGGAAAACAGGGTTTCTGCGTATCCGTCATTGTATTGCAGGGCGACTTCCAAGATAACATCGTCTTGGGTCTTTTGAAAATAAATTACCTTATTGTGCAAAGGATTTTTATTTTTGTTTAAATATTCCACGAAGGAAATGACGCCCCCTGCAAATTCAAAAACCGTTTCTTTATCGTGGCGTTCATCGCTTAATTTTATTTTTAACCCTTTATTTAAAAAGGCTAATTCTCGCAAGCGCTGCGATAATATATCGTAGGAAAAATCAATTTTGCTAAAAATAGCGCGGTCGGGTTTAAAGGTAACCCTGGTGCCGGTAGAGTTGCTTTTGCCAATAACGGTTAACTTGGAGACAGTTTTACCGCGCTCATAACGTTGATGGTAAATTTTGCCGTCTCTTTTCACCTCTACCTCTAACCAATCAGAGAGGGCATTGACCACGCTTACCCCCACCCCATGTAAACCGCCGGAGACTTTATAGATCCGGTGATCGAATTTACCGCCGGCATGTAAAGTAGTAAGGGCAACCTCCACTGCGGGTTTTTTCTCGGTTTTGTGCATATCCACGGGTATGCCCCTGCCGTTATCGGTAACGCTTACGCTATTATCCGCATTAACCACTACTTCTATATTGTTACAGCAGCCCGCCAGGCTTTCATCTACGCTATTATCTACTACCTCATAGACCAAATGATGCAGCCCGCGCACAGATGTATCACCTATATACATAGCGGGCCGGAGCCTAACCGCCTCTACCCCCTCTAAGACCTGGATAGTGGTAGCGTCGTAGGCCTTGCCTTGCGCTAGAGGTGTAGCCGGATTCTTTTTCACTTTATTTCCCCCAAAGAAAAACGCAGTTCTTGTATGGCTTTGGATTTTTTACGCAGTTTAGCAAGTAAATCCTCTTTTTGCAAGCTAAAATGATACAGCCAAGTGGAAGAGTCTACCCGCATACTTAATATGCCGTTTTTGAAATAATGGAATCTCGCATGCGCCTGGTCTCGTTTAGGTAATACCTTGCGTAAAATTATCTCGGGATTATCCAAAGAAATGCTGCGTTTTTTAGTTTCTAGTTTTTCTAACACATTTTGCAGTGTTTCTTTAATGCTCTCCATATAATTAACTCAGGCGCATAGGTAATACAATATAGGTGTAACCATCTATGCGAATCACCCCGGGTTTTTCTGTATCTGTAACCTCAAACTCTATTTTGTCGTTTTGTAAATTTTTCAGCGCATCTATCAAATACACCGGGTTAAACCCAATCATCATCTCTTTACCTTGGTAACTCACGCTTACTTCTTCGCGCGACTCTCCTACATCCGGCGTGGACTTAGACACCACCATTTTGTCTTTGAATATCTCGAGTTTCACAGCTTGGTAATCCGGCGTAGATAATAACGCTGCTCTTTTAATCGCCAATAAAAACTGTTGGCGGTCTACTACGACTTTATTGTTAGATACCGGCGGGACCACTTGTTGATAATCCGGAAATTCCCCCTCAATCAGGCGCGACACAATTACTACGCCGCCTAAATCTAACATAGCCTGGTTTTCCCCCAACACCACAGACACCCCGCCTTCTTCTCGGAGGTTACGATTTAGTTCTTGTATGGTCTTAATGGGTAGAATCATGCGCATATCTTTCTCTATGTCCTGTTTTAATTTCCTTTCCACCACGGCCAGCCTTTTACCGTCTGTCGCCACCAAGATTAAATTATCTTTATAAATCTTAAACAAGATGCCGTTTAACACATAACGCGTTTCATCAAAAGACACCGCAAAAGAAGTAAGCGTGAGCATTTGTTTTAAGTCTGCCTGCTCCAGTTTTATGGCTTCTCTGTTTTTAAATTCGGGTAGTTTAGGAAACTCCTCACCGGGTAAGCCTATAATTTTAAACTGGCAATTTTCAGTTTCTATAATAGTTAAGTTATTTTTTTTGGTAGTAATACTTACCTCATCCCCGGGCAATTCTCTAATAATATCACTAAACCTCTTAGCCGGTAGGGCAATAGCCCCTGTTTCTTGGCTATTCACAGGTACGGAACAAGTTATGCCAATGTCTAAATCTGTTGCTGTTAACCGTATAGAATCTGGGCTAGCTTCTATCAAAATATTAGATAATATGGATAAAACCGTCTTGGTGGTTATGACATTTTGTACTATTTGTATTGCGTCCAGCAAAATACTTCTTTCAATTTTGAATTTCATTCTTAACCCCCTATTATTAATAATATAGAATATATATATCGTATTAGAAGCAGTAAGGCTTTGTTTCTGTGAATAACCCCCTAACCATTCTCTTGGTGGGTGGTTAGAAAAAACATAAACTTGGGACAACTATTGGTTTTATTGTGTAATAATTCTAACAAGCCTCTCTATTTGGTGGTGGAATTGTTCGTTTTTGTTAAATTTATCTTTAATTTTATTATATGAATGTAATACCGTAGTATGGTCTTTGCCCCCAAAAAGAGTACCTATTTCTGGCAATGATAATTCTGTTAATTCCCTGCTTAAATACATCGCCACCTGCCTAGGTAAAACTATTGTTTTGTGGCGGCGCTTAGTCTTTAAATCATGCAGGGATACCCCAAACTCCTCAACAACACAGCGCTGTATAAAATCTACAGTAATCAGTTTTTTGGTTTCCCTCAAGAGGTCTTTTAACACTTCTTTGGTTAATTCTAAAGTAATGGGTTTTTCTTCTAGCAAAGAATAAGCCATGGTACGAATAAGAGCGCCCTCTAATTCTCTAATATTGGTTTTAATTAATTGGGCGATGAACAATATAACATCATCAGGTACAACAACCGGCTCCCTTTCTATCTTCTTTTTTAATATAGCCATACGCGTTTCTAAATCCGGCGGCTGGACGTCGGTAGTTAAACCCCAACCAAAACGCGAGACCAACCTATCCTGCAGGTTAGATATTTCTTTAGGGGGCCGGTCCGAGGAGAGGATGATCTGTTTATGGGCGTCGTAAAGCGTATTAAAGGTATTAAAAAACTCTTCCTGGGTAGATTCTTTCCCTGCCAAAAACTGTATATCGTCTATCACCAACACATCCATGCCTCTGTATTTTTGCCTAAAACTAGCCGTAGAATGACGCTGTATTCCCTCAATTAATTCGTTGGTAAAGCGCTCCGAAGTCATATAGCATATTTTTAATTGGCCGGTTGTATCCTTGCGTTGTGTATAATGGCAGATAGCTTGCATAATATGTGTTTTGCCTAAGCCCACCCCGCCGTAAATAAATAAAGGATTATAAACTTTGCCAGGCGAGTCTGCTACTGCCACAGAATAAGCATGTGCATGCCTATTAGACGGCCCGATCACAAAATTCTCAAAGGTATATCGTGGATTCAGGGCGAGAGAGTCGCGCGATTCTTTAAACCTTATCTTTGGGTCCTCAGCTGGCAGCTTTACCGATGAAGCGCTATGAGCGGTTGAGCTTTCTAGGTGTACTGCTATATCTTTTTTGGCGGCATGACTCAGGGCTTCTTGGATCAATAGTTTATAATGTTTATCTACCCATTCTTTAAAGAAATCATCGGGTGCCTCCAGAATAAATCCTTGCTGGCCCTGAGATTTAGGCTCTAGAGGCAGAATCCAGGTTTCTAAGGCTACACTGCCTAACTTATCTTTTAAATAGTCTTTGGCCTGAGACCAGGCCTGATGTATATCTGCCATAGTAACAGTGGAGCTATCCACAGTTTATACACAACTTGAATAAACCTGTGGAAAATATTATAACAGAAAGTAAAGGCTATGCAAGCAAAACGTTAATGGGATTTTGTCAAGAGCCATCATTATACAATATTTTTTTGCGCAGTCAATAAAAATAAAACATTGTTTTATCTTGACCTGCTGTTTTTTGTATGTTAAAATTCTTCTTCACTATACCAGATATACAGTTGACTTATACGGCATTTATGTTATAATTGATGAAAATATTTTTTCCAAAGGATAACAGAAGATGAAAAAACATTTAAAGACTCCGACGAACATTGTAGGAAAACGCAAACATGGCTTTTTGCGCCGTATGTCCCGTAAGGCCGGTAGAAAAGTTCTCTGCCGCCGGCGCCACAAGGGTAGAAAGAGGGTCTGCATTTGATGTTGCAAAGAATCACGGTGAATCTGATTAGCGCATATCAGAGATACTTACGAATAGCGCTACCTTCTTCCTGCCGTTTTTCCCCCAGCTGTTCAGAGTACGCAAAGCAGGCGGTTAGTAAATACGGATTTTTCAGAGGAGCGCCAAAGGTTGCAAAAAGGCTTTTGCTTTGCCATCCCTTTTCCGGCAAATCCGGTTATGACCCTTTAATATAATGGAAAAAAGACTAATTTTAGCGATAGCATTGTCATTATTCATTATCATAAGCTGGTCTGCATTGACGAATAAGTTTTATCCTGTTGAAAATAAAGCAGTTATGCAGCAGGCAAGCGTCCCTGTCCTAACCAACACTCAATTGTCACCAACTAAAGCAGCCTCTTTTTACTCAGAAGAGGCTGTGAAGCCAGAGTCCTTGTTCACCTTGCCCCTAAAACAATGGAAAGTTATTTTTATAGAGCCCCGCGCTGCCGTGAAAGAAACAATCTTTAGCTCCTACTTGTCTTATGTCTTTTCTTTAAAATACGGTTTTCTTCTTGGTGATCCAGGCCTTATTTTTAAAAAAACTGCGGATTCAGAAAATGGGGTGCAATTTATCTGCGAAGACAGCCAAAAGCGTATTATTAAAGAGTTTACTTTCTCTAACTCTAGTTATGCCATAGGGTTAACAATTAGAATCGATAATTTAAGTGACAAACCGATGGATATTAATTTACCCCTTGTTGTAGGCGTATTGGATTTTAAAAGAGACCCAGTACAGGCACGCTATCAGGATGTAGTTGTAGCCTTGCCAGAGAAAACTTTACGTCTGAATGGTAAAAAGGATGAAAGTTTTAATAGCATTAAATTTGTAGGATTACGGGATAGATATATTTGTCTTATTGTTGAGCCCCAATCAGCAGGCTGGAGTGGTTTTATTAAAAAAATCAATAACTCTGAATCCGAGCTAGGCCTGGTTAATAACGTTCCTCCTCTTGCTCCCGGCCAGATAAAACAATATAATTTCCGTATCTATTTGGGGCCACAAGACTTAAAGCATATTAATCTGGTAAAATCTGAGTGGGCTGCGATGGTAAATTATGGGGTTTTTGATTTTATTGCCCAGGTAATTTTACAGATTTTAGAGATCCTTTATTCCATTGTGCATAATTGGGGCTGGGCGATTATTATATTAAGCATATTAATTTATCTCCTGCTTTTTCCTTTGACATTAAAACAGATGCGCTCGATGAAAAATATGCAGGCTTTACAACCGGAAATCGAAGAATTAAGAAAAGCCTATAAAAATAATCCGCAAAAATTAAACAAAGAGATTATGGAGCTGTATCGTAAGAATAAAGCCAATCCTTTAGCTGGCTGCCTACCGCTTATTTTGCAAATGCCTATTTTTATCGCACTTTACCAGGTATTGATGCGTTCCGCTTCTTTAAAAGGAGCAACTTTTCTTTGGATTAAAGATTTATCCGGGCCCGATCGGCTATTTCTCCTACCATTTAGTATTCCCATATTGGGGAATGAGCTTAATATTTTACCTATTTTAATGGCCATAGGAATGTTTGTACAGCAACGTTTTTCTATGGTTGCTACAGCTGGTAGCTCTGCAGAGCAACAAAAAATGATGATGATTTTAATGCCACTAATGTTCGGTTTTATATTTTATCATATGCCCGCAGGGCTAGTATTATATTGGTTTGTGAATAGCCTATTTATGTTATCATATCAAATTCATATGAATCGCATAAAATGAAAGAAAAATTAAGCATTGAAGTAGAAGGTAAAACTCTAGAAGAAGCAATTAAAAAAGCCCTCAAGGCATTAAAACTACCTCGAGAAAAATTAAAAATAGAAGTTTTATCCGAAGAAAAAAAGGGATTATTTGGTATGCCGGGTGCTAAGCCTGCGAAGATCCGGGTACGCATAATCAAATAAAGAAAACGCTTGACAATCCATCTATTTTTAAGATAATAAAGATAAGGTTTTTAAGATAGTTCCTCAAGGAACTATTGCTAACCACAATAATAACAATGGGTAGAGTGATTGCAGTTTGTAACCAAAAAGGCGGCACTGGTAAGACCACCTCAGCGATTAATATAGCTACTTTTCTGGCTGCGCAAGGTAAAAAAGTTATACTTATTGATTTAGACCCTCAGGCCAATGCTACTAGCGGAATAGGCATAAATAAGCATGATGTAAAAAAGAGCACCTACCATGTGCTATTAGAGGAAGTAGATATCAAAGATATTTTACAGCCCACGGCAGTGAATAATCTTTGGTTAGCCCCCTCCAATCTGGATTTAACCGGAGCAGAAGTAGAGTTAGTAGGAGTATTAGGCAGAGAATACCGGTTAAAAAGAGCTTTGCAGAAAGAAAGGGATAATTTTGATTTTATTATCATTGATTCTCCCCCTTCCTTGGGGTTGTTAACTATAAATGGGTTATGTGCAGCTGATGCTGTTTTGGTACCCGTACAATGTGAATATTATGCCTTAGAAGGATTAACGCAACTATCTAATACTATTAGACTTGTGAAGGATAATCTCAACCCCAATCTAGTAATTGAAGGGGTGCTTTTAACCATGGCGGATTATAGAACTAATCTTACCAAAGAAGTTATTCAAGAGACCAGGAATTATTTTAAAGATAAAGTCTATAAAACCGTAATTCCGCGTAATATCCGATTAACCGAAGCCCCTAGTTTTGGTAAACCTATTCTTTTGTATGATAAGGATTCTTTAGGGTCGCAGAAATACGAAGAACTTTGTAAAGAGATTTTAAAAGTTTAAACGCAGGAGAAGATCAATGGAAAGAAAAGCTTTAGGCAAAGGATTAAGTGCTTTAATCCCGGAAAGAGAAATTGGACATAAAAATAATGAGATAATAAATGTCCAAATTGGACAAATTAAACCTAATCCCTTTCAGCCGCGAGAATATTTTGATACTCAAAGCATGGAAGAGCTAGCCCAATCCATCAGAGAAAAAGGGGTAATTCAACCTCTTTTAGTCAGGCGCAAGGGAGAGGCCTTTGAATTAATAGCTGGAGAAAGGCGTTTAAGGGCAGCCCAGATTTTAAATTTTTCAGAGGTACCGGTAATAATTAAAGATGTCGAGGATCAGGATTCTTTGGAGCTGGCATTAATCGAAAATCTCCAGCGCGAGGGCTTGAATCCTATTGAAGAAGCCCATGCCTACCGGTATCTCATTGAGAAATTTAAATTAACCCAGGACAAAATTAGCGCAGTAATCGGCAAGGCCCGGGTCAGCGTAACCAATACCCTAAGGCTCTTAAAGTTGCCCCACGAGATTCAGGAAGAGATCAAAAAAGGTAGGTTATCTTTTGCCCATGGAAGGACACTGTTAGAGATAGAAGACCCCAACCAACAACGGCGCTTAGCCCAGGAAACCATATCTAAATCCTTGTCAGTAAATGAGTTAGAGAATTTAATCAAAACCCATCGGCCAAAAGGCGCAAAGAGACGTACGGGGCAAACCCAAAGAGAGCCATATCTGGCAGCATTAGAAGAAACCTTGCAACATGCTTTGGCCACTAAGGTTAGAATCAGCAAGCGCAAGAAACGCGGGCACATTTTAATTGAATTTTATTCTCAGGAAGACCTGGATAGGATTATTGGTATTATTAGAGGAGGCAAAAAGTAATGAACCAGGCAGCGTTAATCCTTATAAAACCCGATGGTCTAAAAAAGTCTTTGACAGGTAACATTTTAACCAGGCTGTCTGAAACCAAATTAGAGATTATGGCAGCTAAGATTGTGCGCGTGTCCAGGGGATTAGCCGAAGAACACTACAAAGATCTAAAAGATAAACCTTTTTTTGAAGAGCTGATACACTATCTGCAGGGAGAGCTGCATGACCGGCGCAAAGTCATGGCGCTAGTTTATTGGGGGAAAGACGCGATTAAGAAATGCCGGGATATTGCCGGCGCTACCAACCCTGAGGAGGCAGAGCCTACCTCTATCAGGGGCTCTTATGGCAGAATTACTACCGCCGGGGTCTATGAAAATGTGATCCACGTTTCATCTAATGAAGAAGAGGCAGAAAGGGAAATCAGGCTTTGGTTTCGGCCGGATGAGATTATCGTGGACTTATATCCTACAAAAGATATTATAGAGAAAAATAAAAAAACCAAGGTTTGGGCGCAATCAAAGGGGTAGGTATGATAAAGAGCATGACCGGTTTCGGCGACAGCCAGGCCCGGGTGAGCGGTTTAGGCAAAATGAGCGTAGAGATCAGGAGTCTTAATCATAAATTTTTAGACATTGTGATGCATCTGCCGACGGGATTTTTATCCTTAGAAGAAGAGATCAAAAAAGAACTGCAGGCTAAAATCAAGAGGGGACGTATTACCTGCAGCATCAATATTATGGGGGGGTTAGAGTCAGAAATCTTGATAAATAAAAATTTACTGAAAAATTATATGAAAACTATCGGACAAATCAAAAGGGAATTTCATATCGCAGACGCCATAAGCCTCAACAATATCGTGCACCTGCCCGGAGTCCTATCCGTGAATGAAGGGGCGGTATCAAAGGCAAAAATCTGGCCGTATTTAAAAAAGTTAATCAATACTGCTGTAGGCAATTTAGATAAGATGCGGCGCAAAGAAGGCAAGGCCCTGTATTTATATCTCAAAAAAAGGGCGCGGGGATTAAATAGCAGTATCTGTATTATCCAAAAGCGGTATGCCAAAGCGATTCCAGAGAAGTTACGGCGCCTGGAAACAGATGAAGAGCGCAGCAGCCTATTAAAAACCACGGATATTACCGAAGAGATAGAAAGGCTGGCCTTTCATATTAGTAATTTTATGCAAAAGCTATCCAAAAACGAGCCGGTGGGCAAGGAGCTGGATTTTATTGCCCAAGAGATGCAACGAGAAATAAATACCATAGGAGCCAAGTGCCCTGATAAATTGATATCCGGACAGGTGGTGCAGATCAAAAGCCAGATTGAGAAGCTGCGCGAGCAAGCGCAAAACATAGAGTGAAAAGACCAGGGAATATCTTTATCATTTCCGGGCCCTCTGGTTCGGGCAAAACCACGCTTCTACAAAAACTGATTGCCAGTAAAGAGCTGCAAGGCAAATTAATTAAATCCGTTTCTCTCACCACCCGGCCCCGCAGGCCAAGGGAAGAAGAGGGAGAGGATTATTTTTTTATCAGCAAAGCAGAGTTTAAAAAGAGGCTGGCAGCGAAAAAAATTCTTGAATGGACCAAATATTTGGGTTATTATTACGCCACGCCTAAGGATTTCATCGAGAGAAACCTCAGTACTGATACAGACGTAGCTCTTTGTTTGGATTTAAAGGGCGCTGCCACAATAAAACGGCTTTATCCGAAGAATACAGTAACGCTTTTTGTAATGCCGCCTTCTTTAGCAACCCTAAAAAGACGCATAGCCAATCGTAGATGTAAGACCAAAAGAGAAGAGATAACCCAAAGGATGCAATTAGCCAGAAGAGAATTGTGCGCAACCAGGCGATATGACTACTGTATACTCAATAAAGACCTGCGCTTAGCCTTAAAAGAATTAAAAGATATAGTGTTGAGCAAAATAAAACATCAAACCTAAGGAGACAGCCCATGCCTTATGTGCCATTGGAGAAACTATTGGATAAAAGCTCTCATTCTATTTATAAGCTAGTGATTCTGGCCTCAAAACGGGCCCTAGAGATTGCCGAAGGTCAGCCCAAGATGGTGCAAGCCGATGCCTCTGTCAAACCGTCTACAATAGCCCTCTACGAAATCGCCGAAGGCAGGGTGAGGTATAAAAAATAAATTTTTATGGTACAGGAAAGTATGCCCCTGCGGAGCACAGGTAAAACACTTTCCTCTACCACTCGCGAAAATCGCTGAAAGTTATCGCCGAAGGCGATTTCCTTGAAATGAGCAAAAATAAAAATATAATTTTAGGAGTAACTGCCAGCATTGCCATATATAAAGCCTGTGAGATTGTGCGCCGTTTAAAAGAAGAAGGTTATGCTGTTACGGTGGTGATGACTGCTGAGGCAGAGGAGTTAATTAGGCCGATTGTCTTTAAGAGCTTAAGCGGCAATAAAGTATACCGCGGTTTATTTGATGCAGATAATCGGGAAATAGAGCACGTATCTTTGGCCGAGATGACAGATTTGATTTTAATTGCGCCAGCCACCGCAAATATTATCGCTAAAATTGCTGCAGGGATTTGCGATGATTTATTAACTTGTGTGGTATGCGCTACCAAGGCCCCGGTCCTGCTTTGCCCGGCGATGAATGAGAATATGTATTTGAATAAGATTACCCAAGAGAATATAAAAAAATTAAAGGCAATAGGCTATAAAATTATAGAGCCTGTAAAAGGACGGCTTGCCTGTAGAGCGGTAGGCATTGGCTGTTTGGCAGGGGTAGATAAAATAGTTAAGGAAATCAAGGGTATTCTAAAATAATGGGTATTAAATATAATGTAAACAGAGATTTTTTTAAAATATGGACATCAGAAATGTCCTATGTTTTAGGATTTATTGTGGCCGATGGCAGCTTAGAAGATGCTCCGTATTTAAGAGGAAGATATTTGCGTGTTTACAGCAGCGATATGGAAATTTTAACCAAAATAAAGACATTAATGGATTCGCAACACTTTATAGTTGTAACTAAACCAAAAGATTTTTTGAGTAGAGGTAAAAAATATACTTGTAAAGAAAAGTATATGCTACGGATTGGAAGTCATGAAATATATAATGATTTAATTGCATTAGGCATAACGCCTAATAAATCCAAAACAATACAGTTTCTTAATGTACCAAGCGGATTCTTATCATGTTTTATCAGGGGATATTTAGATGGTGATGGGTGCATATATTATTATAAGAAACAAGAAAGATTAGTAGTAGTGTTTACTTCTGGTAGTAAAGAATTTTTGCAAGGATTATCACATGCAATAAATGCCCAGTATGGGCTCAATAAACATAAGATAATATATAACAATGGTGCTTTTCAGTTGAGATATTCTACGAGGGAATCCACCATATTATTACGACAAGTTTATGCTCCGCCGTTGAATTGTCTATTTTTATCAAGAAAATATAAGGTATATTTGAATTTTATCAAAGGGCATTCAAAATGGCGTTTATATAAGCTTGATGGCGCGGTAGGCAAATGGCAAGCCAACTGTCTGCAAAACAGTTATTCAGCGGTTCGAATCCGCTCCGCGCCTCTAATTGAAGAAGTATTTGCTTAGTAATTTTTTATATATACGGGCAAGTGGTGGAATGGCATACACGATAGACTTAAAATCTATTGGCCGCAAGGTCGTGAGGGTCCGACTCCCTCCTTGCCCACTTTAAATTTTCGGGCTCATAGCTCAGTCCCTGCAAAAAGCGCAGGGACTCCTTTAGGATGCAAAAGCATCCTTCGTCGTTGGTAAGAGGTGTTCGCTATGAGCATTGCAAGTTTGATAATTCGGGCTCATAGCTCAGTTGGTTAGAGCGTTGCGTTGACATCGCAAAGGTCAGAGGTCCGAGTCCTCTTGGGCCCACTTAGCTATTGGTTAATTATTAATATGGAATTAGATACTCTAAGACACTCTTGTTCCCATATCATGGCTGAGGCGGTAAAACAGCTGTGGCCAGAGGTTAAACTCGGCATAGGCCCGGCTATTGAGGACGGATTCTATTATGACTTTGATAAGAAAGAGCCGTTTTCCGACGAGGATTTGGTGGCAATAGAAAAGAAAATGCAGGAGATTATCAAGAGAAATGAGCCCTTTAAGAAAGAAGAGTTATCTAAAAAAGATGCCTCAAGCCTGTTCAAAAAAATGGGGGAAAATTATAAGGCAGAGCTTATTGGTCAGATTCCCGAGGAGAAGGTTTCAATATATAGGACAGGGGATAAGTTTATAGATTTATGCCGAGGGCCGCATATAGAATCTACCGGAGGGATTAAGGCTTTTAAATTATTATCTTTGGCGGGTGCTTATTGGCATGGCATAGAAACTAATCCTATGCTGCAGCGGATTTACGGCACCTGTTTTGCGACCCAAAATGAGTTAGACCAATACTTAAAGAATTTAGAAGAGGCAAAAAAACGCGATCATCGTAAGCTCGGGGTAGCCCTGGGATTCTTTGATATCTATCATGAACAAGCAGGGGCGGGTTTGGTTTTTTATCATCCGAGGGGAGCAATGTTACGCACCATCATTGAGGACTACGAAAAAAAAGAACACTTAAAGCGCGGTTACCAGTTAGTGATTACGCCGCATATTATGCAAGCCGAACTTTGGAAAACCTCTGGTCATTACGAATATTATAAAGAGAATATGTACACCTTTAATATAGATGATAAAGAGTTTGTTTTAAAGCCGATGAATTGCCCCGGCCACATTCTGATTTATCAATCTAAGACCAGAAGCTATAAGGATCTGCCTCTGCGGTTTTTTGAGTTGGGCACAGTCTATAGGCACGAGAAAGCCGGCGTATTGCACGGCTTGTTACGGGTGCGCGGGTTTACCCAGGATGACGCCCATATATTCTGCCTACCTGAACAACTAAAAGATGAAATCAAGGCAATTGTAGATTTTGTTTTCGCTACCATGAAAGACTTTGGTTTTCAAGATGTAGGCATTGAACTCAGCACGCGCCCGGAAAAATATATCGGCAGCAATGAAGACTGGGAAAAGGCTACTGCCGCATTAGAAGAGTCTCTAAAGGAAAAAGGCTTAAGCTACGATATAAATATAGGAGAGGGCGCTTTTTACGGCCCAAAGATTGATATCAAACTAAAAGATGCTTTAAACCGTAAATGGCAATGTGCCACTATCCAGTGCGATTTTGCATTAGCGAAAAGATTTAAACTGGCATATATTGATTCCGAGGGCAAAGAAAAGCAGCCTATTATGCTCCACCGCGTGGTATTGGGTAGCCTGGAGCGTTTTATCGGAGCTTTATTAGAGCATTATAAAGGGGATCTGCCTTTATGGTTGGCGCCGACGCAGGTAGTAGTGGTTCCTATTAAAGATTCCCTGCAGGAATACGCTAGGAAAATTCAAAATACCCTTGAGGAAAATTCCATACGCACAGAAATAGATAGTCGTAGTGAAACCCTAGATAAGCGTATACGTAACTCTGAAATAAACAAGATACCTTATTGCCTGGTAGTGGGGGAGCGCGAAGTGAAAAACAATACTGTTTCCGTGCGTAAACGCATCGCGGGGGATCAGGGCAGCGCCCTTCTAGAAGAATTTATCAAAAAAATAAAGTATGAAACAGAAAATAAAGTTATATAATATTAACAGGAGGTGTAAAGATTAAAAAGTTTATTCGTATCAACGAAAGGATCCAAGTGCCCCAGGTTCGTCTAGTAGGGCCGGAAGGTAACCAGTTGGGAGTAGTGCCTACGCCAAAAGCGCTAGAGTTAGCTAATCAGCACGAATTAGATTTAGTGGAGGTGGCCTCTTCTGCCAGCCCTCCGGTATGCCGGATTATGGATTTTAGTAAATTTAAATACGACCAAGAGAAGAAGGAGCGCGAGGCAAAAAAACATTCCAAACAGAGCCGTTTAAAAGAAATCCGCTTAAAGCCCAATATTGACGACCATGATTTTCAGGTAAAAGTCAATCACGCCATAGCTTTCTTAAAAAAGAAAGATAAGGTCAAGGTCAGCCTTTTCTTTAGGGGCAGGCAAATGGAGCATATGGACCTGGGCAGAAAGATTATAGATAAATTTATCGTTGATACGCAAAATGACGGTCAATTAGAAAAACAGCCTATCTTAGAAGGTAGGATTATATCTTTGGTCGTTGCCCCAAAATAGATAAAGCAGCCACAGCAAAGCGAGGAAAGATGCCAAAATTAAAAACCAAGAAAGGTGTAGCGAAAAGATTTAAAATAAGCAAGAAGGGTAAAGTGCAATATTTAGCCGGCGGGAAGCGCCATTTGTTGACAGGCAAAAAAACCGCCCGGATAAGGCGCTTAAGAATGGTGCGGACCCTGAAAGATAACAAGCTGGTAAAGTATATCAAAAGAATGTTGCCTTACAGTTAAATACTATGTAGAGAAATGCAGATAGGAGAGGAATATGGCTAAAATTAAACACAGTGTAGCAACCAGGAGACGAAAAAAAAGATTATTAAAAAAGGCAAAGGGTTTTTGGGGGGATAGAAGCAAGCAATTCCAGCAGGCCCGCAGGACGCTCATGCATGCTTTGGTATATGCCTACCGCGACAGGCGTGTCAAAAAAAGAGAGTTCCGCAAGCTCTGGATTGCGCGTATAAATGCCGCCTGCCGCTCGGAAGGGATTACTTACAGCCGTTTTATCAATGGCCTGAAAAAAGCTAAGGTGAATTTAGACAGAAAAATTTTGGCGGATCTAGCGGTAAAGGATGAAAAGGTATTTACAAAGCTGATAGAAATAGCGAAAGGATGAATTGATGTATGTCATAATAGTCGGCTGTGGTAGGGTGGGTTCGGAATTAGCTAAATTGTTATCCGGCGAAGGCCACAATGTCGTCGTTATCGATAAAGATCAGGCTTCCCTTGACCGCCTCGGGGGTACCTTTAACGGCCTTACTGCAGTAGGCAATGGCTTTGATTTAGGCCTCTTAAGACAAGTAGGTATTGAAAAAGCCGATGCTTTCTGTGCACTGACTAACGGCGACAATACTAATCTAATTTCTGCGCAAGTAGCAAAAAAAATATTTAAGGTGCCTAAAGTTATTGCCAGAGTCTATGACCCGCAACGCGCCCACATCTATACTGCATTAGGCCTAGATATCATCAGCGGAACAATTTTATTTGCGGCTATGTTAAGAGATAAAGTTATTGAAAGCCGTTTTTCCAGTTATTTAATTGAGTCTAAGGAGTTAGGGATTTTAGAAATTGAAGTGAAGAACGACTTAGTAAATAAGACTGTTCAGGAAATTAATATGCCCCAAGAATTGTTGGTGGTGGCAATCAGAAGATTAGACGGAGTAGTGTTGCCCGAACCCCGGACGGTTTTAAAAAACAAAGATATATTAATGGCGGCGGTTAAAGTAGCCAGCCTGAAGAAAATAAAAGATAAGTTTAGGTTATAAAAAAGAGGTCGAGCCATGTATATAGTAGTTGTAGGCGCGGGTAAAATAGGTTATTTTTTAGCCAAGAGGCTTGGTTTAGGAAAACATAAGGTTTGCGTTATTGATAAAGATAAGGGTGTCTGTAATGAGATCGCCAAGGTATTAGAGGCCTTAGTGATTAACGGCGACGGTTGCGATCCGCGCGTTTTAGAAGAAGCGGGGGTAGCACGTGCGGATGTAGTAGCTGCGGTTACCGGTGACGATGAAGATAACTTAATTATCTGTCAGCTGGCCAAAGAAAAATTTAATGTGCGGCGTACGGTGGGCCGGGTGAATAACCCCGATAATGAACATACCTTTTCCGAGCTAGGCGTAGATGTGCCGGTCGATTCCACTAAGATTATCGCCAAGATTATAGAAGAAGAGGTGTCTTTTTCCGACTTCGTAAATCTGATGAGTTTTAAACGCGGTAAGCTGGCTATCGTGCGCGTGGACCTGCCGGAAGATTCTCCGGTGATCAATAAGGAAGTTAAGGATATTGAATTACCGCCCAATTCAGTTTTGGTCTCTATCTTAAGAGGCGAAGAGGTGATTGTGCCTAAGGGTGACACTGTATTGCAGAGCGCAGACGATATTATTGCCCTTACCTTGGTAGGCAATGAACCGCAGTTGCTGAATTTATTGGTGGGGAAACTATGAAAATACGCTCCTTCATCAATCCCGTCTTAGGTATTAGTACCGAGGTCCTTTACGCTTTATCTATAATCTTCATAGCTTTTATAATTTCTTTGCTATTCTTTCTGAAAAAATGATTCTCAAGCCCCATATAGAAGATATTAAAGCAATCGGCTATTATTTAGGTAAGATTATTTTAGGGTTGGCTTTTACTATGCTCATCCCTATAATTATGGGATTTGCTTCGGGTGAATTTAATCCTGCCTTTGATTTTATTATTAGCATAGAACTCACCTTTATCGCCGGACTTTTCTTAATAAAGGCCTGTTTTACCGAAAGAGATCTCGACTGGATGCAAGGAATGATTGTGGTGTCTCTGGCTTGGCTGGCCGCGATGTTCTTGGGGGCAATACCGTTATATTTAAGCGGGCACTGGAAATCATATCTGGATGCTAGTTTTGATGCCATGTCGGGTTTTGCCACCACAGGCCTGACTTTAGTCAACGACTTGGACCATCTTTCTCTGACACATAATCTTTGGCGGCATCTGATTATGTTTATAGGCGGCCAGGGTATTGTGATTATTGCCCTTTCTTTTTTTGTGAAAGGCCTGGCCGGTGCATTTAAGATGTATGTAGGTGAAGCCAGAGATGAAAGAATACTGCCCAATGTAATAAATACAAGTAGATTTATTTGGTTAGTGAGTATTGTGTATTTGGTTTTAGGTACAGTTGCCTTGGGGATAACCGGCGTCTTAAATGGCATGAAGCCCTTTAATGCATTTTTTCACGGCGCCTGCATATTTATGGCGGCTTTTGATACCGGTGGCTTTGCTCCTCAGTCGCAGAATATACTTTATTACCATAGCCTGCCTTTCGAAGTGATTACCATCGTTATTATGATACTGGGGGCAATTAATTTCAAATTACATTATCATATCTGGACGGGAAACCGCAAAGAAATATTTAAGAATATCGAAACCAGGGCGCTTTTTATTACTATAATGGTTACCTTCTTCATCACCGCAATGGGCTTAAGCCAATCAGGTGCTTATCCGGCAGCATTAATGCTCTTGCGTAAAGGTTTTTATCAATTGATTTCAGGACATACGGGTACGGGATACCAAACGATATATCCCCAGCAATTTATAAACGAATGGAGCAATTTGGCGATGGTAGGAGTCATCTGTGCCATGGCCTTGGGAGGAGCTGTTTGTTCTACAACAGGCGCGATTAAAATGTTACGCGTAGGTATTATTTTTAAGGCGCTCTTAGAGGATATCAAAAGAATTATTTTGCCGGAAAGAACGATTGTGATGCAAAAATTCCATCACATCAAAGAAATATTTTTAGATGATAAACAAGCTAGAGCGGCTTTGTTAATTACGCTGTCATACTTGGGGTTATACGGGTTGGGAGCAATAGCAGGCATGTTTTTTGGTTACCCCTTCCTTAATTCTTTATTTGAATCTACTTCAGCTGCGGCCAATGTCGGGTTATCTTGCGGGATAACCTCTGTCACTATGCCCGTTGCGCTTAAAATTACCTATATAATTCAGATGTGGGCAGGCCGCCTAGAGTTTATGTCGGTATTTGCCTTATTGGGATTTTTAGTGGCGATTGTGAGGGGGAAATGATTTATAAGCGTAAAACGCAAAGTGTAAAGCGTAAAGTTAAAATGCAAAACTTAAAGTTTTTAGTTTTAAGTTTTGGTTTTGCGCTTTGCGCTTTAAACTTTACACTAATTTATGCTCAACCTATTTCCAGCACTGATTTAATCAACAATGCCAAAGAATACGACGGCAAAATAGTAGTATATGAAGGTGAGGTTATTGGCGATGTCATGGTGCGCGGGGAATACGCCTGGATAAACCTACATGATAATAAGAATGCTATCGGCATATGGCTGCCGCGGGATTTGACTAAAGGCATTATTTATATGGGTAATTACAAAGCTGGAGGGGATTGGTTAGAGATTAGCGGTATTTTTCATCGGGCCTGCCCTGAGCACGGAGGAGATTTGGATATACATGCCCAATCTTTGCGCAAAATAAAATCCGGTATACCCACAGCGGAGAAATTAGATTTAGACAAGAGAAACCTCATTATAGTACTAGCAGGAGTATTATTGTTAGCATGGATATTGAGTCTATTAAAACGCAGGTAGAATCAGAAATTCAGCAAATAGATTCCCTCCCGAAGTTAGAAGAATTACGCATTAAGTATTTAGGCAGAAAAGGGATTATCGCGCGACTGACCTCTCTTATACCTACCTTGGCAGCTACAGAGCGCGCCAGCTATGGCCAAAAGGCCAATGCCTTAAAAAATCATATTCTATCTTTAATGGGGAATAAAGAAAAAACCCTGGCTGTAACTTCTAGCAAGGCTTCTTTGCCTTTAGCAGATATTACTATGCCTGGCATAGCGCAGGAATTAGGTAAGCTTCATCCTATCACCCAGATAATTGATGAGATTTGTCATATTTTTCTGCGTATGGGTTTTTCTGTGGTGGAGGGGCCCGAGATTGAAACTGAGTACAATAATTTTACCGGTCTAAATATTCCCCTGGAACATCCTTCGCGCGATGCCTTTGATACTTTTTATTTAAAGGACTGCGATAAGCTGCTTCTGCGTAGCCACACTTCTCCCGTGCAAGTGCGGGCAATGCAGCAGCATAAACCGCCGCTGGCTATAGTGGTGCCGGGCAGGGTCTATCGGCCGGATGCTACCGATGCCTCGCATTTATTTATGTTCCATCAGATCGAAGGTTTTATGGTGGATAGGGATATAAAATTTTCTGACCTCAAAGGAATCTTAGAACTTTTTGTGCAAGCCGTGTTTGGAGAAGATATTAAGATGCGCTTTCGGCCGCATTTCTTTCCTTTTACTGAGCCATCTGCAGAAGTGGATATCTCTTGCACCATCTGTAAAGGCAAAGGTTGTGCTAGCTGCGCTAGAAAAGGGTGGCTGGAGATTTTAGGGGCTGGGATGATTCACCCTCAGGTGCTTAAGAATGTTCGGCTTGATCCCGCCAGATATACCGGTTTTGCTTTTGGTATGGGGATAGAGCGCATTGCTAATTTGAAATACGGGGTCAAAGACATACGTTTATTTTTTGAAAATGACCTCAGATTATTAAAACAATTTTAAAAAGAGATGAAATTTACCTATAGTTGGCTCAAGGATTTTGTGGATGTTACAATTCCGGCGCGCGTGCTTGCGGAAAAATTGACTATGGCCGGCCTTGAGGTAACCTCTTTGGAGGAAAAAGACGGCGAATATATTTTTGAAACTGAAATTACCTCTAATCGCCCGGACTGGCTGAGTATTGTCGGTATTGCTAGAGAAGTTGCGGCAATTACCGGCGCGAAATTTAAATTGTCACAAGCCACAAGCCACAAGCCACAAGCTAAAAACCTACGGCCTGCGGCCTGCGGCCTGATGCCAATTTCTATTAAGGTCGAAGATAAAAAAGATTGCCCCTTATATACGGCAAAAATTATCCGTGATGTCAAAGTTAAGCCGTCCCCAGAGTGGTTAAGAAAAAGACTGGAACTCATCGGCTGCCGCAGTGTCAACAACGTCGTCGATATCACTAATTATATTTTATTTACCTGGGGAGAACCCTTGCATGCCTTTGATTTAGATAAATTCAATTCGCAGAGGATTATAGTGCGCAGGGCCGACAGCCAAGAAAAAATTACTGCTATTGACGGTTCGCAAAAGTTGCTTAATAAAGAAATTTTAGTCATCGCGGATAATAAAAGGCCGGTTGCTATTGCGGGGGTTATGGGAGGTAAAGATACAGAGGTTGGTGAAAATAGCAAAAATATTCTCTTAGAGGCAGCAGTATTTCATCCTGTGGTTATTCGGCATGCCCGGCAGAAATTGGCTATGCAGACGGAATCGTCTTATCGTTTTGAAAGGGGTATTGATAGAAAAACAGCAGAGTCCGCTTCTTGGATAGCGGTAAAGCTAATTCAGGAATTAGCAGGTGGAAAATTTATCTGTGCAAAATCCGTCGGGCTTAAGGTAGCCAGAGCCCGGATGATTAATCTGGATACCGCTAGGGTAAATAAAATATTAGGCTTAAACATACCGCCGGCTAAAATAAAAACCATATTAACCCATTTAGGATTTTCGCTAGAGGCCAAGAAAAAAACTATATTTGCAATAGCAGTCCCTGCAAATCGGCCGGATATAAAATTAGAGATAGATTTAATTGAAGAGGTGGCTCGAATATTCGGCTATGAAAAAATACCCAGCAGCCTGCCTGCAGTTAGGCCGCGTCTGGCTCTTTGCGCTACAAGGGATTTAATTTCTTTGATAAAAAATATTCTTATCGGCTTAGGTTCGCAGGAAGTGATTACCTATGGCCTGATCAGTAAAGAGTTATTAAAAGGAATTAAGCCTTCAGATGCCGCCCTTATAGAAATCCTTAATCCTTTAAGTAAAGAGCAAGAAGTCTTAAGGCCTACTCTTATCGCTAGCCTCGGCCGTGCCGTGGCTTATAATTTAAACCAAAAACAGGATCGCATCAATATATTTGAAATTGCCAAGGTGTTTTCTAAAAAAGATAGCCGGCCCGAAGAAAAATTGGCCTTGGCCATGGCTTTGTGTGCAGGAAAGTCAGATTTAGGGCCGCTACATTTAAAAGGGCTGTTGGAAGCATTGTTCAAACGTTTAGGTATAGCAGATTACGCTTTTGTTGCGGCAGGAAATCGCCAAGTTCAGGTAAATGTCGGTAAAGAAAAAGCGGGGGTAATGCATGCATTATCTCCTGAGGCCCTAAGCAACCTAGATATTAAAAATAAAGAGGTATGGGTAGTTGAGCTTTTCTTGGAGAAGATTTTTCCTTGCGTGAACTTAAAGAAAAAATTTGTAGAGTTGCCGATATATCCGGCGATATCCAGGGATATCAGTTTGGTTCTTAAAGATGATATAACAGCTCAGGAGATAATTCTGGCAATAAAAAAGGATGCCTCTGGGTTATTAAAAGAGGCCGAAGTTATTGATTATTACAAAGGCAAGCAAATCGCCCTTGGTTTTAAGGGCCTAACCATTTCCTGTGTTTACCGCTCGGATACCCGCACTTTAACCGAAGCAGAAGTTGATCCTGTGCATTCTTCTATCGTTGCGCTTTTAAAAGAAAGATTTTCTGCCAAGATTAGAGGTTAAGTTTGCGGCAAATTCAGGGAGCACTTGACTTGTATTTTCAAATGTGCTATACTTTTTTTATAAGAGGGAGATTGAAAATAAATCCCTGCCGTGTTCGTTGGTAGTATTGATGATTGGTGAACCAACACCAATTTAAAGGGAGCCCATCTCCTATGGCGCCTTGGCGCTAAGAGGGAGGGCACCTACCTGAAAGCAAACCGGTTCAGCCCATCATAACCAACGGCACAGTGCGGGGATTTTTTTTGAGCACATAACTTATGGAGCAGCTGTTTTAATTCATTCCTACGTAAGTTATAAGTGCGAAAAATCCTGAGCAACTGTGCTAGCGCTAGGCTGCGAAGGATAATTTACCATGGACCTATTTTTAAGTGAGAAAAAAATAAACAGCAAAGACCTGCCATTAGCCGTACGCATGCGGCCGTCTACCCTAGATGAATTTATCGGACAAAAGCATATTTTGGGTAAAGGCAAGCTCTTGCGTCGGGCTATTGAAGCGGACCGCATCAGTTCTCTTATATTGTTCGGCCCGCCGGGAGTAGGCAAGACCTCTTTAGCCTGGTGCGTCGCCAATATTACTAAAGCACATTACGTGGCAATTAATGCCGCTGCTTCTAATGTAGAAGAATTAAGAAAAGTTATTGCCGCAGCAAAAAAAAGGCAGCTTACTGCCGGCGCAAAAACCATCCTTTTTATCGATGAGATCCATCGTTTTAATAAGGCCCAGCAGGATGTTTTAATGCCGGATGTAGAGGAAGGAAACCCCGTTCTTATCGGCGCAACGGTGCATAATCCCTTTTTTTACCTGGCTTCCCCACTTTTGTCGCGTTCGCTGGTTTTTGAACTACAAGTTTTAAATAAAGAAGAGATTTTACAGATTTTATCGGCGGCGTTAAAAGATAAAACTAGAGGCTTAGGGGATTTTAAAATTAAGGCGGATAAAGAAGCGCTAAATTTTTTAGCCAATAGTTGCGAAGGGGATGCCCGTCGGGCGCTGAATGCATTAGAGGTAGGGGTATTGACCACTCCTAAAACTAAAGAGGATACTGTCACATTTGATTTAGCGGTAGCCTCAGAATCCATACAGAAAAAAGCAGTGCTTTATGATAAAGACGAAGACGGCCACTATGATACTGCTTCGGCATTCATTAAATCTATGCGTGGCTCTGATCCGGACGCCGCATTATATTGGATGGCCAAGATGCTTTATGCCGGAGAAGACCCGCGATTTATCGCCCGTCGCATCTGCATTGCCGCAGCAGAAGATGTGGGTAATGCCGACCCCTTAGCCTTGGTATTGGCGAATGCAGCCTTTCAAATTTGCGAGTTCATAGGGCTGCCCGAGGCAAGAATACCTTTAGCCCAGGCTACAATTTATGTGGCCTGTGCCCCGAAATCCAATGCCAGCTATTTAGCCATAGAGAAAGCTATAGAAGACATTGAAAATAAAAAAGTCCAAGAGGTTCCGGTGCACCTTAAAGATGCCAATTATCCGGGTGCCCAAATTCTAGGCCACGGCAAAGATTATAAATACCCCCATAACTATGAGGGCCATTACGTAAAACAGAAATACACTAAAAAGAAAGTGAAATATTATGAACCGCAGGATTCAGGATACGAAATCAAGATAAAAAAGCGGTTAGAGGGGATCAGGAGGCCCGCTTAAAAAATGATTGTCACAGAGAGAAAACCCTTAGCAGAAATTTTAGAGGCCCTCAAAGATTATAATAAAATATTTCTCGTTGGTTGTGGCGAGTGCGCTACTACTTGTAAAACCGGCGGTAAAGACGAACTATTAACAATACAGCAGGAATTAGAAAAAGAAGGCAAGGCTATTTTAGGGACATGCATTCCCGATGCGCCTTGCATAGCCGCTCAGATAAAAGCAGAATTAGCTAAGAATATGCAGGCCTTGCGGCAGGCAGATGTTATTTTGGTTTTGGCTTGCGGTTTAGGGGCGCAATCTATAAAAGATAACGACAGGTTGGGTTTAGCGGTATTACCTGCTTGTAATACTGTTTGCGCAGCCGTTGTCGACGGTGAAGGCAATTTTTACGAAAAGTGCTCCATGTGCGGGGACTGCGTTTTAGGGATTGTAGGTGGAATCTGTCCGGTTACCTTATGCCCTAAAGGGCTTTTAAACGGGCCTTGTGGAGGGATGGATAAGGGTAAATGCGAAACCGATAAAGAGCGCGATTGCGCCTGGGTATTAATCTACAAAGAATTAGAGAAAAAAAATAAATTGGGCACCTTAAAAAAAGTGCAAGCGCCCAAAGATTTCAAGAAAACGCTCAAGCCCTATAAATTAACCGCTAAGCGTTGATAAAAAGAAATAAAAAGCAGGGAAAATGTTGACAAAAAGCCAAATTCGCAATAAAATCTTATTGAGATTAAAAAAGCAGAAGGAGGAAGACTCAAGGAAAAAAAGCAGGCTAATTAAGAATAAACTTTTTAAGGCTTCTGTTTTTAAAAAAGCAAAGATTGTGATGTTTTATGTTTCGTTTGGTGGCGAAGTCCAAACACAAGAGATGATAAAAGACGCACAAGAGCTAGGCAAAATAGTCGTAGTGCCAGTTTGTAAGAAAAATAGAGCAATAAAGCCCTGTAGATTTCATACAAGGGCGAGTTTCACAAAAGGCCCTTATGGGGTATGCGAACCCGCGAGTAAAAAGCTTATCAACTTGGAGGATTTAGACCTTGTGATTACACCCGGCGTTGCCTTTGATAAAAAGGGCAACCGCCTGGGACGCGGCAAGGGCTACTACGATTGTTTTTTAAAGAAACTCTCCCACAAAACTGCTACTGTGGGGCTAGCTTTTGATTTTCAAGTCTTACCAGATATACCCGCCACCAGGCAAGATGTAAAAGTCAACAGAGTAATCTTTGCCTAAAGACAAACTAATCTAATTAGAGATACTAAAGACAGGTTTTGTTTTGAATAGTAAAATAGTAGTTTAATCTTTGCTGCCGGTGTCTCTAGAAAGTCTAAAGGGAGGTTGGTAAGGTGATAATAAATGTGATTATTTCTGGAGTTGTCGCTATAGTTGCAATATTTGCCGGATATTTTTTAAGAAGGTATGTAGCGGAGAAAAAAGTTCAGGATGCAGAGGCGCGCTCCCGTTACATTTTAGAGCAGGCCAAAAAAGAATCCCAAGACAGGCGCAGAGAAGTAGAATTAGAGGCCAAAGACCTGCAGTACCGCATGCGCCAGGATTTTGAACGCACTACCCAGGAACGGCGCCAGGAGCTTGTTAGTTTAGAGAAACGTTTAACCCAAAAAGAAGAAAACATTGACAGGAGGCTGGATCTTTTAGAGAACAAAGAAAAAGAAATCTTAAGTATACAGGATACTCTAAAAAAACAAGAGGATACTATAAAGGCCAAGGATAACCAATTAAATTCGCTTATAGCAGAAGAAAAGGCAAGGCTAGAAAAGATTTCTTCTCTTTCGGCAGAGGAGGCAAAACAGATTCTTTTAAACCGCCTGAGCGAAGAATTGAATGTGGAGAAAGCGGGGTTAATTAAAAAACAAGAAGAAGAATTACGCGGTGCCTCTGATAAGAAAGCCAGAGAGATTATTAGTTTAGCTATACAAAAATGCGCTGCAGAACATACTACTGAAACCACAGTCAGCGTAATCACTCTTCCTAATGATGAGATGAAAGGCAGGGTTATCGGCAGGGAAGGCAGGAATATCCGCGCCTTTGAAATGGCTACTGGTGTGGATGTGGTTATTGATGATACTCCTGAAGCGGTTACCCTTTCTAGCTTTGATCCGGTGCGCCGGGAGATAGCGCGCCTGAGCTTAGAAAAATTGATTTCCGACGGCAGGATTCATCCGGGACGCATTGAAGAGATTGTAGAAAAAACCAAAAAGGAGATGGAGGAGAAAATACGCGAAGAAGGTGAACGCGCAGTATTTGAGGCAGGGCTAGATGGCATGCACCCTGAGCTGGTGAAACTCTTAGGCCGCTTACGGTATCGTACCAGCTACGGCCAGAATGCCTTGCAGCACTCTAAAGAAGTGGCTTTTCTTTTAGGTACTATGGCTTCAGAGCTGGGTTTAGACTTAAAGCTTGGCCGTCGTATAGGGTTACTGCATGATATAGGTAAAGCCGTAGATTGTCAGATTGAAGGTACGCATGCTAAGATTGGAGCAGACCTGGCCAAGAAATATAACGAACTAGCCGAGGTCAGGGAAGCCATCGAAGCCCATCATGAGGAGGCGGAATTAAAAACCATGTACGCCGTGTTGGCAGTTGCCGCAGATGCCATCAGCGCCAGCCGGCCCGGGGCCAGACGCGAAACATTGGAAACCTATATAAAGAGATTGGATAAATTAGAATCCATAGCCAATCTTTTCAAAGGAGTAGATAAATCTTTTGCTATTCAGGCAGGCAGGGAAATACGCGTCATCGTGATACCGGAGAAGATTTCGGACAGCGAAGCGGTAAATTTAGCCCGGGATATCCGTAAAAAAATAGAAGAAGGCATGGAGTATCCGGGCCAGATTAAAGTAACGGTGATTCGCGAAACCAGGGCAATTGAGTATGCAAAGTAAATGAAAATACTATTTATCGGAGACATAGTAGGCTCACCCGGCAGAGAAGCAGTGAAGAAACTTATACCGCAGTTGAAGAAAGAGTACCAGCTTAATTTTGTGATTGCTAATGCAGAAAATGCCGCCGGTGGTTCGGGCATTACCGCTAGGGTAGCAGCGGAGTTGTTTGATTCCGGGGTAAATGTGCTCACCTCCGGAGACCATATCTGGAAGAAACCAGAGATCTTTGAGATTATAGATAAGGAAGAACGGATTTTAAGGCCAATAAATTTTCCTGAAGGTGCGCCAGGCCGAGGCAAGGCTATTTTTAAGGCGGATGATGGAATGAAGATCGGAGTGATAAGTGTGCAGGGCAGGGTTTTTATGGAGGCGCTAGAATGCCCTTTTCGTAGGAGCCGCGAGGCCGAAGAAGAGTTATCTGGCCAGGCCAAAGCCATCGTTGTAGATATACACGCAGAGGCAACATCAGAGAAGATAGCCTTGGGCTGGTATTTAGACGGCAAGGTCTCTGCGGTTTTAGGCACGCATACGCATGTGCAAACAGCGGATGAGAAAATATTGCCTGCCGGCACCGCCTATATTACTGATGTAGGGATGACCGGCGCAGTTGATTCTGTGATCGGCAGAAGAATAGAGGATGTGTTGCAGAGATTTTTGACCTCTATACCGACTAGGTTCGAAGTAGCTCAAGAAAATGTGCAGTTACAAGGCGTAGTCTTGGATATAGATGAGCATACCGGCAAGGCAAATTCCATTGTCAGGATACAAAGAAGGTTACTAGATGTATAAAACCAAATTTTTACTTTTAACTTGTGCTTTTACCCTTTTGGTTTTTACTCTTACCTTAAATTGCTTTGCTCAGGAAGGCGACCTAGAATTAAATTTGGATGTAAATTCCCAAACTATCCCCCTACCCAAGATTTTTAAACCCAATATGGATTTAAGTGGCCGCGGCTTTCATCGGGATAATAATTGGCCGCAGGAATTAGCAGCCCAAGAGGCGATAGAGCGCTGGCAGAAAGATATAGGTTATAACGGTGTCTATCGCATGCAGTATAATCTTTGGCAGATCCACGAAGCCGCCAAAGATAAAGATGCGCAAAATAAACTGCTAAGTAATTATGAAAGCATAATGCAGAAAGTTACCGAGGCCGGCGGGATAGTGATTCTGGATATATTTGGCACGCCTGCGGGGTTAGGTAAGGTGCTGGATAAAAAAAGTGTACCGGTGGATCTTAGGGCATTTAAGGAGTTGGCCAAGACCTATATCCGCACACTTAGTTGCGAGAAGAAATATAATATTTGGTACGAACTCTGGACGGCGCCCGACTTGGATGATTTTTTCTTAGGGAGGCAGCAAGAGTATTTGAATATGTATCGTATGATCGCCGAGGCAGTCAAGGAACTTGAGGCAGAAACTAAAATGTATATACCCTTAGGGGGCCCAAGCTCAAGCTTATGGTTTAGATGCATAGACGAGAATGTGTTTATCGTACCCGAACGCAGCCTGATTTATGATTTAATTAGGCTTTGTGCGCACTATCGCCTGCCGCTAGATTTTGTGAGCTGGCATGCCTATTCTACCGACCCAAAAATAGAAAGCGAAAACACTGTTTATAAAAAAACCACGGTTGCCCTAATACGGGCCTGGCTTTCCTATTTTAATCTCAATCCCAATATCCCTTTAATTGTAGATGAGTGGAATTATGATACTGATACCAATATTCTACCCGAAAGAGACGCCAAGGCTTTTATCTTGGCCAGTTATATTCCCGCTCGCATCAAGAACATGTATGAGGCTGGCCTGGATCATCAGGTTTATTTTTCTCTGGAAGATTTTCAGAATAACAAAGAAGGGGTGAATAGAAATGTAGGGGTGTTTTTCTTTGATAAAGATGAGCCCAAGGATAAAGGCGGATGTAAAGTTAGTTACCATGCCTTTGGCCTGCTTAAGAATTTAGGGGAGAGCTTATTTACTTCTACAAAATTCCATGACGAATTTGTCGGTTCAATTCTCACTAGAGGCAATGACTACATTGCAGTTTTAATTTATAACTATATTGATCCTGCAATAGCCAGAAACTACCTCTCCAGAAATATTGCCCTTTTAAATGCCGGGTCAAGAAAAATCCTCTTAAATATTATTAGATCAGGTACCCTAGACAAAATAACCAGCCATAAAGTAGAGATATCTAAAGTGCACTCTACCAGAAAAATGAAAGCGTTGTTCAAGAAAGCCTTAGAATTAAGCGATCAGGCGAACAGATTTAAAGAGGTTAAGCGTGCCTTAAAGATAAATATTAAGAATCTTAAAGGAGATTATTTATATCAGAGGTATGTCATAAATTCCACGACTAATACAGACTGCGAATTTTTGCCTGTGGAAAAAAAATCCATAACTGCTATTGATACGGGGTATCAAGAAAATTTGCTATTAGAGCCCTACTCTGTCAATATGATTATTCTAAAAAATAAACCCCAGGAGCCGCCGGCTTCATTGCCGCAACCAGCTCCCACTGAACAAGCGTCCCCCAGCTCTAGCACAACAGTTCCTGCGAAATAAAAAGGGGTATTTTTATGCCTGAAGATAAAAAAGCCAAGCATATTTATAGCGTATCTGAGATTACCCAAGAGATTAAATTAATTTTAGAGGGGGCCTTTAGTACGGTCTGGGTTGAGGGAGAGATTTCCAACTTCAAGGCCTATGAGTCAGGGCATTTTTATTTTAGTTTAAAAGATGAAAGCGCTCTCTTGTCGGCAGTAATGTTTAGCCGTGCCAATAAAGAGGTAAAGTTTAAAATTGAAGACGGATTGAAGGTGGTCTGTTTTGGCAGCATCGGCCTTTATGGCCCGCGCGGCCAATACCAGCTGATTGTAGAAAAAATAGAACCTAAAGGAATTGGAGCGCAGCAGTTAGCCTTCGAGCAGCTAAAAAAGAAATTAGTCAAAGAGGGCTTATTTGATCCTGGGCATAAAAGAGCGCTTGCGCCCATGCCTTTTTGTGCGGGTATTGTGACTTCAGCTTCTGGGGCCGCAGTAAGAGATATACTGCAGATTTTAAAAAAAGGCGCGCCTTGCGTAGATGTGGTAATCCGCTCTGTGCGGGTGCAAGGTGAGTCAGCAGCAAAAGAGATTGCCCAAGGTATCTTAGACTTAAATGAATTCAAAAAAGTAGATGTAATTATCATCTCCCGGGGAGGAGGCAGTATCGAAGACCTCTGGTCTTTTAACGAAGAAATCGTGGCTAGGGCAGTATACAATTCGCGTATTCCCACTATTTCGGCAGTGGGCCACCAGATTAATATTACGCTTTGCGATTTAGTCGCAGACCTCTTTGTAGAAACTCCCTCTGCAGCAGCCAAAATCATTGTCGATAAGAAAAATGTTTTGTTAAACCAGATTGACGCTGACAAACAGGATTTTTTCTCGTCTATATCGCAAATTCTTTATAGCCTCAATAAAAATTTGATCGCTTTAAAACATATGCTCAAAAGCCCCCTTGATCGCTTGCTAGAAAAACAACAGCAATTGGATGAGTTTAAGGCAGGATTGGTTTCTAATATACGGCATTACCTCAACATTCATCAAGAAAGGGCCAGGGGCTTAATTGAAAAATTAGAAGCCTTAAGCCCTCTGGCGATATTGGCCAGAGGCTATAGTTTGAGTATAGCTATGCCGCAAGGCATGGTCGTTAAAGACAGCGCAAGATTAAAAAAAGGAGATTTAATCAAGACCATTTTAGGGAGAGGGGCTTTTTTAAGTTCGGTTCAGGAGGTAATGAAAAATGAAAGAAAAACAGGCCTTTGAAGAGGACATTAAAAAACTGGAAAAAATCGTGGATGAATTATCCAACGGTAAACTTACCTTGGCAGAGTCGTTGAAAAAATACGAAGAGGGAATTAAACTGGCCCAGGATTGTTCTGAGGTATTAAATGATGCGCAGCGTAAAGTCGAAATCTTAATGAAGAAGGAAGGAAAGTTTTCTTTAGAAAAATTCGAAGAAAAAGAATCTTAAAAACCATGTTATTAGATTCCCTAAATTCACCCCAAGACTTAAAAAAAATACCTCTGGCGCAGCTACCTATTCTTGCGCAGGAAATCAGAGATATGATGATAGAAGTAGTTTCTCAAAACGGGGGGCACTTGGCTTCTAGCCTGGGGGCGGTAGAATTAATTATGGCCTTGCATTATTGTTTGGATCTGCCGAAAGACAAGATCGTCTTTGACGTAGGGCACCAAGCTTATGCCCATAAGATTTTAACCGGAAGGAATAAAAAATTTTCCACTCTACGCCAATACCAAGGGATAAGCGGTTTTCCCTGCAAAGACGAATCCCCCTGCGATGTATTTACTAGCGGCCATAGTTCTACAGCAGTATCTTTGGCATTGGGGTTGGCCTGCTCTAGAGATTATCTGGCGCCTGAAGATTATTTTAAAGTAGTAGCGGTAATCGGAGACGGCTCATTAAGCGGCGGATTATGTTTTGAGGGTTTAAATAACGCCGGCCACTCTAAAAAAGATATTTTAGTCATTCTTAATACTAACGAATTAAGTATCGCTCCTAATGCCGGAGCGCTGAGTAATTATCTGAATAAGATTATATCGCTGCCTGTCTATAATCGTTTTCGGGCTTCTTTAGAAAATTTAGTCAAATCCCGTATCCCCAAAGGCAGCCGCCTGCTTAAAATCGCTAATAAATTTGAAGAGGGATTAAAAGGCCTATTTATCCCAGGCATGCTTTTTGAAGAACTAGGCTTTCGTTATTTTGGGCCCCTAGACGGCCATAACCTCAACCTTTTAATTCATACCCTGCGTAATATTCTAGCTGTAAAAGGGCCAAGGCTGCTGCATGTCACTACGAAAAAAGGCAAAGGTTATTTCCCTGCAGAAAATAATCCTGTAGCGTTTCATAGCTGCGGGCCTTTTGATATAAAAACCGGCGCTGTGGCGTCTGTAAAAAAATCCTCGACCTACACCGAAACTTTTAGTAAAAAATTAGCGAGTTTAGCTGCTAGCAATAAACGGATTATTGCTATTACCGCAGCTATGCCGGAAGGGACGGGATTGGATAAATTCCGTGATTTATATCCGACAAGATTTTTTGATGTAGGAATAGCTGAGGGGCATGCGGTGTGTTTTGCCAGCGGTTTGGCTAAAATGGGCCTGAAACCCGTAGTTGCCATCTACTCTTCTTTTTTGCAACGGGCCTACGACCAAATTATTGAAGAGGTGGGCTTGCAGCAGGCGCCGGTAGTATTTGCTATTGACCGGGCGGGAATAGTCGGGGAAGATGGCCCAACTCACCAAGGAATTTTTGATATCGCATTTTTAAGAAATATTCCTAATTTAATAGTAATGGCTCCTAAGAACGGCGCGGAATTAGAAGGCATGTTGGAATTAGCCATAAGTTTAGATAAACCAGTTACCATTAGATACCCTAAAGCCCTGGATTCTGGATCCTTGATACTCGATTCTAGTAAAATATCCAGCATCCAGATAGGTAAAGCCGAACTATTAAAGGAAGGCAGAGATTTTGCTATAATTGCCTTAGGGAACATGACTGCACCTTCTCTTGAGGCAATAGCCTCATTAGAAAAAGAAGGATTCTCGGGAGGATTAATTAATGCCCGTTTCGCCAAACCGTTGGATATTAAATTATTCGGCGATATAGCTGCTAAAGTAAAATTTATTTTTACAGTAGAGGAAGGTATTATAGAGGGAGGCTTTGGTAGTGCAGTGAGGGAAATCGTAGGCGCTAAAGTTATCAATATAGGCTTACCTTCTGAATTCATCTTTCAGGGTAAACGGGAGATTTTATTGGAAAAGTATGGGTTGACCGCGTCAGGCATTGCCGCTAAAATTAAGTCTATAATATGGCCAAGATAACTATCGATAGAGAAAAATGCAAAGGGTGTTTGCTTTGTATCAGTTTTTGTCCTAAAGGGTCGATAACCAGCGATACAAACTTAAACCGTAAAGGGGTAAAACCGGCAAAGATTAAAGATGGTGCCGAATGTTTAGGCTGCGCTCTATGCGCTATAATCTGCCCGGATTGCTGTATCGAAGTATACAAGGAATAAAATGGCCGAACGAAAATTAATTACAGGTAATGAGGCAATTGCCGAGGGGGCAATTCAGGCAGGCTGTAGTTTTTACGCGGGTTATCCTATTACTCCGCAAAATGAATTGCCGGCTTATATGGCAAAACGCATGCCCGAAGTCAGCGGTATATTTATCCAAGCAGAATCTGAGCTCGCCGCCATCAACATGGTCTTTGGCGCGGCAGCAGCCGGCGTAAGAGCTATGACTTCATCATCCAGCCCCGGCATAAGCCTGAAACAAGAGGGTATTTCTTACCTTGCTGGTACAGAGTTACCAGCAGTAATTGTAAATATCATGCGCGGAGGTCCCGGGTTAGGAAACATTGCTCCGTCTCAATCTGATTATTTTCAGGCCACGCGTAGCGGCGGGCACGGAGATTATCACTCTATTGTCTTAGCCCCTTCTTCTGTGCAGGAATCTTATGATTTAATGCGCCTGGCCTTTGATTTGGCAGATAAGTATCGCACTCCCACGATTATTTTGGGAGACGGGCTCTTAGGACAAATGATGGAGCCGCTTGTGGTTAAGTACAGAGTACAGAGTACAGAGTACAGAGCGAAAAAACCTTGGGCATTGACTGGTTGCAAAAACAGAGAACCTAATATTATAAGGTCTCTTTACCTGGCAGAAGGCGCTTTGGAGAAAGTTAATCTTATCTTACAGAAAAAATATAAAACTATTCAAAAGCAAGAACAGCGTCAGGAAGATATATTTTTAGACGACGCAAAGATTATCATCGTAGCTTACGGAACAATGGCAAGGATTGCCAAGGCCGCATTAAATAAATTAAGAGAAAAAGGTAAGAAAATCGGATTAATGCGCCCCATTACCTTATGGCCGTTTCCCAAAAAATCAATCGAGCGCATTTTAAAGAGAAATAGAAAAGTTAAATTTTTGGTAGTAGAGATGTCCTATGGCCAGATGTTGGAGGATGTGCAACTAGTAGTCCGAGGCAGGGCACCCCTAGATTTTTTAGGCCGCGGCGGCGGCGGCGTACCCAGCGAAGACGATATTATTAAAAAAATAAAGCACTTAATAGCCTGATTTTTTTATGGAAAAAATATTTAGCCATCCTAATTCGTTAAGAAAAGTATCCACGCATTATTGTGCCGGCTGCGGCCACGGTATTGCCCATCGTTTAATTGCGGAAGTAGTGGATGAGTTAAAGATAAGAGAGCGGGTAATCGCTATTGCACCTGTTGGCTGCGCAGTACTTGCCTATGACTATTGGGACTTTGATTGTTCTGAAGCGGCACACGGCAGGGCTTTGGCAGTAGCCACTGCTATAAAGCGCGTCAGGCCAGAAAATATAGTATTCACTTATCAGGGAGACGGAGATTTAGCTGCTATCGGGACAAATGAAACCCTGCATGCCGCCAACCGCGGCGAGAATCTCACCGTAATATTTATCAATAATGCGGTCTATGGAATGACCGGTGGCCAGATGGCACCTACTACTTTGCTGGGCCAAAAAACAGCTACTACCCCTTTTGGTCGAGATGCCAAATTGCAGGGTTACCCTTTAAAAATTGCTGAGATGTTGGCGCAGTTGCCGGCGGTAAAATATGTAGAAAGGGTTTCTTTCCATTCACCGCAAGAAATATTAAAAGCAAAAAGAGCGATAAAAGAGGCTTTTCAAAACCAAATAGACGGCGTAGGTTTTTCTTTAGTCGAAATATTATCCAGCTGCCCGACTTACTGGGGTTTGTCTCCTATGCAATCCCTCGATTGGATTAAAGAAACAATGGCTAAAGAATTCCCCTTAGGCAGGATAAAATAATGAGAGAAAACATTATCATTGCCGGCGCCGGAGGCCAAGGCATAATGCTTTTAGGCAAAATTATTGCCGAAGCAGCAATGTGGGAAGATAAACACGTCACCTGGCTACCTGCTTATGGAGCTGAGGTACGTGGCGGTACCGCACATTGCATGGTCATAATATCCGATAAAGAAATAGGGTCCCCCTATATCAGGAAAGCCGATACCTTGATTATCATGAATCAGCCGTCCTTGGAAAAATTTCATGGCTGCTTAATGTTAAATGGCCTTTTCATTTTAAACAGTTCTTTGATAGAAACAGCCAGATCTAAAAACAAATCGTTTTTCAAATATCCCTTTACGCAGATAGCCATAGAATTAGGCAATATTAAAGTGGCCAATATGGTCGCCTTAGGGTTTTATATAGCCAAAAAGAAAATTATTAGTATGAAAACCGTGCTTAAGGTAATCCAGGATTTTGCTCCCGAAGATAAAAAAGGCCTCGTAGAAATTAATAGGCAAGCCTTATTAAGGGGAGTACAGTTAAATAAAGGATAAATAATCATGGTCAGGGTGCGCTTTGCTCCGTCTCCGACGGGGTTTTTACATATCGGAGGGGCCCGCACCGCATTATTCAATTGGCTGTATTCAAAAGCAAAAAGCGGCAAGTTTATTTTAAGGATAGAGGACACAGATACCCAGCGATCCAAGCAAGAATATGTAGATGAAATACTGGATAGCCTAAAATGGCTGGGCCTTGATTGGGATGAAATTTATTACCAAAGCAAAAGGCAGGCGCTTTATCAAGAGTGTTCCCAGCGCCTCTTAAAAGATGGTAAGGCCTATATAGAAAAAACCGAAGGCAACAAAGAAGCAATCATTTATAAAGTCATCCCCCAGGCCGTTACGATAAATGACCTCATTCGCGGCCCGATTCAATTTGATACCAGCGTGATTAAAGATCAAGTCTTGATGAAATCCGATGGCACCCCTACTTATAATTTCGCCTGTGTGGTAGATGATGCGGATATGCATATTACGCATGTTATTCGAGGTGACGACCATATTTCAAATACCCCAAAGCAGATTCTGTTTTATCAGGCCTTAGGGTTTCCTTTGCCGGAATTCGCACACCTGCCTTTAATCTTAGGCAAGGAAGGCGGCAGGCTATCGAAAAGGACGGGTGCAACCGCTATTTCCGATTACCGCAACATGGGGTATTTGCCCGAGGCCTTAGTCAATTACCTGTTATTATTAAGCTGGTCTCCGGGGGGTAACCGTGAAGTTGTCGATATTAATGAGGCAATGAAATTATTCGATGTTAAAAATGTCACCAAGACTGCCGCTACTTTTGATATGAAGAAATTGGATTGGATGAATAACCAGTATCTTAAAAAAATGGATACCCAGAAATTAACCGATCTTTTAATTCCCATGCTCATAGAGAAAGGCTACATTAAAAAAGATAAATTAGATAGAAATTATCTGGTTTCTTTGGTACAATTATTTCAAGGCCGGCTTTCTAAGGCCAGCGACTTTGTGGATTGGGCAGATTTCTTTTTTGTGGAGGACCTGCGCATAGAACCAGAAGCAGAGAGTAAATTTTTAAAGCAGGATTTATCCAAAGAATTCCGCTTATTTATAGAAAGATTAGAGAGAATAGAGAAGTTTGATTTAGAAACTATCGAAAACAGCTTTAGGGATTTAGTCAAAGAACTAAATATTGAATCCAAGGCTCTTATTCATCCGGTAAGGGTGGCTCTTTCCGGAAAGACTATCGGGCCGGGCCTATTTGAAATAATATATTATTTGGGCCAAAAGCGTACCAAAGAAAGATTATTGCGTTGGGTAAAAAAGGAGGGTGGTTAATGTTAAAGAAAGGCATTGTATTATTTGGGCTGTTTGCTTTTATTGCTGTAATCGCTGGCTGCGGGACTATGAAAGGGGCAGCCCAAGGCATGAAAGAAGACTGGCAGGCAGCAGCAAAAGCTACTAAAACAGCCGATGAGTGGATCAAGAAAAATCTTTGGTAGCAACCCTGTTGTAAACTAAAAAATCAAAAACAGAGGATGGAGATTTAGCTTCTAAAATTCTTTCTGATTAAATCCTTAACTATTCGCAGGGTCAAAATTAAAATCCCTATTTCAGTAGCAATTGTCGCCACCGCCGCACCTAAATAGGAAAAGTATTGGATTGAAATAAATATTAGCGGCAAGCCTACTATCGCCGCAGCTACATGCAGCTTGGAATAAATATCTGCCCTGCCGCCCACCAAAAGAAATTGCACCCTGAACGCATTCGCCCCTACGAAAAATACCCCTAACAGTAATAACCTTAAAGCAATAATAACCTCTTCGTATGCCTGCCCGCAGACAAGTTTTACTACCAACGGTGCCATAATGAAAATTACTGGCACGCTAATTACATAAGCAACGGTCGTAGAGGCTTGGAGTTTGTTCATTATCTTGATAGCCCGTTTTTTATTCCTCACAAAAATTTTACTTAATCTTGGATACATTGCCTGGGATAAAGAATCCAAAGGAAAGCTCTGTACCACATTAGCAATTCTTTCAGCAATAGCATAATAACCAGTGAGGATATTGTTAGTCAAAAGGCCTACTGCAAAAATACGCGTTGTGGTATAGGCATTAATAGCTACGACAGAGATAAAGATATTCCAGCCGGTTTTTAATTCTTGTTTAATATCGGCGTAGCTTTGCACAATAAATTCTATGCCGAATTTCCTAAAGGCGATGTGTAATCCCGAAAGCCCGGTGACTAGGAAAAAGATGGAATTTAATGCCGGCACATACAGGTAATCTCCAGGGCCTCTGACGAAGATAAAAATACAGACTGCATAGGTAATGCCGCCGATTATGTTCACAATTGAGATATATTTCATTTTTTCTGTGCCTTGGAAAAACCAGACCGGAAACAGGGTATTACCGATAACTGCCCCAAAACTTAATACAAATATTAGCCAATCATCTTTAAATTTAGGCACAAAATGTACGACAGCCAAAAGAATCAAGAAGCTTATAAACGCAAGGACAATCTTTACTGTCATCACCGAGGAAAAAATCTCGCAGACCTTATCTTTGTGTTCGCGGCATAAAGAGATCTTTCTGGTGGCGGATAAACTAAATCCGTAATCCGTAAAAATCATAAAATATTGGATAAAGGCCTGGGCAAAGGCAATCAAGCCGAATTTTTCCGGCCCGATAACCCGGATTAAATACGGTAGCACTATTACCGGCAGGAGATAATTTATGCTTTGCAGGGTAGAAAGGGAGAAGAAATTTTCTAAAACGATTTTTCTTTCGCGGGGAGTGATTATTTTGGCATTCATTTTATTTAATTTACACTTGAAAGCTCAAGAAGTCAATCTGAAAATTGCTAAAACCCCTTGACCTTCTATTTTACTCAGGATATACTCTATTTTATTAGATTTTGCCCTGTCGTCTAATCAAGCGATCCGGTTTGATATTTTCAAGCGAGCGCAGTCCCCCGTAGCCGTCAGTACTGTTAAAGGTCTACTGACCATAAGGCGTAGGGGGATGTAGGACTTTTGAAAAATTCAGTTTTGCCCTGTCGTCTAATTGGTAGGACATCAGATTCTGGATCTGAGTATCATGGTTCGATTCCATGCGGGGCAGGAATTTTGCGCGGGTGGTGGAATGGCAGACACGTAAGCATGAGGGGCTTATGCCGAAAGGTGTGGGGGTTCAACTCCCCCCCCGCGCACCAAAAATTATCCCGGGCTCTTTTAATTTCGAGAACCCGGGATTTTTTAACTATCTAATTTAATTAGCTTGGTCTTCTGGCTTGCGCTTATCTTTAATGTAGTTGCTTCTTTCCAGGCTTTTGGCATATCCTTTTAATTCTGCACCAATCTCACCTATCTGGGCAAGGTGTTCTATTTTTCTAAATTCATTAGTGACCACACCGATAGATACGGAAAGTAAAGGTATCTTTTGCTCTTGGCCTTTGCGGTCAAGAGCCATAATGTAGCCGTTTTTTCTGTCGGTTTCGTTATAAAAAGAAGGGGCTGCCTTTTCAAAATCCGCGATAATTTTTTGGCAGAGTTTATCTGCCGCATTGGACGTTGTAACAAGTACAAAGTCATCTCCTCCGATGTGGCCGATAAAATCATCGGGGTTACCGGTATCTTTTGTAGCTAATATCAAGATACGGGCGGTTTCGCGGATAACTTCATCGCCGTGCTCAAAACCGTACTTATCGTTATAGGCTTTAAATTTATCCAGGTCTATATAACAGACGGCAAAAAGGTTTTTACTCTCAAGACGGCGGTCAAGCTCGTTTATAATAGAAACATTACCGGGTAATTTAGTAAGCGGGTTTGCCTCTAAGTCTATCGCAGAACGCCTTAAGATCATGCGTATACGCGCTAATAATTCTTTTGGCTCGAAAGGCTTAACTATATAATCATCTGCTCCGGCGTTGATGCCGCCGACCTTATCGTCTATTTCCCCTTTACCCGTAACCATAATAATAGGCAGGTGCCGAAGTAAGATGTCTTTTTTTACCTCCAGACAAACCTCGCGGCCGTTTTTCTTGGGCATATTATTATCCAATAAAACCAGGTCTAGCGGCTTTGCTTTAATTATTTTCAGCGCTTCTTCTCCATCGCCGGCTTTCAGGATTTCATAATTTTCTTCCGAAAGGGCGATCTCCAGAACATCCAATATATCCGGGTCGTCGTCAACCAGCAATATCTTTGGCTTAACCACGGCTCTCCTTATTCTATCGGCAAAGTAAAACTAAAGGTGCTTCCTTGGCCTAATTCACTTTCTACCCAGATCTTACCTTTATGTGCTTTGACGATATTTTTGACTAAAGATAATCCCAGACCAGTACCTTTTACTTCCTGATTAACGGGGTTATCTACCCGATAAAACTCATCAAATATTTTGGAAAGCGCTTCTGGCGGTATTCCTATACCCGCATCTTTAATATCTATCTGCACAAATCCGTCTTCTTTATGGGCTTTTATAGTAATTTTTCCTTTTTCAGGAGTAAACTTCACGGCATTTCCCAGAAGATTAATAAATACACGTTCTATCTGGCTACGGTCCACCATAATTAAAGGCAGGCCCTTAGGTATGTCTTGTATCAATTCGATATTTTTATTTTTGCATTGTATCAAAATTAAGTCGCTGGCACTAGAAATTATATCTTTTAGATCCTGCTCGGATACTTTCATGATATCCTTACCCGATTCTATGCGGGCTATATCTAAGAGGTCGTTTACCATATGTACCAGTTCATCGCTATGCCGGTTAATCTTCTCTAGGCGCTCCTTTACTTCAGACGGCAGTTGCCCTAATTTTTCCGCGATAAGAATGGCAGCATAGCCTTTGATAGAGGTAAGGGGGGTTCTTAATTCGTGGGAGACGCTGGAGATAAAATCACTTTTATGTTTACTAACTTTTTTTACTTCCTCAAAGGCATTGGTTAATTCACGTGTCCTTTCTTCGACCTTTTTCTCTAGTTCCTGTTGAGCCTGCCATCTCTTTTCGTATAGGCGGGCATTATCCAGAGCTTGGCCGATTTGATTACTTACGATGGTGATGGATTCTTCATCGCCTTCGGTTAGGGCGGTATCTATATTTTCCGTACCCACGAAAAATACACCCTTAAGCCCTTCTTTAGGCAGAATAGGCGAGATAACAAAGAAATTAACCGCGAAAATATTACTTATCTTCTCTTTTAAATCAGGGGTGGGTATGGAAATTGAAGATATAGTTTTTTCAGTTTTTATTAAGTCTAAATACCAGTTTTTATCAGAATCTATATGATTGTCTATATTTTTGATTTCATCTTCTAGGTAACCTACATTCAAATGAGAGATAAATTTATTTTCTTTATCGCTCCATAAAAAAGCGCAGGCTTTTTCGAAACCGAGCTCTTCTAGATAAGCCGGTTCTATTCTTTTAAAAATTTGATTTTCTTCTAGGGTTGTACTTAGCGAACGCGAAAGCCTATGTAAAGCATAAAGTGTAGTTATTTTTTTATCCAATTCTTCTTGAGTCTTATTTAATTCCATATCGGTGCGCAAAATCAATTTCGCCTGTTCATCCATTTCCTCTAGAGATTTTTTTAATTTATTCGCCGTTATTTGTAATTGTTTGATCTGCTCTATCTTAAGCATCAGAATAAAAGAAAGAATAACCGTAGTCATAAGACTGGCTAATCCCAACATATTAAAGAGGTACTCAAGATTAAACATTTTTCCTTATCCTGCGATATTTAAAATAGCGATAGTTTGATTATGAAAATATGACTGTCCTGCGTAACTGACCGCCATGAGTGGTGCCTGCTCACCGTAGGTATATAAACCTATTATCGGCGTATTTTCACCCATGGTTTCTTTGATAATCTGCAATTCTTTTGCCGCCCCTCTTTTTAAAAGCATATATCTGGAGACCGAATCAAAGACAAGCACAAAATTATTCATTTTTTTTGATTCGCTAACTTGGCCAGAGAGGTTTTTTTGGGCTTCCTCTACTGCTTGGCGGGTAGCAGCAAGGCAGGATTCTTTAGTGCCGATCATCAATCTTATGAGGCTACCCTGGAAGACATTACCTTGAAAACGTAGCGACCCGTCTTTTCCTATAGATAATATATTTCTTAAAAGATATTCTTCCTCGCCGGGTAAATACATCCCTATAGGATAAAGTATAGAAATGCGCTTGAGTTCCTTCTGTAATTCAGAAACTCGACAAGCAAGATACTTTTCATATATTTTTACCGCCGGCTCGCTATCTATTTCCCAGACAATATTTCCTTGCGATCTGGTTACTGTCCGGGGCTTGCCTATGGGCTTCCAGCCATGTTTTATGCCTAGGCCAAAATTAAATTTACCACCTAAGAGTATACCCACTGCCCCATCGCTGAATAATTCTTTATTAAAATAGACATGGCTTTTTAGGAAACGTAAATTATCCGCAGCAGAGGCGCCTGCCAAGGGGAAACTTGTGCCTAGCCTTTCCTGCAGGCCTAGAATAAGATTTGAGCCTTCATCCATCAGGCCGTCAGAGAAAATTACACTTAAAACCCGGCGTACATCCTTAAAAGCATAAAGCAATTTTTCTCCCAATTCCCTTCCGGCATTTAATGCTGTTTTTGTTTTGATATCTTGGACACAGGCGGTATTGAGATATTCTCCAGAGGATAAACTCAAAAGCAGTATTACCACTCCCTGTATAAAAATACCCTGATTGGAAATGACTGCTGCGCCACTGCAACCTATTATAGGAACAGTCTCTTCTAGAGAAAGATTAATCGTTTCTAAAAGAATGCTAGATGAAAGATTGATAGAGCTAAATACGATCGCCAAATCAATTTTTTCGCTTCTCAACTCTAGCCTTGCCGCGGTTATTGCTTCTTTGGCTGCTAATATAGGGTCTTTTTTTATACTCAGGCCTGTAGCAATCTGCATAGGTCACCACATTAAGTCTTCTTTTTTGGCCCCTAAATCCTGAAGCGCTGCTTGGGGATTACTTGTATATTTACGGCAGAGCCTGCTGACTTCTTTTATATCAGTGATATTTTTTTCTAGGAGTATATGTAGGAAACTTGTGCGCAGGTTTACTTCATAGATAATATCTTTGGCGTTTTTCCCGCTGATTTGGCTGAGCCGGTCCCGATAGATGCTGCTTACTGCTAGATCTTGAAATTGAGCATTGGTTAAATCATAAGACCAAAGAGACGCCAGAAGCACCATCTTTTTTTCCATGCCGGCAGTTTCCACCAACTCTGCAACCACCCTTTGAATCCTGCCACTAATATTGTGGCGTTGCATGATTACAAAAACATCCACCAGATTGATTAATACCTCCGGGATATTCATCGGTTCATTTTCCAGGCGCATGATGGTCTCGCGGGCAGTGGAAGCATGTAAAGTTCCCATACAGTATTTGCCGATATTCATCGCAGTCATCAGATCCTGTGCTTCTTTGCCCCTGACTTCTCCGACGATGATTCTGTCCGGGCGCATGCGCAGGGAATTCTTGACCAGGTCTGCCAGAGAAACCTCTTCATCGCTTTCCATGCGCGAGCAATTATCGGTGATTTCAGTATTAAGCTCCAAGGTATCTTCAATAACTACGATGCGTTCATTTTGCGGTATGAAACTAAACAAAGTATTGAGCAGGGTGGTTTTGCCTGTGCCGGGGCCGCCGGAAATAATAATATTCGCCGGCCTAACATTTAAACCCTCTACATAAAGCCATAGTTGGGCGGCTAGTTGCGTATTTAATGTTCCAGTTTTGATTAAGTCTATTATGCTTAAAGGGTTTTCTTTGGCGCGGGTCAAAGTTATCTGCGGGCCGTAGGGGGAATAAACAATATTTGCCCTGCCTTTTATTTCCGAAAGCTCCACATTATTTATTTTATTGATAGTTTTTCTTCCGGAAAATATGATCAATTTCTTGATAAATAAATCCAACTCCTCGCGGGAAGAGAATTTTCTATCGGTCTTAATCATTCCCAGTTTGGTTTTGCGGATATATATAGGAGAGAGATGATTAATCATGATATCTTCCACGTCAGGGTCCTTAAGAAATTCGTCAATTATTCCGTAAGAAAAGAATTCCTTAAAAAAACCTTCCAGTTCAATGCCTCTGGATTTTTTAATAAATCTCTTACAGCGTAGGGAATTATTGTAGACGTCTAAAAATACATGGAAGATAACATCGCGCTTGAGGGTGATATCTTGCAATAAAAATATTTTTCCGGTTAATTTATCCAGGATTTCATTTTCTATTTCAATGCGTTCCGGATCCATTTTGCCTCCCTTCGCCCCTATTTATACCAGAAATTAAGCCAAAAAGCAACCAAATTGTGTTTGTTTATAATAAAATTATTGACGCCTCCGTTAACGTTATGTTATCATATGCAAGCTAAAGTATGGCGCTATCGTCTAGCCCGGTCTAGGACATCAGCTTCTCAAGCTGAGTACACGGGTTCAAATCCCGTTAGCGCTAAATTTTATAAAATTATATTGACTTTAACTTTTTTATTTGCTAATATTATCTAATAATTTAAAAAGGATAATACCCATGCCCTCAGGGATTAAAAGAAGAAACATTCTGCTTGTTCCTTTAAGCCTTTTTATGCTTCTTTTTCTTGTTATCGGCTGCGAGCAAATCCAAAAGTTACCTCTTAGCATTAAAGATAAGCTTACTCCCGCGCCTAAACCCCAAGGTACAATAATTGCTAAAGTCAGCGATCTCTATATTACTGCAGAACAGTTGGATCAAGAGATTCAGAGCTATAATGAATTAACCGATAATCCCGAAGCCAAGATTACAACTCGCGATCAAAAACTAGCTTATCTCAATGATGAACTAATCAGGCGATATCTTCTCTATCTAGAGGCTAAGGCAAGGCGTTTGGATGAACAGCCAAAGGTGCGAGAAATATTAAAAAACTTAGAGATAAATATTCTGGCTAATCAGTTTCTGCAGAATGAGATAGGTAATTTAACTGTTACCTCCTCGGAAGCGGAAGATTTTTATAATTTATACAAGGAACAATACCGCCAAGAAGAAGAAAGAAGGATACGCGAGATTGTGGTTGGGACTGAAGCCGAAGCCAAAGATATCCTGATAGAGCTATTAAAGGGCGGGGATTTTGCTGCTTTGGCCACTCAGCGTTCGCGTAGTTCAAGCGCTAGCGCAGGCGGGGATTTAGGTTTTATAAAAAGAGGCCAACGCGGCCCGGACTTTGCAGGGTTTGATGAGATAGCTTTTTCCCGCAGCTTGAATGTGGGGCAAACCAGCAACATCTTTAAAGGTAAAGACGGATACTATATTATGAAGGTAGAAGGAATCAAGGGAGGCCAAACCAAATCTTTATCTGAAGTCTGGGATGATATAAAGAGGAACGTCTTATTCTTAAAACAGCAACAGAAACTACAAGAAATCACCGGCGGACTATTAAAAAAGACCAAGGTAGTTATATACGACGATAAAATAAAATAGATGCAGATAAAAACACAAGAGTTACAAAAGAGACTCCCCTTAATTATTGCTGTTGCCTGCGGGATTTTGGCGATACTCCTGTTAAACGCCTATCTTAAAAAGAAAGAGGAACAGATTTTTGCCAGAATGAAACAGGCGCAACAGCAGCAATCGGTTCAGCCTATCGCCCCCCCGCCGCAACAAATGAAGCCAGTATTAGTGGCCCAGAAAGATATTCCTGTGCAGGTCCCCATCACGCCTGGCGATATCGCCATCAAAGAGGTTCCGTTAGATTATATCCAGCCCGGAGCCGCTAATTCCATAGATCAGGTAATCGGGCAAATAGCCTCAAGCCCTATCGCAGCAGGAGAACAGATACTGCAGACAAAACTTATGCCTCCGGGCAATATAGGTAAGACCCTTTCTCAAATTACTCCCCAAGGAAAAAGGGCGGTAACCGTTATCGTAGATAATATAGCGTATATTTCTAATCTGATCCAGCCCGGCGATCATATAGATGTTTTTGCTTTCCTTACTCCGCCATCGGCAATGGCTTCTCTTGCCGCCGGCAGCCCAAAAACAACAGAGGTATCTTCATCTACAAGCTTAGTTCCGCTTTTTCAGAATGTAGAAGTTTTGGCAGTAGGTGATGTTTTTGTCCCTACAAATAGGCTGGAAGCACCAAAGGAACCGACCAGGGGATTAAGCACCGGCAATACCGCAAGTACAGTAACTCTGGCATTAAACCCTCAAGAAGCGGTCCTAATCTCTTTTGTGCAGGATAACGGCAGACTTAGGTTAATTTTACGTTCTAGTGAAGATGTAACAAAAGAAGCGATTAAGCCGGCAGATTGGGATACTTTATTCCAATATTTGTATCCTGACAAAGTAGTCGATACTGAAGGCAATGTCCCTAAAGTAGAGATATACCACGGCCTACGTAAAGAGATTGTCCCGTTATCCGAAAAAGAAAAATGAAAAACATTTTAAAAACTGTATTTTTGATATCTTGTGCGATATTACTGATTAATAATTATTCTTTCAGCCAAGATGAGCTAGCGGCAAAAGAAGAGCAGGTTAGTTTATACGTTGGAGAGGCAAAAGCCATTCCTGTTAATAACCCCACCAGGGTCATAATCAATAATCCTGCCGTTGCCGATGTCACCTCGGTGAATAAAGAGGAAATATTTGTTGCCGGTAAAGCCATAGGCGCTACTAATTTAGTCTGGCGGGATAACTCAGGTGAACATATTGCAAAGGTGTTAGTCCTTGCCGAAGATACCAGTACTTTAAAAATGCGTATTGATAATATTCTAAAGGCGCTGGATTACCCAAATGTTTACACCCGCGGGATAGATAGTGAAGGCAAGGTTTTGCTTTTAGGAAACGTCAAGATACCCCAAGATATCGAACGGATTACCTCTGCCTTAGGTGTATTCAAGGATAAAATTACTGATTTGATACAGGTAAAAGAGGAAGAATCGGTAGTTGAAATAGATGTACAGGTTTTAGAGTTAAGCCAGGATGGAACAAAGGAATTAGGGATTCAGTGGCCGAGTTCAGTAGCAGTTGCCACGGATGCCAAGGCAGACGGAAATACCTGGGTGCTAGATCCCGAAGCAGCCGGCTCAAGGGCAAAGTTCCAAAACTTCTTCAAAATACTACAATGGAGCCGCACTAATTTTTACTGGAAGGTAAACCTTTTAGTCCAAGAAGGTAAAGCAAGGATTCTCTCTCAGCCTAAGCTTGCCTGCCAAAGCGGTAAGGAAGCGGATCTGTTAGTGGGTGGGGAAAAGCCCATTATGACTACCAGTGTAGCTGCTACTACCGGCGCCACAGGTACCGAAGTAGAATATAAAGAATACGGAATTAAATTAAAAATAAAGCCTACGGTAACCCCAGAGAAAAAAATAAAATTAGCCTTAAAGGTAGAGGTAAGCGATGTCGGTACTGCTGAAATTTTAGGTAACACTACTTCGCCTTCGGCCAGAGCTTATCCTTTAACTAAACGTAGCGCCTCAACAGAGCTATTTTTAAACGACGACCAGACCATGGTAATAGGCGGATTGATTAAGCAAAAGACCACAGAAGATCTTCGTAAGTTTCCCTTTTTAGGGGACGTTCCTTTTTTAGGGTTATTATTCAGGACGAAAAGTACGAAATCAGGAGGAGGCGCTGGAGAGAGGGGCGATACCGAATTGTTTATTACGCTCACGCCCAAGATTATAAAAGAAGGCATAATTAAAACAGAAGCTAAAGTGGAAATCCCGCCGCCGCCGCAGTCCACGCCACCCGTACCAGTACCAGAAGAGGCCGAAGCACAGCCATCCCTTGCTCAAACAACGATATCTTCCATGCCCGGATATATTCGGGCTGTGAGTAAGCGTATCAGGGATAATCTTGATTATCCCTGGGCGGCAAAGCAAGCGGATCTTCAAGGAGCATTACGTTTGGGGATACGCCTGGATTATACCGGCAAACTCCTTGATGTTAAGGTTATACAGTCTTCAGGTTATAGTGTATTGGATGAGAATGCTATTAGCGTAGTGAAAAAGGCAGCACCTTATTCACCATTTCCTTCCGAAATTGAGCAAAACGAACTTTGGCTCGATATCCCCATTGTTTATAATGTAAAATAAGATAAAGATGGCACAGACAATATCTATTTTTAGCACAAAAGGCGGAGTAGGTAAAACCTTTATTGCCACTAATTTGGCAGTGAGTTTCGCCCAAAAACTTAAAGGCAAGAAAGTTTTGCTGTTAGATATGGACTTAGACCTTCCCGGCGATATGGCAAAGCTTTTGAATTTAAAAGCAAGCGTAGCCTTGATAGATATTTTTATGAACAGCCAAAATTATTCCGCAGCACAACTGGGAGAGTGCGCCGTACGTTACTCAAACAGCAACCTCTATTTTATACCCTTTATATTACATGCTAAAGATAGGGTTGGTTTTCGCCTGGATGAAAAAATCTTAAGCACTATCTTAGAAGATTTACACCGTGAATATGAAGTTATCGTCGTAGATAACGGAAGAAGCTTTAATAAATTATTATTTTCTTTTCTGGAAAATACCAATTTAATTTTATTTTTGGTAAATCCCGATATCCTCTCTGTATCTCAGACCAGAGAAGCCATAGAGATGCTGCAGTCGCTTTACTTCCCATTGAAGATGATTAAGGTGATATTAAATAGGGCAGATAGCTTGGGAGGAGTTACCTGGCGAGAGGTAAGGGTAGCATTACCTTGCGATATCATTTCCCGTATTCCTTCAGAAGGAAGAATTATCGGCACTGCTTTAAACCGCCAGATGCCGATAATTTTAGATAGTCCGCGTTGCCGGGCAAGCGTTGCTTTCAATGAACTGGTAGAAGAGCTTTTGCTGCATCCGGAAGTTTTTATTTCGCATCAGGAATTAAAACAGATCTTTTCCGAACATCCATTAGGAAAAGAAGGCCAGCCAGAAAGCGCCGGCTTAGAATCGATTTATTTAGAAGAGCTGCTTTGTGCTCCGCAGCCATTAGATGTTAGAGATAAAATAGATGAGCTTAAAAAAAAGGTGCACAAACGCATTATACACGAGTTGGATTTACGTAGATTAGACCGGGCAGCAGGGAATTGGACTAACGTAGAGGATTTACGTCAAAAGACCATCAAGGCCATTAATAACGCCTTAGCTGAAGAGGCAGGGATTTTAGTTTCTTCTCGCCAAGAAAGAGAAGACCTGGTTAAAGAAATCACCGATGAAGTATTGGGCCTTGGGCCATTGGAAGACTTGCTGAACGACCCGAACATCACCGATATTATGGTAAATAACAGTAAGCAGATTTATGTGGAAAAATTCGGGAAACTGGAGATATCCCCCAAAAGGTTTATTTCTAATGAGCAGGTCCGCCAGATAATTGAGCGCATCATCGCTCCTTTAGGCAGAAGGATAGATGAGTCAGTGCCAATGGTAGATGCCCGCCTTGTTGACGGCTCTCGCGTTAATGCCATCATCCCACCGTTATCTCTTACCGGGCCGACCTTGACTATCCGCAAGTTCGGCAGCGAACGCTTAAAGATAGGCGATTTAGAGAGATTAAATGCCGTCAACCACATTATGGGGGAGTTTATTAAGGCCTGTGTATTGGCACGTAAAAATATTATTGTTTCCGGAGGTACGGGTTCTGGTAAAACTACGGTTTTAAATGTACTTTCGGAGTTTATCCCGCATGGAGAGCGCATTATTACCATAGAGGATGCTGCAGAGCTAAAACTACATCATCAGCATTGGATTCGCCTGGAGTCTCGGCCGTCCAATATTGAAGGTAAAGGTGGCATTACCGTGCGCGACTTATTCCGCAATACCCTGCGTATGCGGCCTGACCGTATCATTATTGGTGAGTGCCGGGGCCCGGAAACCCTGGATATGCTCCAGGCTATGAATACTGGTCACGATGGTTCTATGACCACCCTACACGCTAACTCTACCCAAGACGTCCTTGCTCGTCTGGATTCCTTAATACTGATGAGTGGTATTGAAATACCCCTACGCGCTATCCGCGAAATGATTTCTTCAGCCATTGATATTATAGTCCACACTGCCCGGCTTTCTGATGGCACAAGAAAAGTTATACAGATAACCGAAATTGCAGGCATGTTAGATGAAGTGCATGTTGACTTAAGAGACATATTCACTTTTACTCAACAAGGAGTTGATGATAAAGGCAAGATTTTAGGAGAATTTCATCCTACCGGTAACATTCCTACCTTTTTTGATGAGTTCAAAAGACGCGGTGTCATCTTACCAGAAGAAATATTCAAATCAAAATGAAAATAATTAATGTCAGCAAAAACACCCTGATTGCTGATAAGGCGGAATTAGCCAATACCTTCTTCAAAAGGCTAATTGGCCTGTTAAACCGCAACTATTTAAATCCAGGAGAAGCCTTAGTTTTAGTCCCTTCTAACTGTATCCATTCTCTTTTTATGCGCTTTACCATGGATGCTTTGTTTCTAGATAAAGCTGGTAAGGTTGTAGGAGTTCTCCCTTCTTTTAAGCCCTTTCGCTTAAGCCCCCTATTTTTTAAATCTCACCTCACCATAGAGCTACCCGAATTTAGCATTAAAGGCTCCCAAACCCAATTAAGGGACCTCGTCAAAATAGAAGAATAAGATTAGTTCTTGGTTCATAGTTCATAGTTCTTAGTAATAGTGCGAAACTATAAACAATGAACTATCAACTACGAACTACTTATATTACTTGACAACGCCTCATAATTATGCTATATTTTAATCAAAATAAATGTCCAAATTAAAAAATAAATGTCCAAATTTAATGTCCAAATTTAAAAATGACCAAAGCCTATAAATTAACTCCCGAAATAAAAGAATTTATTATTAGAGAAAAAGGATTTGAGCCTAAATTATCCTGTAGGGGGTTAATTTCTTTAGTTAAAGCGCGTTTTCAAGTAGAGCTATCCAAATCTTTAATAAATAATATTATAAAAGAAAATAACCTCAGCGCTCCTGTAGGAAGACCAAGAGTTAGCGGTCAGAGTTTCGTTCCAGTGCCTCGCGAAGAAAAAATTGAGAAAAAACCAGAAGAATTTAGCGAAAATGGGGGGCTTTTCTTTCTCAAAGCAGCTGATCTTAAGCTTAATTTAACCCCTAAACTTAGCCAAAACCTCTTAGTTTATTTTCCTAACCTATCCCAAGAAGCGCTCCAGGGAATGATAGAAGCGACTATCTATTTACCCTTTTTTAAAGACAAAAATAGCCTTTGGCTACTACTTGACAAGAAAATCTCCAATAGCGCTCTAGAGGAGTATATGAAAAAACTCTCGGTGATTCCGCTGACTGAGGTAAATAATAAGGTACTCATGAAGTCGGGTTTTGATTGTAACATTAATGAAATCAATGAGTTAAATAAAGAAATTTTAGAGCGATTAAATTCCTATGTTCAGGCCATTTTTTTTCCTGAGGTTTATCAAACCTTAGATTTTGCCGCGATGCAGGAACGTTTCTACTCCTTACCCGCCAAGATTGAAAAAAGGCCAAAATTGTTAAAAATTCAGCTTTTTTATCCTGAAAGTTTTGCCTGGCTGAATGATTTAGTCTGGCAGGAAGATTTCTTTTATGCTGCCAGCAAGCTAAATAAAACAGAGATTTTTACCCCTCAAAATGAGCAGGTTTGGATCAGTCCCCGGCCCAAACTTAAAGAGGAGAAAACGCTTTCTTTCCCCTAGTTTTTTTCCTTGACAAAACTCCCTACTATATGTTATATTTAGAGTACCGAAAACAAAGCCACGGCGGGTTAAATTAAAAAGAAAAAAATGTAGCCGGGCTTTCAAAACGGGAAGACCGGTTTTTTAATGAGGAGTTTATAATGACTTTAAAAAAGATTAATAAAAGGGGTCAGGCAATCTTTGAGTACTTTATTTTAACGGCCGTCGTAGTGGCGGTCGTTTTATTTTTTGCCGCCAACCCTTTTTTTAGAATTATTCAGAGTTCTTACGAGAATGCTTTTAATGATGGGGTTGAGGAGATGCTCAGATGAGAAAAGCCCAGAGCATAATTGAATATGCATTATTAGTGGCAGTAGTGGCAGCGGCGTTTTTGGCGATGCATCTTTATGCCCAGCGGGCAGTGCAGGCCAATTTTAGGCTGATTGAGCAGCAGATTAATGCCGAGCCACAGTAAATTTTTTTAAAGAGGAGGTGAGTAGGTATGCGCAGGAGAAAGGGTCAGAGTATCCTGGAGTACGTAATCGTGCTAACAGTCATCATTGCGGCAATCGCTTTGGCAGCTGCGGCTGCGTTGAGGCCGGCGGTTACTGGAGTTATGACAGACACTAGTGCTGCCCTTTTAGGGGCAGGTGGCAGATTGCCCAGATAAATTTTAAAAAATGAGGAGGTGAAATCAGATGTTTAACAAAAAGGGTCAGAATATCGCAGAGTATTCAATTTTAGTCGCGTTAGTCATTGCTGCAGCAGTAGCAATGCAAGTGTATATCAAAAGAGGCTTGCAAGGTAGAATAGCAGACGCAGTAGATAATGCTCCAGCCGTCGACTTAGGTGAGGCAGGAACAGTAAGTTTTGCTACCAAGCAATATGAGCCCTATTATCAAGATAAGTTGGAAAATGTTACTTCTAACCGTACCTTGAATGAAGCTTCAGCTGTTCATGGCCAGACCGCGAGATCCGCCATTAATGAAACTACCGCGCGTGCAGCAGGGTCTTTTGATAGGTCAACTTGGGTGGGTTTTCAAGCGGATCAGGCTCGGTAAATATTTAAGTTAAAAATGAGGAGGTGAAATCAGATGTTTAACAAAAAGGGTCAGAGTACATTAGAGTACGCGTTAATTATTGCCGTCATCGTAGCCGGACTTTTGTTAATGCAGATGTATATCAAAAGAGGCTATGCTGGCAGGCTAAAAAGTTCAACAGATGATATGGGTGAGCAGTTTGATCCCAATGCCTATACAGCCAATTTTGCGATAAGCCAAAGTTCAAACACGCTGCAGACGATACAGAATAGAGTAACCAATACACAGCATACTGCTCCTCAGACAAATACAAAGACGGGGACGGAAACCATAGCTGCCTATGATCCAGCTGTCGATGTTTACAGCCAGTAATTAGGGTCGTAAGGAGGGTCATGATTAGAGCAAAAAAGGCGCAGAGTGTAAGCGAGTATACTATTGGTATAGCCGTAGTTTTACTGGCTATTCTCGCGATGAATGTCTATGTAAAAAGGGGCTTACAAGGGCGCTATATTGATGTAGCCGAATTTGCCACTGGAGTAGTGACTAATTCTGCTATGACCCAATACGAACCCTATTATCGTAATGAAAACTTTAATAATCAAAGCAACACAACTATCCTTGAAAGAATACAGCCACACGGGATAGTAAATAAGGCCACTGTAGACAGGACTATTCGCAATGGAACGAGCATCGAACAGATAAATTGTTATGATGATCCCTGATAAACCATGAATAAAAAAGGCCAAAATATAGCGGAATATGCCATTGTTATCGGGCTGGTGGGAGCAGCGCTTTTAGCCATGGGTGTTTATTTTCAGCGCGGCATCCAGGCCATAATTAAGGAGCCAGTAGACCATTTAGGTGGCTTTGATTCCGGGATATTTAGGTCGCAACGCATTCAAGAAATAGGCATTGAGGACAATGTAAATATAGAGCATGGGCCAGCGGTTCCTTTAGAGTTCACCAGTAACGTGAATAATTCCAGCATAATCGTTACTTCTAGTGGTGGAGGCCGCGGCGCAGGGATTAGCGAAACTACCCAGGTTCCTTTGCGAGTAGAAAGGTCTTATAAGAGGATTGAATATGGCAAGACACCTTAAGAAAGCACAGTCTACCTTAGAATATGCCATGACAGTCATTTGTGTCTTGGCAGCATTATTGGTAATGCAGCATTATATTAAACGGGGTGCGATGGGTAAATTACGTGAGTCAGCAGACTCTATGGGCGAGCAATATGATGCCCATTACATTAACTCGCAAGTTAGTGTTAATCAAACAGGTAGTACAGGCTACCGGTCACAACAGGTAAGGGAGGGTCCAGTAGACGGAGTAAGGACCACCATTACCACGACAAATGAGCAAACTACTAACTTAGGCAATGAAAATTTACAAGCTTTTCCAGGAGGATTATACGATTAAACAAAAGGGACAGAATTTAAAAGGGCAGGCTTTGGTGGAGTTGGCTTCTTTGGGGACCATACTTATTTTTTGCTTGGCAATGCTTATCCAATATGGGATGCAGGCGAATTACCAACAGAACCTGCAGATGCAGGCTTTTCGCCGGGCAATGAGGGCGGCTTATTATAAAACCGGGCCAGCTTCCACCGTGTCTTTATCAGTTACCAGGGACCAAGGCATACCTGATCCCCGCGACCAATGGGGATTTGCTGACCGTCAACCCATGGGTGCCACTGCTTCAGCTACCTGGGGCACTAATGTGAATGCGGATTATATAGAAAATTATAGCCAGACCCCGCAGCAAAGAGATTTGCCGCGCTCTATAATAGAGATTAATAATACAGCGGATACCCATACCTTGGGTCTCACTGCAGGCGACTTTAGTGATAACGGGATGAATAATATTGGAGAGGCACAAGGGGCTTTTACCACTGCTAATTATAATCAACGAAATTGCAGCAATCAACTAATGGTGGTTTTTGAATCTACTGGGCACACCGGTGGTGATGAGTATACAGAGGTAAACGTACCATGCAGTCAGATCAGGGTTTTTCACCAGCAAACCCCAGGTTCATCCGAAGGGAGAGATTACGCTTATTTTATGCACAGCGGGTTGAGGTACACCTTACTCGCTGCTCACGTGGATGGCAATAGTGATCGCCTGGGGGGAAATCGTGCAGATAAAGTGGAATCAGTTATTGCGGTAAGAGGCAGTCAGGCTTGCGATAGTGATGGTTATTGTGGAAGCTTAGCCAGCTTTAAATACCTGGATTATCAAGGGGGGAGAATTGATAGCGAGAAGACCATTATCTATCCTTGGGAAACCAATAAAGACCATGCCAACATTGCTGCCCAGCAAGGATTAATTAATGATTACTCTATTACCAAGACTAATAACAATACTATGACAAAGAACGAAAGCGGCAGTAACTTAAACACTATGACTAATCTGGGTGCACAACAGAGGACTACCCACGCCATAAGGTTTAATACTTTAAGTTTACAGCAGTATAATACTACTTTTAGACCAGAAGACGTTACATCTACTATGGGGGCGGGCAAATGAAAAATAATGGGCAAGCAAGCATTGAATTTGCCTTAGGAATTATTTGCGCAGTATTATTCCTTATTCTTACCTGCAACCTCTTTGTCTGGTTAAATCATTGTTTAGTCAGGCGTCAGGTGGCTTATGAGCAGTCTCGCCAGGAAGCAGGGAGTACTAACCCAGGGAGGGAAGATTTTTTTGTTCCACCCCGGTTGAATGTCTTTAGTTCAGGAGGGAGGTAAGAGTTAAAATGAGAATACAAAAAAAATCTCAGATTGCTACTATCCTCACCTTCATTATTGCCCTAGTGTTTTTATTTATAGTGATTACCATTAATATAGGCAAGGTCTCTCAGAAAAAGACCTTGATTGACAATGCCTGCGATGGAGCAGGCCTTTTATTGGCTTCAGGCCTGGGGAGCGTATCTAATGCTGTATTCCAGGAGATCGGTTTTTATCATTTTGATGCCATTATTAATCGTAATTGTAATCTTGATTGGCTTCTTATCGGCGGTATCTTAGCTGTGATTGTAGGGATTTTGGGGGTAGTGGTGAGCGGTGGCAGCAGCCTAATTCTTTTTGCCGGTGGCCTTACTGCTTTAGGGGGCGCAGCGGTAATTGCCGGAGATGTACTCTTTATTGCTTATACTGAACCTGGGCTGTTGCGGGAGATGCAGGCACAATATCAGAATATGACTGCAGAGCAAAGGCTTTTTGAGGGAGCAATGCAATATGCCCTTTTTTCTACTGTTGATGACCCTGCCTTTGTGCCGGATAGATTTGATGAGGATAGAGATAAGCTAAAAGCCGGTGATAAGATTCCCCAATTTGACCACTGGTATATTCAAAGACTGAGTTCCTTGCCACGGCTGGGAGACATTATTAACACCCTCTATGATGCTCTATTTCCTCCTGGGGCAGCTTTCTTTGAAATTGTGACAGGTAGCGGAGGGTGGGTGGCTAAAGAGGCCTATTTATTATCGGTTGACCCGGCAAATGGTCAGAGGTTCAGGGTTGGTGATTGGTTGCGGGATGACTTCTGGCTTTTTATGCACGAGTTATGGTGTTATGGCTATGGCCCGGGTGAATTTGCCAAGTTTAGTCAGGCTGGTCCTTGTGGGGGAGGCCCTGACCCTCCACCACCAGTCGGTGGCTGGGTATGGCCTACCGATCCCCACGGAGAGATTACCTCTACCTTCAATCCAGGACATCCATTAGGTATTGATATTGGTGGTTTGCCTATTGGTACCCCTATATTAGCTGCCTACGGTGGCACAGTGATCGGTAGTGGCTGGTCAGTCCCCGGTTGCTCTACCTGTAATTACGGCCAGTATATAGTAATTGACCATGGTATGGTTGATGGTAAACACCTATACTCCAGGTATGGACATTTAAATACTATTCTTGTGTCTGGTGGGCATGTATTTGCAGGTCAACACATTGGTGAAATGGGTTGGACTGGTCGCGTTGAACCTGTTGGTCCCGGTGGTACTCATTTACATTTCGAAATAAGAGAATGGGGGATATGGGGAAGGGCACTTGACCCTATGATTTATTTAACCGGAGCGCCAGGTCCTGGACCAGGTGGAAGTAGATGTGGGGCTGGAGCTCCAACCGTGAAAATCGAGGATGCCCAAGATGACGTAGGTGAACTTTATCGGGATATAAGGGGATTTGAGAAGTTTGCCAAGGACTCCTGGGGCAGGAGTCAAGATGAACTCATTGTAGGTTTTGAGGATTGGTTTATTCAGCTCTGGAATGATGAGGATGTTCGTGATGGTTATGATAGCATAGGTTGGGCTGAGCGTTTTTGGGACTGGATTCCCAAGATAAATGAATGGAGAGAAATTTTGGCGGAAAGACAAGCACAAGTACTAGCTTGTATGTCAAGTTGTAGGAATCAAGCATATGATTGTTGTCCTAATGTGAGCGGGCCAGAGTGTGATTGGAATTGTTGGCAGGTGTGCGATGAGGATGGGAATTGTGTTACACAGTGTGTGCCTATAAAGTGGAATAATTGTTGTGGACCCTGGGTGGAATGTTGTGATCTTTGCAATGACCCACATTGTTCTCCACACCAACAATGCCAGACACCTTGTAATCCTCCCTATCCACCGTGCCACGTAGTACAAAAGTCTTGTTGTGACTCTGCCTGCTGTTTGAAAGTTCCTGGGAGTGGGACTAATTGTCTTACCCGCATTCAGGGTTATATAGATAAACTAAATGAATTCGAAAATAACGTCATTATACCACTATACAACCTAGTTGTGCAGGCCCATTTAGATTCAGAAGGACTCAAAAGCAATCCTTGGAACCGACAGGCGATCTATGTCTGGAAGGATGTGGTCTTGAATGACTTAGGTGCAGAGGTGAGCACAGAGCAGCCCGCGCATATGGTTTATGTGAAATTAGATTTACCTGCTGACTTTAAATTTCCTTATGTAACCCAGAAACGCCACTGGTTGGTGGAAAAATGTACTTCGGTAGAACATGCACGTGGCACTTTTGAGATTACAGTAGGCCGTTATGACGAAGATATAGCTAAGCGCGGGCCATTAAGCAGGTTCTGGAGGTTTAAATTCCGTCGTGGGGGCAGAAATGAAGCTGCGCAAGTGAATACGTTGCGTACTGCTGCGGATAGGTTCCACAATTTATTAAACGATGGTAATGCTACTTCTTTAAGTAGCCTAATGGACCCGGGTGAGTTTAATACCCTGGCTGACCTTGCCTATAATCAGGGAGTGGTGGCGCATATAGAGGTGAGTTATGGCCCAGGGGAAGTATATAGAAAAGGCGAGGCTACTAGAGCCGCTGATAGAAACCGGGACATTCATATAAACCGTAGAATAAGATGAGCAAAAACAAATATTTAAAAGCCATGTCAGTACTGGAATACAGCATGTTGATAGCAATAGTTGTGGCTGCGCTGGTAGGGATGCAGATTTATCTAAAAAGGGCGGTCAGTGGGCGTTGGCGCCAGGCCGCAGATACCTTTGGTTATGGCAGGATATATACGCCATAATTATAAATTAGGGGTGAGATAATGTTAAGGCTAGTTCCTTTGTTACTGATGTTTGGGGCAGTGAGTTTATTAGCCTATAAATATATTCCTTTATTTTTAGAGCGTTATACCAAGGCGCAAAAAAATCGCTTTGAAAATGTAGGCACCAAACTTGATGAGATGTTTATTTTTAAGGAGAGACAGCGGTTGCTGAAGATATTTACGATTACCCCCTTAAGTTTAGGCCTCATAGGTTTTATTGTTTTGCAAAACCTTATTGGTTTAGGGGCAGGTGTGGCCTTAGGTTTTCTTCTGCCACCCATAATCATTAAGAATATGTCTTCTATGCGCAGGAATAAATTCCAGGGCCAATTAGTGGATGCCTTAATGATCCTTTCCGGGTCATTAAAAGCAGGGATGAGCTTAAATCAGGCGCTTGAGGTTTTGGTAGAAGAAATGCCGGCACCCATCAGCGATGAGTTTGCCCTGGTGATAAAAGAAAATAAGATGGGTGTCACTATGGAAGATTGTTTAGCCCACCTAAAACATAGAATGCCCACCGATGACTTAGAGTTAATCACTATTGCCATCGGTATTGTCAGGGAAACCGGCGGTGACTTGACTGAGGTTTTTGATAATCTAGTCTTTACCATCAGAGAAAAACAGAAGCTGTACAACCGTGTGAGAGCACTTACCGTTCAGGGTAGGTTACAAGGTTATATTATGATGTTATTGCCCATTGGCTTTAGCATTTTTATTTATTATATCAACCCACATAGCTTTGATGTGCTCTTAAAAGATAAGCTTGGGCAGACGTTATTGACTTGGTCGGTTATTTCAGAAGGGCTGGGGATTATTTTTATTAGAAAATTTAGCAAAATTGAGGTGTAAAGATGGAGCTTTTTGTGGTCTTTATATTGGTATTTGCCAGCATCGGATTGGTGGCCCACCAATTTTTTTCCCGCAAAATCGCCGAGAGGATGCTTTTACCCGATGAAATCAGGGGCTCAACTGAAGCCAGAATGTATGATGTGAAAGAAATATTGGATATTTCTGCGCGTTTTACTGACCGCCTGATTAATAAAGGAAGCATACCTATAGAAAAACTAAAAAAGAAGTTAGTCTCTGCAGGCAAGCCGATGAATGCCAGCCAGTTTTTTGCTTTTAAAGTTCTCCTGATGATAGGCTTACCGGTTGCTACCGTGATTCTATTTAATCCTAAACCTCTACTTTTGAGTATACCTTTAGCATTGGGATTTTTGATCCCCGAATTTTGGTTGAATGGTATCATCAAAAAAAGACAGGCTATAGTATTGAAGGACCTGCCTCATGTGATTGACCTTCTCAATATTTGCGTAGGTTCTGGCCTTGACTTTATGTTAGCTGTTAACCGCGTAATAGAAGATTTTAAGTCCTGTATATTAGTAAAGGAATTGAAGGTTTTACTGAATGAAATACAGATGGGTAGTTCCCGTCGGGACGCCTTAAAAGGTTTAGCAAGCCGTATCAACAGCCCAGAGGTGGTTTCTTTTGTGCGCACCCTTTTACAGGCAGACCGCATGGGTACACCTATAGGAGATGCTTTAAAGATGCAGGCAGAAGAAATCAGGATTCGCCGTTTTCAAAGGGGAGAAGAGATGGCCCTTAAGGCACCTATTAAACTTCTCTTTCCTTTACTTGTCTTCATCCTGCCGGTAGTTTTAATTATAGTTGCAGGCCCGATATTGATTCAATTTACCCGGGGCGGGTTCGTAAAGTTCTAAGAAAGATGCTCTTTAACAATTAAATTAGTCTAAATTCTCAATAAAGGCAACGAAAAGGCGAACCCTTGATACTGATAATGTCAAGGGGGAGCAAAGCCAAGGGCCCACGAGAAGCTAACAAGAAAGGGAAAGCCAGGCTGCCGAAAGCCTTGAAAGATATGGTTTTCGGCTTTTTTATTTGGATTAAGGAAGAAGAGATTAGAAAAAGAAAAGGGGGTATTGAAATGAGAAGGTTAGTTAAAGTCTTTGGGTTGATTACGGTGATTATTTTTCTTTTGGGTCAGGTAGCTTACGCAGGTAATCCCTTTGGTAATCCATTTAATAGCCTTAAAAATTTAGCAGGAAGAATCCCGGGCTCAGGATTGGCGAGAGGAGCGGTAGGCGCAGGATTGAGTGGTATTGGCAGGATAGGCAGGGGTGCGTTTAATGTGGGCAGAATTACAGGCGCAGGATTCTCAGGATTCTTGAGAGGAACTCCGAGCATTATTAGTAAGGGTATATCAGGTGTGAGAAACTCAGGATTTGCTAAAGGAGCAGGTAGCATTGCTAAGGATATCGTCAAGGGACCAGTATTATATAGCATGAGAATAAATACAGAGAAGATTAGGACTTATAAGATTGAAAAGATTGAGAAGCCTAATACTTTAAAGGTTGGTATGGGCTTTAAATGGTAAAAAAGATTAGGTAGGAGAAATGGAAGAAGAGATTAAACCACAAAATAAGCCAAGATTCAAAACCTGGATAAGGGTAGTGGCCTTATTGGTAGTGGCTGCTTTTGTACCTGAACAGGCAGCTTGGGCTATGGGTTATGACCCCAGCGTGCTTTGGGCGCCGCGTTATTACCTGGGCACAGGCCAAGCTGGCTACATGGCTAATTTTGTGGCAGAGAATGTGCGCCGTTCCTTAGATTCTCTGGCTGCTAAACCCATACAGCGGGTAGAAGTTGCGCCTAATTTAATTGTAGATACGCCGCCTCAGGAATTTAAGGCTTTAACAAAACCTCAACAGCCGCATAAAGATAGCCCTTATATTAATAATATTTCCTCTATATTCCGTACAGGAGCAGACGCTACTTTAGAAGCACTTATTAAATTATTAGAATTTGCCAGTTCTTTTGGCAAATCCAAAGAAGACCTCCAGAAAAATCCTGCACCGGCAAATGCGCTGATTGGTTTCTTAAAGCGCGGACTGGAATTTGTAGATAATTTACCCCAAGGCACTTTATCAACGAGAATAAATCAGGCTGGCCAGGGCGGCTTATATCTTAATTATTCTGATATTGAAAATATTTATGCTTGGTTAAGAGACCCCCGGACCCAAATTGATAATTATTGCGGCGTCTATGCATTATATAATTTAATTAAACAGCATAATATTCAGATTACCCTCCAAGAATTAGCCCTGAGAGTTATTCTGGTAGATTTACTCAGCGGCAATATTAAGGAATTAAAAGGAAGATTAGAGACTTCTCTTTATGCCTTAAATAGAGTAGCGGGGTCTCTGGGCCTAGAAGTTCAAGCCGTAAGAACCGGCTCTAGCGAAGCTATCAGTAAACTCAATACATTCATTGCCCACCTTGATTATAACCACTTTATCTATGTGACCAGAATAAGCGAGGGAGAAGTTTATTATATAGAAAAAGAAAATAATGAAGAGCATATTTCCGTTGCTTCTTTCCTGAAGCATTTTACAGGATATGTTTTAATTGAAAAATCCAAAAATAATCTTGGGCTTAGAGAGATTTCTCCGAAAGAAACCACGCAAGTTAAAGGCGCCTGGGATCCATTTGGTAGCTTTAGTAAGATTAAATCTACTGTGGGAGGAGGCCTTGGAAAGATAGGCAATATTGCCAGGCCCGTTTATCATAATGCCATTGAAAGGCCAGCCGGCGCTACAAGAAATTTTGTTACTAACACTATGCCTGATAGAATGGGTGATTTTACTGGTGCTGCTTATCACCAAGTTATTGCCCGGCCTGCAAGTTGGTCTAAAGACCACGCCAAAGATATAGCCATAACTGGCGGCGCAGTACTTGGTGGTCCATTGACTATGGCAGGAGGTTTAGCTTATCTCGGCCGAGATAAGCTTGCCAGCGGTGGTAAGTGGGTTTGGCGTCATAAAGAAGGCGCAGTGGGAGTAACATTAGTGGCAACAGGGACGACTCTGGTTGTTTTGACGGGTTGGACCGGTGTAGGCGCGGTGGCTGGGTTTGGTTTAATAGGCGCAGGTGGAACTCTGGTAGGAAATGATGTTCAGACAGCTAATCCCAACTCGGGATTTTCTAATCTCGGTATAACTAAATTCTTTTTATATAATAATCCGCATAAACCTACTCGTAAGGAATTTATTTCTAATTTAGGGGAAAATGCGGTAACTGCTGCGTTTGTTGGTGGTGGCGCTAGTGCAGTAGCCGGAAATGTGCTTAAGACTACCGGAAAAGAAATAGCAGTCCAAGGAGGCAAGCAAGTTCTCGAAGTCGGAGGCAGAAAAGCCCTTCAAGCCGGAGGCAGAGAAGCAGCTGAAACTATTGGTGAACAAGGAGCCAAGTTTGGCTATAGGCAAGTATTTAGTGGAGCGGGTAAGATGCTAGGGAGAAACCTGACTGGTAATGCCCTGCGTTCACATTTACTCACAGGTATTGCCAGCGCCACAATAAATTTTTCTGCTGCAAATGCTTGGCATATATATAAAACCGGTGAAATGCTTCCTGCGAAGCAAGCTATTCCTCTTGTAGGACGTTCCTTTGCTGAGGGTTTTATGTTTAGTTTTGCTTTTGGTATGGCAGGTAGTATTGGTGAGAACTTGTCTCTAAGTAGCATACCTGTCTTAGGCAAATTCTCCCCCATCGTTACACAATTAGCTGAAAAACATAAGATAATTTATCAGGGTTTAAAATGGGCGGGTATTGGTGGATCAGTTAATACATTACGTGGATATGTAGCCAGCAAAGCCCGTGGCACACCATATACCTGGCAGCAGGTAGGTGCAGATTTTGGTACAGGTGCGGCTATAGGTTTTATAAGCGGAAGTACAGCGCGGGGTATTCCTAGATTTGGCGGAGCATTGGCCGGCGAAAACAATGCAGCTGGGACGACTAGTTTAGCTAAATTTGGGGCCGCAAGTTTAGTAGGAGGCACAATCTCAACTGCAGGCGGATATCTCACTCCGCTAATGAATGTTCCTGACCCCAACAATCCTAATCAAACCCGTAATTATTTTAATCCCTTTAACCGACCAAAAGAATACCGAGTTAGCTGGCAGGAAAGTTTGTTTAACTTTGGTGTGGGAGCTGTAGGCGGAGGAACACTTGGTTCAATGGCCGAACCTTGGGTATCTAATATGGCAAAAAGACAACCCACTTTTTTGAAGGAAAGCGTGCCTGCTGACAAAGCTTTATTTGGCCAGATACAAGTTCCTTTTAAAGGACTTGTATCCATTAATAATCCTGCTTTTCGTCTTCCTCTGGCTTCTGTGAGTGGCGCAGCAGAATTTGCCGCCATTATGCCTGCATGGAGTGCACTCGATACCACTATTATTGCCGCTGGTAAATGGGGAGTAGGAAAAGACCATAAATGGGATTGGTGGGGTACGGCTAAAGAACGCGGTTTACTTCTTCCGAATGGGCAAGGTGGCTATGAACCGCTTCTACCGTCTTTATTTGGGCATTCTTTGGAAGGCGCAAAATCAGGATGGTGGTTAAAACCGCTTATCGTTGCCATCGCACCAGCGCATAGTGTTTATACAGGTGAGACTCCCTTTGCTGCTCAAGATGCTTTAAGTAAACGTATATCTTCTTTTTCCGCAAAGCCAAGCATAAGCGGCCTTTTCAGATTTATCAAGCCCGTAGATCCGCTAGCAGAAAAAGCCCCTTCTTCCTTACTTTCTAAAACACTGAGTAAACTCGGTCCCTTTAATCCGGATCATTTAGGTTTTGTAGTAGGCGTACTTGATGCCACTGAAATTGGTTCAGAAAAGGCAATGATTAAGGCTTTTAATTTACATAGTCCTGAAGATATAGCAAGAGTTAATAATTTTGCCAGAAGTAAAATTGCCTTCGCGGCTTTATTCTTTTTGCCTGCTTACGCTCCGTCAGCGAATGAGAGATTACTCAATATAGCTCAGCAGAACACCGGGATTACCAGTCCTAAAGATATCACTGCAGTTGCAAAGATAGTCGGCGAAAAAGAGGCCCTTGGTTTAGTGGGTAATCCTAAAAATGTGGGCAGAGATTTACCCGGTTTGAAGGGTGAAGTTAGCTCTGGGATGAATCAGTTAGCAAGAGAATTTGCCCATCTTAATGTTGTTGAGACTCCAGGGATGCTGAGTTCAAGGGATATAGCTAAGCTGAGTAAGCAAAGAGCAGGAAAATTAGCTAGCAGCGGATTCGGAGATATGCAATTTGATTTAGAGAGGCTAAACACTACACTTACAGGCTTAGCAAGTCGGGAACATGTCGTAGGCGCAAGTAAATCCGAGTTGGCAAATTTAAGTCGTATCGTAAGACCCCGCAAAGTTAGTTATGAAGGAGCTGAATTAAGAGTTAGCGCAAAACAGATCAGAGAGGCAGCTGCTCAAAGAATTGCTAGTGATTTTCTCAACCCAACAGATAGAGGCGCAGTTTTAACTGCTTCTGGCGGGACTTATCTGAAGACTAAAATAGGAAATTTAAGAGTGACCTCTTCGCTCAAAGAAGCCACTTATGAGGCAGTAGCAAGGAATCTTTCGACCAAAGAAGTTACTCAATTGACTTATGGCGATACGCTTTCTAATAAGGAAGTGATTGGTGACCTAAAAGAGATTAAGATCGGCGGAAAACGTATACCTGTGGATAGTCGTATGCGTGCAGCGGCAAGCATAGAGAACAGTTTGAGAATTATTCGTGGCGATAGCCAAGCTTTAAAATTAACCCTTAAGGCGCAGGACCAATACATACGGGAAGAATATGCCAAGAAGGAACCTGTAAGGAAGAGTGAGTTGCGCGCCGATATGGAAAGACTCCTTAATACTACTGCCAGAGGCGCGAATGCCGCTCGCAATGATTTTAGAGAAAAATATAAAGAATATGGTGTGGAAATTCCAAACCCACCAGAAGGTAGCAAATTTACCGCGGAGATGCTCAAGCCCATAGAAGCAGATATTGCAAGAAATATTAAGTTATCTTTAGATAGACAACAATCAGGGGATATGGTTCGGTTTAGGGAGACATTACTGCAGAAACCCGGAAGCAGTTTAGGAGGGCAATTCCGCAGAACCTTAGAGCAGGAAAACCTGAACCGGTTGGCGCTTACTAAGTTAAGCCCTGAAAAGCAAATAAGGTATGCTAGGGAATACGCCAAAATCGGTGAGCTGATTAATAATGGCCAACGCGCTTTACTTGAGGGAGAACTAAGGGGCAAGCTTAAGTTTACTGAGAATGATAGATTCGTAGCACAGGATCCTAAATATAAAGAAGCCGCCAGATTTTTAAATTCTGCAATCAAGACTATAAAAGACAATCAAACCGGCGGTAATAATCTCTGGCCAGAGCAGAGAAAAATGATTAGTGATGTCTTAGAAAAACCGGAAAACCTGCTTAAACTGGATACAGGCAAGGGAAAAACTACGGTAGGCGTGCCAATAATGGATTTATTCATTCTCTCTACTCTGGGTAGTAGCGGTGAAGTCCGCAGGGTGGTAAATAATCTTCCTGACTCACCAAAAGCAAACCAGGGCTTCGAACAAATGATACGAGCAACTAGGGGAGATTTAGTAGGAATTGAAGGAGGTGTCAACGCGCCATTACGGGAAGCCATTATTGATGTAGCTGGCAAAAAGTTTAATGTACTCCGTATTGATACTAGAAGTGATAGCAAAAATCCTAATTTCTCCTCTGACACTCCAAGGAGTGAACTTTTAGATAAGATTAAAAATGCAGATATCGTCTTTATTGATTCTTACAGTTTACAAAACCTGGCTATGGATAATATACTTTATGGCTATAGCAAGACTAGTCCGCAGGCAAAACTTTATCCTGAGCTGATGAAAGATGCTTGGGGCATATATGATGAGGCACACAAGATACCTCAGTCTCCGCACCTTATCATTGGTGGAATGGACGCCAGAGGCTTAAAAGAAAGCAATCCTGAAGGATTCAAGACATTAGAGTTAGTGGATAGTTTTGTGCAGCAAAAATATCGCGAGTGGAAAAAGGCTAGTCCTCAACCCCAAAATAGCTTTAAGGAATTTACTAAATGGATGGCCGGAGAAGGAGGCTATGTAGAGACTATGGGGGATTTCTCGCGGCCTACCGAAAAATTCCAGAAGGCATTTAAAGATTATGCAAGCCGGGAAACACCCGGGAAAGACTTTACTACCATAGAGAAACAAGCTTTACTTGGCTTTGCTGATGCCTTTACGATGATAGAATCAGATCCGCAGCGGGGATTTGCTTTTGTAAAAGGAAGAGGGATTTGCCCGGTGCAAGATGGTCAGCCAGCGCCTCAGATGTTTTGGAGCCAGTGGAATATTGCCGGAGCCAGAGAAATTGTGGGCGCAAGGGTACTTGAGAGAACACCTCGTTTGGAAGCAGTAAGAACCAGCCCGGATTCCATTAGGGTAACTCCTCTGAGTGTTTTTAAAGATTTTAAAGGCGTTACTCTTTTAAGTGCGACTCCGGAAACAGTAGAATACTTTGCTAATTTGCAGGCAATCGGCCGCGATCCCGCAGAGCATCAATTTAATACCCGGTATAATAATCCCGGAGAAGGAAACTATATTAGAGACCAAGAAATTTTTCAAGGCAGTCATGCAGGTTTAATTCAAAGTAGGCTGCTTAAAGAGGGTATAAACCGGCCTATAATAATCTCCCCTGAATTTAGGTATCACTGGGGAGATACTGTAGCATTATCCGGCCAAATTAGAGATCGCTCTGGTAATAGAGTCCCGGTATTTATTCAGGATGGTTCCACATTTAGGAGTTTTGTTGATGGTAAAGAAGTAAAAGAAGGGGTTAGTTCAGAGTATATGGGTAGCGAATATTTCAAAACTCCCGGTAATATTACAAGACCGGCAGTAATTATTTTAGATAAAAGCGGTATTACCGGTTTTGATATTAAGATTGATTCCGCTTTAAAGAGAGACGGCCCTTTATTTATTTCCATCTTTGACCGCTCAACCACTAAAACTGCAGCTGCCCAGGCTTTAGGCCGAGATCGTGGTATTAAAATGGGTGAGAAAGGATACCATCAGAAAGAGGTTTGGGTTGTAGATGACCAGTTAAAGAGCGTGCAGCGAGCCACCCCCAAAAATGCCCTTAGAGAAAACTTCATTAAGACATTAGAGACAAATGAAAGGCAGATGTTAAACGACGCTTTATATTCCAGCGTCGCGGATAATTTCCACCAAGGAGTGCTTAATCGCTTTGAGATATTACGGCAGAGGGCGCGTACGCCTGCGGAATACGATACGGTTAAGGAGATGCAAAAGAAATTCCAGAGCCCGCAAGGCATAGATGACTGGTTAGGTGTACGAGAATTTCCTACCATTAGAGATAGGCTTACAGAGAATATCCGTTCTTCCGTGACCAACTTTAGGGAGACTGCTTCTGAATATTCTTCCAGATTGAATGAATCACAAAGGAAGGCTTTAGACACTTGGTTAAAGTTGGATAGAGAAGCAAAATTAGAGACAGTATCTTCTTCTACTACGGAGAAAGAATTTACGCGTTTGGCTAAGCTAGACTTTGTCCAGATTGTGGATAAAGTCAATGAGAGTATATCTGCAAAGGCCTTAGAGGAAACACTTTCTTCGCCCAAGCCATCGCTTGTAGATATGAGAAGCGTTGCAGCGAGAACTGTCCGTGACTTAAATTTCCAGCGTCAGCAAGAAACTGGTAAAATAATGACCAGAGAAGAAAGTATGGAAATTCAGTCTGCGGTAGAAAGATTGAATCCGCATAGCATACGCGGCTCCCCTGAATTAGCAGAGATGATATTGAGACAATTGCCTGCGGATCACCCGCTTCGTAATCCAGATGGTTCACTAAAAATAAATCTCTCCAAAATACTTAACAGTAAAGGTTGGTTAAGTCATTCAGACTTATGGCGCGCCAACGCTATCTTCGGTCTCATAAATAAAGCTTATCCAGAAGACCAGAGAGAAAAGATTGTGTCCGCTTTAGCCAAAGCACTTAATCCTAGATTTACATCCGGAGATTTAAAGACAGCTACGGTTTCCTATCAGTTGCTTAATAAATTAAATCCGCAATTAGCCGATCGTCTGCCTGCGGGCATACATATTGACAGCCCTTATCTTTTACCCGCCTTTATTAAACTAAATAGACAAGGTTCTCTACAATCTTCGCTGTTACGCCGCAAGGTAACAGATGTTGAGAAGTCCGAATTTGTCAAAGGCCCTTATCAATTCGATGCGGACACATTCGCAGCAATTGACGACCTTATCAGCAATGCCTTTCCGAAATGGCAGGTACCCGTAGTTCAGAGAAATAAACCAGCCACCTTAGGGATGGTGCGAAATGCTGCGCAACAATTAACTGCTACAGGATCGGTTTCTGCTTTCAAAGAAGAAGATGTGCTCTTTGCTTTATCAAAATGGGTAACTCCTCCTTCCTTAACCCAAAGCCAAAACTCTTTAACCCAAAGTTCTTTAACCCAGGCTATAGGTTTCTTGAAAGAAATCGGCTGGGACGATAAAGCCATAAACCGCATACCCCTCGCTGATTTACCTGAGCTGAATAGAAACCCTGCTTCTTACTTCGCCCAAAATAAATTAGAAGGGTTGCCGCAAAATATTAAAAACGCTGCTGTTAGTCTACAAGCTATTTCTCCTCATCTAGGGCCTGCAGGAATTAGCGTTTCCTATAAAGACATTCAGAGGATTCAAGATGTAGCCCAGGATAACGGCATTAACATACAGCTGGCATTGAGAATGATTTTTGGCTTAGGGCTTAAAGAGGAAGCAATAGAGAATTTGGCGTCTCTACGTATAATTTCCGTTAATGGGCAACAAGAGATAGGAATAAAAGGCGCTACCGAAGAACAAGCGGATATATTAAGGATAGCGCTAGAAGCGGAAGCAAAAAGAACAGAGTTGGCCTCGTCATTAGAAGGACGAGGTAATGGTAATCCGCTTATCGGGTTTCATAGGATAGAAATTATTGGCAATACTCCAGCGGAAATTCCTGGCACAGGCGCTGTTGCCGTGCCAGAGCAGCCGGTAGTTAATCGTGATTATAAAAACGGCACGCTGTCTCTTCACAAAAGCTTTTTTGAGCAGCCTAATGCAGAATTATTAGCCAGAGTTGAACTTCGTGGCCCCGGATTTAAAAGAGACCGTGCAGGCAAAAATTTAATCGCTAGAGTTAAAGCAAATGAGCCGATTGCTGTAGAGCAATTAAGAAGAAATTTAGACACTGTTTATATTGCCAATCCTATGCCTCAGCAAGCTGAGCCTACTAAGCTTCCTGCGCCGGTATCTATACCAGATGCAGTTCAGGAAGGTGTGGAGCAAACAGGAGCAATTGAGCAGGCCACCGCTCCTATTGCCCCAGAGCCAGTTAATACAGGCATAGAACCAGCAGAAGCAATAAAGATAGAAGGAATTATTCCCGGCTTAGAAAATACCGAGTTATTACAACAAATACAAGCGGTTCTAAATCAACAGAACGGTACACCTAATAGAGTGGATCATATTAAATTCATTAGTAACACGCAAGAAATTCCAGGATTAGGCACGTTTGATGTAGGAGGCCAGCCTCTTCTTTATAGACAGAACGACAATGGAACTTTATATATAAATCGCATATGGTTAGAGCCACCTTTAGTAGCACTATTACCACAATTTATTCAGAAGATAATCAATAATAACGTATCATTAAATGGTGAGATAACATTAGCGGTAGATAGAGTATTAGCCAATCCTAATCAGCCTGGCGCAATAGAAAAATTAGCAGGACTGTTGAAAGTCGAGCCAATCGCTGAAACTAAAGGACGATTAGCTACTGCCCAACCGCAACCAGCTCCAGCCGAGCCAGTTTCAGTACAATCAGCCGCCAAGCCAGCTGGTAAAATAGAGCAAATCGCACCGGCAACTATCCCGAGCGAAAAGGAATTTACCGATACACTGAAACTATTCAAAAAAGCGGAGACCGGCGTACCTATCAGTGGTGTGCTGGTTCGGGGTGAAAATGACATGGCAGGACTAGAACATCAGACCGGTCGCTTCCTGACGCCCAATAAGATCTTAGCGGGTAGCTTTGCCGACGGCGAAGGAGCGCGTGTCACTGCCTACGAGGTTAAATTTACAAAACCTCTTGTTGCAAAGGATCGTCCAGATGCAATTGCTTTGCTGCGAAATTACGGCTTGCAGCTAACTAACGAGGAACTGAAGGGAACAGGAAAGTTGCATGTGGATACCGTGATCGCACAGCACGCCAAAGCAGCGAAATTTGACGCTATCATTTATCCTGTTGCTCTCGATCCAACAGGCGATTACGTTGAAGTGGTTGACTTGTCTCCAGTCGATGTTCTAGCGACACCACCCACTGAAGCCAAACAGCAACCAGCCTCGAGCGTAGCTGCTGAAGCCCCGATAGTTGTGCCACCAGCTCCAGTTGAACAGCCAGAAGTCCAACCAACTCCAGCTCCAGCGCAGCAAGCCGCCCCAGTCCCAGCCGAACCAGCTCCAGCAGTAATCGAACAGCAAGTATTATCAGCTACGTCAGGTATTACAACTCCTTTAGGTGCATATTTAGAGGCTCAAATGGCTGCTTCAAGAGCTATTAATGAACTAGCTGATTTTACCTATCAGCAGCAACTCTCTGGTAGTGATTTAAAAGATATAAAAGCTACGCCAGAATATCAACGTTTGAGCCAACAAGCGAGAGAAGCAGGATTAAGAGCAGTTGAAAAACTCGCCCCCGCAAAAGCAGCTTATGCACTGAGTACTCCACAGGCTGAAAAGGACTTTGATGATATATTGGGCTCATTAAATGCACAGAAGCAAACAGTTAACAATGAGCCAGGAAATATGGTTGATGGTCGATATTCGCCTTCGCCTATAGCAGCCAGCCAAGTAGACGCAATTAATAGAATAAGCAAGACCCTTGGTGACCTTGGAGGTCTTTTACTTCAGGATTTGAGAGGTTCATCAGCTCCAGCGCAGCCAGTTGCGCCGCCAGCTCCAGCAGTAATCGAACAGCAATCAGAAAAGCTAGCCAGAGTAAAACAGGCGTTAAATAAAGGCGCATTGACGATATTTTTTAATGACGACACTTACTATCCAGATGATGAATCAAGTAGATTTTCTGGGGAGAGGGTAGGCTATCGTGAACGTGCGCTTAAAGGCTTACAGCCAATATTATTGTCAAAGATATCTCTTTTGAACGGATTCGTCTACGAGTTACCTGAGCTAACAAAAAATGATTTATTATGGGGCTTGGTTGTGAGTAATAAAGCATTCGACTTGTCTGGTAAATATATTAAGGGCTCTGACGGCGCATTGCCAAATGAACCCTTAATAGTTGTCTCTCTAATTATTCATCACGCTAAGCTTATCGATTCTTTTGGGAGAAGAGGCGTTATGTCCTATATTCACATAGGCTTACCAGAGTCGTTATATAGAAATCTGGAGAGAGATATTTATGATTCGCCAGGACTTATCTTAGATTATATTAAGGAATTAGATCCCGCTTGGTACAAACATTTTGTAGAAGGGGAAGAAAGTCGCGCAGGGCTTAAGATGGGGGATCGTCTTAGAACCGCATTTGAAATTGGCCAATTTTCGGATAAGAAGATAATAGGGGAAAGATTATTAGAGTTAGAAAAAACAGCAGAACAAGAAGAGCCTAGGCTTGATCTTGGTAGCGGTGGATATGACTTGCCTCTTAATGCAGTGGGCAATCCCAAGACAATCTACCGAATTACAGTAAATAATAGGAAAGGAAATACAATTACTACTCAGCCAGGAAAGAATGGACCATTAATTATTATTGTTAATACTGTTGAAGGCAAAGAAGTGATAACTGGAGTGAGAATAAAAGGAGAAGAACTGCCCGTTTCTGGCCCTCAAGCTCAAGAATTACTTGCGCCGTTTGTCGTACGAGATTCCCAGCCAATCAATTTCGCCAGTGAGCCAGCCGCCGAAATGCAGTCACAGCCACCAGCGCCGCCAAGTGCGCCTGCAATCGGTAGCAGTGAACTAACCGAAACGCCTAATATTCCAGCCGAGGAGGCACCTAAAGACACTCGTAAATCTCAAGCCCCGCCGCAGAGCTTAGAGAGATCATCGCTTCCTCGGCGTATATTTAGTATATTTAGGCTTCCTTTATCGCGTATATTTGGTGCAGGAAACGAAAAGACAGAGCAACAAACTCCCGCAACGCCGGCGCAAGTCCCTACAACTTTACCTTCTTTGCCGGCACCGCCGAGTTTACCCAGCTCAATACCTCTAGTAAACGGTTTATTACCATACCTTAGATCCTTACTCAACATAGCTAATGCTATACGCATGGTTAAAGCTGCTATAACTCCTTCTGCTTATGCCGAAGGGGAAGTTTTTCAACACATAAGCGTAAAACAAGCTGCAGATAGTGAACTTCTTGCTCGTGCTGGACCCATAAGTGTGCGGGCCAGACTTGCGCAAGTCTGCGCCTCGCTAGTAAAAAGAAGCGCGCAAATGCAAAATAATACTGGTTCTGTAACTGTGGCAAGTGCATTGGCGATATTAGCCGGTGCAGTAGTAACCACGACAGTTACAGGAGTAATACCCGGAGGTATCGTAGTAGCAAGCGTACTAGGAATAGTAGCAGCTGCGAGTGCGATAGGTATCCGGAGGATGTTGGGAGATTCTCTAAGTCTAACTGAAGGAACCAGAGGTGAGCGAGGTGTTACCTATAATATAGGTAAAGACCAAGACACAGAAGAGTCTGGTTCTGGAAGAGGAGGCCTTAGGGGAGCTTCTGTAGGAATTGGCCCAGGCGCTGGTGGATCTAGGATAAAACCACCGAAGGTGGTTTACCGAGATTCTCGCAGATTGCCTGAGAAAGATTCTCTAGGTGCCCAAGGTCTACCTGCTTCAGGCGCAGAATTTCGCGCATATAATATAGGTAGCCCAAGAGGCGATGGCTTTCCTAAAGATAGAGGAAGCCGAGGTGCAAGAGGTGTATCTCTAAGAAACAAAGCAGAAGAGGATATACCTATATTGCCATCTCCACTAAAAGGGCCGAGTCCTCAGACCCAACAGCCCAATACTAATGCAGCCAGTGCTGGTAAGAACGCGAGAGTAGAAAGAGCTCGTTTTGTTGTGGAAGAAACCACAGCACTAGTAGATGAGCAAAGAAAACAGGAACCCGTTTTACCTCAAAATGAACGCGGTCCACCTATAGGTGGACGTTTGTTATCTAGAATCCTCAAGAATCTCGCCAATCTCGCCTTAAATAATTCAATAATCCATAAAATTATAATAAATTTCAAGCCGTCAGTACTAAGACCTACCGTGGCAGGTGTTTTAGTATTTGTGGCTATTTTTGTATTTGGGGGTGCTCTGATGGCCCTAGAATACCTCCGGGGACTGACCCCCATCATCACCCCCAATACAAATATATCAACGAATTTAAACAATCTAGCCAATTATTTAACCCAGCTGCAATTCCCAATATCTACCGTGGCAGGTAAATTAGGATTAGCAGCTACAGTTGTTTTTGGAAGCTGGTTGGCCCTTAACCTCAAGGGACTGACCCCCAGCCGGCTTCTGAAACAACTAAAACAAAAAATAGGAGGAGGTGCACCATGGTTAAGACTAATTATTCAGATCTTAGGTTCGACCACATCGTTGATTTTACTCAGGAACAAACTATCTTTATTTGCTGCCGTGAAAACACTTCAGGAAAGACTCGTCTCTTTCTGGCGTTTGGTAATGGCGAGGGTCGCGTCTATACGCGCAATGGTCGTGCAGACAGCTGGGAAATTCTGGATGACTATGAAGCAGAGCTCATTCGCCAGCAGATTAGGGACGCTGTGGAAGCAGGTATCGCAGTTTATAAACTCAACGGCACGCACCACAGTATCATCGCCGGCTAGGGGATTGCGCCTTCTTATCTTAGGCGCAGCCTCCTTAGCCGTGGTTACAGTAGCGGCTTTTGGTTTGATTACAGGTGTGTCTTCTGGTTTAGCAGGAATTCTGCTATTAGGGTCGATGGTGGGTATGGTGGGTAGAGGAAAATATTTAAAGCCAGTCCCCGCAGCAGCCCTTAGAGAAAGAGAAGTTTCTCAAGAAGGATCTTTGTTGAATTTACCGTGGCCTATTAGAGAGACTACTGAGGATTATCAACGAACTGCAAAGCATATTCTTTTAGCGTTAATACATCCGAATAGGCTTAATATTCAGTTAGATAAATATGAGATAAGAAGCATCATTGAACGGATCAAGCGACTGAGCCCTTGGGAGCAAATAGATCATAATTCCTATCAAGAAAAAGGGTATGGTCTTTCATTAGGACTTTTAGTTTTCGCTGCCATCTTAGGCACACAGGCTTTTATGACCGGAGGCCTCTCTATGTTTATCTTCGCGGGAGTATCAGCTACATTAGCAGCACTGATTTGGTTAAGTCTCATCATAATGCAAGGTCTGTATTTAAGAGATTGGGTGAGATTATTCTGGTCTACAATTAGACACGGAGGTTCTTTCCACGAAGTCTCTTGTCGCGTCCAAATTTCAGACTATTTCCGGGTATCCTCAGATCCTCAGCAATCTACGCCGTTTTCTGGTCGGTTTCATGAAGGCTACAGTGATAGTTTTGCTACATATATCGGTAGACATCTAAGCAAACCAGACCTTTTGCTTCATATGGCCCATGAATTAACGCATGACCTGGGCAACAGTAAGGTTGAGTTTAGGAGCATGCCAGAATATATGGCCACTGCAGTCGGAACATTTGCTCTCATTGAGACGGCTATACGCACAGGGCACGAAGAAGAGGATATTGAAAATGTATTAGAAGGCATAAATTCGCTGACAGCGCCTAGGCATCCGAGGTGGTGGATAAGAGAACTTCTTTATTTTGCAAACTCTGTTAGCGATGATAACTGGGAAAGCACTAGCGACGTTGCCACAATAAAAAACAATTGGTTATTAGCTGAACGTAGAAACTGGAGTATTGAGAAATCAAAGCTCAATGTCCAAGCCACATCTAGGGAACGGGCTTGGATACGCTGGCTTAAATTCAGAACTGGCGAGGATTATATTTCTGGCTATAGAGTAGCTGGTATTGCATATGGTTGGTACAAGTTAGCCAGACAATCCGGATTGATTCCAGAAGAAGCTTTGAATGTAGCCTGGCAATACCTGCGTTATAAATTAACTGGTCTGGAGTTTGAAGGGGAATATTCAGAGAGGGTAGCCAAAGAAGAGATTAATGACCCGATGCTTCGACAGCTAATTACCGATTTAGTAGCTGCAAGGTCGCAAACTACTGCCAGTCCAACCCCTACTTCCCGTAGCACAGAGCCAGAGGATGCTTCTTCAAGAAGCCTACCCAGAGTGATAGTGAATATAATGGTTAGGATACTCCAATTATTAACTGGCAAGAATATTAGAGATTGGGCTACTATAGATATAGAGTCAGAAGAAATACAAAAGGCAATAATGATACTCAATAACTTCGAAGATATAAGTAATATAAGAGAGCAGTTAAGAAATGTAATTTTTGTGCGCGCACCTCCAATTTGGTTTATAGGTGTTGCCAATTACAAAAATTATATTATCCTCCCTGAGAATGCTTCATTTAGCGCCATTGCCCATGAAATCTGGGCAGTGCTCAATCCCACAAAATCTCACGCAGAAAATCCCATAAAAGTTGAAAATTATTTAACCCAGCTACAAGTACTAAGACTTACCGTGGCAGGTATTTTAGGATTTGTGGCTAATGTTGCTAATAAGGGTGGCGCGATGGCCCGATACCTCCGGGAACTGACCCCCATCCGCGCCCTTATTACAACTATTACAGGAGGTGTAAGATGGATACAGAAACAAGAAATTATGAAGACCTTGAGTTCTCACATTTCGCGGTTGTCACTAGTGAGGGTTCGATTATCGCCTTTGCACACAACAATGGCTCAGCCTATAAGTTCCTTATGGACATGGATAACGGCTGGATTAAGATTCAATTGGCTGACCAATGGCTTGAACTTTCTGATGAAGAATCTGCGCGGATTCGCCAGCGGGCTCAGGAAGCTTTTGGGAGGGTACCTGTACACCGCATTCCGCGGTTTATACCCTGAAGGACAAGTTAGGAGACTGGGTTTTATTACTTTACCCCCGGTCTCCTTGGCCGTAGCCGCTCCTATTACGCTTCTTACAACTTTTGGTCCGTTCAGCGTGCCAACGCCAGTGGTAATTAGCGTAGCAGTGGTGATAGGGTTGATTTATCTAAAATATTGGCTTAATCATAAAAGAGGCGTTCAAAGACCACAGTATAAAAGGTCAACTACCAGCACAAGAGAAACATCACGCAAAGGAAGTCTCAAAAGGAGTCTAATAAAGAACACAATAGCCTTCTTAGGTTTGATTATCGTTTTCAACGTGGGGATACATCAGATAAATTCCTATATCAAAACACAGCCAGTGGCGCCGCCGGTCACTGTCGAACGCCAGATATCACCACAAGAAGACAACGCGCAATTGTTTGATAGAACTAATATACCTGAAGAGTTACAGCAATTTGAGCAGTGGCCAATAGTAGAGGTGTTTACTCAATATCGCGATATCCATTACACCACTGTCCGCGAAGTTTTGGAAAATAACGGTTACCTAAGAATAGAAGAAACCCAAGCCAAATCTGTTTATATTGCATCTGAACCTATAGAAGGTAAGACGCCGGTAATTATCGTTTATGATTTAGAGATTTATCCCAAAGACCAAGCGATGTTTGCGGCCATGAATCATCCAGAAACTGATATAATTTTTTACAACGGACATTCCGGAGATTATTGGGATGTAGCACCGTATTTAGACAGTGCTCCTAAAAACAAAGAAGCAAAGAATGCCTCTAAAGTTGTAGGTCTATTTTCCTGCGACGCCTGGCCATGGTTTGGAGGAGAAGTCGAAAGCTTGTATCCTCATAGTGAATTTTATGGAACTTTTGGTGCTGCTGATGCTAATGAAGATACAGTAGTAATGTTGGCAATTATTGAAGGCAAGATAAAAGTATTAGACCGCCAAGGTATTTACGAATTAATAAAGTATAAGTTAGACAACGATGGTTATGATGGCTATGAATGGCGACATTATGTACCCCCCGGAACACTTAAATCTTCAGAAGATACAGATGCCGGTGCTACCTCTTTAGGTGGAATATTAGGTTTTGGTTTGCTAGCAGGAGTTATTGTGGATAGCGGGTATTTTGGGAGAAGAAGAGAAGAAATCGAGAGATTGGTAGATGAAAGGTTAAAAAGCAAGTTAACGGAGTTAGAGAAAATATTAATACGCAGAGGTTATGATTTGGTTAATTTGCAGTTGGATTACGAGATAGAACGTGAACATTGGCAAAACTTAATTATACACACAAAGGTTTATGTAACCCTCACAGAGACAATCGGAATACGAATAGAAGTTCCTACTACGGAACAATTAGAAGGTAATGCCTCAGTGGTAGTAGAAACATTAGAGAACGGCAGGCCTATTGTTAAAGGCACAACGAGTTCTTCAGAATCTGCTTTTGCTACATTAATAGGTCTTATTGGTGAACAGAAAGGCTTTCCATACTTCAAGTATACTCCTAATAAATCTGACTTAAAGTTGCTGGGAACGGTTCGTACCAGTTCAGGCCATAGTATTGGTGGACCATTGGTAAATATAAAAGCCTTTGCCAGACAAAGAATCAGAGAAGAATTAACTGAGAAACTCAGGAGAGTCGGCTTAGATAATGTTTTACAGGATAAAGCCCAATTTGAAGGGTGTGTATTGATAGAATTAGAGAGATTCTTCAATACTATAGGAGAGTGGTTTGAAGAGAACTATCAAGGGACCGATTATGGGATGATGTTACAGGCCCTTTATATAGGATTAAGCAACCCAAAAGAAACCACTTATTATCGAACTGGTTTAGAAAACATTCTTCAAATCGAAGGTGGTAGAGAAAAATTAAAACAGCCTGGTTCCATACTTGATTGGTTAGTTGAACAGTTAGCAACTCAAGGACAGAATAGACAAAAAGCCACGGCCTTAGGACATTTTGCTGCGGGAATATTTAGCCTGGCGGTGGCTGCTGGTGCTGTAGTTACAACAGCCGTTTTTGTTCCTACGGCATTCTGGTTAGTAGCTGCTGCTGTGGTCGGTTTGGGTGGCTTATATATAGGTATAAGATTCTTAATGCTGAGCGTAAAGATAGCTTTGAAAATGGTCAAATATAACGGCATAAGGGGACGGCCTTTGACTACTGCTATTGCTACTGCAGACGATAAAACTGAAACTCCCCCCGCCTTCTCTGAACTATCCCCAGCAGAACAACAAGCGATAAATGTTCATGAAAAAGCCCACCGAGACTTCCAGAACTTAAAATTCATTCCTGGAGAAATCCTTCCTTACTCTATTGAAGGTTTGTACTTCATAAAACAACTTTATACCTCAGTAGTTAGAACTACCAGCGTATTCATTCTTGGCTTGATAAGCAAGTTACACAGGAAAAACATTGATTTCATAATGCGCATGGATGAATTTACTAATCAGCACCGCCTTGCGTATTGGGGCATACTGTCCGCCATTGTTGTTGGTTTATTCTCTGCGGCTGGATTATCACATATGATTTGGCCGATATTTGTGCGCATACCGCTTAGTGCTTTATTAGCGGTCACAGCCCTTGGTTTGGCTCTCATATTCGTTATGTATTATTATGGCGCGGGATGGCGCATAAGGGGCTCACGTGATGCAAAGACTAATCTTTATAATTTTTATTATGGCTATCAACTATTAAAATTCGAAATAGGAAGGGTACTTAAGGCGCGAAGAGAAGGTGTATCAGTTCTACTTTTGGATATTGATGATTTTAAGGCATTCAATACCGCGTATGGATATGAAAATGCAGATGATATGTTAAGAGTAGTAGCCGATACAATAAGAGAAAGCGTAAGGGACGGCGATATCGTCTTTAGATTTGGGGGCGAAGAAATAATAGCTGTATTGACTTTTGTGAAAAAGAGTAACGAAGAAGTAATTGCATTAACAGCGGAGATTGCAAATAGAGTTCTGGAGAATATTAGAAAGGCAGCAATTGAGCATTTAACTACTACGGTGAAAGATGCAAGAGGAGAGCCTCTGCAAATCCTAACCGCAAGTATAGGCACAGCAGTTTATAATAAAGAAGTATCAACAGAAGAAGTAAATTTAGCAACAGAGGCAAGGGATTTAATAGATCAAGCCAATTATGCCCTTGATATAGCAAAAGGCAAGAAAGAAGTAAAAGGCATTGTAGGTTCGGTAAAGAATAGAGTTATTTCCTTTGAGTCGGTAGCCGATAGAAAAATCTTAACTACCCCTAGGGTTAAAGCTGAAAAATTGGCAGTATTCTTCTTGCCATTTATTATCCTGGCTGCTTCGGTTATTGCTGCTTTAGTAGCTGGGCCTGCCACTAAGGCGCTTGCCAGCGAAGAGCCACCTAGAGGAATTCCTGGGGATTTTCCTATGCCAGATGCACGATTTGCTATAGCGATTGCTGCGGTAATTATAGGAGTATGGATTATAAAGAAAGTTGCTCCGTTCATTGCTCGCCACATCATTAGAGGGCCGAGAGGAAACATAGTGCAAGAAAAGACCAGAGCAAGACCTGAGCAGTTCTCCATACTAACTAGGCTTGTTTTGACAGCTGCGATGATAGGTACATTGTTCGCGATCGGGTTGACTAATTGGGCGGAAGTCGGACAAGGACTTAAAGAAGCATTATCAGGGTATGCGGCTGACTTATCTAAGATATTCGCGTTGTTGCCTTTCATTGGGGGCGCCATTACCACTAAGAAACTCGAGCCAGAATCTACTCAGGCTCAGAAACCGCCAAAGGACGCAAGAAGCGCGATAGGTAAATTAGCACGGGGATTAGGTCTATTACCAGCATTAGCAATATTCTACGCAATAGTAATCATATTTGGAGCATCAAGAGGAGTAATAACACGTATCCCCGGTGTTTTAAATTTTGTAGTAAGAAATATAAGGAGATTGTTAAATGGCGTATTCAGACCTGGGTATTTTGCGATTAGTAAAATACTAAGAACGATAATAGTGAATCCTATTTTATTAGTAAAAGACATTATAAAACTCGGATGTAGCCTTGCAAAATTATTGTATAGATTTATTATGGGATCTATTAGAGGTTCAAGAATTAGAAGAGAAAAAGTAAAAGAAAGAGTGAGGGCACGAGAAAAAGCAAGAAAAGAAAAGGTAGCGCCCAAAGCATCTAAATTAATTGGCTTAATTAAATTAGTGTTGTTTATGTTTGCAGTAGGATTTGGTGGTATATTTGTCGCCTCTTATTTTGTTGATTTCAGCGCTGTCTGGCAGGCAGTTATAGAAGGAGTGAGAGATTGGATGCAAGGATTAAATCTCCTTGGTGAACACGGTGCGCTAAGGACGAGTGGAGTTTCTAGCACACCCACCCTGCCGTTGTTGGCGATTGGGTTGCCTTTGGTTGGAATATCATTTGGCACAGCTCAGATAGTGCTGGGCGCAATTATGACAGTAGGCCTCATTTACATTTTAAGAAATTATATTACAGCTGCCTTTATCAAATTAGCTCAATTAATCCGAGGCTCACCATTTACTTTCGTTAAATTATCGTTACTGCCCGCCGCATTAATTGCTACCAGCTTAGTTTTTGGCCTCGCAACTTCTCCTGCCATTGCCATACTTTTAAGTGTCTTAATATGGATTTTAATCCCTGCCTCTGTCTCTACAGCAAGAGATTTCTTGGGAACAAAATCTGAAACCGAAGAAGAATCCAGACATATCTATCAAATAAAAGAAGCTGATGAAATACTGAAGATTATTGAGAGATTTGCTGGAGATGACAGCGTTTCAATGAAGGCCGCGTTAGAAAAATTGAACCTTAGTGAACGGCAGGAGCTTTTGAGAACACTTGTAAACAGAAATCAAAAGGCCTTTGAGTCAAAACAAAAAGAATTATTTACTGAGATCTGGCGTAGCAAATTTATAAAACCAGCCACTAGTTCATTAGAGAAGATGACCGGCTCACCTGATTTTGCTAAGGTATTTAGTTATATCTTGGGCGGGTTGGTTTATGTTCCGTGGTATATCCTCTGGTTAGACTATCGTTTCTTCTTTGGCTATGCTTCAGATGCTGCGCAAGCTAAGAGTAAAAGATTTGAGAACTTTATGGGAGACAAGGCCTCTGTATATATTAAGGAAAGGATAGAGAGTATTAACCGAACTAAAACAGGCCGTTGGTATCAGTTCATGACACATCCTTTAATTGTGCGGATACGAGATTTCTATCGCGGCACACCAACATTACAAGGGTTATTTAGATTTGCAAAGGGTAGGTTGTTCTTGGCGGTGATTGGTTTGTTATTAGCCCAGCCAATAATTGCCTACCTAGATGCACTTTATCCGGAGGCGATAAATTATAATCTTCTTCCTTTGTTACACGTCCACTATATTACAAGCGTTGTCCATTTCTTTTTCCACTTCGTTCCGGCGTTCTCATCCGCAGATACCGTCAATTTTATAAATAATACCTTGCGGCTACCTACGACGGTAAGCGCGCTTATTCGCCTGGTGATTATTGCCTTGGCTCTAAACATACCCAAGCTTTTAAAACGCCAGACAGTAAGATTGAAAGAGGCTTATAATAACGTCCCACTTTCGACTTGGAGGATATTCGGTTGGTTGAAGGCAGTAGAGAATGCTTTGGATGAAGATAAGCTTGATTTAGATAAACAGAAAGAAGTGAAGCAACAGTTGCAGAATTTGCTTCGGGCTCATCGTTTAGGCCTTATTTATGACCCCACAGGCAGCGTCCCAGTGAAAACCTTAGAAGAAAAATTTGCTCAGATTTCTCAGAGGCTTAATATTGAAGCAACAAAGGATAGCCTTAATATATTCCAGAAAGTACTGATGCACATCTGGGTGATGAAGAAAGCGTATCTATTTGCTTTGCCCACTCTCCTTGCCAGTAGGATGTTCTGGATAAGTATGCTTAAATCTATGTTAGCCCTTTGGACCATTGGGGCAGAGATTAATGCTGCGGTTATGGCGGGTGAAGGTATGGGTGGGCCAGTAGAACCTATGGTGAATGCCCTTGAAGGGCAAAATGGCGCGATATCCTGGGGTTATCATGCCTTAGGTATTACACAAGACGTGACCGGTATTAATATGACTATTGTTGAGCCTACTCTCACTCGGCTACAGCGGACATTAGAGGAGCGCATTAATGTGTATGGGTTGCAACATGATGAAGCACTTAAGAACGATAGTAGGATTTCTTTCTCGGAAGGACTCTCATTGTTGCCAGCTCAATTCGATATACTAAAGGCAGAACGCAATCTTTATCTAGGTTATTTAGAAAGAGGAATAGATAAATTTAATAAAACAGAAAAGGCGGCTCTTGTAGAAAAGAACACCCAAGAGGAACTGGCAAGAGTAGAAGGGGAGATGGTTAAATTAGGTCCGGAATTTGTATTTAACCAGATTAGGGCTCAATTTGGATTGTTCGGTGATAATAATCAACCAACACAACCTGCGCAAACAGAAAGGTCCACAGCGGCCACTGATAATAATTCAGAAATTCGTGCTTTGGGAGTAGGGCAGGAGCAAGCGAACGTGCATATTCTCCAGCCAGGCGAATCGCTCTGGTCCACTGCTGAGGATTCACTAGAAGCACAAGGGATTGCAAAACCCGAATTAGTTACCGCTGAATATGTTGAGCTGGTTATTGATGCAGTGCGCGTGATTGCCCGTCAGAGCCAAAGCCAGGGATTCTTGCCTTTGGGCTTTGATGTTTGGGGTCCTGATCGTCTAAGGCTGCCAGTGGGACAAGAATTATCTGTGCCGAGCGACCTTATGGAAGCGATTGTTGTGTTACGTCAGACAGGCGAATTCGTGCCTGAAACTCCAACGGTTACACCTGCGATACCCGAGGCTATCGAGCCAAAGACAACACCCACAGCCACGCCAACACCGACAGAGACTCCAGCACCCACAATTACTGCCCCGGCTACTCCAACACCAACCGTTACTGAAACACCAACGTCTATGCCAACACCTACAGAGACACCTATTTCTACGTCGACGCCAAGAGAGACACCAACACTAACAGATACAACTACACCAACACCAACCCCAACGAGAGCGCCGCTCGCAACAGATACACCAACACCAACACCGACTGTTGCCAAGCCAACTCCTACATTTACAGCGACACCAGTGGAAACGCCAACACCAATACCGCCGAGCACTACACCAATACCTTCAGTAACTCGAACTTCAGTGCCTGCGGTTACCGATACACCTAGGCCAGCAGCAACACTAAAACCAACGGATACTTACACGCCAACGCCTGCGTTAACGTCGGCACCCACAGTAACGTCAACAACTACGCCAACAGTGACGCCAACACCAGCACAGACTCGCGCTCCGCCAGTTGAACCAATGCTACCAACCGTACCTACGACAGTATCTACAGCTCAAGCAACACAAGAACCAACAGAGACCAAAACAGTAACACCAAAACCAAGCTCAACACCAATACCATCCGCAACTCCTACTACCGAACGCGAAGTTCTGCCAGCGCCATCAAAAGACAAGGACGAAAACGAATTTATTGATTTCTTTAAAGATAGAGCCGATAACATTAGAGATTTCTTTAGCGCTATCGGCGACGCCACTAGAGATTTCTTTACAGATACTATTCCCGATATCTTCGGAGCAATCGGAGACTTCTTTACCGAAACCATCCCCGGCTGGTTTGGAAAAGGCAAGCCAGAAGAAAAAGATGTGACATCATCTAAACAACCCACTATAGAAATTACAACCCCTGATGGAACAAAAATAGAAATCGAACTTCCTTCTGCCGAAGAATTGACCTATCCTCTAACGCCAGAGGATTTAGAAAGCATCATAACGAATTTATCTGAAATAAAAGAAACAATATCCAGAACACTTCAATTAACCGAGGGAATACAACAGGGTCTTGCCGAAGCCGAAATTCTGAGATTAACTGGAGAACGAGATGTTGCTAAAAAAAGTTTAGCTCGCCAGTTGTTACTTAATACAGTTAACTTGAGTAAGCTTTTAGAGGACGCCAAGCGCCAGGCTAATATCAATATCCCTGCTGGATTAGATACAAAATTAACAGATGCGAAAGAAAATCTCGCATATTTAAATCAAGACGTAAAAAATGCAGACAGAGACATTCTAAGGTTAAAGAGCGCAAGAGATTATTTTGAAAGGATACGTCAGATTGCAAATAAGACTTTTGATGAACTCGTAGCTCTAGACCTTGAGTCTTTGCCAAATAGAGAAGGGCTTTATGCCGGCGAGAGAGTTGCTGGTAAAAATGGCGAGTGGGCTTGGATTCCTTTAACTACTGAGCAGGCCCAGGCAATGATTGATTACTTCAAACAGCATCCTGAGCTTAAGCCTGGCGACGAATTTACTATCCCCGGCACAGATATAAAAGTGAGAATCGTCGAAGAGCCTTTAACCGAAGCAGAAAAGGTAGAGCTGGCAGATTATGCCAAGACCCATACCTTAGTTCCTGGTGAGACCTTTACCTTAACCACCGGTAGATTAGTGCGCATTGTCGAAGAGCCCTTAACCGAAGCAGAAAAGGTCGAGCTGGCAGATTATGCCAAGACCCATACCTTAGTTCCGGGTGAGACCTTTACCTTAAC